>Ga0208490_100001_pt1 | contig 515980 bp, 438 predicted proteins | sample SubbioAug_CSWold_FD_184818 | JGI IMG/M metagenome (GOLD analysis project Ga0208490, IMG submission 184818) | Serpentinite rock and fluid subsurface biosphere microbial communities from McLaughlin Reserve, California, USA - CR11Aug_CSWold (SPAdes) | ecosystem: Environmental > Terrestrial > Deep...
TTGCCGCGTGCGGCGTGCTGGAGCGCCATGCCGACGACGCGGCCCGCACCTGGCACTTCAGCCTGGCGGACGCTGGACCGCCCGTCGCGGCCGAGGTCGACGCCACCCGCTTCGAGTGCGATGCCTGCCACCGGCGCTTTGCGTTGGAGCAGGCCAGTGAGCCCACCCGCGCCGTGGCCGACGAGCTGTTCCGCACCCTGGCCCGGCTCGGGCACCATGGCGAGCGCATGGAGCTGTCGGTCCACGGCACCTGCTCCGATTGCACCGATCCCGCCAGCGGCAGCACGCCGCCGGACCCGGCGCCGTGATCCGCACCCGTGGCCTGTGCGTCGTCCATCCGGGCGGGCCTCGTCTGGCGTTTGCCGACGTGACCGTCGCCCAGGGTGGCCGCCTGCTGTTGCGCGGTGCCTCGGGCAGCGGCAAGTCCACCTGGCTGGCGCTGGCGGCCGGGCTGCTGACGCCGGCGGCGGGTGATCTGGTGGTGGCCGACCAGGCCCTGGACCAGCTGGCGCCTCCGGCCCGCGATGCGTGGCGTGCGCGCTGCATCGGCTTCCTGCCGCAGCGCCTGCACCTCAGCGACGCGCTGACGGTGGCCGACAACCTGGCGCTGGCCTACTTCGCCGCCGGGCAGGCGGTGGACCGGGACGCCATCCAGCGCACGCTGACCGCGCTGGGGCTGCGCGACGTGGCCGCGCGCCGTCCCTCGCAACTCTCCGGCGGTCAGGCGCAGCGCGTGGCGCTGGCGCGCGCCCTGCTGCGGCGCCCCCTGGTGATCCTGGCCGACGAACCCACCGCCAGCCTGGACGACGGCGCCGCCGCGCAGGCCCTGGCGCTGCTGCAGGACAGCAGCCGCGACTGCGGCGCCACGCTGGTGATTGCCACGCACGACGCGCGTGTGATGCAGGCGCTGCCACAGGCCCAGGTGCTCGCCCTGCCCGTGGCGCCGGGGCGCGAGCCAGTGGGGAGGCGGGCATGAACCTGTTCAGCCTCTCCTGGCGCTACCTGTGGTCGCGCCCGCTCGCCACCGGGCTCAACCTGCTGCTGCTCACGCTGGGGCTGGCCACGGTGGCCTTTGTGCTGATCGTGCAGGACCAGATCGACCGCGCTTTCGAGCGCGACCTGGCCGGCATTGACGTCGTGGTGGGTGCCAAGGGCAGCCCGATGCAGCTGATTCTGGCCGGCGTGTTCCACCTGGACGTGCCGCCGGGCAACATCCCGCTGGCCGAGGTGCAGCAACTGGCGCAGCACCCGCAGGTGGCGCAGCTGATCCCGTTGAGCCTGGGCGACAACCTGGCGGGTTTCCGCATCGTCGGCACCACGGTGGACTATCCGGCGCACTACGGGGCCACCTTGGCGCAGGGCGTGCTGTGGCAGGCGCCGATGGAAGCTGTCCTGGGCGCACAGGTGGCACAGCAGACCGGGCTGCGGCCGGGGCAGGCCTTCGTGGGCGCGCACGGGCTGGGGGGCGGCGGCGGTGGCGCCGAGCACGGCGACACCCCGTACACCGTCACCGGTCTGATGGCGCCCTGCGGCTGTGTGCTGGACCGGCTGGTGCTGACCGCCACCGAATCCGTGTGGAAAGTGCACGACGACATGCACGCCACCGAGGACATGGACGAGGCCGACCGGGCCGCGATCGAAGCCGATCGCGAGGTCACGCTGGCCCTCATCCGCTACCGCACGCCGCTGGCGGCGGTGAGCTTTCCGCGCTTCATCAACGACGGCACATCGATGCAGGCGGCCGCGCCGGCGCTGGAGATCACCCGCCTGATGAGCCTGGTGGGCGTGGGCACGCGCGTGTTCCAGGGCCTCGGGGTGGTGCTGCTGGGCGTGGCCGCGCTCTCGGTGTTCATCGCGCTGTGGAGTGCCGTGCGCGAGCGCCGGGCCGATCTCGCCATGCTGCGCATGCTGGGCGCGCCGCCCTGGAAGGTGGGCGGGCTGCTGCTGTGCGAGGCGCTGTGGCTGGCCACGCTGGCCTGTGTGCTGGGCCTGCTGGCGGCCCACGGCCTGGTGGCGGTGGTGGGCGATATGCTGATGGCCGGGCAGTCGCTCGCCATCACCGGCTGGCAGTGGGTCCACACCGAGGTGTGGGTGCCGGTGCTGGCCCTGGGGGTGGCGCTGCTGGCCGCCGGTCTGCCGGCACTGGGCGCCTACCGGCTGGATGTTTTGCAACTGTTGAATACGAGGTGAACCCGATGAAGAAGTCCTTGAGCTGGCTGGCCCTGGCCGCCCTGTTGAGCACCGGGGCCATGGCCCAGCATTCCGAGAAGGAGCGCCAGGAAGACGCAGCGCGCCACCGGGCCATGGCCGCGGCGCATGAGAACGCCGCCAAGTGTCTCGAATCGTCCAGGAGCGAGGCGGTGTGCCTGAAGGAACTCCAGGCCGCCTGCAAGGGTCTGGCCATTGGCAAATACTGCGGCATGAAACACGCCCATTGATGGACCTACCCGTTCGCATGCGCACCGATTCCGCTCGCCCCTGTTGGCTGCTCGCTGCGCTGATCTCGCTGGCAGCGGGTGCCGTCGGTGCGCAGACCCTGTCATCGCCGCTGGGGGCGCCGTCCGCGGCGTCGTCGGTACCGCCGGCTGCCACGCCACCGGCCGTGCCGCACGGGCAGGGCGCGGGCGTCCACAGCCCTCTGAGCCCGTTTGCACCGCTGCCCCGTCGCAGCGACGTGGTGGCCTGGTCGGTGCTCACGGACGTGAAGACCCGCATCGAGAACCGGCGCGTCGTGCCGGTGTATCCGCGCTCGGTGACCGACCTGAACCAGAAGACGCTGCGTCTGCAGGGCTTCATGATGCCGCTGGAGATGGGCGAGCAGCAGCGCCACTTCCTGCTGTCCTCGGTGCCGCTGACCTGCTCGTTCTGCACCCCGGGCGGGCCGGAAAGCATGGTGGAGGTGCGCACCCGCTCGCCGGTGGCCTATTCGACGGGCGCGGTGGTGGTGGAGGGGCGCTTCCATGTGCTGCAGGCCGATCCCTATGGCATCTACTACCGCCTCACGGAGGCCGTCGCCGTGAAATGAGTCCGGGGCGCGACCCCGGCGCCAGCGCGTCGCGAGCCGAGCGCATACCATCGCCCGGTGACTCTCGCCACCCATCCCGTCTTCGTTTCTCTCACACCGGTCTTTCTGCTCGTCGCGCTGGGCTTCCTGGCGGGGCGGCTGCAGTGGATCCGGGATGCCGCCATCAAGGACCTGTCCAACCTCGTCTTCCTGCTGCTGATCCCGGCGCTGCTGTTCCGCACCATGAGCGCGGTGCGCGTGGAAACGCTGGACCTGCGGCCCCTGGGCGCGTACTTTCTGGCCGCCGGCAGCCTGCTGGCCGTGTCCATCGCCTGGCGCGGCTTCAACCGGCGCAGCGCGGTGCTGGCGCTCTCGGGCGTGTTTTCCAACATGGTGATGATCGGCATCACGCTGGTGGAACTGGCTTATGGCAAACAGGGGCTGGTGACGCTGCTGACCCTGGTGTCGGTGCACGCGCTGATCTTGCTGACCGCCGCCACCGTGGTGCTGGAGCTGGCGGTGGCGCGCGAAGCCCGCAGCGGATCGCCTGACGGCCGCGCGCCGCACCTGCTGGCCACCACCTGGTCGGCCTTCAAGAGTGCGCTGATCCACCCCATTCCGCTGCCCATCATCAGCGGCCTGCTGTTTGCGCAGAGCGGCCTGACGTTGCCGGTGGTGGTCGACAAGCCGCTGCAGTTGCTGGGCAGCGCGTTCGGTCCCATCGCGCTGGTGCTGCTGGGCGTCACGCTCGCCCGCACGCCACTGGTCGGGCACCTGCGCCAGGCGCTGTGGGCCACCTTGTCGAAAAACCTGGTGCTGCCCGTGCTGGTGTTCGCCAGCGCCTGGGCCTTCGGCATCACCGGCCTGCCCCTCACCGTGATGGTGGTGGCCGCCGCGCTGCCCACCGGCGCCAACGTGTTCCTGTTCGCGCAGCGCTACCAGGTGGAGCAGGCCAGCACCACCGCCAGCATGGGCGTGTCCACCGTGGCCGCGGTGTTCACGCTGAGCCTGGTCATGTTCGTGATGTCAGTGGTGAACTGATCTGGCCTGGCCTGATCGCTTGCTCGGCGCGAGGCGTATCCACCCAGAACGCCGCGGCACTGGCTCCGCCAGGCCGCAGGTGTTGCCCCCTGGGGGGCTGAGGGCTGTGCGTCTCCCAGTCTGCCTGCGCAGACTTGGACAGCCCGAAACGTCACCGCCTCCGGCGGTGACGCGGCCTGCAAGGCACACGCGCAGCGTGGCGCGGGGGCTGGGTCACTGGCTGATCTTGCGGGCTTCCTCGATCTGGTACTCGAAGTAATGCTGGATGCCATAGGCCAGGCTGCCCATGAAGGCCGTGGTACCCAGCAGCAGCGCGAGTACCAGCGCGCCGATGGTGAGCCAGTTGGTGCCACCGGCGGGCGCTTCCTCTGGCACGCCCGGGTTGAACCAGCGGTTCCATTTCTCGCGGTCGGTGAGGGCGTACACGATCCCGGCCAGGCAGCCAGCCGCGACGCTGCCGCCCAGGAAGGGGATCAGCATCCAGGCCAGCTGGTCGTCCTGGCCCAGCGCCTGCGCACGGGTCACGCCCCACCAGCCCAGGCCAGCGGCCATCGGGTGCAGCCAGCCGATCCAGTCGCTCAGGCCGCGCAGGTAGAAACGGTGCAGGCCCATGCTGCCCCCAACAGTGGCCAGCCAGGCGGCCAGCGTCTTGTTTCTGGCGCGGTCGTGGGTGGTCGACACCGTGTTGGCGCTGCTCATGCCGGGCTCCCGGCGTGGGCAGGCGGCGTGGTGTCGCCCGCGCCCAGCGGCTTCTGCATCAGCACGATGTCGAGCCAGCGGTCGAATTTCCAGCCGCAGGACGGAATCACCCCGGCCGGCTCGAAGCCCAGTGCCCGGTGCACACCGATGGAGCCGGCGTTGGCCGAGTCGCCGATCACGGCCATGACCCGACGCACACCCGCGCGTTCGAACGCGGCCAGCAACTCTGCCAACAGGGCGCGCCCCAGGCCCTTGCCCGCGGCCTCGGGGGCCATGTAGATCGAATCCTCCACTGAAAAACGGTAGGCCGGCCGCGGCTTGAACCAGTTGCCGTAGGCGAAACCCAGCACCTCGCCGCTTTCTTCCACCACCAGCCAGGGCAGGCCTTTGCTCAGCACATCGGCACGCCGGGCTGTCATGTCGGCCACGCTCGGCGGCGTGGTTTCAAAGGTGCCGGTGCCGTGCAGCACATGGTGGCCGTAGATGCGGGTGATGGCGTCGAGGTCGCTGTCGAGGCTGGGGCGGATGAGGGGCATGGCTGGTGAAAGGGAGGAGGTCGGGCGGCCGGGAGGCCGGTGTGGTCGAGATGGTAGCGCAGGGCTATAATCTTGGGTTTTGTGGCGTTTCGCTGGCCGGGTGGTCAGTCGGTGTCTCAGGCGTCGCAATGAAGCGGACAGATCCGTCGGTGTTCCCGGTGGCCCGTCCGTAGCAAACCCCGGTGAAGCGCCAGTCTGGTGTTTCCCACCCCCAAGGATCAATCATGGTCGTCATCCGACTCTCCCGCGGCGGTTCCAAGTCGCGCCCCTTCTACAACATCGTGGTCGCTGACAAGCGCAACCGCCGCGACGGCCGCTTCATCGAGCGCATCGGTTTCTACAACCCCCTGGCCCGTGGTGGCGAAGAGCCGCTGCGCATCGCACTGGACCGCCTGTCCTACTGGACCGGCGTCGGCGCCGAGCCGTCGGACACCGTGGCCCGCCTGGTCAAGCAGAACGCTGCCAAGGCCCCCGTCGCTGCCTGATCGCGGCGACACGACTGACCACGTTCTCGTGAGCAGCCATCCCACGCCCGGCGCCTTCCAGGCGTCGTCCCTGCCGGCCGACGCCATCGAGCTCGGCCGCATCCAGGAGGCGTGGGGGCTCAAAGGCTGGGTTCACATCCTGCCGCACAGCGCCGACACCGAGGCGCTGTTTGCCTCATCGCAATGGTTCCTGGAGCCGCCCGAAGCCCGCTTCGCGCGCGGCTTTTCGGCGTTTTCCGGGAGCGTCACGGCCACCGTGGCCGAGATCAAGGTACACGCCGACGGTGTCGTGGCGCGCCTGGAGGGCGTGGACAGCCGCACCGCGGCCGAAGGCCTCAAGGGGGTGCGCATTTTCGTGCCGCGCAGCGCCTTTCCGGCCGCACCCGAGGGCGAGTACTACTGGGTGGACCTGATCGGTCTGGACGTGGTCAACCGCGACGGTGTACACCTCGGGGTGGTGCGCGACCTCATGCCCACCGGCCCCCACTCGGTGCTGGTGCTCGAATACACCCACACCGTGGATGGCTCGCCGCAAATGGCCGAGCGCATGATCCCCTTCGTGTCCGCCTATGTGGACACCGTCGACCAGGCGGCCCGCCGCATCACGGTTGACTGGGGTCTGGATTACTGACCCCCTGCGCCGCGACGCGGCTTGCCCTGGGGGATGGTGCCATCCGAGGTCGGATCGCCGACACTCCTGAGCTTTGGCTTCACGTTGGACGGCAGACCTCTCTTCGGGGGGTGACAATACCCCGATGCGCTTCGACGTCATCACCCTGTTTCCCGAGCTCTTCACTCCCTTTTTCTCCAGTGGCATCAACCGCCGCGCCTACGAGGGCGGGCTGGTGGACGTGCACCTGTGGAACCCGCGCGATTTCGCGGAAGGTCTTTACCGTCGGGTGGATGACCGTCCGTTTGGTGGTGGCCCCGGGATGGTGATGATGGCCGAGCCCTTGTGGCAGTGCCTGCAGGCCATTCGCGCCGCGCGAGCCGAAGCCGAGGGCGCGCGCGCGCCCGTGGTGCTGTTCTCGCCCATTGGCGACCCGCTGAACCACGCCGCTGTCGAGCAGTGGTCGTCCAGTGCCGGGGCCGTGCTGGTGTGTGGGCGCTACGAGGGCATTGACCAGCGCTTCATTGACAGCTGCGTCGATCGCCAGATCAGCCTGGGCGATTTTGTGCTCTCGGGCGGCGAGATCGCCGCCATGGCGCTGCTCGATGCCGTGGCCCGTCTGCAACCCGGTGTGCTGGGCGACGCTGGCAGCCACCAGCAAGACAGTTTCAATCCCGCACTCGACGGCCTGCTCGACAGTCCGCACCACACGCGCCCAGAGGTCTGGCGCGGGCCACAGGGCGAGATGCCAGTGCCTGCGGTGCTGCTGGGGGGGCATCACGAACGCATTGCGCGCTACCGCCGCGAACAGAGCCTGCGGCTCACGGCGCAGCGGCGGCCCGAGTTGCTGGGACGCGCCCGGGCGCAGGGTTTGCTCAGCCAGCAGGACGAAACCTTCTTGCGCGACAGCACCGGGCTATAATCCAAGGCTTTTCGATCCTCTGACCGGCCGCCGTGACCGGGCCAGCCCGCGGTCGGCACTTCTGAGCGGTGCTGGCTGGACAGGGCCCCTGCCGGATTCGTGGCCTTTAGTGCAGCGCGGGCATGATCGTGAAATCAGGAAACCATGAACCTCATCCAGACCCTTGAGCAAGAAGAAATTGCTCGTTTGAACAAAGTCATCCCCCCGTTTGCACCTGGCGACACCGTGATCGTCAGCGTGAACGTGGTCGAAGGCACCCGCAAGCGCGTGCAGGCCTACGAAGGTGTGGTGGTCGCCCGCCGCAACCGTGGCCTGAACTCCAGCTTCATCGTGCGCAAGATCTCCAACGGCGAAGGCGTGGAGCGTACGTTCCCCCTGTACAGCCCGCTGATCGCCAAGATCGAAGTCAAGCGCCGCGGTGCCGTGCGCCGTGCCAAGCTGTACTACCTGCGTGAGCGCAGCGGCAAGTCGGCACGTATCAAGGAAAAGCTGGGCGCGTAAGCGCACGGCGGTGCCAGCAGCTGGGCGCGCAGCGCCTGGCCTGCGGCGTTCCGAGCCGCTTCTCCCTGCAAAAGAGCCGCTTGATCAAGCGGCTTTTTTGTGCGCGTTCGATTTTCATGCGGGCTGCGTCGCCGTCGCCTTCGGTACCGGGTGTTTGCCGCCGCTGCCGTATGCTCGACAACCCATGCAAGCTTTACCTGTCTTTGACCCGCGCACGGTCCCGGTGGTGGCGGGTGCCAGTGACGGGCTGTCGCCGGCGCCACCCGCCAGCCTCACCCCGCAGGGCTTGCGCGCGCGTTTTCTGAGCCCCCCCGACTGGGCGCCTGAGCTGTGGCAGGAAAAGAAGTTTGCCGACCGCGCGCCTGCGCACGCCGCGGTGTTGCTGCCCCTGGTGATGCGGGAACAGCTCACGCTGATCCTCACCCAGCGCACGGTCCACTTGTCCACCCATTCGGGCCAGATCGCGCTGCCGGGGGGCAGGATCGATGCAGACGACCTGGACGCCACCGCCGCGGCGCTGCGGGAAGCCCATGAAGAGATCGGCCTGTCGCCCGACCGCGTGGAGGTGCTGGGCACCCTGCCGACCTATATCACCGGTACCTCTTTCATCATCACGCCGGTGGTGGGGCTGGTGCGTCCGGGCTTCACCCTGGAGCCCAACCCCTATGAGGTCGACGACGTGTTCGAGGTGCCCCTGGCGTTCCTGATGGACCCGGCACACCACCGCCTCCACGCTTTCGATGTCGATGGCGTTCTTCGCGAGTGGTATTCGATGCCTTACCAGGATGGCGTGCAGGAGCGCTTCATCTGGGGCGCCACGGCGGGCATGCTGCGCAATTTCTACCACCTGCTGCGTGCGTGAACCCGGCGGACAGGGCCGCACCCCCGCCGCTATGATGACGGGATGAGTTTTTTCGCCATCCTCATCGCCTTGCTGCTGGAGCAGGCACGCCCCGTTGCCCACGACAACCCGGTGCACGGCGCGTTGCGCGGTTGGGCCCGGCTGGTGCGCCGCAACCTGGACGCCGGGCAGTCGGCGCATGGCTGGGGGGCGTGGTCGCTGGCGGTGGGCGTGCCCGCTCTGGTGGCCGGCCTGGTGTACTGGGCTTTGTGGCAGTTCAGCACGGTGCTGGCTTTCGCCTGGATGGTGGGCGTCCTGTACGTCACGCTCGGGTTTCGCCAGTTCAGCCACCACTTCAGCGAAATCCGCCAGGCCATGGACAGTGGCGACGAGCGTCTCGCACGCGAGAAGCTGGCCCAGTGGCTGCGGGTGGATGCGGTCACGCTGCCCCGCACCGAGCTGTTGCGCCAGGTGATCGAGCATTCGGTGCTGTCGGCGCACCGCCACGTGTTTGGTGTTCTGGTGGCCTTCGTGGTGTTCTGGGTGCTGGGTCTGGGTCCCGCCGGCGCCGTGTTCTACCGCATGGCCGAATACCTGTCGCGCAACTGGCGCGCCCGAGCCGACGGCACGCCCAGCCTGGCTTTGCAGCATGCGGCTGTGCGCGCCTGGGAATGGGTGGACCACCTGCCCGCGCGCGTGACGGCACTGGGCTTCGCCGTGGTCGGCAACTTCGAAGAAGCCGTGGCGAGTTGGCGGGGTGAAGCCGCCCGCTACGCCCCCGGCAGCGACGGGGTGGTGCTGGCGGCCACCTCGGGCGCGCTGAACGTGCGCCTCATCCCGGCGCCGGCTGCTCTCGCCGAGGGCCAGGTCTTGCTGGACGATCTCGACAGTGGCTTGCGACCCGAACCCCAGTTGGCCCACCTCGGCAGCGTGGTGGGCTTGGTGTGGCGCTCGGTGGTGCTGTGGATGCTGCTGCTGGCCCTGCTGACCCTGGCCCGTCTGCTGGGCTGAGACGAGGAGCTTTCCGTCGCCGCGGTGCTCCAAAGGCCCGTCAGTAGCGGCGCTTGTTCGACAGCTCGTCGAAGAATTCCCGGTACAGGCGGTAGCGGTTCTCGCTGATCGCCAGCGGATCGGTGGCCTCACCCGCGCCGTGTTCCCCCGTCAGCACATGGGCCACCACGGCACAGCCGGGCTCGTGCAGGTGGCTGCAGTTGTAGAAGCGGCAGCTGCCCAGCGTGGCGCGCAGGTCGGGCATCAGGTGGGCCAGCTGCTCGGGTTCGATGTGGTTGAGGCCGAATTCCTGAAAACCCGGCGAGTCGATCAGCGCGGTCTGCCGAGCCGTGTCCACCCAGTACCAGGTGGTGCTGGTGGTGGTGTGCTTGCCCGAATTCAGCGCGCGCGAGATTTCACCGGTGAGGGCCCGGGCCTCGGGCACGAGGCGGTTGACCAGCGTGCTCTTGCCCACACCCGAAGGGCCGAGCACCAGCGTGCGTTTGCCCGTCAGGGCGTCCTGCAGCACGTCCAGACCTTCTTCGCTGCTGGCCGCGGTGTCACCCTTGAGCCGCAGCGGAAGCACGCGGCAGCCCATGCGGCGGTAGGGTTCTAGCCGTTTCCAGGCGCGGTCAAAGCCGGGCTGCACGTCGCTCTTGTTCAGCACGATCAGCACCGGTATGCCCTCGGCCTCGGCGGCGATCAGCGCGCGCGCCAGCTGGCTCTCGGAGAACTCCGGGTCCGCTGCCACCAGCACCAGCACCTGGTCGAGGTTGGCGGCAAAGGACTTGGTGCGCATTTCGTCCTGGCGGTAGAACAGGTTGCGCCGTGGGAGCACCCGCACGATGCTGCCTTCGTCGCCCGTGATCTCCCATTGCACCTGGTCGCCCACCACCACCTGGCTCTTCTTGCCGCGCGGGTGGCAGATGCGGCGCTCTCCGTCGGGGCTTTCCACCATGCAGTGCCGCCCGTGGGCGGCAACGACCAGTCCCGTGCCGGGCGCGGTCGAAGAAGAGGGCGCTTCGGAGGTGCTGGCCAATGTGGCCGCGTGGCGCTTCAAAACGGCATCCCGGCAGACAGGTAGGGCGGCATTCAGTTCTTCAGCAGGGCATCGACCGCTGCGGCACAGAAAAAGTCGCTCACCGAAATGCCGTCCACATCGTGCGTGTTGAAGCGCACCGTGCAGCGGCCGTAGCCCAGGCTCAGGTCGGGGTGGTGGTCTTCCCGGTGCGCCACCCAGGCCAGCGCGTTCACGAAGGCCATGGTCTCGTGGAAGTTGGCGAAGGGGTAGGTTTTTTCCAGCGCGCCGTCGATCAGCTTCCAGCCCTGGGCAGCGTCCCCGTTGAGCTGGGTGAGTTGGGTCACGATCTCGGTGGCCGACAGGGCCTTGCGGTTCTGGTGGATGGGGTTCATGGGTGGGAGTGCCTCAGGCGGTGGAACCCGTCCCGAGCAAGCGCGGCAGGCGCTCGCTGGCGGGCGGGTGGGAGTAATAGAAACGGGCGTACACCGGGTCGGGTGTCAGCGTGCTCGCATTGTCCTTGAAGAGCTTGAGCAGCGCGCTGGCGAGGTCGGCGCCGCTGGTCTGCTGCATGGCGTAGGCGTCGGCCTCGAACTCATGGCTGCGCGACAGGCCGGCCATCAGGGGCGAGAGGAAGAAGGTGAGCAGCGGCATGGCCAGCATGAACAGCAGCAGCGCCAGCGCATGGTTCGGGGCTTCCAGCGAGGGACGCACACCCAGCCCCAGGTAGAACCAGGCCTGGCTGGAGAGCCAGCCCAGCAGGGCGAAACCGGCCAGGCTCAGGCCGGCCATGAGCGCGATGCGCTTGATGATGTGGCGGTGCTTGTAATGGCCCAGCTCGTGCGCCAGCACGGCGTCGATCTCGGGCGGGCTGAGCTGCTGCAGCAGTGTGTCGAAAAACACCACGCGCTTGGCAGCGCCGAAGCCGGTGAAATAGGCGTTGGCGTGCGCGCTGCGCTTGCTGCCGTCCATCACGAACAGGCCTTTGGCGGCAAAACCACAACGCTGCATGAGCGCGTTCACGCGGGTTTTCAGGGTTTCGTCCTGCAGCGGCTCGAACTTGTTGAACAGGGGGGCGATCACCGTCGGGTACAGCACCAGCGCCAGCAGGTTGAAGCCCATCCACACAGCCCAGGCCCAGATCCACCAGTTCGGGCCGGCCGCGCCCATCAGCCACAGCACCAGGGCGGCGATCGGCAGGCCCACCAGCGCACCCACCAGCGTGCCCTTGAACAGATCGGCCAGCCAGAGCGAGGGCGTCATCTTGTTGAAGCCGAAGCGTTCCTCGAGCCGGAAGGTGGCCCACCAGCCCATGGGCAGGGTGATGAGGCCGCCGATTAGCGAGAAGGCGGCCAGCAGGGCCAGCTGCTGCAGCATGCCGCCGCCCAGCGCGTCCAGCAGCGTGCGGTTGAGCCAGTCCAGTCCGCCCAGCAGCGTCCAGCCCAGCAGCAGAGCCGCGCCCAGCGCCAGCTCGAGCATGCCGAAGCGGGCCTTGGCAATCGTGTAGTCGGCGGCTTTCTGGTGCGCCGCCAGCGGGATGGTGTCGCTAAAGGCGGCGGGCACCTGGTGGCGGTGGCGCGCCACGTGGCGGATCTGGCGGCTGGCCAGCACGGTGCGGGTGACCAGGCTGAGCACCAGCAGGGCGCAGAAGATGGCGGTGAAGATCAGTGAGGCGGTGTCCATGCGGCCCGAGTCTATCGAAGCGGCCGGGTTGCGCCGGGATCAGGGCCAATCCGGTCGCCAGGGCCCGCTGGCGCGACGAGGGCATCCCAGGATCGGCGAAAATCGCGCCATGTCTTTGCCCACCCCCACCGAAGCGCCTGCCGCTGCCACCCCCGAGCCTGCCACCCCCGCCACCCTTGCCAAGAGCGACCAGAACCTGGTCTGGCTCGACTGCGAGATGAGCGGGCTCGACCCCGAGAAAGAGCGCCTGCTGGAAATCGCGGTCGTCATCACCGGCCCCAACCTCACGCCCCGGGTCGAAGGCCCCGTGCTGGTGATCCACCAGAGCGACGCCGTGCTGGGAGCCATGGACGCCTGGAACAAGGGCACGCACGGCCGCAGCGGCCTCATCGAGAAGGTGCGCGCCAGCACGCTCACCGAAGAGCAGGCGCAGGCCGAGCTGCTGGCCTTCATCGGCAAATATGTGCCGAAGAACGGCTCGCCCATGTGCGGCAACACCATCAGCCAGGACCGCCGCTTCCTGGTGAAGTACATGCCCAGGCTGGAGGCGTATTTCCACTACCGCTGCCTGGACGTGAGCACGCTGAAGGAACTGGCCAAGCGCTGGCGCCCCGCGGTGTACGACGCCTTCAAGAAACAGCAGAAGCACACGGCGCTGGCCGATGTGCACGAGTCCATCGACGAACTCGAACACTACCGCACGCACTTCCTGCGCTGACCCGCCCGATCGCCCGCGGACCCGGTCACGCGGCACCGTCCGGCTGCTCGGACGGCGCTGCCGCGGGCGGGCCGCATGTCAAAATCGGCGCCTTCACACGAGTTACCCATGACGAAAAAATCCCGAGCCCGATTTGTCGCCAAGCACCAGGATGCCCTGCAACTGGGCGCCGCCCTGGCTTTTCTGCTGGCCATTGGTGTCTACGCCTCCCTCACCGGCGCCGATGTGGCTGGCCTCTCCAGTGCGTCGGTCTGGCTGCTGATCATCTCCGCGGTGGTCGGTGGCTACATGGCCATGAACATCGGCGCCAACGATGTGGCCAACAACATGGGTCCTTCCGTGGGCTCCGGTGCGCTGACCATGGGCTGGGCCATCCTCATTGCGGCCATATTCGAAGCGCTGGGCGCTGTCGTGGCCGGCGGCGAGGTGGTGGGCACCATCAAGGGCGGCATCATCGACAGCAAGCAGATCACCGATCCCACCACCTTCGCGTGGATCATGTTCTCGGCCCTGCTGGCCGGCGCCCTGTGGCTGAACCTCGCCACGGCCATCGGTGCCCCGGTGTCCACCACGCACTCCATCATCGGCGCGGTCATGGGCGCGGGCATTGCGGCTGGGGGCTGGGGGCTGGTGAACTGGGCCACCATCGGCAACATCGTCATGAGCTGGCTGGTGTCGCCCCTGTCGGGCGGTGCCCTGGCGGCCTTCTTCCTGTACGTGATCAAGCGCAGCATCACCTACCGCAGCGAGATGACGGAGGCGGCCAGCCGCACCGTGCCCTGGCTGATTGCCATCATGGCCTGGGCCTTCGGCACCTACATGCTGCTCAAGGGCCTGGGCCAGCTCGTCAAGATGGACTTCTGGGTGGCCCTGCCGGCCGGTGGCGTGATTGCGCTGGTGGTGTGGGCGCTGGTGCGCAAGCCGGTCGCCCGCCTGGCGCAGCGCCAGGAAAACAGCAAGCAGGGTGTCAACCGCCTGTTCACCTGGCCGCTCATCTGCTCGGCCGCTCTGCTGAGCTTCGCCCACGGCGCCAACGACGTGGCCAACGCCGTGGGGCCGCTGGCCGCGATCTACGAAGCGGTGAAGTCGGGCGCCATCGCCACCAAGGCCTCGACGCCGCTGTGGGTGATGCTGCTCGGCGCGCTGGGCCTGGCGGTGGGCCTGGCGCTGTACGGTGCCCGCCTGATCCGCACCGTGGGCAAGGAAATCACCGAGCTCGACAACATGCGGGCCTACTCCATTGCCATGGCCGCCACCATCACGGTGATTTTTGCGTCCCAGCTGGGCATGCCGGTCTCCACCACCCACGTCACCATCGGAGCGGTGTTCGGCGTGGGCTTCCTGCGCGAGCTGCTCAAGGTCAACTACGCCAAGATGGAGGCGGTGGTGTTTGCCGGTCACCAGGGTGGCGACCGCGCCGAGGTGGAGGCCTACCTGCAGCGGTTCGAGGCGGCCGAGGTGCAGGAAAAGAAGCGCATGCTGGCCGACATGAAGCGCCGCACCAAGCAGCGTGAGGCGGCGGAAGGCGCGGTCTTCGACAAGAACGAGCGCCGCGCCCTGAAGAAAGCCTACAAGAAAGAGATCGTGAAGCGCTCGGCCGTGCTGCGCATCGTGGCCGCGTGGATTGTCACGGTACCGGCCACGGCCGTGATCGCGGGCGTGCTGTTCCACATCGTTGCCGCGGTGCTGGGGTGAGGCGCGGAAAATATTTCTAGGGTTTTCCCTGAAATCTGCGATAATCAAAGGCTGCGCAGGAAACTGCGCTGATTTGTGCATCTGCCTCACACTCAAGAGTCCTGATGCCGTCTGGTGGTACCGGCCCAGTGGCCAGCACCCCCATATCAGACGGCCACGACCGTGACAGCCACCTGCCGCCGGCGGGTCTTCACGGTCGATGTTTATCTCCAGGGCCCATGCGCCAGCCTCTGCCGGATTCCGTATCCGTCACGCTTTGCGCTTCGTTTGATGGTTGATGTTTTTGCCAACCACGAATGAAGCAGCGCTGACCCTGCGGCTCCGGCTTTTGCCCGGCTGCCCGCAAGCAGTTCCCGCTTTGCTCGATCACGTGCGCGCCATTTTTTTGCGCACAGGATGCTGGAACATGAACGATTCTCAAGATTTCTCCGATAACACCCGCGACGACTTTTCGCCTGCGCATGACACTTTCATCGCCGAAGTGGCCGAGGTCCTCACCGAGGCCGCAACTGATGCCGCGCCCGTGGTGACCGAACCCAACGGCTTCGAGCTGCTGGGCCTGGCACCCGAGCTGGTGCAAGCCTGTGCCGACCTCGGCTACGTGCAGCCCACCACGGTTCAGAGCAACGTGGTCCCCAAGGCCCTGATCAGCGAAGGCGAGGCCCGCTACGCCGACCTGATGGTGTCGAGCCAGACCGGCAGCGGCAAGACCGCCGCTTTCCTGCTGCCCGTGCTGCACACGCTGCTGCAACAGCAACAGCAGGCCGACGCCAAGGAGCGTGCCGACTTCGAGCAAGCCACGGCCGATGCCCTGGCCCGTGGCGAAGCCGCGCCCAAGCGCCCCAAGCGCAAGGACCCGACCAGCCCGCGCAACTTCAAGGCCGCCACCCCCGGTGCCCTGATCCTGTGCCCGACGCGCGAACTCGCGCAGCAGGTGGCCAACGACGCCATCGACCTTGTGCGCCACTGCCGTGGCCTGCGCGTGGCCAACGTGGTGGGCGGCATGCCCTACCAGCTGCAGATCGCCAAGTTGCAGAACGCCGACCTCGTGGTGGCCACGCCCGGCCGCTTGCTGGACCTGCAGCGCTCGCAGCAACTCAAGCTCGACCAGGTGCAGTTCCTGGTGGTCGACGAAGCCGACCGCATGCTCGACCTGGGCTTCTCCGACGACCTGGCCGAGGTCAACGACCTCACCAGCCAGCGCCGCCAGACCATGATGTTCAGCGCCACGTTTGCGCCGCGCATCCAGCAGCTTGCCATGCGCGTGATGCACGACGGTGGCAAACATGTCCAGAAGATCCAGATCGACAGCCCGCAAGAGCAGCACGCCAACATCCAGCAGAAGCTGTTCTGGGCCGACAACGCCCAGCACAAGCGCCAGCTGCTGGACCACTGGCTGCGTGACACCACGATCAACCAGGCCGTGGTGTTCTGCAGCACGCAGATCGAATGCGATGGACTGGCCACCGACCTGCAGCAGGCCGGCTTCGCCGCCGTGGCCTTGCACGGTGCGCTCAGCCAGGGCATCCGCAACCGCCGCCTGATGGCGCTGCGCGGCGGCCAGGTGCAGATCCTGGTGGCCACCGATGTGGCCGCCCGCGGCATCGACGTGCCCACCATCACGCACGTGTTCAACTTCGGTCTGCCCATGAAGGCCGAGGACTACACGCACCGCATCGGTCGCACCGGCCGTGCCGGCCGCGATGGCCTGGCCATCACCTTTGCCGAAATGCGCGACCGCCGCAAGATCTTCGATATTGAAGCCTTCACGCGCCAGCGCATCGGCGTCGAGACGGTTCCCGGCATGGAGCCGCGCCAGCGCGCGCCCCAGGCCGAGCCGTTTGGTCGTGGTGCCCCCGGTGGCCGTCCGGCCGGTCGTGGCAACGACCGTTTCGCCGACCGCCGTGGCGCCCCCGCACCACGTGGCCCGCGTTTCGAAGGCCGTGGTGACGCCCCTCGCTTTGAAGGGCGTGGCGATGCTCCGCGCTTTGAAGGCCGTGGTGATGCACCCCGTTTTGAAGGCCGCGGTGACGCGCCTCGCTTCGAAGGCCGAGGCGATGCCCCCCGCTTCGAAGGACGCGGTGACGCGCCCCGTTTCGACCGCGCAGCACCTCGCTTCGACGACCGCGGTGGTGACAGCCGCCCGGCTGGTCGCGGTTTTGGCGACCGCGCCCCTGCGCGTCCCGCATTCGGTGCCAAGCCGGCTGGTTTTTCCAGCTTCGGCCGCAGCGACAAGGGTGCCGAGCGCGGTGGTGACCGTTTCAGCGACCGTGGCAATTCCGAGCGCACGGCGATGCGTGGCGATTTCGCCCCGCGCCGTCCGGAAGGGGCACCCTCGCGCCCGATGGCACGCCGCAGCCCGCGTTGATGCGCTGAGGTGAGAGCCTTCGGGCTCCCACAAAAAGCCGGACCCAGGTGTCCGGCTTTTTTTCGTCTGTGCGAACCGCCCGCCTCAGTACATGCCGTTTCGGCTCGCCAGCTCGACGAACAGGGCCGAGTGATCAAGATCGCCCAGGCCGTGGGCCGCGGCGTCGGCGAACAACTGTTCGAAGAGCGCCGTGATCGGCGCATCGAAGCCCATGCTGCCCGCCGTGGCCAGGGCATTGCGCATGTCCTTGAGCTGCACCTGGATGGCCGCGCGCTTGGTGAAATCGCGCTCGACCATGCGCTGGCCGTGCAGCTGCAGGATGCGGCTGTCGGCGAAACCGCCGGTGATGGCCTGGCGCACCTGGGCCATGTCGGCACCACCCTTTTCGCACAGCAGCAGGGCCTCTGCCACGGCACCGATGGTGATGCCCACGATCATCTGGTTCGCCAGCTTGGCCAGCTGGCCTGCGCCGTGCGGGCCCACGTGCGTGGGGCGACCCAGCAGTTCCAGCACCGCTCGGGCCCGCTCCATGTCGGCCGGGTCGCCCCCCACCATGATGGCGAGGGTGCCCTGCTCGGCACCCACCGTGCCACCCGACACGGGGGCGTCGAGGTGGCGCACGCCCGTGGCGCTCAGGCGCTGGGCGTGGTCGCGGGCCTGGGCCGGCTGGATCGACGACATGTCGATCACCAGCGTGCCGGCGCGCAGGCTGGCCGTGGTGCCTGGCTGGAACAGCACGTCTTCGACCACCGCACCGTTTTCCAGCAGGGTGATGACCACGTCGGCATGCTCGACGGCCTGCGCCGGCGTGTCGGTCACCAGCGCGCCAAAGGGTGCCAGCCGCTCGGCCTTGCTGCGCGAGCGGTTCCAAGCGTTCACCTGGCAGCCCGCCTCGCACAGGCGCCGTGCCATGGGGAAACCCATCATGCCGATGCCGAGCACCGCCACCTGAAGGGGGCGTCCAGCGGTGTCAGCGGAAGGAGAAGAGGGGGGAGAAGTCGGAGCGTTCAAGGGCGAATACCGGTTGTGTGGGAGGTAGGGTGGGGCGGTCGGTCTGGGCGGCACCCTGGGGGGCACCTGAAAATTGTAGGAGCACCGGCCCGGCAGCATGTCCCAAGGGCTTGGCCTGCAGGCGCTGAAACGGCGCGGCGAGGGCTCGCAAAACGTGCATGACACAATGCCGCCCATGACCGCCACCACGCCCCAGACCCGTCTCGATTCCCGCTGGCTGGACGCCCAGTACAACAACCGGGCGCTCGTGCCCGAACACGCGGCGCATTTTGCCCGCTGGTCCAGTGCATCGGCCCAGGCACGTGCGGCGGGGCCGGCCTTGCTGGACCTGCCCTACGGCCACGGTGCGGGCGAAAGCCTGGACGTGTTTCCCGCGGCCCGCCAGCGCGGCGCCCCGCTGGCGCCGGTGCTGGTGTTCATCCACGGCGGCTACTGGCGCAGCCTGGACAAGGCCGACCACTCTTTCCTGGCGCCGGCCTTCGTGAAGCAGGGCGCCTGCGTGGTGGTGCCCAACTACGCCCTGTGCCCGGCCGTGACGATTCCCGATATCGTGATGCAGATGGTGCGCGCGCTGGAATGGACCTACCGCCACATTGCCGTGCACGGGGGCGATCCGCAGCGCATCACGGTGGTGGGGCACTCGGCCGGCGGCCACCTGGCGGCCATGTTGCTGGCTTGCCGCTGGGCGCAGGTGGCGGTCGATCTGCCCGCCGCACTCGTGAAGAACGCGCTGTCGATCTCCGGGCTGTACGACCTGGAGCCCGTGCGGCGCACGCCTTTTCTGCACGACTCGCTGCGGCTGACGCCGGCGCAAGTCAAAAAAGCCAGCCCGGCGCTGCTGCCCGCGCCGCCGATCCGCGAGGGGCGCGGTCGGCTCTACAGCGTGGCGGGCGGCGAGGAAAGCAGCGAGTTCCTGCGGCATAACCAGCTCATCCAGTCGGCCTGGGGCGAGGTTGTGGTGCCGGTATGCGAAGCCCTGCCGGGGTTGAACCATTTCACCGTGCTCGAAGCCCTGGTGCAGTCCGACCACCGCCTGCACCGTCTGGCGCTGGACCTGCTGGCCTGAAGGGGCCGCAGGAGCGCGTGATGGCCCACTGGTGATCAACCCGCCGCATCAGCCGGGCTGACACAGGATCGGGGCATCACCTCACATCAGCAGGTGCTCGCCGGCGTTGTCGCCGCCCAGGATCACGTAGTTCACCTTGCGGATGTCCATCAGCTTGGTACCGCCCGAGTAGCTGATGGAACTCTGCACGTCCTGCTCCATTTCGGTGAGCGTGCCGGCCAGCGTGCCCTTGATGGGCTCCAGGATGCGCTTGCCTTCGACGTGCTTGTACTCGCCCTTGTTGAAGTCGCTGGCCGAGCCGTAGTATTCCTTGTAGAGCGCGCCGTCCACCTCGACCGTCTTGCCGGGCGACTCTTCGTGGCCGGCGAACAGCGAGCCGATCATGACCATGCTCGCGCCAAAGCGGATGCTCTTCGCAATGTCGCCATGGCTGCGGATGCCGCCGTCGGCGATGATGGGCTTGGTGGCCACCCGGGCACACCACTTCAGCGCCGAGAGCTGCCAGCCGCCCGTACCAAAACCGGTCTTGAGCTTGGTGATGCAGACCTTGCCCGGGCCCACGCCCACCTTGGTGGCGTCCGCACCCCAGTTCTCCAGGTCGATCACGGCCTCTGGCGTGGCGACGTTGCCGGCGATGACGAAGCTGGCGGGCAGCTTGTCCTTGATGTAGCCGATCATGTCGCGCACGGAATCGGCATGGCCGTGGGCGATGTCGATGGTGATGTACTCGGGCACCAGGCCCTCGGCGGCCAGCGTGTCCACGGTGGCGCGGTCGGGCGCTTTCACGCCGAGCGAGATGGACGCGTAGGTGCCCGCGGCGTGCATGTCGCGCACGAACTGCACGTTGTCCAGATCGAAGCGGTGCATCACGTAGAAGTAGCCATTGCGCGCCATCCACCGGCAGATGGACTCGTCCACCACCGTCTTCATGTTGGCGGGTACCACCGGCAGGCGGAAGCGCCGGTTGCCCAGTTCCACGCCGGTGTCGCATTCCGAGCGGCTCTCCACGCGGCATTTGCGCGGCAGCAACAGGACGTTGTCGTAGTCAAAAATTTCCATCGAGAAACCAGGCTCCAGTGGTCGTTGCAGAACGGGGTGCTCGGGACCTGGGCCGGTTCTCATGCCCGCGCGAGCACAAAAAACCGGGCGCAAGAATCCTGGGCCCGGTGACTGATTCTAGGCGCATCACGCGCCGGCGCCCAGCGCCCGCCACCCCTGTCCGCTGTATGGCACCCATATGCCCGGCGATATGAGCGCAGGCCCGGCCGGGACGGTGCCCCGCGTACGCCACCCGGCGTACAGACGTTTCTCAGGGTCTTCCCTAGCATCCAGTTGTCCGTCGTGAACCAGCTGCAAGCGGTGGTTCCGCGGCAAGAGTCAACCCCTCAACTGGATGTGTTTGAACACTGGAGAAGCGCCATGATGCAACGTCGATTCACCCTCAAAGCCCTGTCGGCCGCCGCTGCGGTGGCCACCCTGGGCGGTCTCACCAGCCTGCCCGCCCATGCCCAGGAGACCATCAAGGTCGGGGTGCTGCACAGCCTGTCCGGCACCATGGCCATTTCGGAAACCGTGCTCAAGGACACGGTGCTGATGGCCATTGAAGAGATCAACGCCAAGGGCGGCGTGCTGGGCAAGAAGCTCGAACCGGTGGTGGTGGACCCGGCATCGAACTGGCCGCTGTTTGCCGAACGCGCCCGCCAGCTGATCACGCAGGACAAAGTGGCGGTGGTGTTTGGCTGCTGGACCTCGGTGTCGCGCAAGTCGGTGCTGCCGGTGTTCGAAGAACTCAACAGCCTGCTGTTCTACCCGGTGCAGTACGAAGGCGAGGAACTGAGCAAGAACGTGTTCTACACCGGCGCCGCGCCCAACCAGCAGGCCATTCCCGCCGTGGAATACCTGATGAGCAAGGACGGCGGCAGTGCCAAACGCTTCGTGCTGCTGGGCACCGACTACGTGTACCCACGCACCACCAACAAGATCCTGCGCGCCTTCCTGAAGTCCAAGGGCATTCCGGACAGCGACATCATGGAGGAGTACACCCCCTTCGGTCACTCCGACTACCAGACCATCATCGCCAATGTGAAGAAATTCGCCAGCGCCGGCAAGAAGACGGCGGTGATCTCGACCATCAACGGCGACTCCAACGTACCCTTCTACAAGGAACTCGGCAACGCGGGCCTGAAGGCGACGGACGTGCCGGTGGTGGCGTTCTCGGTGGGTGAGGAAGAGCTGCGCGGCGTGGACACCAAGCCGCTGGTGGGCCACCTGGCCGCCTGGAACTACTTCATGAGCATCAAGAACCCGACCAACACCGCGTTCATCAAGAAGTGGTCGGACTACGCCAAGGCCAAGAACATCGCCGGCCACAAAGACCGCCCGCTGACCAACGACCCGATGGAAGCCACCTACATCGGCATCAACATGTGGAAGCAGGCGGTCGAGAAGGCCAAGAGCACCGACACCGACAAGGTGATCGCCGCCATGGCCGGCCAGACCTTCACCGCCCCCAGCGGCATCGTGAGCAAGATGGACGAGAAGAACCACCACCTGCACAAGAGTGTGTTCATCGGTGAAGTGCGCGCCGACGGCCAGTTCGACGTGGTGTGGAAGACGCCGGGCCCGGTCAAGGCCCAGCCCTGGAGCCCCTTCATCCCCGAGAACAAGGGCAAGAAGGACGAGCCCGTCTCGAAGATGTGAGGCAAGCCCGGGCGCCCAGGGCGCTCGCCCCTCTTTCGCCCAACAGGCGAGAGGGGCCTCACCGGGGTCCGCTGGTCAGGCCCTTGGTGCCCCCGGATGGGACGCCTCCCGCTCACTGCGTGTCGGGCGGCTGGTTGAACCACGTCAGGTCGGGATGCCAGGGCATCTGACTTTATTTTTTTCTTGTGGGGATTGTGTTCTCCGTGTGCTGCTGGCTGATTGGTGAAGGACTGACATGAAGATGCTGTGGCTGCGCCGGCTCGGGCTGTGCCTGGCGCTTTTCATGGGCGCGAACGGGGTGCAGGCGCTCACGCCGGCCGATGCGCTGGCCTTGGTGGAAGGCAGCGCGAGCGAGCGCGTCGAGACACTGCAGCGCCTGACGGTGGCGCCCGATGAGCGGGCTGCTGCCCTGATTCGTGCCATGGCGGCGCAAAACGCGCGTCTGTTTGAGGAGCGCGTGTACATCGTCGACAGCACCGGCGTGATCGACGCGGTCACCGGCCAGCCGGCGGCCCTGCCAGCTGAAGCACAAGAGGTGAGCTTGAACAACCGCCTGCGCGGCGCCCTGGAAACGGCGTTGGCCGGGCTGGATGTGCTGTATGCCGAGCCGTCGCGTCAACGCGAAGCCGCCCTCACGCTGCAGCGCAGTGCCTTCAACGAACCCGACATCGAGCAGCTGCCCCTGATCGACAAGGCACTGGCGGGCCAGCTCGACCCGCAGGCGCGCCAGACGCTGGAACTGGCCCAGGCCGCCGTGCTGCTGGACAGTGAGGACGAGGGGCAGCGCCTGGCCGCGGCCGACAAGCTGGGCGAAGCGCGGCAGGCCATCGTGCGGCCCCTGCTGCAGGCGCAGATCGAGCGCGAGCAGAGCGAGGACGTGAAAACCGCCCTGGTGCGTTCGCTGAAATCGCTGGAGCGTTCGCTGCAGCTGAGCAGCCTGCTGGCCCAGGGCTTCACCGGTGTCAGCCTGGGCAGCATCCTGCTGCTGGCGGCGCTGGGCCTGGCCATCACCTACGGCCTGATGGGCGTCATCAACATGGCGCATGGCGAGCTGATCATGATCGGCGCCTACGCCACCTGGCTGGTGCAGCTGGCCTTCAAGCAGCTGTTTCCCGAGATGTTCGACTGGTACCTGCTGGTGGCCCTGCCGATCGCGTTCGTGACGTCGGCGCTGGTGGGCGCGGCCATGGAGCGCACGGTGATCCGCTTCCTGTACGGCCGCCCGCTGGAGACGCTGCTGGCCACCTGGGGCATCAGCCTGGTGCTGATGCAGGGCGTCCGCTCGCTGTTCGGCGCACAGAATGTGGGCGTCGAAAACCCGAGCTGGATGAGTGGCAGCGTCACCCTGATGGGCAACCTCACGCTGCCCTGGAACCGCATCATCATCATTGCCTTTGCCGCTGCGGTGTTCATCGGTGTCACGCTCATGATCACCCGCACACGCCTGGGCCTGTTCGTGCGCGGGGTCACGCAGAACCGCCCCATCGCCGCCTGCATGGGCGTGAACACCGCCCGCATCGACACCTACGCCTTTGCGCTCGGCTCGGGCATCGCGGGCATGGCCGGCTGCGCGCTGAGCCAGATCGGCAACGTCGGCCCCGACCTGGGCCAGAGCTACATCGTCGATTCGTTCATGGTGGTGGTGCTCGGCGGCGTGGGGCAGCTGGCGGGCACGGTGTACGCCGCGCTGGGCCTGGGCATTCTCAACAAGTTCCTGGAAGGCTGGGCCGGTGCGGTGCTGGCGAAGATCGCCGTGCTCGTCTTCATCATCGTCTTCATCCAGAAACGGCCACAGGGGATTTTTGCCATGAAGGGCCGGAGTGCAGAAGCATGAACACGACCACCATCCCCCCATCCGGGGTTCCGGAGGACCGCGACCCGTCTCCCTCGGTCCGGGCCGATCCCCATCCAGCTGTTCGCACTGAGTCCAATCCGCCTGTTCGGGCTGAGCCCACCCCACCCGTTCGGGCTGAGCCGGTCGAAGCCCCGGCCCAGATGCTGACAGGCCCTTCGACAGGCTCAGGGCGAACGGGGGGTGAGCGCTCAGGGCGAAGGGGCGATGGGCGTTCAGGGCAAGCCGGGGACGTGCACCCAGCCCGGACGGGGGATGGGATTCCCGTCCGTCCTCCGCTGCCCCAGGCTGGCCCCTTGCTCACCCGCGGTGGCTGGAGCACCTTCCTGGTGGCCCTGCTGGTGGTCTGCGCCGTGGCGCCGGCACTCAACCTGCTGGTGCCGGCCGACAGCGCCTTCCACCTGAGCGACTACATGGTGGGTCTGCTGGGCAAGATCATGTGCTACGCCATCTGCGCGCTGGCCATCGACCTGATCTGGGGCTACACCGGCATCCTCAGCCTGGGCCATGGCCTGTTCTTTGCGCTGGGCGGCTACGTGATGGGCATGTACCTCATGCGCCAGATCGGCCTGGACGGCAACTACAAGAGCGAGCTGCCCGACTTCATGGTGTTTCTGGACTGGAAGGAACTGCCCTGGCATTGGGCGCTCTCCGACAGTTTCATCGCCACGCTGCTGCTGATCGTGCTGGTGCCCGGCCTGGTGGCCTTCGTGTTCGGCTACTTCGCCTTCCGCTCGCGCATCAAGGGCGTGTACTTCTCCATCATCACGCAGGCGCTCACCTTCGCCGCGCTGCTGCTGTTCTTCCGCAACGAGACCGGACTGGGTGGCAACAACGGCTTCACCGATTTCAAGCGCATCCTGGGTTTTCCCATTGCCACGCAAGGCATGCGCATGACGCTGTTCGTGCTCACGGGGCTGACGCTGCTGGGCTTCTTTCTGTGGGCGCGCTGGCTGGTCAACAGCAAATTCGGCCGTGTGCTGCAGGCGGTGCGCGACGCCGAGAGCCGCACCATGTTCTGTGGCTACAACCCGCTGCCGTACAAGCTCACCATCTGGACCATTTCGGCCGTGATGTGCGGCGTGGCGGGCGCGCTGTACGTGCCGCAGGTGGGCATCATCAACCCCGGGGAAATGAGCACCGCCGCCAGCATTGAAATGGCCATCTGGGCCGCCGTGGGCGGGCGTGCCACGCTCATCGGACCGATCATCGGTGCCTTCATCGTCAATGGGGCGAAGAGCTGGCTCACGGTGAGCTTCCCCGAGTACTGGCTGTATTTCCTCGGCGGCCTGTTCATTGTGGTGACGCTCTACATGCCGCAGGGTGTGGTGGGGCTGGTGAAGAAGCTGCGCATGGGCAAAGGAGCTAAGGCATGACGCCCGACCTGATGGAAGCCGGCGCGCAGCGCTATGCAAATATCGCCCCGCTGCGGGTGCCGGGCCAGACCGAATCTGGCGGGCGCAGCGCCGGCTACGGCCGCGTGCACACCGCCGGCGCCGTGGACACCACGCACGGGCGCATCCTGTACCTGGAAGACGTGCATGTGAGCTTCGACGGCTTCAAGGCCATCAACGGCCTGAGCCTGGATATCGCGCCCGGTGAGCTGCGCTGCATCATCGGCCCCAACGGCGCCGGCAAGACCACGATGATGGACATCATCACCGGCAAGACCCGGCCCGACAAAGGCACGGTGTACTTCGGCAGCACCATCGACCTGCTGCGCCACCGCGAAGCCGAGATCGCCGCGCTGGGCATCGGCCGCAAGTTCCAGAAGCCCACGGTGTTCGAGCAGCTCAGCGTGTTCGAGAACCTGGAGCTGGCCCTGGCCACCGACAAGCGCGTGCGCCACAGCATGGTGTTCACACTCAGCGGCGAGGAGAAAGACCGCCTGGCCGAGGTGCTGCAGACGATCCACCTGCTGGACAGCGCCGCCCGGCAGGCGGGCCTGCTGAGCCACGGCCAGAAGCAGTGGCTGGAGATCGGCATGCTGCTGATGCAGGACCCGAAGCTGCTGCTGCTGGACGAGCCGGTGGCGGGCATGACCGACGAGGAAACGGTGCGCACCGCCGAGCTGTTCCTGACGCTCAAGGGCAAGCACTCGCTGATGGTGGTGGAGCACGACATGAGCTTTATTCGCGCCATTTCGGAGAAGGTCACGGTGCTGTGTGACGGCGCTGTGCTGGCCGAAGGAACGCTGGACGAGGTGCAGGCGGATGAGCGCGTCATCGAGGTGTACCTTGGCCGCTGAAACCGACCGCCCCGTATGGCTCCCGCGCCCCTCTGGGGAGGGGCGGGGTGAGGGGCGACGCCCACCAGGCCATCGGTGCGAAAGCAGCCGAGCGCGCGCCCGCCTTTAGCCGCTGCAGGACCAAGCCCAGTCCATTAGCCGGAGATAACCATGAGCCTGTTAGAAGTCAAAGACGTCAACCAGTACTACGGCGGCAGCCACATCCTGCGCAACGTCAACCTCCGCGCCGAACTCGGCCAGGTCACCGTGGTGCTCGGCCGCAACGGCGTGGGCAAGACCACGCTGCTCAAATCGCTCATGGGCCTGGTGCCCATCAAGAGCGGCAGCATCACCTTCGACGGAAAGGCCATCGACAAGGCCACGCCGTATGAGCGCGCGCGCCTGGGCATGGGCTTCGTGCCGCAGGGGCGCGAAATTTTCGGTCGGCTCACCGTGCAGGAAAACCTGGAGATGGGGCTGGCCTACAAGAAGGGCGGCACGCCCGTACCGGCCGAGCTGTTCGAGCTGTTTCCGGTGCTCAAGCAAATGCTGGGCCGGCGCGGAGGCGACCTCTCGGGCGGGCAGCAGCAGCAACTGGCGATTGCGCGCGCGCTGGCGGCCGGGCCGAAGCTGCTGATCCTGGACGAGCCCACCGAGGGCATCCAGCCCAACATCATCAAGGACATCGGCCGCGTCATCCGCATGCTGGCCGACCGCGGCAACATGGCCATCGTGCTGGTGGAGCAGTACTACGACTTCGCCGAGGCCCTGGCCGATCAGTACGTGGTGATGGAGCGCGGCGAAGTGATCGCCAGCGGGCCGGGCAGCGAGATGCAGGCCAGGGGCGTGCGCCAGCTGGTGGCGATCTGAACCGCAGAGGCGCTTCAGTCCGTCCGGACCCGCGCCAGCAAGCCCTGGGTGCACGGTGGGCGGTAGCCGGCGGGAAGCGCCAGACCGGTGGCTGACACGCCGCTGTTCACCTGCTCGCCCAGGCCCACATGCACCTCGTTGCTGCGGTAGCGCACGCGCAGCGCCTGCACCTCGTGGTCCAGCTCGGCGTGGCCTTCGATGCGCTCGCCGTAGCGCTGCAGCACCTGGTGCGCCGATTCGATGAGTTTGCCGTTCAGTGTGGTGTGGGCGTGTTCCAGCAGGCTCAGCACGGTACCCCGCGGGTCGCCCCTGAGGCTCAGGACCATGGCCTGTTCGCTCAGCTTGAGCACCTGGCCGTGGGCGGTTCGGATGCGATCGGCAAAATCCGGCCGCTCGGCTGCCGCGAAGGCCAGCAACTCGGTCAGCGCCCGGCTGGTGCAGAACCGCAAGCCCATGCTGTCCACCGCGGCGTCCACCTCGTAGAGCTGGATCGACCGGTTGGCCAGCTGCGCGAGGAGGGCGAGCAGGTTGCACGCCGCTTCGAAGTCGAATGCGGGTTCCCGAATGGTCTTGGCCAGGCGGCGCACGCCGTCCAGCGCGCGGGCAATCTGGTGTTCGCGCAGCAGTTGCAGGGTCAGCACCACGTCCAGTAGGCGCTGCAGGCGCACGCTCTCGGGTTCGCGCCCGAGCAGCCGGGTCAGTTGTTCTTCGCAGCGCAGCAGCCCGCGCCCGTCGTCGTTCTCCAGCCGGGCAAAGGCCAGCAGCACCAGCGCCTGCGGGTCGAACAGCTTGGATTCGAGCCCGATGCGGGTCGCGCGGTCCAGCAGCTCCACGCCCGCCGCCCGGTCGCCAGCGTAGAAGGCCATGATGCCGTGTTTGAGCAGGCGCTTCACCGACGACGGGGTGAGCTTGGTCGCCATCTGGTAGGTGGCCAGCGCATTCTCGAAGTGGCCCTGCTCGAATTGCGCCCGGCCCATCAGGTCGTAGGCGTCGGCATACGTGGGGTCGGCCTGGATCAGCAGCTCCAGCGTGGTCGCCGCGCGCAGCGGATAACCAGCGTCCAGCTGTGTGCGTGCCACGCCCAGTCGTGCCCAGGGCAGGGTCTTGGCTTCCACCACCGCCGTGTAGAGTTGTTGCGCCTCGGCAATCCGCCCCGCGCGCAGCAGCAGCTCGGCGCCGATGCGGGCCGCGTACAGCCAGTAGCGCCCACGCGATTCGAAGCGGTCCTGGCAGAGTTGCGTGGCGCGCTCAAAGTCCTGCGCGTCGATGGCGGTGAAGATGTCTTGCAGCGTGGACTTGCGCAGCCGGGCCAGGAAGATGCGCTCGGCCAGGGCCGAGGCCTTGAAGGGCCTGATCAGGTAGGCGTCCAGCGCAGACTCGGCTGCTTCGGCCACCATGCTGTACGAGGCCTCGGACGACATGATGATGAACACCGTGTAGAACGGCAGCAGCTGGTTGCGCCGCAGGTCGTCCAGCAGGTCCTGGCCGGAGATGCGTTCGCGCTCGAAGTAGTGTTCGCACACGACCACGTCGAAGCTGCCGATTTCCAGCTTGCGGCGCGCGTCGACCAGTCGGGGGCATTGCGTCACGTTGCCCATGCCGAACTGCCGCAGCTGGGCCACCAGCGTGGAGCGCGACTGCGGATTGCCGTCGATCACGAGCGCCCGCGCTTCGGACAGATCCGTCGAGGTGTCGCCGAAGGCCGGACGGCTGGGTTCAAAGGCGGTCATGTTCGTTGATTGTGGGACCAGGTGCCGCCGCTGATCGCCCAAAAAAGACCGGCAATCCAGCGCTTCTCGGCAGCGCTTCTCGGTCTTGCCCGCGCCAGCCGTCAGACGCGCCAGATGCGCGGCGGGGTGTTCGCCAGTCCCCAGGCAGCCGGACGCAACGCGGTCCAGGTGCGCTGGAACAAGGCCATCAGTGGCTCCACCACCGGCGCCACCGCGCGCAGCACCAGCACCTGTGGATGCGAGCAGGTGGCGCCCGCCTGCACACCCGCGCCCGCCTGATCGGTCACGGCGCGCACCACCTCCAGCAGGTGTTCGCGCCGCTCGCGTGTGAACGCGGTGCCGCTGGCCAACCAGAGGCTGCCCAGGCAGCGCTGGCCGCCCAGGCCCAGCGGCGACGCCAGCAGCCGGGTGTCGGCTGCGTCGATGCGCGCCTGCTCCAGCCACAGCCCGGACAGTTCGATGCGCTGCTGGAAATGACCGTGGTCGAACGGCTGGCCGGAGGCGGGCAGACCCAGCGCCGTCACGTCCCAGCCCAGCAGCTCGGCACCCGGTGCCAGCTCGGCGCTCAGCCGGTTGTGGGCGCGACAGCCCGGATGGGCAATGGCTTCCAGCGGCAGCCATTCCAGGCGGGCGCCCGTGTCCAGCGTGAGGTGCACCTGCTGCACCGCATCGGCCTCGTCGGCCGCGTAGAAGCGGGTGGCGCCGGGTGTGCTCACCAGCGCGTGGGCACCGCTGCCCACCCGCACCCGGACGTCCAGCTGGTCGCCACCCACCAGTCCGCCGGGGGGGTGGACGATCACGTTGTGGCAGACGGCCCCGCCCTCCGGGTACAGGCTTTTGAGAATGCGCAGCGGGCCGTCGTGCCGGTGCTGCAGCCAGGTGCGATCGGCCTCGCGGCGGTAGTCGAGGTGGAGTTGGGCGTGCCAGGGCATGGGCGGGGCGATGGTTGGGGAGCCTGTAGAAGGGCGGGCGCGTCAGCGCCGAGCCCAGAACCCGCGGTGGGGCGCCAGTAGCTCGTCGTCGAGCTCGGCCACCGGGCCGATGACATCGATGGGTTTCTGACCGCGCGCCAGCACGTCGCGGCACGGCAGTGAGAGCGTGGGGTTTTCCGGGTGGCTACCGGTGAGTGCCAGCAGCGCTTCCTCGCTCGCCCCGTACACGATGCGCCCGATGTTCGCCCAGTACACCGTGCCGGTGCACATCGCGCAGGGCTCGAACGTCGTCACCAGCGTGCAGCGCCCCAGGTACTCGCCCGGCCAGTTGTCGGCCGCCTGCCGCGCCAGCGTCGACTCCGCGTGGTTCACCGTGTCGATGTTCCCCTGCTCGGCCAGCACCGTCTCCCCGTCTGGTGCCACCAGCAGGGCCCCGAACGGGTGGCGGCCCATGCTGGCGGCGCGCAGCGCGACCGCATTGGCCCGGCGCAGATGACGCAGAACTTGATCTTGATTCATGAGGCAAACAGGCCCGGTACGCGCGAAGGGAAGCTGTCCAGAGGCACCGCGGAACCGGCTTGGCCGGGCCGCAGGTGCCGTCCCCCTTCAGGGGGAGGCGCCGTGAGGCGCGCAGGGGGTCAGTCCTGACTCCTGCGGTGCGCCCAGCCGGTGGTGTGCTTTTCCAAGAAGCTGAACAGCTCGTACATGGCCATGGCCATGATGCCCACCACCAGCAGGCCGCTGAAGGCCAGGCCCATCTGCATGGACGAGCCGGCCGAGATCAGCAGGTAGCCGATGCCTTCGTTGGCGGCGGTCATTTCCGACACCGTGGTGCCCACGAAGGCCAGCGTGATCGCCACCTTCAGCGAGCCGAAGAAGTAGGGCATGGAGCGCGGCAGGCCCACCTTGGTCAGCACGTCCCAGCGCTTGGCGCCCAGCACCCGCAGCACGTCTTCCAGCTCGGGCTCCAGCGTGGCCAGCCCGGTGGCGATGTTCACCATGATGGGGAAGAAGCTGATGAGGAAGGCCGTCAGGATGGCCGGACCCGCGCCGATGCCGAACCACACCACCAGGATCGGCACAAAGGCCGCCTTGGGCAGGGCGTTGAAGGCCGTCATGAGCGGGTAAACCGCGGCATAGGCCAGCCGGGACGAGCCGATCAGGAAGCCCAGCAAAACCCCCACCACGATGGCGATGCCGAAGCCCGCCATCGTCACCCAGTAGGTGCGCCAGGCGTGGCCCAGGATGGTCACCTTGTGCTCCATCGTCTGTTCCCAGATGCGCGAGGGGCTGGGGAAGATGAATTCGGACACGCCGAAGCCGCTGGTGATGACTTCCCAGACCACGATGATCGCGATCAGCAGCAAAAGGGGCGACCAGCGCTCCACTTGTTTCTTGTTCATGGTTTGAACTCCAGTGCAAAACTAAACACGCAGCGGGGCAGCTGCCCGGCTCAGAATGCCGCAGAACCGGCTTTGCCGGGCTGCAGGCATTGCCCCCTGGGGGGTGACGGCCGTCAGGCCGGCGCGGGGGGTTACGGATTAATCGCCGCGCCGGTCTTGCGCATGGCGCCGATGTGGCCGCGCAGCTCGTGCACGATGTCGGTGAAGTGCGGCGTGTAGGTCACCTCCAGGTCGCGCGTGCGCGGGATGTCGATCTCGCGCTTGACCACAAAGCGACCCGGGCTGCGACTCATGCAATACACCGTGTCGGCCAGGAACACGCTCTCGCGCAGGTCGTGCGTCACCAGGATGACGTTGAATTTCTGCGCTTCCCATAGGTCGCGCAGCGTGCACCACAGCTCCTCGCGGGTGAAGGCATCGAGCGCGCCGAAGGGCTCGTCGAGCAGCAGCATCTTGGGTTCGTGGATCAGCGCGCGGCAGATGCTGGCGCGCTGCTGCATGCCGCCCGAGAGCTCCCAGGGAAACTTCTTCTCCATGCCGCCCAGGCCCACACTGGCGAGCAGCTTGCTGGCACGCTCCTCGAATTCCTTGCGGCGGTCCTTGAACTGGCTGCGAAAGGGCTCGACGATTTCCAGTGGCAGCAGCACGTTGTCCAGCGTGGTGCGCCAGGGCAGCAGCGACGGGGCCTGGAACGCCATGCCCGAAATCTTCAACGGGCCGGTGACGGGTTGGCCGTCGATGGTGATCTTGCCCATGCTGGGCATCTTCAGCCCGGTGGTGAGCTTCATGAAGGTGGACTTGCCACAGCCCGACGGACCGACGATGGCGATGAACTCGCCCTGGCGCACCTTCAGGTTGATGTCTTCCACCGCGAAGAGATTCTTCGCCAGCAGGTCGTCGTTGTAGGCCAGCCAGACCTGGTCGAACTCGACGAAGGGTCTGTCGCTGGCAGGGGGTGCGGAGGGTGCAGCCATGGTGAAGCGGGGTACCGAGAAGGGAGGGTTCTGAAAAAAGGCCAGTCACCGTGCGGGGACTGGCCTTCGCAGGGGGCAGGGTCGGTGCTTACTTCCTGGCCGGCGGCAGCACGTTCAGGTCGGCCGCGCTGGGCAGCATGGAGCCGTCCCACATCGCGTTGGGGTTCACGCGGGTCTTGGTGCCGTAGGCGTCCGACACCTGGGAGGCCATCAACGCCAGGCGCCCGGGGTTGACCTGGCCAAAACCTTCGCGGCGGGCATCGGGGCTGGCCACCACGGAGTCGATGGCCAGCTGCAGGCGGCGCGTTTCCAGGGCGACGTTGATGATGCCGTCGCGCTCTTTCACCGTGCCGATGGTGCCGGCCGGGTTGGCCATCACCTCTTTGGCGCCCTTGGCAAAGGCGGTCAGGAAGGCCTTGATGGCGGCCGGGTTCTCCTTGATCAGCTTGGGGCTGGCGATGATGGCGTTGCCGTACAGCTTCACGCCGTGCTCGGCGTAGGGCAGGATCACCACGTCTTCGGCCTTGACGCCGCGTGCTTCCAGGTTCAGCAGCGAGGTGAACGAAAAGCCGGTGATGGCATCGATGTCGCCGCGCACCAGCATGGTTTCGCGCAACGGTGGGTCCATCGATGTCCAGGCCACGTTGCTCACGTTGTTGGCCTTCTGGAAAATCGGGAAACCCTTGCGGCCGGCGTCGAACACCGGTGCGCCGAGCTTCTTGCCGCTGAGGTCGGCCGGCTTGGTGATGCCCGACTTTTTCAGCGCCAGCACGGCGGCGGGCGTGTTGTTGTAGACCATCATCACGGCCACCGGCTTGTTGGGCGCGTCCGGGTTGTTGGCGTGGAATTCCATCAGGGCCGCCATGTCGGCAAAGCCCAGGTCGTAGGTGCCCGAGGCCACGCGCGTCACCGTGCCGCCCGAGCCGTTGCCCGAATCGATGGTCACGTCCAGGCCAGCGGCCTTGAAGTAGCCCTTGGCAGCCGGTTGCAGGAACAGCGCAGCCGGGCCTTCGAAGCGCCAGTCGAGCTGGAACTTGAGCGCCGTCTGGGCATGGGCGCCGCCCAACGCGGCGGCGGCAGCCAGGGCTGCGATGGTCTTCAGTAAATGGCGCTTGTTCATGGGGTCTCCAAAGGATCGGGGTGGCACGCGGCAGACCAGGCAGATGCTGGCCTGCAAAAGTTCAGCAAAAACGATGCCAGCGCTGTCAGCGCCCGGCACACGCTTCCGCTTTCGTCGGCATACAGAAGATGTATACAGATTCTCGTCCGCACGGGTTGTCACCGTCATGCTCGCTAACCCTGAAATGGTGCATGGCCCGGTGCGGGTGCACCATTTTGGCTTGTCGTGCGCCCTGATGAGGCGAATTGGCCCAGCAGATCTCCAGGGCGACCCACCAGCAGATGGGCGGCGCCTGCCGGAAGGGCGGTCGCTCAGGACGCCAGCACTTGGCTCGGCCATCTGCGCCGGCCATCGCGCGACGCTGCGCGCCCATCGCGTGGCGCTCCAGCGCGGCCCCGAGCGACCGACAAGCAGGGGAGCCTGGATGCATTCCACCCCACACCATGACCTGCTCCGCCACACCGCCATGGCCTGCGTGCCAACCGATCCCCCGGGCCCGACGCCTGGGTCTGCGCCCATGACGGACGTCACCCCCCGCCAACCGCCCAGTGGTGCCTTCAGTGCAGCCGATCTGTCGGACCGCTTCGCCTGGGAGCGCCGGGATTGCGCGGTGGTCTCGCTCAGCGCGGCCTGCGCCATTCCGTACGACAAGGCACACGCGCTGCTGAAGCAACATGGCCGCGAGGATCTGAAAGCCACCTACGGCAAGACCATCAGCGAGGCCCTGGGCCTTCGCTACCAGTCGATGTCGCGGGGCGTGTGCCGTCCCACGGCGGCACGGTTCATCCGTGAGAACCCCCAGGGGCGCTTCATCGTGTTCGTGACCGGTCACTTCTTCGCGCTGGTGGACGGGGTGCATGTGGACGCACACGCGTCGCTGTACCGCCCGCGGGCGCGGCTCTGGGGCTACTGGCAGATTCCGTCGGTGCCTGCCCCCTGAGCACGGGCAGGTACCGGAATCCACCGCTCAGGCGATCTGGCTCGCTGCTGCCAGCGCCGTCATGTTCAGCACCCGGCGCACCGTGGCGGCCGGCGTGAGGATGTAGGCCGTGGCCGCCGCGCCCATCAGCACCGGGCCCACCGTCACACCACCGCTGGTGGTGGTCTTGAGCACGTTGTAGAGGATGTTGGCCGCGTCCAGGTTGGGGCAGATCAGCAGGTTGGCCGCGCCGGTGAGCGTGGTGTCGGCCAGGTAGGCGGTGCGGATCTCTTCCTGCAGCGCGGCGTCGCCGTGCAGTTCGCCGTCGCACTCGATCTCGGGGTGCTGGGCCGTGAAGATGTCGCGCGCCAGGCGCATCTTCTTCGCCGAGGCGCGCTTGCTGGAGCCGAAGCTGGAGTGCGAGAGGAAGGCCACCTTGGGCGGCAGGCCGAAGCGCTGCACCTGCTGCGCCGCCATCCAGGCGATCTCGGCCAGCTGCTCGGCGTCCGGGTCTTCGTTCACGTAGGTGTCGGCAATGAAGAGCGGGCCGTTGTTGGTCATGAGCGCGTTCACCGCGGCGTAGTTGCGCACGCCGGCCTGCTTGCCCAGGATGCTGTCGATGCGCTCCAGGTGCGTCATGTAGCTGCCCACCAGCCCGCAGATGAGCGCGTCGGCTTCGCCCAGCGAGACCATGAGCGAGCCGATGATGGTGTTGGAGCGGCGCACCGCGGCTTTGGCCACCTCGGGCGTGGCGCCATTGCGGCCCATGAGCTGGTGGTAGTGCTCCCAGTACTGGCGGAAGCGCGGGTCGTCCTCGGGGTTGACGTTCTCCACGTCCACGCCCAGGCGCAGGCGCAGGCCGGCTTTTTCGATGCGCGCGGCAATCACCGAGGGGCGACCGATGAGGATCGGGCGTGCCACCTTCTCGTCGATGGCCATCTGGGCAGCACGCAGCGCGCGCTCGTCCTCACCGTCGGCATAGGCCACGCGCTTGCGGTTGTCGGGCACGGCCTTGGCGGCGTTGAACACCGGCTGCATCAGGATGCCGGTCTGGTACACGAAGCGCGAGAGCGTCTGCTTGTACGCGTCCATGTCGGTGATGGGCCGCGTGGCCACGCCCGAGTCGGCGGCGGCCTGCGCCACGGCCGGCGCGATCTTCAGGATCAGGCGCGAATCAAACGGCTTGGGAATCAGGTAATCCGGACCGAACACGAGATCCTGGCCGGCGTAGGCGCTGGCCACCTCGTCGCTGGTTTCGCTCTTGGCCAGGTCGGCGATCTGGCGCACGCAGGCCAGCTTCATCTCTTCGGTGATCTTGGTGGCGCCGCAGTCCAGCGCACCGCGGAAGATGTACGGGAAGCACAGGACGTTGTTGACCTGGTTCGGGTAGTCGCTGCGGCCGGTGGCGATGATGCAGTCCGGGCGGATGGCCTTGGCCAGTTCGGGGCGGATCTCGGGCTCGGGGTTGGCCAGCGCCAGGATGATGGGGCGCGGCGCCATGGTCTTCACCATCTCGGCCGTCATCACGCCGGGGGCCGAGCAGCCCAGGAACACGTCGGCACCATCGACCGCATCGGCCAGCGTTCGCTTGTCCGTCTGCTGGGCGTAGCGTGCCTTGGACTCATCAAAGCCGCCCGGGCGGCCTTCGTAGATGACGCCCTTGGAGTCGCACACGAAGATGTTGGACGGCTTCACGCCCAGGCCCACCATCACGTCCAGGCAGGCAATCGCGGCTGCGCCCGCGCCCGACACGGCCAGTTTCACCTCGCCAATGTCCTTGCCCACCAGCTCCAGGCCGTTGAGCAGGGCGGCGGCGGAAATGATGGCCGTGCCGTGCTGGTCGTCGTGGAACACCGGGATGCCCATGCGCTCGCGCAGCTTCTTCTCGATGTAGAAGCACTCGGGCGCCTTGATGTCTTCCAGGTTGATGCCGCCCAGCGTCGGCTCCAGCGCCGCGATGATCTCGACCAGCTTGTCCGGGTCTTTCTCGTCCAGCTCGATGTCGAACACGTCGATGCCGGCGAACTTCTTGAACAGGCAGCCCTTGCCCTCCATGACCGGCTTGCTGGCCAGCGGGCCGATGTCGCCCAGGCCCAGCACCGCGGTGCCGTTGGTGATGACGCCGACCAGATTGCCGCGCGAGGTGAACTCGGCCGCGAGCGTCGGGTCGGCTTCGATGGCCAGGCACGGGTAGGCCACACCCGGCGAGTAAGCCAGGGACAGGTCGCGCTGGTTGGACAGGGGCTTGGTCGGGTTGACCGAAATCTTGCCCTTGCCGGGCGAGCGGTGGTAGTCGAAAGCGGCGTCGCGCAGGGCTTGTTCGGCGGGTGTCATGGTCTCTCCTCGGATCAGGCGGTTCAGGTCACCACCATTTTCACATGCCGGGCTGCCGCCTCGGCTGGCGGCGGCAGCCCGGCTGTGGGGGCACGGGTCGCTCAGGTCGGCTGCAGCAGATCGAACAGCGTGCGGGCCACCACTTTCGTGGCGCGCCGCAGGTCCTGCAGATCCAGGTGCTCGTCGGCCCGCTTGGCATTGGACTCGCGCACCGTGCGCGGACCGGCGCCGTAGATCACGCCGGGAATGCCGTGTTCGCCGTAAAGGCGCACATCGGTGTAGAGCGGCGTACCGACGGCGGGGATGGGTTCACCGAACACGGCCTGGCCATGCTGCTGGAGGGCCGTCACGAGCGGCTGGTTGCCGGGCAGTGGCTTCAGGGCGCGCGCCAGCAGCTGGCGGCGCACTTCCACGCGGATCTGGTTGCCGCCACGGGGTGGCTGGAAGCTGGCAGCGGCTTGCTCGATGGTGGCGCGCAGGGCGGCTTCCACGTCGGCCGGGTCCTCCTCGGGGATCATGCGGCGGTCCACCTTGAGCACCACCTTGCCCGGGATCACGTTGGTGTTGGTGCCGCCGCTGATGAGGCCCACGTTCAGGTAGGGGTGGGTGATGCCTTCGACGCTTGAGCTGATCTGCAGGTAGTCGGCGTTGAGCGCATACAGCGCGTTCAGGATGTGCACCGCACCCTGCAGCGCGTCGGTGCCGCTGTCGGGAATGGCGGCGTGCGCCATGTCGCCGTGCACCGTCACCTCCAGCTGCAGGCAGCCGTTGTGCGCCACCACCACCTGGTAGCTGAAACCGGCGGCGATCATCAGGTCGGGCCGGGTCAGGCCTTTCTTCAGCAGCCAGTCGGGGCCGACCTCGCCGCCGAATTCCTCGTCGTAGGTGACGTGCAGTTCCACCGCGCCGGCCAGCTCGGCCTTCAGGGATTCCAGCGCGCGGATCGCGTAGGTGAAGCTGGCGATGTCGCCCTTGCTCACCGCCGTGGCGCGACCAAAGATCTGGCCGTCCACGATCTCGCCGCCGTAGGGGTCGTGTGCCCAGCCTTCGCCGGGTGGCACCACGTCGCCATGCGCGTTCAGCGCGATGGTCTTGCCGCCTTCGGCGTAGCGCCGGCGCAGGATCAGGTTGGTGATGGTCTCCAGCCCCACGGCCTTCACCTCGGCATCGGGTACCGCGTGCTTTTCTGCGATCAGGCCCATTCCGGCGAGCAACTCGGCGGTGCGCTCGGCATGGGGCGCGTTGTTGCCGGGTGGTGTGTCGGTGGGCACGCGCACCAGTTCCTGCAGGAAGCGCACTTCCTCTTCAAAGTGGGCGTCGATCCATTGGTCCAGTTGGTCGTAGGCGGTGGTCATGGTGTGGGTGTGTGAGGGCTTCGACAGGCGCTGCCCGAACGGTGGGTGGGTGGTGGTGAGGGCTTCGACAGGCTCAGCCCGAACGGTGTGGCCTCGCTGGCTCGCGGTCAGCCGGGCTGCGCCAGCTGCTCCAGCAGGTGCTGGAACGCCCGCACGCACAGCTCGATGTCTTCGCTGGTGGTGGACTCCAGCGGGTTGTGGCTGATGCCGCTGTTGAGGCCACGCACGAAGAGCATGGCCTGGGGCATCACCTCGTGCAGCTTCATGGCGTCGTGCCCGGCGCCGCTGGGCATGCGGTGCAGCGGCACGCCCAGCGCCTGCACGGCGTCTTCCCAGCGGGCCTGCAGGCCGGGGTCGCTCGGCGCGGCGGCGGCACGCATGGCTTCTTCGGTCGTGAAGCGCAGGCCGCGGCGCTCGCAGATGGCCTGCAGCTGCGCCAGCACGTCGCGGGCCAGCGCATCGCGCTGTGCATTGCTGGGCGCACGCAGGTCCAGCGAGAACAGGCAGCGGCCCGGCACCACGTTGATGGAGCCGCCGGGCACCTGCAGCATGCCGATGGTGGCGACCGAATCGCCGTCGGCCGTGGCGCGCTGCTCGGCGTACAAGGCCAGCTCGGCCACGGCGCAGGCGGCGTCGCGGCGGCGGTCCATGGGCGTGGTGCCGGCGTGGCTGGCCATGCCGGTCACCTCGCACTGGTAGCGCACGCTGGCATTGATGGAGGTGACCACACCCAGCGGCAGGTCCAGTTCGTTGAGCACCGGTCCCTGCTCGATGTGCACTTCCACGAAGCCCAGGTACTTCGATGGGTCGCGCCTGAGGGCACCGATGGCCTCCAGCGTGGCCGGCAGGCCGGCGTGCTGCATCGCTTCGCGCATGCGGATGCCATCGGCGTCGACTTGGTCGAGCCAGGCCGGGTGGAAGTCGCCCGTGAGTGCGCCCGAGCCCAGGAAGGTGGCCTTGTAGCGCTGGCCTTCCTCTTCGGCGAAGCCCACCACCTCGAGGGCAAAGGGCAGACGTTTGCCGGACGCCTTGAGCTGCTGCACACACATCATCGGAACGAAGATGCCCAGGCGTCCGTCGTATTTTCCGCCGTTGCGCACGGTGTCAAAGTGGCTGCCGGTGAGCAGCGTTCTGACAGGGGTGCGTCCAGACGCCGTTTGTCCTGCGCTTGTCGCAGGGCTCGCAAGGGCTTCGACAGGCTCAGCCCGAACGGATGAAGCGGGCTCAGCCCGGATGGCCGTTGCCTGTGCCTGGTAAACACCCACTACGTTCCCCACCGCATCGATGTGTACCTCGTCAAACCCGCAGTCCCGCATCTGCTGCTGCAGCTGAGCCGCACAGGCCCGGTGTGCGTCGGTCAGGTAGGTCACGGTCAGTTCGCCGCGTTCGGCGTAGCCGGGGTCGCTGTGGCGGGCCAGGTCTTCGTGCCAGTCCCACACGGTGTTGCCCAGCGTGGGCTCAGCGCCGAACTTGTCGTTCAGCCGGATCTCGGCGATGCGGTGGATGTTGCGCAGGCACTCGGCGCGCTCGACGTCCACCGGGTGGTGCAGCCGGCGCTCCAGGGTGGCGATGATCTCGCGCTTGCTCAGGCCTGTGCCGCGCGGCCCGCGCACCGCCAGGATGAAGGGGAAGCCGAAGCGCGCGTTGTACGCGGCATTGAGCTGCTGGAGGTGCGCGAACTCCTCGGACGTGCACTGCGTGAGGCCGGCCTTGGTCTGCTCGTTGGTGGACTCGGCCGTGAGCGACTGGCTCACCATCGCCTTGCCGGCCAGCTCCGGGTGGGCTCGGATCAGCGCCAGCTGCGGTTCGGTGCCCGCTTCCTTGAGCACCTGCACCATGGCGTGCTTGAGCGCGGCCACCGAGGCGAAGGGCCGCTGTGCCAGCGCCTGCTCAGCGATCCAGGGCGAGTGCTCGTACAGGCCGTCGAGCATCTGGGCCGCCTGGTCCAGCGGCGCGGTGTTGAGTTGGTCGAGGGTGATGGGCATGGTGTCTGGAGGTCGGGTTTCAAAAACGAACGGTGAATGCCAGCCCTGTCCTGGCGAGCATGGCGGGGCCGTCCATGCCCTCGTTGTCAGGCTGCGTGCGGATACACGGCTTTCCAATGCCTGGCAATGTCGATGCGGCGTGCCACCCACACCTGCTCATGCGACTGGATGTGGTCCAGAAAGCGCTGCAGCGCCGTGATGCGCCCGGGGCGCCCGAGCAGGCGGCAGTGCATGCCGATGCTCATCATCTTGGGGCGGTCCAGGCCTGCCGGGTCGCCCTCGGCATACAGCGCATCAAACGTGTCCTTCATGTACTGGAAGAACGGGTCGGCGTGCGAGTAGCCCTGGGGCAGGGCGAAGCGCATGTCGTTGCAGTCCAGCGTGTAGGGCACGATGAGCTGGTGCGCGTCGCTGCCGTCGCTCTTGCGCACCCGCATCCAGAACGGGAGGTCGTCGCCGTAGTAGTCGCTGTCGTACTCGAAGCCGCCGAAGTCGGCCACCAGGCGGCGCGTGTTGGGGCTGTCGCGCCCTGTGTACCAGCCCAGCGGGCGCTCGCCCGTGAGGTTCTGGATGATCGCCATCGCCTCTTCCATGTGGGCGCGCTCGGTGGCCTCGTCCACGTGCTGGTAGTGGATCCACTTCAGGCCGTGGCAGGCGATGTCGTGTCCCAGTTCGCGGAAAGCGGCGGTCACGTCCGTGTGCTTTTGCAGCGCCGTGGCCACGCCAAATACCGTGAGTGGCAGGCCCCGCCGCTCGAACTCGCGCAGGATGCGCCACACGCCGGCCCGCGAGCCGTATTCGTAGACACCTTCCATGCTGATGTGCCGCTCCGGGAAGGCGGGCGGGTTGAACATCTCGGACAGGAACTGCTCCGAGCCGGTGTCGCCGTGCAGCACCGAGTTCTCGCCGCCTTCCTCGTAGTTCAGCACGAACTGCACCGCTACCCGGGCGCCGCCGGGCCAGCGGGCATGCGGTACGTCGCGGCCATAGCCGATCAGGTCGCGGGGATAGGAGGCCGTGGTGTCGTAAAAGGTCATGGGTGAGCGGCGATCAAGGGGTGGATCGGTTTGACGTGGGGACGAGGCCCGTGGGGGCGGATGCGGCCGCGTGCGCAGCCGGGACGCATCGGGGAGGGGTCATGACAAGGCCATCGAGATGTCGTTGGTCGGCACTTTCCGGTCGAAGGTCAGGTTTTCTTCCACGTGCAGCAGGTGCTCGTTCATCAGCTGCACGGCCAGCGCTTCGTCACGGGCGGCCAGCGCCTTGATGATCTCGGCGTGCTCCTCGCTCGAATGCTCGGCGGCGCGGGCGCTCTGGTACATGAGCGTGATCAGTGCACAGCGCGAAATCAGCTCGCGCAGCAACTCGGCCAGCACCTGGTTGCCCATGAGCTCGGCCATGCGCACATGGAAGTCGCCCAGCAGCTCGGTGCGACCCGGCACGTCCACGCTGTTGACGGCCAGCTTCTCCTGCGCCACGTGTTCTTTCAGCGCCTTGATCTTCGCGGGTGTCACGGCGTGCACGAAGGCCCGCGTCATTTCCGATTCCAGCATGCGGCGCACCGCAAACACCTGTTTCGCCTCCTCCACCGACGGCGCTGCCACAAAGGCACCACGTGCCGGTTCCAGCCGGATCAGCCGGTTCTGCGACAGCTGGAACAGCGCCTGGCGCACCAGCGTGCGGGACACGCCGAAATGGTCGGCCAGCTTCTGTTCGGCCAGCTTGGTGCCCGGATGCAGCCGGTGTTCGACGATGGCGCGGGTCAGCGACTCGACGATGTGATTCGTGCTGGAGGTTTCCATGCGACCATCATATCCAGAAAAACAAAAAGTGTATACACTTTCAGTCGACCATCAACCGATCAAGGACGACCATGGGCTTGAGTACACACGTTCTGGACACGATGCACGGCTGCCCTGCCGCGGGCATGGGTGTCGAGCTCTACACCACCGAGGGCGAGCAGGCCTCGCTGGTGAAGCGTTTCACGCTCAACGCGGACGGGCGCAACCCCGACGGCCCCCTGTATGACAACGCAAGCCTGCGCGTGGGCACCTACCGCCTGGTGTTCGATGTGAAAGGCTATTTCGCCAGCCGCGGCGTGGCCCTGCCCGAGCCGAGCTTTCTCAACCGGGTGGCGCTGGACTTTGGCGTGGCCCACACCGATCAGCACTACCACGTGCCGCTGCTGGTGAGCCCGTGGAGCTACTCCACGTACCGGGGCAGTTGAAGGGGCTCACCCCGGGGCCGGGGTGGTGCTCACCGGTTGCGCTGGCCTTCGGTGAGCGTGTCGAGCTGGAAGTGGCCGCTGCGGTCCCACAGCCAGACGTCGGTGTAGGTCACGCCGCCGAGCCGCACGGGAGCGGGGAAGGGGGCTGCCGCGAGCACCGTGCGCTCGATCTCGCGGATCACGTCGGGTGCGTGGCTGGGTGCGCGCATCCAGTTGATCTTGCGCACCTGGCCCAGATTGTCGATGTCCACCTGCAGCACCCCCACGGCGTGCATGAGCGGCGGCAGCTGGCCTTTGAAAATGCGGTGGCCATTGTGGCTGTACAGGTGACGGGCACCGTCCTGGCGGTAGTCACGCGGGCTCGCCGCGTGCGACACCAGCGATGGCGTCGGCACCACCACCACGGGTGGCTGCTCGGGCGGCGGGGCCGGCAGGGCCACCGGGGCGGGCGGTTCTGGGGGCGGGGGCACCACCTTGGTTGCGCAGGCACCCAGCAGCAAGGCCACACCCAGCGCGACCCAGCCCAGGGGCCGTGATCGTTCCGAGACAGGGGATGAGGTGACGGTAGGGATGGCGGCGGGCAGTGCGGGAGAGAGGGCGTGTGGCATGGGGCGTCTCGCTGGGGCTGGAACGAATGGCCCATCAGCGCGCACCTGGCGCCATACGGGCAATCGGATGCAGTGTATGGTGATCTGGCTCGGCCGTGCTGCCGATGGGAAGCGACACTGCAGGGTCAACGCATATCTTTACGAATGGCAACAATTTCGTCAACCCGACGGGTCGGTCATGTGGCCTGAATTGCACGACTTGCTTGAACGCCTGGCGCAGCAGCCTGCCGTGCTGGTGCGGGTGGAGCGCACGCAGGGTTCTGCGCCGCGCCGCGCGGGTGCGTGGATGGCCGTGTTTGCCGACGCCACCGTCGGCACCATCGGGGGCGGCCACCTGGAATGGGATGCTCAGCAGCAGGCCCGGGCCCACCTCGCTGCTCAGCCCACCGCGGCACCCGCTGCCTGGACGCAGCGCACCGTCCTGGGGCCGCAGCTGGGTCAGTGTTGCGGCGGCGCGCTGGAGCTGCGTTTCGAGCCCGTCTTGGCCAACGATGTCGAACGCCTGCGCACGGCGCTGGTGCCTCGGTTGACGCCGGTGGCGCTGTTCGGCGGCGGTCATGTGGGGCACGCCATCGTGCGCGCGTTGGCCCCCTTGCCCTTCGAGGTGCACTGGATCGACAGCCGCGACAACGTGTTCGCGCCCGACACGCCGGTGCATGTTCGAACCGAGCACTCCGAGCCGGTGCAAGGCGCCGTGCGCGATCTGGCGCCGGGCGCACATGTGCTCATCATGAGCTTCTCGCACGCGGAAGACCTGGACCTCGTCGCCGCCTGTCTGCTGCGCCAGCGTGAGCGGGCCGACCTGCCTTTCGTGGGCCTCATCGGCAGCCGCACCAAGTGGGTGACGTTTCAGCGCCGCCTGAGCGCACGTGGCTTCACCAACGACGAGCTGGCCGGCATCACCTGCCCGATCGGACTGCCCGGCATCACGGGTAAGGAGCCGGCGGTGATTGCCGCCTCGGTGGCGGCGCAGCTGCTGGTGCACACCGGGCGCTGAATGCCCCACTGTGCGCTCGGGTGGCGGGCCGATGGCATGGCGCGTGCTTGCAGGGGCAGGATGTCCTCTGCATCACCCCCGTGCCCAGCGTCACACCTCCGATTCCACCCGATCCGGGTTGACCCGACGCCGATGGGATTCAAAAACTGTATACACTTTCTTTCATCGGTCGCAGCGGAGCAGGGTGTGGCACCACACCCAAAACGCGGCCTTCAGTCGACTCAGAGCGCCCGCGGTGGTGAGTCGCAACCCTTGATGGCCCCCGGGCCGTTGTGAAGAGCCGCCATGGAAACCTACCTGCTCGACTGGGCCAACCTGCTGCTGCGCTGGCTGCACGTCATCGTCGCCATTGCCTGGATCGGCTCATCCTTCTACTTCGTCTTTCTCGACAGCAGCCTCACGCCGCCGCAGGATGAACAGCTGAAGAAAGACGGCGTCAGCGGCGAACTCTGGGCCGTGCACGGTGGCGGCTTCTACCACCCGGTCAAGTTTGCAGGGGCGCCGCCCAGACTGCCCGAACACCTGCACTGGTTCTACTGGGAAAGCTATTCCACCTGGCTCTCGGGCTTCGCGCTGTTCCTGATTTCCTACCTCTGGAGCCCGAACGTCTACCTGATCGACCCGAACGTGATGGACTGGAGCCCGGCCGCCGCCATCGGCACGGCGCTGGCTTTCCTGGTTGTGTTCTGGTTCCTGTACGACGCCATCTGCCGCACGCTGGGCCAGAAAGCCGGCGGCGACGCCAAGGTCGGCGCACTGGTGCTGGTGCTGGTGTGCATCGCGTCCTACGCCGCCACGCAACTGTTTGCTGGACGTGCCGCTTTCCTCATCATCGGCGCCATGCTGGCCACCGCCATGAGCGCCAACGTGTTCTTCTGGATCATCCCCGGCCAGCGCACCGTGGTGGCCGACATCAAGGCCGGCCGCCCGGTGGACCCGATCCACGGCAAGCGCGGCAAGCAGCGCAGCGTGCACAACACCTACTTCACGCTGCCGGTGCTGTTCGCCATGCTGAGCAACCACTACAGCTTCACCTACACGCACGCATACAACTGGCTCATCCTCATCGGCATGATGTTCGCGGGTGCGGCCATCCGCCAGTTCTTCGTCATGCGCCACGGCTTCAAGCTGGGCCGCAACCCGCACCCGTGGCCATACGCGGCGGCGGGCGTGGTGGTGCTGCTGGCGCTGATCGTCTGGCTCAAGCCCGCCCCCACACAGGCCGTGGCCGTGCCCGAGTCGGTCAGCTACGCGCAGATCCAGTCCATCGTCGAGCAGCGCTGCGTGATGTGCCACGGCGAAGCCCTGCAATCGAAGAACGTCCGCCTGGATTCACCGCAAGCCCTCAAACAGCACGCCCTGGCGTCCTACCAGCAAGTCGTGGTCACGCGCCAGATGCCCATGAACAACGCCACGGGCATCACCGAAGAGGAGCGCGCGCTGTTCGCCGCCTGGTTCAAGGGTGGGGCACCGACCGAATGACGCGGGCCCCGCAGCTGGGCGCTGGCTGGGCGGGGTGGGGTGGCGCAGCCGGGCGGTTCGAGCGCCCGTGCGCTGCAAGGCAGGCGAGAACTGCGGTAATCTCAACGCCGCTTCACAACCTTCCCTCCGCGCGAACATGAAAACCCAAGCCGCCGTCGCCTGGCAAGCAGGCCAGCCCCTCACCATTGAAACCGTGGACCTGCAGGGTCCGAAGTTCGGCGAAGTGCTGGTGGAAATCAAGGCCACCGGCATCTGCCACACCGATTACTACACCCTCAGCGGCGCCGACCCGGAAGGCATCTTCCCCGCCATCCTGGGCCACGAAGGCGCCGGCATCGTGGTGGACGTGGGCCCCGGCGTGACCACGCTCAAGAAGGGCGACCACGTCATTCCGCTCTACACGCCCGAGTGCCGCCAGTGCAAGTTCTGCCTGAGCCGCAAGACCAACCTGTGCCAGCTGATCCGCGGCACGCAGGGCAAGGGCCTGATGCCCGACGCCACCAGCCGCTTCAGCCTCGACGGCAAGCCCATCTTCCATTACATGGGCACCAGCACCTTCAGCAACTACACCGTGGCGCCCGAAATCTCGCTGGCCAAGATCCGCGAAGACGCGCCGTTTGACAAGGTCTGCTACATCGGCTGCGGCGTCACCACCGGCATTGGCGCCGTCATCTTCACCGCCAAGGTGGAGGCGGGTGCCAACGTGGTCGTGTTCGGCCTGGGCGGCATCGGCCTGAACGTGATCCAGGGCGCCAAGATGGTGGGCGCCGACAAGATCATCGGCGTGGACCTGAACCCCGAGCGCGAGGCCATGGCGCGCAAGTTCGGCATGACGCACTTCATCAACCCCAAAGAAGTACCGAACGTGGTGGATGCCATCGTCCAGCTCACCGACGGCGGCGCCGACTACAGCTTCGAGTGCATCGGCAACACGAAAGTGATGCGTGACGCGCTGGAGTGCACGCACAAGGGCTGGGGCCGCAGCATCATCATCGGCGTGGCCGAAGCCGGCGCCGAGATCAGCACCCGGCCGTTCCAGCTGGTCACCGGCCGCAAGTGGGAAGGCTCGGCCTTCGGCGGCGCGCGCGGCCGCACCGACGTGCCGAAGATCGTCGACTGGTACATGGAAGGCAAGATCAACATCGACGATCTCATCACCCACAAGCTCAAGCTGGCCGACATCAACGAAGGCTTTGCGCTGATGAAACGCGGCGAGTCGATCCGGGCCGTGGTGGAGTTCTGAGCCTCGCCTGGCACCCCGTCCTGGCTGGGCAAATAGGTGGCTGTGTGCGGGCGGTTCAACCCGCTTCGGCGACGGGCCACTGCAAGCCGCGGCCGCTCTCGAACCGGCGCGCCTCGCCCGTGACCGGGTCGGTGAACGCGATGGCCTGCGCCAGCAGGCGCAGGGGTTCGCGGAAGTCTTCCGCCTCGTCTGGCCCGCGCAGCACGCGCGGGTAGAACTGATCGCCCACGATGGGCAGGCCCAGCGCGTTCATGTGCACGCGCAGCTGGTGGCGTTTGCCCGTCACCGGCTCCAGCCGGTAGCGCGCCCACGGGCCGCGCTGTTCCAGCAGGGCAATGGTGGTTTCGCTGTTCGGCTCGCCGGGCGCCTCGGTCATGCGAAAGAAGGCGCCATCCTCTTCCACGATGCGGCTGCAACGCCGTTGTGGCGTTGCCAAGCGGGGGGTGTGGGGGGCGATGGCTTCGTACACCTTGTCCACGGTGCGCTCGCGGAACAGCGCCTGGTAGGCCGCGCGGTCTTGCGGCCGCACGCTGAACACCACCAGCCCAGCCGTTTCGCGGTCGATGCGGTGCACCGGGCTCAGCTCCGGCAGGCCCAGACGGCGCTTCAGCCGCACCAGCAGGGTTTGCTGCACGTAGCGCCCGCCCGGCGTCACCGGCAGGAAATGCGGCTTGTCGGCCACCACGAGGTGTGCATCCTGGTGGAGCACAGTCTCTTCAAAGGGCACGACCGGTTCATCGTCGATGTGACGGTAGTAATACACCCGCGCGCCCGGGCGGCAGGGCGCGTCGGGCGGCAGCGGGAGGCCGCTCTCGTCGAGCACATCGCCCTGCGCCATGCGCAAAGCCCAGGCGTGCCGGTCGATGGCAGTCAGCCGGTGGGCCAGAAAGTCCAGCAGCCGCTCAAAGGCCACGTTCGACGGCTGCGCGACGCAGCTGGCAGACACGCCGTGGCGCAACGGGATCAGCGAATGGCGGGCAGGGCGTGACATGTGAACGGTGGAGGAGGCCGGCGGTCAGGATGGCGCCAGATCATCAAGGAAGCGCTGTGGAAACGGGGTATTCTGCTCGGCGGCGGCATGGTTGCTGTGATGGACGGAGGCGCCAGGGCTGGTGCACGGCGTCTGCTGCCCGTTTCCACCCCATTCGTCCCATCTCGATCCACCCACCCCACCGCTTCACCGTGAACGCCACCACCTCTTGCGCCGTTGCGCCGCTGTCACTTGCTTCTGTCCGTCGGGTCTGCGTGCGCTGGCGTCTGGTGGGGCTCGTGCTGGCACCCGTCCTGCTCAGTGGTTGCGCGGTCATCACGGTGGCCAGCGTGGCCACGTCGGTGGTGGTGGGCACCGCCGGCCTGGCGGTGGATGCGGCCGTCGGTACGGCGCGCATCGGCGGCAAGGTCGTTGGCAAGACGGCGGACGTCGTGTTCGGGGCCGATCCGGCGCCCTGACACCGTGGTCGCGGTGGTGCGGGGGCGCCTGCAGCTGGCGGCTGTGGCCAGGCTCAGACCCGGCGGAACACCAGGTCCCACACGCCGTGGCCCAGCTTGAGGCCGCGGTTCTCGAACTTGGTCAGCGGCCGGTAGTCGGGCTTGGGCGCGTAGCCGTCGCCACCGGCCGTGTTGGCCAGCAGCGGCTCGGCGCTCAGCACCGCCAGCATCTGCTCGGCATAGGGCTGCCAGTCGGTGGCCAGGTGCAGGTAGCCGCCGGGCTTGAGGTGGCGGGCCAGCCGGTTCACGAATGGCGTCTGGATCAGCCGGCGCTTGTGGTGCCGGCTCTTGTGCCATGGGTCCGGGAAAAAGATGTGCACGCCGTCCAGGCTGTTTTCCCCCAACATGTGGTCCAGCACCTCGACCGCGTCGTGGCGGAAGATGCGGATGTTCTCGATGCCGCCTTCGCCGCAGAGCTTGAGCAGCGCGCCCACGCCCGGCTCGTGCACCTCGCAGCACAGGAAGTTGTCTTGCGGGCGCGTCTGGGCAATCTGCGCCGTGGCGCCGCCCATGCCAAAGCCGATCTCCATGACCAGCGGCGCGCGGCGGCCAAACGCCGCGTCCACGTCCAGCGGGGCGGGGGCGTAGTTCAGCAGGAAGCGCGGGCCGAACTGCTCGTAGGCGCGCTGCTGGCCGGGGCCGGTGCGCCCGGCGCGCAGCACATAGCTCTTGATGACCCGCATGAAGGGTGCCGTGGTGCCCTCGGGCGTTGCCGGGGCGGCGGCCTCGTCGGTGGGTTCGGGCGTGGGAGAGGTCGGGCTGTCGTGGTTCATGGCGGGCGGGGAAAGGGGTGCCAGATTGTAGGTGCCCCATTCGGGCTGTCCCACACGGAACGGCTGGGCATCGCTCAGCAGCGGGCGGCCCACTCGGCGGTCCACGCCTGCAGGGCGTCGGCCGGGTCACGGGCGAGGGGCGCTGACGAGAGACCCAGACTGGCCGCCGCCCGCGCGAGTGCCGCCAGCGGATCGCTCAAGTCCAGCGCCCGCGCACCGTTCTGCTTGCTGAGCTTTTCGCCGTTGTCGCCCAGTACCAAGGGTGTGTGCCGGTACTGCGGCGTGGGCACGCCCAGTGCCTGCTGCAGCAGCATTTGTCGGGGCGTGTTGTCGGCCAGGTCGGCGCCGCGCACCACATGGGTGATGCCCTGGGCGGCGTCGTCCACGACCACGGCCAGCTGGTAGGCCCAGAGCCCGTCGGCGCGCTTCAGAATGAAGTCGCCCACTTCGCGGCGCACGTCCTGGGTGTGCGGGCCGAGCCGGGCGTCGAGCCAGTGGACCGGTGGCTGGCGGTCATCGATCAGGAAGCGCCAGGCACGGGCTGGCTTGCCCTGCAGACCGCCGCGATCGGGCCGGCAGGTGCCCGGGTAGACCGCGCTGTGGTGCCGTTCACGGCTCAGGCCCTGGGACTTCAGCGCCCGCTCGATGTCGCTGCGCGAGCAGCCGCATGGGTAGGCGCGGCCAGATGCCACCAGCTGGTTCAGTGCCGCCTGGTGGTGGGCGCTGCGCTGCGATTGCCAGAGCACCGGTTCGTCGCTGACGAGCCCGCAGGCCGCGAGCTGCTGGAGGATGGTCTGGTCCGCGCCCGGCACGCAGCGCGGCGTGTCCACGTCTTCCATGCGCACCAGCCAGGTGCCGCCGTTTGCCCGCGCATCCAGCCAGCTGGCCAGCGCGGCCACCAGCGAGCCCGCGTGCAGCGGGCCGGTGGGGGAGGGCGCAAAACGCCCCCGGTAAGGGGGTGAAGAGGCGGGCAAGAACATGGCCTGGCGCACGAGTCTGTTCAAGTGCACAACGCGGAACCGGCTCAGCCGGGCTGCTGGCGTGGGGCTCGCTCAGGGCGAATGGCGCGAAGCGACGCCGGCGGCAGCACTTGGCTCCAGGGGTGTTACACCATCTCCAGCGCCAGTTCCAGCCCGGAAATGAAGGCGTCTTCCACCCGGTGGCCCAGGCACCAGTCGCCGCACAGGCCGATGCCCAGTGCCGGGTCGTAGATGTGCGAGCGGCCCAGCGGCTGCTGGGTCTGCGCAAAGCGCCAGCGGTGCACCTCGGCGTAGGCGGGCGTGGCACGGATGCCCGTGATCTGCGAGAAGCCCTTGAGCAGCTTGGCCTTGACGCGCTCGGCGTCGTCTTCCAGGTGCTTGGCCGACCAGGCCGGGCTGGCCTGCACGGTCCAGCGTTCGATGGGGTCGCGGCGGGGCTTGCTGCTTTCACGCGCCAGCCAGCTGATGCGGTGGTGCGTGCTGCGCGCGGCGTTCCATTGCGGGCCCAGGTGGGGCAGGCCGGGCTGCATGGCATTGGGGTAGGCGACCATCAGCGTCCAGCAGGGCGCCACCTTCACGGCGTCGAGCGTGTGGCGCAACTCGGGCGAGTGACCCGAGGCCATGAGCAGGTCGTGCGCCTGCGGGTGGGGCAGTGCGAGCACGATGCGGTCGAAGCCGCCATGCACGTGCACGCCGCCGTCGGTGTCTTCGGTGCGCAGCTGCCATTGTTCGGGGTGCAGAACGTCGCGTTCGATGAGCGTCACGCGGGTTTGCAACAGCACCTCGGCCTTCAGGTTGCCGTGCTGTTGCGGCTGCTGCAGTGGTTCGGCCCAATACGCCACCAGCGAACTCATGCCCGGTGTGGCCACGAAATGTGGTTCGGTGGGTGGTGGCGCGCTGGCCAGCACATGGCCCAGCTCGTCGAGCACGCGCACGGTGCTCACGCTCCAGGGGCGCACCACCGCCTGTGCCGTGAGCAGGGCCTTGGCGAAGCGGCTGTCGCGCACGGTGAAGTACTGGGCGCCATGGTCGAAGCCGCCAAATTCGGTGCGCCGGGTCGACATGCGGCCACCGAAGCCCCGGCTTTTCTCGAACACAGTCACCCGGTGACCCGCTTGCGCCAGCGTGCGGGCACAGGCCACACCGGCCATGCCACCGCCCACCACCGCCAGATGCAGCGGGGCCGCTGGTGCGCGCGTGGCCGCGCGGGCCGGCTTTTTGGCAGCGGCTGGGGTTTTGGCGGCGGAAGAGGAAGCGCTGGGCTTTTTTGTGTTTTTCATGTCTCTTGGCGCGAAGTGGTTGGGCTGGCAGATGCATGGCACTGTATCAGCCTGTGTCGCGTTATTCCATTTCAAGTCTGGTGGTGGTTGTTGAGCAGGGCCGCCCGGGTGGTGGGGTGTTGCAGACGGTCCAGCCACCAGCGCAGCGCACGCCCCGTGTCGGCCGCACCCCGGGGTTGGCGCCAGGCGTAAGCGGCGCGAATGGTGCGGTTGGGGCGGCGCACCGCTTTCACCACGAGCCGGCCCGCCACGATGAAAGGCTGCGCGAGCGGCAGCGGCAGGAAGCCCGCACCGATGCCGCGCAGCTGGGCTTCCAGCTTGTGCTGCATGCTGGGCACGGTGAGCACGTCCTGCCCGGGCAGCAGGTTGTGTGTCATGCCATTGCCGCGCTGCGTGCTGTCGGCCACCGCCACGGCGCGGTGCTGGCGCAGTTCGTCGTCGTTCAGGCTGTGTGTGGTGGCGGCCAGCGGGTGGTGCGGCGCCACGGCAAAGACGAACGACACAGTGCCCAGCGGGGCGCTCTGCACATCGCCCTGCGCCAGCTCGCCCGACACGCCGAGCGCCAGGTCGGCCTGCCCGCTCTGCAAGGCCTCCAGCGTGCCCGAGAGGGTTTCGGCCCGAAGCTTCAGGCGCGTGGGCGCGCCCTCGGCGTAGAAGGCTTCGCACAGCTCGAACAGCGTGGCCCGGGCGATCAGCGCGTCCGCGGCAATGGTCAGCTGAGGTTCCCAGCCCGTGGCGACGCGCTTGACCCGTTGTGCCACGGCGTCGAGTTCGTCCAGCAGGTACTGGCCCGAGCGCAGCAACTCGGCGCCGGCCGGCGTGAGCTGGGCGCGGCGGGCGCGGCGGTCGAACAGCAGCACGTCCAGCGCGTCCTCGATCTGGCGCACGCGGTAGGTCAGGGCGCTGGGCACCAGGCCGAGCTCGCGCGCGGCGGCGGCCATGCTGCCCAGACGGGCCACGGCCTCCAGCAGGCCGAGGTTTTCGGGAGACAAGGCGCTTCGGGGGCTGGCGGTGGACATGGCGCGGTCCTTGTTGTTCAAATTAATCGAATGATGCCAGCAAATCCGTGCGAACGAAACAACAGATGGCCTCCGCATAATTCACCCACGAAACGGCGCTTCCTCGCCGGTCACCCGATGAAAAGGACCCCGATATGCTGCAGATTCGACGCGCCGAAGCCCGCGGTTTCGCGGACCACGGCTGGCTGAAAAGCCACCACTCGTTTTCGTTTGCCGAGTACTTCGATCCCGCCTGGATGGGCTGGGGCAACCTGCGGGTGATCAACGAAGACCGCATCGCCCCCGGCACCGGCTTTGGCACGCACGGCCACCGCGACATGGAGATCATCAGCTACGTGCTTGAAGGCAATCTGGCCCACAAGGACAGCATGGGCAACATCAAAGGCATCCCGCCCGGTGACGTGCAGCGCATGAGTGCCGGCAGCGGCGTGCGCCACAGCGAGTTCAACCACGCGCCCGACCAGACCACGCACTTCCTGCAGATCTGGGTCGAGCCCAACGTGCGCGGCATCGCGCCGGGCTACGAGCAGAAGAGCTTTCCCGAGACCGACAAGCGCGGCCGCCTGCGGCTGGTGGCCTCGCCCGACGGTGCCGAAGGATCGGTCACGGTCCATGCCGATGCGGCGCTGTACGCGGGCCTGTTCGACGGCGCCGAGCGCGCGCAGCTGGATCTCGATCCCCAGCGCAAGGCCTATGTGCACCTGGTGCGCGGCACGCTGCACGTCAATGGCCGGGCGCTGCGGGCCGGCGATGCGGCGGTGATGGCCGACGAATCCCGCCTCGTGCTGAGCGAGGGTGAGCAGGCCGAGGTGCTGGTGTTTGATCTGGCGCCCTGAGCGCGGCGTTCCGTCCCTTTTCGTTGCTTTACCACCCGCCCTGGCGCAGCAGTCGCCGGGCTGTTTTTTCAGGAGTTCTCCACATGGCAAAAGTCGTTGTTGTTTTTCATTCCGGTTACGGCCACACCCAGCGCATGGCGCAGTCGGTGGCGCAGGGCGCAGGCGCCGAGCTGATCGCCATCGATGCCGAGGGCAACCTGCCCGAAGGCGGCTGGGAGGCGCTGAACGAAGCCGATGCCATCATCATGGGCTCGCCCACCTACATGGGCAGCGTGAGCTGGCAGTTCAAGAAGTTTGCCGATGCCAGCAGCAAGCCCTGGTTCAGCCAGCAGTGGAAAGACAAGCTGTTTGCCGGTTTCACCAACAGCGCCACCATGAACGGCGACAAGCACTCCACGCTGCACTACCTGTTCACGCTGGCCATGCAGCACAGCGGCCTGTGGGTCGGCACCGGCCTGATGCCCGCCAACAGCAAGGCCGCGCAGCGCAACGACGTGAACTACGTCGGCTCCTTCGCGGGCGCGATGGCGCAGAGCCCGTCCGACGCGGGTGCCAACGAGATGCTGCCCGGCGACCTGGAAACGGCGCGCCTGTTCGGCGAGCGCGTCGCCCAAACGGCCCAGCGCATCAAAGGCTGAGCGTGCTCCGGGAAGGCAGGGCGCTGCGGCGCTTACATTTCCTTCCATGAAGATCGTCAACATCCTTCCCTGGGCAGACTGGCTGGCGCTGGTCTGCTTTTTTGCTTTGTGGATCGGTTACGCCTGGTTTGCCCGGGTGTGGGGGTTGCGGCGCTCGTCCCTGCTGGTCACCACCAACCGCTACCGCGCCTACTGGATGCGCCAGGCCACGGCCCGCGACCCGCGCATGCTCGACGGCCTGATCACGCAGACGCTCTCCCAGACGCCCTCGTTCTTCTCGTCCACGTCGATTCTGGTCATCGGTGGCCTGTTTGCCCTGCTCGGCACCACCGACAAGGCCGCCGAACTGATGAGCGAGATCCCGTTCGCCCAGACCACCACCCTGGTGGTCTTTGAGTTCAAGGTGCTCGTGCTGGTGGCGATCTTCGTTTACGCCTTCTTCCGTTTTTCGTGGTGCATGCGCCAGTACACCTTTGTCGCGCTGGTCATCGGGGCGATGCCGGCGCCGGAAGACTTCGAATCGGGCAAGTTCGACCGCAAGCTCTACGCCGACCGCGCCGCTGCCATGGTGGGCTCAGCGGCCGAAACCTTCAACGACGGCTTGCGGGCCTACTACTTCTCCTTTGCCGCACTGGCCTGGTTCGTGTCCCCGCTGGCCATGGTGGTGGCCACCGGCATCGTGGTGGCCATCCTGTACAGCCGGGAGTTCCATTCGGAAGTGCTGTTCATCCTGCGGGATTGAGGGTTTCTGCTGTTGGCCCGCAGTGGCTTTGCCTGCGGGGTGCATGCCAGAATGATCGCCATGACGCCCACCGCCACCGATGCTCCCGACGCACAGCCCCGCCGACGGCTGCCCATCGGCATCCAGACGTTCAGCGAGATCATTGAGGACGGCCACTACTACGTGGACAAGTCAGGCTACGCGCTGGACCTGATCAACACTGGCAAGGCGTATTTCCTGAGCCGTCCGCGCCGCTTTGGCAAAAGTCTGTTTCTGGACACGCTGAAGGAACTGTTCGAGGGCAACGCCGAGCTGTTCAAAGGGCTGGCGGCGGAAGCCCGGTGGGACTGGACGAAGAAGCATCCGGTCATCCGTATCAGCTTTGGTGCGGGTGTGCTGAAAACCTTGGCAGACCTGCGCGCTGCCCTGCACCAGAAGCTGCACGAACATGAGACCAGGCTGGGCTTGGCCGCCCAGTTTCCCGATGCCCGCAGCCGCTTCATTGACCTGATCCAGCGCATCCACGCCAAAACCGGTCAGCGCGTGGTGGTGTTGATCGACGAATACGACAAACCCATCCTCGACAACATCACCGACTCCACTGTTGCCATCGACATGCGCGAGGGCTTGAAAGACCTGTATTCGGTGCTCAAGGATGCCGATGCGCATTTGAAGTTCGTCTTCCTCACTGGCGTTTCCAAAGTCAGCAAAGTCAGCCTGTTTTCAGGCCTGAACAACCTACAAGACATCACCCTGGATGCCCGCTACAGCGCCATTTGCGGCTACACCGACGAGGATGTGGACACGGTCTTCGCGCCTGAACTGCCGGGACTGGACCGGGAGCACATCCGCAACTGGTACAACGGATACAACTGGCTGGGCACCAGCGTGTACAACCCGTTTGATCTGCTGCTGCTGTTCAGCAATCGCAAATTCAAACCCTACTGGTTCGAAACCGGCACCCCCACCTTTCTCATCCAGCTGCTGGCCGAGCGGCAGTTTTTCACGCCGAATCTGAGCCAGGTGGTGGCGCACGAGAAGCTGCTCTCCACCTTCGATGTGGACCACATTCCCGTCGAGGCCCTGATGTTCCAGGCGGGTTACCTGACCATCGACTCGGCCTGGGAGATTCCCGGGCAGCTGGAGCTGACGCTCAAATACCCCAACCTGGAGGTGCAGGCCAGCTTGAACGACAGTTTGCTGCAACACCTGAGCGGTGGCCTGGCCATTCCCGGTCCCCACATCGGTCGTTTGTACCGGCTGTTGTCCGGGCGGGACTTCGCTGGCCTCAAGGACCTTTTCCACGCCTTCTTTGCCAGCATCCCGAATGACGGGTACCGCAAGAACCAGCTGGCCCAGTTCGAGGGTTACTACGCCAGCATCTTCTACAGCTACTTTGCCGCGCTGGGGCTGGACATCCGGCTGGAAGATGCCACCAACCACGGGCGCCTGGACATGTCGGTGCTGTTCAACGGCGAGGTGCTGTTGTTCGAGTTCAAAGTGGTGGAGCTGACCCCGCAGGGCAAGGCGCTGCAGCAGATCAAGGACAAGGGCTACGCTGACAAATACCGCGCCCGGGGCGAACCCATCCACCTCATCGGCGTGGAGTTCAGCAAGGACAGCCGCAACGTGGTGGGCTTTGAGGTTGAGACGTTGACGCCGGTGAGCCGGTAGGCGGAGCCGTTGCCGAACGGTGTCTGCCCCTTGTCGGCCGGTGTCCGGATTGCCTGATTCAGCGTCGAATGGCTGAGTCTGGACTCCTAAAATGGCCCGATGTTTATCCACCTGCGCCTGCACACCGAATTTTCCGTCGTTGACGGCACCAACCGCATCGACGACGTGGTGGCCGCTGCGGCGGCCGACCGCCAGCCCGCCCTGGCCATCACCGACCTGAACAACCTGTTCGGCGCGGTCAAGTTCTACAAGGCCGCGCGCGGCGCGGGCGTGAAGCCGGTGCTGGGGGCCGAGGTGATGCTGCAAGGTTTTGCAGACGAAACCCCTGGCGCCATGCCCGGCAGCCACCAGGCGGTGACGCCCCGTGTGGTGCTGCTGGTGCAGGACAAGCAGGGCTATCTGAACCTGAGCGAACTGCTCGCGCGCGCCTGGACGCGCAACGACGGCCGCGGCGGCGCGGTGATCCGGCGCGAATGGCTGGAGGAACTCAACGCGGGCCTGCTCATGCTCTCGGGCGCACAGGCCGGGCCTGTGGGGCAGGCGCTGATCCAGGGGGACACCCAGCGCGCGATGGACGTGGCCTTGCAACTGGCCGGCCTGTTCACGCACCGCTTCTACATCGAGCTGCAGCGCGCCGGCCGCGTGGACGACGAGCGTCATGTCGTGGCCGCCGTGCAGCTCGCGGCCCGGCTCGGGCTGCCGGTGGTGGCGACCCACCCCGTGCAGTTTCTGGAGCCGGACGACTACGACGCGCACGAGGCCCGGGTGTGTATTTCCGACGGCGAGATCCTCGGCAACAGCCGCCGGGTGCGCCGCTTCACGCGCGAACAGTATTTCAAGAGCGCCGAGCAGATGGTGGCGCTGTTTGCCGACGTGCCCAGCGCCGTGGCCAACACCCTGGAGATCGCCAGACGCTGCAACCTCACGCTGGTGCTGGGCAAGCCGCAGTTGCCGGACTTCCCCACGCCGCTGATCGACGGCGTGCCCATGCCGATGGCCGATTTCTTCCGCCAGTCGTCCTTCGAGGGGCTGGAAGAGCGCCTGGCTCACCTGTACCCCGATGTGGCCAAGCGCGACGCCGAGCGCCCCCGCTACGTGGCGCGGCTGGAATTCGAGATCAACACGATTTTGAACATGGGTTTCCCCGGTTACTTCCTGATCGTGGGCGACTTCATCAAGTGGGCCAAGAACAACGGATGCCCGGTGGGTCCCGGCCGGGGCTCGGGTGCCGGCTCGCTGGTGGCCTACGCGCTGAGCATCACCGACCTCGACCCGCTGCAGTACAACCTGCTGTTCGAGCGTTTCCTGAACCCTGAGCGGGTGTCCATGCCCGACTTCGACATCGATTTCTGCCAGTCCAACCGCGACCGGGTGATCGACTACGTGAAGGACAAGTACGGCAAGGACGCGGTCAGCCAGATCGCCACCTTCGGCACCATGGCGGCGCGTGCGGCCATCCGCGATGTGGGCCGCGTGCTGGATTTTTCCTACGGTTTCTGCGACGGCATTTCCAAGCTGATCCCGAACAAGCCGGGCATGTCGGTCACGCTGCAGTACCCGCCCAACCCGAAGAAGGAGGGCGACAAGAACAACTACGCCATCGAGATGGAGCCGGTGCTGGCCGAGCGCATCAGCAAGGAAGACGACGTCAAGACGCTGATCGAGCTGGCGCAGAAGCTCGAAGGCATGACGCGCAACATCGGCATGCACGCCGGCGGCGTGCTGATCGCACCGGGCAAGCTCACCGACTTCTGCCCGCTCTACGCCCAGCCCGGCAGCGACTCGGCCGTGAGCCAGTACGACAAGGACGACGTGGAGGCCATCGGCCTGGTGAAGTTCGACTTTCTGGGCCTGGCCACGCTGACCATTCTGGAGATCGCCCGCGAGTTCATCGTCAAGCGCCACAAGGGGCAGGAACACTTCCGCTTTGAAGATGTGCCGCTGGACGACGCCCGCACCTACGCGCTGTTCTCGCGCGGGCAGACCGAGGCCGTGTTCCAGTTTGAAAGCCGCGGCATGCAGGGCATGCTGAAAGACGCCAAGCCGAGCCGGCTGGAAGACCTGATCGCCCTGAACGCGCTCTACCGCCCGGGCCCGATGGACCTGATCCCCAGCTTCGTGGCGCGCAAGCACGGGCGCGAGGTGATCGAGTACCCGCACCCGTTGGTGGCCGACATGCTCTCCGAGACCTACGGGATCATGGTCTACCAGGAGCAGGTGATGCAGACCGCGCAGATCCTGGGCGGCTATTCGCTCGGCGGCGCCGACATGTTGCGCCGCGCCATGGGCAAGAAGAAGGCCGAGGAGATGGCCGAGCACCGGGAAATCTTCCGGGCCGGCGCGGCCAAGAACGACATCAGCCAGGAGAAGGCCGACGAGATTTTTGACCTGATGGAGAAGTTCGCGGGCTACGGCTTCAACAAGTCGCACGCCGCCGCGTACTCCCTGCTGGCGTACCACACGGCCTGGCTGAAGGTGCACTACACGGCCGAGTTCTTCTGCGCCAACATGACGGTGGAGATGGACGACACCGACAAGCTGCGCGTGCTCTACGAAGACGCTCTGAAGATGGGCATCACGTTCGAGGCGCCCGATGTCAACCGCGGTTTCCACCGCTTCGAGCCGATCACCGACAAGTCGATCCGCTACGGGCTGGGCGCCATCAAGGGCACCGGACAGCTGGCCATCGAGGCCATCGTGGCCGCGCGTGAGGGACGGGGGGACGGACCCAACGGCGGCGAAGCCGGGCCGTTCAAGAGCCTGTTCGATTTCTGCCGCCGCGTCGACCGCTCGCGTCTGAACAAGCGCACGGTGGAGGCGCTGGTGAAGGCTGGCGCTTTCGACTCGCTGCACCTGAACCGCGCCGAAACCCTGGCCTCGATCAACCGCGCCTTTGACTTCGCCGCCGCCAGCGTCGCCAACGCCAACCAGGGTGGCCTGTTCGACCTGCTGGCCGGCGACGACGACCACGGCTCCAGCACGCAGGAACCCGATCTGGTGCCCACCACGCCCTGGGGCGTGAAGGAGCAGCTCACGCACGAGAAGACGGCGATGGGCTTCTACTTCTCGGGCCACCTGTTCGACGAGGTGCAGCGCGAGGTGCGCCGCTTCGCCCGCACCGCGCTGGAAGACGTGAAGGAAAGCCGCGACCCGGTGATCCTGGCCGGCATCGTGACGGACTTTCGTGTCATCAACGGCCAGCGCGGCAAGCTCGCGCTGTTCAAGATCGACGACAAGAGCGGCGTGCTGGAAGTGAGCGCCGACGAGAACCTGATCAACCAGCACCGCAACCTGCTGAAGGACGACGAACTCATCATCGTGCAGGCGCTGGCCCAGCCCGACCGCTTCTCGGGCGGCCTGCGCCTGAAGATCCAGCAGATCTGGGACCTGGCCTCGGCCCGCTGCCGCTTCGGCAAGTACCTGCGCGTGGCGGTGAACGGTCACGCCCCCGCCGTGGCCGAGTTGGTGCGCGAGTTTCCGCCGAAGCGCGAACTCACCGAGCAGGGCGAACTGGTGCGCGGTCTGCCGGTGCGCCTGTCGCTGTTGCGCCCCGGCGCGCATTGCGAATTACAGCTGGATGATCGCGCGCTGTTTTTCCCTACCGATGCCGCGCTCGCGAGCTGGATGGCGCAGGCGCATGAGCGGCGGGCGGAGATTGTGTTCGACTGATCTCCGCATGTGCCGCATGTGCCGCATGTGCCGCATGTGCCGCCTGGGTCCGCCAACACGCGGTGCGCCAATAGGCCGGTGACGCGTGACCCTCAGGCCGATGTGGCCTGGGGTGCTGCGGCGCGCAGCATGCCGCGGGTTTCGATGAACTGCACCACCTCGTCCAGCCCGGTGAGCGTTTTCAGGTTGGTCATCACCCAGGGGCGGCGGGCGGTGTCGGGGCGCATGCGGGCGGTGTCGGCCTTCATCACCTCCAGGTCGGCACCGACGTGGGGAGCGAGGTCGGTCTTGTTGATGACGAAGAGGTCGCTCTTGGTGATGCCAGGGCCGCCTTTGCGCGGGATTTTTTCGCCCGCGGCCACGTCGATGACGTAGATGGTGAGGTCGCTCAGTTCCGGGCTGAAGGTGGCGGCGAGGTTGTCGCCACCGCTTTCCACGAACACGATGTCGGCGTTCGGGTGCTCGCCCAGCATGCGGTCGATGGCCTCCAGGTTGATGGAGCAGTCTTCGCGGATGGCGGTGTGCGGGCAGCCGCCGGTTTCCACGCCCATGATGCGATCGGCCGGCAGCGCGCCGCTGACGGTGAGCAGGCGCTGGTCTTCCTTGGTGTAGATGTCGTTGGTGATGGCGATCAGGTCGTACTGCTCGCGCATGGCCTTGCAGAGCATTTCGAGCAGCGTGGTCTTGCCGGAGCCGACGGGGCCGCCGATGCCCACGCGCAGAGGGGGCAGGTGCTTGGTGCGGCCGGGGATGTGGTGAAGGGCGGTCATGCGTCTGTCGGTGTGAGGGCTTCGACAAGCTCAGCCCGAACGGTTGGAAGGAGGGTGAGGGCTTCGACAGGCTCAGCCCGAACGGAGCGGCGTGGCGAAAAAGGCGGGCGTCACGATCGGAACAGGCGCGAATACTGGGTTTCGTGGCGGGCCGAGTGGATGGCCAGCAGGGGCGTGAAGGCCTGGCGTTCGTCGTCTGGCAGCGCCATGGCATGGTCCACGGCAGCGGGTATTTCCGCGGCCAGCCGTGCCAGCGTGCGTTGCCCTGCGCTCTGGCCCAAGGGAACCGATTTGATGGCGGCCTGCACCATGTTTTCGGCCCAGCCGAACGCGAAGCCGAGCAGGCTGTCGTGCACGTCGGCGTCCAGGCTGGCGGCGGCGCAGGCCATGGCGACAGGGTAGGTGGGGGGCTGCAGTGCCGCGGCGTTCAGCCGCTCCCATACGCCGGCGCCCAGATCACCCAGCTGGCGGGCCCATTCCTGCAGCGAACGGCCCATCTGCTCGGTCTGCAGGCGGAACTCCTGCGTTTCGCGGGTCTGCAGCACCCAGTCGTTGAGCTGGCGGATGCGATCCAGGTCGTTGGCCTGCCAGGCGGTAATGGCTTGCGCGGCCACGGCCAGGTCGCTGCGGGCCAGCGCCAGGTGCAGCTGGTCGGTGAGCCAGCACGCCGCGCTCGCTTCGTCGACCACTAGGCCGGCGTCCACCGCGGCCTCCAGCCCTTCGGAATACGAAAACCCGCCCACCGGCAGCGCGGGGGACGCCAGCCACAGCACCTGCAGCAGGGCGGCGGGGGACCGCGCCGCCTGGCGCGGTGATGCCAGTGCCTCAGCCATGGGTGTGGCCGCGGGGGTGGATATGAACGGGTTGTGCGTGCGCCGCCGGGCCGTGGTTGCAGTGGGGGCCGTGGACGTGGCCGTGTTCCTGTGGCCCGTGACCGTTGCCGTGCCCATGGTCGTGGCTGTGCGTGTGCCCGTGTGCATGGCCGTGGTGCCCGGCATCCGCCGCGTGGGACGAGTAGGCGCCGCCTTCGGGTTCGAATGCCTCGCGTACCTCCACCACCGTCAGGTGCATGGCGCGCAGCATGTCGGCCAGCACATGGTCGGGCTCGATCTTCAGGTGGTCGGGCTGGAGTTCGATCGGCACATGGCGGTTGCCCAGGTGGTAGGCGGCGCGCATCAGGTCGAAGGGGCTGCCGTGCTGGGGGCAGGTGGTGATGCGCAGCACCGGCTGGGGTGCCGCCACCACGCGCAGCAGGGTGCCGTCTGTGGTGATCAGCACGTCGCCACCGCGCACCACCGTGCCGCGCGGCAGGAAGACGCCGACCGGGCGGCCATCGGACGCGGTGGCGTCGAAGCGGCTTTTCTGGCGCACGTCCCAGTCCAGCTCGACCTGGGCGGCGCGTCGCAGCAGCACGGGGGCCAGGCCCTGGCCTTGGGGAACGAGTTTGGAGGCTTGCAGCATGGGGTGGGGCTCAGCAGTTCAAAACAGGAAGTATCGCTGGGCCATGGACAGCTGGTGGGCGGGCTCGCAGGTGAGCAGCACGCCGTCGGCCCGCACGGTGTAGCGTTGCGGGTCCACCTCCATCACCGGCAGGTAGTGGTTGTGCACCATGTCGGCCTTGGTGACGCTGCGGCATCCTTGCACCGCTACCGTGGTCTTCTGCAGGCCGAAACGCTGCGCCACGCCCGCGGCCTGCGCCGCCTGCGACACAAAGGTGAGGCTGCCCTTGGCCAGCGCGCCGCCGAGGGCACCGAACTGCGGCCGGTAGTGCACCGGCTGTGGCGTGGGAATGGAGGCGTTCGGGTCGCCCATGGCCGCCAGCGCGATGCTGCCGCCCTTGAGTACCAGCGTGGGCTTCACGCCGAAGAAGGCGGGTTTCCAGACCACGATGTCGGCCCACTTGCCCACTTCCAGCGAGCCGACGATGTGGGACATGCCGTGCGCGATGGCCGGGTTGATCGTGTACTTGGCCACGTAGCGCTTGACGCGGAAGTTGTCGTTGCGCGCGCCATCCTGCGGGAGCGCGCCACGCTGCGCCTTCATCTTGTCCGCCGTCTGCCAAGTGCGGATGATGACCTCGCCCACCCGGCCCATGGCCTGGCTGTCGCTGCTCATGATGCTGATGGCGCCCATGTCGTGCAGCATGTCCTCGGCGGCAATCGTCTCGCGGCGGATGCGGCTTTCGGCAAAGGCCAGGTCTTCCGGAATGCCCGCGTCCAGGTGGTGGCAGACCATCAGCATGTCCACATGCTCGTCGAGCGTGTTGACGGTGTAGGGCATGGTCGGGTTGGTGGAGGAGGGCAGGAAGTTGGCCTCGCCCACCACGCGGATGATGTCGGGCGCGTGGCCCCCGCCGGCGCCTTCGGTGTGGAAGGCGCAGAGCGTGCGGCCCTTGGTCGCGGCGATGGTGTCTTCCACGAAGCCGGATTCGTTGAGCGTGTCCGAGTGCAGGGCCACCTGCGTGTCGGTCTCTTCGGCCACGTCCAGGCAGTTGCTGATGGCGCTGGGCGTGCTGCCCCAGTCCTCGTGCAGCTTCAGGCCGATCACGCCGGCCTCGATCTGCTCACGCAGCGGCGCGGGCTGGCTGGCGTTGCCCTTGCCCAGGAAGCCGATGTTCATGGGCAGGCCGTCGGCGGCCTGCAGCATGCGTTCGATGTGCCAGGGGCCGGGCGTGCAGGTGGTGGCAAAGGTGCCGGTGGCCGGCCCGGTGCCGCCGCCGAGCATGGTGGTGATGCCCGAGGCCAGCGCCTCGTCCACCTGTTGCGGGCAGATGAAGTGGATGTGGCTGTCGATGCCGCCGGCGGTGACAATGCTGCCTTCGCAGCTGATGATCTCGGTGCCGGGGCCGATGACGATGTCCACGCCCGGCATGGTGTCGGGGTTGCCCGCCTTGCCGATGGCCACGATGTGGCCACCTTTGAGGCCGATGTCGGCCTTCACGATGCCCCAGTGCTCGATGATGAGCGCATTGGTCAGCACCGTGTCCACGGCGCCCTCGGCGCGCGTGCGCTGCGATTGCGCCATGCCGTCGCGGATGGTCTTGCCGCCGCCGAACTTCACCTCTTCGCCGTAGCCGCCGGCGCGCAGGGTGTAGTCCGCTTCCACCTCCACGACCAGGCCGGTGTCGGCCAGGCGCACCCGGTCGCCCACGGTGGGGCCAAACATGTCGGCATACGCGCGTTTGTCGATACCGGCCATCACACCGCTCCTTGCGTCAGACCACGGAAACCGAACACCAGCCGCTCACCCGCGTAGTCCACCAGTTCCACCGTGCGCTGCTGGCCTGGCTCGAAGCGCACCGCGGTGCCGCTGGCGATGTTCAGGCGCATGCCTTGCGCCGCCGTGCGGTCAAACGCCAGTGCCGCGTTGGTTTCGGCAAAGTGGTAGTGCGAGCCCACCTGGATCGGCCGGTCGGCGGTGTTCTGCACCACCACGGTGAGCGTGCGGCGCCCCGGGTTGAGCACGTGCTCACCCGCGTCCACCAGCAGTTCGCCCGGCGTCATTTGCCGCCTTTCGACAGCCACACGGCCAGCCCCACCAGCAGGGCCACGCCCACGAAGCCCAGCGCATCGGTGGCGTGCCAGTGCGAGCCGAACAGGCCGTGCCCGTCGTGGGCCAGGGCGGGGAGGGCGACCAAAGAGGATGCGAGGGCGAGCAGTGGGCGGGATTTCATTAGGTTGCTCCAAAAGAAACAGATGAGCGATGGGGGCCAAGCGCAGGATGCGGTAGGAGCGGTGCCGCAGGGCCACTCGCATCGCCCCGGGAAGGGGTCGCGCGCAGCGCGGCGGGGGTGGAACCCGTACGGCGGCGGGCTTGGGTCACGGTATGGGTTGGTGAACGGTGACCAGCTTGGTGCCGTCCGGGAACGTTGCCTCCACCTGGATGTCGGGAATCATCTCGGCGATGCCGTCCATCACGTCGGCGCGGCTCAGCACGTTGCGGCCTTCGCTCATCAGCTGCGCCACGGTCTTGCCATCGCGCGCGCCTTCCATCACGGCGGCCGAAATCAGCGCCACGGATTCGGGATAGTTCAGCTTCAAGCCGCGCGCGCGGCGGCGCTCGGCCAGCAGGGCGGCGGTGAAGATCAGCAGCTTGTCTTTTTCGCGAGGGGTCAATTCCATGTCGTTTCACTCAAGGGTTGGCTCGCGCGGCCACAAGGGCGGAATGCGGGGCGTGCGTTCCATGGCGTGTCAGGGTGTTCAATGGGTTAAACGCTCAGCAAAATCTGTGCCTTTGCCTGCACATCCCTCACAGACGCGCCAGCAGCTCGGCCTTTTTGCTGCTGTATTCGGCATCGGTCAACACGCCTTTGGCGTGCAGGCTGGCCAGGCGCTCGATGGCGGCAAAGACGTCTGACGAACCCGGTTCGGACGCCGGGTTGACGGGCGCGCTGTTCTGTAACGGCATCGGAGCAGGTGATGCCGCCGGCGCTGGTGCGGCCATGCCGTCGGACCACACCACGGGCAGGCTGGCCACGTCAATCAGGCCGTACTGGCTCGAAAACGACAGACTGCCCGCGCCCGACTGTTGCTGAGAAAAGCCGCCGATCTGGTGGTCCAGCGTGTCGTAGACCGTGACAGAGCCGTTGACCTCAATGGCCAAGCGTCGCGCCTGCGCAAAGTACGCATAGCGCACGTGGTTCTGGGCGCCGGTGCTGTTGGGCCAGCGCAGGTCGGCGGGCCACCAGTCGCCGCTGGTGCCGGGGGCGGGCGGCACGAACAGGCTGTTGCTGGCGAAGCCGCTGGCTTCGTTCCCGCCTGGGCTTTGCGCGTCGCCGCCTGAAAAGTGGGCCTGTGCCTGGTTGTGGTGGCTGTCGCCCTGGCTCTGGCTTTGAAAGCTGCCGCTGCGCAGCAGGTCGGGCTGGTTAGCGATGAGGCTGGACAGTTCGTTGCACAGGTTGTCGACCCGGCCCTTCAGGTGGCTGTTGAACATGTCCGACACCATGGTCATGCCGCCCCGCATCCACTGGCCCGAGCCGCCGAATTCGGGGTGGTTGAACTGCGCCATGTAACCGTTGCCGTTGAGCACAGCGTCGAGCATGGAGAGGGTGGCGTCACAACTGAAGCCGTGGCGCTGTGCGATGTCGTTCAGGGTTTGCTGACCTTGGGGTGAAAGTTGTCGCATGTGGAATGTCCTGGATGTGGTGCTGGAGGTGATGGGTAGGCAACGTTTGTACCGGTCTCGCAGCGGCTGGCCCGAAAAAGCGGTGGCACGAATGCTGCACCACGCAGCGGGTGATGCCCGAGCCCGACCTGCCCCCCAGCACCGCCTCTTCGGGTGAGGCACCGCAGCGCATCACCCGCGTGCGGCGCGACTACAACAGCTGGGTGGCGCGCGAGACGCTGGAAGACTACGCCCTGCGCTTCACGCCGCAGCGTTTTCGCCAATGGAGCGAATGGCGCGTGGCCAACACGGCCTTCGGCGCCGCCTCGTTCCTGATCCTGGAAGCCGTGGGCGCCACGCTGCTGGTGCAGTACGGCTTCATCAACGCCTTCTGGGCCATTGTGGTCACCGGGCTCATCATCTTCCTGGCGGGGCTGCCCATCAGCGTGTACGCCGCCCGCTACGGCGTCGACATGGACCTGCTCACGCGCGGCGCGGGCTTTGGCTACATCGGCTCCACCATCACCTCGCTCATCTACGCCTCGTTCACCTTCATCTTTTTTGCGCTGGAGGCCGCCGTCATGGCCTACGCGCTCGAACTCGCGCTCGACATTCCCCCGGCCTGGGGCTACCTCATCTGCGCGCTGGTGGTGATTCCGCTGGTGACCTACGGGGTTTCGGCGATCAGCCGCTTCCAGATGTGGACGCAGCCGCTCTGGCTGGTGATGATGGTGGTGCCCTTCGTGGCGGTGTGGATGCTCGATCCCGGTGCATTCAGCAACGTGGTGCACTACGGTGGTGAATCAGGCGCCGGTGCGGTGTTCGACTGGCACCTGTTTGGTGCGGCACTCACCGTGGGCATCGCGCTCATCACGCAGATGGGCGAACAGGCCGACTACCTGCGCTTCATGCCTGCCCGCGAAGCGGGCAAGGGCCTGCGCTGGTGGGCCGGGGTGTTGGCCGGCGGGCCGGGCTGGGTGCTGCTGGGCGTGCTGAAGATGCTGGGCGGTGCCTTGCTGGCTTATCTGGCCATCAGCCACATGGTGCCGCCCGAGCGGGCCGTGGACCCCAACCAGATGTACCTCGCCGCTTACGAGTACGTGTTCCCGCATTACGGCTGGGCGGTGGCGGCCACGGCGCTGTTCGTGGTGATTTCGCAGCTCAAGATCAACGTCACCAACGCCTATGCGGGCTCGCTGGCCTGGAGCAACTTCTTCTCGCGCCTGACGCACAGCCACCCCGGGCGGGTGGTGTGGATGGTGTTCAACACGCTGATCGCCTTCATGCTGATGGAAATGGAGGTGTTCCAGGCGCTGGGCGAGGTGCTGGGTCTCTACAGCAACATCGCCATCGCCTGGATCATGGCCGTGGTGGCCGACCTGGTGATCAACAAGCCGCTGGGCTTGAGCCCGAAGGGCATCGAGTTCAAGCGCGCGCACCTGTACGACATCAACCCCGTGGGCGTGGGCGCCATGGCGTTGGCGTCGACCCTGTCCATCGCGGCCCACATGGGCCTGATGGGCCCCGGCGCCCAGGCCTTCTCGGCCGTGATCGCCATGGTGACGGCACTTGTGACGGCGCCGCTGATTGCGTGGCTGACCAAGGGGCGCTATTACATCGCCCGTACCTCGCCAACATGCGACGCAAACGCATGCACGGCGTGCGCCTTCAGCGGGGGAGTCCAGCCAGAAACACCGCGGATCGGGCTCCGCCCGGCCGCAGGTGTTGCTTCCCTCCAGGGGGGTGACGCCGCAGGCGGCACGGGGGGGGTTCTCTCCCCTGCAGGGGGTCTTCACAAGTGCGTGATCTGTGAGCGTGAATACGAGTCGCCCGACATGGCGCATTGCCCGGCCTACCAGGGCCCCATCTGTTCGCTCTGCTGCACGCTGGACGCGCGCTGTGGCGACCTGTGCAAACCGCACGCGCGCCTGTCGGTGCAGTGGCAGGGCGCCCTGCGCGCTGTGCTGCCGCAGCGCGTGTGGCCCTATCTGGAGGCCGGTCTGGCGCACTACCTGCTGATCATGCTGGTGATGGCGCCGGTGCTGGCGGCCGTGCTGGGGCTGCTGTACCGCCAGCAGGTGCAGGGCCTGGCGATCGGGCTCGACGATGGGCTTGCGCTGGCAGCCAACGCCAGCCTTCTCGACGCCGCGCTGCGCTCGGGCTTCCTGCACGTCTACGCCGTGCTGCTGCTGATCGCGGGCATTGTGGCGTGGTGGCTGGTGCTGGCACACAAGACGCGCGAGGTGGCGCAGGAAGAGTCGAACCGGCAGACGCGCCTGCTCATGGAAGAGATCGATTCCCACCGCAAGACCGACGAAGCCCTGCAGCAGGCGCGGCGCGCCGCCGAGCAGGCCAACCAGGCCAAGACGCGCTACATCAGCACCATCAGCCACGAACTGCGCACGCCGCTCAACAGCATTCTCGGCTACGCCCAGTTGCTGCAGGAAGACACCGGCATGGCGCCGCACCGCGCGCAGGCCATCCGCGTGATCCACCGGGGCGGCGAGCACCTGCTCTCGCTGATCGAGGGCACGCTGGACATCGCCCGCATCGAGTCCGGCAAGCTGGCGCTGGAGGTCAAGCCGATGGCCTTCGCCGACACCCTGCACGAGGTCGCCAGCATGTTCGAACTGCAAGCCGCCGCCAAGGGCCTGCAGTTCCGCTTCGAGAGCGCCAGCCGACTGCCCGACGCCGTGCGCGCCGATGAAAAGCGCTTGCGCCAGATCCTCATCAACCTGCTGGGCAATGCGGTGAAGTTCACGCGCGTGGGGCAGGTGCGCCTGCGCGTCTCGCATGCCCGTGAGATGGCGCAGTTCGAGGTGCACGACACCGGCCCGGGCATGACGGAGGCCGATCTGGCGCGCGTGTTCGAGCCCTTTGCGCGCGGCCAGGGCGAGTCGGCCGGTGTGGCGCCCAGTGCCACGGCGGGCAGCGCGGGCACCGGCCTGGGCCTGACCATTGCCAAGATGCTCACCGACCTCATGGGCGGCGAGATGACCGTGCGCAGCACGCCCGGCGTGGGCACCGTGTTCACCGTGCGCCTGTTCCTGCCCGAGCTGCACGGCGTGGCGCCGCTGCGCGCCAGCCAGGCGCCGGCCGTCACGGGCTACGCCGGCGAGCGCCGGCGTGTGCTGGTGGTGGACAACGAAGAGGCCGACCGCGAACTGCTGCAGCGCTGGCTGGCCCCGCTGGGCTTCGAGGTGATGCTGGCCACCAGCGGGCTGGACGCCCTGCGCCTGCTCGACGGCCTGCAGCCCGGCGACCCGGGCGCGCCGCACGCCCTCTTCATGGACCTCGCCATGCCCGGCATCGACGGCTGGGAAACCGTACGCCGCCTGCGCGCCCATGGCTGGCGCGAGGTGCCGCTGGCCATCGTGTCGGCCAACGCGTTTGACAAAGGACTGGACAACGAGCTGGGCCACCGTTCGCAAGATTTTTTTGTGAAACCGGTGCGCCGCGAAGACTTGCTGGCCTGGCTGGGCCTGCGCCTGGCGCTGCAATGGGTCACGGCCGATCCCGCGGCGCCCGGCGCGCGTGTCGATGCACCCAACGCGGCGGACGGGTCAGCGCCAGCCGCCAGCAGCCCCACCGAGCTGGCCCCTTTGCTGGAGCTGGTGCGCCTGGGCTACTACAAAGGCATCGTCACCTGGCTGGACGACTGGGTGCGCCAGCGCCCCGAACAGGCCGACTTCGCCCAGAGCCTGCGCACCCTGGCGCGCGAATTCCGCTTCGAGGTGATCGAGCAGCGCCTCTTGGAACACAGCACCGCGGCCCTCCTGCCGCGCACACCATGAGCCCCCTTGCCGGGCGCCTGCCCCCATCCCAGCCTTCCCCCAGAGGGGTAAGGAGCCAGACATCTCTGTCGCGTGAGCCCCTGCCGCCAGTCCGCCAGGGATGGCGCCCGATTCCTCTGCGGTTTTGCTCCCTCCCCCTCTGGGGGAGGGCTGGGGTGGGGGCGCTCCCTGAGCCATTGCAGCCGCCGTTCAACACCGCTTTCGGTCTCCCATGAACACCCGCAACGTCCCCGAACACCCCGCCACCATGAGCGACGCCCTGGTCGTCCTCATCGTCGACGACGTGCCCGACAACGTCGCCCCGCTGCACGATGCGCTGGACGAGGCCGGCTACACCGTGCTTGTGGCGCTGGACGGCGAAGCCGCACTGCGCCGCGCCGCGCAGGCGCTGCCCGACGTGATCTTGTTGGACGCCCTCATGCCCGGCCTCGACGGTTTCGAGGTGGCGCGCCGGCTCAAAGCCGACCCCACCACGGCCCAGATCCCCATCATCTTCATGACCGGCCTCACCGAGACCGAGCACCTGGTGGCGGCACTCGATGCCGGCGGCGCCGACTACGTGACCAAGCCCATCAAGCCGCGCGAGGTGATGGCCCGCATGGGCGTGCACCTGCGCACGGCGCGCCATGTGCGCCAGGGCGCGGTCGAGCGCAGCCAGGCCCGCAACGCGCTGGACGCGTTCGGCTACGCCACCATCACGGTGCGCGAGCGCGACGGCCGGCTGATGTGGCAGACGCCGCTGGCGCGCGACCTGCTGCTGCGCTACTGCGGCACCGAAGCCCCCGCCACGCCGCCGGCCGTGCTGCAGTGGCTGCGCCGCCAGCTGCCGCTGCTGGCCGACGCCGGCCAGCCGCCGTGCGAGCCGCCTCGCCTGACGCTGGAGAACGGCCCGCGCCGGCTCACCTTCCGCCTGCACCAGCAGGTGGGCGACCAGGAGGGCGAGGCCGGGGAGGGCGGCGACTGGCTGATCGTGATGCAGGAAACGTCGGACGCCAGCGTGCTCGAAGCCATCGCCCACGCCTTCGGCCTCACCGCGCGCGAGGCCGAGGTGCTGTACTGGGTGGCCAAGGGCAAGATCAACCGCGACATTGGCGACATCCTGGGCGCCAGCCCGGCCACGGTGAAAAAGCACCTGGAGCGCATCTATGCCAAGCTCGGCGTGGAAACCCGCACCGCCGCCGCGGCCATGGCGATCAACCGCGTGCCCCTGCTGCAGCCCCGCCACGGGGCCTGACGCCCGGCCTCCGGCCTGGCGTCGACGGCCTGAAGAAGAACACCGCGTCGCTGCAGCACCCGGTTGGCCTTGTCCCAACGGGGGAGGCCGTGCCAACAAAGGATGAGAAACGCGCCAAGGTGTGCCGGCCGAGGGTGAACAGCCGCCATACAAACGGTCGAAGCGTCAAAAATGGCCATGCACAGGCCCACGACACCGCGCCGTTCGAGCGAAAGGGCAGGAAACGCCGGCGTATGAAGGCCGCGCTTGCCGTAACCTCTGCGCCGTGCGTGTTGCTGAGCCCCTTGTCGTGTCACTCCATCAAAAAACCGGTATGAATGCCTGCTTCGATCAAGCCAAGTCCCACTTCCTCGACGGTGTCCAGCACTTCGAAGCCGGCCGCTTCGCTGAAGCCGAGACCCACTTTCTGGCCTCGCTCGAACTGCTGCCCGGCCGTGTCTCGACCCTTTCCAACCTCGGCGCGACCCGGCTCGGCCTCGGCCGTCCGCTGGAGGCGCTCGCGGTACTGGACGAGGCGCTGGCCGTGGCACCGGACGACGTGCAGGCGCTGGGTCATCGCGGCGTGGCACTCGCCGCGCTGCAGCGGCATGCAGACGCGCTGGCCTGTTTCGACGCGGTGTTGGCGATCGAGGCTGGCAACGTGACGGCCTGCCAGGGCCGCGCCCGGTCGCTCGACGCGCTCGCCCGCCCCGCGGACGCGCTGGCCGCTTTCGAGCGCCTGCTGACGCTGCAGCCCGACCATGCCGAGGCCTGGGCACGGCGCGGCCAGCTGCTGCAGCGGCTGAACCGGGGAGCGGAAGAGGCGCTGGCCTGCTACGACCGGGCGGTGGCACTGGCGCCGGATCTCGGCGACGCCTGGAGCGAACGCGGCAGCCTGCTCAAGGACCTGGGCCGCCACGACGAGGCGGCGCACTGCTTCCGCCAGGCCTTGGCGCATGGCGGGGACCCGGAACTCAACCGCTATTTCCTCGCTTCGGTGAGCGGCGGGAAGGGCGCGCCCGCCGCGGCGCCCGGCCATTACGTGCAGGGCCTGTTCGACGACTACGCCGACGACTTCGACCAGCACCTGGTGGGCGTGCTCAACTACAGCGCCCACCGCACGCTGGCCGCGCCATTGCCCGCCCTGCGCGAGGACGGACGCTACCGCTCGGCGCTTGACCTGGGTTGTGGCACGGGCCTGTGCGGGCCGCAGGTGCGTCCCTTCACCGACCGGCTCACCGGCGTGGACCTGGCGCCCAGGATGCTGGAGAAGGCCCGCACGCGCGGCGTCTACGACGAACTGGTGGCGGGCGATGTGGTGGAGCACCTGCGGCACACCCCGCAGCGGCACGACCTGGTCCTGTCGGCCGACGTCTTCATTTACATCGGCGATCTGGCGCCGGTGTTCGAGGGGGTGGCGCGGGTGATGGGGCCGGGCGGCGTGTTCTGCTTTTCCGCCGAGCAGGCGGACGATGTGTGGGACTTCGAATTGACGTCCAGCATGCGCTATGCGCATTCGCAGCGCCATGTGCGGGCCCTGGCCGCACGCTTTGGCTTCCAGGTGGTTCAGCTGTTCAGCCAACCCTTCCGCGAAGACCAGCGCCAGCCGATCCCAGGCCTGTTCGTGTACCTGGTCCGGATCTGACCAGCACGACGCTGCGGGCTGGGCTCCGTTTCTGGCTCTGGCATGGGCATGGGCATGGGCATGCCGTTTCGGGATGGCGTGGCTTGGCACCCGCCGACCCTCGGTGCCCGCGCCGCCCGGCGGCTGGGCCAGCGGCGGGCCACAGCCTGGGGTGGGGCTTCCTACAATCCCGGGATGCTGTTTGACGAACCCGTGCCTTCTTCTTCCCCGCTGCTGGCGGGCCTCAACACCGAGCAGGCGGCCGCCGTCACCCTGCCGGCCGAACACGCGCTGATCCTGGCCGGCGCCGGCTCAGGCAAGACCCGTGTGCTCACCACCCGCATCGCCTGGCTGCTGCAGACCGGGCAGGTCACGCCCGGCGGTGTGCTGGCGGTCACCTTCACCAACAAGGCGGCCAAGGAGATGATGACGCGCCTGTCGGCCATGCTGCCCGTCAACGTGCGCGGCATGTGGATCGGCACCTTCCACGGCCTGTGCAACCGCTTCCTGCGTGCCCATTACAAGCTGGCCAACCTGCCGCAGACCTTCCAGATCCTGGACACGCAGGACCAGCTCTCGGCCGTCAAGCGCCTGTGCAAGCAGTTCAACGTGGACGACGAGCGCTTTCCCCCGAAGCAGCTGCAGTACTTCATCAGCGGCTGCAAGGAAGACGGCCAGCGCCCCAGCGACGTGGTGGCACGCGACGAAGACACGCGCAAGAAGGTCGAGCTGTACGCGCTGTACGAAGAGCAGTGCCAGCGCGAGGGTGTGGTGGACTTTGGTGAACTGATGCTGCGCAGTTACGAGGTGCTGCGCGACAACGACCCCGTGCGCGAGCACTACCAGCGGCGCTTCCGCCACATCCTGGTGGACGAGTTCCAGGACACCAACCGCCTGCAGTACGCCTGGCTCAAGCTCTTGTCCAGCCCGCCCATGGCCGGCGTGTCGGGTGAGCAGGGGGGCTCGGGCAACGCGGTGTTCGCCGTGGGCGACGACGACCAGAGCATCTACGCCTTTCGCGGCGCGCGCGTGGGCAACATGGCCGACTTCGTGCGTGAATTCCGTGTACGCCACCAGATCAAGCTGGAGCAGAACTACCGCAGCTGCAGCAACATCCTGGACTCGGCCAACCAGCTCATCAGCCACAACAGCCACCGCCTGGGCAAGAACCTGCGCACCGACGCGGGCGCGGGCGAGCCGGTGCGCGTGTTCGAGGCCACCAGCGACTTTGCCGAGGCGCAGTGGATGGTCGACGAGATGAAGCAGCTGGTGCGCGAGGGCATGCCGCGCCACGAGATCGCCGTGCTCTACCGCAGCAACGCACAAAGCCGGGTGGTGGAAAGCGCGCTCTTCAACGCCGCCATGCCCTACCGCGTGTATGGCGGCCTGCGCTTCTTCGAGCGCGCCGAGATCAAGCACGCGCTGGCCTACCTGCGCCTGCTGGAGAACCCGCACGACGACACCAGCTTCCTGCGCGTGGTGAACTTCCCGCCGCGTGGCATCGGGGCGCGCAGCATCGAGCAGTTGCAGGACGTGGCGCGAGCCTCGGGCTGCTCGCTGCACGACGGCGTGAGCGCCGTCAAAGGGCGTGCCGGTGCGGTCATCGGTGCCTTCGTCGCCAAGCTGGACGTGATGCGCGAGCGCTCCGAAGGCATGACGCTCTCGGAAATCATCGAACTGGTGCTGGAGCACAGCGGCCTGGTCGAGCACTACCGCGCCGAGCGCGAGGGCCAGGAACGGGTGGAAAACCTGGAGGAACTGGTGAGCGCGGCCAAGAGCTTTGTGGGCATCGAGGGCTTCGGGCGTGAGGCGGTGGCGCGCACCGGCAACGCGGCGTCAAGCCTCAGCCAGAGCCCGGCCAGCCAAGGGCTTGACGCCAGCCTGCCGGTGCTCGACGAGCCGCTGGCGCCCGACGTCGACACCGGCGAAACCATGAGCCCGCTGGCGGCCTTCCTGACCCACGCCGCGCTGGAATCCGGCGACAACCAGGCGCAGGCCGGGCAGGACGCGGTGCAACTCATGACCGTGCACGCGGCCAAGGGACTCGAATTCGACTGCGTGTTCATCACCGGCATGGAAGAGGGCCTGTTCCCGCACGAGAACGCCATGAGCGACCGCGACGGCCTGGAGGAAGAGCGCCGCCTGATGTACGTGGCCATCACCCGCGCACGCCAGCGCCTGTACCTGAGCCATTCGCAGACGCGCATGCTGCACGGGCAGACGCGCTACAACCTGAAGAGCCGCTTCTTCGACGAGTTGCCCGAAGCCTGTCTGAAGTGGCTCACGCCCCAGCAGCCGGCGTGGCAAGCGGGTGGCGGTGGTAGCGGTGGCACCTGGCAGAACGGCCGGCGCGCCTTCGGCAGCGCACCCGTGTTGCAGCCGGCTTGGTCACCCGGCTTCACCGAGCGTGGCGACCCCAAGGGCCTGGGCCAGACCGCGCCAGAGCCCGACCGAGGCACCGCCATCCGCGCCGGCCAGAAGGTGTTCCACAACAAGTTCGGCGAAGGCAAGGTGCAGGCCATCGAAGGCGCGGGCGCCGATGCCCGCGCGCAGGTCAACTTCGCGCGCCACGGCGTGAAATGGCTGGCCCTGAGCGTGGCCAAGCTCACGCCGGTGGAGGACTGAGCGCGGCGGCGGGATGCCGCGGCGCAGGCCAGCAACAACGACCCGCGCTGCCGCACCCGGGCACGAAGGCGGGCCCTCCTGGCGTTGCTCAGGCGGTCTCGGGCAGTTGTGCCGGGTCGCCCTGGCGCAGCCCATCAACCTGCACCGAGACGTCGAGCAGGCGCAGTTTGCGGGCGTGGTGCCGATCCACGCGCCATTCGTCCAGCAGCTGGAGGGTCAGGGCGAAGTCGTCGTCTGACAGCCGGTACAGGCTGCCCAGCTCGAATGCGGTGTCCGACTCCAGTGCCACCACCAGGGCAGCGACCGTGCCAGCGGCCTCGCTCAGCGGGTGATGCTCGATGAGCTTGCGGGCTTTCTTCAGGGCGTTCATGGCGCGCAACCGGGTGCTGGATGAGGCTCAGGCGCCGATCACGCCGCCGTCGGTGCGGCGCACCACCACCGTGGCCGAGCGCGGGCGCATGCCCGCCGACGGCCACTGCGAGAACGCTGTGGCGTTGCGGGCCAGCCAGTTGTCGCGCTCGGCGCTGGGCAGGGCCAGGTAAGCCGCTGGTGCGTTCGGGTGGTTGCCCACCTCGCCCGGGTGCTGCACGTTGATGAACATCGTTTTACGGTCGGGCGTCCAGGTGATGCCGGTGATTTCGCAGCCCGAGGGGCCGACCAGGAAACGGCGGATCTCCTTCGTCGCCGGATCGGCCACCAGCATCTGGTTGTTGCCGTTGCCGGCGAAGTCGCCCGTGTTGCTGAAGTTGCCGTCGGTCTGGATCCACATGCGGCCAAAGCTGTCGAAGGCCAGGCCGTCGGGGCTGTTGAAGAGGTTGTTCAGCATGACGTTGCCCGAGGGCTTGCGCGCATCGGTGATGCCGGGCTGGCCGGCCAGCACGAAGATGTCCCAGTCGAAGCTCAGGGCCGTGCCGTCGCCGCCGGCCTCGTTCCAGCGCACGATGTGGCCCCAGACGTTGTTGGCGCGCGGGTTGGCCTCGTCCACGGGTGGGCGTGCCGAGCCGGCGGTGGTGCTGCCATCCGCGTTGTTCGAGGTGGTGCCGCCGCGCCGGTTGTTGTTGGTCAGGGTGATGAACACCTCGCCGGCCTTCTTCGGGTTGGCTGCCACCCATTCGGGGCGGTCCATCATGGTCGCGCCCACGCGATCGGCCGCCTGGCGGGCGCGGATCATCACGTCGCCCTGGCTGGTGAAGCCATTGGCCTCGGTCAGCCCGTTCTGCCCATACACCAGCGGCAGCCACACGCCGGTGCCCATGCCGTCGCCGGCGGTGGCACCGGCGTCGAAACGCGCGACATACAGCGTGCCATCGGCCAGCAGCTGCCGGTTGGCGGCGCTGGTCGGGTTGGCGGCGTCAAAGCGACCCGACGACACGAACTTGTAGATGTACTCGTTGCGTTCGTCACAGCCCATGTAGACCACCACTTTGCCGTTGGGTGCGACCACCAGTTCGGCGTTCTCGTGCTTGAAGCGGCCCAGCGCGGTGCGCTTGACGGCCTGGCCACCGGGCGCGAACGGGTCGATCTCCACAATCCAGCCGTGGCGGTTCGGCTCGTTGGGCGTGGCGTTGACGTCGAAGCGCGCGTCCACGGTGTGCCAGCGGTAGCCGAAGCCGTTGGCCGAGATGCCGTAGCGGTTTTCCAGCGCGGAGGGCGTGCGCTCGCCGTTCCAGCCGAAGTAGCCGTTGAAGTTTTCTTCGCAGGTGAGGTAGGTGCCCCAGGGCGTGCGGCCATTGCCGCAGTTGTTCAGCGTGCCCAGTGCCACGGTGCCGCTGGGGTCGGCGGCGGTCTGCATGAGCGGGTGGCCGGCGGCCGGGCCCTGGATGACGATGGGTGTGTTGCCATGGATGCGCCGGTTGTAGGGCGAGGCCTTCACCTGCTCCCAGCCGCCGTCCGGCTTGCGCTCGACGTGCACGATGCTGACGCCGTGCCCGGCCAGCGCCTTGCGGGCTTTCTCGTAGGTGAAGGGCGCCATCCAGTCGGCGCCGTCGCTGCCGGGGGCGTAGAAATACTCGGGGTTGATGTACTCGTGGTTGATCACCAGCAGGCCTTCGTCGCTGCGTTCGCCGAAGCCGTTGGTGGCGGCGTTGAAGCCGAAGAAGGCCATGCCGTCGTGGTTGTCGCCCACCTGCTGCTCCTGGTCGGCCGCCGAGCCGCTGCCGTCGGCCTGCCAGCCCGGGGCGAACAGGTTGATGGGCGTGCCCCAGGGCATGAAGGCGGTGGCCACATAGCCAGCCGGCACGACGATGGCGTCACCCGTCGCCGTGGCCACGGCATCAAACGACAGCATCTGCTCGGCCGGTGGCAAAGGCGCCACCGGGTCGGCCGGCGTCACGGTGTCGCTGCCACCGCCGCAGGCGGCCAGGCCGCCCAGGAAGGGCAGGGCGGCCAGCCCCAGGCCCGACTTGAGCATCAGCCGGCGGCGGGGATTTTGTGCGATGGCCTGGTCGACCAGGGTGCTCAGGCTGAGGTTGCGGGAGGTGTTGGATGCACCGTCGTCGTCTCGAATGCTGTGTGCCATGGGGCTCTCTCCTGTGTGGTGGAACAAGACCCCCACTGTGGAAAGCGCGCGTGACGTGGTGATGAAGCTTCGATGACGCCGGGATGACGCCCGGCTGCGTAAGGCCGGCGCGTGAAGCGTGGCGCGGGGCGCCGCCCGGGCGCCCCGACCTTCAGGGGCCGCCCGCGGCGGCCGTGTGCCTCACACCGTGGGCTCGGCCGGGTCGGACGGCTCGTCCGTGACGAAACTGTCGCGGAAGGTGAAGTAGATCGAGGTGTGGAACATCGAGGCCATGAACAGCACGGCCGGGTACAGCACCAGGTTCATGGCGGCGGCGCCGCCGAGCAGGGCGCTCAGCAGGCTCAGCACCAGGCCGATGAGCATGAACACGCCCAGCCAGCCCACGCTGTAGACCAGCATCGCGCCCTTGTTGCGCCAGCAGGCCAGCAGACTGAAGAACAGGCTCTTGCCCGGGCTCACGCCGTGCCAGTGCACCAGCGCGGGTGCGTGCCAGAACGCCATCAGCACCGGCACGTAGACCAGCATGGCCCACCACATGCCCGGGTTGAACAGCGTGGTGCGCACGCGCTCGGGCGTCATCTCGCCATTGGCCACGTCACCCAGCTCGGCCGGTGCCGGCACCGCCCCGGCGGCGAGCGAGGCCACTCCCAGCACCAGCAGCAGCGCGCCGGCGTAGAGGCCGCCCAGCACCAGCATGGGCCGTGCGCGCTCGCCCCCCTGGCGAAACGCGGTGACCAGCATCAGCGGCATGGGGAAGCGGCCCTGCAGGGCCTCGCGCGTGGCGGCCATCAGCCCGAGGGTGGCCGCGGGCACCAGCGCCAGCGACAGCGCCGTGCCCACGACCGGCACGATCGACAGCACCGACACGACGGCCATGAACATGAAGAACAGGCCCGACATGGCCAGCGGCTGGCGGAGGAACGTCTTGACGCCGAGCTTTACCCAGGACAGACCGGTGCCGGGTGCGACGAGTTGGAGTTTCATGAAAAGGAGGCGGTGGCTGGCTCAGACGGCCAGGCAGGGGTGTTCGAGCAGGGAAGAGGCGAGGTCGGTGGCGTGGTTCACGCGGTCGCGCAGCACGCGTTCGAAATGCGCCGGGTCGTGGGCCTGCAGCATGGCCGCCTCGCGGGGCAGGTGCAGGTCCCACAGGCGCGAGATCCAGAAGCGCAGGGCACCAGCGCGCAGCATCGGCACCAGCAGGCTGCGCTCGGCGGCGGTCAGCGGGCGCACCGCCTGGTAGGCACTCAACAGGGCCTGCGCGCGCGCAGCATCGTGCGTGCCGTCGTGGGCGTCGTCGCTGTGCTGCACGCACCAGTCGTTCAGGCACACGGCAATGTCGAACAGGAAGCTGTCGCAGCCGGCAAAGTAGAAGTCGAAGAAGCCGGTGAGCTCGGCGCCGTCGAACATCACGTTGTCGCGGAACAGGTCGGCGTGGATCGGGCCGCGCGGCAGTGCCGCATACGCCGGGCTCGCCGCCACGTGGTTCTGCAGGGCGAGTTCTGAGCGGATCAGGGCTGCCTGCGGGGTGCTCAGGAAGGGCAGCACCACCGGCACGGTCTCGTTCCACCACGGCAGGCCGCGCAGGTTGGGCTGGCTCATGCCGAAATCGCGCCCGGCCAGGTGCATGCGGGCCAGCATGTCGCCGACCGCATGGCAGTGCGACGCCCCGGGCCGCAACTCGCTGCGCCCGCGCAGCTTGTTGACGACTGCGGCCGGCTTGCCCTGCACGCGGTGCAGGATCTCGCCCGCGCTGGTGGCCGCCGGGTCGGGCACGGCGATGCCCTTGCCCGCCAGGTGCTTCATCAGGTGCAGGTAGAACGGCAGCTGCTCGAAGCTCAGGCGCTCGAACAGCGTGAGCACGTGTTCCAGCACCTCGCCGTTGCGCTCGCTGGTGACGAAATAGTTGGTGTTCTCGATGCCGCCCTTGATGCCCTGCAACTGGGTCAGGGTGCCCAGGTCCAGGGCGTGCAGCAGGGCGGCGGCTTCGTCAAACGAGACTTCGGTGTAAACGGCCATGAAAGCAAGCGTTGGGGGTTCAGAAACTCAGGACGCGCCAGCTGCTCTTGCCCGCAACGCCGGTGCGTTGCCCGGCCGAGTCGGCCGGTGAGCTGCCGCTGCCCGCAGGCGCAATCTGGTAGGCCGGTGCGCCGTTTTTGGGCTGCACGTCGATGCTGCGTGTCTGCCCGCCCACGCGCAATTCATCGATGCGCGCCAGCGCGTCTTCGTGCTGGATGCGTTCCACCCGCGGGCCGGGCGGCAGGGGTGCTGGCACCTCGGCGGGCTCCGGCAGGGTCTGGGCCGCGGCGTGCACGGCCACGCACAGCGGAAGAAGGGTCAGAAGGCGCAAGGTGCTGGGCATGCCCGATTGTAGGCAAGGCCGGCCGGCCCGGCCGTCGGCCGGCCTTCGCGACGGCAGTGCACGCGGCCCGGGCGGACGTGCAATCTCATTGACAATGGCCGCATGTCCGACGATCTCACGCCCTCCGCTCTACCGCCAACCCCGCCGATCCCGGCCCAGGCAGCCTCTGCGTCTGCGGCCGCCCCGCCCGAGCCTGCCGCCGCGCCCAGCGCCACGCCCACGCTGCTGCTGGTGGACGGCTCCAACTACCTGTACCGGGCGTTCCACGCCATGCCCGACCTGCGGGCCGTTCCCGGCGACCCGACGAGCCCTGCCACCGGCGCCATCCGCGGCATGATCAACATGATGCAGCGGCTGCAAAAAGAGGTGCCGGCCGAGTTCGTGGCCTGCGTGTTCGACGCCAAGGGCCCCACCTTCCGCGACGCCCTGTACCCGGCCTACAAGCAGCAGCGCAGCCCCATGCCCGACGACCTGCGCGCGCAGATCGCGCCCATCCACGAGGTCGTGCGCCTGCTCGGCTGGACCGTGCTCGACATTCCCGGCGTGGAGGCCGACGACGTCATCGGCACCCTGGCCGCCACCGCCGCGCGCCAGGGCATCCGCGTCATCGTCAGCAGCGGCGACAAGGACCTGGCCCAGCTGGTGAACGAGCACGTCACCATCATCGACACCATGAACGGCAAGAAGCGCGACGAGGCCGGCGTGCTGGCCGAATTCGGCGTGCCGCCCAGTCTGATGGTCGATTACCAGACCCTGGTGGGCGACCAGGTGGACAACGTGCCCGGCGTGAACAAGGTCGGCCCCAAGACCGCCGTGAAATGGCTCACCGAATACGGATCGCTCGACGCCGTGGTGGCCAACGCCGACAAGATCAAGGGCGCCGCCGGCGAGAACCTGCGCCAGGCGCTCGACTGGCTGCCCACCGGCCGCCAGCTCGTCACCATCAAGACCGACTGCGAGCTTGACAGCTTCGTGCCCGGCCTGCCGGCGCTGGACGCCATCCGCCTGGGCGAACCGGCCAACGAGGCCTTGCGCACCTTTTACGAAACCTACGGCTTCCGCAGCCTGGCCGAGGCGCTCCAGTCTCCACTCCCTCGCCCCGCTGGGAGGAGGGCCGGGGTGAGGGGCTCCCCGTCTTCAGGGGCAGTGGGCTCCCCCAACGGCGACCTGTTCGACCTGCCAGCGGAGGCGGGCGAGGTGCTGCCCGCCGCCTCCCACGCCACCGACCTCGTCTACGACACCGTCCTCACCTGGGACGCCTTCGACGCTTGGTTCGCGCGCCTGCAGGCCGCCGAGCTGGTGGCCATCGACACCGAAACCACTTCCCTGGACGAGATGCGCGCCGAGATCGTGGGCATCAGCTTCAGCGTGAAGCCGGGCGAGGCCGCCTACATCCCGCTGCGCCACGCCGGGCCGGACGCGCCCGGGCAGCTGCCCTTTGACGAGGTGCTTGCGCGCCTGAAGCCCTGGCTGGAAAACCCCGCGCACCACAAGCTCGGCCAGCACGTGAAGTACGACCGCCATGTGTTTGCCAACCACGGCATCGAGGTGCAGGGCTATGTGCACGACACCATGCTGCAGAGCTATGTGCTGGAGGTGCACAAGCCGCACGGTCTGGCCAGTCTGGCCGAGCGGCACCTGGCGCGCAAGGGCCTGAGCTACGAAGACCTGTGCGGCAAGGGTGCGCACCAGATCCCGTTTGCGCAGGTGGACGTGGCCAAGGCCGCGCTCTACTCCTGCGAAGATTCCGACATGACGCTGGACGTGCATCGGGCGCTGTGGCCCAGGCTGCAGGCCGACGACAAGCTGCGGTTTGTCTACGAACTGGAAATCGCCAGCAGCGAGGCGCTCTACCGCATCGAGCGCAACGGCGTGCTGATCGACGCGCCCACGCTCGCCGCCCAGAGCCACGAGCTGGGCCAGCGCATCGTCGCACTGGAACAGCAGGCCTACGAGATTGCCGGCCAGCCCTTCAACCTCTCCAGCCCCAAGCAGCTCGGCGAAATCTTCTTCGACAAGCTCGGCCTGCCGGTCATCAAGAAAACCGCCACCGGCGCGCGCAGCACCGACGAGGAGGTGCTGGAAAAACTGGCCGAAGACTACCCGCTGCCCGCCCGCATCCTGGAGCACCGCAGCCTGTGCAAGCTCAAGGGCACCTACACCGACAAGCTCGCCCAGCTGGCCCACCCCCGCACCGGGCGTGTGCACACGCATTACGCGCAGGCCGTGGCGGTGACAGGTCGCCTGTCCAGCAACGAGCCCAACCTGCAGAACATCCCCATCCGCACGGCGGAAGGCCGGCGCGTGCGCGAGGCCTTCGTGGCGCCGCCGGGCCATGTGATCGCCAGCGCCGACTACTCGCAGATCGAGCTGCGCATCATGGCCCACCTGAGCGGCGACGCCGCCCTGCTGCGCGCCTTCCACGAAGGCATTGACGTGCACCGCGCCACGGCCGCCGAGGTGTTCGGCCTGGCGCCTGACCAGGTCAGCAGCGAGCAGCGCCGCTACGCCAAGGTCATCAACTTCGGCCTCATCTACGGCATGAGCAGCTTCGGCCTGGCCAAGGCATTGGCGATCGACACCACGGCGGCCAAGAACTACATCGCCCGCTACTTCGAGCGCTTTGCCGGCGTGAAGCAGTACATGGACGACACCCGGGCGCAGGCCAAGGACCAGGGCTATGTGGAGACCGTGTTCGGCCGTCGCCTGTATCTGCCCGAGATCAACAGCCCCAACGGCCCGCGCCGCGCCGGCGCCGAGCGCGCCGCCATCAACGCGCCCATGCAGGGCACCGCGGCGGACCTCATCAAGCTCAGCATGGTGGCCGTGCAGCGCGCGCTGGACGAACAGCAGCGCGGCACCCGCATGATCATGCAGGTGCACGACGAACTGGTGTTCGAGGTGCCCGAGGCCGAGGTGGACTGGCTGCGGGCCGAAATTCCGGCTCTCATGGCCGGTGTGGCGGCGCTGAAGGTGCCGCTGCTGGCGGAAGTGGGCATGGGCCCGAACTGGGACCAGGCGCACTGAAGGCACACAACCAACGCGCCGCAGCACCCGGTCGGAGGATGCCGGGCGTGGCGGCCGGGTGGCACCGCGGAAAGCTCAGCGCTCGCTCAGCGCCGTCTGGAAGCGCCGCGTCAGCGGGTTCATGAGGTAGGTCATGAGCGTGCGCTCGCCGGTTTTCACCATCACCGTGGCCTGCATGCCCGGCTGCAGGCGCAGCCCGCCCAGGCGCGCGACCTCATCGGCCGGCACCGTCACCCGCAGCGTGTAGTAGGACTGGCCGCTGCGCGGGTCCACCAGTGCGTCGGCCGACACCACCGCCACCACGCCGCGGATCACCGGCCGGTCGACCCGGCTGGCGTAGGCGTCGAAGTGCACGTCCGCGGGCAGGTCGACGTGCAGGCTGTCGATGTACTGCGGGGCCACGCGGGCCTCGATCACCAGCGCGTCGTGCTCGGGCACGATGTCCAGAATGCGTTCGCCGGGCCTCACCACCCCGCCCAGGGTGTGAAAGGCCATGTCCACCACCTTGCCCGACGCCGGGGCGCGCAGCACCAGGCGCTCGAACGTGTCCTGCTGCCCGGTGAGGCGATCCCCCAGCGTGCTCACGTCGCGCTGCATGTCGCTCAGCTGGGCCTCCACCTCGCGGCGGTACTCGATCTGCCGCTGCGTGCCGCGCATGCGGAACTCGGCCAGCCGGGCATTGATGCCCGCCATGTTGGACAGGTCTTCGCTCTGCCGGCTGGTCACCTCGGCCATCTGCCGCTCCAGCTCCAGCAGGCTGTTGCGCGACACGAAGCCTTCCTTGCGCAGATCGCGGAACGGGGCCAGCTGCTCGTTGAGCAGTGCAATCTGTTTTTCCCGCTCGGTTTTCAGCTGCGCCAGGCTGGCCAGCTGCTGCTCCAGTCCGCGGACCGACTCGCGGATGATGCGCAGCTCGCCATCGAGTGCCACCCGTCGTGAGGCAAACAGGTCCTGCTGCGCGCGCATGAGCGCCGCCACCTCGGGCTTGTCCGCCGCGGCGCTGGTGAGTTCCGGTGAGAAGCTCAGCGCGGCTGCCCCGTCGCGCTCGGCACGCAAGCGGTCGAGCGTGGCCAGGGCCGTGTAGCGCTGGCCCTGGGTGGCGCTCAGGGCCGACTTCGACTGCGTCTCGTTGAGCACCACCAGCGCATCGCCGGCCTGCACGGTCTGCCCCTCGCGCACCAGGATGCGCTCGATCAGGCCGCCGCTGAGGTGGTCCACCCGCTGGCGGCTCGTCTCCACCGCCACCGTGCCGGCGGCCGGTATGCCTTCGTCCAGCGGCGCCAGCGTGGCCCAGGCCATGAAGCCGCCGAAGCCCAGCGCCAGAAACAGCAAGCCGCACATCAGCACGCGCCCGTAGTCGGTGTCCGGCGGCGCCGCCGTGTCGGCAAGCCCTGTCAGCGCCGGCCGGCGGTCGGGTTGGGGGGCCGCGCGCCGGGCATGGCCCGTGGAGGCCGACACCGCGGGCAGGGCGTCGTGGCCGGGCGGGATGGGGGCGGTGGTGCTCATGCGGTGCATTCCTGTTGGGTCAGCGGGGCGGGTCGGCTGGGCGCGCTGTCGGGCAGCGAGGGCGGCGCCTGCTGGTCTGCCGCGCCACCCGTGGCGCCCGTGGCGCCGGCCCCTTTCGGCTGGGCGCGCAGGCTTTCCAGCACCGCGTCCCGTGGGCCGTAGGCGCTGATCTTGCCGTTGTCCATCACCAGCACCGCGTCCACGATGCTGAGGATGTTGAGGCGGTGCGTCATGACGAACACGGTGCATTTCGCCCGCTGCAGTTCGCGCAACGCCGCCACCAGGGCGGCGTCGCCGGCTTCGTCCAGGTTGGCGTTGGGTTCGTCCAGCACGATCAGGGCAGGGTCTCCGTACAGCGCCCGCGCCAGCCCGATGCGCTGGCGTTGTCCGCCCGACAGGGCGGCGCCGCCCTCGCCAATCGGGGTTTCGTAGCCTTGCGGCAGCCGCAGCACCATCTCGTGCACACCCGCGCGCCGGGCGGCCCGCACGATCTGGTCCGAATCCAGCGGACCCAGGCGGGCGATGTTCTCGGCCACCGTTCCTTCGAACAGCTCCACGTCCTGCGGCAGGTAGCCCACCCACTGGCCGAGTTCGGCTTTGTCCCACTGGGCCACGTCGGCCCCGTCCAGGCGAACCGTGCCGCTCATCGGCGACCACACGCCCACCAGCGCACGCGCCAGGCTGCTCTTGCCCGAGGCGCTCGCGCCGATCACCGCCACCAGCATGCCGGGCGATGCACCAAAGCTGACGCCCCGCACGACCGGCTGGCGACTGCCCGGCGGCCCCACCACCAGGCCTTCGGCCATCACCAGGCCGGTGGGGCGCGGCAGCGCCACGCGCGGGCCCTGCGGTGGGTGCGCGGTCATCAGTTCCTGCAGACGGGCATAGGCGCCGCGCGCCTGCACCAGCGAACGCCAGCTGCCCATGGCCTGGTCCACCGGGGCCAGCGCACGGCCCAGCAGGATGGAGGCGGCGATCATGCCGCCCGGTGACAGCTGTCCGTCGATCACCAGCAGCGCACCCACGCCCAGCACGCCCGACTGGCACACCACCCGCACGAACTTGGTCGCCGCGCCCACCGCCGCCGCGCGGTCGCTGGCATGGGATTGCAGGCTCAGCATGCGGCTCTGGCGCTGCACCCAGCGTGTGCGCAGGCGCTCGAGCATGCCCATGGCCGCGATCACCTCGGCGTTGCGCAGGTGCGTGCTGGCGTAGTGGGTGGCGCCCTGGGCTTCCCGGTTGGCGCCGGCCAGCGCGCGGGCGGTGGCGATCTCGTTTACCCAGGCGAGCAGCAGCAAGAGCACGGCCGCGCCGGTGGCGAACCAGCCCAGCCAGGGATGCAGCAGAAAGATCACCAGCAGGTAGATGGGCGTCCACGGGGCGTCGAAAAACGCAAACAGACCCTTGCCGGTGACGAACTGGCGGATGTTGGTGAGGTCGCCCAGCGCCTGCTGGGCACTGCCGCTCTTGCCGCGCAGGGTGCGCTCGTAGGCAGCGTCGAACACCACGGGCCCCACCCGCAGGTCCATGGCGGCGCTGGCCCGTATCAGGGCGCGCGAGCGCACCCATTCCAGTGCCGCTTCCAGCGCGTACAGCCCCACCATGATGAGCGTGAGCATCAGCAGCGTGGTGGTGTTGCGGCTGGCCAGCACGCGGTCGTAGATCTGCAGCATGTACACCGCGGGGGTGAGCATGAGCAGGTTGATGGCCAGGCTGAATGCGCCCACGGCGAGAAACAGGCCGCGAAAACTGCGCAAGGTGGCGCTCAGGGCGGTGCGGGGGGCAGAGCTTGGCATGGGGTGCAGGCGGTGGTGCGGGCTGCGGTGGGGCATTCCCGCCGCGCCAGCAGACATGAAAAAGGCCCGAACCGCCCAGGCGGTGCGGGCCTCCCGACATCGGCCGGCAGGGCCGGCCGGACCCTCGTCAGACGAAGGAGAATTCCACGTGATTCCAGACGTCGTCACCGCCGGCGTAACCCACCAGGGTGATGGACATGTCGTTGGAGGCGTCAAGGTCGCCGTCGTCTAGCACCATGCGGGTGTCGATGCTGGTATCGCCAGCGTAATCGCCCGTGGTGACCGCCACCTTCGCTTTGAACTCGGCCACCAGGGCGGCTTCCGCCTCTGGCGTCAAACCGGTGCCGTCGCCTTCGATGTCGATCGTGAAGAACAGCTTGTCGCCATCGGCCACCTTGAAGTCGGTGATGGTGTCCTGGCCATCGGCGCTGCTGACGGTGGTGGCCGAGCCTTCGAAATACGACGGGTCCAGGTCCCAGAAGCTGCGTTCCTGGGTGGCCTTGCCCTTGGTCCAGGTCACCGTGCCCGTGCTGCCGAACACGTCGCTCAGGTCCATCATCACACCGTCGAGCATGACGTGCGGCTGGCTGTCGCCGGCGCCGTTCTGGTTCAGGCCGATCGTCACCGTGCCTTCCCAGCCCAGCTGGGCGGCAATGCCCTCCCACACGTTGCCGTTGGTGTCTTCACCGCCCTTGATCAGGTAGTTCAGCCAGGCCGAGTAGGAGGTGGAGAACTCGCTTTGCGAGAGGCCGGCGGTCGTCTTGCCGGACGCGGCCAGATAGTCCGCGTACGACTGCGGCGCGGTGCCGGTGCTGCCGGTGCTCATGGTGAAGCCGTACTTGAACGTGTCGGCGCCACTTCCACCGGTCAACAGATCGTTGCCGCCCATGCCCGTCAGGACATCGTTGCCATTGCCAGCGTTGATGGTGTCGGCGCCGTCGCCGCCGGTGATGTTGTCTTTGCCATTCGGGTTGCCATCGAATGTGCCATTGCCGGTGTAGTACTCGGTGCCATTCTCGGTTTTTTCCAGCGTGTAATTTGCCATTTGAACGTTCTCCTGAATTGTCGAATTAAAAAGGGCCCGCCTTGCGGTTGGCCTCCCTCCCAACCTGTATCGCGACCGTGGGACGACCGACAGGTTGCCGGCCAGTCGGCGGCGATGCGAACCCGCCGGGTGTTTGGCCCTTGATTCGGGGCGGTGGCACATCGCTGCGAACTGCTTGATCTGGAATCTAATTAAATGGATTGCAAAATCTGAGGGGCTTTTGTCCTGTTATTCGTACAAAAGTCCTGGTGATTGCGCATGACATTTGCATGACAAATGTCATTTCCACTCGCTGGCATGGTGCTGCGCAGTGCTGCGGGTGTCAGAAGACGGTGAGGCCTGGCATGGGGCGCTTTCGAGCAAATGCCCGTCGTTTGCGTTGGTGACAGTTTTCTCCTGTCCCATGACAGTTGTCATTGAGGCAAGGTTTTACCCGGGAGGGTAAACGGACAAATCCGGGTCAATCTACCCGCTCGCCGAATCGCTTAGCCGGGAAAAATTCCCTTCAGAGCCTCAGAAAGCTGTAACGACGTGAAAACGTTCAGCGGCCGGATGGAGCCCGACGCAAGTGGGATGACCGGTAGGCCCAGGTTTCCCGCTCTCCTCATGGGGTCGATTCAAGGGAAATATCATGAAATCAGCAAAGACTTTGGTGGCCTTGGCCGCTGCTACCCTCGCCACCGTTGCCATCGCCGCGGTCACGTTCGATCCAGTCACCGGCACGGGATTTGTGGGCAAGGGTGACGTGCAAACGGCATTCGGCTGGAACAACCAGCAACTCCAGCAGAACGCCGATGGGGTGGGGTTCACTTTTGACCAGTCCACCCGCTACAGCATCGTGTGCCAGTGGGTGACGGGCGAGGGGACCCCCGGTGAAAAGCCGCACGAAGTCACCCACAAAAGGACCTTCCAGGTGAACTCGGCAATCGCCTACGACACCCGTACGAGGAACCAGATCACCGGCTTCAACCTGAACGGCTTCGGTAGCGATATTTCCCCCATGCCGGTACCCGCGGAGGGTGGTAGCTGCCTGGGCTATGGTGCAGAGGGAACGATCAAGTCGGTTTCCGTCATTTCGTCTGAAGGCGGGCTGTACGTGACCTACGGTGGCATGAGCGTGCCCCTGATGTACTGATCTCAGCGGGATCACCGATGGGGCGTGCGGCTGGGCCGGCGCCCCCTTTTTTTGGTCGCAGGGACGTCCCTGGGCACTGCGCCGTGTCGGTTGCAGCGCCCCACCGGGCTTTCCCGTGCACGTTTCAGGGGGAATCCCATGCGCTGTTCGTCTCGACTCACCGCCCTCGCTGGTCTGCTGGTGGCCGCCAGCGGCTGGGCTGCCAGCACGTTTGACCCCGTCTCGGGTACCGGGCAGGTGCCCGGACGCGAGGTTCAGACCTTGCTGGGTTGGACCGATGCCCAGTTTCAGGAGCGTGCCCCGGCGGTGTCCTTCAGCTACCACGCCAGCGGGCATTTCAACGCCGTCTGTGCATGGACCAACGCGCAAGGGGCTCGCATGGAGGAGCCGCGCACCGTGAACATGGACTGGCAGGCGTCGGTGAACAGCAGCTTGCGCCACGACGTGCGCAACCCGCAACGCATCGAAGGGTTTCAGTTGCTGGGCTTCGGCGGCCCACCCGGTACAGGGGCGCCGGTGCCCGAGCCGGGCGCGCCATGCCCGGGGGCGGGTGGCCTGACCGGCACCTGGCTGGCCGTGGTGCCCCAGCGGCACAGTGGCGCTCTCTCGGCCCGGTTTGGTGGCCAGGACGTGCGCCTTCCTTTCTGAGTTCTCCCTGATGGGTCGTTCTTGCCTGAGGTGCCAAAGGTGCATGCTGTGTTTGCTCAACTGATCCGTCCCGTCGTGCTGGCTGCCTGGTGGGTGTCCTGTGCGGCCATGGCGCAGCCCATGTCGCCCCCTGTGGTCACGGGCGGCATCGATCGCCTGCCCAGCGAGTTGTCGCTGAGCATGGACGAAGCCGTGTCTCTGGCCTTGCAGCGGAGCTTTCGCGTGAACCGCTCGGCCCGCTCGGCCGAGATGGCCCGCTTGCGGGCCGACATGTCGGCCGCGCAGTCCAAGCCCCGCGTCGATACCTACCTGGGCGTCAACGAAGCGCTGCGCAGCGCCACCTTCTATCAAAACCCCTATCGACATGGCAAGACCGATCCCTACGCCACGACCCAGGTGTCCCTCAACGCTATCCTGTCCATGCCGATTGACGTGTCGGGCAGCATCGGACGCCAGCAGCAGCAGGCACAGCTGTCGCTGCAGAGCGCCCGCATTTACGCCGAGCAGTCGGCCATCGACATCCATGCGGACATCCGCTCCACCTATGCCGACGCCCTGCGGGCGCAGGGCGCAGTGGACGCGGACGAGGCGGTGGTCGCCGAGTTGCAGAGCCTCATTGAGCGTGCGCGCGAGCGGCGCCCGGCCGCCGTCCCCTTTCTTGAGGTGGAACTGGCCAATGCCGAGCAACTGCTCAGCCAGAGCCGCAGCGGTGCGCTGATCGCACAGAGCGGGCTGCGGCAGCAACTGCGCCTGCCGGAGGATGCGGTGCTGCGTCTCACCTCCAGCCTGAACCCCGACATTCCCCGGGTGGACACGGCCCACCTGCTGGACACCGCGCTGGCCAAGCGGGCAGACGTGCGCGATGCCCATCTTCGGCTGCAACAGGCCGAGCTGTCGCTGGTGCAGTCGCGCGACAGCCGCCGCCCCACGGCCTACCTGTACGGCTTTTGGAACCAGTCCTACTCCGGCAGCAACCCGGGCCAGTTGTCCACCAATACCTCGCGCAACGCCACGCTGATGCTCAATGTGAACGTGCCCCTGGCGTACTGGGACAGCGGCAGCCTGGAGCGGACCGAGCGCATGGCCCTGTTGTCTCTGGAGCAGGCGCGGGACGACCTGGATGAGCAGCGGGCGCGTATCGCGTCCGAACTGCGCCTGCTCACCGTGAACCTGGCGCAGGCGCAGCGCCGCTTGGCCAGCCTGCCCAGCCCGCGCTTCGCGCTGGAGTCGCTTCGGCAGGCCGAAGAAGGGGTGCTGTCCCAGGCCGACTGGCAGGGGCAGATGGCGCAGGTGTCCAACGCACGCAACAGCTGGCGACTGACGCACACCGCTTCCATCGACGCGCTCGCCGACTATTACTCAGCTTACTTCCGCTTGCAGCGTTCGCTGGGCGAACGTTGAACCATCCGGCAAATGGCACAGGCGACGCAGCGGCAGGGCTGGAGGCGACGTTTGATCTGGATGGACGCGCTTGAGGCAGCGCGTGTCGCCCCTGGGCTTTTGGTGGGTTTGCTGTTGCATCCGCTTACATGAGCCCTTGAGCGACCGCGCATGCTGAAGGTAACAAAAACAAGCAAAAACCCACATGCAAGCCCTGTCTGTTACATCCGGACCCATCCGTGTCCACGTCGTGGCCCAGCCCATCGTCGCCTGGGGGCTGGAGCGACTGATCGAGTCGGCCCAGCCACGCCTGTGTGTGGCGGGCACCAGCGAACGCATCCCGGACTGTCTGGCCCAGCTGCAGCACAGCCCGGCCGACGTGGCCTTGCTGGACCTGGACGGTGAAGCGGGTGAGGAGGCGGTGGCCCAGCTGTTCGCCAGCACGCGCATGCACATCCTGGCCATTGGCAGCGCGCACAAACCCGCCCAGCAAGACGGCGCCGTGCTGGCGGGGGCGCGTGGCGTGATCGACAAGCGCGAGTCACCGGCCTTGCTGCTCAAGGCACTGGAAAAGGTGTTCGAGGGCGAGATGTGGGTCGGGCGCGCGGCCACCAGTCGCATCTTCTCAGAGCTGGCCCGGCAGAAGGCGGCCAGGCAGCCGAACCCGGAGGCCGGGCGGATTGCCAGCCTCACACCACGCGAGCGCCAGGCCATCGCCGCGCTGGCCAGCGATGCCACCGCGCCCGGCAAGGTGATTGCCGCGCGGCTGCACATCAGCGAGCACACCTTGCGCAATCACCTCACCGTGATCTACAGCAAGCTCGGCGTGCCGAACCGGCTGGCTCTGTATGCTTACGCCCGAGCCAACGGGTTGAGCGACCCGGCTTGAAACGCACCGCGAGCGCCGGGCTGGCGGTCTGCACGGAACCCGGCGCCTGTCATGGCGCTCATCCCGTGGCACGCCGCGTTGGCCGGCGCGATCTTTCATCACACCCAGGAGACCTGACATGCCCCACACCCCCGATCTCGTGACCGATGGCCGTGCCCTGCTCAACGCGGGCGACACACCCGCGCCTGCTCCCACGCGGCGAGCCGCGCTCAAGGCGGCCGTGGGCGTGGGTTACGCCGCCGCGGTGCTGCCCACGCTGGCCCAGACCGCCATCAAGACACCGACGACCGGCCTCACGGCGGGCGAGGTGACGATCGACGTCAATGGTTTCGGCATGCCGGTGTACCGCGCCGCGCCCGAGGGCAAAACCGGCCTGCCGGTGGTGCTGGTGCTGTCGGAAATCTTTGGCGTGCATGACTACATCGCCGACACCGCGCGCCGGTTCGCGCAGGCCGGCTACCTGGCGATCGCGCCCGAGTTGTTCGTGCGCCAGGGCGACGCGCAGGGCTACGGCGAACTGGCGCGCCTGATGTCCGAGGTGATCGCCAAGGTGCCGGACGCGCAGGTGATGGGCGACCTGGATGCCTGCGTGCGCTGGGCCGGCGCCAACGGTGGCGACACCTCGCGCCTGGGCGTCACCGGCTTTTGCTGGGGCGGGCGCCAGACCTGGCTGTACGCGGCGCACAACCCGGCCGTGAAGGCGGGCGTGGCGTGGTACGGGCGCCTGGTGGGGCAGACCAGCGAACTCACCCCGCGCCACCCGGTGGACGTGGCCGCCCAGCTGCATGGTCCGGTGCTCGGCCTGTATGGCGCCGAAGACACGGGCATTCCCCTGGCCACGGTGGAGCAGATGAAGACCGCGCTGGCCGCGGGCAGTGCGGCGGCCAGGGCCTCGACCTTTGTCGTCTACCCGGACGCGCCGCACGCGTTTCACGCCGACTACCGGCCGAGCTACCGCCGGGAAGCGGCTGAAGACGGCCAGCGGCGCGCACTGGAATGGTTCCGCCGCCACGGTGTGGCGTAATACGGGCTGAACAGATGACCCGGGGCCGCTGATCAGCGGCCTTTTTCATGGCGGGCACCAGCGGCATGGTGCGCCCGCCGCGTGCCGAGACCTCGAATACATGACCTTGATCGCGATCCTGATGGGCACCGTTGCGGCCGGTGTGGGCAGTGTGTGGCTGGCCGCCCTGCTGAGCTTTGCCATGCTGGCACGCTACACCCAGCACATGCTGAGCCTGGCGGCCGGTGCCCTCATGGCCACGGCCTTCATGCACCTGCTGCCCGAGGCGTTCGAGAGCCAGGCCAGTGCACACGACCTGTTCGCCCTGCTGCTGGGCGGGCTGGTGTTTTTCTTCCTGCTCGACAAGGCCGAGCTCTGGCACCACGGGCACGAACACCACCACGGCGGGGACGAAGCGGGCGGTCATGACCACGGGCATGGTCACGACGCGCATGCCCGTCACGCCCACCACGGTCATGTGCACCCGCAGGCGCCCGACTCGCCGCGCTCGGGTGGCTGGGCGGTGCTGGCGGGGGACAGCGTGCACGCTTTTGGCGATGGCATCCTCATCGCCTCGGCCTTCCTGGCGGACATGCAGCTGGGCGTGGTGGCGGCACTGGCGGTGCTGGCCCACGAGGTACCGCACCACATGGGCGACCTGGTGGTGCTGCGCGCCACGTCGGGCACCCAGCGCGCGGCCCTCATCAAGGTGTCGCTGGCGGGCACGGTCACCGCCCTGGGTGGTGTGCTGGGCTATTTCCTGCTGTCCAGCTTCGACGACTTCCTGCCGTATTTCCTGGTCGCCGCGTCCAGCAGTTTTGTCTACGTGGCGCTGGCCGATTTGATTCCCCAGTTGCAGAAACGGCTGAGCCTGCGTGAAACCGTGGCGCAGGTGACCTGGCTGGCGGCCGGCATTGCGCTCGTCACGCTGGTGAGCGGGCTGGCCCACGCCCACTGATCCGGGTTGCAAGAAGGAGGCGCCACGTCGGCTGCGGACCGGCGCGCGGTGAGCGCCTCAGTCGCAGGCGCCGAAGGTGAAGGTAAAGCGCGCGCCTGCCCCCACCACGGCGTCGGCTTCGATCAGCCCGCCGTGGCGTTCGATGATGCGACGCACCGTTGCCAGCCCAATGCCCGTGCCTTCGAATTCGCTCGGCATGTGCAGGCGCTGAAAGGGTTTGAACAGCTGGTCGGCGTAGGCCATGTTGAAGCCGACGCCGTTGTCGCTGACACGCAGCCAGGTGCGCGTGTCGTCGCCTCGGGTCACCGGACCGAAATACACCGCCGCGTCGGCCACCGGGCGTGTGTACTTCAGCGCGTTGTTCAGCAGGTTCTCCAGTGCGATGCGCGCCAGCCGCGGGTCGCACTGCACCACCATCCCCGGGTCGATGTGCCGTTGCAGGGACTGCCCCGGACACTTGTCCAGCGCCTGGTCCAGGATCTCGTGCGCCATGGCACTCAGGTCGACCGATGTGCGCACCAGGGGGCCCTGGCTGACGTGGGCCAGGGCGAGCAGATCGGCGATCAGCGCGGCCATGCGCGAGGTCGAGGCCAGCACCCGGTTCATCAGCCCTTTCTCGTCGCCCGTCATGCGATCGTCGAGCTGTTCGGACAGCAGGCGGGTGAAGCCGTCGATCGCCCGCAGGGGAGATTTCAGGTCGTGCGAGACCGAATAGGCAAAGGAGTCCAGTTCGGCGTTGAGCTTCTGCAGGTCGGCGGTGCGCTCGCGCACCCGCTGCTCCAGGGTTTCGTTCAGGCGCGCGATCTCGCGGTCCCGGCGCAGCCGCACCAGTTCGGCATTGGCGCGGCTGGCGAAGATGGACACCAGGGCCTGCGTGTCGGGGCCCAGGGTCATGGGCCGCTTCCAGAGCGCGGTGATCACGCCGATCGGCGAGCCGTCACCGTCGCGCAAGGCCTTGCTCAGGAAGGCCTCGAAACCGGCTTCGGTCAGTACCCGGGCTTGGGGGAACGCAGCGGCCAGGCCCTGTTCGCAGATGCGCATGCCCGGCTGTTGCAGGGCCGCACCGCACGGCACCCCGGTGGCGTCGAACGTGAAGTTCTGCCGGCTCTGCCCGTCTTGCCAGAGCGCCAGGGTGGCGACATGCGCGCGGGGCGTGGTTTCCCCGATGAGCACCAGATCGGCCCCGGTTGCGGCCGCGAGGTGCTGGGCCAGGGCGCTGAAAAACGCCGCCCCCGTTTCCGCGGACACCCCTTGCGCCACGGTGAGCAGCTGGGCCTCGCGCCGCTTTTCCTGGGTGATGTTCACGCTGCAGGTGAGGATGCAGGGCTCGCTGTCGATCTCAATGCGCTCGGCCCACAGGCGCACATCTATCAACGAACCATCCTTGTGGCGCATCTGGGTTTCCAGGCCGTGCACGCGACCGTCTTGCTGCAGCCGGGCCACAAAGGCAGCGCGGGCCTCGGGCGTGGGCCAGCTGCCGATGGCCAGCGATGAGCGGCCGATGCGCTCCTCGCTGGGCAGGCCTTGGAGACCGGTCGCCCGGTTCACCTCCAGAAAGGTGCCGTCCGAGAGCCGGGTGATCGACATGTGCAGCGGGCTGAGCTTGAAAGCCTTCGCAAAGCGTTCTTCGGAACGGCGCAGCCGTTCCAGCGTTTGCGCCTGCTCGCTGATGTCGGAGACGGTGGTGATGATCAGCTTGTCCTGCGGATCGTTGCCCATTTCGCTGCAGATCAGCGCCTGGAACAGGCTGCCGTCGGCACGACGCCCCAGCACGTTGAATTGGTCGATGCGGCGCTCGGCGAACAGCTGTTGCAGGTAGCCCTCGCGCTGCGGGAGGTCGGCCCACAGAAAGTCGTCCTGCCGTCCCAGCACCTGGTCGCTTGTGTAGCCATAGCAGCGCTCAAACGCGGGGTTGACGTCCAGGATGAGGCCGTTGCGGGCCGACTGGGCGATCATGGGGCTGGGAGAGGTGCGGAAGATGCGCGCGAAACGGTCCAGGTGGCGGTCGCGTTCCTGTTCGGTGCGCTTGCGCAGGGCGTATTCGTTCTGCTGGCCCTGGTACGCGATCTGCGTGCGCTGGCGGCTGTGGAACACAATCACGCCCACCACCATGAGCGTGAAACTGTGGGTGAGCCACACCTTCAGCCCGACCGAGAAGTCGGGTGTGAGCAACCAGCCCCGCAGTTCAGCCCAGGTGAGCAAACCGAGCGACCCGGCGCTGAACGCCACGGCGGCGATCAGGGCACGCCGCTGCAGAAAGATGCCCGCCCCGGCGACCGCGCCCACGAACAGAAAGCCCGCGGCGGTGCGCACCGAGCCGTAGGCGAGCACCGCCAGGTTGGCGGTGATGAGCAGGGAAAACACCAGCAACAGCGGCGTGTGCCTGGCCCGCCCACTGGCGACCATCCACACGCTCAGCCACCCCACCACGGCGACGAGCGCCGTGACCCCCACTTCCAGCAGATCGGAGGTGGTCCAGTACACCAGCGGGGTGAGCAGCGTCGCCGAACCGGCGACCAGGGACGCCACGGTGCGCAGGGTGGACTGGAAGCGTTTACTTTCCCGGTCGGAGGTGGAGAGCGGATCAGAAGGGTTCACACATCACACAGGTTTCGTCGGGTTGCGCCCGGGGTCGCCGTCGTGGAACCGTTGATGGCCTCGGATCAGCTGGTCTGTTTATCGGCGACGGCGGACACTTCTTGACTGCGTGCGCACGCCATGCCCGGGGTATTACACCATTCGCTCCAGCTGCCGGGGTACAGCGTGGTGCGTCCCAGGCCGGCCAGCTCCATGCCCAGCAGGTTGGGAATGGCGCTCACGCCGCTGCCGCAGTGGTGCACCACACTGGCGGGGTCGCGCGCGCCCAGCAAGGCCTGGAACTCGGCGCGCAGCTGGTCGGCCGGTTTGAAGCGACCGTCGGGGCCGATGTTGTCCACGAAGGGGCGGTTGAGCGCGCCGGGCATGTGGCCCGCCACCAGGTCGAGCGGCTCGACCTCGCCCCGAAACCGCGCCGCTGCGCGCGCATCCAGCACGGTCTGGCCGGGTTGCCCAAGGTGCTGGGCGAGCGTGGGCGTGTCCACGGTTCGGGCCAGCGCTGGCTGCAAACGGAAGTCTTGTCCGGGAACCGGCTGCGGCGCCGGCCCCGACACCACGTCGCCGCCAGCGGCCTGCCAGGCGGCCAGTCCACCGTCGAGCACCGCCACGGCCTCGTGGCCGCACCATTTGAGCATCCACCACAGCCGGCCGCAGTAGTTCACCCCTTGCCGGTCCATCACGACGGCCTGCATCCCGGACGAAAAGCCCAGCGCGTTCAGGCGCTCGGCAAACGTCTCACGCGAGGGCAGGGGGTGGCGCCCGCCGCTGGCCGGGGTGGCGCCGTGCTTGTCGCTGAGGTGCTCATCCAGGTGGATGTAGACGGCGCCCGGAATATGCGCCGACGCGTACTGCCGCCGGCCTTGCGACGGATCCATCAGGTCGAAGCTGCAGTCCATCACCATCAGCGGTGTACCGCTGCGGATCAGGCCTTGTAAATCGGTGGCGGAGATGATCGTGGTGTGCATGCAGCCATTGTGCGGCAGCGCAGCACCCTTGAACACGCCGTGCGGCTGGGTTCACGCGCCGGGTTCATGCCAGCGTGTGGGTTGCGCTGGCGCGGCGCTCAGTGTTCTTCGGCCGGCGCGTGGGGCACCGCCCGGGCGCGCAGCAGGGTGGCCAGCACGCCGCTGGCGATGATGAGGCCCATGCCCAGCCAGCCCAGCAGGGGAATCCGATCACCGAAGATCACCAGTCCGTAGATGCCGGCAAACACAATGCCGGAGTACTGCAGGCTGGCCACCACCATGGTGGCGCCGCTCGAATAGGCGCGCGTCATGCACAGCTGGCCGAACACCGCGAGCAGGCCGATGGGCAGCAGCCACAGCGCGGCTGGCCAGTGCCAGGGTGAGGCCCCCACGAAGAGCATGCCCAGCGCTCCCGCCAGCACCGCGCCAATCGAGAAATAGAACACGGTTCGGCTCTCGGGTTCGCCCGCACGCGACAGTGCGGCCACCTGCAGATAGGCCAGGGCGGCAAAGATGCCCGAGAACAGACCCACCATCGCTCCCACCATCTGGTCGGGGTTGAGCGTGGGGCGCAGCATCAGGGCCACGCCACCGAAGCCGGCCAGCACCGCCAGAAACAGCGTGCCCTGCTGGCGGATCGGCGCGTTGCGCCCCTGCATCAGCAGCGCACCGCCCAGGAGAAAGGTGGCGATCCAGACGCTGCTCATGTAGTTCAGCGTCATCGCGGTGGCCAGGGGGAGGATGGCAATGGCGTAGAACCAGGCCGTGAGCGACAGGGTGCCCACGACCGCGCGCCACACATGCATCATGGGCACGGTGGTGCGCAGCGACACGCCGCGCACCCGCGTCATGCCCAGCAGGAAGACCACGCCCACCACGCCCCGGTAGGCGACGATTTCGAAGCTGTTGAAGTGCTCGGCCGCAAATTTGATGCACACGCCCATGGTGGCAAACAGCAGGGAGGCCAGCAGCATCCAGGCCATTCAGCAGCTCCCCTGTGCCGCAGAGATCGGTATTCCCCCTGTGCCGCTGGCGGCGTTGTCGCCCTGAGGGGGCGACCGCCAGCCGACCGGCAGAACCGCACCCGTGGTGGCCCGGGCAGGGGCGCTCTCGCCGGCTGAACGGGTGCGTGTCGTCAGCAAGCAACCTGCGAGCGAGATGTCTTCGCTCCCCGTCACCGCGGAACCGGCTTCGCCGGGCTGCCCGTGACGCCCCCCTGCGGGAGCGACGCCAACGGCGGCGCGGAGGGGAGCACCCGCCGGTACCACTCGTGGAAGTGCTGCATGCCGTCTTCCATCGGGCTCTGGTAGGGGCCGACCTCGTTGTCGCCGCGCAGCATCAGGGCCTTGCGGCCCGCGTCCATGCGCTCGGCGATCTCGTCGTCCTCGATGCAGGTTTCCATGTAGGCCGCGCGCTGGGCCTCGACGAATTCGCGTTCGAAGGCGGCGATTTCTTCCGGGTAGTAGAACTCCACCATGTTCAGCGTCTTGTCCACGCTGATCGGGTGCAGGGTGGAGACCGTCAGCACATGCGGGTACCACTCCACCATGATGTGCGGGTAGTAGGTAAGCCAGATCGCGCCGTGCTCGGGCAGGGCGCCCTGGCGGTACTGCATCAGCTGCTGCTGCCAGCGCTGGTACACCGGGCTGCCGGCCTTGCCCAGCAGGTTGGCCGCGCCCACCGTCTGCACCGAGTACTCGGGCTTGAATTCCCAGCGCAGGTCTTCGCAGGTAACGAAGTTGCCCAGGCCCGGGTGGAAGGGCGCGACGTGGTAGTCCTCCAGGTAGACCTCGATGAAGGTCTTCCAGTTGTAGTTGCACTCGTGCAGTTCCACATGGTCGAGCACCATGCCCTCGAAGCTGAGCGCGGCGCGCGGGCCCATGTTCGCCAGGTCGGCGTCGATGTCGCGGCCGTTGTCCTCGAACAGCAGCCCGTTCCACTCGCGCAGCGGGTAGTTGTTCAGGTTCAGGCAGGGGTCCTGGGCGAAGTGCGGCGCGCCCAGCAGGTTGCCGGCCGCTGCGCCCTGGGCGTGCTGGCCGCCGCTGTAGGTCCAGCGGTGCAGCGGGCAGACGATGTTGCCGCCGGCGCTGCCGCTCTGTGTCTGGTTCAGGTTGCCGCGGCCCTTGAGCATCACCGCCTGGCGGTGGCGGCACACGTTGGACACCAGTTCCACGCCGTTGGCTGTGTGCACCAGCGCCCGCCCGCCGGCTTCCTGGGGCAGGGCGTGGTAATCCCCACGCTCGGGAACGGCGAGCCGGTGCCCGACGTATCGGGGGCCGCGCTGAAACACGGTCTCCAGTTCGCGCTGGAACAGCGCTGGATCGAAATAGCTGGAAACCGGGAGTTGGCTTCTGGCCTGCTGGAATTGAAGACTTAAATCAGACATCGTGGTCCTGACCTAGAGACTCCCCCTATGAAGGGGCAGGGTAAGCGCTGGTCGAAAATCGAATTCGCGCGGGATGGGTGAAGTGCTGCGTCCCTCCGGACATCGGCTGTCCGTCAGTGATGAAAAAAGAGGGCGGATTGTACCCCGGGGGGTCGAACCGCACGGTTCACAGGGTGGACGGGGCGCTCAAGCGGGCAGGGTGGGCGACCGCGCGGGGGCGCGGGGCTAAAATCAGCGATCGATGCGTGCGAGCTCTTGCACGCGCCCGGCCGGCCGGCCCGTGATGTCCCCGTCGGGCCAGCGCCCCCCGGCCGGCAGTTGATGCATTCATGACACAAGCTTCCACCCCCCCATCTGCCCGATCCGCGGCACGCGTGTCACCTGCCGAGGTGGCGCCTTCTTACGAGGCTGCCCTGACCGAACTGGAGCAGCTGGTGTCTCAGCTGGACGCCGGCCAGTTGCCGCTGGACCAGTTGCTGTCGCGCTACCAGCGCGGCGCCGAATTGCTGGCCTTCTGCCGCGCACGTCTGGACGCGGTGGAGCAGCAGATCCAGGTGCTCGAAGGCAGCGAAACCAGACCGTGGGACGCCGCTTGAGCCCCGCCCGCTTCCATCCCCAGGCCTTCGCCGCCTGGCGCGAGCAGCAACAGCAGGCGGTCGAGCGGGCCTTGTCGGACTGGGTGCCGTCCGATGCGCCCGCCGGCCTGGGCGAGGCCATGCGTTACGCGGTGCTGGACGGCGGCAAGCGTTTGCGGCCGTTGCTGGCGCTGGCCACCAGCCTGGCGGTCGATGGCCAGGCGGCGGCGGCCATGCGCGCGGCCTGCGCGGTCGAACTGATCCATGCCTATTCCCTGGTGCACGACGACATGCCCTGCATGGACAACGATGTGTTGCGCCGCGGCAAGCCGACGGTGCATGTGCGCTTCGGTGAGGCGCAAGCCCTGCTCGTGGGCGATGCGCTGCAGGCACTCGCGTTCGAGCTGCTGGTGCCGGCTGACGGCAGCGTGTCGCCGGCGCTGTCGGCGCGGCTGTGCCGCCTGCTGGCCCGGTCTGCGGGTGCGGCGGGTATGGCGGGCGGTCAGGCGGTCGACCTGGCGAGCGTGGGCAGTGCCCTGGACCTGGCGTCCCTGGAGGCCATGCACCAGAAAAAGACCGGCGCCTTGCTGCAGGCCAGCGTGACAATGGGTGCGGCCACCGGCGATGTGTCCGACCAGGCGCTGGACCTTCTGGCCCGTTACGGTGCCTGCGTGGGCCTGGCCTTTCAGGTGGTGGACGATGTGCTGGACGTCACGGCCGATTCCGCCACCCTGGGCAAGACCGCCGGAAAAGACGCGGCCAGCGAGAAGCCGACCTTTGTGTCCCTGATGGGCCTCGGGCCGGCGCAGGCCTATGCCGATCGCGTGCTTGACGAAGCCCACGACGCCTTGCTGGCCACTGGCCTGCGCCGCGTGGACACGCTGCATGCACTGGCAGACTGGGTAGGACGCCGGGCCTCCTGAGCCCCCACCAAGGATAGATGCACATGAGTTCCCTGCTTTCCCACATTGACTCACCAGCCGATCTGCGCCAGCTCTCCCGCCACCAGCTGCGGCCCCTGGCCGACGAGTTGCGCTCCTTCGTGTTGGAGAGCGTGGCGCGCTCGGGCGGGCACCTCAGTTCCAACCTGGGCACGGTGGAACTCACGGTGGCGCTGCACTATGTGTTCAACACACCCGAGGACCGGCTGGTGTGGGACGTGGGCCACCAGACCTACCCGCACAAGATCCTGACCGGTCGGCGCGACCGCATGCACAGCCTGCGCCAGCAGGGCGGCATCAGCGGCTTCCCGCGCCGCGAGGAAAGCGAGTACGACACCTTCGGCACCGCGCACTCGTCCACCAGCATCTCGGCCGCCCTGGGCATGGCCCTGGCCGCCAAGATCAAGGGCGAGAGCCGCCACAGCGTGGCCATCATCGGCGACGGGGCCATGACCGCTGGCATGGCCTTCGAGGCGCTCAACAACGCCGGCGTGGCCGACGGCCGCCTGCTGGTGGTGCTCAACGACAACGACATGTCGATCTCCCCGCCCGTGGGCGCGCTCAACCGCTACCTGGCGCAGCTCATGAGCGGGCAGTTCTATGCCGCGGCCAAGAACGTGGGCAAGCAGGTGCTGAAGAATGCGCCGCCGCTGTTCGAACTGGCCAAACGCCTGGAAGAGCACGCCAAAGGCATGGTGGTGCCGGCCACGCTGTTCGAGAAATTCGGCTTCAACTACATCGGTCCCATCGACGGGCACGACCTCGATTCGCTGATCCCCACGCTGGAGAACATCCGCAGCCTGCTCGACAGCGACAGCGGGCCGCAGTTCCTGCATGTGGTGACGAAGAAAGGGCAGGGTTACAAGCTGGCCGAGGCCGACCCGGTGGCCTACCACGGGCCGGGCAAGTTCGACCCGGCGGTGGGCCTCACCAAGCCGGCCACACCGCCCAAGACCACGTTCACCCAGGTGTTCGGCCAGTGGCTGTGCGACATGGCCGCGGCCGACCCGCGCCTGATCGGCATCACCCCGGCCATGCGCGAGGGCTCGGGCATGGTGGAGTTCGAACGCTGCTTCCCCGACCGCTATTTCGACGTCGGCATTGCCGAGCAGCATGCCGTCACCTTTGCGGCAGGCCTGGCCTGCGAAGGCATGAAGCCGGTGGTGGCGATCTATTCCACCTTCCTGCAGCGCGCCTACGACCAGCTCATCCACGACGTGGCGCTGCAGAACCTGCCGGTGGTGTTCGCGCTGGACCGCGCCGGCCTGGTGGGTGCCGACGGTGCCACCCACGCGGGCGCCTACGACATCGCCTACCTGCGCTGCATCCCCAACATGGCCGTGGCCTGCCCGTCCGACGAGGCCGAATGCCGTCAGCTGCTGAGCACGGCCTTCGAGCGGAACCACCCGGTGGCGGTGCGTTACCCGCGCGGTGCCGGTGTGGGGGCCGTGCAGCCGGCGGGCCTCGAAGGCCTGCCCTATGGCAAGGGCGAATGGACCCGCAAGGGCCGCGGCATCGCCATTCTGGCCTTCGGCACCCTGCTGCACCCGGCACTGGCCGCTGGCCAGGCGCTGGGCGCCAGCGTGGCCAACATGCGTTGGGCCAAGCCGATCGACGCCGACCTGCTGCGCGAACTCGCCCGGACGCACGACGCCATCGTGACGGTGGAAGAGGGCTGCCTGCCAGGCGGCGCGGGTGCGGCGGTCCTGGAAGCGCTGCAGGCCGACGGCCTGATGCTGCCGGTGTTTCAGCTGGGCTTGCCCGACGAGTTCGTGGAGCATGGTGAACCTGGGCGGTTGCTGGCCATGCTGGGCCTGGATGCCGCCGGTATCGAACGTTCCATTCGTCATCGATTCCCTGATTTGTTGGAGGGGAATTCCGGCTTGAAAGTGGTCGCCTGAGGCGCCATTCCATTGCGCTGGCGTGAGAAAATTTTGATGTTTGATTGAAGCTTTTTCAGTCCCTCCCTGCTGAATACAGCCACCCGACAAAAAGGCCCTGAAACGGGCCTTTCTCAAGGGAAAACCCGCGCTTGCCCCCCCTCTGCGGTGCCTACAATCCACCCGGCTCTTTTGCTACTGGTCGATGTGACTGCATCACCCAGTTGAAACACCTATAACCACGGAGTTATCACTATGGATCGTCGCTTCCTTATCAAGAATGCGGGCATTGCCGGCATTCTTGCCGCTGGTGTAGCACCCGCCGTGCACGCCCAGGCCGCCGTCCGCTGGCGCCTGACTTCCAGCTTCCCCAAGTCGCTCGACACCATCCACGGTGCAGCTGACGTGTTTGCGAAATCGGTCAACGAGATGTCGGGTGGCAAGTTCCAGGTCACGGTGCACGCACCGGGCGAACTGGTGCCCGCCTTCGGCGTGGTGGACGCGGTGCAGCAGGGCACGGTGGAAGCCGGCCACACCGCGCCTTACTACTACTTCGGCAAGGATGACACCTTCGCCATCGGCACCGCCATCCCGTTCGGCCTGAACAGCCGCCAGCTCACTGCCTGGTACTACGACGGCAACGGCCTCAAGCTGTTCCGCGAGTTCTACAACCAGTACAACATCGTCAACTTCCCTGGCGGCAACACCGGTGCCCAGATGGGTGGCTGGTTCCGCAAGGAAATCAAGACCGTGGCCGACATCAAGGGCCTGAAGATGCGCCTGGGCGGTTTTGCCGGCAAGGTGCTGGGCCGCATGGGCGCCGTGCCCCAGAACATCCCCGGTGGCGAGATCTACCAGGCACTGGAAAAGGGCACCATCGACGCCACCGAGTGGATCGGGCCATACGACGATGAGAAGCTCGGCTTCCAGAAAGTGGCCAAGAACTACTACTACCCCGGTTTCTGGGAAGGCGGCGCACAGCTCGACTTCTACATCAACAAGAACGCCTTCAACGCCCTGTCGGCCGACTACAAGGCCATGGTCGAAGCCGCTGCCTCGCACGCCCACACCGAAATGCAGGCCCGCTACGACGCCCGCAACCCGGCCGCTCTCAAGCGCCTGGTGGCTGGTGGCGCCAAGCTGTTGCCGTTCCCGAAGGTCGTGATGGACGAGGCCTTCAAGCAGTCCATGGCCCTGTACGAGGAGCTGAACAACAGCAACCCGAACTGGAAGAAGATCTACACCGACTACTCGGCGTTCCGCAAGGACCAGAACCTGTGGTTCCGTTTCACGGAAGCCACGTACGACCGTTACATGCAGGCCGCCAAGCTGTAAGCCGGTTTTTTTCAGCCAGAGAAAAACCCCGCGCTTGCGGGGTTTTTTTCATCACCCGCCGCGGGCTGCGAACCGGCCGGGCGGGCCGCACGTGGATTCCATCGCTTCGGCCGATATTCGGTTCGCATTTGGATAGACTGCCCGGTTGTCCATCAGACACCTGCCCAACGGGACCATCCCATGCCTCTCCTGCTCAAATTCTCTCGCCTGGTCGATCGCCTCAGCGGCCTCATCGGCAAACTGGCCATGTGGCTCATTCTGGCGGCCACCTTCATCAGTGCCACCAACGCCATCGTGCGCAAGGCCTTCGGTGTCAGCTCCAACGCCTGGCTTGAAATCCAGTGGTACCTGTTCGCCGCCGTGTTCATGCTCGGGGGTGGCTACGCCTTCCTGCGCAACGCCCACGTTCGCATCGACTTCATCTCCAGCAAGTTCAGCGCCCGCACGCGCAACTGGATCGACGTCGGCGGCATCCTGATCTTCCTGCTGCCCCTGTGCTACCTGATGGTGGCCGAGGCCTGGCCGCTGTTCAACCGCGCCTGGGTGTCTGGCGAAATGTCGTCCAACGCCGGTGGCCTCGTGCGGTGGCCGGTGTATGCCCTCATTCCCCTGGGCTTCGCCCTGCTGGCCCTGCAAGGCATCAGCGAACTGATCAAACGCCTGGCGTTCCTCACGGGTCACGGCCCCGACCCGCTGGACCACACGGGACCGAGCGAAACCGAACTGCTGGCCAAAGAGATTGCCGCCGCAGAAAAACTCAAGCAGGAGGCCGCGCTGGCTTCCGCCCAAAAGCACTGATCGGGTCACATCATCATGGTTGAATTTCTGACCGCCAACTTTGTCCCGGTCATGTTTACCGGGCTGTTTGCCTTTCTGCTGATCGGTTTCCCGGTGGCCTTCTCGCTGGCCGCCACCGGCCTGTTCTTTGGCCTCATCGGCATGGAACTGGGCCTGTTCCCCTCCACGCTGTTCCAGGCCTTGCCGCTGCGCGTGTTCGGCATCATGCAGAACGACACGCTGCTGGCCATTCCCTTCTTCACGCTGATGGGCATCGTGCTGGAGCGCAGCCGCATGGCCGAGGACCTGCTGGAAACGGTGGGCCAGGTGTTCGGCCCTCTGCGCGGTGGTGTGGGCATTGCCGTGGTGCTGGTGGGCGCGCTGCTGGCCGCCACCACCGGTGTGGTGGCCGCGTCGGTGATTTCCATGGGCCTGATCGCCATGCCCATCATGCTGCGCTATGGCTACAACCGCACCATTGCCACCGGTACCATCACCGCGTCGGGCACCCTGGCCCAGGCACTGCCGCCGTCGCTGGTGCTGATCGTGCTGGCCGATCAGCTCGGCCGTTCGGTGGGCGACATGTACGCCGGTGCCCTGGTCCCCGGCATGATGCTGGTGGGCTTGTACCTGCTGTTCATCGTGGGTGTGGCGCTCTTCAAGCCCGACTGGGTGCCGGCGCTGCCGCCTGAGGCACGCATCTATTCCGAGCCCAACGGCTCCAGCGGCCACCGCTCGCTGCTGGCGCTGCTGGTCGTCTGTGGCGCGGCCGCTTATGCCTGGTCGCAGGTGCACGATCCCCTCATGGCGAGTTGGCTGGGCCGTGAGAGCGCCGCGCCTGGCGACGAGGTGTTCATCCTGTCCACCACCATCGGCGCTTTCCTGGCATTGGGCCTGGCGCTGGTGAACAAGCTGCTGGGTATCGGCCTGCTGTCGCGCCTGACGGAGCGCGTCACCTTCGTGCTGATCCCGCCGCTGGTGCTGATCTTCCTGGTGCTGGGCACCATCTTCCTGGGTGTGGCCACGCCCACCGAGGGTGGCGCCATGGGGGCCATCGGGGCGTTGATCATGGCCGCGGCCCGTCGCACGCTGTCCTTTGACCTGCTCAAGCAGGCGCTGGAGAACAGCACCAAGCTGGCCATCTTCGTGATGTTCATCCTGATTGGCTCCACGGTGTTCAGCTTCACCTTCAATGCGGCCGATGGCCACATCTGGGTCGAGCACCTGTTCGACAAGCTGCCCGGCGGCCAGATGGGCTTCCTGATCTTCGTGAACTTCCTGGTGTTCGTGCTGGGCTTCTTCATCGACTTCTTCGAGATCGCGTTCATCGTGATCCCGTTGCTCGCACCGGTGGCCGAGAAGCTCGACATCAACCTGATCTGGTTCGGCGTGATCATCGCCATGAACCTGCAGACCTCGTTCCTCACGCCACCGTTCGGCTTCGCGCTGTTCTATCTGCGCAGCGTGGCCGCACGGCAGGACTACAACGACGTGGTCACGGGCCAGCGGATCAAGGCCGTCACCACATCGCAGATCTACAAAGGCTCCATTGCCTTCATCATCATGCAGGTCATCATGGTGGCGGTGATCCTGGTCAACCCGAGCATCGTCACCGGCAGCCTGGGCCAGGCGGTCTTGATGGACGAGGATTCGGTTCGGGACATGCTCAACAACATGCAGGGCCTGCAGATCGACGAGGACGATGAGGAGGCCGCCGAGGAAGGGGCTGATGCCGACGGTCTGGAGCCAGCTGAAAGCGAGGAGGAAGAAGACGACCCCGCCAAGGCCCTGCAAGACGCCATGAAGCCGGTCAACTGAGCCCGGCCGAACGAGGAGTCACCGCATGCAGATCGACGTCAAGGTGCTCGACCCGCGCATGGCCGCGCACCTGCCGGCCTACGCCACGGCCGGTAGCGCTGGGCTGGACCTGCGGGCCTGCCTGGATGCGCCCCTGGTGCTCGGACCGAACGCCTGGCAGCTCGTGCCCACCGGCCTGGCCATCCACCTGGCCGACCCGGGCTATGCGGCCATGATCCTGCCTCGCTCGGGGCTGGGCCACAAGCATGGCATCGTGCTGGGCAATCTGGTCGGGCTGATCGACAGCGATTACCAGGGCCAGCTCATGGTGAGCGCCTGGAACCGCAGCGACACGGCTTTCACCGTGGAGCCCATGGAGCGCATCGCGCAGATGGTCATCGTGCCGGTGGTGCAGGCCCGCTTCAATGTGGTGGACGACTTCGCTGCCCCCAGCGAACGCGGGACCGACGGCTACGGCTCCACCGGGCGGGGCTGAGTCCGTCGGTCGCCCCGTCGAAAGCAACAAAATGGGCACCCCGCGGGGTGCCCATTTTGTTGGAAGGTGCGCTCAGTGCAGCGTGGGCCGGTGGGGTGGTGACCCGCCGTCTTCGTCGTCGTCTTCTTCTTCAACGGCTGGCACGTCCATGCGGAAGAAACCGGTGCCCAGCGAGCCGCTGCCGATTTCGTCCAGCGATGCCTCGCGCACCGCGTGCACGCGGATCGAGATGCGCAGTGCAATGCCCGCGAGCGGGTGGTTGGCGTCGAGCACCACATGGTCGGGGTAGATGTCGCTGATGAAGAAGAGGCGGTCCTTCGGTGCGGCCGGGCTGCACCCCGCCGGCAAGCCCTCGAAGCCCATGCCTTCTTCGATCTTTTCGGGGAACAGCTGGCGTGGTTCCAGGAACAGCAGGCTGTCGTCGTAGTCGCCAAAGGCGTCTTCCGGCTCCAGGTGCAGGTCCACCGTGTCGCCGGCCTGGTGGCCTTGCAGGGCTTCTTCGATGCGTGCGAGCAGGTCGGTACCCCCGACGAGAAACTCCACCGGCTCTTCGAGCACGTCGAGTTCTTCTCCGAGGGTGTCTTTCAATGTCCAGGTCAGGGCCACGACGCACTGGCTGGTGATGGGCATGGGGCTTTTCATCGGACAATTGTCCCATGTTCAATACCCCCTCATCCAGCCCTGCGCCCGCGCCCGTCGGCGGCGACCGCTCCCCTGTCGACACGCCGCGTCCCATGCTCGGCGGGCTCTCGCCCGCTCAGTTCATGCGCCGGTACTGGCAGAAAAAGCCGCTGCTGATCCGCAACGCCTTCCCAGGTTTCACGCCTTTCCTGAGCCGCCAGGATCTGTTCGCCATGGCGGCGGACGAGGCGGTGGAGTCTCGTCTGATCGTGCACCAGGCCTCGGGCTGGACGCTGAAGCACGGGCCCCTGAAACGCGCCTCGTTGCCACCGCTGAAGCAGCCGCGCTGGACCCTGCTGGTGCAGGGTGTGGACCTGCATGTGAACGCGGCGCACGAGCTGCTGCAGCGCTTCCGCTTCGTGCCCGACGCCCGCCTGGACGACCTCATGATCTCCTGGGCCACCGAGGGCGGCGGGGTCGGCCCGCACTTCGACAGCTACGACGTGTTCCTGCTGCAGGCCAGCGGCCAGCGCCACTGGCGCATCGGCCGCCAGAAAGACCTGTCGCTGGAGCCCGACGTGCCGCTGAAGATCCTCAGCCATTTTGAACCCGAAGAAGAGCACACGCTGAATCCCGGCGACATGCTCTACCTGCCCCCGCGCTGGGCCCATGACGGCGTGGCCGTGGGCGCCGCCGAGTGCATGACCTATTCGGTCGGCTTTCGTGTGCCGCAGCGGGGGGGGCTGGCGGGCGAGTTGTTGCAGCGCATGGCCGATGATTTCGAGGACAGCACGCTGTACCGCGATCCGGCCCAGCCTGCCACCGAGCACCCGGCCGCCATGCCGCCTGCGCTGGAAAATTTTGCCGTCGATGCCCTGCATCGCCTGCTGGCCGAGCGCCAGTCGCTGGCCTGTGCGCTGGGTGAGGTGATGACCGAGCCGAAGCCCCGCGTGTGGTTCGATGAGCCCCAGGCAGCCTGGACGCCCGGTGCCATCCGGCTGGACCGTCGTACCCGCATGATGTACGACGAGCGCCACGTGTTCATCAATGGCGAAAGCCTGCGCGCCGGGGGGGCCGACGCGCGCCTGATGCGCACGCTGGCCGATCAGCGCTGCCTTTCGGCCGTGCAGGTTCAGCGGGCCGGTCCGGATGCCCGTGCCTTGTTGCAGGAATGGTTCGAGGCCGGCTGGCTGCACCCAGCGCTGGCCAGCTGATGCCCGGAACCCAGGGGCGCTCATGCCTGGAACGGTTCCCTCGTCGATAACCGCCGCCAGCCTGGGAGCGCTGCCCGAGGGGCGCATGCGGGGCCGGCAGCGGTTTGCCGACCTGATCGCGCAGGCGCTGTCGACCTCAGCCGTCCAGGGCTGGAGCCCCCTGGTGCTGGCCGATCCGGACTTTGCCGACTGGCCGCTCGGCGAGCGGGCGGTGGTGGACGCGCTGCACGCGTGGTCCGCACGCGGGCGGTCCCTGCGCATGATCGCCCACGACTTCAAGACCTTGCGCGAGCGCCACCCGCGCTTCGTGCAGTGGCGCGTGACCTGGTCCCATCTGTTCGAGGCCCGCGCCTGCGGGGCCGTCCCACCGGGTGAGCTGCCCAGTGCCCTGTGGTCGCCGGCCTGGACATTGGAGCGCATCGACATGGCCCAGGCCTTGCTGGTGGCGAGCACCGCGCCGGGCCGCCGGGTGGCACTGGGGGAACGACTTGAGCACTGGTGGCGCAAGGGCAGCCCTTCGTTTCCGGCGGTCACGCTCGGCTTGTAGGGCGATCCGTGCTTTGTTTTTCTGCAACAAGTTCCCGAGGATCGAAAAAAAGTCGATCAGGGTAATTCCGCTTGTTTTTTCAGAAGTATGATATGTAACCAGCCAAACGCAGTGTTACAACGCACCGTCTGGCTCAACTGAACCAACTCGAACCACCCGTTCGGGTTTTTTTTTGGTTCCGCGTCGATTTTCGTTGTTCGTTGTTCATTCTCAGAAATTCATGAAAAAAGCTCTCCTGATCACCAGCCTGCTGGCCGCCGTCGCTCTGTCCGCTTGCGGCAAAAAAGAAGAGGCACCTGTCGCCGCCCCTGCACCCGCTGTCGAGCCTGCAGCAGCCGCTCCGGCTGACGCAGCGCCCGCTGCTGCAGATGCCGCTCCTGCTGCCGACGCGGCGCCCGTCGCAGCCGACGCTGCTGCACCCGCTGAAGGCGATGCCGCCAAGGCCGCCGCCGACGCAGCTGCAGAAGCCGCCAAGCCCGCCCAATAAGCAGGCCACGGGGCCTTCGGGTCCCACAAAAAAGCCGCCTGGCCAGGCGGCTTTTTTTCGTTTGCCGCGTGAGCGGGCGTGCGACAGGCACGCGCGCCATTCAGCACGCGGCCATGGAACTCACTTGAGGTCGTCGGCCAGCAGTTGCAGGATGCGCTGCGCGTTGGCCGAAGGGGTCGGGCGGCCGTCGGCATCCAGCACCGAGACGGACGAGGTGCTGCCATTGCTGCGCACCAGCACGCGGTATTTCTGGGGCGCATCGGCGGTCCTCTGGCGGCCGAAGAGGCGACCCAGGAAGCCCGGCTTGGCCGCATCGGCGGCGGTCGTGGCCACATAGCGCACGAAGTAGACCCCGTCCGCGCGGTTGCGGTCTTCCACCGTGAAGCCGGTGCGGTCCAGCGACAGACCCACGCGGCGCCAGGCGCGGTCGAAGCCGTCGTCGAGCTGCACCACCGGTGCATTGTCCACCGTGGTCAGGCGGGCCGCCTGCTGCACGGGTGCCGCCGCGGCCACCGCCTGCGACTGCGCTTCGCTCACGCCGAGCTTGACCATGAGGCGGCGCAGGAACTCGGTTTCCAGTTCGGCATCTGCCGCGCGTGGCTGCCAGACCGTCTGGTCTTTCTGTGCCGTGGAATAGACCTCCACCATGCCGCGGTGGCTGATGTAGACCTCGGTGCCGCCGGCGGCATTGCGTTCCAGGCGGGTGCGGAACTTGTCGCGCTCGCCGGTGGAATACAGGTTCTCGAACACGCGGCCGATCGTGCTGCGGATGAAATCCTGCGGCAGCTTCGCGCGGTTTTCCGCCCAGTCGGTTTCCATGATGCCCAGGGCCTGCTGGTCGAGTTCGAGCCGGAAGCCGTTCTCCTGCCAGAAGTCACGCACCGGACCCCAGAGTGCGTCGGCCGGGCGGTCGATCACCAGCCAGCGCTGGTTGCCGGCGCGTTCAATGCGCACGTCACCCACCGCACTGACGGCGGTGGTGGCGCTGGCGGCGGAGGTGGGCTGTGCCGTCTGGTAACCGCTGGCGGTGACGATGGAGCCGGGCACGTTGTAGCGCGAGTCGCGGCTGAGCTGCGTCAGGTCGGGTGGCACGTCCAGCGTGCTGCCGCGCTGGGCGCTCTTGTAGTCGATCTTGTCTTCCTGCAGCACCGAGCAGCCCGAGGCCAGCAGCGTGGCCGCGGCCAGCAGGCTGATGCGGGTCAGCGTGGCACGGCTGGGAGCCGTGTGGGTGACGCGGGGCGCATGGGCGGTAGTGGAGGCGTGGGGCATGGAATGGCTCGCAGTCATGGTGAAGATCGAAGCGGCAGCGACGTGCTCAGCCGATGAGGCCGCTTTCCTGCAGCGCGCCCTCGACGGTGGGCACCAGGCTGCGCGACATCGGGGTCAGCGGCAGGCGCATGGTTTCGCCGCACAGGCCCATGCGGGCCATGGCCCATTTCAAGGGGATGGGGTTGGCTTCGACAAACAGGTTCTTGTGCACCGGCATCAGGCGCAACTGGATGTCCATCGCCTTGCGTGCGTCGCCGGCCAGCGCCGCCACGCACAGTTCGTGCATCAGGCGTGGGGCAATGTTGGCCGTCACGCTCACATTGCCCTGGCCGCCGCACAGCATCAGCGCCACGGCGGTGGGATCGTCGCCGGAGTAGATGGCGAAGTTCTCGGGCGCTTCGCGGATCAGCCACTGCGCGCGCTCGATGTTGCCGGTGGCTTCCTTGATGCCCACGATGCCGGGCACCTGGGCCAGGCGCAGCGTGGTCTCGATCGACATGTCGGCCACGGTGCGGCCGGGCACGTTGTACAGCACGATGGGCAGGTCGCCGGTGGCTTCGGCAATCGCCTTGAAATGCTGGTACTGGCCTTCTTGCGTGGGCTTGTTGTAGTAGGGCACCACCTGCAGCTGGCAGTCGGCACCGACGCTGCGTGCGAATTTGGCCAGCTCGATCGCTTCGGCGGTGGAGTTGGCGCCGCAACCGGCCATGATGGGCACGCGTTTGGCCGCCTGCTCCACCGACACGCGGATGATCTCGCAGTGTTCTTCCACGCTGACCGTGGGTGACTCGCCCGTGGTGCCGACCACGCCGATGCAGTCGGTGCCCTCGGCGATGTGCCAGTCGATCAGTTTGCGCAGGGTGGGGTAGTCCACGCTGCCGTCTTCTAACAAGGGCGTGACCAGGGCCACGATGCTGCCGGTGATGGTTTTCATAGGCTGGGAGCTCAAATAGGATGCGCCGTCACCGGGTGCGGAGGCACCGACCCGTGTAGGGCACGTAATCGATCATTCTACCCAGTGGCGTCCAGCGGGAAGCGGGCCGGCTGGGTGGGGGCTGGCCCCTCGCGTACCGCGGCGATGCGCTGCACGAAGCGGTCAGGGCCGCCGCAGAAGCCGTCTTCATAGGCCACCACGCGCAGCCCGGCGCACACCCGCAGCAACTCGCCGGGTTGCAGCAGGAAGTCGGCCCGGGCCGGGCGGCCCACCGTTTCGTGGCCGCTGGCAAAGGTTTCATAGATCAGCACGCCACCGGGCGCCACGCTGTCCACCAGGGTGGGCCAGAGCGGGCGCCACAGGTAGTTGGTGACCACCACGGCGCCGAAGCGTTCGCCCGGGAAGGGCCAGGGGCCGTTCTCGATGTCGGCCAGCACGGCGCGGCCGAGACCGGCCACGGCGTCGGTGGCCTCTTGCGAGCGGTCCACGCCGGTGACGGGGTGACCACGCGCGGCCAGCAGGCGCATGTGGCGGCCGTGGCCGCAGGCCACGTCGAGCACGCTGGCGCTAGGCGCGATCAGAGCGGCCCAGCGGCGCACCCAGGCAGAGGGCGCTTCGGTACCGTGGGCCGAAGGGGCCGAAGGGGCGGAAACAGGCGGTTCGGTGCGCATCAGAAACAACTCCAGAGCTGGTCGGCCAGGTTCAGCATGAAGCCCGGCTGCTGGTAGAGCGCGAGCGTGCCCAGCAGGGCCATGCCCACGGCAGCGGCCACCAGCAGGTGCCGGGCCAGCGGTTTCACGCGGCGGCTCCCACGCGCTGCGGGCCGCGCACGATCGGCGATTCGCGCACCGGCAGGTTGATCAGGCCGGCGAAGATGCCCAGGGCAATCGACAGGTACCAGACGACGTTGTAGCTGCCGGTCTGGTCGTAGAGCAGGCCACCCAGCCACACACCCATGAAGCTGCCGATCTGGTGGCTGAAAAAGACGAAACCGCCCAGCATGGACAGGTGCGCCACACCGAAGATCTGCGCCACCACCGCGTTGGTGGGTGGCACGGTGGACAGCCACAGCACGCCCATGACGGCGGCGAACACGTACACGCTGGCGGGTGTGAGCGGCACCAGCAGGAAGATGCTGATGGCCGCGGCACGCGCGAAATAGATGAAGGCCAGGATGTAGCGCTTGGGCATTCGCTGGCCCAGTGCGCCCGCGGCGTAGGTGCCGATCACGTTGAACAGGCCGATGAGGGCCAGTGCGTAGCTGGCCACTTGGGGCGATAGGCCGTTGTCTTTCAGGTAGCTGGGCATGTGCACGCCGATGAACACCACCTGGAAGCCGCAGACGAAGTAGCCCGCCATGAGCAGCTGGAAGCTGCGGTACTTCAGGGCCTCGCGCAGGGCCTGCACGATGGTCTGCTCCCGCTTGGGCATCGCGCCCCCGGCGTAACCGGGTTCGCGCAGGCCCCAGGCCAGCGGCATGATGAGCAACACCGCCGCGCCCAGGAAGAGCAGCGCCTCCTGCCAGCCGAAACTGCTGATGAGCCATCCCTCCACCGGCACCATGAGGAACTGGCCAAAAGAGCCCGCGGCGGCCGCCACACCCATGGCCCAGGAGCGTTTCTCGGCCGGAATCTGCCGGCCGATCACGCCGTAAATCACCGCGTAGGTGGTGCCGGCCTGCGCTGCGCCGATCAGCACGCCGGCGGTGAGCGCGAAGCCCAGCGACGTGGTGGTGAGTGCCATGCCGGCCAGGCCCGCCGCGTAGAGCAGGGCGCCCACCACCAGCACGCGGAACGCACCGAAGCGGTCGGCCGCCATGCCGGCGAAGATGCCGAACACGCCCCAGGAGAGGTTTTGCACCGCCAGCGCAAAGGCGAAGGTCTCGCGCGTCCAGCCTTGGTCCTGGGTGATGGGTTGCAGCCACAGGCCAAAGCCGTGCCGGATGCCCATGGAGAGGGTGACGATGAAGGCGCCGCAGGCGAGCACCTGCATAGCGGAAAGACGGGGTGGCTGCTGCAGCGAGCCGGTGCTGGCGCCAGAGGCGGTGGGCGGTGGGGTGGACATCCCGAAAATGTAGCCAGTTTGGCCGACGCCTGCAGCCGCCTGCGTGCCATGTGACGTGCAGCCACCCTGTGTGCTGGTTTTACATCCAGTGAAACGATGGGCCGAGCACTACAATCCGCCGCATGACAGAGAAACCCGCCGCTTCCCCCGTCGCCGCCAGCGACGCTTATTCCGAAGGTTCGATCCGCGTCCTCAAGGGACTGGAGCCGGTCAAGCAACGGCCGGGCATGTACACCCGCACCGACAACCCGCTGCACATCATCCAGGAGGTGCTGGACAACGCGGCCGACGAGGCGCTGGCCGGCTTTGGCAAGAAGATCAAGGTGACGCTGCATGCCGACGGCTCGGTCAGCGTGGAAGACGACGGGCGCGGCATTCCCTTCGGCCTGCACCCGGAAGAGAAAGCGCCCGTGGTGGAACTGGTGTTCACGCGGCTGCACGCTGGTGGCAAGTTCGACAAGGGCAAGGGCGGTGCGTACAGCTTCTCGGGTGGCCTGCACGGCGTGGGCGTGAGCGTGACCAATGCCCTGTCCACCCGGCTGGAAGTGACCAGCTACCGCGAAGGCAAGGTGGCCAAGCTCGCGTTTTCGGCCGGCGATGTGATCGAGCCGCTGGTGGTGGCGCCCAAAGGCGAGGGCGACCGCAAGCAGGGCACCACGGTGCGCGCCTGGGCCGACCCGAAGTACTTCGAGTCCGCCGCGCTGCCCATGGGCGAGCTCACCCACCTGCTGCGCAGCAAGGCGGTGCTGATGCCCGGTGTCACGGTGACGCTGGTCAACGAAAAAACCAAGGACACGCAAACCTGGCTCTACAAGGGGGGCCTGCGCGACTACCTGCAGCAGACGCTGAACGGCGAGCCCGTGATTCCGCTCTTCGAAGGCGAAGGCTTTGCCAATGCCGCCCACGAAACCTTTGCCGAAGGCGAGGGCGCCAGCTGGTGCGTGGCCTTCACCGAAGATGGCCAGCCGGTGCGCGAGAGCTATGTCAACCTCATCCCCACCAGCGCCGGCGGCACGCACGAACTCGGCCTGCGCGATGGCCTGTTCCAGGCGGTGAAAAGCTTCATCGAGTTCCATGCGCTGCTGCCCAAAGGCGTGAAGCTGCTGCCCGAAGACGTGTTCGCCCGCGCCAGCTACGTGCTGAGCGCCAAGGTGCTCGACCCGCAGTTCCAGGGCCAGATCAAGGAGCGCCTGAACTCGCGCGACGCGGTGCGCCTGGTGGGCAGCTTCGTGCGCCCCGCGCTTGAACTCTGGCTGAACCAGCACGTGGACTACGGCAGGAAGCTGGCCGAACTCGCCATCAAGGCGGCGCAGTTCCGCCAGAAGGCCGGCCAGAAGGTGGAGAAGCGCAAGGGCTCGGGCGTGGCCGTGCTGCCGGGCAAGCTGACCGACTGTGAAAGCCGCGACCTGGCGCACAACGAGGTGTTCCTGGTGGAGGGCGACTCTGCCGGCGGCAGTGCCAAGATGGGACGCGACAAGGAAAGCCAGGCCATCCTGCCGTTGCGCGGCAAGGTGCTGAACACCTGGGAAGTGGAACGCGACCGCCTGTTTGCCAACAACGAGATCCACGACATTTCGGTGGCCATCGGCATCGATCCGCATGGACCGCTGGACACACCCGACATGAGCGGCCTGCGCTACGGCAAGGTTTGCATCCTGAGCGACGCCGACGTGGACGGCTCGCACATCCAGGTGCTGTTGCTCACCCTGTTCTTCCGCCACTTCCCCAAGCTCATCGAAGCCGGTCATGTGTTCGTGGCGCGCCCGCCGCTGTTCCGCGTGGACGTGCCGGCTCGCGGCAAGAAGCCAGCTGCCAAGCAGTACGCCCTGGACGAAGGCGAGCTGCACGCCATCCTCGACAAGGCCGAAAAGGACGGCGTGGCGCGTGAGAAGTGCCAGATCAGCCGCTTCAAGGGCCTGGGCGAAATGAACGCCGAGCAGCTGTGGGACACCACGCTCAACCCCGACACCCGCCGCCTCATGCCCGTCACCCTGGGTTCGATGGACTTCGCCGGCACCGAAGCCCTCATCACCAAGCTCATGGGCAAGGGCGAAGCCGCCTCGCGCCGCGAACTGATGGAGCTGCATGGCGACTCGGTGGAAATTGATGTCTGATCTCCCCGCGCCGCTGCGCTTCCCCTCCAGGGGCGACATCTGAGGCCCGTCCTTCGTTTGTCGAAGGGCGGTTCCGCGATGTTCTGGGCGGCATGCACCCCTCGCGTCGCCGATCTTCGCAAAGCATTCTGACTTCACATGAACGACATCCCTGAACTCGATCTTCCGCCGGCCGATGTGCCCCGCGAAGACAACCTCGCGAACTACGCTCAGCGCGCCTACCTGGAGTACGCGTTGTCGGTCGTCAAAGGCCGCGCCCTGCCCGACGTGTCCGACGGCCAGAAGCCGGTGCAGCGCCGCATCCTCTACGCCATGGACCGCATGGGCCTGGGCTTCTCCGGTCCCAACAACAACACGGCGGCCAAGCCGGTCAAGAGCGCCCGCGTGGTGGGCGACGTGCTGGGCAAGTACCACCCGCACGGCGACAGCGCGGCCTATGACGCGCTGGTGCGCATGGCGCAGGATTTTTCCCAGCGCTACCCGCTGATCGACGGCCAGGGCAACTTCGGCAGCCGCGACGGCGATGGCGCCGCGGCCATGCGCTACACCGAGGCGCGGCTGGCCCGCATCACCGGCCTGCTGCTCGACGAGATCGACCAGGGCACGGTGGACTTTGTGCCGACCTATGACGGCTCGTTCCAGGAACCCAAGCAGCTGCCGGCGCGCCTGCCCTTCAACCTGCTCAACGGCGCCAGCGGCATCGCCGTGGGACTGGCCACCGAGATCCCGAGCCACAACCTGCGCGAGGTGGCCGACGCCTGCGTGGCGCTCATCAAGAACCCCAAGCTGGCCGACGCCGATCTGCTGACCATCCTGCCGGGTCCCGACTACCCCGGCGGCGGTCAGATCATCAGCCCGGCGGCCGACATCGCGGACGCCTACCGCACCGGCCGCGGCAGCCTGAAGGTGCGCGCGCGCTGGAAGATCGAAGACTTGGCGCGCGGCCAGTGGCAGCTGGTGGTGAATGAGCTGCCGCCCGGCGTGAGCACGCAGCGCGTGCTGGAAGAGATCGAGGAAATCACCAACCCGAAGGTGAAGGCCGGCAAGAAGGCGCTCAGCCAGGACCAGACGCAGCTCAAGGCCAGCATGCTCATGGTGCTGGACGTGGTGCGCGACGAATCCAGCAAGGACGCACCGGTGCGCCTGGTGTTCGAACCCAAGAGCAGCCGCATCGAACAGCGCGAACTCATCACCGCGCTGCTCGCGCACACCAGCCTGGAAAGCTCGGCACCGATCAACCTGACCATGATCGGCCTGGACGGGCGCCCGACGCAGAAGAGCCTGCGCCAGATGCTGGAGGAGTGGATCGCCTTCCGCCAGACCACCATCACCCGGCGCAGCCAGCACAAGCTGCAAAAGGTGCTCGACCGCATCCACATCCTCGAAGGCCGGCAGCTGGTGCTGCTGAACATCGACGAGGTGATCCGCATCATCCGCCACAGCGACGAGCCCAAGGCCGCGCTGATCGAGGCCTTCAAGCTCAGCGAGCGGCAGGCCGAGGACATCCTGGAAATCCGCCTGCGCCAGCTGGCGCGGCTGGAAGCCATCAAGATCGAGCAGGAACTGAAGGAACTGCGCGAGGAGCAGGGCAAGCTCGAAGACATCCTGGGCAATCCCGGCAGCCTGAAGCGCCTGATGGTGAAAGAGATCGAATCGGACGCCAAGACCTTTGCCGATGCGCGCCGCACGCTGATCCAGACCGAGAAGAAGGCCGTGGCCGAGATCAAGGTGGTGGACGAGCCGGTGACGGTGGTGGTGTCCAGCAAAGGCTGGGTGCGCGCGCGCAACGGCCACGGCCATGAGGCCGGCAGCTTCGCCTTCAAGGCCGGCGACGGTCTGTACGGCACCTTTGAGTGCCGCACGGTGGACACGCTCATCGTGTTCGGCAACAACGGCCGCGTCTACAGCGTGCCGGTGGCCAGCCTGCCGGGTGCGCGCGGCGATGGCCAGCCCATCACCACGCTGATCGAACTGGAAAGCGGCACGCAGCCGCTGCACTATTTCGCGGGGCCGGCCAGCGCCTGCCTGCTGCTGGCCAGCACCGGGGGCTACGGTTTCCTGGCCACGGTGGAGAACCTGGTGTCGCGCCAGCGCGCGGGCAAGGCCTTCATCAGCGTGGGTGAGGGCGAAACGATTTGCGCGCCCTCTCACGTGGCCCACACCTCCGGCAGCCGCCCCCTGACCGCCGCCACGCATGTGGCCTGTGCGTCCACGGCCGGGCGCATCCTCACCTTCGACATCGCCGAACTCAAGGCGATGGAGAAGGGCGGGCGCGGCCTGATGCTGATCGACCTGGAGGACAAGGACACACTGGCCGGCGCCTGTGCCTACACGCGCAGCGTGAAGATCGAGGGCATCGGGCGCGGCGGCAAGGAGCGCGACGAGACCCTGGAAATCCGCAGCCTGAACAACGCCAAGGCGGTGCGTGGCCGCAAGGGCAAGGCGGCCGACCTGGGCTTCAAGCCCAACCGCATCCAGCGGGTGGAATGATGAGTGCCGACGTGCTGGGGTGGCTGCTGGCGGGCGCGGGCTTCGTGATCGCTTTTGTGCTGTCCCGCAAGATCACCCACAAGATCCGCCAGCGGCGCCAGGCCCGCGCCCAGGCCGAGGCGCTGGGCCGGCAAAGCCGCCAGGTACGGCGTGCCGAGGCGCGCAAGCGGCAACGCTGAACAGCAAGGGCTGAGAAGCCGCTCGGCCCTGCGCATCTGGGCGGCAGGCCACGGGGGTGGTTCACCCCCTGTTGGGGGTTGGACTCTAAAAATGCTGCACTGCAGCAAAAAACGCTTGCCATTGTCGGGATAACCCGTAGAATCGGTTTCATGCTGCACTGCAACATAAATCGGCTTGCCGACCCCTGTTGCACCGGCGGCTAATCTGTCCCCTCCATTCAAAGGAACTGAAATGAACAACCCCGCTGAACAGATCATGGCCGCCAACAAGTCCAACATGGAAGCTTTCGAAGCCGCCATTCTGAAGAGCTTTGCTGGTGCCGAAAAGCTGGTCGAACTCAACATGGCCGCCTCCAAGGCCGCCCTGGCCGAATCCTTCAGCCACGCCAAAGCAGCTCTGTCGGCCAAGACGCCCGAAGAGTTCATGAGCCTGCAGGCCGGCTTCGTGCAGCCCCTGGCCGAGAAGTCGACCGCTTACTTCCAGCACGTGCAGGCCATCGCCACCGAAGGCAGCACCGGCTTCACCCAGCAGATCGAGGCCAGCCTGGCCGATGCACAGAAGGCCTTTGGCGCCTCGGTCGAGCAGCTCGCGAAGAGCGCCCCGGCCGGCACCGAAACCGCTGTGGCCGCTTTCCAGAGCGCCCTGAGCAACAGCCAGAAGGCTGTCGAGTCGGCCCAGGCGACCATCAAGAAAGCCACCGAAGCCGCTCAGGCCAATTTCGCCGTGGCCACCAAGCAAGCCACCAGCCTGACCAAGAAGGCGACGAAGGTCTGATGCACCGACGCGAACGGCCACGCGGCCATCGCGGACACGGCGTCAACCCCCGCACAAAAAGCTCCTTCGGGAGCTTTTTGTGTTGCTGGGGGTGCCTTCAGGCGATGTCGAGCGTGTGAAAGCCGAAGCGACCCGCGCGGCGGTCGGCAAAGTAGTGCTCCAGCGTTTCCTTCACCGTGCGGAAGGCGATCTCGTCCCAGGGAATCTCGTCTTCGGTGAACAGCCGCGCTTCAATGGTTTCCACGCCGGGGTTGAAGCGGGTGCTGAGCAGGCGGGCGCGGTAGTAGATGTGCACCTGGCCGACCCGGGCCACGTTCATCAGCGTGAAGATCTCGCCCATTTCGAACTGGGCGCCGGCTTCCTCGTCGGTCTCGCGGGCGGCGCCCTCGGCGGTGGTCTCGTTCAGCTCCATGAAGCCGGCCGGCAGGGTCCACTTGCCTTTGCGCGGCTCGATGTTGCGCTTGCACAGCAGCACGTACTCGCCTGTTTCCCCCCACACGGGCACCGTGCCCACCACGTTGAGCGGATTCTCGTAATGGATGGTGTGGCACGCGGGGCACACCGCGCGGGTCTTGGTGTCGCCGTCGTCGGGCAGGCGGTAGGAGACGGCGGTGCCGCAGTTCCGGCAGTGTTGGATAGGGCTACGGTGCATGCCCAAAGTGTAGGGGGAAACGAAAAAGGGCTCCTTGCGGAGCCCTTTGCCAATGCCGGGTTTTGTGGTCCGGCTAAGCGCAGGTTCAGGCCTTCTTCGGGGTGGCCTTGCCGTGCTTCTCGATCAGCGCCTTGGCGGAGTCGAGCAGCTGGCGGCCATTGAAGCCACGCTTGTCCATGTCCTGCATCCACTCCACTTCCACCAGGCGCGCCTTGCGCTTGAATTCCTGCGCTTCTGCGGCGGGAATGGTGTAGATGGTGTTGCCTTGCTTCACAGCGGATTCGCGGCCGGGCACATCACCGCCCTGCTGCACCTTGCCCAGCCAGGCCGAGGTCTCCATACCCGAGTTTTTGTCGATGATGGCCTTCAGGTCGGGTGGCAAGTTGTTGTACTTCGCCTTGTTCATGGCCATCACGAAGGTGGTGGTGTAGAGCGCGCCACCGGCAGGATCAAACTCGCTGTGGAATTTGGTCAGCTCGTGCACCTTCACCGAAGGCACCACTTCCCAGGGAATCACCGCACCGTCGATCACGCCTTTGGAGAGCGAGTCTGGAATCTGCGGCAGCGGCATGCCCACGGGCGAGGCGCCCAGGTAGGACAGCATCTTGGTGATCTGGCGGGTGGGGCCACGCATCTTGAGGCCGCGCAGGTCTTCGGCGGTGCGGATCTGTTTGTTGCGGGTGTGGAACACACCGGGGCCGTGCACCTGCAGGGCCAGCGGCTGCACTTCGCGGAACTCGTCCTTGGCGACGGTCTGCACGTATTCCCAGTAGGCCTTGGAGGTGGCTTCGGCGTTGTTCATCATGAACGGCAGCTCGAACACCTCGATGCGCGGGAAGCGGCCGGGCGTGTTGCCGGGCAGCGTCCAGACGATGTCGACCACGCCGTCCTTGGCCTGGTCGTACAGCTGCACGGGCGAGCCGCCGAGCTGCATGGCCGGGTAGCCCTCGAACTTGATGCGACCGTTGGAGTCCTGGGTGACCTTGTCCATCCAGGCCTTGTGCATGTTCAGCCACACGTTGGACTGCGGCGACATGAAGGTGTGGAACTTGAGGGTGACGCTCTGCTGGGCGAAGCCCACGAGGGCGGGCGCACCAAAGGCAACGGCGGCACCGGACTGGAGCAGGGTTCTGCGCTGGATCATGAAGGGGTCTCCTGGGTGGGGCTACAAAAAAGCAGGGAAAAGAGGACGGTGCTCAAGGGTGTGCGGGCCACATGCCGTTCTCGCCATGTTCAAGGTGCGACGATAGGGCTTTCAGGCCCCGGGTCGAGAGGACAAACCCGCAGCGTTGAGGTGCTTTCTAATTCAACTGGGTGAAATGCGTTTACTCCATCGGAATTATAAAGATCCGCGTGTGCGGGTAAACCCGAGGGCGTGCGTGTCAACGGATTTGAACGCGGATGGATGCCAGGCCATCGATGCCACCGTCCATGACGTCGCCTGAAACCACCGTGGCCACACCTTCGGGGGTGCCGGTGTAGATCAGGTCGCCGGCCTGCAGTTCCCAGGCGGCCGAGAGGTGCTCGATGGTTTCCGCCACGTTCCAGATCAATTGGGCGATCGCGCTGCGTTGACGATCCTGGCCATTGACTTGCAGCCAGATGGCGGCCTGGCCGATGTCGCCTGCGTCGACCGCGGGCGTGATCGGGCCGATGGGGGCCGAATGGTCGAACGCCTTGCCGATGCACCAGGGGCGGCCCTGTTTCTTCATGTCGCTCTGCAGGTCGCGCCGCGTCATGTCCAGTCCCACGGCGTAGCCGTAGATGTGGCGGGCGGCGTCGGCGGCGCGGATGTTGTGCCCGCCGGTGCCGATGGCCACCACCAGTTCGATCTCGTGGTGCAGGTTGCTCGTGAGGCTGGGGTAGGGCAGGTAGGCTGTCTGCCCCGGTAGCGCCACGACCACCGTGTCGGCCGGCTTCAGGAAGAAGAAGGGCGGTTCGCGGCCTGTGAATCCCATCTCTTTTGCGTGCTCTTCGTAGTTGCGGCCCACGCAGTAGACGCGGTGAACGGGGAAGTGCTCGGTGCGGCCCAGGACGGGCACGGAAACGACGGGCGGCGGGGCGAAGGCGTAGGTGTCGGGCATGTCATTCCTTTGGGCGGCTGAAGCAGAGGCGCAGGCAGTGTGCCACGTACCCCCATCCACCTCAATGCTGGGCGGCCGGCAGGTGCACCACCAGGCCGTTCAGCTCCGGCGTGAGCCGGATCTGACAGCTCAGCCGGCTTTCCGGCTCCACCGGGCTGGCGGCGAAGTCGAGCATGCCCAGTTCGTCGGGGCTGGCCGGTGGCAGTTGCGCGGCCCAGATCGGGTCGACGATGACGTGGCAGGTGGCGCAGGTGAGGGTGCCGCCGCAGTCGGCTTCGATGCCTTGTACGTTGGCGTCAACCGCGGCTTTCATGAGGCTCTGGTCGGGGGCGGCCTGAATGTCTTGCACGGACTGGTCGGCGGCGATGAATCGGATCTGGATCATGGCGGAGGGGAGGGAATGTGAAGGGATAGGGGAGGGGGCAGCGCCTGAGCGTTGAGGGGGGTGAGCGGGCGCGAACGAGCAGCCTCAGGTGTCTCAGATGCGGCTGAAGTACTCGCGCCGCTCGAAGTCGGCCTTGTCCTCGGCCTGCGCGTGGCGGTTGATCTCGCTTTGCTTGAGCCGGCAGAAGTAGCGCACCACGTCAGCGCCCAGGCCTTGCGTGAGCGCCTCGTCGGCCTGCAGCGCGGTCAGGCCTTCGCCGAGCGCAGTGGGCAGCTTGTCGCCACCCGTGCCGTAAGGGTCTTCGCTGGCGGGCGCGGGCTGCAGCCGGCGGGCCAGGCCGTCGAGCCCGGCGTGGATCTGGGCCGCCATGTAGAGGTAGGGGTTGGCGGCGGGTTCGCCCACACGGTTCTCGATGCGGGTGGCGCTGTCGCCCGCGCCGCCCACCACGCGCAGCATGGCGCCGCGGTTGTCCTGCCCCCAGATGACGGACTGCGGCGCCAAGGCGTTGGGCCTAAAGCGCGCAAAGCCGTTGATGGTGGGGGTGCACAGCACCGTCATGCCACGGGCGTGGGCCAGCAGCCCGGCCAGCCAGTGCGCCCCGGCGTCGGACAGCGTGTGGCGTGCATCCGCCGCCGTGGTGCCGGGCGCGGGGGCTTCGCGCAGGCAGGCATTGGCGCCGGTCTTCAGGTCCACCAGCGACTGGTGCAGGTGCCAGCCGCTGGACATGATGTGCGGGAACGGCGGGCGGCACATGAAGGTGGCGTGGTAGCCGGCGCGGCGCAGCGCCTGGCGCACGCCGTTGCGGAACAGCACCATCTGGTCGGCGGCGGTGAGCGCGTCGGTGGCGTCGAAAACGGCTTCGACTTGGCTGGGGCCGAGTTCGATCTCCAGCGACTGCAGCGGCAGGCCCAGCGCCTGCGCGGTCCGCTGCACGATGGTCAGCGGCGCGTCGGCCATGTCGGCCATGGCGTCCGACTGCAGGTTGTAGCCGGGGTGGATCATCTCCACCGTGGGCGGCAGCCCCGGCCAGCCGGCCTGTTCGGGGTCGAGTTGCGGGGTGGTGTCGGTGATGCGGTAGATGTGGAATTCCACCTCCAGACCGGTCTTCAGGCCGTAGCCCGCGTCAGCCAGCCGCGCCAGCGCCTGCTGCAGCACGCGCCGCGTGTCCAGCGGCACCGGTGTGCCGTCCGCGAACCAGGGCTGGCAGCGCAGCGAGGCGGTGTGGGCTTGCCAGGGCAGGGGCGTGAAGCTGGCCGGGTCGGGCAGCAGCATCAGGTTGGCGGCGCCGGCAAAGCCGGGCAGGTCGTTGGCGCCGCCGGGCTCGAAGACTTTCCACGCGGTGCGGTCGGCCGAGTCCTTGAGCATGAGGGTGCCCACCATGCCCACACCGTCGCGCAGGGCCTTGATGGCCGCGTGCGCCATGAGCGTCTTGCCGCGCAGCATGCCGTGCGCGTCGCACCAGCCCAGGCGCACGCGCTCGATGCCGCTGGCTTCGATGAGCTGGGCGGTGCGCAGGCAGGCGGCTTCGCGGGCGGCGTCGTGGAGGCCGCAGCGTTCGGCGAAGTGGGTCATCGGGGTTGGCCGGTGGATGGGCGTACGGGGGCTTCGACAGCCTCAGCCCGAACGGAGGTGGGTGAATCAGCTGGATCGGATGAGTCCGTTCGCCCTGAGTCTGTCGAAGGGCTCTCGCTGCGTTGGCTGGTGGCAGATGCCCACGGGGCACCCCCGCGCTTGGTCCGCACCGCGTCTTGCCACCAGGCTTGCCACCCGGCCGCCGGAGCGATGCCGTCCACCGTGTCCGGCCCGCTGATGCTGGCGTGCTGCGCCGGGTCGGCCACGCCGGGTGGCGTGCCACCGTTGGCCACCGTGTCGATGGCCTGAAGCAGCAGGCGCCGGTTCGCCATGATCACCTTGTCGGTGGTGCCCAGGTGCTCGCGGGTGCGGTCCTGGATGGCGCCCATGCTCTCGCAGGCCCACTGATCGTGCACGTTGATGTCGTCTTCCCCCATGCCCAGGTAGGTGCGGCTCTGCTGTTCTTGCGGGTTGAAGCCCCAGTGGTTGTGACGGCCGGATTTGGGGATGTAGTCGGGCAGGGTCACGGCCTGCAGGCGCTGGTTGCGCATGGTCTCCTTGTCCACCGGGCCGGCGAAGCTGGTGAAGAAGGCGTACCAGTAGTTGTGCGTGTCGTCCACCGGCACGTGCATCTGCGTGATGGTCATGGTCTCCGACAGCGGGATCACGAAGGTCTGCGGGAACACCGCGTTGGTCACGCGCACATGCGTCAGCGCGTCGGTCATCGGGCGCAGGGCGGTGAGCTGGAAACCGTAGGGTTTCGACTCGAAGCGGATCTCGGGTTGGTCGAACTCGCGCATCACCTTGGTCATGGGCCAGCGCTCGCCGCCCACCTCGCCCACGCTGGCGCCGCGGAACTGCTTGCCGTAGCTGTCGTCCAGCGAGGCGTCGTTGAAGAATCGGTGCAAGTACGAAGCGTGGGCGGGGTCGATGCCCACCTCCAGCGACTGCAGCCAGTTGCAGTGCCACAGGCCCTTGAACACGAAGCTGTGGCTGGCGGGCGCTTCGAAGCAGTCGAGCGCGGGGAAAGGCGGCGGCGCCATGCCTTCCGGACCGAACCAGCCAAACAGCGCGCCGCCTTTTTCCAACAGCGGGTAGCTGCGCTGGCGGATGCGGCTGCATAGCGTGCTACCGGCCGGCTCGGCCGGGGTTTCCAGGCACTGGCCGCTGACGTCGAACTTCCAGCCGTGGAAGGGGCAGCGCAGGCCGTCGCCCTCGTTGCGACCAAAGGCCAGGTCGGCGCCGCGGTGCGGGCAGTCGCGGTCGAGCAGGCCGTATTGGCCTTCGGCATTGCGGAACAGAACGAAGTTCTGCCCCAGCACGCGCACCGCCTTCACGGGGCGTACCCCCATGGCCGGGTCCAGCGCGGCGTTGAACTCGTCGAGCAGGGCCACGGGCTGCCAGTAGCGCCGCAGCAACTCGCCGCCGGGGGTGCCGGGGCCGACCCGGGTGATGCGTTCGTTCTGCTCGGCTTTCATGGACTCTCCAAAGTAGGTGGACTCAAACGGTATACCATTTTCTCGATTCAGTGTACAGTTTGGGCCATGAGCTTGCAAGAAACCGTGTTGATGCAGTTGCGCGACCTGATCCTCAGCGGCGTGTTCGAGCCGGGGCAGCGCCTGGCCGAACAGCAGCTGGCCGAGCGACTGGGGGCGTCGCGCACGCCGGTGCGCGCCGCGCTGGTGACGCTGGAGCAGGAAGGCCTGGTGGAGGCGAACGACACCGGCAAGTACCTGGTGCGCCAGTTCACGGCGCGCGAGGTGGCCGATGCGATTGCGGTGCGCGGGCACCTGGAGGGCATGGCGGCGCGCCTGGTGGCCGAGCACGGCGTGTCGCGCCAGCTGCAAGGCGAGCTGCAAGCCTGTCTGGACGCGGGCGACCGCCTGCTGGCCGACGACCCGCTCACCATCGAAAGCTACGCCGCCTATGCGCAGATGAACGACCGCTTCCATGCGGTCATCCTCGACGCCTGCGGCAACCGTGCGCTGCAGCGCGCCGTGGCGCTGAACGACAAGCTCCCGTTTGCCCCGGCCTCGGCCATGCTGCCCATGCAGGGCACGGTGGCGCTGGACCGCGACTGGATGCTCTACGCCCACCGCCAGCACCACATGCTGGCCGACGCGCTCAAGCGCGGCGAGGGCGCGCGTGCCCAGGCCCTGGCGGTCGAGCACACCGAGGTGGCGCAGATGAACATGCGGCTGGCGCTGGAGCGACGCACCGAATCCGAGCGCGTGATGCCGGGCATGCGGCTGGTGGTGGGCTGATGAGGGCGCATGCCCTGCGCGTTTTCATCCTGCATGCCGGGTGTGGGCCTCGTGTATCGTGCACGGCATGCCACTTGTTGCCGACCCCAGCCCCGCCACCCCGGCCGGCGTAACGCCCGCGGTCCCCGCGGCCGAAGCACTCACGCTGCGCCGGGTGGCCATCGACACCTACCACGAGAACGTGGCCTACCTGCACCGCGACTGCGCGGTCTACCGGGCGGAGGGCTTCCAGGCCTTGTCGAAGGTGGAGGTCCGCGCCAACGGCCGGCGCATCCTGGCCACCCTCAACGTGGTGGACGACCTGTGCATCGTCGGGCGCGACGAGCTGGGCGTGTCGGAAGATGCGTTCGCCCAGCTGGACGTGGCCCATGGTCACCCGGCCTTTGTCTCGCAGGCCGAGCCGCCGGCGTCCATCCCGGCGCTGTTTCGCAAGATCAATGGTGAACGCCTGGGCCGCGAGGAGTTTCACGGCATCGTGCGCGACATCGCCGGCCTGCGCTATTCCAAGATCGAACTCACCGCCTTCGTCGTGGCCTGCAACCGCGGCGAGCTGGACCGCGAGGAGGTGTTCTTCCTGACCGAGGCCATGGTCGCCAGCGGCCGCCGGCTCGACTGGCACGAGCCGCTGGTGGTGGACAAGCACTGCATCGGCGGCATTCCCGGCAACCGCACCACCATGCTGGTGGTGCCCATCGTCGCGGCGCACGGGCTGGTGTTTCCCAAGACCTCGTCGCGTGCCATCACCTCGCCGGCTGGGACCGCCGACACCATGGAGGTGCTGGCCAACGTGGAGCTGCCCTTCGACCGCCTCACGCAGATCGTGCAGCAGCTCAAGTGCTGCCTGGCCTGGGGCGGCACGGCGCAGCTGTCGCCGGCCGACGACGTGCTGATCTCGGTCGAGCGGCCATTGGCGCTGGACTCGCCGGGGCAGATGGTGGCGTCCATCCTGTCGAAGAAGGTGGCGGCCGGCGCCAGCCACCTGGTGCTGGACATCCCCATCGGTCCCACCGCCAAGGTGCGTTCCATGCCCGAAGCGCAGCGCCTGCGCCGCCTGTTCGAATACGTGGCCGAGCGCCTGCACCTGTCGCTGGACGTGGTCATCACCGACGGGCGCCAGCCCATCGGGCGCGGCGTGGGCCCGGTGCTGGAGGCACGCGATGTGATGCAGGTGCTGGAGAACGACCCCGCCGCCCCTGACGATTTGCGTCAGAAGGCGTTGCGCCTGGCCGGACGCCTGATCGAGTGCAGCCCCGACGTGCGCGGCGGCGACGGCTTTCGCATCGCGCGCGACATTCTGGAGTCTGGCCGCGCGCTGGCTCACATGCGCGCGCTCATCCAGGCGCAGGGTGCCCGCGGGTTCGACCACCACCACCCGCCGCTGGGTGCGCTCACGCTGGACGTGCGCGCCACCCAGGCCGGCACCGTGACCGGTATCGACAACCTGCAGATCGCCCAGATTGCCCGTCTGGCGGGCGCCCCGAAGGTGCAAGGCGCTGGCGTGGACCTGTGCGCGAAGCTGGGCGATGTGGTGCAGGAGAGCGGCGTGCTCTACCGGGTGCACGCCAGTTACCCGGCCGATCTTGAATTTGCCCGCCAGGCCTGTGCCCGCCACAGCGGCTACAGCATCGGCCCGGCGGCTGACCTGCCCCAGGTTTTTGTGGAGTTCTGATGACAAGCGACGATGTTTCCCAGGGCGAAGCCTGCCTGCTCTGTTTTGAAGACGAGCAGGCCACCGCCACCGCCGCCGCCGATGCCGCCGGCCTGGCGCTGGGCGTGATTTCGCGCCACCGCTTTCCCGATGGCGAACTGCGGCTGAAATTGCCGCAAGCCTTGCCGGCCCAGGTGGTGCTCTGGCGCAGCCTGCACCACCCCAACCAGAAGCTGGTGGAGCTGTTGCTCGCCGCGCAGACCGCGCGCACGCTGGGTGCGCGCCACCTCACCCTGGTCGCGCCCTACCTGGCCTACATGCGCCAGGACATGGCCTTCAACCCCGGCGAGGCGGTGAGCCAGCGCATCGTCGGGCAGTTCCTGGCCAGCCTGTTCGACTCGCTCATCACGGTGGACCCGCACCTGCACCGCGTCGTCACGCTGGACGAGGCGGTGCCGGTGAACGACGCCGTGGTGCTCAGCGGTGCGCCGCTGCTGGCCGACCACGTCGCCAGCCGCCGCACCCAGCCCCTGCTGATGGGGCCGGACGAAGAGTCGGCGCAGTGGGTGGGGCTGGCGGCCGGCCGCCACGGCTGGGAGCACGCGGTGTGCCGCAAGGTGCGCCGCGGCGACCACGACGTGAGCATCGAACTGCCCGATCTGCCGGTGGCCGGGCGCGCGGTGGTGCTGATGGACGACGTGGCCAGCTCCGGCCACACCGTGGCGCAGGCCACCCGGCAGCTGCTGGCCGCCGGTGCCGCTTCGGTGGACCTGGCCGTGACGCACGCGCTGTTTGCCGCCGACGCGGTGGCGCTGATCCGCGAGGCCGGCGTGGGCGAGATCTGGAGCACCGACTGCATCGCCCACCCCACCAACGCCGTGAGCGTGGTGCCGGCCGTGGCGGCCGTGCTGCGCCAGCTGATGGCCATCGGCGGCGACGGCCTGGCGCCGCGCTGAGGCCTCGGCCGGCCCGTCTTCCACGGGCGCGGGGTCTGCGGGCGGCAGCCGCCCTGCCAAGGGCGCGACAGCTCAGGCCGGCGACCGCACCCACAATGAGCCGGCTTCCCGAGCCGGCTTCCTGAGCCGGCATTTCCCTCCCCCGCCTTCCTTTTTCCCTTCTGATCCGAGAGCCTTCCGCATGTCCGACCTGTTCGATCCCGTCACCGCTGGCCGCCTGTCGCTGGCCAACCGCATCGTCATGGCGCCGCTGACCCGCAACCGCGCGCCCGGTGCCGTGCCCACGCCGCTGATGGCGACCTATTACCGCCAGCGCGCCAGCGCCGGCCTGCTGATCACCGAAGCCACCGCCATCAGCCACCAGGGCCAGGGCTATGCCGATGTGCCGGGTCTGTACGCCCCGGAGCAGATCGAGGGCTGGAAAGCCGTCACCGCGGCCGTGCACGAGGCGGGCGGGCGTATCGTCACCCAGCTCTGGCACGTGGGCCGCGTCTCGCACACCGCGCTGCAACCCGGTGGCGGTGCGCCCGTGGCGCCTTCGGCCATCCGCGCCCAGACCAAGACGGTGCTGATCGTCGAAGGCAAGCCCACCTTCGTGGAAACGTCTGAACCGCGCGCGCTGGCGCTGGATGAGCTGCCCGGCATCGTGGCCGACTACCGCCGCGCCGCACTGGCCGCCATCGAAGCCGGGTTCGACGGCGTGGAAATCCACGCCGCCAACGGCTACCTGATCGACCAGTTCCTCAAGACCGGCAGCAACCACCGCAGCGATGCCTACGGTGGCCCCATCGAGAACCGCGCGCGGCTGCTGCTGGAGGTGGTGCAGGCCGTGACCGACGCCATCGGCGGTGGCCGCACCGGTATCCGCCTGTCGCCCGTGACGCCGGCCAACGATGTGGTGGACGCCGATCCGCAGCCCTTGTTCGAGTACGTGGTGCGCCAGCTCGCACCGCTGGGTCTGGCCTACCTGCACCTGATCGAGGGTGCCACCGGCGGCCCGCGCGAACTGCCCGAACGCCCGTTTGACTACGCCGCCTTGCGCGCGGCCTATCGGCAAGACGGCGGACAGGGCGCCTGGATGGTCAACAACGGCTACGACCTGCCGCTGGCCCGCCAGGCCGTGCAGGACGGAGCCGATCTGGTGGCCTTCGGCAAGCCCTTCATCGCCAACCCCGACCTGGTGCAGCGCCTGCGCCAGGGTGGCCCCTTCAACGAGCCCGATCGCAGCACCTTCTACGGTGGCGGCGAGCACGGCTACACCGACTACCCGGCGCTCCCCGCCTGAACGGGCGCAGCGGCCCCTCGCACGGGTGATGCCGCGCCCGGGCACGCACCTTGCCGCCCGCCTGAAGCGGGGGCTTCCTCCGCTGTTCGGGAGGATGCATGCCCTCGGGATTCAGGACCATTGGCCCGGCGCCGGCCAGGGCCTCCATCGATTGGGCGTCTGCGGCCCACCTCGTGTGCCGCGCTGGACGGTGGAGCCACCACGCGCTCCTGTGGCTGCTGGGCCTGCTGTGGGTGGGCTGGCTGTTGCCGGCATCCGCCCAGGCGCCTGCCCCTGGGTCCGCCGCTGAGCCGTCTGCACCGGTGGTCGTGCTCACGCTGCGCGACGCCATCGGCCCGGCCAGCGCCGATTACGTGTTGCGTGGTCTGCAGCGCGCACGGGAACAGGGCGCACCGCTGGTGGTGCTGGAGCTGGACACGCCGGGCGGGCTGGACGGCGCCATGCGCCAGATTGTGCAGGCCCTGCTGGCCTCGCCGGTGCCGGTGGCCACCTATGTGAGCCCGCGGGGAGCCCGCGCCGCGAGCGCGGGCACCTACATGCTCTACGCCAGCCACATCGCCGCCATGGCGCCCGCCACCTCGCTGGGCGCGGCCACGCCGGTGGCCATGGGCATGCCGGGGCGATCGCCGCCCGAGAGCCCGCGCCGGCCCGGCGGTGCGGGTGAAGACGCCCCGGCCGGTGGCGCCGACGCCATGACCGCCAAGCAGGTCAACGACGCCGCCGCCTTCATCCGCGGCCTGGCGCTGCAGCACGGCCGCAACGCCGAGTGGGCCGAGCGCGCGGTGCGCGAGGCCGTCAGCCTCAGCGCGCAGGAAGCACTGCGCGAACGCGTCATCGACGTGGTGGCCACCGACATCGACGACCTGCTGGCGCAGATCGACGGCCGCAGTGTGCGCATGGCCACCGGCGAGCAGCGTCTGCAGACGAGCGGCCTGCGCACCGAAGCCCAGCCGCCCGACTGGCGGCACCGGCTGCTGGGCGTCATCGCCAACCCCAGTCTGGCCTTCATCCTGCTCATGGTCGGGGTGTACGGCCTGATGTTCGAGTTCTCGTCGCCCGGCTTCGGCATTCCCGGCACGGTGGGCGCCATCGCCCTGCTGCTGGCGCTGTTTGCCCTGCAGCTGCTGCCGGTGAACTACGCCGCGCTGGCCCTGATTTTGCTGGGCTTTGCGCTGCTGGCCGCCGAGCTGGTGGTGCCCGCCTTCGGTGTGCTCGGCGTGGGGGGCGTGATCGCTTTCCTGGCCGGCGGGCTGCTGCTGTTCGACCGCGACGTGCCCGGCATGGGCCTGCCGCTGCCGCTGCTGGTGGGCATGTCACTTGCCGCGGCTGCGGCGGTGCTGGCGGGGGGTGGCATGGCCTTGCGCACCCGCCGGGCACCGCAGGTGAGCGGGGCCGCGCACATGCTGGGGGCCACCGGCGTGGTGCTGGACGCGCTCGGAGAAGGCGAGGCCTGGGCCGAGGTGCATGGCGAACGCTGGCGGGTGCAGGTCCAGGGCACGGGACTGGCGCTGGCCCCCGGCCAGCGCGTTCGCGTGGTCGGCCAGACCGGCCTGGTGCTGGCCGTACAGCCCGAAGCCGGCGCAGCCGCGCCGGTTCAACCCGTTGATGGAGACAAGCACCATGTTTAACTTTGGCCTGGGTTTCGGCAGCTTCCTCATCCCGCTGCTGCTCATCCTGCTGGTGATGTCGGTGCGCGTGCTGCGCGAGTACGAGCGCGGTGTCGTGTTCCAGCTCGGGCGCTTCTGGCGCGTGAAGGGACCCGGCCTCATCCTGGTGATACCGGGGCTGCAGCAGATGATGCGGGTGGACCTGCGCGTGGTCACCATGGACGTGGAGCCGCAGGACGTGATCTCGCGCGACAACGTGTCGGTGAAGGTCAACGCCGTGGTGTTCTTCCGGGTCGTGGCGCCCGAAAAAGCGATCATCCAGGTCGAGAACTACCTCATGGCCACCAGCCAGCTGGCGCAGACCACGCTTCGCGTGGTGCTCGGCAAGCACGAGCTGGACGAGATGCTGGCCGAGCGCGAGCGGCTGAACCTGGACGTGCAGCAGATCCTGGATTCGCAGACCGACGCCTGGGGCATCAAGGTGACCAACGTCGAGATCAAGCACATCGACCTGAACGAGTCCATGGTGCGCGCCATCGCCCGCCAGGCCGAGGCCGAACGCGAGCGGCGTGCCAAGGTGATCCACGCCGAGGGCGAGAAGCAGGCCGCCGTGTCCCTGCTCGAAGCCGCGCAGATGCTGGCCCAGCAGCCCGAGGCCATGCAGCTGCGCTACCTGCAGACCATGACGCAGGTGGCCGGCGACCGCGCGTCCACCATCGTGTTCCCGCTGCCGATGGACCTGCTGGGCCGCATGCTGGAAAAGGTGCGCGCCCCAGGGCCGGCGGTGTCGCCCGAGGGTTCGCCGCCTCTGGTGCGTGAGGCTTCCTCTCGCGCAGACGGGCGTGAAGAGGGAACCGACGGGCCGCCTCGCCGTTGACCGGTCGCCTGCCGCCCACAGGACGTTTATCCTTGCGGCATGAAGCTCTACAACTACTTCCGTTCCTCGGCCTCGTTCCGCGTGCGCATTGCGTTGGCGCTCAAGGGCCTGCCTTATGACTACGTGCCGGTGCACCTGGCGCGCGGCGACCACAAGCTGCCGGCTTATGGCGACATCGCCGCCGACGGCTTGGTGCCGCTGCTGGAACTCGACGATGGCACGCGCCTGTCGCAGTCGATGGCCATCATCGAATACCTGGACGACACGCACCCCGCCGTGCCCCTGCTGCCGGCCGACGCGCTGGGCCGCGCCCGGGTGCGCGCGCTGGCGCAGTCGATCGCCTGCGAGATCCACCCCATCAACAACCTGCGGGTGCTGAAGTACCTGACCAAAGAACTGCAGGTGGCGGAGGACGCCAAGAACACCTGGTACCGGCACTGGGTGCGCACGGGTCTGGAGGCGTTCGAGCGCCAGCTGGCCCAGCAGCCCGCGTCCACCTACTGTTTTGGCGAGACACCCACGCTGGCCGATTGCTGCCTGGTCCCGCAGATCTTCAACGGCCAGCGCTTCAACACGAACTTCGACGGCCTGCCGCGCACCATGGCCGCGTTCGATGCCTGCATGGCCTTGCCCGCGTTCCAGCAGGCGCAGCCTTCGGCCTGCCCCGATGCCGAAGCCTGAAGCAGGCGCGGCGCCGTGGCTGGTGCCGGACTGGCCGGCGCCGCCCGGTGTGCACGCGGTCTTCACCACGCGGTCGGGTGGTGTGTCGGCGCCGCCGTTTGACAGCTGCAACCTCGGCGACCATGTGCGCGACGAGCCCGCGGCGGTGGCGGCCAACCGCGCCCGGCTGGCGCAGGCGCTGGGTGTGCGGCCGGTGTTTCTTCAACAGGTGCACGGCACCGAAGTGCTCGAACTGAAACCCGACACGCCGGACGGCGCCGTGGCCGACGCCTGCCTGGGCACGCAGCCCGGTGTGGCCTGCACGGTGATGGTGGCCGACTGCCTGCCGGTGCTGTTTGCCCACCGCTCGGGCCGGGTGGTGGCCGCCGCCCACGCCGGCTGGCGCGGGCTGGCCGGCACGGGTACCGGGGGTGCGCCGTCGGCGGTGGGTGTGCTCGAAACGACGCTGCAGGCGCTGGTGAGAGCCCTGGGTGGCGAGTCCGACGGGTCGTCAGCGGCACAGGTGGCGGCCGACACCGTGGTCTGGCTGGGGCCTTGCATCGGGCCGGCCGCTTTCGAGGTGGGCACCGAGGTGCGCGACGCCTTTGTCGCGACGCTCCCGGACGCGGCGCAGGCGTTTCAGGCGCAGCCTAGCGGCCAGCTAATGGCCAACCTGCCCCTGCTGGCGCGGCAGCGGCTGGCGGCCATGGGCATCCGCCAGCTGCACGGCAACGACGGTTCAGCGCCGTGGTGCACCGTCTCCGACCCGGGGCGCTTCTTCTCCCACCGGCGCGACGCTGCCCGCCTCGGCAGCACCGGGCGCATGGCCGCCTGCATCTGGCGCGACTGAAGCAGGGGAGCCCGCAGGCGCGGCGGCCAGGCGGGCGGCATGCTCGGCGGCTTCCCGCTCCTTGATGGCTTTGCGGCGCTGGGGCGAGCGCATCAGGTAAACCACCAGTACGACAGGCAGCAAACCGTATAGAAAAAAGGTCACAATGGCTCCGAGGACGGTGCCCGTGGTGTTGGATGCCTCGGCCACCGACATCATGAGCACCACGTACATCCAGCCGATCACAATCAGATACACATCATTCCTCGCAAGCCGGGAAGATGGGAACCATTTGTCAGCCAACTGGAAGCCACTGACTTGACACTAGGGAAAACCCGGAATCTGTTCCCCAGGGGGACGATCATAAGCCGCAGCCAAAACCACAGGAGACTCGCATGACATCTGGGAAAACCCCGGTTCAACCCTGGCTGGAAGCCACCCAGACCTTCCAGCAAAACCTCATCAACCAGTGGTCCCAGATGGCGCAGGCTGCCCCCGGTGCCGGGCAGGTCAACAGCCAGGCCGGGGCTGACCCGTTTGCGGCGCTCAAGACCTTCATGCCGCAAGCCGGCACCACCAACCCCTTTGGCATGCCGATCCCGAACCTGGCCGCGGCCATGATGCCGGGTGCGGCGGGTTCCATGGGCGCCTTTCCCGGCATGAACGACTTGTTCAGCAAGGCCGCGGGGCACCAGGTGGCTTTTGATCCCGCCAAGCTGCTGGAGATCCAGAACACCTACCTGAAAGACGTGGCCGGCCTCTGGAACCAGGGCCTCGACGTCAAGCCGCAGGGCGACCGCCGCTTTGCGGGCGAAGCCTGGTCCAGCAACCCGGTGGCCGCGTTCTCCGCCGCGGTGTACCTGCTGAACGCCCGCACGCTGATGGCCATGGCCGATGCCGTGGAAGGCGATGCCAAGACCCGCACGCGCGTGCGCTTTGCCGTGCAGCAGTGGATCGACGCCAGCGCGCCGAGCAACTTCCTCGCCTTCAACGCCGAAGCCCAGAAGAAAGCTATCGAAACCAAGGGCGAGAGCATCGCCAAGGGCGTGGCCAACCTGCTGCACGACATGCGTCAGGGCCATGTGTCCATGACCGACGAAAGCCTGTTCGAAGTGGGCCGCAACGTCGCCACCACCGAAGGCGCCGTCGTGTTCGAGAACGAGCTGTTCCAGCTCATCGAATACAAGCCGCTCACGGCCAAGGTCTATGAGCGGCCGTTCCTGTTGGTGCCGCCCTGCATCAACAAGTACTACATCCTCGACCTGCAGCCGGAGAATTCCTTCATCCGCTACGCGGTGGAGCAGGGCCACCGCACCTTCGTGGTGAGCTGGCGCAACCCGGACGCGTCGCTGGCGCACAAGACCTGGGACGACTACATCGAGAACGCGGTCATCAAGGCCATCGGCGTGACGCAGGACATCACCGGCGCCGAGACCATCAACGCCCTGGGCTTCTGTGTGGGCGGCACGATGCTCGCCACGGGTCTGGCCGTGCTGGCCGCACGCGGTGAAGAACCCGTCAACAGCGCCACCTTCCTCACCACGCTGATCGACTTCACCGACACCGGCATCCTCGACGTGTTCATCGACGAGGCCTTCGTCAAGATGCGCGAGTTGCAGTTCGCCCAGGGTGGTCTGATGCCCGGCCGCGACCTGGCCACCACCTTCACCTTCCTGCGCCCGAACGACCTGGTGTGGAACTACGTGGTGGGCAACTACCTGAAGGGCGAGACGCCGCCGCCCTTCGACCTGCTGTATTGGAACTCCGACAGCACGAACCTGCCCGGTCCGTACTACGCCTGGTACCTGCGCAACATGTACCTGGAAAACAACATCGTCAAGCCGGGCAAGACCACGGTCTGCGGCGAGAAGATCGACTTCAGCCAGGTCACGCTGCCGGTGTACATCTACGGTTCGCGCGAAGACCACATCGTGCCCATCGGGGGCGCCTACGCCAGCACGCAGGTGTTCCCGGGCAAGAAGCGTTTCGTCATGGGCGCCTCCGGCCACATCGCCGGCGTGATCAACCCGCCCGCCAAGAAGAAGCGCAGCCACTGGATCGGCCCGGCCGGCAAGTTCCCCCAGACGGCCGACGAATGGATCGCCAGTGCTGCGGAGCACCCCGGCAGCTGGTGGACCGACTGGTCCGACTGGCTCAAGCCACTGGCTGGCAAGCAGATCGCGGCCCCCAAGGCCTACGGCAAGGGCAAGACCTACGCCGTGATCGAGCCGGCACCGGGCAGCTACGTCAAAGCAAAAGCTTGAGCGAGCGATACCCCTGCGCCATCCGCGGTGACACCCCGGTGAGCCACGCCAGAAGACCGGCCCGGGCCGGGTTTTCGGCGTTTTCGGCTTGAGGCATCGCCGCGCGAAGCCGCCATTTTTTGATTCAACAAGAGGAGAACACCATGGAAGACATCGTCATCGTTTCAGCCGCCCGCACCGCCGTGGGCAAGTTCGGTGGGTCGCTGGCCAAAGTGCCGGCCACCGAACTGGGCTCCATCGTCATCAAGGCCCTGCTGGAGCGCAGCGGCCTGCCGGCTGACGCCGTGGGCGAGGTGATCATGGGCCAGGTGCTGGCCGCTGGCGTGGGCCAGAACCCGGCCCGCCAGGCCATGATGAAGGCCGGCGTGGCCAAGGAAACCCCGGCGCTCACCATCAACGCCGTCTGCGGCTCCGGCCTGAAGGCCGTGATGCTCGCCGCCCAGGCCGTGGCGTGGGGCGACAGCGAGATCGTGGTGGCCGGCGGCCAGGAAAACATGAGCGCCAGCCCGCACGTGCTCAACGGCAGCCGCGACGGCCAGCGCATGGGCGAGTGGAAGATGGTCGACACCATGATCGTCGACGGCCTGTGGGACGTGTACAACCAGTACCACATGGGCATCACCGCCGAGAACGTGGCCAAGGCCCACGGCATCACCCGCGAAATGCAGGACACGCTGGCCGCCGCCAGCCAGCGCAAGGCCGCTGCGGCCCAGGCCGCCGGCAAGTTTGCAGACGAAATCGTCGGCGTGAGCATTCCCCAGCGCAAGGGCGATCCGGTGCTGTTCAACAGCGACGAGTTCATCAACGCCAAGACCACCGCCGAGGTGCTGGCCGGTCTGCGCCCCGCGTTTGACAAGGCCGGCTCGGTCACGGCCGGCAATGCCTCGGGCATCAACGACGGCGCCGCCGCCGTCATGGTGATGAGCGCCAAGAAAGCCGCCGCCCTGGGCCTGACGCCGCTGGCGCGCATCGCCGCCTTTGGCACCACCGGTCTGGACCCGGCCACCATGGGCATGGGCCCGGTGTCGGCCACCCAGAAGGCACTGCAGCGCGCCGGCTGGAAAGCGGCCGACGTGGACCTGTTCGAACTGAACGAAGCCTTCGCCGCCCAGGCCTGCGCCGTGAACCAGGCGCTGGACATCGACCCGGCCAAGGTGAACGTGAACGGTGGCGCCATTGCCATCGGCCACCCCATCGGCGCGTCCGGCTGCCGCATTCTCGTGACGCTGCTGCATGAAATGCAGCGCAGCGGTGCCAAGAAGGGCGTGGCCGCCCTGTGCATCGGCGGTGGCATGGGCGTGTCCCTGGCCGTGGAGCGGTAAAAGCTCCCCCCGCGCCGCCTGCGGCGTCACCCCCTCAAGGGGGCGTCAGCAGCGGCCCGGCAGAGCCGGTTCCGCGCTGACCTGAGTTCGGTCACCTGCTCCCCCAACCATTTTTTAACGCCATTCGGCACCACCAAGAGGAGAAGACAACATGAGTCAAAAAGTAGCTTACGTCACCGGCGGCATGGGCGGCATCGGGACCGCCATCTGCCAGCGCCTGCACCAGGAGGGCTTCAAGGTCATCGCCGGCTGTGGCCCTACCCGTGACTTCACGAAGTGGCTGGACGAGCAGAAGGCACAGGGCTTCACCTTTTATGCCTCGGTGGGCAACGTGGGCGACTGGGATTCCACGGTCGAGGCCTTCACCAAGACCAAGGCCGAGCACGGCACCATCGACGTGCTGGTGAACAACGCCGGCATCACCAAAGACCGCATGTTCCTGAAGATGTCCCGTGAAGACTGGGACGCGGTGATGAACACCAACCTGGACTCCATGTTCAACGTGACCAAGCAGGTCGTGGCCGACATGGTGGAAAAGGGCTGGGGCCGCATCATCAACATCTCGTCGGTGAACGGTGAAAAAGGCCAGGCCGGCCAGACCAACTACTCGGCCGCCAAGGCCGGCATGCATGGCTTCTCCATGGCGCTGGCGCAGGAACTGGCCAACAAGGGCGTGACGGTCAACACCGTGAGCCCCGGCTACATCGGCACCGACATGGTCAACGCCATCCGTCCCGACGTGCTGGAAAAAATTGTGGCCACCGTGCCGGTGAAGCGCCTGGGCAAGCCCAGCGAGATCGCCTCCATCATCGCCTGGCTGGCCAGCGAAGAGGGCGGCTACGCCACCGGTGCCGACTTCTCGGTCAACGGCGGCCTGCACATGGGCTGAGCCCCCGCGCCGCGCCTGCGGCGCGTCTCCCCTTTGATGGGGGCAACACCCGTGGCCTGTCCGGAGTATGTTGACGGCGGGTTCGCGGTGTTGCTGGTGAAGGAAGCTTCACCCGTTCGGCTCGCTTCGGCGGGCTTTTTTGTGAGCGCGGGATAATCGGGTATGTCCTCTGTCTCGACCGTCCCCGTGCCCGCCGCCGTTTCCCCTTGGCGCCTGTCCGTCGCGCCCATGATGGATCGTTTTGATAATGCAGCGTTTATGCGGCTTGCAGCGCGTTCGTGTGCACCTCGTGTGCATTGCCCATAAAAAAACCCATCTCGTGCGAGGTGGGTTCGTGGGGTGTGAACGATCTTGCAAGCAACCCCCAGAAAACCTGCCAGGTCGTCACTCACGCCGTGCTGCGGCCGCTACCTGCAGCACCAGAGGGTGACCAGCTTCGCTACGCGCCATGCCAGCGCGCATCCCCAAGGGCTGGCCTCCAGTTGGCGCAGCCGCACCGTCTGGGGGGTGGTCGCCATAGGCGATCAGACACGGGTGCTATGGCGACCTTCTCGCACCCGCGAATCAGTTCCGTTTAGGGCGTGCCGGTCGACTTGACCCAGCCCACAGGCGAGACCCAGCCGCAACCGAAGTCGAGGCGGGCCTTGATCTCGATTCCGTCGACTTCGAAGCCGTCGCGCTGATCGGTCTGCACGCCCTGCGCACCGTCGAGGTAGCCGTATTCGAGTGCCGACTGATTGCCGGCCACCAGATACCACGCGGCGGCGCTGGCGGCGTCCAGGCGCGGCTCAACGGCCACCGCCAGGGTGAACGGCTGCACCGCACCCGCTGAGTTCGGGTTGAAGGCGGCGACCAGCTGGCGGGCCGTCATTTCCAGCGCAGCGGGCACCAGCAGCGTGGCGGGTTCCTGCATCACAAGGCCGCCGTCGAGGTCTTTTTGTGCGCGCATGGCTCGCACTGCAGCGGCCAGGCCATCGATGTTCAGCACGTTGGTGATCTGGGTTGAGCGGTCGGTAGCGAACAGGTCTGCACCGTCGATCTGGGGTGGCGTCAGCAGCACCGACACCAGCTCCTCAGCTTCGCGGCGGGCGGCGGCTTGGCCGAACTTGGTCAGCATGGTGGCGAAGCCGGACAGGTCGTCATTGACCATGGCTTGACGGCTCAGCGCGACGATGCGCCCGAAGGTCGCCAGGCGCCAGCCGTTCGCCGATTCTTTCACCGTGCCATACGTGAACTCGCCAGCCTCCGAGACCTTTTCCAGCGATGGCGCACCGCCCAGCCGAACGACACTCTTGCCCCGGAAGTCGGGCAGGTTCGCCAGGCGGCCAATGGTCTTGAGCGTGGCCGGTGCATCCTCGTAGGCGGCGTGCAGCACGCGGTTCACTGCGTTGCCCAGCAGCAACGGAAAGTCGCCGGTCGTGTGCAATGCGCGCTTGAGGATGCGGTCCCGGCTGTCACCGTCTTGCACGCGCTGGCCAGACAACGCCAGGGCACGGGCGGCCAGGGCCGCGCAGTCTGCGACACCGATTACCGGGCCAGAGACGCGGCCACCCATGCGGGCCACCAGCGTGTTCTCGATGGCTTCGCGCTCGCTTTTGTCGGGGCGCTGAGCCACGGTGAGGACATTGCGATGACCGCCGGCCTGGTGGTCGCGCCGCGCCAGCTCCTCCAGTAGGTCGGTGCCGGCTTGTGCCAGGGTCACGCCACGGCTGAGCAGGCCAGGCGCGAAGTCGGACACACCGTGGCGGGTGCAGAGGGCCGTGATTTGTTGAGCATCGGCGGGGGTGGTTTGGGTCGTCATGTTTGGAGATCCAGAGTGGGAACGAAAGAAGCCGGCAGCTGGGTCGGCAGGGATGGGAACAAGGGAAACCTCGTAGGGTTGCCAGCGGTACATGCGGCCCCCTTCGACGGGCGTGCCTTCATCGAGCAGCAGATAGCCGACGCTCAGGCTGCGGTGAATGTCGGCCAGCACATCGGCGCGGATTTGCTGCGCCTCAGGGCTGGTGCCGAACCGTGCAAGGCCCGTCACGCGGTCGCCTTGGGCCTTCACGGACTCGATCACACCCACGGCCAGGCTGTTGGCGTCATGCACCGTGATGAGCGGCAGGGGGGCGCGGCTGAGGTCGACACCAGCGGGGGAGCAGTCCAGCACCTCCAGGGCGCCGTATCGATCAACGGGGTTGGTGGTGGCGATGGTGCAGGGGATCGGGTCGCCGTCTGCGATGGCACCGGCTCGCGTGTCGAACTGAATCGCCCGCGTGTGGCGAGCGGTGCTCACTGCGCACCGCCTTTGACGCCCGGCAGGCGTGCCACCTGATCGCGACAGGCAAACATCAACATCATGGCAAGGCCCATGGCCTGGTCGATGGTGAGGGCGGCTTTGGCGCTGAAGTGCTCGCCGTGCAGTTCAAGCGTCAGGTCGCGATGGACCGCGAAGCGCACCGGCTGCGCTTTGTAGTCTTGCGGCTGGCGGCCAGGTTCAGAGGGGGGCGGGCTGCCCACCGTGACGCCTGCAGCGTCAATTTTGAAAAATGGTTTTTGGTGCATGTGAGGGCTCCGATTGAGGAGCCCTCACTTTGAATTGACCAGCTGAAATGACAGCCAATCGCGCAGCACGTCAGGGCCTACGGGCGGCCACGGTTTCGCCGCGCACGATGCGCAAGATGTGGCGCCCGCTGGTGGGCAGCTCGCCCCCGTACTGCTGGTGCAGCTGCTCCATGCAGGCGAACAGGTCAGCCTCGTTGATTTCGCTGCGCTGCTGAGGCTCGGTCAGCATCCGGGCGACCCGTTCAGCGCGGTCTACGTCGCCACCTTCAAGGGTGTGGAACATGCGCCCGATCAGCTCATTCCTTCGCTGTGTGCGTTCCAGCCGGGTCGGCAACTCAGCCGCACCGCCCTTGCGCGGTCGCAAGCCCAAGGCGCGTGTGATGTCGGTTTCAGTGCCGTTCAGGTATCCCTGCAGGGCCTTCACCAGCAGGCGAGCGGCAGGGCGTGGAACCGGCTCGCCAGCCTCCAAGGCCCGCGCAGCTTCGCGCAGCTGGTCGAGGGTGCTGGGTTGCGTTTGTGGCTGCGCCTGGTGCCACCACGCGCAAGGTGAGGACGTGGCAGACGATGGGGTATCCAGCAGGCTCATACAGGCTCCTCGTCGACGCTTGGGCACGTCGTGCGTAGCGTGTTCCCCAACTGGTCGAAGCGGCCCACCTCTGCACCAGTGCACACGTATGCACCGCCCCCCAAAAAACCAGTGGCTGCGGATTCGCCGCGTGCCACCGTGTTCTTGACGGCTTGCGAAATGCGCTGTGCCTCACATCCCGTATTCGCATACGTATCCACCCAGTGACCACCCAGGAAAAAACTCCCCGAACACACGTTTGACGTGGTTCGAATTACCCCTGTGGGGAGGGGGCCGGGAAGGACCCAGACCGGGGGGGTGGTAGCCCTGCAGCCCTGATTCACCATGCGTTGATGTCGGCGAGCCCACTGGTCGACTTTCGTTTCTGTTCTGTTTCTCATGGCACTCTTTCAATACTCTTTGAGAGATAAGTGATTTATGTGAATTAACAATGAAATCAACAACTTACGTGAGATTTAAAGGTGATTTAATGGGTGAGTGAAGGGTTTAGGCTTCTGGCTGAGGTGGGGGACCTAGGGGCTTACATCACTGTTTCCTCACCCCTTAAATCCCTCCCAAACCCTTATCAACACTCATATCTCACATAAATCACATATGTCACTCACGCGCCCGAATCACTGCGGTTGCACCGGGTAGTAGCGATGCGCCGGCCTGCCGCCGCCTGATGTGTCGCGCTTCATTTCCAGCAGCGGGGGCGCCAGGTTCAGCAGGGTCTCAAGCGCCGCCTTCACCTCGGGTATGCGCTTGCGCTTCCAGTGGTCCTGCAGTTCGGACAGCTTCACGCCAGGGCGCCCGTTGACTTGCGTCAGCACCTCCTTGGTGAAGTCGTCAAGCTCCGTTTGCTCTTCGCCGTCGCGCCAGATGAAGTCGATACTCTCGCGCCAGTACTCCACCCAAGCCAGTGCCGCGAACAGGTCGTTCGGCTCGATCACATCGCGCCGGTCGATCAAGGCGAACACCATCGCCAGCATCCGTGCATAGACCTCGCTGCGGGCCATCAGGCTGCCCGCCAGGCCTTCGCGGTCTCGGGTGATCTGTGGGTACAGCTCGCACCACACATCACGCGCAGCGGGCGACAGGACCGCCTCCCTGGTGTTGTTCCCGTGCGGGTCTCCGCTGATTGCGTAATCGATGGCGTCGGCCAAGCGTTCGGCCAGCTCTTCCAGGACGTCGCTGGGTGTGGCCTCCGGTAACGGAACCAGCTTTGGCCGGTGAACATGCAGCATGATGAATCGATTCAGCAGGCCGTTGGCTGCGTCGTTTTCCGTGGACTTCTCGCGCAGTTCGTGCCCGGTGATGTGGCCGATCAGAACGACATGGGGCCGCGTGCACGTCATGTGGCTGGTCTTTGTCAGCGGCTCGATATCGCGACCGTCCCAAAGGTTGCGAATCGTTGCCGACAAGATGTTGCCCTCGCGCTTGGTCTGCGCCAGCACATTCGCGAACTCCGACTCGATCACCATCAGGCGCTTGTCCTTCACGCCAGGATCGCCACCTTTGCCGGTCTTTTCGTCGGGCTCTACGGGGTCTCGGATGCCATGAACAACACCCTCCCCACTGCTGAGCCCGCCTGCATGAATGCGCAGCCTGTCTTGAGACTCATAGCGTCGCCGCAAGGCGGCATCAGCAAGGGCGAACACCAGGCGCACCAGGTGCTCAGCGGTCCCTTTTCGAGCCTTGCCGCTCTTGCCGATGACCAACAAGAACAGCCGGGCATGGATCATGGCGTCACCGATGCGCTGGAAGGCGGTGCGCCCGATGAAGCAACAGAACAAGACCAGGAAGTTTGCGGCAACGGCCACAGGGTGCGCCTCGCTGCTGTAGGTGGCTGCGCTCACCACGTCGCGCACCAGCGCGGGAAAGGCGTGCTGAGGCATCACAGGTGGCGCCAGGGGCGCGGGGCCGTCGCTGGGCAAGTCGTCGGCATCGATGCGGGCGCCGGCTTGGTCGCCCCACGGCTCGCCCTCATCCATTGGCTCCCACGTTCGCCGCGGCGGTTGCTGGCTGATCGCGGCGTCTAGACCGGCTGCCAGGTGTTCATACTGTGCGGGGGTCTTCATGCGAAGTCCTCCACCAGTCTCGTGATTCGGTTGCAGCACACCAGCAGGCGGGCGCGGTCGGCGTCACTCAGCGGCCGCCCTGCTGCCAGGTTGCCGGCTGCCACAGCGCACAGCGTGGCTTCGAACCCCAGCACCTCCAGGGCGTTGCGTGGTGACAGCGCGGTCGGCTTGTGGCTGGCCTGCGGTTTTCCATCGTCCACCCATGCGCCGATGGCTTTCGCGGCCTCCACAAAATCAAGGCCCGTGCTTTGCATTTCGTAGGCCAGCACGTCGCCACCCTTGGCGCTGCAGCTCATGCACACCCAAGCGCCGGTAACGGTGTTGACGCGCATCGAATCACTGCCGCCATGGAAACGGCAGTTCGTGGTTTTCCACTTCGCACGCGACGGCCCGCTCAGCTTGTGGCCCAGCTCTTCAAAGTAGGTCGTTGGGTCGGGGAGAAGGTTGCGGTCGAAGCTCATGCCGCACCCCCGGTGGTTTGCAGGCTCGCCACGTCGAAGCCAGCCGCTGCCAGTGCGGTGCAGGCCTGCTCGACCAGGTGGGCGGGCAAGTGGCTGTCGCTGCTGTGTGGCCGCTGCCTGGGGTACTCGATCACCTCGGCAAGGATGGCCACAAGGGCGGCCTGAACCGCCGAGCTGCTGGCCTGGGTGGTGGTGCTGGCGTTCATGCTTTCACCCCCTCAGCCGCGGCTGAACTGGCCAGCGCCTCACGTTCCGCCCGTTTGGCCGCCCGTGCTGCCCGCATGCGTTCAATGAAGGCTGCGCGTTCTTGCGCCTCTCTGGCGTTCGCTTGGTCATCCAGTTCTTGCTGGTAGGCGATGGCTTCGACCATGAACCGTCCCGTGTCCATCCTCAGCATGGGGAGAAGGAAACCAAGCACGCACTGGGTGAAGGCGCATGCAGCGCCGCGCTTACCTTTGACGCCCACACTGGGGTTTTCCATCGCCTTGAAGGCTGCATCCAGCGTCTGACGGATGTGGTAATCCGGCCCGAAACCTCGGGCGCTCACGGGCTGGGTCTTGATGAACTGTTGAAGCTCTTGGAAGGCCCGAAGGCCTGTCATCCAGCCGTCGCCGTAATCCTCATCAGGCACAGCGAACCAATCGGACACGCGCCAACTGCCCCGGCTTGTGTGGCATTCGATGAAGCTCAGGTGGGTGTATGGCGGTCGGTTCTGAACCGTGGATGCCGTCTGCGGCTTGCGCACGCGCTGTGCCTTGGTGGTCACGGGCACCGTGCTGGGTGCCGTGGTGGGCTTGCGTGTGGTGGTGTTCATGCTGCACCGCCTTCCGACTGAGCCACACAAAGGCGTTTGAGGGCCGTGGCCGCACGGATGGCACGGCCGGTTGCGGCTTGCACCTTGGACGCGTCGCAGTCAGCAGAGCGCAGCAGCTGCAGGGCGCTGAGCAGCGCGTTCTCTGCCGCGATGTGCAGCCGGATGGTCTGGGGGTCGGTGGTGTCCGTGTAGGACGTGGCGGGCGCAGTGGTGCGCACCAGGGTGAAGGCCGTGGGCATGGTTCTCGTTCCTTGTTGAACTTGAAAACCACTCGGTGACTGGATAGGGCACCGGGTGGGGCTGGGTATATCCACGCAAAACAAGTTGCGCCGCAATCCTTGCGGGTATGCGCTCCCAGCCCCAAAACCATGCACGCGGCGCGGTGCCGCATGGCTGTATTCAGGACGTGAAAAAACCTCGCTGTCGGGGAGGTTGCCCGCTTGTTTTGTGGTGTGGATAGCACCGATGCGAAATGTAGCACGCCCGCCGGGTTGGTGGTTGACGGCTGATCCTCGCGGGACCAAAATCACGGTGCTGTCTGTTGTTGTTTGTTCTGCGTGAAGCCCGGTTGCCGCCGGGCTTTCGCTTTTCTGGCGCTCGGTCACAGCAGCGCCTTTCCTGGTGCTACCCGCTCTCGGGTCAGGGATTCCAGGTGCGCGGCGACTGCCTTCCGGGGATAGAGAACCCGGTTCCCCATGCGAACGTAGGCCGGACCTTGCCCCCGCTTGCGCCATGCCTCAAGTGTGCTGAGCTTCGCGCCGGCCAGCAGGCTCAGATCATCCTCGGTCACGCAGTCCAAGCTGTCTGCAAGTGTTTGCAGTCGCTGAGATTCGGCGTTTTGTGTGCTTTCCATATACCCATCCTTTCCCGGCTGTGCACCGGTTGTTGCGATGGGGGAATATTCGTTTGCCGCCTTATAGGCTTGTGGCAAATAGCATCATCTAATCAAGCGAGTCATTTGCCCTTTCCTCACTTATCCAGGCGGTTAAGGATCGTTCCGAAGGTTGAACAATGCCCGCGCGTAGCAGCATTTGTTTTGCAGCGGCTCGAACACCTCGCGGATCGCGGATGTGCAGGCGTGCGTAGGCAATCCGGACGGCGGTCCTCTGCAACTCCAATTCCCGAGTTTTGGGGGGGTGTTCGTGCATGAGCCGCGCCTTGGCTATCTCAAGCTCCGCGCAAGCCTTTGCTGTGCAGGTCGTGGCGGTGCTGATTGGGGCTCCCATCGAGTCAAAAGGCCGCAGTTCCCCTTTTGAAAAATGACGACGGAGATTGCTCAGCCTTGAATAGGCCCGCATTAGATCAGCGGTCGCACTGTCAAGCTCTGTCTTGATCGCGTCGTAGTCATGGAAAAGCCCGGCCGCATCAGGGTGTTCGTCCAGGGTTTCACGGCTCGGTTTTACCCAAAAATCTAGAAAACGCTTCTTCTCCAATAGATACTGTACATCGTCGTCAATCCCGTCAAGCTGTTGCCCGTCCTTCATCTTGTGCGCCTTCTCTCAGTTAGATCACGGTGCGTACCAGCGCAGGCCCATCCCTCAGCTACCCGTGGTAGTTGCTTCGCCTCGGTCGTCGCCTTTTTGATCTGCCTGATCCGGGCTTGCCGATTTCTTGATCGCGTTGTGAACGTCTTCCGGCTGGATCGCCGTGTACCGGCGAAGCATCGCCCACGTCTTGTGGCCGGTCAGAAGCGCCACTTGGGGAATCCCAAGGCCCATGCGAAAGAACTCGGCAGTGGCCTTGTGGCGTAGGTCGTGAAACCGCAGGTTGACGATTTCCAGCTTGGTGCACGCCCTTGTGAAGGCTGCGGATACGCTCGATTCAGCGTAGGGGAACAGGAAGCCCGATTCCCGCTCGGTCAGCACCTCTTGAATGATGGCCCAAGCATCGGGCAGCAGGGGAACCATCTGATGGTTGCCGACCTTGTTCTTTGGGTCTTTACGGTCGCGGATGACGATGGTCCTGCGGCTGCGGTCCAGGTCTTCGACCACCAAGCGACAGATTTCGCCTTGCCGCATGCCGGTTGCCAGTGCGAAGCGGCAAAGTGTGACCATGGGGATGGTTTGCCGTTTGTTGCCGGTCCAGTAGCTGAACAGCTTCTGTAGCTCAGCCGCGCTGGGCTCCCTGTCGCGTTCCGTGCCTCTCGTTTTCAAGCCTCGGTGCTTCAGGCTGGCCCGCGCCTCCAGTGCCAGGCGGTCATTGATGTCCAGCTGGCGAGAGTGGCGACCCCACTTGAGCACCGCTGACAGGAAAGACAAGTCAGCGCTGATCGTCACGCCACCAGCGCCGGCCTCAAGTCGCCGGTCGATGAAATCTCGCAGCACGACGGCAGAAAGGGAGGCCAGCTTCGTCCGTCCGATTTCCCGCTTGAGCATATCGAGAGTGGCAGCCTTGGTGCGGCCCTCGTTCACCATCGTCTCGCGGTATTTATCAATCAGGTCGCCCACGGTCGACCCTTTGGGGGGTGGCGCGAAGCCACCAGCGGCGATGTGGCTCGCCTGCGCTTCAATGGCGGTGCTCCAATCCCGCGCCTCTCGCTTGGTGGCAAAGGTGCCAGCGCGGTAAAGTCCCGCCTTCCTTACTTGGACGCGCCACTTACCAGAGGGGAGTTGCTGAAAAGTTGGCATCGTGTGCAGTTCGTGTGCGTATTGCGATGCCCTGATTATTACCTTTTGATTCCTGTTGTGTGCACTCTATGTGCACTGATAGCTGCACACGTATAAAAAATGCTGGAACGAACTTGAATAATTTCGTTAAAAATCAAGAACTTAACAGGTGGCGCCTGTCCGTTGCCCCGATGATGGACTGGACCGATCGCCATTGCCGTTTTTTCCACCGCCTCCTGACGCGGCACACGCTGCTCTACACCGAGATGGTGAACGTTGGCGCCATCACGCGGGGCGACGTGCAGCGGCACCTGCGCTTCAATGCCGAAGAGCATCCGGTGGCCCTGCAGCTGGGCGGCAGCGACCCGGCGGATCTGGCCGCTGCGGCGCGGCTGGGCGAGCAATGGGGCTATGACGAGATCAACCTGAACTGCGGCTGCCCGAGCGAGCGCGTACAGCGCGGTGCTTTTGGCGCCTGCCTGATGGCCGAGCCGCAACTGGTGGCCGACGGCGTGAAGGCGATGCGCGACGTGGTGTCCGTGCCGGTGACGGTGAAGCACCGCATTGGCATCGACCGCATCGAGAGCTACGATTTCGTGCGCGACTTCGTGGGCACGGTGAGCGAGGCCGGCTGCGAGGTGTTCATCGTGCACGCGCGCAACGCCTGGCTCGATGGCCTGAGCCCGAAGGAAAACCGCGAAGTGCCGCCCTTGCGTTACGAACTGGCCTACCAGCTCAAGCGCGACTTCCCGGCGCTCACGATCGCCGTCAACGGCGGCGTCACCACCAACGAGCAGATCGCCGATCACCTGGCACACGTCGATGGCGTGATGCTGGGCCGCGAGGCCTACCACCACCCGTGGCTGCTCACCGGCTGGGACGAGCGTTTCTATGGCGGCCCCGCCTTCGCCCTGAGCCGCGACGCGGTGGAGGAGCAGATGGTGACCTACATGGAGCGAGCCCATGCCGAAGACGGTTGCCCGTGGTACGCCATCGCGCGCCACATGCTCGGCCTGCGGCACGGCCTGCGTGGCGCACGCAAATGGCGCCAGGTGTGGAGCGACCACCGGCTCAAGCCCTTGCCACCTCGCGAGGTATGGGCCATGGCGCGCGAACATGCGATCACGGAAGCGGCAGGGGACACCCCCGAAGCGGCGCACGCGTTGGCCTGAGTCATGCCGGCACACCCGCGCTGCGTTGGACGCACCGGCGGGCTCGGCCATAAGGCACGCCGATTGCCGCCGGACGGCTGAGTGGCGGCGCGCTGAACTTTTCGCCTGCGCCGTTTCTCACAAGAGCAGGACGATCCACTGAGAAGCACCGACCCGCCGCAGGGCGAGTGGCTGGCGGACCGCCCGGGCAGTCCGCGTCAACGGCGGGTGTGGTCGTTGAAGGCGGTTGGTCACCACAACCACGCCATGGAGGAGAGTGCGATGGATGCCGTCCGACAGTTCCTGAACCGTTACGAGCAAAAGCGCGAGGACGAGATGTCCATTGAGGAATATCTCGACGCCTGCAAGCGCGACCCATTGGTCTATGCCACTGCTGCCGAGCGCATGCTGGTGGCCATTGGTGAGCCGGAACTGCTCGACACGCGGCACGACCAGCGCCTGTCGCGCATCTTCGGCAACAAGGTCATCAAGATCTACCCCGCGTTTCGCGACTTCTATGGGCTTGAAGAACCCATCGAGCAGGTGGTGTCCTACTTCCGGCACGCCGCGCAGGGGCTGGAAGAGAAGAAACAGATTCTCTATTTGCTGGGGCCGGTGGGCGGCGGCAAATCGTCGATTGCCGAGCGCCTGAAGCAGTTGATGGAGCAGGTGCCGTTCTACGCGCTGAAGGATTCGCCGGTGAACGAATCGCCGCTCGGCCTGTTCAACGCGACCGAAGACGGCGCGGTGCTGCAGTCGCAGTACGGCATCGCGCCGCGCTACCTGGGCCGCGTGATGTCGCCCTGGGCCGTGAAGCGGCTGGAGGAGTACGGCGGCGACATCCGGCGCTTCCGGGTGGTCAAGCGTTATCCGTCGGTGCTGCGCCAGTGCGGCATTGCCAAGACCGAGCCGGGCGACGAGAACAACCAGGACATCTCCTCGCTGGTCGGCAAGATCGACATCCGCAAACTGGAAAACTTTGCACAGGACGACCCCGATGCCTACAGCTACTCGGGTGGCCTGTGTCTGGCCAACCAGGGTCTGCTGGAGTTCGTGGAGATGTTCAAGGCGCCGATCAAAGTGCTGCACCCGCTGCTGACCGCGACGCAGGAAGGCAACTACAAGGGCACCGAAGGCTTCGGCGCGATTCCATTCGATGGCATCGTGATGGCGCACTCCAACGAGAGCGAGTGGAAGGCCTTCAAGAACAACAAGAACAACGAGGCTTTTCTGGACCGCATCTACATCGTCAAGGTGCCCTACTGTCTGCGGGTGTCGGAAGAGATCAAGATTTACGAAAAGCTGATCCGCAATTCCTCGCTGTCCGAGGCGGTCTGCGCGCCCGGTGCGCTCAAGATGCTGGCGCAGTTTGCGGTGTTCACGCGGCTAAAGGAGCCCGAGAACTCCAGCATCTTCAGCAAGCTGCTGGTGTACGACGGCGAGAACCTGAAGGACACCGATCCCAAGGCCAAGAGCTACCAGGAGTACCGCGACTACGCGGGTGTGGACGAGGGCATGAGCGGCATTTCGACGCGCTTCGCGTTCAAGATCCTCTCGCGCGTGTTCAACTTCGACAGCACGGAAGTGGCGGCCAACCCGGTGCATCTGATGTATGTGCTGGAACAGCAGATCGAGCGCGAACAGTTCCCGCCCGAGACCGAGCAGAAATACCTGGCCTTCATCAAGGAAACGCTGGCGGTGCGCTACGCCGAGTTCATCGGCAAGGAAATCCAGACCGCGTACCTGGAGTCGTACTCGGAGTACGGGCAGAACATCTTCGATCGCTACGTGACCTACGCCGACTTCTGGATCCAGGACCAGGAGTACCGCGACACCGACACTGGCGAAATCTTCGATCGGGCCTCGCTCAACGCCGAACTGGAAAAGATCGAGAAGCCGGCCGGCATCAGCAACCCGAAGGATTTCCGCAACGAGATCGTCAACTTCGTGTTGCGCGCGCGGGCCAACCACGGTGGCAAGAATCCGCAGTGGACCAGTTACGAGAAGCTGCGGGCAGTGATCGAGAAGAAGATGTTCTCCAACACCGAGGACCTGCTGCCGGTGATTTCCTTCAACGCCAAGGCCAGTGCCGACGAGCAGAAGAAACACCAGGACTTCGTCAACCGCATGGTCGACAAGGGCTACACCACGCGGCAGGTGCGCCTGCTGTGCGACTGGTACCTGCGCGTGCGCAAGAGCTCGTAAGGCTCTCGTCCACGCGTTCGTGTTTCCCGGAGGTCACGGCCTCCGCCCAGCGAAAGGGCAGCACCCATGCTCCAGCAAATCGTCGACCGGCGGCTCTCGGGCAAGAACAAGTCCATTGGCAACCGCGAGCGTTTTCTGCGCCGCTACCGCGACCAGATCCGCGATGCGGTGCGCAAGGCTGTCTCCGGACGCAGCATTCACGACATCGAGCAGGGCGAGGACATCACCCTGCCGCGGCGCGATGTGTCTGAACCCGTGTTCGGCCACGGCCGCGGCGGCCTGCGCGAAACCGTGCACCCTGGCAACCAAGAGTATGTGCAGGGCGACCGCATCGCCCGTCCGCCTGGCGGTGGTGCCGGTGGCAGCGGCAAGGGACAGGCCTCGCCCGACGGCATGGGCGAGGACGACTTCGTGTTCCGCATCACCCGCGACGAGTTCATGCAGGTCTTCTTTGACGACCTGGCCTTGCCCCGTCTGGTGCGCACCCAGCTGCTGCCCGATGCGCCGGAGTGGAAGACCCAGCGCGCGGGTTTTGTGTCCGCCGGCAACCCGGCCAGCCTGCATGTGGTGCGCTCGGTGCGCACCGCGCTGGCCCGGCGCATCGCCATGGGCAGCGAGGTGCGGCGCCAGCTGCGCGAGGCCCAGGCCGCGCTGGCACTGGCCGAGACCGTGGATGAAACCGTCGGCGAATCCGATCGCCCCGAACTGGGCCTCCTTGAGGAGCGCGCGGTCCTGCTGAAGCGCCGGCTGCACCAGATTCCGTTTCTGGATCCGCTGGACTTGCGCTTTCGCAACCGGGTGCGCATCCCGCAGCCCACGGCCAAGGCCGCCATGTTCTGCCTGATGGACGTGTCGGGCTCCATGGACGAGGGCCGCAAGGACATCGCCAAGCGCTTCTTCATCCTGCTGCACCTGTTCCTGCGCCGGCACTATGAAAAAACCGAGGTCATCTTCATCCGCCACCACACGCAGGCCGCCGAAGTGAACGAAGAGGAATTTTTCCGCGCCACCGAAACCGGCGGCACGGTGGTGTCGAGCGCGCTCACGCTCATGCACCAGATCATTCAGCAGCGCTACCCGCCGAGCGACTGGAACATCTTTGGTGCCCAGGCGTCGGACGGTGACAACTGGTACCAGGATTCGTCGCGCTGCAGCGAGTTGCTGCAGCACAAGCTGCTGCCGCTGGTGCGCTACTTCGCCTATGTGCAGGTGGCCGGCGACGAGCAGAACCTGTGGGACGAATACAGCCGGCTGCAGCCTACGCAGCCGGCGTTTGCCATGCGCAAGATCACCACGCCCGCCGACATCTACCCGGTGTTCCGCGAGCTCTTCAAACAGACGGTGACGCCATGAGCCGTGAAGCCCATCCCTGGCTGGAGCCCTACCGCACACCGGCCCTGGCGGCACCTGCTGCTGTGGCGCCCCGCCGCGAACCGCTGCCGTGTCCGTCCGACTGGACCTTCGAGCTGATCCACACCTACCACGCCGAGATCGCGCGGGTGGCCGAGGCCTACGGCCTGGACACCTACCCGGTGCAGCTGGAGGTGATCACCGCCGAGCAGATGATCGACGCCTATGCCTCGCTGGGCATGCCCGTGCACTACCGGCACTGGTCCTTCGGCAAGGAATTCATCCACACCGAGAAGAACTACCGGCGCGGCCAGATGGGCCTGGCCTACGAGATCGTCATCAACTCGGATCCCTGCATCGCCTACCTGATGGAGGAAAACACGCTGACCATGCAGGCGCTGGTGATGGCGCACGCGTGTTACGGGCACAACGCCTTCTTCAAGGGCAACTACCTGTTCCGCATGTGGACCGACGCCTCGTCCATCGTCGACTACCTGGTCTATGCGCGCAGCTACATCGCCGAATGCGAGGAGCGCCACGGGCTGCAGGCGGTGGAGGAGGTGCTGGACTCGTGCCATGCCCTGATGGGGCAGGGCGTGGACCGCTACCGCCGGGCGCAGAAACCCTCGCTGGCGCAAGAGGAGGCGCGCCGGCAGGACCGCGAGGCCTACATGCAGCAGCAGGTGAACGACCTCTGGCGCACGCTGCCGCCATCGGCCGGCAAGCCCGCCGAGGCGGGGAGCCGCCGCTTTCCGGCCGAGCCGGAAGAGAACCTGCTGTACTTCATCGAGAAGCACGCCCCGCTGCTGGAGCCGTGGCAGCGCGAGATCGTGCGCATCGTGCGCAAGGCCGCGCAGTACTTCTACCCACAGCGGCAGACGCAGGTGATGAACGAGGGCTGGGCCACGTTCTGGCACCACACCATCCTCAACACGCTGTACGACGAGGGCCTGCTCACCGACGGCTTCATGATCGAGTTCCTGCGCTCGCACACCAACGTGGTCTACCAGCCGCCCGTGACGCATCCGGCCTACCGCGGCATCAACCCCTATGCGTTGGGCTTTGGCATGTTCACCGACCTGCGGCGCATTTGCGAGCACCCGACCGAGGAGGACCGTCGCTGGTTCCCGGATATTGCCGGCTCCGACTGGCGCCAGACGCTGGACCACGCCATGCGCCACTACCGCGACGAAAGTTTTGTGGGCCAGTTCCTGTCGCCCAAGCTGATGCGCGACATGCGCCTGTTCGCGGTGGTGGATGACGCGCGCAAGATGGAACTGGAGGTCAGCGCCATCCACGACGACAGCGGCTACCGGCGCGTGCGCGAGGCCCTGGCGCGGCAGTACGACCTGAGTGAACGCGAACCCAACATCCAGGTGTGGAGTGCCGACATCCGCGGCTCCCGTTCGCTCACGCTGCGGCACCTGCGCCAGCACGAGCGCCCGCTGGACGACAGCGTGCGCGAGGTGCTCAAGCACGTCACCCGGCTGTGGGGCTTCCGTGTCTGCCTGGAGAGCGTGGACCGCCAGGGCACCGTGGTGCAGCACTGGGATGCGGAGCCGCCTCGGTCTGCTTGAAACGTCGGTCGAGGACGTGGTTGCCTGAAAACGCGCAGGGGCGCGGTCAGACCGCGGCCTGAAGCCCGCTCTGGAAATGCTCGTTCATGCGCTGCACGGTGAGCGCCGCGTCGCGTGCCAGCAGGGCGCTCATGATGGCGCGGTGTTCGGCCAACGAGTCCTGCAGCCGGCCGGTCTTGAGCAGCGAGTTGTGGCGGTTGAGCTTCATCACCTTGCGCAGGTCGGCCACCATCTGCTGGCGCCAGCGGTTGTCCGCCATTTCCAGTAGCCGCATGTGGAACTGCTCGTTCAGGGCAAAGAAACGGTCTCGGTTGTCGGCGGCGGCCTCCAGCTCGGCATGCAGGGTGCGCAGTTCGTCCAGCTGCTCGTCGGTGCCGCGCTGGGCCACCACGCCGGCGGCGTCCGACTCCAGCAGGGCCAGCAGGTGGTACACGTCCGCCAGGTCTTTTTCCGACACCTCGGTCACGTAGGCGCCGCGCCGCACCTTCATCGTCACCAGACCCTCGGCGGCCAGCACCTTCAGCGCTTCGCGCAGCGGTGTGCGGCTGATGCCGTATTCCTCGGCAATCTTGAGTTCGTCGATCCAGCTGCCCGGCTCCAGCTCGCGGCTGAAGATGCGCTGGCGCAGCAGCTCGGCGACTTCTTCATACAGAGCACGAGGGGCGAGCGACAGGGCAGACATGGGGGGTGGGCGGAGCAGCTGAAGTGGAGAGGGGTGATTGTAGGCGACACAGAATATTTTGCATCAATAATTATGAATGATATAAAATGCTGCCTTCGCGAGTTGTCCTGCCACGTACTACCCTTCCACGCCATGAGCCATCCAGCGCCCGAATTCACGCCCGTCTCTCTTGAAGCCTGGACCAAGGCCGCCCAGAAGTCTGCCCCCGGGGGCGACGTGGGCGCGCTGGACTGGCTCACACCCGACGGCATCCGCGTCAAGCCGCTGTACACCGCCGAAGACACCGCTGGCCTGGCCTACACCAACACGCTGCCGGGCTTCGAGCCCTTCATCCGCGGTCCACAGGCCACCATGTACGCGGTGCGCCCCTGGACCATCCGCCAGTACGCCGGCTTCTCTACCGCGGAGGAATCCAACGCGTTCTACCGCAAGGCGTTGGCCGCCGGCGGGCAGGGCGTGTCGGTCGCCTTTGACCTGGCCACCCACCGCGGCTACGACTCCGATCACCCCCGTGTCACCGGCGACGTGGGCAAGGCCGGCGTGGCCATCGACTCGGTCGAGGACATGAAGATTCTCTTCAACGAGATCCCGCTGGACAAGGTCAGCGTCTCGATGACCATGAACGGCGCCGTGCTGCCGGTGCTGGCCGGCTACGTGGTGGCGGCAGAAGAGCAGGGGGTGAGCCAAGACAAGCTCTCCGGAACGATTCAGAACGACATTCTGAAAGAGTTCATGGTGCGCAACACCTACATCTACCCGCCCGAGCCGTCGATGAAGATCATCGGCGACATCATCGAGTACACGGCGCAGCACATGCCGAAGTTCAACTCGATCAGTATCAGCGGCTACCACATGCAGGAAGCCGGCGCCAACCAGGCGCTGGAGCTGGCCTTCACCCTGGCCGACGGCAAGGAGTACGTGAAGACCGCCATTGCCAAGGGCATGGACGTGGACGCGTTCGCCGGCCGCCTGAGCTTCTTCTGGGCGATCGGTATGAACTTCTACCTGGAGATCGCCAAGATGCGCGCCGCCCGCCTGCTGTGGACGCGCATCATGAAGGGCTTCGACGCCAAGAACCCCAAGAGCCTGATGCTGCGTACGCATTGCCAGACCTCGGGCTGGTCGCTCACCGAGCAGGACCCGTACAACAACGTGGTGCGCACCGCCATCGAGGCCATGGCGGCGGTGTTCGGCGGCACGCAGTCGCTGCACACCAACAGCTTTGACGAGGCCATTGCGCTGCCCACCGAGTTCAGCGCCCGCATTGCGCGCAACACGCAGCTCATCATCCAGGAAGAGACCCACATCACCAGCGTGGTCGACCCCTGGGCCGGCAGCTACATGATGGAGAGCCTCACGCAGGAAATGGCCGACAAGGCCTGGGCCATCATCGAAGAGGTCGAGGCCATGGGCGGCATGACCAAGGCCGTGGACAGCGGCTGGGCCAAGCTCAAGATCGAAGCCGCCGCTGCCGAGAAGCAGGCGCGCATCGACAGTGGCAAGGACGTGATCGTCGGCGTCAACAAGTACAAACTCAAGAACGAAGATCCGATCGAGGCGCGCGACATCGACAACGTGGCGGTGCGCGACGGGCAGATCGCCCGCCTGCAAGCCATCAAGGCCACGCGCGATGCGGCCCAGGTGGAAGCCGCGCTGAACGCGCTGACCGCTGCCGCCGACTCCGGCCAGGGCAACCTGTTGGACCTGTCGATCAAAGCCATCCGCCTGCGCGCCACGGTGGGCGAGGTGAGCGATGCGCTGGAAAAGGTGTATGGGCGCCACCGCGCCGACACGCAAAAGGTGACCGGTGTGTACGCTGCCGCTTACGACTCCGCCGAAGGCTGGGATGCGCTCAAAGGTGAAATCAACGCCTTCGCCGAGGCGCAAGGCCGTCGCCCGCGCGTGATGATCAGCAAGCTCGGCCAGGACGGCCACGACCGCGGCGCCAAGGTGGTGGCCACGGCCTTCGCCGACCTGGGCTTCGACGTGGACATGGGCCCACTGTTCCAGACGCCCGAAGAATGCGCCCGCCAGGCGATTGAAAACGACGTGCATGCGGTGGGCGTGTCCACCCTCGCCGCTGGCCACAAAACGCTGGTGCCGGCCATCATTGCCGAACTGAAAAAGCAGGGCGCCGACGACATCATCGTGTTCGTGGGTGGCGTCATCCCGCGTCAGGACTACGAGATGCTGTACGAGGCCGGCGTGAAAGGCATCTACGGCCCGGGCACCCCGATTCCGGCAAGTGCAAAGGACGTGCTGGAGCAGATCAAGAAGGCGCTGGGCTGAACTTGTTGAGGCTTTGATCGAGGGATATCATTTGATATCTATCAACGGAGGCTTGCCATGAGCGCACACACCGACACCGCCAAAATCTTCACCACAGGCCGCAGCCAAGCGGTGCGCCTGCCCAAAGCCTATCGCTTTGACACCGCCGAGGTGTTCATTGAGAAGGTGGGCAACACCGTCATTCTTCGCCCAAAAAGGGACGAGCCCGACGCTTGGGGCACGCGTTTGCAGTCCATCCTGAGTGGCTGGGAGGGCATGCCTGAAGAAATCGAGCGGGATCGAACCCTGCCGGTGGACGACATTGAGAGCCTTGACTGATGGCGACTCTGTACTTGCTTGACACCAACATGGTGATCTACATACAGCGCGGTGTGCCCAGCGTGCTCGCGCGCCTGAACGAGCTCGGGGCCGAACGGGTGGCGTTGTCGTCCATCGTGGTGGCCGAGTTGGCCTATGGCGTTGAGAAGAGTTTGCACAAAACACGCAACCGCAAGGTGCTGGAATTGTTCCTGAGCGAGGTGCGTGTGCTGCCCTGGACCCAAGAGGCCATGTGGCATTACGCCCAGCACAACCATGCGCTGCGCACGTCGGGCCAGCGCATCGGTGAAATGGATTTGTTGATTGGCTGCCATGCCTTGGCTTTGGATGCGGTTTGTGTGACCAACAACACCCGCGAATTCGAGTGCATCGACGGCCTGAAGCTGGAAAACTGGGCTCAACCCGGCGCGGCGGCATGACCTTCGACCAACTCTTTCACGGCCTGCTGCAAGGCGATGGCCTGGCCCAGCGCCGCGCCATGGCCAAGGCCATCACGCTGCTCGAATCGACCCGGGCCGACCACCGCGCGCAGGGCGACGAGCTGCTCACCGCGCTGCTGCCGCACACCGGCAGGAGCTTCCGTCTGGGCATCAGCGGCGTGCCCGGCGTCGGCAAGTCCACCTTCATCGAGGCACTGGGCCTGTACCTGATCGGCCAAGGCCACCGCGTGGCCGTGCTCACCATCGACCCCTCCAGCACGGTGTCGGGCGGCTCCATCCTCGGCGACAAGACCCGCATGGAGCACCTGAGCGTGCACGAACGGGCCTACATCCGCCCCAGCCCATCAAGCGGCACCCTGGGCGGCGTGGCCGAGAAAACGCGCGAGGCCATGCTGGTGTGCGAGGCCGCCGGTTACGACATCGTGATGGTGGAAACCGTGGGCGTGGGCCAGAGCGAGACGGCGGTGGCGAGCATGACCGACATGTTCGTGCTGCTGCAATTGCCCAACGCCGGCGACGATTTGCAGGCCATCAAGAAAGGCGTGATGGAAATCGCCGATCTGGTCGTCATCAACAAGGCCGACATCGACCCCGATGCCGCCACCCGCGCCCGCGCCCAGATCACCTCCAGCCTGCGACTGCTGGGGCTGCACGGTCGCAGCGAACACGCGCACCACGACGAGCGCATCTGGCACCCGCAGGTGATCCAGATCAGCGCCCTGCACAACCAAGGCGTCGACCGTTTCTGGGCCGAGGTCGCGCAATTCCAGACCCTGCAGAGCGCCAATGGCCGCCTGGCCGCGCGGCGACAGCAGCAGGCACGCGCCTGGATGTGGGAGCGCATCGACGCCGGCCTGAAGCAGGCCTTCCGCCTGCATCCCCAGGTACACGATCAGTTGCCCCGGCTGGAGCAGCAGGTGCTGGCCGGCCAGGTGCCGGCCTCGACCGCCGCGCGCCAGCTGTTGAATTTGTACGCTTCTTTTTCCCCCGTTCGGGCTGAGCCTGTCGAAGCCCCGGCGACCCTCCACTCCAGCCCTACGACAGGCTCAGGGCGATCGGACATTTGAGAACACGAACATGCAAGACATCCTGGACCAGCTGGAAAAGAAGCGCGCTGCGGCGCGACTCGGTGGCGGGCAGAAGCGCATCGACGCGCAGCACGCCAAAGGCAAGCTCACCGCCCGTGAGCGCATCGAGGTGCTGCTCGACGAAGGCAGCTTCGAAGAGTGGGACATGTTCGTGGAGCACCGCTGCACCGACTTCGGCATGCAGGACAACAAGGTGCCCAGCGACGGCGTGGTCACCGGCTACGGCATGATCAACGGCCGGCTGGTGTTCGTGTTCAGCCAGGACTTCACGGTCTTCGGCGGTGCGCTCTCCGAAGCCCATGCCGAGAAGATCTGCAAGATCATGGACCAGGCCATGAAGGTCGGCGCGCCGGTGATCGGCCTGAACGACTCGGGCGGCGCCCGCATCCAGGAAGGCGTGGCCTCGCTCGGCGGTTATGCCGAGGTGTTCCAGCGCAATGTGATGGCCAGCGGCGTGGTGCCGCAGATCAGCATGATCATGGGCCCTTCGGCCGGCGGCGCGGTGTACTCACCCGCCATGACCGACTTCATCTTCATGGTGAAGGATTCCAGCTACATGTTCGTCACCGGCCCCGAGGTGGTGAAGACCGTGACGCACGAGGAAGTGACGGCCGAGGAACTGGGCGGCGCCATCACCCACACCACCAAGAGCGGCGTGGCCGACCTGGCGTTTGACAACGATGTGGAGGCGCTGCTGATGCTGCGCCGGCTCTACAACTACCTGCCGCTGTCCAACCGCGAAAAGGCGCCCGTGCGCCCCAGCGGCGACCCGATCGACCGCGTCGAGATGAGCCTGGACACATTGGTGCCCGAGAATCCCAACAAGCCCTACGACATGAAGGAGCTGATCGTCAAGACGGTGGACGACGGCGACTTCTTCGAACTGCAGCCCGAGTACGCCAAGAACATCCTGATCGGCTTTGCCCGCATGGACGGCCAGACCGTGGGCATCGTCGCCAACCAGCCGCTGGTGCTGGCCGGCTGCCTGGACATCAAGTCGAGCATCAAGGCGGCGCGTTTCGTGCGCTTCTGCGACGCCTTCAACATTCCGGTCATCACCTTCGTGGACGTGCCCGGCTTCATGCCCGGCACCTCGCAGGAGTACGGCGGCATCATCAAGCACGGGGCCAAGCTGCTCTACGCGTACGCCGAGTGCACGGTGCCCAAGATCACCGTCATCACGCGCAAGGCCTACGGCGGCGCCTATGACGTGATGGCCTCCAAGCACCTGCGCGGCGACGTGAACTTCGCCTGGCCCAACGCCGAAATCGCGGTGATGGGGGCCAAGGGCGCGGTGGAAATCATCTTCCGCGAAGACAAGAACAACCCCGAGAAGCTGGCGGCCCGCGAAGCCGAGTACAAGGCCCGCTTCGCCAACCCCTTCGTGGCGGCCAACCGGGGCTACATCGACGACGTGATCATGCCGCACAACACCCGCAAGCGCATCTGCCGCTCGCTGGTGATGCTCAAGGACAAGAAGATCGAAAACCCGTGGCGCAAGCACGGGAACATTCCTCTTTGAGTTTCAGGGTGCTTGTCATGTCTGTTGCGTGCGCTGGACCGGAACGTGTGGGCGCTTTGCTCCGTGTCCCCCGCGCTGCGCGCTCCTCCTTTACCTGCGCAAAGCGCCCACACGGCCCTATCCAGGGTGGTGGGTATGCATCTGTTTTGCGAGCCACTTTCTCCGCGGCTTTGGTGTCGGCGCGCCTGGTGCAGCGAAGTCAAGGAGGTACCCGAAGGGCGGGAGACATGAGCGGAGGCAGGCACGGCGGCCCCCAGGCGGGCACAGCACCACATCACGGCACAAACAACACCATTCCTCCCGTTTAGGAGACCCTTATGTTCACCAAAATCCTGATTGCGAACCGCGGCGAGATCGCCTGCCGCGTGATCGCCACTGCGAAGAAGATGGGCATCGCCACCGTGGCGGTGTATTCCGAGGCCGACAAGGAAGCCCGCCATGTGGCGCTGGCCGACGAGGCCGTGCTGCTCGGCCCCGCGCCCTCGCGCGAGTCCTACCTGGTGGCCGACAAGATCATTGCCGCGGCCAAGGCCACGGGCGCGCAGGCCATTCACCCCGGCTACGGCTTCCTGAGCGAAAACGAGGCCTTTGCCAAGCGCTGTGAAGACGAGGGCATCGCCTTCATTGGTCCGCGCCATTTCTCCATCGCGGCCATGGGCGACAAGATCGCGTCGAAGAAGCTGGCGCTGGAAGCCCAGGTCAACACCATCCCGGGCTGGAACGACGCAATTGAGACGGCCGAGCGCGCGGTGGAGATCGCCAAGGACATTGGCTACCCCGTGATGATCAAGGCCTCGGCCGGCGGCGGTGGCAAGGGCCTGCGCGTGGCCTTCAATGACAAGGAAGCGTTCGAGGGCTTCACCAGCTGCCGCAACGAGGCCCGCAACAGCTTCGGCGACGACCGCGTGTTCATTGAGAAATACGTGCTGGAGCCGCGCCATATCGAGATCCAGGTGCTGGGCGATTCCCACGGCAACGTGATCTACCTGAACGAGCGCGAGTGTTCCATCCAGCGCCGGCACCAGAAGGTGATTGAAGAGGCGCCGTCGCCCTTCATTTCCGACGCCACGCGCAAGGCCATGGGCGAGCAGGCCGTGGCGCTGGCCAAGGCCGTGAAATACCAGTCCGCCGGCACGGTGGAGTTTGTGGTGGGCAAGGACCAGGATTTCTACTTCCTGGAGATGAACACCCGTTTGCAGGTGGAGCACCCGGTGACGGAATGCATCACTGGCCTGGACCTGGTGGAGCTGATGATCCGTGTGGCCGCTGGCGAGCAGCTGCCGCTGACGCAGGACGAGGTGAAGCGCGAGGGCTGGGCCATCGAGTGCCGCATCAACGCCGAAGACCCGTTCCGCAACTTCCTGCCCAGCACAGGCCGGCTGGTGCGCTTCAACCCACCGGCGCAGACCATGCACCAGTCGAACACCGACGCGCTCTACGGCGTGCGCGTGGACACCGGCGTGGTCGATGGCGGCGAGATCCCGATGTACTACGACTCGATGATCGCCAAGCTCATCGTGCATGGCAAGGACCGCACGGAGGCCATTGCCAAGATGCGCGAGGCGCTCAACGCCTTCGTCATCCGCGGCATCAGCAGCAACATCCCCTTCCAGGCGGCTTTGCTGGCGCACCCGAAATTCGTCTCGGGCCAGTTCAACACCGGCTTCATCGCCGAGCAGTACGCCAACGGCTTCAAGGCCGAGGATGTGCCGCACGACGACGCCGATTTCCTGGTGGCCTTGTCCGCTTTCGTGCGTCGCAAGTCGCGCGAGCGGGCCAGCGGTCTCAGCGGCCAGCTGCCGGGCTATGGCGTGAAGGTGGGCAGCGACTACACCGTGATCAGCCTGGCCGCCGACGGACGTCACACCTACACCCCGGTGCATGTGGACGAGTTCGTGGGCGAAACCGGCGCGGCGCTGGTGACCGTGGGTGGCAAGCGTTACAAGATGAGCTCACCTTCGCGCCTGAACGACGTGGCGCTCACCGGCGAGTGCAACGGTGTGCCCTTCACCGCCCAGATGGAGCGCGGTTCGGCGCGCAACCCGCTGTCGCTGGTGGTGCAGCACAACGGCACCCGGCTGGAAACCATGGTGGTGTCGCCCCGCATGGCCGAGCTGCACCAGCTCATGCCCTTCAAGGCGCCGCCAGACATGAGCCAGTTCGTGCTGTCGCCCATGCCGGGGCTGCTGGTCGACGTGGCCGTTCAGGTGGGCCAGCGGGTGCAGGCGGGCGAACGCGTGGCCGTGATCGAGGCCATGAAGATGGAGAACGTGTTGTTCGCTGCGGCCGATGGCGTGGTGGCCAAGGTGCTGGCATCCAAGGGCGAGTCTCTGAGCGTGGACCAGCCGATTGTGGAGTTCGAGCAATGAAGGGAACACCAAGACCGTTCAAGGTGCTGGGCGTTCAGCAAATTGCCATCGGCGGACCCGACAAGTTGCGCCTGCAGAAGCTCTGGGTCGACATGCTCGGCCTGGACGTCACGGGTACCTTCCGAAGCGAGCGCGAGAACGTGGACGAAGACATCTGCGCCATCGGCAGCGGGCCGTTCAGGGTCGAGGTCGATCTGATGCAGCCGCTCGACCCGGACAAAAAGCCGGCCGTGCACACGACGCCGCTCAACCACATCGGCCTGTGGATCGACGACCTGCCTCTGGCGGTGGAATGGCTCACTGCACAAGGCGTGCGCTTCGCCCCTGGTGGCATCCGCAAGGGGGCGGCCGGTTTTGATATCACCTTCCTGCACCCCAAGGCAAACGACGAATTCCCCATTGCCGGGGAGGGCGTGCTGATCGAACTCGTGCAGGCACCCGCCGAGGTGGTCGCCGCGTTTGCGCAGCTCGCACAGCGCCCGCACTGACGGCCCACCGCTGGTGCTCACAGGCCCTGCAGCGTGTTCGCTGGCAGGGCCTTTTTACAGGATGACCGCCAGGTGAAGGGTGTTTCTGGGTGGTGATTCGACCGGTGTTCGCGGTACCGCGTCTGGCGGCGCGTCCTAAGCTCGATCTGATCCGGAACCCTGTCACCAGCGCGCGGCTGGAGGGTTCGAGCTCCTATCGCTGCCAGGAATGCGCCATGTCCGCCACCAACACCACCACCCAGCCACCCGTGACCGCCGCGCCACAGGAGGCGGCCCACCTTCTCGCTCAGGGCGATCTGCGTTGGGCACAAGCTCGACCGCCGCAGTGGCGCGAACGCGAACTGGCCTTGCCCTGGCCGCATGACCTGCTCGTCGCCTTCAGCCTGCGCATGGCCACCCACGGCATGAGCCTCAGCCGTTCCCTGATGTTGTGCGACCGTCGCTATGCCCTGCAGCAACTGGTGGATGCCCACAGCCTGGACGACGAAGGCCTGCGCGTGCTTGCGGTTCAGCTGTTCCGTCACTTCCAGGCCCGGCAGTCTCGCCTGGGTTCATCGCACTGAGGGTTTACCCGGCAGGGGCTCAAGACAGCCAGCCGTGCTCCGATAACCCGTGCATGTGCAAAGTCGCGGCGAACCCCTCCACCGATCAAGCCGAACGGCTGGGGGATCGACCCGGCGGCCCCCCGCCGCGCAATCCCTCACCCTTCGCGATCCAGGAGATGCGCCCCCATGACAGCGTTCAAGGCCTTACACCCCGGCATGTGGCTGATGCGCCGCATGCGGCTGCCGATCAAGCTGGGCTTGCTGGCCACCGTGCTGGTGGTGCCCCTGGTCATCGTCTGTCTGCTGCTGGTGCAGCGTCTGAGTGGAGAGGCCGGACTGGCCCGGAGTGAGTCGGCCGGGGTGGACCGCATTCGGGAACTCAGCGCCTTGGTCGGTGCGGTGCAACTGCACCGGGGGCAGGCAGCGCTGCAGCGGTCCGGGGGGGCGACCACAACGGCGGGGCTGGAGGCGGCCCGGGCCGATCTGCGCCGGGCACTGGCGGCTGTGCAGGCGGGGCTGGCCCTTCGGCCCGAATGGGGCCTGAACCAGGCGTGGGCCTCTTTGCAGGGGCGTCTGGACGAGCTGAGCCAGCCAGGCGCTGCAGCGGCACCCGACGCCTTCGAGCGCCACACCGAACTCGTGGCCGAGCTGAGGCGCCTGGTCTACACCGTGGGCGAGCGCTCGGGCCTGCTGTTCGATCCGGAGCCGGCCACCTACTTCCTCATGGACATGGTGGTGAGCCGCACGGTCGGGTGGGGCGAGTCGCTGGCGCGCATCCGCGGTGCGGGTGCAGCCCAGCTGGCGCTGCCGGATCCCGATGCCGACGTGCTGAGTCGCCTGCGGTTGCAGCTCGGCAGTTTGCAGGCCGATGTGCACGATCTGCGCTTCGCCATGGATTTTGCGGGCCGACACGGCCTGGCCGATCTGAACGGTGCGCCAGCACTCAGCGCCACCGAGCGTTTTCTGGACCTGAGTCAACGTGCGCTGGCGGCACCCGGTTCGGTGCCGGGTGATGTCTTCTTTGCGGCCGGTACCGAGGCCCTGGCAGACGTGAACAGCTACCAGGCGGCGGTGCTGACGCGCTTGAACGGGTTGCTGGATCAGCGAGCCGATCAGCTGACGTTCTTGCGCCAGGCGGCCCTGGGCGGTACCACGCTCGGCATGGCGCTGCTGGTGTACCTCATGCTGGCCTTCTACTACAGCTTCATCAGCGACTTCCGGCAGGTGATCGGCGTGATGGCGCAGACCGCTGGCGGCAACCTGCGCGCCAGCTTGCGTGCCCGTGGCACCGATGAGCTTGCCGAGATGGCCCGGCTGTTGCAGACCATGATCGGCAACCTGTCTGCCATGGTGGCCGAGGTGCGCAGCAACTCGGCCCTGGTGGCCCACGCCGGCAAGAGCCTGGCGCTGGGCAACCGCGATCTGGCCGACCGCACCGAGCAGCAGGCCGCCAACCTGGAGCAGACCGCCGCCAGCGTGCAGCAGCTGTCGTCCACCGTGCACCAGAACGCCGAGACCGCGGGCGACTCCGATACCCAGGCCGCCCTGGTGCGCGACGTGGCCGAGTCCGGGGCGGCCTCGATGGGACGCGCGGTGGATTCGGTGGAAGTGATCCAGAAAAGTGCGCAGAAGATGAACGAGATCATCGGCGTGATCGACGGCATCGCCTTCCAGACCAATATCCTGGCACTGAACGCCGCCGTGGAAGCGGCCCGTGCCGGCGAGCAGGGCCGCGGCTTTGCCGTGGTGGCCAACGAGGTGCGCACGCTGGCGCAGCGCTCGGCGGCGTCCTCGAAGGAAATCCGGCAGTTGATCGAGGCCTCTGCCTCGCAGGTGGAGGCCAGCGTGGCGCAGATCCGCTCGGTGGGCGGCAGCATCACGCAGATCGTCAACGGCGTGCGCGGGGTGGCGGCCAATATGTCGCTCATTTCAGCGGCCAGTGCCGAGCAGAGCACCGGTTTGATTGAAATTTCATCGGCGGTGGGCCAGCTGGATGAAATCACCCAGCGCAATGCGCAGATGGTCGAGCGCGCGGTCTCCCAGGCCAACCAGCTGGAGCAGCGGGCTGCCCACCTGTCCAGCGCCGTCTCGTCCTTCATGCTCCAGCAGGGCACGGCGGAAGAGGCCATGGTGCTGGTCCAGCAGGCGCTGGTGCACCGGCAGCGCGTGGGCCGCGATGCCTTTGTGCGCGAGCTCACCGACCCCGCCCACGGTTTTCATGACCGTGACATGTACGTCTTCGCGCTCGACATCCAGGGCGTCTACCGCGCGTTTGGCGGCAAGCCCGAAAAAGTGGGTAGCCGGGTGCAGGACATCGCGGGTGTGGATGGCGCCGCCCTGCTGCAGGCCATCGTGACGCAGGCCGAGAGCGAACCCGGCTGGGTGGAATACGACATCGTCAACCCGGCCAGCGGTCTGGTGCAGGCCAAGATGTCCTACGTGCGCAAGATCGACGACCTGTACGTGGGTTGCGGGGTCTACAAGTCCTCGGTGCTGCAGGTCGCCGCCTGAGGTCGATCGCCTGAGTATACGCGCGGCTGCCGCAAGGGCGTTGATCGGCAGGCCCGTCGCACGCTGAAAGCGTGCGCCAGAGCAGCTGGTCAGTCCGTGCCGGCTTCGCGCCGCGCCCGTGACCTGGCCAGAGCGGCCTCAATCACCGCTCGCTTGCGATCAAGCATGGCCGGGTCGGTGTGCAGCGAGTGGGCGGGAAGATCCGCCAGTTTCGCTTCGGCCTTGGCTTCGAGCCGTGCTGCTCGTTCCCGCTCTTCACACGCCAGTCGCTGTACCCGCGCCTGGTAGCGTTCACGCGCCTGTTGCGCCTGGGCCGGCGTCCAGGCCTGCCAGCCGGTGTGCTCGCCGCTGACGATCTCCAGGGAAATGCAGTCCACCGGGCACACGGGAATGCACAGCTCGCAACCGGTGCAGTAGGGCTCGATCACGGTGTGCATCTGCTTGTTGCTGCCCACGATCGCGTCGGTGGGGCAGGCCTTGATGCACAGCGTGCAGCCGATGCACCAGTTCTCGTCGATCACCGCCAGGGTGAGCGGACCTTCGATGCCGTTGTGGGGATTGAGGGGCGTGACCGGACGCCCGGTGAGGTGGGACAGGCGCTCGACCCCTTCGACACCGCCGGGGGGGCACTGGTTGATGTCGGCCTGTCCGGCCGCGATGGCCTCGGCATACCGGGCGCAATCGGGAAAGCCGCAGCGCGTGCATTGCGTCTGCGGCAGGGCGGCGTCGATGCGCCGTGCAAGCTCGTTCATGCCGGGCACTATACCCGTGGCGCGGGCGGTGGGGCCCGCGGCGGGACGGCCCCTCAGCCGGCGGGCGGCTTTTCCTGGGTCGGCGTTGGCGCAGCAGGGGCGGCGGCTGCCTTGGCCTGGGACCGGGTCGAGGGCTTGCGGGCCCGGGCCGCCACGGCGGTGCCGGGGGCGGCCACCGGCACCTGTGCGGCGGCTGAAACCCCCTCTGCCGCGGGGCTGGACGCCAGCGCGTCGGCCTTGCGGCGGCTCACGCGGGCAGGGGCCTTGGCGGGCGCCTTCTCACCGTCGGTAGCGGACTGGTGGGCCACGATGAACGCCTTCACGATGGGATACACCATTTCGCGCCAGCGGCGACCGCTGAAGATGCCGTAGTGCCCGGCCCCTTCGGCCTCGTAGTGCATCTGTTGCGTCTTGGGAATGCCGGTGCACAGGTCGTGAGCGGCAGCGGTCTGGCCAGAGCCCGAGATGTCGTCCAGTTCACCTTCGACCGTCAGCAGCGCGGTGGTGGTGATGTCTTGAGGACGCACGCGTTCGGGTTTGCCCTGGGGGTTCTTCACGTCCCAGGTGCCGTTGACCAGCTTGAAGTCCTGGAACACGGTGTCGATGGTTTCCAGGTAGTAGTCGGCGTCCATGTCGAGCACGGCGTTGTACTCGTCGTAGAACTTGCGGTGGCTCTCGGCGCTGGAGTTGTCGCCCTTGATCAGGTCTTTGAAGTAGTCGTAGTGGCTGGTCGCGTGGCGGTCGGGGTTCATGGCCACGAAACCGGTGTGCTGCAGGAAGCCGGGGTACACGCGGCGGCCGGCGCCGGGGAAGCTGTCGGGCACGCGGTAGATCACGTTGTTCTCGAACCAGCTGTGGCTGCGCTGCGTGGCCAGGTTGTTCACGGCCGTGGGCGACTTGCGGGCGTCGATGGGGCCACCCATCATGGTCATGGACAGCGGGGTGGTCTCGCCGCGGCTGGCCATCAGCGACACAGCGGCCAGCACCGGCACGGTGGGCTGGCACACGCTCATCACATGGCAGTTGCCATAGTTCTCCTGCAGGTAACGGATGAACTCCTGCACATAGTTGACATAGTCATCGAGGTGGAACTCGCCTTCCGACAGGGGCACGAGGCGGGCGTTCTTCCAGTCGGTGATGTAGACCTTGTGGTCGCTCAGCATGGTGCGCACGGTGTCGCGCAGCAGTGTGGCGTAGTGACCGGACAGCGGCGCCACGATCAGCACCACCGGCTGGCCCTTGAGCTTGACCAGGGTGTCGGTGTCGTCCGAGAAGCGCTTGAAGCGGCGCAGTTCGCAGAACGGCTTGTCGACCTCGACCCGCTCATGAATGGCCACGTCGATGCCGTCCACGTCCACCTTGTGAATGCCGAACACCGGCTTCTCGTAGTCCTTGCCCAGGCGGTGCATGAGGTCGTAAGCGGCCGAGATGCGTTGCGCCATCGGCAGCTGCGACAGCGGCAGTGCCGGGTTGCTGTAGAGCTTGGCCGCCACTTCGGCCAGGTCAGCGAAGGGCTCCATGATGGAACGCTGGGTCTCGTAAATCTGGTAGAGCATGGCAGTTCACAATCGGTTATGTTGCAGTGCAATATAACAGCAACGCGTTGGTCTGTAAGCGGTGGGAACACCTAATGTCCGCGTGGCGCTGTCACCTTCGTGAAAGCATGCGACGGATTGCTTTCACTCGCGACCAGTGGCTAACCGGCGCGAACTTGGCATGTCAGTGTAGCGATTAAGTTTTCGCTCTGCTGACACGAAACGGCCTGAGGCGTTGTCCGGCGGCCGGACCGGGCGTGTGTTGCCACACCGTCTGGCGATCAGCCGGGGTCGACTGGCCTGTCCGCGGCGGCAGCGGCAGCGGCCGCTCGCAGCTTGTCTTTCTTGCTCGGTCGCTTGCCCTTGATGCCGCCGGTGCCGGGGTCGGCCAGGGCAGCTGCGCTGGCGGCCCGGGTGGGTTCGAAGCCGGCGATCCGCTCCCGCGGCAGGCTCAGGCCCTGGCGCTTTTCGATCAGGCGCCAGTGGGCCTCGGCGTCGGCCCCCACGAAGCTGATGGCCAGCCCGCCTTCGCCCGCGCGGCCGGTGCGCCCGATGCGGTGCACATAGTCCACCGCCGAGCGGGGCAGGTCGTAGTTCACCACCACCGGCAGCTGGGCGATGTCGATGCCCCGCGCCGCCAGGTCGGTGGTCACCACCACGTCCCAGCGCTTGTCCTTGAACTCGTCCAGCGTCTGCTGGCGTGCTCCCTGGCTCAGGCCGCCGTGGAACGAGGTGGCGTACAGGTCGCCGTGGTGCAGCTTGGCGGCCACGCGCTCGGCCGCGTATTGCGTGGCCACGAACACCAGCACGCGTTCCCAGCCGTTGTCCTTGATGAGTTGTCGCAGCAGGCCGGCGCGCCGCTCCGGATCGACCTCGATCACGCGCTGCAGCACCACGGCATCCGCCACGATGGGGGCTTCGATGGCGATGCGTTGCGGCTCGTGCAGCAAGCCGGCGGCCAGCGCCTGCACCTCGGCCGGAAAGGTGGCGGAGAAGAACAGGTTCTGGCGTCGTGCGGGCAGCAGGGCCAGCACGCGGGTCAGTTCGTCGGCAAAGCCGAGGTCGAGCAGGCGGTCGGCTTCGTCCAGCACCAGCAACTCGACTGCAGAGAGGCGCAGTGCGTTGTGCTCCACCAGATCGAGCAGGCGCCCGGGGGTGGCCACGACCACGTCGGCGCCGCCGCGCAGCGCCATCATCTGCGGGTTGATCGACACGCCACCAAACGCCACCGCCACCTTCGGGCGTTCGGCCAGGCCCTGCGCCAGGCTGCGCACCACCTCGCCGGCCTGTGCGGCCAGTTCGCGCGTGGGCACCAGTACCAGGGCCCGCACCCGCCGTGGCGTGTGACCGCCGCCGCCCTGCAGCCGCTGCAGCATCGGCAGTACGTACGCCGCGGTCTTGCCCGAACCGGTCTGGGCTGTCGCCAGCAGATCGGCGCCGCGCAACATGGCGGGAATCGCCTCGGTCTGGATGGGGGTGGGCGTGGCAAAGCCGAGGTCGGCGGCGGCCTGAGCGAGTGCGGGCACGAGGCCCAGAGCGGTGAATGGCATGGATCGGGGAGTGTAGCGGTCCGGGGTACCATGCGGCCCCATGAAAAACGCGTTTTCGGCCGCTGGCCTGGTCTATTCGACGGATGCCGGTCGCATGTGCCCCGACTGCCGCCAGCCGCTGGCGCAATGCGCCTGTCAGCAGGCGGCCGCGTCGCGAGTGCTGGGTGACGGCAAGGTGCGCGTGTCCCGGGAAACCAAGGGGCGAGGTGGCAAGGCCGTGACACTGGTCAAGGGGCTGGCGCTGAACGAGGCCGACCTGGTGCAGCTGGGCAAGCAGCTCAAGGCCGCTTGCGGCAGCGGTGGGACGGTGAAGGACGGCGTGGTCGAGATCCAGGGCGACCACGTCGAGCGTGTGCTCGCTGCCTTGAAGGCCCAGGGCCACCAGGCCAAACGCGCCGGCGGTTGAGCAGCGCGGTGCCCGGTGGGTGGATCGGTCAGAACCAGCCGGCCCACCAGAGCCGCAGCCGCATCCCCAACTCACTCGTGTAGCCCACGCTGGCGGCCCGCACATGGCCCTGGGCGTCGAGCGCCACAAAGGCGGGCACTGCCTGAAAGCCCAGCAGGCGGGCCATGTCGCCGCGTGGGTCGACGGCCGTGGGCCAGCGCAGTCCGCGCTGGGCCAGCACGCGTGCCACGGCATCGGCGTCGCCCGACTGCATGGCCATCGTCAACACCCGCCCGCCGGGCACGAGGCGGCTGATGCTGTGCTCTTCGGTGCGGCAGATGGGGCACCAGTCGGCCCACACATGCAGGGCCACCGGCTGGCCGGGATGCCGGGCACGCCACTCGTTCAGCGTGGTGAGGGTCCGGCTGCCGTCGGGGGCGATCAGGATGAAGGCCAGGTCGGGTACCGGGCCGTCGGGTACGTGCCGGGTTTGCCAGGTGTGCACACCCAGCGCCACCACCAGCACCAGCATCAGGGTGCCCAGGTGCTGGCGCCATTCGCGGCGCAGGTGATCGGCGATGCGGCGCATCAAGGTCCCGAGGTGGCCGGCTGCCACGTTCCCATCAGCGCAGCACCTCCAGCAGACGGTCCAGCCCACCGCTGTTGATCGCCACCATGGCCTGCTCGCGCACGGCGGGTTTGGCGTGGTAGGCCACCGAGAGGCCGGCCACGCCCATCATGGGCAGGTCATTGGCGCCGTCGCCCATGGCGATGCACTGGCCAGGCTCAATGCCCAGCAGCGACGCCACTTCGAGCAGCGTGCGGCGCTTCTCAGCGCCGTCGCAGATGTCGCCCCAGGGCTGGTCCACCATGTGGCCGCTGAGCTCCCCGCAGTTCGGACCGCTTTTGACCTCCAGCACATTGGCCCGCACAAAGTCGATGCCCAGTGTGTCGCGCACACGGTATGCGAAGAAGGTGAAGCCGCCTGAGACCAGCAGCACCTTCAGGCCGGCGGCCTTGCAGGCGTGGATCAGTTCGGCCGCGCCGGGGTTGATGCGCATGCGCTCCACATACACCTGTTCCATGTCGGCGATGGTCACGCCCTTGAGCAGGGCCACGCGCCGGCGCAGGCTGTCCTTGTAGTCGCTGATCTCGCCGCGCATGGCGGCCTCGGTGATGGCCGCCACCTCGGCCTTGCGGCCCACGGCGTCCGCAATCTCGTCCACGCACTCGATGTTGATCAGCGTGGAGTCCATGTCGAAGGCGATGAGCTTGAAGTCGCTCAGTTTCAGGGGCGGCGTGAAGCCCCTCACGGTGAGGCCGGGGGCGATGTCTTGGGCGGTGGCGGTGGTCATGGCGGGCATTATCGGGGCAGGGCTCGGCGGGGTCTCGGGCGGGCTGGCTCAGGCCGGCTGGGGCTGGGCCAGGGGCGTGCCCAGGCTGCGCAGCACGTCGCGCACCAGCTGCACGCGGTCCTTCACCTCGGGCAGCGCGCGCTCGATGCGCAGCTTCTCGTTGCCGGCCAGCTTGATGTGCTTGTTCTTCTGGATCAGTTCAATGATGCGCATGGGCTCCACCGGCGGGTTGGCCTTGAAAGTGATGTTGGTCACCCCGGGCGCCGCGTCCACCTTCACCACGCCGTAGGGCACGCTCAGCACGCGCAGGCGGTGCACGTCGATGAGCGTCTGGGCCTGCGCGGGCAGCTTGCCGAAGCGGTCCACGATTTCCTCCAGCAGCGCGTCCACCTGGTCGGCGGTCTTGGCCGTGGCCAGCTTCTTGTAGAAGGACAGGCGCAGGTGCACGTCGCCGCAGTAGTCGCTGGGCAGCAGGGCGGGGGCGTGCAGGTTGATGTCGGTGGTGACGCTCAGCGGGCTCAGCAGGTCGGGTTCACGCCCGGCCTTCAGCGAGGCGACCGCCTCGCTCAGCATCTCGTTGTAGAGCTGAAAACCCACTTCCAGCATGTTGCCGCTCTGGTTTTCGCCCAGCACCTCGCCCGCGCCGCGGATCTCCAGGTCGTGCATGGCCAGGTAGAAGCCGCTGCCGAGTTCCTCCATCTGCTGAATCGCGTCCAGCCGCTGGGCCGCCTGCTTGGTCAGCCCCTCGATTTCCGGGACCATGAGGTAGGCGTAGGCCTGGTGGTGGCTGCGGCCGACACGCCCGCGCAGCTGGTGCAGCTGGGCCAGGCCGAACTTGTCGGCCCGGCTCATCACGATGGTGTTGGCCGTGGGCACGTCGATGCCGGTCTCGATGATGGTGGAGCACAGCAGCAGGTTGTAGCGCTGGGCCACGAAGTCGCGCATCACATGCTCCAGCTCGCGCTCGGGCATCTGGCCGTGGGCGATGGCAATGCGTGCCTCGGGCAGGATGGCTTCGAGTGCCTGCTTGCGGTTCTCGATGGTGTCCACCTCGTTGTGCAGGAAGTACACCTGACCGCCGCGCTTGAGTTCGCGTAGCACGGCCTCGCGGATCACGCCGTTGCCCTCGTTGCGCACAAAGGTCTTGATGGCCAGGCGGCGCTGCGGCGCGGTGGCGATCACGCTCAGGTCGCGCAGGCCTTCCAGCGCCATGCCCAGCGTGCGCGGAATGGGTGTGGCGGTGAGCGTGAGCACGTCCACCTCGGCGCGCAGTGCCTTCATCTGCTCCTTGTGGCGCACGCCGAAGCGGTGTTCCTCGTCGATGATGAGCAGGCCCAGGTTGTGGAATTTGGTGGACTCGCTCAGCAGCTTGTGCGTGCCGACCACGATGTCCACCGTGCCGTCGGCAATGCCCTTGATGGCAGCGGTGATCTCCTTGCCCGAGCGGAAGCGCGAGACCTCGGCGATTTTCACCGGCCACTTGGCGAAGCGGTCCACCAGCGTCTGGTAATGCTGCTCGGCCAGCAGCGTGGTGGGCGCCAAAAACGCCACCTGCCGCCCGCCGGTGACCGCCACGAAGGCGGCGCGCAAGGCGACCTCGGTCTTGCCAAAGCCCACGTCGCCGCAGACCAGGCGGTCCATGGGCCGCGGGCTGATCAGGTCCTGGATGACGGCGTGGATGGCGCCGCGCTGGTCGGCGGTTTCCTCGAAGCCGAAGTCGTTGGCAAACACCTCGTAGTCCTGCGCCGAGAAACGGAAGGCGTGGCCTTGGCGCGCCGCGCGGCGGGCGTAAATGTTGAGCAGCTCGGCGGCGGCGTCGCGCACCTGCTCGGCCGCCTTGCGCTTGGCTTTTTCCCACTGGCCCGAGCCCAGGCGGTGCAGCGGCGCTTCGTCTGCGCTCACGCCGGTGTAGCGCCCAATCAGCTGCAGCTGGCTCACCGGCACGTAGAGCACGGCCTTGTCGGCGTATTCCAGGTGCAGGAACTCCATGAGGGCGGGCGAGCCATCCGGGTTCTTCTCGCCCATGTCCATCTCGACCAGGCCGCGGTAGCGCCCGATGCCGTGCGCGTTGTGCACCACCGGGTCGCCCACGTTGAGCTCGCTCAGGTCCTTGATGAGCGCGTCGACATCGCTCACCTGTTCCTGTTTCTTGCGCCGGCGCGTGGTGGGGCCGGCGGCGAACAGCTCGGTCTCGGTCACGAAGTCGATGCCGTCTTCCAGCGACGAGAAACCGACCGTGAGCCCGGCGGTGGCGATGCCGATTTTCTCGTCGCTGCTTCGGAATTCGTCCAGCGAATCGAAAGCGGGCGGGTTCACACCGCTGGCGCGCAGGAAATCGAGCAGGCTTTCACGCCGGCCGTCGCTCTCGGCCAGCAGCAGCACGCGGTGTGCGGTGTGGCGGATATGTGCCTGCAGGCGCGAAAGCGGGTCGTCGGTGCCGCGCAGCACCGACAGATCGCCCAGCTTCTGGGCAAAGGCGTTGTCCGCGATGTCTTCCACCGCCGGGCGCAGCGCCAGTTGGGCGTGGGCGTTGGCGCGCGCGTAGAACTGCTCCATGCCCAGGAACAGCGCCTCGGGCGGCAGCACCGGGCGCTCGGGGTCGCCCTGCACCAGGCGGTAGCGGTCTTTGGTGTCCTGCCAGAAGCGCTGGAAGGCGGGTTCCAGGTCGCCGTGCAGCACCACGGTGGCTTCCGTGCCGAGGTAGTCGAACACGGTGGCCGTGTCGTCAAAGAACAGCGGCAGGTAGTACTCGATGCCGGCGGTGGCCACACCGTTGCCGATGTCCTTGTAAATGCGGCTCTTGGTCGGGTCGCCGTCGAGCAGTTCGCGCCAGCGGCTGCGGAATTTGGCGCGGGCGGCGTCGTCCATGGGGAATTCGCGGCCCGGCAGCAGCCGCACCTCGGGCACCGGGTACAGGCTGCGCTGGCTGTCGGGGTCGAAGGTGCGGATGCTGTCGATCTCGTCGTCGAACAGGTCCACGCGGAAGGGCACCAGCGAGCCCATCGGGAAGAGGTCGATCAGGCCGCCGCGCACCGCGTACTCGCCGGGGCTCACCACCTGCGTCACGTGCTGGTAGCCGGCCAGCGTGAGCTGGCTTTTCAGCTTCGCCTCATCCAGTTTCTGCTTCACCTTGAAGTGGAAGGTGTAACCCGCCAGGAAGGCCGGCGGTGCCAGCCGGTAGAGCGCGGTGGTGGCGGGCACCAGCACCACGTCGGCGCCGGTGTCCTTGTCGTGCTGGGAGATGCGCCAGAGCGTGGCCAGGCGCTCGGAGATCAGGTCCTGGTGCGGCGAGAAGGTGTCGTAGGGCAGCGTCTCCCAGTCCGGGAACAGCGCGCAGCGCAGGGCGGGAGCGAAAAACGCCATTTCGTCGATCAGCCGCTGCGCGTCGGTGGCGTCGGCGGTGACGATGGCGGTCAGCCGGCCGGCGGCTTTGTCACGCGCGGCGAGCTGCGCCAGCAGCAGCGCATCGGCCGAGCCGGTGGGGCGCGGCAGGGTGAAGCGTTTGCCGGGGTTGAGTTTGGGCAGTTCCATGGGTTACTCGGTTGGGGCCGTGCGGGACGGCTGCAAAGGCGCCGCAGACATGACAAACACCCCCGGCCGGTGGGGGCGGGGGTGTGAAGGGTGATTCTAGAATGCAGCCTCAGCCATGCCACCCGACAACCCTCAATCTCCCCACAGCGCCGCGCCACCGCCGCGGTGCCATGCCCTGCTGCCCTGTGCGGGCAGCGGTTCGCGCGCCGGTACCGCGAGCCCCAAGCAGTACCAGCCGCTGGCCGGGATGCCGCTGGTGCTGCACACGCTCGGCGCCTTGCAGGCCGTGCCGCGCATCGGGCGCTGCGTCGTGGTGGTCGCCCCCGGTGAGCGTTTTCTGAGCGTGGACACCGCTGACGTGGACGTGGTGCCCTGCGGCGGCGAGAGCCGCGCGGCCAGCGTGTTCAATGGGCTCGACTGGCTGCTCGGCCAGGGTGCTCAGGCACACGACTGGGTGCTGGTGCACGACGCCGCGCGATGCCTGATCACCCCCGCAGAGGTCGACGCCTTGCTCGACGCCTGCTGGGCCGATGCGGTGGGTGGCCTGCTGGCCCTGCCGCTGCCCGACACCCTGAAGGCGGGGCGCGGCGGTCGTGTGGCCGCCACTGTTGACCGGTCCGACAAGTGGCTGGCGCAGACGCCGCAGATGTTCCGGCTCGGCGCGCTGCGCGAGGCCCTGGCGGCGCGGGCAGCGGCCGGTTTCGAGGGCGTGACCGACGAGGCCAGCGCCATGGAAATGGCCGGCCACAGCCCGCTGCTGGTGCGCGGCAGCGCCCGCAACTTCAAGGTCACCTACCCCGAAGATTTCGCCCTGGCCGAATCGATCCTGGCCAGCCGCACTTCCCATACCTCAGCCCCGACACCATGAGCCTGCCCGCTTTCCCTTTTCGTATCGGCGAGGGCTGGGACGTCCATGCCCTGGTGCCGGGCCGCCCGCTCATCATCGGGGGCGTGCGCATTCCGCACCCCATGGGCCTGCTGGGCCATTCGGATGCCGACGTGCTGCTGCACGCCATCACCGACGCGGTGCTGGGGGCTGCCGGGCTGGGTGATATCGGTCGCCATTTCCCGGACACCGATCCCCGTTTCAAAGGCGCCGATTCCACGGTGCTGCTGGCCGAAGCGGCCGCGCGGGTGCGCGCCGCGGGCTACGAGATCGGCAACATCGACAGCACCGTGGTCGCGCAAGCACCCAAGCTGGCGCCTTACATGGCAGCCATGGCCGAGTCGGTGGCGCGAGCATTGGGCGTCGCCGTGGGCCAGGTCAATGTGAAAGCGAAGACGGCCGAGAAGCTCGGCCCGGTGGGGCAGGGCCTCTCGATCGAGGCGCGCGCGGTGGCCTTGCTGGTGGCCACCGCGCGCTGAGCGTCTGCGCGTCGGTCAGTCAGCGGCCCGTGGCAGCTTGATGTGCGCCGACAGGCCACCGCTGCTGCTGTTGGCCAGCGCAAACCGGCCGCCCATGCGGGCAATGGCCCGCTCGACAATGGCCAGGCCCAGCCCGGTGCCGGTGGCGGCGGTGCGGGACACGTTGCCTCGGAAGAAGGGCTGGGTGAGTTGCTCCAGTATGTCGGGGCTGACCCCGGGGCCATGGTCGCGCAATTTCACCAGCACCCAGTTGTCCTTGGCCTTGGCCGCGATCTCCACCTCCGTCACGCCAGTCTTGGGGTTCTGGCCATAGCGCTTGGCGTTCTCCAGCAGGTTCGACATCACGCGCTGCAGCTCCACGGCGTCGCCGGTCACCATGGTGTCGGGCGGGATGCTGGTGCTGATGTGGGTGTTCGGGTCGCTGCCGAGCGCGAACACGGCGGCGTCCACCACCTGGTTGAGGTTGACGCGCTGCGGCTGGAGGTGGTCGGGCCGGGCGTAATCCAGGAATTTGTCGATGATGGCGTTGACCTGCTCGATGTCGGCCGCCATGTGCTCGCGGGCCTGCATGTCGTCCACGCTCATCTCGGTTTCCAGCCGCAGCCGCGCCAGCGGCGTGCGCAGGTCGTGTGAGATGCCCGCCAGCATGAGGGCGCGGTCTTGTTCGATCTTGCTCAGTCGCTGGGCCATGCGGTTGAAACCGATGTTGACCTCGCGGATTTCACTCGTGGCCACCGCCTCGTTGAGCTGGCTCGAATTGAAGTCGCCTTCGCGCACGCGGCTGGCCGCGAACGACAGCTTCTTCAGTGGCCGGTTGATCAAGCGCGCGATCACGGCCGCACCCGAGAGCGAGAGCAGGGCGGCAGTGCCCAGCCAGATGAGCCAGGTGGTGCCGGCCACCGGCCCGATGCGCGAGGCGTCGGTCATGAGCCAGTAGGGGTCGCCGTCGATGCTGAAGCCGATCCACAGCCCCGGTCTCCCGTTGACCTCCCGGGCCACCACGGTGTCGGCGCCCAGACGGGCGTTCAGGCGGGCACTCACGTTGCGGCTGAGCGAGTCGACGTCGTACAGCCGGTAGGTGTCGTTGGGCTCGCGCGGGGCGATGCGCAACCCTTCCTCATCGGCCAGGGTCTTGATCAGCGACACCCGCGCAATGGAGTCCGAGTGCACCAGCGCGGCTCGGCTCAGGTTCACCAGGGAGGCGAGCTGCTGCGCGCTCTGCAGGGCGCGCGGCTCGTACTCCAGCGCGCGAAAGGTCTGCAGCCAGGCGACGATGCAGCCGATCAGCAGCAGGGCCAGAAAGAAGAAGGTGCGCCAGAACAGGCTGACGCCGCGCGGCGGGCGCGTGTCCAGCGGCGCCGGGGCGGTTTCCAGCGGGGTCGGTTCGGTTTCGAGGTGCGCGCGCGACTCACCGGGCATCAGCTGTTTCCGTCCGGCACAAACACATAGCCCACGCCCCAGACCGTCTGCAGGTAGCGGGGCGAGGCGGCGTCTTCCTCGATCAGCTTGCGCAGGCGCGAGACCTGCACGTCCAGGCTGCGATCGAACGGTTCGAACTCCCGGCCGCGTGCCAGCTGCGCCAGCTTCTCGCGCGACAGCGGCTGCCGCGGGTGGCGCACCAGCGCCTTGAGCATGGCGAATTCACCGGTGGTCAGCGGCAGGTCCACGCCCTCCTTGCGCAGGGTGCGCAGGCTCAGGTCGAACTCGAAGGGACCGAACTTCACGGCTTCCTGGTCTTGCGAAGGCGCACCGGGCACTTCGGTCGGTGGGCGACGGCGCAGCACCGCGTGGATGCGCGCCAGCAGCTCGCGGGGGTTGAAGGGCTTGCCCAGGTAGTCGTCGGCGCCCACTTCCAGGCCCACGATGCGGTCCACGTCCTCGCTCTTGGCGGTGAGCATGATGATGGGTGTGCGGTCACCATTGGCGCGCAAGCGGCGGCAGATGGACAGGCCGTCCTCGCCCGGCATCATCAGATCGAGCACGATCAGATCGACCGAGTCGCGCTGCAGCACGCGGTTGAGCGCCTTGCCATCTTCGGCCAGCATGACCTCGAAGCCTTCCTGCATCAGATAGCGGCGCAACAGGTCCCGAATGCGGACGTCATCGTCGACGACCAGGATCTTGTTGGGGCGGGCATTGGTTTGTGACATGGCAACAACTCCGAAAATGTAACAAACGCGATTGTGGCAGCCGCAAGTGCTTGTCAGCACTCGTTTTTTATTTTCCTGACACGGTGTTACAGATGTTGCCAACAAACTCGTTCGGTTCACCTGTGGCACATTCCACAATCCGGAGAGTGCGCATACTAGGAAGCATCATGAACACGTTCCTCTCGGGTGGTCTTTCCCTGCTGGTATTGAGTCCTGCACTGGCCTCGCCGCCCACGCGCGCCGCTTATCCCTTGCCGGGCCAGGCGCCGGTGTCGGTGATGCCGGTGGCCGCGGTGGATACCGACTCACGCAGTCGCATTCCCCTGCGGGAGGTCCTGCGCCAGCCGGTGGACGGGATCGAAGACCCGGGCAAGCTCTATCGCCTGTCGGTGGAGGAACGCCAGCGTTTGCGTGAGCAGCTGCGCAACCAGCCGCACCATTTTCAGCTCAAATAAGCGAACAAGGACGCGTCTTGCCCTGCACACCATCGCCTGTTTTCACCCCCACCGTTTCCTTGCCGGGGCGGCGCGCTCGCCACACTTGGGTCTTGGCGTTGATCACCGGGCTGGCCTGTTCGGCCGCGTTTGCCCAGCCAGCCGCGGCGCCCCCGGCCACTCCTGCACAGGTGAGCAACGTGGTTCAGCTCAGCGCCAGTGGCTTCAAGGAAGTCCAGCAGGACTGGCTCACCATGAGCCTGAGCACCACGCGCGATGGCCCCGATGCCGCTACGGTGCAGAACCAGCTCAAAGTGGCGTTGGACGCTGCGCTGGCCGTCGTCCGGCCGATGGCACTGCCCCAGCAGATGGAGGTGCGCACGGGCCGGTTCTCGCTGTATCCGCGCTATGGCAGCAATGGCCGCATCAATGGCTGGCAGGGCACCACCGAACTGGTGCTGGAAGGGCGCGATTTCACCCGCATCAGCACGGCGGCTGGCCGCATCCAGACCCTCACCATGGGCCATGTGCAATTCAGCCTCTCGCGCGAAGCCCAGCAGGCGCTGGAGGCCGAGGTGCAGGCCATGGCCATCGAGCGCTTCCAGCAGCAGGCCGGGCAGGTGGCCCGGGGCTTCGGCTTCAGCGAGTACAGCCTGCGCGAGGTGTCCATCAGCTCCGCTGACGGCGGTGGCGGCCCGGTGCGTCCGCGCATGATGGCGATGGAAGCCAAGGCCGCCATGTCCGACGCGCCGGTGTCGGTCGAGGCCGGCACCAGCATGGTCAACGTCACCGTCTCCGGCAGCATCCAGCTGCGGTGATCGCCCGGCGCGGTGGGCGCTTCCCGCAGAAGGTCCGCCCGGGCGCGGGCCTTCTGCATGGCGTGATGCCGTATGGCGGCGCTTTACTGCGCGACCCAGCCCCCGTCCATGTTCCAGGCCACGCCGCGCACGTTGTTGCCGGCGGCGGAGCAGAAAAACACCGCCAGTTCACCCAGCTCTTCCGGCGTGGTGAATTGCATCGACGGCTCTTTCTCGCCCAGCAGCACCTTTTTCGCTTCCTCGTTGGAAACGCCCAGGGCCGCGGCCTTGGCATCCACCTGTTTCTGCACCAGCGGCGTCAGCACCCAGCCGGGGCAGATGGCGTTGCAGGTTACCCCGGTGGCGGCGGTTTCCAGCGCCGTGACTTTGGTCAGGCCGACGACGCCGTGCTTGGCCGCCACATAGGCCGACTTCTCGGCCGATCCCACCAGCCCGTGCACCGAGGCCACGTTGATGATGCGGCCCCAGTTGGCCGCGCGCATCGCCGGCAGGGCCAGGCGCGTGGTGTGGAAGGCACTGCTGAGGTTGATGGCCATGATGGCGTCCCAGCGCTCGACCGGGAAATCTTCGATACGCGAAACGTGCTGGATACCGGCGTTGTTCACCAGGATGTCCACCTGCCCGAACTCGGCGACTGCGTAGGCCATCATCGCCTCGATCTCGGCCGGCCGGCTCATGTCGGCGCCGTGGTAGCCCACGCGAACACCCAGGGCCTCGATCTCGGCCTGTGGCCCGGCCACGTCGCCGAAACCGTTGAGCACGATGTTCGCGCCCTGACGCGCCAGGGCCTTGGCAATACCGAGTCCGATGCCACTGGTCGATCCGGTGACCAGGGCCGTTTTGTTCGCGAGCATGGGAGAACCTCCAGTTCCATTACGATCAGTTGAAAACAGTGAACGATTATCACGGAGCGCCGGAAAGGGACGATTCATGCCGCAGCCTCAATGCAAATACCTGCCCGTCGGCGGCCCTGCCGCGCGCGGCGCGGCGGAGCGCCGCATGGCCTACTGGGAGTGGTCGTCCGGGCCAGCGCTCGACAGCCGGCAGGTGGTGATCTGTGTGCACGGACTGTCCCGCCAGGGGCGTGACTTTGACGCACTGGCCACGGCGCTCTCTGCCCATGCCCGCGTGCTGTGCGTGGACGTGGCAGGGCGGGGCCAGAGCGACTGGCTCGAAGACCCCACGGCCTATCACGTGGGCACCTATGCGGCCGATCTGGCGGCGCTGGTGCGGGCGGTGCGCGCCGACACGCCCGACGCCGTGATCGACTGGGTGGGCACCAGCATGGGCGGGCTGATCGGCATGGCCGTGGCGGCCCAGCCGGCAATGGGCCTGCGCCGTCTGGTGCTCAACGATGTGGGCCCGGTGATCCAGTACGAAGCGCTGCAGCGCATCGGCACCTACCTGGGCCTGAATCCATCGTTTGCCAGCGAGCAGGAGGCGATCGACTACCTGGCCTCCATTTCCACCGGTTTCGGCCCACACACATCCGGGCAATGGCAGGCGCTGTCGCGCCCCATGCTGCGCGAGCGCGACGGTCGCTGGGGGCTGCACTACGACCCGGCCATCGCGGTGCCGTTTCGCGCCCTCACCAGCGGCCCGGACCCGGTGGCCGCCCGGCAGGCGGTGCAGCAGGGCGAAGCGGCCTTGTGGGGTCTGTATGACGCCATCGCGTCACCCACCTTGCTGCTGCGCGGGGCCGACTCCGATCTGCTCACGCGTGACACCGCTGCTGAAATGGGCCGTCGCGGTCCCCGCGCGGCCTGTGTCGAATTCGCCGGCGTGGGCCACGCCCCGACCCTCGTGGCGGCCGACCAGATCGCCGCGGTTCAAGCCTTCCTGGGTGGCGCCTGAGCGTGCCCGCCGACCATCCATGAAACGCTCCCCTCCTTCTTCGCCCGAGGCGGCGGCTCCGGCGCCGTCCCCTGTCACCTCCGCGGGCGGCGCTCCCTCGGCCATCGTCGCGGCCACGGCCACCAGCCTCCCCCAGCAGGCCCACGCGCTGTCGCGCGCTCGCGCCTTTGCCGAACCCTTGCTGGCCTGCGAGCAGCTCGACACCGGTGAAAACATACTGGACCACGCCGATGCGGTGGCCGCCATCCTGAACGACATCGGCGGCTCCGAGGCGATGCAGGCGGCGGCCTATCTGGTGTACGCCTGCCAGCACCTCAACCGGCCGCAGGAGGTGATCGCCAAGGCCTTCGGCGACAACTTCGCGGCGCTGGCCGTCGAAACCACCAAGCTGGTGCAGCTGCAGCGCCAGGCGCGTGTGAAGGCGGCCGAAGTGCAGGCCCGCAAAGAAGAGGAACGCCAGGCCGCGGCGCTGGACCCGGCCACGGCCGCGCTGTCGGCTGGCAAGGGGCCGGTGTCCGAGCTGGCCGCGAGCCAGACCGAGAACGTGCGCAAGATGTTGCTCGCGTTCTCGCGCGACCTGCGCGTCGTGATGCTGCGCCTGGCATCGCGCCTGCAGACGCTGCGATTCTTCGCCGCCAGCAAGGGCGACCCGGGCGAGGCCATGGCCAGCGAATCGCTGCATGTGTTCGCGCCGCTGGCCAACCGGCTGGGCATCTGGCAGATCAAATGGGAAATGGAGGACCTGGCCTTCCGTTTCCTGGAGCCCCACACCTACAAGCAGGTGGCGCGCCTGCTGGATGAGAAGCGGGCCGAGCGCGAAGCGCACATCGAGCAGGTGCGCGAGCAGCTGGAGAGCGAACTGCTGCGCCAGGGCGTCACCGCCTCGGTGCAGGGGCGGCCCAAGCACATCTACAGCATCGTGAAGAAGATGCGCGGCAAGTCGCTCGATTTCGACCAGGTGTTCGACATCCGGGCCTTTCGCGTTGTGGTGGCGAGCGTGGAAGACTGCTACGCCGTGCTGGCGCAGGTGCACGCCCAGTTCACGCCGGTCGCTGAAGAGTTCGACGACTACATTGCCAAACCGAAGGCCAACGGCTACCAGTCGCTGCACACCGTGGTGCGCGACCAGCAGGGCCGTGCGTTCGAAATCCAGATCCGTACGCAGGCCATGCACGATCATGCCGAGCATGGCGTGGCCGCCCACTGGGCCTACAAGGAAGCCGGCGCCAAGGGCTACGCGGGTGTGTCGGCCAGCTCCGATTACGACGCCAAGATCGCCGTGCTGCGCCAGCTGCTGGCCTGGGAGCGCGACCTCAGCGGCGCGGTCCAGGGCCTGTTCGATGACCGCATTTACGTGCTGACCCCCAACGCGGCCATCGTCGAGCTGCCCCAGGGGGCCACGGCGGTGGATTTCGCCTACACGGTGCACACCGACCTGGGGCACCGCTGCCGCGGCGCACGGGTCGATGGGGCGATGGTCACGCTCAACACGCCATTGCAGAACGGGCAGACGGTGGAGATCACGGCGGCGAAGGAGGGCAGCCCGTCCCGCGATTGGCTCAACCCCGATCTGGGCTACCTCGTCAGCCACCGGGCCAAGAGCAAGGTGCGCGCCTGGTTCAATGCCCAGGCCATGGAGGAAACCGTGGCCCGCGGTCGTGAGGCGGTGGAAAAGCTGTTGCAGCGCGAAGGGCGCACGGCGCTCAAGCTGGACGACCTGGCCACCGCCATGGGATTCGGCTCGGCCCAGGAACTGTTCGAACAGGTGGGCAAGGACGAGCTGTCGCTGCGGGCCATCGAGACCCACTTGCGCCCGGTCGAACCCGAGCCGGAATCCGAGGTGCCGACCTGGCTGAAGAAGCCGCGCAAGCAGCCCGGGCAGTCTCCTGGCGGCGTGCTGGTGGTGGGTGTCGAGTCCCTCATGACGCAGCTGGCCCGGTGCTGCAAGCCGGCCCCGCCCGACGATATCGGCGGTTTCGTCACACGGGGCAAGGGCGTGAGCATCCACCGCGCCGATTGCACCGACTTTGCGCATCTCAAGCGCAAGAACCCCGACCGGGTCATCGATGTGCAATGGGGTGGACAGGTCGTTCCCAGCCGCGACGGGCGATCGGCCGTCTACCCGGTGGACGTCGGCGTGGAGGCCCTGGATCGCCAGGGTCTGCTGCGCGACATTTCCGACGTGTTCGCGCGTGAGAAGATGAATGTGATCGGCGTGCAGACGCAAAGTGTCAGGGGCGTGGCGTGGATGACCTTCACCATCGAGGTGGCCGACGCCCGACAGGTGGCCCGGGCCATGTCGGTGGTCAGCGACGTGGAAGGTGTGCGAACCGTGCGCCGAAAATGAGCCGCGTCCTCAAAATGTCCAGAATCGCTGCTATACTCTTGGTCTTCGGACAGTTTGTAGGCGCGTAGCTCAGCTGGTTAGAGCACCACCTTGACATGGTGGGGGTCGTTGGTTCGAGTCCAATCGCGCCTACCAAATTCATCCAGCGAATTTGGTTCAAAAAAGGGTCTGACCTCACGGTCAGGCCCTTTTTTGTTGGTGGGAGCGCCCACCCATCGCTCCCCGTGCCGCCTTGTGCCCACATGGCCCGATCTGGCTTATCCTTGAGCGCTGATTGACCCGCCTGTGTACCCACCGAAAGTCCCGTCGTGCAAAAACCCAAGGCTGCCCCAGCCCCGTCACCCGCCCGTGCTCTGCGGGTGATCAAGAAGTACCCGAACCGGCGGCTGTACGACACCGACACTTCGTCGTACATCACCTTGGCCGAGGTGAAGGCGCTGGTGATGGACAACGAGCCTTTTGTGGTGCGTGACGCCAAATCCAACGAAGACTTGACCCGCAGCATCTTGCTGCAGATCATCCTGGAAGAGGAAACCGCAGGGGTGCCGATCTTCACCGAGCAGGTGCTGGCCAACATCATCCGTTTCTATGGACACGCCATGCAGGACTTCATGGGTTCTTACCTGGAGAAGAACGTCCAGATCTTCATGGACCTGCAGCACCGGATGGCCGAGCAGTCCAGTGGCATCACCCCGGAGACGTGGAAGCAGTTCATGAATGTCCAGTCGCCCATGATGCAGGGCATGATGGGGACTTACCTGGAGCAGTCGCGCTCGGCTTTCACGCAGATGCAGGAGCAGATGCAGAAAAACAGCGAGCAGATGCTCGCCGCGCTCGGGCTCAAGCGCTGAGCGTCTCGTCGCCGGCGTTCGGGTGCCACCGGTCTGGCGGAAGTGGCTTGCAGCATGTCGCCCTGTGCGGTCGGGAGCACTCTGAGACAATCCCCGGATGACTGACACCGTTGCCACACCGGGCGCCGCCGCGCCCAAGGTCGGATTTGTGAGCCTGGGTTGTCCCAAGGCCCTGACCGACTCCGAACTCATCCTCACCCAGCTCAGCGCCGAGGGTTACCAGACCTCCAAGACCTTTGCAGGCGCCGATCTGGTGATCGTCAACACCTGCGGCTTCATCGACGACGCCGTGCGCGAAAGCCTGGACACCATTGGCGAGGCCCTGGCCGAGAACGGCAAGGTCATCGTGACCGGCTGTCTGGGCGCCCGCACGGGTGAAGACGGCGGCAACCTGGTGCGCAACATGCACCCCAGTGTGCTGGCCGTCACCGGCCCGCACGCCACACACGAGGTGATGACGGCGGTGCACACGCACCTGCCCAAGCCGCACGATCCGTTCGTGGATCTGGTACCCGCTCAGGGCATCAAGCTCACGCCGCGACACTACGCTTATCTCAAGATCAGCGAAGGCTGCAACCATCGCTGTACCTTCTGCATCATCCCGTCCATGCGCGGCGACCTGGTGAGCCGGCCCATCGGTGACGTGCTGACCGAAGCGCGCAAGCTCTTTGAGGCGGGTGTGAAGGAACTGCTGGTGGTGAGTCAGGACACCTCGGCCTACGGGGTGGATGTTCAGTACCGCACGGGTTTCTGGGACGGCAAGCCCGTGAAGACGCGCATGCTGGATCTGGTGCGTTCTCTGGGCGAGATCGCCAAGGGCTACGGCGCCTGGGTTCGCCTGCACTACGTGTACCCGTATCCGCACGTGGACGAGATCATCCCGCTCATGGCCGAAGGCCTGTGCCTGCCGTATCTGGACGTGCCCTTGCAGCACAGCCATCCGGATGTGCTCAGGCGCATGAAGCGCCCGGCCAGTGGCGAGAAGAACCTGGAGCGCATCGCGCGCTGGCGCGAACTGTGCCCCGAGATCGTGGTGCGCAGCACCTTCATTGCCGGCTTCCCGGGAGAGACCGAGGCCGAGTTCCAGCACCTGCTGGACTTTGTGGCCGAGGCTCGCATCGACCGGGCCGGCTGCTTCGCTTTTTCGCCGGTGCAGGGCGCGGCCGCGAACGCGCTGGCCGACCCGGTGCCGGCCGCGTTGCGCGAAGAGCGCCGTGCGCGCTTCATGGCCGTGGCAGAGGCGGTGTCGGCCGAGAAGCTGCGCGAGCGCGTGGGCGCCACCATGCAGGTGCTGGTGGACTCGGCGCCGGGCCTGGGCAAGAAGGGTGGCGTGGGACGCAGCTATGCCGATGCTCCCGAGATTGACGGGCTGGTGCGTTTGCTGCCGCCCGAGAAGATCAGCAAGACACTGAAGGTGGGTGAGTTCACCAAGGCGCGCATCGTGGCAGCGCAGGGGCACGACCTCGTGGCGGTCCCGGTTTGACGGCGCCGCCCCGCGGCGTGAACAGGGCGGCCCCGGTGGTCGCGTTGGAGCGAAGCGGGGCAGTGTGCCCGGTAGCAAAAAAAGACCTGTCGGCTCGCGCCGCACAGGTCTTTTTCATTTGGTCTTCAAAAACAAAAAAAGGGTTGCAAACTTCACGTTTGCAACCCTTTATGATTGGTGCCCAGGAGAGGACTCGAACCTCCACGCCTCTCAGCGCTAGTACCTGAAACTAGTGCGTCTACCAATTCCGCCACCTGGGCTATTCAGGAAAGACGCTAGTATAGCACGACAATTTCAACGAAACAAACAGTGAACGAAAAAAATAGCCTGCTGGCCGAATTTGAAGGTGTTGTGTCTGGTCACCGTGACGGACATGGCTTTGTGATCCGCGACGATGGACAGGCCGATATTTACCTGCCGTCCAACGAGATGCGGGCGGTTCTGCACAAGGACCGGGTCAAGGCGCGCATCGTGCGCCTGGATCGAAAAGGGCGCCCCGAGGGGCGGGTGACCGAAATCGTCGAGCGCTCGAACTCGCCCATCATCGGGCGGTTGCTGCAGGAAAGTGGCGTGTGGCTGGTGGCCCCGGAAGACAAGCGTTATGGGCAGGATGTCCTGATCCCCAAGGGCGCCACAGGGGCAGCCAAGCCGGGCGAGGTGGTGGTGGTCGAGCTGACCGAGCCGCCGGCCCTCTATGGGCAGCCGGTGGGGCGCGTGAAGGAGGTGCTCGGCGAGATCGACGACCCGGGCATGGAGATCGAGATCGCGGTGCGCAAGTACGACGTGCCGCATGTGTTTTCCGACGCCGCGATCAGCCAGGCCCGTGGCCTGCCCGATCATGTGCGTTCGGCGGATCACCAGAACCGTGTCGATCTGCGCGACGTGCCGCTGGTGACCATCGACGGTGAAGATGCGCGGGACTTCGACGATGCCGTGTACTGCGAGCCGGCCAAGGTGGGGCGGGGCAAGGGCTGGCGCCTGCTGGTGGCGATTGCCGATGTGAGCCATTATGTGCAGACGGGCTCGCCGATTGACGTGGATGCCTATGAACGCGCCACCTCCGTGTACTTTCCGCGCCGGGTGATTCCCATGCTGCCCGAGAAGCTCTCGAACGGGCTGTGCTCGCTCAACCCGGGCGTGGAGCGTTTGTGCATGGTGTGCGACATGTTGGTCAACGCCAAGGGCGAAATTCATGCGTACCAGTTCTACCCCGCGGTGATGTTCAGCCACGCTCGCTTTACTTACACCGAGGTGGCGGCGATCCTGCAGAACACCCGTGGCCCGGAAGCGCACCAGCGCAAGGCACTGGTGCCGTACCTGCTGAACCTGCACGACGTGTACAAGGCCCTGCTGCTGGCCCGTCAGGCACGTGGTGCGGTGGACTTCGAAACGGTCGAAACGCAGATCGTGGCCGATGAGTCTGGCCGTATCGAGAAAATCATCCCGCGCACGCGCAACGACGCCCACAAGCTGATCGAAGAGGCCATGCTCGCCGCCAACGTGTGCTCGGCCGATTTCATTGGTGAAGGCAAGCACACGGGCCTGTTCCGTGTGCATGAAGGGCCCACGCCCGAGAAGCAGGACATCCTGCGCAACTACCTCAAGGCGATGGGCGTGTCGCAGACGATCAGCGACAACCCGCGTCCGGCCGAGTTCCAGCACATCGCCAACGCGACCAAGGACCGGCCGGAGGCGCAGCAGATCCACACCATGCTGTTGCGCTCCATGCAGCAGGCGATTTACACGCCGCTCAACGAAGGACACTTCGGCCTGGCCTTCGAGGCCTACACCCATTTCACGAGCCCGATCCGGCGCTACCCCGACCTGCTGGTGCACCGGGTCATCAAGGCGATCCTGAACGGCCAGCGCTACCAGCTGCCGGTGCTGCCGACCCCGGGCGAGGCACACGCCAAGCTGAGCAAGCGCCTGGCCGGGCGCGTCAAGCCGCCGACGGGTGAGCCGGTGAAGAAGTTGTCCAGCGACACCCTGGCCTGGCAGGCGGCGGGCCTGCACTGCAGCGCCAACGAACGCCGGGCCGACGAGGCCAGCCGCGATGTGGAGGCCTGGCTCAAGTGCAAGTACATGCGCGAGCACCTGGGCGAGGAGTTCACCGGGGTGGTCAGCTCGGTCACCAGCTTCGGCCTGTTCGTCACGCTGGACGCCATGTACGTGGAGGGTCTGGTGCACATCACCGAACTGGGTGGCGAGTACTTCCGCTTTGACGAGGCCCGGCAGGAGCTGCGGGGCGAGCGCACTGGCATCCGCTACGCGCTTGGGTCGCGCGTGCAGGTGCAGGTGAGTCGCGTCGATCTGGACGGCCGGCGCATCGATTTCCGCCTGGTCACGGGCGAAGACGACCTGCTCTTGCGGGCCATGCGCGACAAGGCTGGTGATGCCACTGATACAGAACCCGGCAGCGCGCGTGGCGCCAAGCCCCGTCGCTCGCGTTCGCGCGACAGCGGGGGGCAGGGTGCGGCCGCGCCCGCTGCCGCACCCGCTGGCCGTGAAGCGGCGGCACCGCGCAAGACTTCGGGTCGCAAGGCCGAGCGCAGCGCTGCCCGCAGCACGGCTGGCAAAGCTCGCAAGAGCCGCCGCTGACGGGCGGACGAGGAATGACCGGGAGATGGACATGTCGAACAGCCCCACCGACAAGCCCCCCCGGTCGCGGGCATCGCCCTCGCGCCGCAAGCCGGCACCGGTGCCCACCGATCGACCGCTGCGGATCGGGGTGTCGGCCCGGCTGCTCTACCATGTGCCGCCCGAGCTGGGGTTCCGCAACAAGAACCTGCAGTACATCGAGCAGTCGCTGGCGCACTGGATCATGGAGCATGGCGCGGTGGCCTTCATGGTGCCGGCCGTGGCGCACGACAGCAAGCACGCGGCGCGGCATCTCAAGGTGGACCATGTTGTGCAGGAACTCGATGCCCTGGTGTTGCAGGGTGGTGCCGACGTGGCACCCCAGACCTATGGCCAGACCCCCATCGACCCGCGCTGGCAGGGCGATGTGGTGCGCGACCGTTACGAACTCGGGCTGCTGCGCGCCTTCCTGCAGCAGAAGAAGCCGGTGCTGGGCGTCTGCCGTGGTGCGCAACTGCTCAATGTTGCCTTCGGCGGCACGCTGTACCAGGACATCGCCACGCAGTGTCCGGCCGCCCACGCCCATGTGGACACCGATCTGTACGACCAGCTGGAGCACGACGTGACGTTTCTGCAGGGCAGCCGCCTCACGGATCTCTATCCCACCGCCTCGCAGCTGCGGGTGACCAGCATCCACCACCAGGCGGTGGCCGATCTGGGCAAGGGCATGGTGGTGGAAGCGGTGTCCACGATCGACGGCATGGTCGAGGCCATCCGCTGGTCGGGCGATGCCTACGCGCGCGGCGTGCAGTGGCACCCCGAGTTCCACCACGGTCGCGATTCGCTGGCCGACAGCTCGCCCATCATGCTCGACTTTCTTCAAGCTTCCCGTGCGGCCGCTCTGCAGCGGCTGGCCGACGGGCGGGAGTCCGATCCACGCCCACCCAAGGCGCCGCTCCTGCTGGACCTGGAACCGACCGCCAAGGTCGGGTGAGCCCGGGCGGGTGGCTGCTAGCCTCTAAACTCGGATGGCCCATGTTGGGTGGGCTCGGACCTGTGCTGCGGCCAGCCGCCTTCGCTTTCTTCCCTTTACCGGACCCATTTGCATGCGCGTCGTCTTTTTTCTGCTCGACACCCTGTTTTTTTTCCTGGTTGCCGCTGCGCTCCTGCGCGCCTGGATGAACCACCTCCGGATCAACATGTCGGCCCAGCCGGGACGTCTGGCCATGGCCATGACGGACTGGCTTGTGGCGCCGGTGCGTCGCATCTTGCCGCGCTCGATGGCCCAGAGCATGGTGGACTGGGGCAGCCTGATGGCCGCTGTGCTGCTGGCCCTGGCCTACGGCGGCCTGTGGCTGATCCTCGCCACCGGGCTCACCCAGACCGCCGCGTCGCCGGCGGCCATGTTGCTGGCCATTCCCGTCATGGCGTTCAAGCTCGTTCTGCGCACCGTGCTGCAGGGTCTCATGGTGATGCTGCTGGCCTATGCCGTGCTGTCGTGGGTGCAACCCCATGCACCGGTGCAAGCCACGCTGGAGCGCCTGTGTGCCCCCTTGCTGCGCCCGATCCGTCGCCTGATACCCCTGGTGGGTGGAGTGGACCTGTCGGTGCTTGTGCTCATCATCTTGCTGCAGGTCGGCCTGATCCTGCTGGCCTGAGGTCCGGGGCGCTTCCTCGACTGGGCGTTCGCTCAGGCGATCGGCATGACCCGGTCCACCAGGCGCGAGGCACTCAAATGCTCGCCCGAGGGCCCGCAGTGCCAGTGGTCGGCGAGCCACCCATGCCGGAAGACGGCGGCGGCGATACGATCCCAGCGGTCGTCGTCGCTCATGTTCGCAGCGGCCAGGGCACTGCCCAGCCAGCCAGCCAGCACATCGCCGGTGCCAGCCGTGGCCAGCGCCGCGTTACCGGACGGGTTGATCAGGGGTACGCGACCCGGGGCCGCCATGACGGTTCCCGAGCCCTTGAGCACGCACACCGACTGGAAACGCTCGCTCAAGGCCTGGGCAGCCGCGAGTCGATCGGCCATCACCGTCGCGGTGTCGGTGCCGAGCAGGCGCGCCGCTTCCAGCGGGTGTGGCGTGAGCACGGTCACCCAGCCGCGCGGTGCACGCGACCTCATGCGGTCGTGCCAACCGGGGTTGCCCGCCAACGCGTTGAGGGCGTCTGCGTCGAGCACCAGTCGGGGAGCGCTGTCCAGCAGCGTGGGCACAAACGGTGTGACAGCGGTTCCGCCACCGCAGCCGCAGACCACGGTGCTGCTGTGCATGAAGCCGGCGTCCAGCAGCAGCGCGGGACGACGGAACATGAGTTCCGGGCAGGCGGGGTCCCAGTCCGGCGTGGGCGAGGGCGCGTCATCCGGCTGGAGCAGACCCACGAAGACCCTGCCGGCACCACCGTGCAGGGCGGCGCGGGCAGCCAGCAGGGCGGCCCCCGTCATGCCGGCGCCGTTGGTGGCCATGGCCTGGCCACCGATCACGGCGACGTCGCCATGGCTGCCTTTGTGGCTCGCGTGAGGTCGCTGGGCGAGGCCCGGTGACCGGCCTGCCAGCCATGCCGTGGGCGGCAGGGCGCCGGCGCCCAGATCGTCCAGCCACACCTGTCCCGCCAGATCACGGCCCTGGGCGGTGAACAGGCCCGGCTTCAGCGTCAGCAGCGACAGCGTATGGCGCTGTTGCGCTGCCGTGTTCGTGGGGGTGTTCGTGTCGGGCAGCGATCCCGTGTCGGCGTCCAGCCCGCTGGGCACATCCACGCACAGCACCGACGCCGGGGTCTGACGCAAGCGCTGCAGCCACCGCGCCAACTCGGCCTCGGGTGGTCGACTGCTGCCAATACCGAAGAGGGCGTCGATGGCCAGATCGAACCGATCGGGCGGATGCGTCGCAAATGCCACACCGGCGGCGCGAGCCAGCTCGAGGGCGTGCCGGGCGTCGATCGGCAGGCGGGACGGGTCGTGCGTCGCTCCCGTCCAGTGGGAGACCACCACACGCACCGAGCCGCCGAGCGAGGCCGACCACTGGTGCAGGTGGCGCGCGGCCACCAGCCCGTCGCCGCCGTTGTTGCCGGGCCCGCAGGCGACCCAGATGCAGCGGGCGTGGGGAACGAGGGCGCGTGCCAGCTGCGCCACTGCCAGGCCCGCCCGCTCCATCAGGGTGTGCTCGGGTAGCGCAGCGCTGGCCGTGGCCTCGATCTGCCGCGTGGCCGCGACGCTGTGCAGGGGTTCAAAGCGGTCGGAGCGGATGGCGCGCATAGAAAAAGAAAATGTGCAGCCTCAGGCGGGCGGGATGCGCAGCACCTGGCCGGGGTAGATTTTGTCCGGGTGGGTGAGCATCGGCCTGTTGGCTTCGAAGATTTTGGCGTACTGGTCGGGCGTGCCGTAGAACTGCTTGCTGACTGTCGACAGATTGTCTCCCTTGGCCACGGTGTACCACTGCGAGACAGGTTCGGCCGCGTTCACCGTCATCTGGTCGTTCACCCGGCTCACGGTGGCGACGTTGCCGCAGCACAGCACCACTTTTTCACGGGTGGCCTGGTCCGCGGCCATGCCCGATACCGTCACGGTTTCGGTGCCTGCATCGAAGTCGATCTTCAGGTCGTCCACCTTCAAGCCCATGCTGTTGATGTAGCGCACGATGGCATCGCCTGCGGTCCGGTTCAGTTCGGCCATGTCTTGTGGCTTCGCCGTCGGTGCAGCCGGCGCAGCAGAAGGGGCCGGGGCCGCTGCAGGCGCAGCGGCTGGTGCGGGTGCCGTCTGCGCCTTGGCGCCAAAGAGTTTCTCTCCAGCGTCTTTGATGAAGTTGAACATGCCCATGTGGTTCTCCTGATGTGTGGCTGATCCTGGCGCGGCAAGGCCGCGTCAGGCGCAGGGCGGCAATTGCCATGCCCGAGCAGGGCGTCAAGCCCTCACCCGCCCGCCCGGACGCTCCCCGTCATCAGAGACCGAAGCGAGCCGGAGCGCAGCCCGAGAGATCCAGATCCGGGCTGCGGCCGGCCATGCTGTCGGCCAGGGCGCGCGCGCTGCCGCAGGCCATCGACCAGCCATGGGCGCCGTGGCCCAGGTTCAGCCAGATGCCGCGTACTCGGGTGGCGCCGATCAGTGGTGGGCCGTCGGGCAGGGTGGCCTGCACGCCGTGCCACTCCTGGACCTGACCGCGCTGGCCGCCCAGCTGTGCGGCTCCCGGGAACCAGTCGGCCAGCACCCGGTACAGCTGTTGCAATGCCTGGGCCGAGCGTTCCGATGGCGGCTTCCCGAGCCGGGCATTGCCCGCGACCCGCACGCGCTGGCCCAGTCGCACGATGGACACGTGGCGTTGTGCGTCCACCACGGCGGCCACCGGCGCGTCCATTGGTTCTCGCACGGGAGCGCTGATGGAATGGCCGTAGACGGCTTGCAGCGGGAGTTGGAGCCCGAGCGGGCGAAGCAGTCCGCTGCTGGCCACGCCCGCACAGACCACCACGGCATCGAAGGCGCTTGCTGCGGTGCCCTCTGTCGGCTCGTGATGGACCGTCACGCTCGGCCCTGGCCCATTCGTGGAGCTCAGACGGTCTACCGAGCTTGCGAAGCGGAAGCGGCAGCCGAGCCGCTGGGCCTCTGATCGCAGCAGCAGGGCAAATGTGCGGCAGTTGGCTGCGGCTTCGCCTTCGAGTTCGGTGGCACCGTGCAAGGGGGTGTCAGCCCGCAGTGCCGGCTCGCGCTGGCGGGCCTCCTCTGGCGACAGCAGGCGGGTGTTGAGGCCCATTTCACGCATGAGTTCAAGCGTGGCTTGGGCGCGGCCCAGGTCCTGCCCGGTGCGCCACAGCAGCAGCAGTCCCTGGCACCGGTCATGGTCCAGCTTCAGCATCGCGTCCAGATCGCCCTGGCGTTCCTGGCTGTAGGCCATCAAGGCCAGCATCTGGCGCTGCAACGCCAGGTGTACGCCCGGTCGACCGCCCACGTGCCATTGCCACAACCAGCGCCACTGGGCTGTTCGCGGCACACCGCCCAGCCGAAGCGGGCTGCCCGGCCCGCCCAGGAGCGCCTGCCAGGTCCGCGGGGCGCCGATGAGTCCGGCGGACCAGCCCGGCACCACCAGCGAGCCATTGGCGAAGCTGGCTTCTTCGGCGGCCGTGTGTCGGCGGTCGAATACCGTCACCTCGTGCCCGTCCAGCGCCAGTTCATAGGCGGTGGTGATGCCCACCACGCCCGCGCCCACCACACCGATCCTCATGGACAGCGGCGCGAAACGGACTCAGCCCGGTCGCCGGAGCGAACGTGGGGGTTCGGGCTGCAGGCGCGTGGAACGTGCCGATGGCAGGGGCAGAAGGAGCGGCGCATGGCAGACGAGGGGGAGGGCTGCAGCCGCGTGGGCGCGGCTGATTCAACATGTAAAGGAGGCGATGGGCGACGGGATTGTGCCGCATGCGCAGGGCCTGCCCTGGCGCGCGCCTGCCGACGGTAGCAGGACCGCTGCTATAATCGACAGGCTTTGCGCTTGTTGTTCCCTTCGTGGAACTCTCGCGCGAAGAAATTGCAAACCAGCCCAACCAGGTGTTGGCGGTTGGCTCGGTGCTAGGACGCCGGCTGGCTGTCAATCGGGGCTGGATTTAAGTCCCAACCTCTGGAAAGAAATCCCATGTCTATCTCCATGCGCGAAATGCTGGAAGCCGGTGTCCACTTTGGTCACCAGACCCGCTTCTGGAACCCCAAGATGGCTCCGTACATCTTCGGCCACCGCAACAAGATCCACATCGTCAACCTCGAGAAGACGCTGCCCCTGTTCGAAGACGCCGCCAAGTTCGTGCGTCAGCTGTCCGCCAACCGCGGCACCATCCTGATGGTGGGCACCAAGCGTACCTCGCGCGACATCGTCGCCCAGGAAGCCCGTCGCGCCGGCGTGCCTTTCGTTGACCAGCGCTGGCTCGGCGGCATGCTGACCAACTTCAAGACGGTCAAGACCTCGATCAAGCGTCTGAAGGACATGCAGGCCCAGCAGGAAGCTGGCCTGGAAAGCATGAGCAAGAAAGAGCAGCTCATGTTTGCCCGTGAAATGGAGAAGCTGGAAAAGGACATCGGCGGCATCCAGGACATGACCGCGCTGCCCGATGCCATCTTCGTGATCGACGTCGGCTTCCACAAAATCGCCGTGCTCGAAGCGCAGAAGCTGGGCATTCCGCTGGTGGGTGTGGTCGATACCAACCACTCGCCGGTCGGCATCGACTACGTCATCCCCGGCAACGACGACTCGGCACGCGCCGTGGCGCTGTATGCCCGTGGCATCGCTGACGCGATCCTGGAAGGCCGCAACAACGCCGTCAACGACGTCGTGAAGACCGTTGCCGCCGAAGGCAAGGACGAGTTCGTGGAAGTCAAGGAAGACGCAGCCGCCTGATCGCTGCGCTCGCGCGAAAGAGGGGCTCGTGGGCCCCTTTTTCACACCCTTACTGGATCAATTGACCCGTCGCAGCGTCGTTCTGCACGCGCTGCGGCCAATGGAGAACTGAAATGGCAATTACCGCAAGCATGGTCGCCGAACTGCGCGCCAAGACCGACGCCCCCATGATGGAGTGCAAGAAAGCCCTAACCGAAGCCGAAGGCGACATGGCCAAGGCCGAAGAGCTGCTGCGCGTCAAGCTCGGCACCAAGGCCGGCAAGGCCGCCAGCCGTGTCACGGCCGAAGGCGTGATCACCAGCTTCGTCAATGGCTCCACCGGTGCCGTGATGGAAGTCAACTGCGAAACCGACTTCGTCACCAAGAACGACAGCTTCCTGGCGCTGGCCAATGCCGCTGCCCAGCTCGCGGCCGAGCACAACCCGGCCGACGTGGCAGCCCTGGGCGCGCTGCCCTACAGCCAGGACGGCTTTGGCCCCACCCTGGAAGACGTGCGCAAGGGCCTGATCGGCAAGATCGGCGAGAACATGAGCTTCCGCCGCTTCCAGCGTTACAGCGGCAGCGACAAGCTCGCCACCTACCTGCACGGCACCCGCATCGGCGTGGTGGTGGCCTATGAAGGCGACGATGTCGCCGCCAAGGACACCGCGATGCACATCGCGGCCATGAAGCCCGTCTCGCTGACCAGCGCCGACGTGCCCGCCGAGTTCATCGAGCGCGAGCGCTCGGTGGCCACGGCCAAGGCCGACGAAGCCAACAAGGAACTCGTGGCCGCCGGCAAGCCAGCCCAGAGCGCCGAGATCGTCGCCAAGCGCATCGACGGCGCCGTCCAGAAGTACCTGAAGGAAGTCTCGCTGTTCAACCAGCCCTTCGTGAAAAACGACAAGCAGACCGTTGAGCAGATGCTCAAGGCCTCGGGCACCACGGTCAAGTCGTTCACGCTGTACGTCGTGGGCGAAGGCATCGAGAAGAAGGTCGACGACTTCGCCGCTGAAGTCGCCGCCCAGGTGGCCGCTGCACAAGGCGCCTGATTCCGGGCTGGGCCTGTCCAGCGCTTTTGCTGACTGAGACGACGGGCCGCAAGGCCCGTTGTCTTGTGTGGACCTGGCCGGTGGGGCGAGCGTGACCACAGGGCCTTGACCGGCACATCGGTACACTTGACCTTTGTGCGATTTGTTATTTGATTTCCAGAGAGTTGCCCATGCCCGCTTACAAACGGATCCTGCTGAAGTTGTCAGGTGAAGCCCTGATGGGCGACGATGCCTTCGGCATCAACCGCGCCACCATCGTGCGCATCGTCGAAGAGATTGCCGAAGTCACCCGCCTGGGCGTGGAAGTCGCCGTCGTCATCGGTGGCGGCAACATTTTCCGTGGCGTGGCGGGTGGATCGGTGGGCATGGACCGCGCGACGGCCGATTACATGGGCATGCTGGCCACGGTGATGAACTCGCTCGCCCTGGCCGATTCGATGAACAAGGCGGGCATCGTCGCCCGCGTCATGTCGGCCATTGCCATCGAGCAGGTGGTCGAGCCCTATGTGCGCCCCAAGGCCCTGCAGTACCTCGAAGAGGGCAAGGTGGTGGTGTTTGCCGCCGGTACCGGCAACCCCTTCTTCACCACCGACACTGCCGCAGCCCTGCGCGGCGCCGAGATCGGCGCCGAGATCGTGCTCAAGGCCACGAAGGTGGACGGTGTCTACACCGCCGACCCCCACAAGGACGCGTCGGCCACACGCTACGCCACCATCTCGTTCGACGAGGCCATGGCCCGCAACCTGCAGGTGATGGACGCTACCGCGTTCGCCCTGTGCCGCGACCAGAAGCTGCCCGTCAAGGTGTTTTCGATCTTCAAGCCGGGCGCCCTGCGCAATGTGGTGCTGGGCGGCGACGAAGGCACCCTGGTCCACGTCTGATGCCGCCGGGCATCGCCATTTATTGAGGAGCATTCATGAGCACCGCCGAGATCCGCCAGACCGCCGAGCACAAGATGCAGCAGTCGCTGGAAGCCCTGAAGAACAGCCTGTCGCGCGTGCGCACCGGCCGGCCCAATCCGCAATTGCTCGACACCGTGCATGTGGACTATTACGGGTCCATGCTGCCGCTGTCGCAGGTGGCCAACCTCACGCTGCTGGACGCCCGCACCATCGGTGTTGCGCCCTGGGAAAAAGGCATGGGCGCCAAGATCGAGAAGGCCATTCGCGAGTCCGACCTGGGCCTGAACCCGTCGAGTCAGGGCGACCTGATCCGCGTGCCCATGCCGCCCATGACCGAGGAGCGCCGCAAGGAGCTCACCAAGGTGGTGCGAAACGAAGGTGAAGCCGCCAAGATTGCGATCCGCAACCTGCGCCGCGACGCCAACGAAGCGGTGAAGAAGCTGGTGAAAGAGAAGCTGGCCTCGGAAGACGACGAGCGCCGTTCGCAGGACGACGTGCAAAAGCTGACCGACCGCATGATCACCGAAGTGGACCGTCTGGTGGCCTCCAAGGAACAGGACATCATGGCGGTCTGAGGCAGCACCAGCAGCCCAACCCTCCTGACGAGTCCATGGCCGATCCCTTTCTTCCGGAAAACCCAGCGCCCGCCGGTCTGCCCAGCCACGTCGCCATCGTGATGGATGGCAATGGTCGCTGGGCGCAGAAACGCTGGCTTCCGCGTGTGGCGGGGCACAAGCAGGGGGCGGACGCCTTGCGGCGCGTGGTCCGGTCGTGCGCGCGCTCTGGCATCACCGCGCTGACGGTGTTTGCCTTCTCTTCCGAAAACTGGAAGCGACCGGTTGAGGAGGTCGCTGGCCTGATGGAGCTGCTGCTGAAGGCGCTCTCCCGTGAAGGGCCCACGCTGAAAGAGAACGGTATTCGGCTGTATTTCCCCGGCGACCGCAGTGGCCTTCCGGCCAAGGTGGTGAAGGGCATCGAAGCCGCCGAGCAGGATACCGCGCACAACCGGCGCATGGCCCTGAACGTGTGTTTCAACTACGGCGGGCGCTGGGACATTGTGCAGGCGGCCCGTGTGCTGGCCGCGCGGGGAGAGGACATCAATGAAGCGAGCCTGTCGCGGCACACCGCCCTGGCCCATGTGGGCGACCCGGACCTGTTGATCCGCACCGGTGGCGAGTGCCGCATCAGCAACTTCTTGCTCTGGCAGTCGGCCTACACCGAGTTGTATTTCACCGAATGCCTCTGGCCCGACTTCGACGAGGCCGCGTTGGTGCAGGCACTGGCCGACTATGCCGGGCGCGAGCGCCGCTTCGGGCAGACCTCGGCTCAACGTGGCGCGCCAGAGCCGCTGCCAGCCACCGTGGCCCAGCGCCATGCTTAAGCAGCGCGTCATCACGGCCCTGGTGCTGCTGGCCTTTCTGCTGCCCGCCCTGTTTCATTCTGCGGTTGAACCGTTTGCCATGCTCACGCTGTTGCTCATCGTGGGTGGCGGATGGGAATGGGGGCGCCTCAATGGTTGCCAATCCCGCGTGTCTCTGGCGCTGGGCGTGGGCCTGGGCGCTGCGCTCGGTGCTTTCTGGTGGGCCGGCGGTCTGGATCAGTCGTGGCGTGGCCTCTGGTTGTTCATCGGCGTCGTGTGGGTCTTGCTGGCGGTGGTGATGTTGCGACGCGGTGTGCCGGGTTGGAGCGCCTGGCCTGCCTCGATCCGCCTGTGGCTGGGCCTGTTGCTGATCGGCTGCGCCTGGCTGGCGCTGGTGCAGGCGCGCCAGCTGGGTCTCGGTTTCCTGCTGTCTGTGCTGACCTTGGTCTGGATGGCGGACATCGCAGCCTACGCGGGGGGCAAAGCGCTGGGTCGCCGCAAGCTCGCCCCGTCCATCAGCCCCGGCAAGAGCTGGGAAGGTGCGGTGAGCGGTTTTGTGGGTGTGTGCCTGCTGGCGGGTGGCTGGCTCTGGGCCGAGCACCTGGGCTGGGCCGATGGCACCAGTCTGTATGCGCGGCTGTGGTCCAGCGGGCCCCCATTCGCCGCAGCTGCTCTGGTATTCCTTGTCTGCATGAGCGTCGTGGGCGACCTGATCGAGTCGCTCGTCAAGCGCAGCGCGGGTGTCAAGGACTCCAGCCAGCTGCTGCCCGGTCACGGTGGCGTGCTGGACCGTGTTGACGCGCTCTTGCCCGTGCTGCCACTGGCCATGATGCTGGCCACTTTCTGAACCCATGACCTCCATTCAATTCGTTACTGTTCTCGGCTCAACGGGTTCGATCGGCACCAGCACCCTGGATGTGCTGGCACGCCACCCCGAGCGCTTCTCCGTGTTCGCGCTGACCGCCGCCACGCAGGTGGACCTGCTGCTGGCCCAGTGCCAGCGGTTTTCTCCTCGGTACGCCGTGATGGCGAGCGAGGTGCATGCGCAGCAACTGGCAGGGCGTGTGCGCGAGTTGGGCCTGTCGGTGGAAGTGCTCAGCGGAGAGCAGGCCCTCTGCGACGTCAGCACCGATGCGGCGGTGGATGCGGTGATGGCCGCCATCGTGGGCGCAGCCGGGCTCGCACCCTGCCTGGCCGCCGCCCGGGCCGGCAAGAAACTGCTCCTGGCGAACAAGGAGGCGCTGGTGGTGGGCGGCGATCTGTTCATGGACGCGGTGCGCGCCGGGGGCGCCACCTTGTTGCCCATCGACAGCGAGCATTCGGCGATTTTCCAGTCCTTGCCTGAAGATCCGGCCACCTGGGCGCGGCGCGTCCACAAGATTGTGCTCACCGCCTCGGGCGGCCCGTTTCGCACACGCGATCCCGCCTCCCTGGCGGCGGTGACGCCCCAGCAGGCCTGTGCGCACCCCAACTGGGTCATGGGCCGCAAGATCTCGGTCGATTCGGCCACCATGATGAACAAGGCGCTGGAGGTGATCGAGGCGCGCTATCTGTTCGGCCTGGCGCCCGCGCAGATCGAGGTGGTGATCCATCCCCAGAGCGTCATCCACTCGATGGTGCAGTATGTCGACCAGTCCATCGTGGCGCAGCTTGGGACGCCCGACATGCGGGTGCCGATTGCTTACGGTCTCTCATGGCCCGAACGCATCGCGTCCGGCGCGGCAGCCCTGGATTTCGCCACGCTGGGTGCGCTGACGTTCGAGCAGCCCGACGACCAGCGGTTTCCCGGGCTGCGACTGGCCTGGGAGGCGCTGGAAGGCCCGGCCGGCACCACGGCCGTGCTCAACGCGGCCAATGAAGTGGCCGTGGCGGCGTTTCTGGACGAGCGCCTGCGCTTTGACCAGATCCACGCGGTCAACCGTGCAACTTTGAGCGCCTTGTCGCCCTCCAAGCCGCAGTCGCTGGTCGATTTGCTGGCCATCGACGCCGAAGCGCGTGCCGTGTCCACAGCAGAGGTCCGGCGCCTGCGGCGGTGATGGCACGGCACGGTGCCAGCGCCGCGTGATCTCTTCGCCCCTGCCGCAGGCCTGATTTTTTCGAACCGGTTTCCCCATGCTCACACTCGTTGCCTTTGTCGTTGCCCTGGGCCTGTTGATCGCGGTGCATGAATATGGGCACTACCGCGTGGCCGTGGCCTGCGGCGTGAAGGTGCTGCGGTTTTCGATCGGCTTTGGCAAGCCGCTGCTGAGCTGGCGTCGCAAGGACAGCCCGACCGAATTTGTGCTGTGCGCGCTACCGCTGGGCGGCTACGTGCGCATGCTCGACGAGCGGGAAGCCCCGGTGGACGCCTCGGAGCGCCACCTGGCTTTCAACAACCAGCCCTTGCGCGCGCGCGCCGCCATCGTCGCCGCCGGCCCGGCCGCCAACCTGTTGCTGGCCGTGGCCCTGTATGCCATCGTCAACTGGAGCGGTGTGGAGGAGCCCAGGCCGGTGCTCGGCAGTCCGGTGACGGCCTCCATCGCCGAGCGCGCCGGGCTGGTGGGCGGAGAGTGGGTCGCACAGACCACGGTGGGTGATGCGGCGCCAGTCGATGTGGTGTCGTTTGAAGATTTTCGCTGGCGCCTGACGCAGGCCGCTCTCTCGGGGGACGACCTGACGGTTTGGGTCTCGGCGGACGAGGGTGGGCCGGCGCGCCCGGTCGAACTCCGGCTCAGCGAACTCGACGTGCGCGAGGCCGACGCCAGCCTGTTCCAGCGCATCGGCATCGTCGGCCCCTGGACCGCTCCGGTGGTCGGGGACGTGATGGACGGCGGGGCTGCTGCGCAGGCCGGCCTGCGCGCAGGCGATGTGGTGCGCCGTGTCGATGGTCATCCCGTTGGCGATGGCCAGCGCCTGCGGCAGTTGATCCGCGGTGGCGTGGGCGCGGGTGGCGCGCGCGTGGAACAGACGTGGACCATCGAGCGGGCGGGGCAGTCGCTGACGCTCGTCGTGAGTCCCGCACCTGAGCAACAGGCGGGCGCCTGGGTGGGCCGCGTGGGCGCCTACATCGGGGCCGCCCCGGCCATGGAGACGGTGCGCCGGGGGCCGGTGGACGGCTTTACCCAGGGTGTGGTGCGCACGGCCGAGGTGTCATGGCTCACGCTGAAGATGATGGGCCGCATGGTGATCGGCGAAGCCTCGTTGAAAAACCTCAGCGGCCCGCTCACGATTGCCGACTACGCCGGCAAGTCCGCCAGCCTGGGCGTCACCTCCTACCTGCTTTTCCTGGCGCTGATCAGCGTCAGCCTGGGCGTGCTGAACCTGCTCCCCCTGCCGGTCTTGGACGGCGGGCACCTGATGTATTATCTTTGGGAGGGTGTGACCGGGCGCAGTGTCTCTGATGTCTGGATGGAGCGCCTGCAGCGCGGGGGTGTCGTGATCTTGCTGGCACTCATGTCCGTCGCCTTGTTCAATGATGTGGCCCGCTTGGCCGGCTGAACCTTTTTCCCCCATGACCAAACACTTCACCGGCCTGCGTCGCCTGTCGTTGACAGCGCTGGCGGCTTCTCTCCTGGCTGCCTTGCCCGCCTGGGCCGTCGATCCGTTCACCGTGCGCGATATCCGCGTCGAGGGCCTGCAGCGCGTGGAGCCGGGCACCGTGTTTGCCTCGCTGCCTTTCCGGGTGGGTGAGCAGTACAACGACGAGAAGGGTTCGACGGCGATCCGCTCCCTGTTCGGTCTGGGCCTGTTCAATGACGTGCGGCTGGAGGTCGTCGGCGATGTGCTGGTGGTGATCGTCGAGGAGCGCCCGACGGTGGCCGACGTGAGCTTCACTGGCATCAAGGAGTTTGACGCCGAGGTGCTCAAGAAGGCCTTGCGCGATATCGGCCTGACCGAAGGCCGGCCCTTCGACAAGGCGCTGGCCGACCGCGCCGAGCAGGAGCTCAAGCGCCAGTACATCAACCGCAGCATGTACGCGGCGCAGGTGATCACCACCGTGACGCCGGGCGAGCGCAATCAGGTGAACCTCAATTTCAACGTCGTCGAGGGTGATGTTGCCAAGATCAAGGACATCCGGATCGTGGGCAACCAGGCGTTCACCGATGCCACGCTGCGCGGGCTGTTCGACCTGGACACCGGCGGCTGGTTGAGCTGGTACACCAAGTCCGACCGTTATTCCCGCGCCAAGCTCAACGCCGACCTGGAAAACCTGCGTTCGTACTACCTCACCCGTGGCTTCCTGGAATTCCGGATCGACTCGACACAGGTCGCGATCTCGCCGGACAAGGAAGACATGTCCATCACCATCAACATCTTCGAGGGTCAGCGCTATGTCGTGTCCTCGGTGGAGCTCGAGGGTGAGTTTCTGGGCAAGGAAGCGGAGTTCCAGTCGCTGGTGAGCCTGCGCGCCGGCGAACCCTACAACGCCGAAGACGTGACCACCACGGTCAAGGCGTTCACCGATTACTTCGGGGCCTTCGGTTATGCCTTCGCGCAGGTCGAAGCCACGCCCGAGATCGACCGGGTGAACAACCGTGTGGCCTTCGTGCTGCGGGCACAGCCGGCGCGCCGCGTTTATGTGCGCCGCATCAACGTCGAAGGCAACAACCGCACACGCGACGAAGTGATCCGCCGCGAGTTCCGCCAGCTGGAGTCGGCCTGGTACGACAGCGATCGCATCCGTCTCTCGCGTGACCGGGTCGACCGCCTGGGATTTTTCACCGAGGTCAGCGTCGATACGCAGCAGGTGCCGGGCGTGCCCGATCAGGTCGACCTCACCTTGACCGTCGGCGAGAAGCCCACCGGCAACCTCACCCTTGGCGCGGGCTACTCACAGGCCGACAAGCTGTCGCTGGTGGCCGGTATCAAGCAGGAGAACGTCTTCGGCAGCGGGAATTACCTCGGCCTTGACCTGAACACCAGCAAATTCAACCGCCAGCTGGTGCTCAGCACCACCAATCCGTACTTCACACCCGACGGCGTATCCCGCACCGTCGACCTCTATTACCGCACCACCACGCCCTACACCGAGCAGGGCGGCGACTACCGCCTGGTCACGCCCGGTGCCAGCGTGCGCTTTGGCGTGCCCTTCACCGAGCAGGACACGGTGTTCTTTGGAGCTGGCGTCGAGCAGACCCGCATTCAGGCCGGAACCGGTCTGCCGCAGGCTTACCAGGATTTCGCCACCACATTTGGCGCCAACAGCACCTCGGTTCCGCTGACGGTCGGCTGGGCCCGTGATGGTCGCGACAGCGCGCTGGTGCCCACCCAGGGCCGCCTGCAGCGTTTCAATACCGAATTCGGCGTGGCCGGCGACACGCGCTACCTCAAGACCAGCTACCAGTTCCAGCAATACGTGCCCTTGAGCCAGCAGTACACCCTGGCGTTCAATGCCGAGTTGGGGTATGGCAAGGGACTGGGCGGTCGGCCTTACCCGGTATTCAAGAACTTCTTCGGCGGTGGTCTGGGCTCGGTTCGGGGCTTTGAGCAGGGGACGTTGGGGCCGCTGTCCCCGGTCATTGGCTCGACCACAGCTGAGCAGGTGAATATCGGTGGCAACCGCAATGTCGTGCTGAATGCCGAGTTCATCACGCCTTTCCCGGGCGCGGGCAACGACCGCACCTTGCGCATGTTTGGCTTCGTTGATGTCGGCAACGTCTATGGCGCAGGGCAAAAGTTCGCCGCCGATGATCTGCGGGCTTCGGTCGGCGTGGGCCTGAGCTGGATCTCGCCCATCGGCCCCCTGCGTTTTGCCTATGCGAACCCCATCCGCAAAAAGGCGGACGATAAAATCCAGAAATTCCAGTTTCAGATCGGAACCTCGTTTTGATGAAGACCCTCAACCGCCTGTTAAATCGTCAAGCCATCGCGGGCCTTGCGTTGGGCCTGTGTGCCCTGGGCGCGGCTGCGCAGGATTTCCGCATCGGGTTCGTGAACACCGACCGCATCTTCCGCGAAGCCAACCTGGCCAAGTCGGCCCAGACCAAGCTGGAGCAGGAGTTCTCGCGCCGCGAGAAGGAGATCCAGGGCTTGGCCAATCAGCTCAAGACCGCTTCCGACAAGTTCGAGCGGGAAGCACCCACCCTGCCCGAAGCCCAGCGCGTGGCACGTCAGCGCCAGCTGGTCGAGCAGGACCGCGATTTCCAGCGCAAGCAGCGTGAGTTCCAGGAAGACCTGAACCTGCGCAAGAACGAAGAACTGCAGGGCGTGCTGGAGCGGGCCAACCGCGTGATCAAGCAGGTAGCCGAAGCCGAAAAGTACGACCTGGTGATCCAGGAAGCCGTCTATATCCACCCCAGGCACGACATCACCGACAAGGTGCTCAGCGGCTTGAACAGCGCTCGCTGAGCGCCCGGCGAAGCATGGCGCGGCCTTTGGGTTCCGTGGTCGCCGCGCTGGGCGGCACCTTGATGGGGCCTGCTGAGCTTGTCATTCGGCGCTTGGCGCCCCTGGCGACGGCTTGTGAAGACGAACTGGCCTTCATCGCCCAGGCGCGTTACGCCAGCCAGCTGCAGACCACCCAGGCCGGTGCGCTGATCGTGCCGCCGGCCTTGCAGGAAGCCGCGGCGCAGCGCGGCGCCTGCATCGTCACGGACGACCCCTACCTCTATTTCGCCCGCCTCACCCAGTGGTGGACGCGTGAGCACGACCCGGCCGAGCCGGCCGCCATCGACGCCCTGGCCAGCCTGCACCCCACGGCCGAACTGGCGGACGGCGTGAGCATCGGACCGTTTGCGGTGATCGGTGCCCGCGCTCGCATTGGCCGCGGTGCCCGCATCGGGGCGCACGCCGTGGTGGGGGCGGACGCCCGCATCGGCGCGGATACCCGCTTGCATGCCCGCGTGAGCGTGGGCGAGCGCTGTGTGGTGGGCGAGCGCGGCATCCTGCACCCGGGCGTGGTGATTGGCGCCGATGGCTTCGGCTTTGCGCCGCATCAGGGCCAGTGGATCAAGATCGAGCAGCTGGGTGCGGTGCGCATCGGCGACGACGTCGAGATCGGGGCCAACACCTGCATCGACCGCGGCGCGCTGGACGACACGGTGATCGAAGACGGCGTGAAGCTCGACAACCTGATCCAGATCGGCCACAACGTGCACGTGGGCGCCCACACCGCCATGGCTGGCTGTGTGGGCGTGGCGGGCAGCGCCACCATCGGTGCGCATTGCACCATTGGCGGCGGGGCGGTGGTGCTGGGACACCTCACGCTGGCCGACGGTGTGCATGTCTCGGCTGCCTCGGTGGTCACGCGTTCCATTGCCAAGCCGGGCCACTACACAGGCATGTTTCCCATCGACGACAATGCCAGCTGGGAGAAGAATGCCGCCTCCCTCAAACAGCTCAACCGCCTGCGCGAGCGTCTCAAAGCCGCCGAGCAGGCCATCGCTCTCGTTCAAAAAAACACTTCCCCACCATGATGGACATCCACCAGATTCTCAAGCAGTTGCCCCACCGTTACCCGTTCATCCTGGTGGACCGGGTGCTGGAGCTGGAGAAGGGCAAGAGCATCAAGGCGCTGAAGAACGTCACCATCAACGAGCCCTTCTTCGGCGGTCATTTTCCGCACCGCCCGGTGATGCCGGGCGTCCTGATGCTTGAAGCCATGGCCCAGGCGGCGGCCTTGCTGGCCTTCGCGACGTTGGACGCCACGCCCGACGACAACACCATTTATTACTTCGCCGGCATCGATGGCGCCCGTTTCAAGCGCCCGGTGGAACCCGGCGACCAGCTGGTGATGGACGTCACGCTGAGCCGCATGAAGGCGGGCATCTTCAAGTTCAACGGTATCACCCGCGTCGGTGCTGATGTGGCCTGCGAAGCCGAGCTGATGTGCACCATGCGCACGATTGCCTGACCCTGCCCGAGACTGCTCCATGGGAACCATCCACGCCACCGCCCTGGTGGACCCCGCCGCCCAGCTCGACTCGAGCGTGTCGGTCGGTCCCTACACGGTCATCGGCCCGCACGTTCGCGTGGATGCAGGCACGACCATCGGCGCGCACTGCGTGATCGAGGGACACACCACCATCGGGCGCGACAACCGCATCTTCCAGTTCAACTCGCTGGGCGCCATTCCGCAGGACAAGAAATACGCGGGCGAGCCCTGCGAACTGGTCATTGGCGACCGCAACACCATTCGCGAGTTCTGCACCTTCAACATCGGCTCGCCCAGCGCCCGCGCGGTGACCCGCGTGGGCAATGACAACTGGATCATGGCCTACGTGCACCTGGCGCACGACTGCGTGGTGGGCAACCACACCATCTTCGCCAACAACTCTCAGCTGGCCGGCCACGTGGAGGTGGATGACTGGGTGATCCTGGGCGGCTTCACCGTGGTGCACCAGTTCGTACGCATTGGCGCGCACGCGATGACCGCGATGTGTTCGCTGCTGTTCGCCGACTTGCCGCCGTTCGTCATGTGCCAGGGGCAGCCGGCCCAGGCGCGCTCCATGAACTTCGAAGGGCTGCGCCGGCGCGGCTTCACGCCCGCTCGCATTGCCGCCGTCAAGGCCATGCACAAGGCCTTGTACCGCGATGGCGTGACGCTGGACGAGTCGGTCGGTCGCATCCGCGCCCTGGCCGAGAAAACGCCCGAAGCAGCGGCCGACGTGGCGCTGATGCTCGGTTTCCTGGGTCAGGTGTCGGCCCAGCGCGGCATCGTTCGCTGACCATGGCGGCTTCCGTTCCGCCGGTGGGCCGCCCCGGGGCGGTTGGTGCCGTATCGAGCGATGCCTTGCCGGCGAGTGCTCCACGTTTTTCGATGGTCGCCGGGGAAACCTCTGGCGATCTGCTGGCCGGCCTGCTGTTGCAGGGCATGCGCGCGCGCTGGCCCGACTTGCAGGCCAGTGGCATCGGCGGTCCGCGCATGCAGGAGCAGGGTTTTGAAAATTGGTGGCCCAGCGAAAAACTGGCGGTGCGTGGCTACGTGGAAGTGCTGCGCCACTACCGCGAGATCGTGGGCATCCGCGAGCAGCTGAAGCAGCGCCTGCTGCAGGGACCGCGCCCGGATGTGTTCATCGGCGTGGATGCACCCGATTTCAACCTCGACCTCGAAGCCGCTTTGAAGGCGCAGGGGGTGCGCACGGTGCATTTCGTGTGTCCCTCGGTCTGGGCCTGGCGGCCGGAGCGGGTGGAGAAGATCCGCCGCAGCGCCGACCACGTGCTGTGCATTTTTCCGTTTGAGCCCGAGCTGCTGGCGCGGCACGGCATTGCTGCCACCTATGTGGGCCACCCGCTGGCCGACGTGATCCCGCTGGAGCCCGACCGGGTCGGTGCGCGCCGCCGACTGGGCCTCGCGGACGACGACACCGTGGTCGCCATCCTGCCGGGTAGCCGGGCCTCCGAGGTGCAGTACCTGGCCGGCGTTTTTTTCGACGCCGCCGCACGGCTGCTGCGGGCGCGGCCGGGCCTGCGGCTCGTGGTGCCGGCGGTGCCGGCCCTGCGCGAGCGCATCGAGGCGGCCGCCCGCGCAGCCGGGCTGGACAAGCGCCTACAGGTGGTGGCCGGGCAGTCTCACACGGTACTGGCCGCCTGCGATGTGACGCTGATCGCCAGCGGCACGGCCACGCTGGAGGCGGCCCTGTTCAAGCGGCCGATGGTGATCGCCTACAACATGAACTGGCTGTCGTGGCAGATCATGCGGCGCAAGCAGCTGCAGCCCTGGGTGGGGCTGCCGAACATCCTGTGCAACGAATTTGTCGTGCCCGAGTATCTGCAGGGCGCTGCCTCGCCTGCCGCCTTGGCGCAAGCGGTGCTGGACTGGCTGGAAGCACCTGAGAGAATGGCGGCCCTGCAGCAGCGCTTCACGGCGTTGCACCACACCTTGCGCCGCGACACCGCCCAACTCGCCACCGATGCGATCGAAAAAGTACTTCAAAGCTGAGCAGGCCTCGCTGTCCTGGGACGTGCCGGGCCTGCTCGCCGGTGTCGACGAGGCCGGCCGCGGGCCGTTGGCCGGCCCCGTGGTGGCCGCGGCCGTGATCCTGGACGACCTGAAGCCCATCAAGGGCCTGGCCGACTCCAAGCAACTCACGCCCCTGCGGCGGGAGCGCCTGTACGACGAAATCCGCGCCAAGGCGTTGTGCTGCAGCGTGGCCATGGCGTCGGTGGAGGAGATTGACCGGCTCAACATCCTGCAGGCCACCATGCTCGCCATGCAGCGCGCGGTGCAGGGCCTGCGCCTGAAGCCCCACAAGGTGCTGGTGGACGGCAACCGCCTGCCGGCCCTGGATGTGCTGGCCGAGGCCATCGTGTCGGGCGACGCGCGGGTGCCCTGCATCTCGGCGGCGTCGATCCTGGCCAAGGTATCGCGCGACCGTCTGCTGGTCGAGTTGCACCAGCAACACCCCGCTTACGGCTTCGACCGCCACAAAGGCTACGGCACCGCCGAGCACCTGCTGGCCTTGCAGACGCACGGCCCGCTGCCAGTGCACCGCCGCTCCTTCTCGCCGGTTGCGCGCGCACTTCAGCTTCAGTGCCCCAACGGTGCCGCGGTGGTCGAACTGAGCCCTTCAACCGCCAGCGCATCGGCCACGCCATGAACCCACCGGATCTCATCACCTCGCGCGACAACCCGCTGCTCAAGCGGCTTCGCCTGCTCGCGCAGGACAGCACGGCTTACCGCAAGCAGGGGCAGGTCTGGCTGGAAGGCGACCACCTGTGCCGGGCCTTGCTGGCGCGCGGGCACCGCCCAGCCATCGCCTTGTTCACCGAGCGCTGCTGGGCCAGCGCACCGCTCGATCTGCGGCAGGCCGCAGAGAAGAACCACCTGGTGTCCGATGCGCTGATGGCCGGCATCAGCGGACTGGAGTCTCACGCGGGCATGGGATTTGTCTGGTCCTTGCCGTCTGGGGGGGCGCCGCGTGGCGGGGTGGCCGCGGTGGTGCTGGACCGTTTGCAGGACGCGGGCAACGTCGGTTCCATCCTGCGCAGCGCCGCTGCCTTCGGCTTCGGGCAGGTGCTCGCCCTCAAGGGCACGGCCGCGCTCTGGTCGCCCAAGGTGGTGCGTGCGGGCATGGGCGCCCATTTCGCGCTGACGCTGGTCGAGGGTCTGGCGCCGGAAGACCTGTCCGGCCTGAATCTGCCGCTCATCGTGACCAGTTCCCATCAGGGAGACTACCTGCACGAAGCCCGGTTGCCCTGGCCCTGTGCCTGGGTGCTCGGCCATGAAGGGCAGGGCGTGGGCCTGGAACTGGAGCAGCGAGCCGACCGCTCGGTGCGCATTGCCCAGCCCGGCGGCGAAGAGTCGCTCAATGTGGCCGCTGCCGCGGCCATCTGCCTGCACGCCAGCGCGGCCTTGCGTGCCCGCGCCGCCGCTTAGCGGCTCACGGGGCTGAGCGCTTCCGCCGGGCGGCCACTGCGGACTGCCGAGCAGACAGTGGGCCGTGCCCAGGCTATAATTCCGGGGTTTACCCGCACTTGGCGCACCCTCGCGCACGCCCCGGCTTACTGCCCAGGTTCACCGTCCGGCCATCCCCCATATCGGCTTGCCCGATCTGCAGCGAACCGGTTCGATCAATCCCCAGTCTCGTCTCCCGGCGGGCGCGGGTGCGCCTTCAACCATCTGGAGAAAACCGTGCTTCCCGTCCACCCGAAAGCCCTTCTCGCGCTCGCCGACGGCACGGTCTTTACAGGCATTTCCATTGGCGCCACTGGTCAGACCACCGGCGAGGTCGTGTTCAACACCTCGCTCACCGGTTACCAGGAAATCCTCACCGATCCGAGCTATTGCCAGCAGATCGTCACGCTCACGTACCCGCACATCGGCAACACCGGCGTGAACCGTGAAGACGTGGAGGCCAACCGCGTCCATGCCGCCGGCCTGATCATCAAAGACCTGCCCCTGTTGGCTTCGAACTTCCGCAGCACCGAGACCCTGTCGCAATACCTGGTGCGCGAAGGCACCGTGGCCATTGCCGACCTCGACACGCGGGCACTGACGCGCCGCCTGCGCACGCAAGGTGCCCAGAACGGCTGCATCATCGCGCTTGCGCCTGGCGAAATCCTGACGGACGCGCACCGCCAGCAGGCCATCGCCGCTGCGCAGGCCGCGCCCAACATGGCTGGGCAGGACCTGGCCCAGGTGGTCAGCACGACCGAGCCCTACGCCTGGACCCAGACCGAATGGCAGCTGGGCTTTGGCTACGGCGAGCAGATCGCACCCAAGTTCCACGTGGTGGCGTATGACTACGGTGTCAAGCACAACATCCTGCGCATGCTCGCGGCCCGCGGCTGCAAGATCACCGTTGTGCCGGCCAAAACGCCCGCGTCGGACGTCTTCAAGCTGAAGCCCAGCGGTGTGTTCCTGTCCAACGGCCCGGGCGACCCGCAGCCCTGCGACTACGCGATTGCCGCCACGCGCGAGATCATCGAGGCCGGCGTGCCCACCTTCGGCATCTGCCTGGGCCACCAGATCATGGCGCTGGCCAGCGGCGCCAAGACCTTCAAGATGAAGTTCGGTCACCACGGCGCCAACCACCCGGTGAAAGACCTGGACAGCAATACCGTGTCCATCACCAGCCAGAACCACGGTTTCGCCGTGGACGAGACCACCTTGCCGGCGAACCTGCGTGCCACCCACGTCAGCCTGTTCGACGGCACGCTGCAGGGCCTGGCCCGTACTGACAAGCCCGCTTTCTGCTTCCAGGGGCACCCGGAAGCCTCGCCCGGCCCGCACGACATCGGCTACCTGTTCGACCGCTTCATTGCGCTGATGACCCAGGCCCAGGAGACCAAATAATGCCCAAGCGCACCGACATCCAGACCGTCCTCATCATCGGCGCCGGCCCGATCATCATCGGCCAGGCCTGTGAGTTCGACTATTCCGGCGTGCAGGCCTGCAAGGCGCTGCGCGAAGAGGGCTACCGCGTGGTGCTGATCAACAGCAACCCCGCCACCATCATGACCGACCCGGCCACGGCCGACGTCACCTACATCGAGCCCATCACCTGGCAGACGGTCGAGAAGATCATCGCCCGCGAGCGCCCGCTCGCCAGCGGCGGCTTCGCCATCCTGCCCACCATGGGCGGCCAGACAGCGCTGAACTGTGCGCTCGATCTCTGGCGCAACGGCGTGCTGGCCAAGTACGACGTCGAGCTGATCGGCGCCACCCCCGAGGCCATCGACAAGGCCGAAGACCGCCTGAAGTTCAAGGACGCCATGACCAAGATCGGTCTGGGGTCGGCGCGTTCGGGCATCGCCCACAGCATGGAAGAGGCCTGGACGGTGCAGAAGACCGTGGGCTTCCCCGTGGTGATCCGCCCCAGCTTCACGCTGGGCGGCACCGGTGGCGGCATCGCCTACAACCCGGAAGAATTCGAGACCATCTGCAAGCGCGGCCTGGAAGCCTCGCCCACCAACGAGCTGCTGATCGAAGAGTCGCTGCTCGGCTGGAAAGAGTACGAGATGGAAGTGGTGCGCGACAAGGCGGACAACTGCATCATCGTCTGTTCCATCGAGAACCTCGACCCGATGGGCGTGCACACCGGTGACTCGATCACCGTGGCCCCCGCGCAGACGCTGACCGACAAGGAATACCAGATCCTGCGGAATGCCTCGCTGGCCGTGCTGCGCGAGATTGGCGTGGACACGGGTGGCTCCAACGTGCAGTTCTCGATCAACCCGAAGGACGGCCGCATGGTCGTCATCGAGATGAACCCGCGCGTGTCGCGTTCGTCGGCACTGGCCTCCAAGGCCACCGGCTTTCCGATCGCCAAGGTGGCCGCCAAGCTGGCCATCGGCTACACGCTGGACGAGTTGCGCAACGAGATCACCGGCGGTGCCACGCCGGCCTCGTTCGAACCCTCGATCGACTACGTGGTGACCAAGATCCCGCGTTTTGCTTTCGAGAAATTCCCGACCGCCGACAGCCGCCTGACCACGCAGATGAAGAGCGTGGGCGAGGTCATGGCCATGGGCCGCACCTTCCAGGAATCCTTCCAGAAAGCCCTGCGCGGCCTGGAAGTGGGTGTGGACGGCATGAACGAAAAAACCCAGGACCGCGAGACGCTGGAGCGCGAACTGGGCGAGCCCGGCCCGGACCGCATCTGGTACGTGGGTGACGCCTTCGCCGCCGGCTGGTCCATGGAAGAGGTGCACCAGTTCACGAAGATCGACCCCTGGTTCCTGATCCAGATCGAGGAAATCGTGAAGATCGAACTCCAGCTGGAAAAGACCAGCCTGGACGCCATCGACGCCGATACCCTGCGCGGCCTGAAGAAGAAAGGCTTCTCGGACCGCCGCCTGGCCAAGCTGCTCAAGACCACCGACAAGGCCGTGCGTGAGCGCCGCATCGAACTCAACATCCGCCCGGTCTACAAGCGCGTGGACACCTGCGCGGCCGAGTTCGCCACCGACACCGCCTACCTGTACTCCACGTACGAAGGCCATGGCGACGGCGAGTGCGAAGCCGAGCCCACCACCAACAAGAAGATCATGGTGCTGGGCGGAGGCCCCAACCGCATCGGCCAGGGCATCGAGTTCGACTACTGCTGTGTGCACGCGGCGCTGGCCATGCGCGAAGACGGGTACGAGACCATCATGGTCAACTGCAACCCCGAAACCGTGTCCACCGACTACGACACCAGCGACCGCCTGTATTTCGAGCCGCTGACGCTCGAAGATGTGCTGGAAATCGTCGACAAGGAAAAACCGGTGGGCGTGATCGTGCAGTACGGCGGCCAGACGCCCCTGAAGCTGGCGCTGGGTCTGGAGGCCAACGGCGTGCCGATCATCGGCACCACGCCCGACATGATCGACGCCGCCGAAGACCGCGAGCGCTTCCAGAAGCTGCTGCACGAACTTGGCCTGCGCCAGCCGCCGAACGCCACCGCCCGCACGGAACCCGAGGCGCTGGAAAAAGCCGCTGCCCTGGGTTACCCGCTGGTCGTACGCCCGAGCTACGTGCTGGGCGGCCGGGCGATGGAAATCGTGCACGAGCAGCGCGACCTGGAGCGCTACATGCGCGAAGCCGTGAAGGTCAGCCACGACTCACCGGTGCTGCTGGACCGCTTCCTGAACGACGCCATCGAATGCGATGTGGACGCCGTGCGCGACCACACCGGCCGCGTCTTCATCGGCGGGGTGATGGAGCACATCGAGCAGGCTGGCGTGCACAGCGGCGACTCCGCCTGCTCGCTGCCGCCGTACTACCTGAGCAAAGAAACGGTGGACGAGCTCAAGCGCCAGACCGCGGCCATGGCCGAGGGCCTGAACGTGGTGGGTCTGATGAACGTGCAGTTCGCCATCCAGGAAGTGGAAGAGAACGGCGCCAAGAAAGACGTGATCTTCGTGCTGGAAGTGAACCCGCGCGCCTCGCGCACGGTGCCTTTCGTCTCCAAGGCCACGGGCATCCAGCTGGCCAAGGTGGCGGCGCGCTGCATGGCCGGCCAGTCGCTGGACGAGCAGGGCATCGGTGCCGAGGTGACGCCGCCTTACTTCAGCGTGAAAGAAGCGGTGTTTCCCTTCGTCAAGTTCCCGGGCGTGGACACCATCCTCGGCCCCGAGATGAAGTCGACCGGCGAGGTGATGGGCGTGGGCAAGACCTTTGGCGAGGCCTTCGTGAAGAGCCAGCTCGGCGCCGGTACCAAGCTGCCGCAGTCGGGCAAGGTGTTCCTCACGGTGAAGGGTGGTGACAAGCCGCGCGCCGTGGAAGTGGCGCGTCAGCTGGTGGACATGGGTTTCGACCTGGTCGCCACGCGCGGCACGGCCGCTGCCATCGCAGAAGCCGGCATCGCGGTGCAGACGGTCAACAAGGTCACCGAGGGCCGCCCGCACATCGTGGACATGATGAAGAACAACGAGATCGCGCTCGTCATCAACACCGTGGAAGAGCGCCGCAATGCGATTGCCGACTCGCGCCAGATCCGCACCTCTGCGCTGCTGGCCCGCGTGACCACCTTCACCACCATCGCCGGTGCCGAAGCCGCGGTGGAAGGCATGAAGTACATCGACAGCCTGGGTGTGATCTCGGTGCAGGACATGCACGCACAGCTGAACGCCTGAGCCTGTGGCCGGGCCGGCAAAAGCCGGTTTCTTTCGCGGCATAATGACCGCACATGAACACCGCCGAGCGGCAACGCCCGGCGGTTTCCTTTTGGAGACACTCACATGGCCACCTTACCCATCACCAAGCGCGGCGCTGAAAAGCTCAAGGAAGAGCTGCACCGCCTGAAAACCGTCGACCGTCCCTGGGTGATCAATGCGATTGCCGAAGCGCGTGCCCAGGGCGACCTGAGCGAGAACGCCGAATACGACGCCGCCAAGGACCGCCAGGGCTTCATCGAAGGCCGCATTGCCGAGATCGAAGGCAAGCTCTCCACCGCCCAGATCATCGATCCCAGCGCCGTGGACGCGGCCGGTCGTGTGGTGTTCGGCGCCACGGTCGAACTGGAAGACGAGAACAGCGGCGCGGCCGTCACGTACCAGATCGTGGGCGAAGACGAGGCGGACCTGAAGCTGGGCCTTGTCAACATCAGCAGCCCGATCGCGCGCGCACTGATCGGCAAGGAAGAGGGCGATGTGGCGGTGGTGGAAGCCCCGGGCGGCACGCGCAGCTACGAGATCGTGTCGGTTCGCTACGCCTGATGGTCTGGCAGCGCCTCTCGCTGGCGCTGGCCGCCCTGTGGTGGGGCGGCATCACCGCGCTGAGCTTCCTGGCCGTGCCCACGCTGTTCGCCACCCTGGGCAGCCCGGCGGTGGCTGGTCCGGTGGCCGCCAAACTGTTTTCTTTGCAAAGCTGGGCGGGCTTGGTGATCGGGCTGGGTCTGTTGCTGTTGCTGCGCCGCCAGCGCCAACGCATGGTCGTTTCCAACGATGCGGGTCTGGTGGTCGGCCCTGAACAGGTGGTCGTTTTGCAGCAGCTCTTGAGCACCATGGGAATCGTGCTGCTGGCGATGCTGCTGGCCCTGGTGCAAGAATTTGGCGTGGCGCAAAACATCGTCACGGCCCGCGCATCGGGCGGCAACCTGCGCCTGTGGCACAGCGTGGGCAGCTTGATGGTGCTGGGGCAATGGCTGTGTGCCGGTGCCGTTCTCTGGCGTCTGTCCCGATCGTCAGAGGCATTTGTCGGTGCGCAGTGACTTTTTCAGGGCACCGCGGAACTGGCTTGGCCAGGCCGCCAGTGCCACCCCTTGGGAAGCTGAGGGCCGCGGCTCCAAGACTGCCTGCGCAGACTTGCACAGCCCGAAGTGACACCGGCTCCGACGGTGGCGCGGCCTGCAAGGCACGCCGAAGCCGGCCCGGGACTTACGTCCTCTCTGCCGATTCCAGCGTGTTCACCATCAGCATGGTGATGGTCATCGGCCCCACGCCGCCGGGCACCGGGGTGATGTGGCTCGCCACTTCCCTGACGCCGTCAAAGTCCACGTCGCCGCACAGTTTGCCTTCGTCGTTGCGGTTCATGCCCACGTCAAGCACCACCGCACCGGGTTTGACCATGTCGGCGGTGAGCACGTTGCGCTTGCCCACGGCGGCCACGATCACATCGGCCTGCAAGGTCATGGCTTTGAGGTCTTTCGTGGCGCTGTGGCAGATGGTGACGGTGGCGTTCTGCTGCAGCAGCATCAGGGCCATCGGCTTGCCGACGATGTTGCTGCGGCCGATCACCACCGCGTGCTTGCCCTTCAGGTCGTATCCAATGCTTTCCAGCATCTTCATGCAGCCGTAAGGCGTGCAGGGCCAGAAGCCGCGCATGCCGGTCATCAGGGCGCCGGCACTGGCGATGTGAAAGCCATCCACGTCCTTGGCCGGGTCGATGGCTTCGATGACCTTCTGCGCGTCGATATGAGCCGGCAGTGGCAGCTGCACCAGAATGCCGTGGATGGCGGGGTCCTGGTTGAGGGCGTCCACCCGGGCCAGCAGCTCGGCTTCGCTCAGGCTGGCGGGCCAGGTTTCCAGCACGGAATGCATGCCGGTGTCATCGCAGGCCTTCACCTTGTTGCGCACATAGACCTGGCTGGCCGCGTTGTCGCCCACCAGAATCACGGCCAGGCCCGGGGTGATGCCGCGTGCCTTGAGGGCGCTCACGCGGGCGCTCACATCGGCGCGGAGTTGGCGGGAGAGGGCGTTGCCGTCGATCAATTGGGCGGTCATGGCGGATGTTCCTGGAGTTGAAATGCAAACGCCCGCCGAGGAATCGGCGGGCGCTGAGGAGGGATGTGGGAGCCCTTCAGGGTTTGGCGGGGGTTTGCCCGAGGGCAATCTTGAGCAGGTCGGCCACGGTGTTGGCGCCCAGCTTTTCCATGATGTTGGCTCGGTGTGCCTCCACCGTCTTGATGCTGATGCCCAGGTCGTCGGCGATCTGCTTGTTCAGGCGTCCGGCGACAATGCGTTCCAGCACCTGGGCCTCGCGGCTGGTCAGCTTGGACAGCAGGGCATCGCGGCTGGCCGCCTGCTGGTAGGTGGTGAAGGCGTCCTTGGCGTGTTCGAGCATGCGCTCCACCAGGGCGACCAGCTGGTCTTCCTTGAAGGGTTTCTGGATGAAATCCAGCGCGCCTTTTTTCATGGATTCGACCGCCATGGGCACATCGCCATGGCCGGTGATGAAGACGATGGGCAGCGGAGACTGGCGCTCGATCAGGCGGTCCTGCAGCTCCATGCCGGTCATGCCGCCCATGCGGATGTCGGCAATCAGGCAGGCCACCTCTCGTGAGTCGTAGCGGCTCAGGAAAGCCTCGGCGGATTCGAAGCAGCGGACCCGGTAGTCCTTGCCTTCCAGCAGCCACTGCAGGGAATCGCGCACCGCTTCGTCGTCATCGACCACGTAGACGGTGCCTTTTTTGGGTATCAAACTCATCTCGCTCTTTCTGTGTCCGCCAACGACTGCGGGGTGGGATTGCTGTTGTTCGCGCTGCCCGTCAGTCGGGAAATGACGGGAATCCAGAAGCTGAAGCTGCAGCCCACCACCTCTTCCCCATTGTAGAGGTTCTGCACCTGCATCCTTCCGTGGTGCGATTCGACGATGCTGCGGCAGAGCTTCAGGCCGATGCCCATGCCCTCGCTCTTGGTGCTGTAGAAGGCTTCGTAGATGCGGTCGATCATTTCCGCTGGCACGCCGCTGCCCGAGTCGCGCACCGTGAACTCGACCACGTCCTGCCCGTCCTGCCGACGCGGGGCCACCCGCAGTTCGATGTAGCGCTCGCCCGGCAGTCGGCCGGCCTGGGCGATGGCCTCGCCCCCGTTCTTCAGCAGGTTGATGAGCACCTGCTCGATCAGGATCGGGTCCACCATGAGGCTGGGCAGGCGCGCCGCCACGTAAGTGGACAAGCGCACCTGCTGGCGTCGCAGCTCGATGTCGGCCAGCTCGATGGCGTTGCTCACCATCAGGGCCACATCGCTGGGGGTGGGGTTGGGCTCGCTGCGCTTCACGAAGGCGCGGATGCGCTGGATGATCTGCCCCGCGCGCTGGGCCTGGCGCGCGGTCTTCTCCAGTGCACCGAGCAGCTCGTCCTGCGTGATGCGGTCTTCCTGCACGCGCGAGATCATGCCGTTGCAGTAGTTGCTGATGGCGGTCAGCGGCTGGTTGAGCTCGTGGGCCACGCTGGAGGCCATCTCACCCATGGTGATCAGGCGGCTGGCGGTCTGCGCCCGCTCCGCCTGACGGGAGGCCTGCTCCTCGGCGTTGCGCCGCGGGGTGATGTCGCTGGCGATCACCATCTGGGCCAGGCGCCCGTCCACCCAGGTGAGGTAGCGCGTGCGAACCTCCAGCCAGCGGTCCAGTTCTTCGACGAAGACTTCGGCGTTCTCGGCGCCCGCATCGGTGAGCGTGTCGGTGGGCATGCCGGCGAAGGCGTCCACCGCGTCGCCATCGTCCGGGCTCGGGGTCGGCTGGTTGCCCGCCAGGTCCACCAGATGGCGGTGGCCCACGCCGCGGGTACCGAACCACAGGCGGTACATTTTGTTAGCGAACAGCATCTCGTCGCTGCCCAGCGGCGCCACCGACACGGCAGAGTCCAGGCTTTCCAGCACCGTGGTGAAGCGTTCGTAGGAAGCGGACAGCTCTTCGCGGATGCGCTTGGGCTCGGTGATGTCCGTCATCGAGGTCATCCAGCCCGTCTGGTGCCCCTTGGGGTCGATCAGCGGCGAGACGTACATGCGCGCATCGAAGATGCTGCCGTCGCGCCGCTGCACGCGCACCTCGAAGCCGCCGGGTGTGGACCGACCGCTCAGCTCGTCTTCGAGGCGGGAGGCGAGCTGCTCGTGGTCTTCTTCTGGCCAGTAGGGGAAGGGGGCGGTGCGGCCCACCAGCTCGCTTTCGGTCCAGCCGGTCATGGAACAGAAGGCTGGGTTCACATAGGTGATGCGGCCCTGCAGGTCGAGCGCCCGCATGCCGGTCAGCATGGAGTTTTCCATGGCCCGGCGGAAATTCGTCTCCGCCACCAGCGCCTGCTGCGCCTGCACGCGCCGGCGCGTGTGGCGCCAGGTGCCCAGCAGCATCCACACCGTCAGGGCACTGAGCGCGCCGATCACCCAGAAAAAGCCGCTGCCCACGATGTCCTGCGAGGTGCGGTAGCCCTGCGCCTTGAGCAACAGGCCATTGCCCACCGGCGAGACCGGCACCTCGTGCTCCAGTGCCTGGGCCGACCACGGCAGCACGCGCAGCACCGTGTCGGGGGATTGCAGGCTGCCCGCCAGCACGCGGCCGCGGTCGTCCAGCAGCGCGACGGCGTAGCGCGCCATCACCTCCGGCGGGATGCCGAAGCGCATCAGGCCGTCGACCGAGTACTCGCCCATCACGGTGCCCGCGAAGCGTCCCTGCTCGGTCAGCGGCACCTGCAGCATCAGCGTGGCGCTGCGCGGCTCCTCGCCCATGGGGCGCGAGTAGATCGGCTGGCGCAGATCGCGGGCGAGATCGAAGGAGCCGTCGGTCTCGTTGGGGGCCAGCGTGCTGCCTGGGGCGCGCGTCAGGGCCACGGGTGCACTGGGCGAGGCGTAGCTGGCGAGCACCTGGCGGCGCGCGTCCACCCAACTCACGGCCAGCAGCTCCGGGAACTGGCTGACGAGTGACTCCACCTGGAATTCGAACTCCTCGGTCGAGATTTCCTTGTTGTCCACCTCGCGCGCCAAGCGCATCAGCTGCTCCTGTCGTTCGAGCAGGCGCAGGCGCAGGCGCTGCTGGGCGTACTCCACGTCGCGGGTGACCGCCTCCTGTTCGCGCTCCAGTTCCTCGTAGCGCAGGTAGGTGATGGCGACCGCGATGGCGGTGAGAAAGAGCAGCACCGCCAGCAAGGGTGCGAGCGTGGCAAAGCGGTCCTGGCGAGAGGGGGGCAGGCGGCGCCACCAGCGTTTCCACCACACGGTGGACGGTGGCTGGGGGGCTGGGCTGGGGATGGGTGAAGGAATCATGGGGAGCAGAGAAGTCTACGTGAGCGGCTCGCTTTCCTGACGCGAAACGGGCACAAAAGCGCTCGGGATGCAGGGTGGGGATTCAATCTTGTATTTATCGTTATATGAAATGATCATGCACATATTGAAATTATGAAAAAGCTGTGGGAAAATCCACGCCACGGCGGAGCCTCCCGCCGTAAGCTTTGTTCCAACCAACAGGAGACAGACATGTCAGCGACCGACGACACCCTCAATGGCCGTGGTGCCGGGGATGTGGATACCCAGGAAACCCGGGAGTGGATGGAGGCGCTGGCCGCCGTGATCGAGCGTGAAGGCCCCGAGCGCGCGCATTTCCTGCTGGAACAATTGCTGGAAGAAGCCCGGCAGAACAGCATTGATTTGCCGTTTTCCGCGAACACGGGCTATGTGAATACGCTTGAGCCCACCGAGGAAGCCCGCTGCCCCGGCAACATCGAGATTGAAGAGCGCCTGCGCGCCTACATGCGCTGGAACGCGATGGCCATGGTGGTCAAGGCCAACCGCCACAACCCGGAAGACGGTGGCGACCTGGGCGGCCACATCGGCTCCTTCGCCTCGCTGGCCCACATGTTCGGTGCCGGCTTCAACCATTTCTGGCACGCCGAGAGCGAGAACCACGGCGGCGATTGCCTCTACATCCAGGGCCATGTGTCGCCCGGCGTGTACGCCCGCGCCTACCTGGAAGGTCGGCTGACCGAAGAGCAGCTGCTGAACTTCCGCCAGGAAGTGGACGGCAAGGGCCTCTCCAGCTACCCGCATCCCAAGCTGATGCCCGAGTTCTGGCAGTTCCCCACCGTGTCGATGGGCCTGGGCCCGCTGATGGCCATCTACCAGGCCCGCTTCCTGAAGTACCTGCACGCGCGCGGCATCGCCAATACCGAGAACCGCAAGGTCTGGGTGTTCTGCGGTGACGGCGAGATGGACGAGGTCGAGTCGCTGGGCGCCATCAGCCTGGCTGCCCGCGAAAACCTGGACAACCTCATCTTCGTGGTCAACTGCAACCTGCAGCGCCTGGACGGCCCGGTGCGCGGCAACGGCAAGATCGTCCAAGAACTCGAAGGCGAATTCCGCGGTTCGGGCTGGAACGTGATCAAGCTGCTATGGGGTTCGAACTGGGACCCGCTGCTGGCGCGCGACAAGGACGGCGCCCTGCGCAAGATCATGATGGAGACGCTGGACGGCGACTACCAGGCGTTCAAGGCCAATGACGGCGCCTACGTGCGCAAGCACTTCTTCGGCCGCGATCCGAAGGCGCTGGAACTGGTCTCGCACATGAGCGACGACGACATCTGGGCGCTGCGCCGCGGCGGCCACGATCCCCAGAAGGTATACGCCGCGTACCACAAGGCGGTGAACCACAAGGGCCAGCCCACGGTGCTGCTGATCAAGACCGTGAAAGGTTTTGGCATGGGCAAGTCGGGCGAGGGCAAGAACAACGTGCACCAGACCAAGAAGCTGACCGACGAAGACATCAAGATCTTCCGCGACCGCTTCAACCTGCCTATCCCGGACAGCGAGCTGCCCAAGCTGCCGTTCTACAAACCGGCCGACGACACGCCAGAAATGCAGTACCTGCACGCCCGCCGCCAGGCACTGGGCGGGTACTTGCCCAAGCGCCGCGTCAAGGCCGACGAGAGCTTCACCGTGCCCTCGATCGAGACGTTCAAGAGCGTGATGGAGCCCACGGCCGAAGGCCGTGAAATTTCCACCACCCAGGCCTACGTGCGCTTCCTCACCCAGCTGTTGCGCGACCAGGCACTGGGCCCTCGCGTGGTGCCCATCCTGGTGGACGAGGCCCGCACCTTCGGTATGGAAGGCCTGTTCCGCCAGATCGGCATCTACAACCCGGCAGGCCAGCAGTACACCCCGGTCGACAAAGACCAGGTCATGTACTACAAGGAAGACAAGGCCGGGCAGATCCTGCAGGAAGGCATCAACGAAGCCGGCGGCATGAGCAGCTGGATCGCGGCGGCCACGAGCTACAGCACGAGCAACCGCATCATGGTGCCGTTTTATGTGTACTACTCGATGTTCGGCTTCCAGCGCATCGGCGACCTCGCCTGGGCTGCTGGCGACATGCAGGCGCGCGGCTTCCTGCTGGGCGGCACGTCCGGGCGCACCACGCTCAACGGCGAAGGCCTGCAGCACGAAGACGGTCACAGCCACATCCTGGCCGGCACCATTCCCAACTGCATCAGCTACGACCCGACCTTCGCGCATGAAGTGGGCGTGATCTTGCACCACGGCCTCAAGCGCATGGTGGAGAAGCAGGACAACGTCTTCTACTACCTGACGTTGCTGAATGAAAACTACGCCATGCCTGGCCTCACGCCCGGCACTGAAGAGCAGATCATCAAAGGCATGTACCTGTGCAAGCCGGGTGCTAGCGGCGGTATTCGTGTGCAGCTGCTGGGCTCCGGCACCATCCTGCGCGAGAGCATGGCGGCGCAGGCCCTGTTGGCGCAAGACTGGGGGGTGCAGGCCGACGTGTGGAGTTGCCCGAGCTTCAACGAACTGACCCGCGATGGTCAGGACGCCGAGCGCTACAACCTGCTGCACCCCACCGAGGCCGGCCGCGTGCCGTTTGTGACGCAGCAACTGGCGCCGCACGCTGGCCCGGTGGTGGCCTCCACCGATTACATGAAGAACTACGCCGAGCAGATCCGTCCGTTCATTCCCAAGGGCCGTACCTACAAGGTGCTGGGCACCGACGGCTTTGGCCGCAGCGATTTCCGCAGCAAGCTGCGTGAGCACTTCGAGATCAACCGCCACTACATCGTGGTCGCTGCCCTCAAGGCCTTGTCCGAAGATGGCGTGGTGCCCGTGGCCCAGGTGGCCGAAGCCATTGCCAAATACGGCATCAAGACCGACAAAGTCAACCCGCTGTACGCATGAGTGTGGCCACCCCGGCAGCGCCTGTGGCGCTACCCCATCAAGGGGCGAAAACGGCTGTCTGGCCCAGCCAGCCCGGCGGTTTCACGGGGTGACGATGGTGCTCGTGATGCATTGAACAATTGAATGGAGACGGATATGGCATTGGTTGAAGTACAAGTCCCGGACATCGGCGACTTTGATGAAGTGGCGGTGATCGAACTGCTGGTGAAGGTGGGCGACACGGTGAAGGCCGAGCAGTCGCTGATCACGGTCGAGTCCGACAAGGCGTCGATGGAAATTCCGTCGAGCACCGCGGGTGTGGTGACAGAACTGCGTGTGGCCATGGGCGACAAGGTGAAGCAGGGCTCGGTGGTGCTGGTGCTGGAAGCGGCGGGCGATGCCGCAGCGCCTGCACCCGCCCCAGCACCCGCCCCAGCGCCAGCGCCAGCGCCAGCGCCAGCGCCAGCGCCAGCACCAGCGCCAGCACCAGCGCCAGCGCCAGCGGCGCCAGCCACCAGCACGGGCCCGATCGAGGTCCACGTGCCCGACATCGGTGATTTCAAGGACGTGACCGTCATTGAGGTCTTTGTGAAGCCCGGCGACACCATCAAGGTCGAGCAAAGCCTGATCACGGTGGAGTCTGATAAGGCCTCGATGGAGATTCCTTCCTCGCACGCCGGCGTGCTGAAGGAACTCAAGGTCCAGGTGGGCGACAAGGTCAACATTGGCGACTTGCTGGCTGTGCTGGACGGTGCCGCGGGCGTGGCTTCGGCGCCGGCTCCAGCGGCTGCACCGGTCGTTGCGCCTGCCGCGGCCCCTGCACCCGCTCCAGCTCCAGCTCCTGCTGCCGCCTCCGCGCCTGTGGTCGCCCCGGCGGCCGCCGTGCCGGCGCACAACCCGACCGCAGCGCCGCTCGGTCTGCCGCACGCATCCCCTTCGGTGCGCAAGTTCGCCCGCGAACTCGGCGTGCCACTGGCAGAAGTGCAGGGCAAAGGTCCCAAGGGCCGCATCACGCTGGACGATGTGCAGGGCTTCACCAAGTCTGTCATGGCTGGCGCGGTGCAGACCGCTGCACAAAAAGCCAAGGCGCCGGCACCCGCCGCGGGGGGCGGCGGCTCCGAACTGGGCCTGATCCCCTGGCCCAAGGTGGACTTCGCCAAGTTCGGCCCCATCGAGCGCAAGGAGATGGGCCGCATCAAGAAGATCAGCGGTGCCAACCTGTTGCGCAACGCGGTGATGATCCCGGCCGTCACCAACCACGACGATGCCGACATCACCGACCTTGAAGCCTTCCGCGTGTCCACCAACAAGGAAAACGAGAAGAGCGGCGTGAAGGTCACCATGCTCGCGTTCCTCATCAAGGCCTGTGTGGCCGCGCTGAAGAAATTCCCCGAGTTCAACAGCTCCATCGACGGCGATTCGCTGATCTACAAGCAGTACTGGCACATCGGCTTCGCGGCCGACACGCCCAACGGCCTGATGGTCCCGGTCATCAAGGACGCGGACAAGAAGGGTGTGCTGCAGATCAGCCAGGAAATGGGTGAACTCGCCAAGAAGGCGCGTGACGGCAAACTGAGCCCGGCCGAGATGAGCGGCGCCACCTTCACCATTTCATCGCTCGGCGGCATTGGTGGCCGTTATTTCACGCCCATCATCAACGCGCCCGAGGTCGCCATCCTGGGCGTCTGCAAGAGCAACATGGAACCGGTGTGGGATGGCAAGGCCTTCCAGCCGCGCCTGATGCTGCCCCTGTCGCTGACCTGGGACCACCGCGTGATCGACGGTGCCGCAGCGGCCCGTTTCAACGCCTATTTGGGCCAGATCCTCGGCGACTTCCGCCGGGTGTTGCTGTAAAGGAACCGGACCATGGCAATGATTGATATCCAGGTTCCCGACATTGGCGACTTCGACGAAGTCACGGTGATCGAACTGCTGGTGAAACCCGGCGACACCGTCAAGGTCGAACAGTCGCTCATCACGGTGGAGTCCGACAAGGCGTCGATGGAGATTCCCTCGTCGCATGCCGGCGTGGTGAAAGAGCTCAAGGTCGCGCTGGGCGACAAGGTCAAGCAGGGTTCGGTGGTGCTGGTGCTGGAAGGCGAGGGCGCTGCTGCAGCCCCTGCGCCTGCCGCGGCTCCTGCACCGTCGCCTGCTCCGGCTGCTGCCGCACCTGTCGCTGCACCGGTGGCCGCGCCTGCCGCCGCCAGCTTTGATGGATCGGCCGACCTCGAGTGCGACCTGCTCGTGCTCGGCGCAGGCCCCGGCGGTTATTCGGCCGCCTTCCGCGCGGCCGACCTCGGCCTGAAGGTGGTGATCGTCGAGCGCTACGCCACCCTGGGGGGCGTGTGCCTGAACGTGGGCTGCATCCCGTCCAAGGCGCTGCTGCACGTGGCCGCTGTCATGGACGAGGTCAGCCATATGGCCGATCTGGGCGTGGACTTCGGAGCGCCGGTGGTCAACATCGACAAGCTGCGTGGCCACAAGGAAAAGGTCATCGGCAAGCTCACCGGTGGCCTGGCCGCCATGGCCAAGATGCGCAAGGTCACGACCGTGCGCGGCTACGGTGCCTTCGTCGGGCCCAACCACGTCGAGGTCGAAGAAACCACCGGCACCTCGCAGGAGAAAACCGGGCAGAAGCAGGTGATCGCGTTCAAGAAGTGCATCATCGCTGCGGGCTCGCAGGCGGTGCGCCTGCCCTTCATGCCCGACGATCCGCGCGTGGTGGACAGTACCGGCGCGCTCGCGCTGAAGGAAGTGCCCAAGCGCATGCTGATCCTCGGCGGCGGCATCATCGGCCTGGAGATGGGCACGGTCTACAGCACGCTGGGCGCCCGTCTGGACGTGGTGGAGATGATGGACGGTCTGATGCAGGGCGCCGACCGCGACCTGGTGAAGATCTGGCAGAAGATGAACGCCAAGCGCTTCGACAACATCATGCTCAAGACCAAGACGGTGAGCGCCCGTGCGCTGCCCGAAGGCATTGAGGTGACGTTCGAGAGCGCCGAGCCCGGCGGCACCGCGCCCGCGCCGCAGGTCTACGACCTGGTGCTGCAGGCCGTGGGCCGCACGCCCAACGGCAAGAAGATCGCCGCTGACAAGGCCGGCGTGGCCGTGACCGACCGCGGCTTCATCAACGTCGACATCCAGATGCGCACCAACGTGCCGCACATCTTCGCCATCGGCGACATCGTGGGCCAGCCCATGCTGGCGCACAAGGCGGTGCACGAGGCGCATGTGGCGGCAGAAGTCATTGCCGGCGAACTGCAGGGCAACAAGGAGCTGGCCGCGGCCGCCTTCAACGCCCGCGTGATCCCCAGTGTGGCCTACACCGACCCCGAAGTGGCCTGGGTGGGACTCACCGAAGACCAGGCCAAGGCGCAGGGCATCAAGGTCAACAAAGGCCTGTTCCCCTGGACAGCTTCAGGCCGTGCGATTGCCAATGGCCGAGATGAAGGCGTGACCAAGCTGCTGTTTGACGACAGTCCCGAAGCACACGGCCACGGCAAAATCCTGGGCGGCGGCATGGTCGGCACGCACGCCGGCGACATGATCGGCGAGATCGCGCTGGCCATCGAGATGGGTGCCGACGCAGTGGACATCGGCAAGACCATCCACCCCCACCCCACGCTGGGCGAAAGCATCGGCATGGCGGCGGAGGTGGCGCACGGATCCTGCACCGATTTGCCACCGGCGAAGAGGTAAGGCCCTGCGCGTTTCAGAGACAGGGTCCGAACCGACAACGCCGCGGCGGGAGTCCGCTTCCGTGCCCGCGGCGTGTCGGCGGGTGCCCTGGTCCTGAACGCACGCACGAAGGGCAGGACCTGTCAGGCCCGCAGTGGTGTAATCCGCGTATCCAGGGTTGCCATTTCGTCAGGGTCTACATGTCCGCCGTTTTCCCCGTTTCACCTCTTTCCGAGTCGGTTCCCGAAAGCGACGTTCCGTCTGGAAAGCACTTGCCCCATGTGCGCTTTCTCGACCGCACGGTCGAGGTTCGCCCCGACGAAACCGCGCTCGACGCATTGCTGCGGGGCGGGGTGGACGTGGCGTTTTCCTGTCGCGGCGGCGTCTGCCATGCCTGCCTGATGCATTGCCGCGAGGGGACCGTCCCGGGAGACGCCCAGCGCGGACTGTCAGACCATCTGAAGGAGCGGAAGTACCTGCTCGCCTGTCAATGTCGGCCGACATCGACGCTGGTGTTGGAGCGTCCCCTGCCGCGCGACCTGCGCACCACGTGCGTACTCACGCAGGTCGAGGGCCAGGGGTCCCCCGTCCTGAAGCTGCACTTTGAACCGATGCGCACGCTGCTTTACCGCACGGGACAACACCTGCGACTGCTCACCGGCGGTCCCGACGAACCCGTACTGCGGTTGACCAGCCGTCCGGACGACGAATGGGTACTGGAGGCGGAGCTGGACTGTCCTACTGGCGAGCCACCCGTTGCTTGGCTTCGAGGAGACGTGCCGTTCGGCCATGAATTCGAGGTTTGGGGTCCAGTCGAGCCCGATGTGGTGGCGGGCGCAACTGACCCCTGTGTGGCCTCATGCCATCAGGTGGCGGGTGAACCCGCTGGTGACGTGGCGGCTGTGACGCAAGGCGAGCGCCCCGTCCACACCGAACTCGACGCACCACGCCCTGATCCTGGGCTGTGGCGCGAGCTCGACGAAGGCCGCACCGTGCGCCGCGTGCTGGAAGATTTTTACGCGCAGGTATATGCCGACGATCGCCTGGCCTCGTTCTTTGAGGGCGTGACGATGGAGCGCGCCATTGGCAAGCAATACTCGTTTCTGCAAGAGATGCTCACGGGCGAGAAAGTTTATTTCGGCGAGCGTCCACGCAACTCGCACCACTGGATGGTGATTTCTGACGAGCTGCTCAATTACCGGCAGGCGCTGATGGTGGCCACGTTGGAAAAGCACGGTCTGAGCCCCGAGCAGATCGCGCGCTGGACGCGCGTGGAGGAACACTGGCGGCGCGATCTGGTGAAGTCGGCGCCCTGGCCCAGAAAGATCGGTGAATTCGAGTTCCCGTTGCACGGTTTCGCGAAGGAAGTGCTGAGCGAAGGCTCGATGTGCGACCACTGCGGCTCGGAAGTGCCATCCGGCACCGAGGTGCTGTACCACTTGCGCCTGGGCACGATCAGCTGCGCGGCCTGTGCGCCAGCCGTGGGGCGCGACACGGCTCAGGGCTGACCGGTTGGGTCTTCGGCCCCGTTTCCCGGCTACGTGACGGCAGGCCGAGTCCCGCGGATGGGGCGTCCGTGCATCAGCGCATCGTGGCGGGCGCCTCGACGCCGGCCGTCATGGGCACCCGACGCGCGCCGTTGAAGCGTTTCTGCCAGTAGGCCATGCGCATGTCTTCCACGCGCACATGGGAGCCAGCGCGGGGGGAGTGGATGAACTTGCCGTCGCCCACGTAAATACCCACATGGCTGAAGGCGCGCTTCATGGTGTTGAAGAAGACGAGGTCGCCCGGCTTGAGCTCACTGCGATCGATGACCTGGGTGGCGGCGGCCTGCTCGTCGGCGCGGCGGGGCAGCACCTTGCCCAGCGACTCTTCGAACACCGCGCGCACGAAACCGCTGCAATCAAAGCCGCCCTCGGCGGTGTTGCCGCCGAATTTGTAGGGCACGCCGAGGAAGCCCATGGCGTTCATGACCAAGCCGGAGGCCCGCAAGCCCACCGAATCGCGGGCGTTCTGCCATTGTTCGCCGAGGCGGCTCATGAGCCCCCTGTCCTCCAGAAAGGCGTCCATGTCGTCGAAGGGGGCGGCTGGCGCCGCTTGTGCCGAGAGCGCGCAACTCAGCAAAAGAGCAGGTATCCATCGAATCATGCCGGCAGGGTAGGGTCCAGCGCCTCACAAGTCAAGCAAAGAAGTCATGCAAGATCTTGATTTTGTTCAGGAATGCCGCAGGTCGGCTTTCCCGCACCCTTGATCTGTCAGCGGCGGATGTGGTTTGCGGGACCGATCAGCGAGAATCGCGGCTTCCAACTGAATCAAGAAAGACACCCATGTTGCTGGACGCCACGGATTCCCAACTGGTGCTGGTGGACTACCAGCCCCGCCTGATGCCCGTCATTCACGAGGGTTCGCTGGTGCTGGCAAATGCCCTGCGGCTGGCGCGAATGGCCCGGCTGATGGAGGTCCCGGCCTGGGGCACCGAGCAGAACCCGGACAAGCTGGGCGCGAATCCTCCCGAGTTGCGCGAGCTGTGTCGCAAGACACTCTCCAAGATGCACTTCAGCGCCGTGGCCGATGGCCTGGCCGACTGGCTGCGCCCGCCCGCCCGCCCGGCGGGTGGCAACGCCCGCAGCCTGCCCAAGCACCTGCAGAAGAGCCCGGCCGCACCCGCTCCCGAGCGCGGCATGATCGTCATCGCGGGTTGCGAAGCCCATGTGTGCCTGATGCAGACCGCACTGGAACTGATCGAACAGGAGTTCGATGTGTGGGTGGTGACCGACGCCTGCGGTTCCCGCACCGAGCGCAACCGCGACGCGGCCTTTGATCGCCTAGCGGGTGCCGGTGCCGAACTCGTCACCACCGAGATGGTGGCGTTCGAGTGGCTCGGCACCGCCGATCATCCGGCCTTCCGTGATGTTCATGCCCTGATCAAGTAAGCCAGCAGGCCAGCAGGTCCGTCCGCGGGCTCAGCGAGGCGCCAGGCGGATCGCTCCATCCAGCCGGATCACCTCGCCGTTGAGCATGTCGTTCTCGATGATGTGCTTGGCCAGCTTGGCGTAATCCTGCGGGGTGCCCAGGCGCGAAGGGAAGGGCACGCTGGCGGCCAGCGCATCCTGCACTTCCTGTGGCATGCCGAACAGCATGGGCGTGCCGAAGATGCCTGGGGCAATCGTCATATTGCGGATACCGTTGCGGGCGAGGTCGCGGGCGATGGGCAGCGTCATGCCCACCACACCGCCCTTGGATGCAGCGTAGGCGGCCTGGCCGATCTGTCCGTCGTAGGCTGCGACGCTGGCGGTTGAGATCATCACGCCACGTTCACCGGTGATGTCGGGCTCGTTCTTGCACATGGCGTCGGCGGCCAGTCGGATCATGTTGAAGCTGCCCACCAAGTTGACCATGATGGTCTTGGTGTAGACGTTCAGGCTGTGCGGGCCGTTCTTGCCCACCGTCTTCTCGGCCGGCGCGATGCCGGCGCAGTTGATCAGGCCCATGAGCTTGCCCATGGAAACCGCCTGCGCCACCACGGCCTGGCCGTCGGCTTCGCTGCTCACATCGCATTTGACAAAGACACCGCCGATTTCCTGGGCCACGGCTTCGCCTTTTTCTGCCTGCATGTCGGCAATGACGACCTTGCCGCCGTTGGCCGCCAGCATGCGCGCCGTGCCCTCGCCGAGTCCCGATGCGCCGCCGGTGACGATGAATACCTTGCCTTGAATCTCCATGGGGTGCTCCTCTGCATGATTGACGTTGACGTAAACGTCAATTATGCGGCACAAAAAAGCCCGCGTGAGCGGGCTTTGACGAGGTGCTGAGGGCGGCGTCCGGTGCGCGCGAGGGTTTTTAGGGCGGATGCGGCGAACCGACGTTACGGGATCGCAAGCATCGCCCCGACCGGGGAGGCCGCCGCGCAGCGGCGCGGGTGTTACTTGTATCCCACGCGGTCCAGCATCTGCTGCACCTTGGTCATGTTCTTGGCCACGACACCCAGGGGGATATTCTCGGTCTTGAAGCCGTCGCCGCCGATGGACGCCAACGCCTTGTTGTCGATCTTCAGACCCTTGACCGCAGGGAATTCGTTGTTGCCGTTGGCGAAATAGTCCTGGGCGAAGGGGCTGGCCAGGAATTCCATGAACTGGACGGCGTGTTCGCGGTTCTTGGCGTGCTTGGCCACGGCCGCTCCGGCGATGTTCACGTGCGTGCCGCTGGTGCCCTGGTTGGGGAATACCACCCGCACTTTTTCCATCACCGCGCGGTCTTCAGGCTTGGTGGATTTGAGCAGGCGTGCCACGTAATAGGTGTTGGTGAGTGCCACACCGCATTCGCCCGAGGCCACGGCCTTGACCTGATCGGTGTCGCCGCCCTTGGGCCCGCGCGCCATGTTGTCCACCACACCCTTGAGCCAGGCTTCGCCCTTCTGGTCGCCCAGGCGCTCCACCACGGTGGCGAACAACGAGAGGTTGTAAGGGTGCGAACCCGAGCGCGTGCAGACCAGTCCCTTGAGGGCTGGGTCGGCCAGTTGCTCGTAAGTGGCCACGTCGGCAGCCTTCACACGCAGCGGGTCGTACACGATCACGCGGGCGCGGGTGGAGAAGCCGGTCCAGGTCACGCCATCGGCGGTGGGGATGGCGCGCAGGTTGGCGGGAATCGCCGCATCAAGCCTGGCCGATTTGATCGGCTGGAACAGGCCCTGGCTGTCGGCGGACACCATGCGGGCAGCGTCCACCAGCAGGATCACGTCGGCTGGCGAGGCTGCGCCCTCGGCACGCAGGCGCGCGACAATGCCGGCGTCGTCACCGTCCACGCGGTTGATCTTGATGCCGGTGGTGCGGGTGAACGTGTCATACATGACATCGTCGGTCTGGTAGTGGCGGGCCGAGTAAAGGTTGAGCACCTTGTCCTGGGCCACGGCCGCAGACTGAAAGGCCACGCCAGCGGTCAGCGCAGACAGAAGAATCGAGAACTTGGCAAGCTGTTTCATGGCACACGTCCAGGTTGGAGAATCAAAAATCAAACAAGGCATTGACAGGAAGGTGAACCCGCGTGGCTGGCATCGCAGCGTCCGGCGTGGTTCAATTCAAGCATGATCTTAACACAAACGCGAATGGTTCTTAATAAGTTTACCTTCCGGCATTGCGCGATGCCGTGGGTGCTGGGTCTGGCGTTCTTGGCCGGATGCAGCAGCCCACCGCCTGCGCCGCCGGATCGGCAGGGCGTCACCCCCACGGGGCCACCAGCGGTCGTCGAGCCGGTTCGGCGACCGCCGCGCCTGGGACTGGCGCTGGGCGGCGGTGCAGCCCGCGGATTCGCCCATGTGGGGGTGATTCAGGTGCTGGAGCAGAACGGTATCCGCCCCGATCTGGTCGTGGGTACCTCGGCAGGCAGCTTGGTGGCGGCTCTGTATGCCAGCGGCAAAGGAGCCACCGAACTGGAACGTGCGGCGTTGAGCATGGAGGAGGCCGCCCTCACCGACTGGTCGCTGCCCATCATGGGGCGCGGCATGTTGCGCGGCGAAGCTCTGGCCCGTTACGTGCGACAGGCGGTCGATGGCCGGGTCATCGAGAACATGAGTCTTCCGCTGGGCATCCTGGCCACGGATCTCGCCACCGGGCAGGGCGTGCTGTTCCGCCGTGGCGATGCCGCCCAGGCCGTTCGCGCTTCCAGCGCCGTGCCAGGTGTGTTCACGCCGGTGAGCATTGCCGGTCGTGACTATGTGGACGGCGGACTGGTGGCGCCGGTGCCGGTGAGCCAGGCACGCGCGATGGGTGCCGAGGTGGTGTTGGCGGTGGACATTTCCAGCGATCCGCAGGGCAACGCCACCAGCGGTGTGCTGGGTTTGCTGCTGCAGACCACGGCCATCATGGGTCAGAGCATCAACCGCCACGAGTTGGCGGGTGCGGATCTGGTGCTCCGGCCCAGTCTCACGGGCGTCGGCAGCGCAGATTTCACGTCCCGCCAGCGGTCTATCGAGGCCGGCCGTGTGGCCATGATCGCCGCCTTGCCCCGGCTGCGCGCGGAAATGGCCCGTTTGCGGCCGATGTGAGACGCCGGGTTGTTCGCGACGGGCGCGCTGACCGGAGCGGCCAGCCATAAAAAAAGCCCCCGCTTTGCAGCGAGGGCTTAAGGGGTCCGATGAAACCGAATTTCGAAAAGGACCCGAGGAGACAACCAGGAAAAAAACAGTCTTGTGAACCAAGCGCCGTCTTTTCGAGACAGCTGTATCGTGCCGCAGTTCGCGACCCGCTGCGTCTACAGTCGGCAAGCGGGTGCAACAGCGGCGCGAACGGTTGTCGAATCAACGCTTTTTGGAGGCGGTCTTGGAGGCGTTCACAGCGGTGGTGGTCACCGAGTTGAAGTTCGCCTCTGCCATTTCGGTGGCTTGCTTGACAGCCTTCTGAACCGACTCCATGGCGTTGTTGGCGGCCGACACGGCGCTTTTCATCACGGCCACGGCGGTTTCGGAACCGGCGGGGGCGTTTTTAGCAGCGTTGTCGACGACGCTCATGAATTTCTTCTGTGCATCGGTGGCCTGGGCTTCAGCGGCCTTGCTGAACTCGGCAGTGGTGCCGGAGGCGATGTCGTACAAGTGGCGGCTATAAGCCACGGTTTTTTCGGCCAGGGGTTGCATCAGGCTGGCCTGCAGCGTCAGCAGTTCCTGGGCGTCTTTGACGCTCAGCAGGGCCTGGGTGCTGTTGGCGGTTTCGGACAGGGCAGCTTTCGTGGCCTGCACGTTCAACTCGACCAGCTTTTCCACGCCTTCGAAGGCTTTCTGGGTCAGGCCGAACAGGGTTTCGATGTTGGCTTTCTGGGCGGCAACGATTTGTTCTGCGGTCAACATATTCAGGACTCCTAAACTTTGCAAATAAGGTTTAGTTGAAGGCTGCTGGAACGCCGCGCTGTCTGGACGCTGTTGTTCTTGTTCGCTTTGCTGCACTGCAACATGATCCCGATTATAGTGACTGCCCGGTGGCGCGCAAGTGCTTTTTTGTTGCATTGCAACAATCTGCGTGGCGCTTCTGAAAAGTCGACTGCGACGGCTGTGGGCTGGCCCGCGCCCACAATATGGCCTCATTCCAAAACCTCGCTGTGCACGCTTTCTACGCCGACCATTTCGTGCTGCCCCTGCCCAGCGGGCACCGTTTTCCCATGGCCAAGTACGCGCGGCTGCGCGAACGCTTGGCCCATGAGCTGCCGATGGTGCAGCTGCATGAGGCGCTGGCCGCGACCGACGGCGAGCTGGCGCTGGTGCACACCCCGGACTACGTGGCGGCGATTGCGCAGGGCACACTGACGGCGGCGGCACAGCGCGAAATCGGTTTTCCCTGGAGCCCGGCGATGGCCGAGCGAGCCCGCCGTTCCGTGGGCGCCACCGTGCAGGCCTGCCGCCTGGCGCTGGGCGGCGCCGGGTTGGCCGCCAACCTGGCCGGGGGCACGCACCATGCCTATGCCGACAAGGGCAGCGGCTTCTGTGTCTTCAACGATGCGGCAGTGGCCGCACGTCTCATGCAGGCCGAGCATGCCCGCCGACACCGCGCCCGGGGCCCGTTGCAGGTGGCGATCGTTGACCTGGACGTGCACCAGGGCAATGGCACGGCGCGCATTTTTGTCCGCGACCCGTCGGTGTTCACCCTGTCCCTGCACGGCGCCAAGAATTTCCCGTTTCGCAAGGAACCGGGTGACCTCGATGTGGAACTGCCCGACGGTTGTGACGATGACGCTTACCTGGAGGCGCTGCAGCGCGCGCTGGATGAGCTGGATCAGCGCTTCGAGCCGGGGCTGGTCATTTTTCTCGCCGGTGCCGACCCGCACGAGGGAGACCGCCTGGGACGGTTGAAAATCAGCTTCGACGGTCTGGAAGCGCGCGACCGACGCGTCATGGACTGGGCCTGGCAGCGCCGCGTGCCGCTGGCCTTTGCCATGGCCGGTGGCTATGGCACCGACATGGAGACGACGGTGCAGGTGCAGATGAACACCTACCGCGTGGCGCTGGACTACCACGCGCGCTGGGCGGCGCTGGCACCGGGCAAGCCGCGCGCGGCGGTGACAGTTGCGTGATGAGGGCCGAGGCAGAATCGGCCGCCATGAACGCATCCGCCCGCCCAAAGGCCCTGCCCCGTGACCACTACCGCGTGTTCCGCTCCATTGGCACGCGCTGGATGGACAACGACGTCTACGGCCACGTCAACAACGTCGTGTACTACAGCTGGTTCGACACCGCGGTGAACGCCTGGCTGATCGAGCAGGGCGCGCTGGACATCCATGCGGGCGGCGTGATTGGCCTGGTCATCGAAACCCAGTGCAACTACTTCGCACCCCTGGCGTTCCCGCAGACGGTGCAGGCGGGCTTGCGCGTGGCGCACCTGGGCAGCTCCAGCGTGCGTTACGAGGTGGGGCTGTTTGCCGAAGGCCAGGCGCATGCGGCTGCGTGCGGTCATTTCGTGCACGTCTACGTGGACCGCGAAACCCGCCGGCCCGTGCCGCTGCCCGAGCGCCTCAAGCACACGCTGCAAGGCCTCCTGTGAGCAGCTTCAGCAGACACTGCGCCGGCTCGCCATAATTGACGTAAACGTAAACGTCAGCCACAGGAGACACCCATGAGCCAGAACCCGCCAACCCCCACCGACACGCCCGCACCCCAGATCGACGCTGCTAGCGTGGACGCGGCCATCACCAGCCGCCTCTCGGCCCGTGCTTTCCTGCCGCAGCCGGTGCCGCGCGCCACGCTGGAGCACATTCTGCAGGTGGCCAGCCGCGCACCCTCGGGCACCAACACCCAGCCCTGGAAGGTCTACGTGCTGCAAGGCCAAAGCCGTGACGCCCTGGTGGACAAGGTCTGTTCGGCCCACGACGCCCTGCGCGCCGACCCGTCGCTGGCCGCCCAGTACCGCGAGGCATACGACTACTACCCCGAACAATGGGTCAGCCCCTACATCGACCGCCGCCGCGAAAACGGCTGGAGCCTGTACGGCCTGCTGGGCATCACCAAGGGCGACAAGGACAAGATGCACGCCCAGCACCAGCGCAACTACCGCTTCTTCGACGCCCCGGTGGGCCTCATGTTCACGCTCGACAAGGTGATGGGCCGGGGCTCACTGGTGGACTACGGCATGTTCCTGCAGAACATCATGGTGGCCGCGCGCGGGCACGGTCTGCATACATGTCCGCAGGCCGCGTGGAACGGTTTCGCCAAGATCATCCTGCCCCACATCGGCGCGGGCGACAACGAAATGCTGGTCTGCGGCATGGCGCTGGGCTTCGCCGACCCGGCCGACAAGGTCAACGGTTTCATCACGCCGCGCGAGCCGGTCGCCAGCTTCACCCAATGGCTGGAATAATCGGCCGCTTTCCATTCCATTCAAAGGACACGACATGATCACCACCCCCAGCGGCCTGCAGTACGAAGACACCGTGGTCGGCAACGGCGAGGAAGCCCAGGCCGGTCGCCCGGTGCAGGTGCACTACACGGGCTGGCTTTACAACGACGGCGTGCAGGGTGCGAAGTTCGACTCCAGCAAGGACCGCGGCCAGCCCTTCGAATTTCCGTTGGGTGCCGGCCACGTTATCAAGGGCTGGGACGAAGGCGTGCAGGGCATGAAGGTGGGTGGCACGCGCCGCCTGGTCATCCCCGCCGCACTGGGCTATGGCGCCCGCGGCGCCGGTGGCGTGATTCCGCCGAACGCCACGCTGCTGTTTGAAGTGGACCTGCTGGCGGTCTGATCCCCCTGCGCCGCTTCGCGGCTTCCCCCCAGGGGGACAACACCTGCGGCCCGGCAGAGCCGGTTCCGCGGTGTGCTGCGCAACTCCCCTTCGCGCTTCCGAAGCCTGCCATGAATCAACGCCCATCTATCCTGATCGCCCGTGCCGTGTTCCCGGACGTGGTCGACAAACTGCAGCAGCACTTCGAGGTCGAAACCACGCCAGCCGGTGTGGTGTGGTCGCCGGCGGAGCTGGTGCAGCGGCTGCAGGGCAAGGCCGGTGTGCTCACCACGGGTGGTGAGCGCATCGACGCGGCCTTGCTGGCCGCGTGCCCGCAACTGAAGATCGTCGCCAACCTGGCGGTGGGGTACAACAACTTTGACCTGCCGGCCATGACCGCGGCCGGTGTGCTGGGCACCAACGCGCCCGACGTGCTGACCGAGACCACGGCCGATTTCGGCTTTGCGCTGCTCATGGCCACCGCGCGGCGCGTCACCGAGAGCGAGCGTTTCCTGCGCGCCGGGCAGTGGAAAGAATGGTCGCTGGACCTGTTTGCCGGCGCCGAGGTGCATGGCAGCACGCTGGGCATTCTCGGCATGGGGCGCATCGGGCAGGCCATTGCGCGCCGTGCCGCCCACGGCTTCGGCATGCCGGTGATCTACCACAACCGCTCAAAGCTCTCGCCCGAGCGGGAAGCCGCGTGCAAAGCCACGTATGTGGACAAGGCCGAGCTGCTCCAGCGCGCCGATCACCTGCTGCTGGTGCTGCCGTACAGCGCGGCTTCGCACCACGCCATTGGGGCGGCCGAGCTGGCGCAGATGAAGCCCACCGCCACGCTGATCAACATTGCGCGCGGCGGCATCGTGGACGACGCCGCACTCGCCGCGGCGCTGCGCGAGCGTCGCATCGCGGCCGCCGGCCTTGACGTGTTCGAAGGTGAGCCCAGCGTGCACCCCGATCTGCTCACCGTGCCCAATGTGGTGCTCACGCCCCACATCGCCAGCGCCACGCTGGCCACCCGCAGCGCCATGGCCCACCTGGCGGCCGACAACCTCATCGGCTTTCTGGTCGAGGGGCGCCCCGTCACGCCCCTGAACCCCGTCGTGCTGGCCGGATGAGCCTGGATGGGCTTCTCTGGGCGCTGCTCCTGCTGGTGGCGCTCAATGTGGCGCTGGTGGCCTGGTTGGTGCTCAGGCGTCCGCCGCTCGAAGTGGACGAATTGGCTGCCCGGCAGCAGCAGCTGGGCCTGATCCAGCAGCAGATCGTGCAGATGGGCCAGCAGATCGCCCAGCGCGTCGAGCGGGTGGAAGGCGAGTTGCGCCGCGACATCTTGGAGAACGGTCGCAGCGCGCGTCAGGAAAGCCTGCAGACGCTGGCCAGTTTTCAGGATGCGCTGTCGCGCCAGGCGGCAGAGGCCACGCGCACGCAGAACGCCCAGCTCGACGCTTTCGCCCAGCAGCTGGTGCTGCTGCGCGGCACCCTGGGTGACACGCTCACGCGCCAGCTGCAGGACATGGGCGAGGGCAATGCCCGGCGCCTGGCCGAGATCCGCACCACGCTGGACGCCCAGCTGGCCCAGCTGCAGCAGAGCAACGCGGCCAAGCTTGACGAGATGCGGGCCACGGTGGACGAGAAACTGCAGAGCACCCTGCAGGCCCGCCTGGGCGAGAGCTTCAGGCAGGTGGCCGACCGCCTGGAGCAGGTGCACAAAGGCCTGGGTGAAATGCAGACGCTGGCGCAGGGCGTGGGCGACCTCAAGCACCTGCTCACCAACGTGAAAACCCGCGGCATGTTCGGCGAGGCCCAGCTCGGCGCGCTGCTGGAGCAGGTGTTCGCCCCCGACCAGTACGCCATCCAGATGGCCACGCGACCCGACAGCCGCCATGCGGTGGATTTCGCGATCCGCCTGCCGGGGCGGGGCGATGACGGCGCACCCTGTTGGCTGCCCATTGATGCCAAGTTTCCCAACGAAGACTACGAGCGCCTGCTCGATGCGCAGCAACGCGCCGACGCGGAAGGCGCCGAGGCCGCGGCGCGCGGGCTGGAGCAGCGCATCCGCCTGGAGGCGCGCTCCATGGCCGAGAAATACCTGCAGCCGCCGCACACCACCGATTTCGCCATCCTGTTCCTGCCCACCGAAGGCCTGTACGCCGAGGTGCTGCGCCGCCCCGGGCTGATGGAAGTGCTGCAGCGCGATTACCGTGTCACGCTGGCCGGCCCCACCACGCTCATGGCCATGCTCAATTCGCTGCAGATGGGCTTTCGCACGCTGGCGCTGGAGCGGCGCAGCAGCGAGGTGTGGCAGGTGCTGGGCGCGGTGAAAACCGAGTTCGGCAAGTTCGGCGACGTGCTGGCCCGCGTGAAGAGCCAGACGCAGACCGTGCTCAACACGCTCGACGCGGCCGAGGTGCGCAGCCGGGCGATGGGCCGGGCCTTGAAGTCGGTGGAAGGACTGCCGCCCGATCAGGCCAGCCAGCTGCTGCCGCCCACCGACGCGAGCGACGAACGCTGAAACGCCCCGCCGGGTCGACCGCCATCGCCCGGGCGTATCGCCGCCATGCTCGGCCGCCGTATTGCCGTCCACTACACTTACGGCCCATGGCGCAACACACCACACACGATCCCAATGCACCGGCCATGAGCATGGCCGCGCGGTCGGCGTTCATCCTGATACCGCTGTCTGCCTTGCTGCTGGTCCTCTGGACGGCCCTGTCGGTCCCCTTGCCGGCCAGTATCCAGACGTCCTGGGTGCCGGCGCTGGGCGTCAATCTGGACTTCCATATCGACGGCCTGTCGCTGCTGATGCTGTTCATGATCACCGGTGTCGGCACGGCGGTGTTCGTTTACGCCGGGGGCTATCTGGAAGGTCATCCTCAGCAGAACCGGCTCTACATCCTGCTGACCTTGTTCATGATCGCCATGATCGGCTGCGTCACCGCAGACAACCTGATCGTGCTGTTCCTGTTCTGGGAAATGACCAGTCTGGTGTCGTTCCTGCTGGTTGGCTTCAACCACGAGGACGCCAGCAGCCGCAAATCGGCCCAGCAGGCGCTGGTGGTCACTGGCTCCGGCGGCCTGGCGCTGCTGGCAGGCGCGATTCTGCTCGGCCAGGTAATGGACACCTATTCCATCCAGGCGATCATTGCCCAGCTGCCGCAGACCGAGCGCACGGCGGCGCTGACCACCGCGCTGCTGCTGATTCTGCTGGGTGCGTTCACCAAGAGCGCCCAGTTCCCGTTCCATTTCTGGCTACCCAATGCCATGTCGGCGCCCACGCCGGTGTCCGCCTACCTGCACTCGGCGACCATGGTCAAGCTCGGCGTCTATCTGGTGGCACGGCTGGACCCGGGTTTCGGCGACTGGCCGCTGTGGCAATCGTTGCTGCAGATCGTGGGTTCGATCACGGCCGCCTGGGGCATGCTGCTGGCGCTGCGCGAGCGCGACCTGAAGCGGATCCTGGCGTGGTCCACGGTCGCCACCCTGGGCACGCTGGTCATGCTGGTGGGCATGGATGGCCGCGGCGCGACGGTGGCCGTCGGCGCGCTGCTGCTGGCACACGCCCTGTACAAGGCGCCGCTGTTCTTCGTGGCCGGCAATGTGGACCATGGCACCGGCACCCGGCTGATTGATCGGCTCGGCAACCTGCGCCATGCCATGCCCTGGACCGCCGCCGCCGCGATGCTCGCCGGGCTGTCGATGGCCGGTGTGCCCCTGTCGTTCGGCTATGTCGTCAAGGATGTGATCACCGACGCCAAGACCGTCGGCGATGTGCTGCAGTTCGCCAAAGCAGCCAACATCCTTTTCGGTGCGGTGGCGGTGGCCGTTGCTGCGGTGGCGGCGGTGCGCATTTTCTGGCGGCATCCCGGCACCAACGTCACCCCGAAAGCACACGAAGGCGGCCTGACCCTGGTGGGGCCACCGCTGGTGCTGGCGAGCATCGGCGTCGTGCTGGGGCTGTTCCCATTCCTGGCCGACTGGCTGGTGGGTGCGGCCTCGCAGGCCATGTCGCCGCGCGCCGAAGCGGTGGCGGTGCATTTCGCGTTGGGCGTCGGTCCGGGCCTGTTCTCGCTGCTGTTGACCCTGCTGGTGGGCGCTGCCGTGTTCTGGTACTGGGACCCGCTGCACCGCTCGTTCGACCGCCTGGCCAAGCGCACGGACGGCATCAGCATGGTTGCCAACTATGAGCGTTTCATCCGGGGCATCCCGAAGCTGGCGGCGCTGTCGACCCGCACCCTGCAGCACGGCGACCTGCCTTCGTACAGTGTGGTGATTCTGGCCTTCATCTCGGTGTTCATGGGCACCATCCTGGTGGCGGGCTGGGACCACTGGGTCTGGCCGCAGTGGATCGATCCCACCGCCGGCTTCGTGGTTGCGTGTCTGCTCACCGCGGCCGGCAGCCTGCTGGCCGTCGGCCAGCGCGACCGCTTCGTGCTGCTGCTGGCGGCCGGTCTGGTCGGCTTTGGCAGCGCGATTTTCTTCACCTACGTCGGTGCACCCGATGTGGCCTACACCCAGTTTGTGGTGGAGTCGGTGTTCGTGATCGTGGTGGCGTCGGTGCTGCTCAAGCTCAAGCAGCGCGGCATGGGTCAGGGCCATGAAAAAGCGGTCACCGCGCGCTGGGCCTTGCCGGTGGCGGTGGCATTCGGCGGCGTGCTCACGCTCTGGATGCTGATCGGGGTCGGTGGCGTCTTCGATCCGGTGCTCAGCCAGTTCTTCGCCGAAAAGAGCGTGCCCGAGGCGCACGGACGCAACGTGGTCAACGTGATCCTGGTCGACTTCCGGGCGCTCGACACGCTCGGCGAGATCACGGTGGTGATGCTGTCCTTCCTGGCCGCATTGCCGCTGCTGCAGGCCGTCAGAACTTACATGCGCCGCCGAAAAGTCATTGTCGCAGGTACCGGGGAGCAGCCATGAACAAGCGGGTGGTCATTCTTGAGAGCATTTCCCACCCCCTGTACTGGGCCATCCTGGCGGCGTCGGTCTGGGTCCTGCTCAGGGGCCACAACGAGCCCGGCGGCGGTTTCATCGGTGGTCTGGTGGCCGTCAGTGCTTCGGTGCTCTGGGCGGTGGCCTACAACAGTGACGCGGCTGCGCGGCGCCTGCCACTGGGTTCGCCGGTGCGGCTGGCCGCCTGGGGCGTGGGCATTGCCGCGATGTCGGGCGTGCCCGCTTTCTGGCTGGGCACGAGCTACCTCACCCATATCTGGGGTGCCATTCCACTGGGTTTCACCGAGGTGGCGGTGTCCACGGTGCTGGTGTTTGACCTGGGGGTGTACCTAACGGTCTGGGGCGCATTGGCAGGCTATGCCCTGTCCTTGCTGTCGCTGGGCGAGTCTGTTGATGGTGGCGATGCCACCGAGCAAGGAAAAGCATGATCTGGTTGTTGGCCTTGACGGTCTGGATCGTGGTCACGTCGGCCGTGTATCTGTCGTTATCCAAAGATGTGTTTCGCTGTGTGCTGGGGCTGGGGCTGCTGGGCAGTGCGGCCAACCTGATTCTGTTCGTGTCAGGACGCATCAGCGTGATGGAGCCCGCCGTGGTGCCCCTGGGTGAGACGGTGTTGCAGAACGCCGCCAATCCACTGCCGCAGGCGCTGGTGCTCACCGCCATCGTGATTGGATTCGCGCTGGTCTGCTATTCGCTGGCGCTGGCGCTGCGTCTGATTCAGAGCACCGGCACCGACGATGCCCATGCCTTGCGCATGGCAGAGCCTTTGCCGACCGATCCGGTCAAGCCGCCCTACAACGGTGCAGAGCACGAGCCAGCCTGGCCCGCCCGTTCCAACGCGTCCCGGCAGGAGGCCGCATGAGCGTGTTGGCCGTCAGTCCTGTACTGGTTCCCCTGGCCACCGTTGTGGCCACCACCCTGGCGCAGAAGCACGCCCGGTTGCAGACGCTGCTGAGTTTCCTGGGCATTGCCGTGTTCTTTGCCTGTGCGGTGGCGTTGGTCGCCAGCGCCCATGGCGATGCACCCGCGCAAGCGGTGTTTGGTGGCTGGGGCGCGCCTTTCGGCATCGAGTTTTTCATCGACCGCACCAGTGCCGCGATGATCCTGATCACCGCCACCATGGGCTTGGCGTCTCTGGTGTTCATGGGCAGCGATGCCGATACCGAACCCAAGCACCCCCTGATGCTGCCGCTGCTGCACGGTGTGCTGGTGGGGGTGGGCGGATCGTTCGCGACCGCCGACCTGTTCAACCTCTACGTCTGGTTCGAGGTCATGCTGATCTGTGCGGTCGGCCTGTTCTCGATGGGCGGCCGGGTTGATCAGCTCGACAGCGCGTTCAAGTATTTCGTGCTCAACATCTACGGTACGTTGCTGCTGCTGATCGCGGTGGGCATGGTGTATGCGGCCACCGGCCATCTGAATTTCACCGGACTGTCCCAGGCCGCCACGCAGCTCTCGCCCTGGGTCAGCACCTTGCTGGTCGGTGGCCTGATGCTGGCGTTCCTCGTCAAGGCGGGCGCATTTCCGCTGTTTGCCTGGTTGCCGGCGTCGTACCACACGCTGCCTGCGCCGGTGCTGGCGCTGTTTGCCGGCTTGCTGACCAAGGTCGGTGTGTATGCGGTGCTGCGCTCGATGGGCGACATTTTTGCGCCGGCCCCGGCCATGCTGTACGAAGCCCTGGGCTGGATCGCGGTGGGCACCATGCTGTTCGGTGTGCTCGGTGCGGCCTACCACTGGGACATGCGGCGCATTCTGGCGTTCCACATCGTCAGCCAGATCGGCTACATCCTGCTCGGTGTGGCGCTGGCCTCCGAGGCTGGCAACGCCGCGACGCTGTTCTACACCCTGCACCACATCGTGGTGAAGGCCAACCTGTTCCTGATTGCGGCCATGATCTGGCGCTACACCGGCGATTACGACCTGCGCAGAATAGGCGGGCTCTACAAGCTCAAGCCGGTGTTGGGTATTCTGTTCCTGATTCCTGCGCTGTCGCTGGTGGGCATTCCGCCGCTCTCGGGCTTCTGGTCCAAGCTGCTGGTGCTGCAGGAGGCGATTGCCCAGGGCCGCGTGGCCTGGACCGTGATCGCCTTGCTGGTGAGCGTGCTCACGCTCTACTCGATGGTCAAGATCTGGATGGAGGCCTTCTGGAAGTCGCATCCCGATGCTTCCTGGACCCTGCCCGCGACCACCCGCTTGTGGCCGGCCTGGCTGGCCACCGTGTTCCTGGCCCTGATCACCCTGAGCATCTCGCTCAACCCGCAAATGCTTGTCGAATATGCACAGGCAGCGGCCCACACCCTGGGAGGCCGCTGACATGACCAAAGTGATTGCAGCATTGGTGCTGTTGCTGCGCTTTTTCAAGGCGGTGATGGTCTCTGGCGTGCAGACCCTGCAGGTGATCGTGCGCGCCAGTGTGGGTGCCAGAACGCCGCCGCCCGCCGCCTTTCTGCGGGTGAAGTTTGCCCCGATGAGCGCTCACGGTGCGTCGCTGCTGGGCTGCATGATCACCCTCACGCCCGGCACCACCACGCTCGACATCGACATGGACAAGCGCGAGATCCTGATGCATGTGCTCGATGCCTCCGACACGAATGCGGTGGTGCAGGGCATCCGCAACGATTTCGAGCCCGGCCTGGTGGCCTTGTTTGGAGAGCGCACATGATCGAACTGTCTGTATGGGTGCTGGTGCTGGGCGCGCTGGCCTCGGTGGCGCTGGCCACCTACCGGATCGTCCGCGGGCCAACGGACGCCGACCGGATCGTGGCGCTGGATATTCTCATGGCGTCGGCCATCGCACTGTGCATAGCAGCGTCGCTCCACACCGGCCGCACCGTGTTTCTCGATGTGGCGATCGGCCTGGCGCTGGTGGGTTTTGTGGCCACCATCGGTTGGGCACGTCTGGTTGAAAAGGGTTCAGAGCCATGACGGTACTTGCTTCCATTCTGCTCATTGCAGGCGGCCTGCTGCTGACGTTGGCGGCCTGGGGTGTGATCGCTTTGCCTGACGCGCTGGCACGTCAGCATTCGGCGACCAAGGCCGGCACTTTCGCCCTGGCCATGGTGTGCATCGGCGCGATGATCTTCGGTCAGTCGATCGAATGGACCTGGCGTCTGCTGCTGATCGTCGGCTTTTTGATGGCCACCTTGCCGGTGGCCTCGCATGTGCTGGCCCGAGCGGCGGTGCGCGAAGGCCGCATGCTCGGCGCGGTCAGCCAGGCACCGCTGATCGGCGGCGATCCCGCCGCCCATCAGGCCTCTCAGTCCAGACCGTTAAGCCGCTGATCTGGTCCCAGCGCTCTGCGGGTCGGGCCGCTGGACGGGGAGCAGCAACGCATCGCCTCGATGCTGGTCGGCGGCGGGTCAGCGTTGGCCGTGCATGAGCGAGCAGCTGATCACACGCTTCGTGTTCGACATGGCACCGGCGTGGGCGACCCGGATGGCCCAGGCAGCTCTGCACCTCAGGGGGGCGTCGAAGGCGCAGCCGCTGCGCGACGCGGTGCCGGAGCGCCGGGCCAGGTGAAGCCCAGCCCCGCCAAGTAGGTGTCCACCGCCTGGCGTCCGACGGTCTCCAAGTCGAAAGCCGTCGGGTCCAGCAGCCAGTTCTGGATCAGCCCGTCGAGCATCACATGCAGGCCCATCGCGGCGTGTGCCACGGGCACAGCCAGCGTCAGCGCCTGCCGGGTGGCCGCTTCCTGTAGCACCTGCGCGGCGAACGCCATGTGCTCGTTGCGCACGCGCAGGTGGCGGTCGCGCACCGCCCGCATTTCCTCCACGTATTCCACTTTGTGCGTGGCCACTTCAAACACGCGGCGGGTCTGCTCGTCGTGGGCGGTTTTCTGCATGGCGTCGGCCACCGAGGCGCGCAGCGAGGCCAGCGGGTCGTCGTGCCGGCGGGCCTGGCAGGCCGCACTGGCCATGGACTCTTCCAGCGGCAGCGTCACCCGCTCCATCATGGCGTTGAACAGGTCCGCTTTGTCCTGGAAGTGCCAGTAGATGGCGCCGCGCGTGGTGCCGGCCGCGGTGGCGATGTCGTTGAGCGAGGTGCGCGAAACGCCGTGGGCCTGGAACAGTTGTTCCGCGGCGTCCAGCAGCGCGTGGCGGGTCACCTGGGCGTCGGCTTTGGTTCGGCGGGGCATGGTCGGGATCCTCCCGGGCGGGTGTGGGGCGGCAGGGCCTGGCAGGGCAGGAGACAATGCGCCTGACTATACATACATTCAAGCATGTATGTATACTTCGATGCTCATCCGTGCCGCTCGCGGCTGCCCGCGTGCGGTGCCCAGGGGACTGGCGCGCACCTTGCGTGTACCTATGCGCGCCCCTGTTTCATCGCCTTCTCAGGAAACAACATGCCTGTCACGATTTCTGTTCCCTCGCCGGCACACCGCAGCCCAGTCGTTCGCCTTCCAGCCCTGGTGTCGGCACTGGTGGTCAGCACCGTGCTGGCTGCCTGCGGCCCGTCGGCGCCTCCGCCCGGCGGTGGCGGCCCGTCGGCGCCTCCGCCCGGCGGTGGCGGCCCGGCTGGTGGCATGCCGCCACCGGAGGTGGGCGTTGTCACGGTGGCGCCCGGGGACGTGGGACTGGTGACCGAACTGCCGGGGCGCCTGGAAGCCTCTCGCGTGGCGCAGGTGCGGGCGCGTGCGGCCGGCATTCTGCAGCAACGCCTGTTCCGCGAAGGCAGCGACGTGAAGGCCGGTCAGGCGCTGTTCCGCATCGACGCGGCCCCGTATGCCGCCACCCTGCAGAGCGCCCAGGCCAGCCTGGCGCGCGCGCAGGCGAACCTGGGGCAGGCCACGGCGCTGGCCGAGCGCTACAAGCCGCTGGTGGCGGAGAACGCCATCAGCCAGCAGGAATACGCCAATGCGGTGGCGGCGCAGAAGGCCGCCGAAGCCGACGTGGCGGTGGCACGCGCCGCGGTGCAGACCGCCAGCATCAACGTGAATTACGCCAACGTGACCGCACCCATCAGCGGGCGCATCGGCCGCGCACTGGTCACCGAAGGCGCGCTGGTGGGGCAGGGCGAGGCCACGCCGCTGGCCGTGATCCAGCAGGTGGACCCGATGTACGTGAACTTCACCCAGTCGGCTGCCGAGGCCATGCGCCTGCAGCGCGCACTGGCCAGCGGCCAACTCAAGCAGGCCGGTGCGGGCGCGGCGAGCATCCGCGTGGTGCTGGACGATGGCACGGAACATGGGCAACCGGGCCGCCTGCTGTTTTCTGACCTGAGCGTGGACGCGACCACCGGGCAGGTGACGCTGCGGGCCGAAGTGCCCAACCCCGGTGGCATGCTCCTGCCGGGCCTGTATGTGCGCGTCCGCCTGGAGCAGGCCACCGCTGGCAATGCGCTGACGCTGCCGCAACAGGCCGTGACCCGCTCGGCACAGGGCGACTCGGTGATGGTGGTATCAAGCGAAGGCAAGGTCGCGCCACGCCCGGTGAAGGTGGGTGGCCAGCAGGGGGGGCAGTGGGTGATCCTCGACGGTCTGCAGGCGGGTGAGCAGGTGATGGTGGACGGCTTCCAGAAGCTGCGCGGTGACGCACCGGTGAAGGCGGTTCCCTGGAGCGCGCCCGGTTCCGCTCCCGCGGCTGCTGGCGGCGCTGAGCCTGCCGCCGCACCCGCCGCTGCAGCAGCGAAATAAGGGGCGCACGCATGGCGAAATTCTTCATCGACCGGCCCATCTTCGCGTGGGTGATCGCGCTCTTCGTGATGGTGCTCGGCGCCGTGTCCATCACCCAGCTGCCGATTGCGCAGTATCCGCCGGTGGCGCCCCCGTCCATCATCATCAACGCCAGCTATCCCGGCGCCTCGGCCCAGACGCTGGAAGACAGCGTGCTCTCGGTCATCGAGCAGGAAATGAACGGCTCGCCGGGCCTGATCTACATGGAAGCCGTGGCGCAGGCCAACGGCACCGGTGCCATCACGCTGAGCTTCGAACCCGGCACCAACGCCGACCTGGCGCAAGTGGACGTGCAGAACCGGCTGGCCCGCGCCACGCCGCGGCTGCCGGCGGCGGTGACGCAGCAGGGCGTGCGGGTCGATAAAGCGCGCAACAACTTCCTGCTCTTCGCCATCCTGTCGTCGGACGATCCGGCCTGGGACCCGGTGGCGCTGGGCGACTACGCCTCGCGCAGCGTGGTGCCCGAGCTGCAGCGTCTGCCCGGCGTGGGCCAGGCCCAGCTGTTCGGCACCGAGCGCGCCATGCGGATCTGGATCGACCCGGCCAAACTGCTCGGCTACAACCTCAGCGCGGCCGACGTGAACGCCGCCATCCGCGCGCAGAACGCCCAGGTCTCGGCCGGCGAGATCGGCGCCCTGCCCAACGTGGCGGGGCAGGGTGTGGCCGCCACCGTGGTGGTGAACGGCCAGCTGGGCACGGTGGAGCAGTTCGGCAACGTGGTGCTGCGTGCCAGCCCCGATGGCGCCACCGTGCGCCTGAAAGACGTGGCCCGCATCGAACTCGGCGCGCAGGCCTACGCCACGTCAGCACGCCTGAACGGCCAGCCGTCCACCGGCATTGGCGTGCAGCTCTCGCCGAGCGGCAACGCGCTGGCCACGGCCGACGCGGTGCGCGCGAAGATGGCCGAGCTGGAACGCTTTTTTCCGCAGGGCATGAGCTGGGCCATCCCCTATGACAGCTCGCGCTTCGTGCGGATCTCGATCGAAAAGGTGGTGGTCACGCTGGCCGAAGCCGTGCTGCTGGTCTTCTTGGTGATGTACCTGTTCCTGCAGAACCTGCGCTACACCATCATCCCCACCATCGTGGTGCCGGTGGCCCTGCTGGGCACCTTTGCCGTGCTGCTGGCGCTGGGTTTTTCCATCAACGTGCTCACCATGTTCGGCATGGTGCTGGTGATCGGCATCGTGGTGGACGACGCCATCGTGGTGGTGGAAAACGTCGAGCGCATCATGAGCGAGGAGGGACTGCCGCCGCTGCAGGCCACGCGCAAGGCCATGGGCCAGATCTCGGGTGCCATCGTCGGCATCACGGTGGTGCTGATCTCGGTCTTCGTGCCACTGGCCTTCTTCAGCGGCTCGGTGGGCAACATCTACCGCCAGTTCGCGGCGGTGATGGGCGTGTCCATCGCCTTCTCGGCCTTCATGGCGCTGTCGCTCACGCCTGCCCTGTGCGCCACGCTGCTCAAGCCGGTGCAGGCCGGCCATCACCACGAGAAGAAGGGCTTTTTCGGCTGGTTCAACCGGGGCTTTTCGCGCACCGCCAAAGGCTATGAAAGCGGTGTGGCCCGTCTGTTGCCACGCGCCGGGCGCACGCTGGTGATTTACCTGGCCATCGTGGCCGCCGCGGTGGTGGTGTACCTGCGCTTGCCCACCTCCTTTCTGCCCGGCGAAGACCAAGGCACCATGCTGGTGAACGTGCAACTGCCCCCCGGTGCCACCCGTGAGCGCACGCTCGACGTGATGCAGCAGGTGGAAGGCTTCATGCTGCAGCAGCCCGAGGTGCAGAGCATGGTGAGCGTGCTGGGTTTCAGCTTCTCGGGGCAGGGCCAGAACGCCGCGCTGGCCTTCGTCACGTTGAAGGACTGGTCGGAGCGCAAGGGGGCTGGCAGTTCCGCCGAGGCGCTGGCGGGGCGCGCGTTTGGCGGCCTGTCGGGCATCCGGGACGCATTCATTTTCCCGCTGAGCCCGCCGCCCATTCCCGAGCTCGGCTCATCGTCTGGCTTCAGTTTCCGTTTGCAGGACCGCGCCGGTCTGGGGCGCGACGCCTTGCTGGCCGCACGCGGGCAGTTGCTCGGCATGGCAGCGCAGAGCCCGGTGCTGGCCGGGGTGCGTCCCGAGGGTCTGGAAGATGCGCCACAGGTGCAGCTGGACATCGACCGCGACAAAGCCAACGCCCTGGGCGTGGGCTTCGACGCGATCAGCGGCGCCATTGGCACGGCGCTGGGGTCGAGCTACGTCAACGACTTCCCCAACGCCGGGCGGCTGCAGCGCGTGGTGGTGCAGGCCGATGCGCCGGCCCGCATGCAGCCCGATGACCTGTTGCGGCTGAACGTGCTCAACAACCGGGGTCAGGCGGTGCCGCTGTCGGCCTTCGCCACCACCCAGTGGGTCAATGGCCCGATGCAGACCGTGCGCTACAACGGCTACCCGTCCATGCGCATCAGCGGCAGCGCCGCGCCCGGCATGAGCACGGGTGACGCCATGGCGGAGATGGAACGCATCGCAGGTCAGCTGCCACAAGGCTTCGGCTTCGAGTGGACGGGGCAGTCGCGCGAGGAGAAGCTGGCCGGCGCGCAGGCCATCATCCTCTACAGCTTTGCCATCCTGGCGGTGTTCCTCTGCCTGGCCGCGCTGTACGAAAGCTGGACGATTCCGCTGGCGGTGGTGCTGGTGGTGCCGCTGGGGGTGCTCGGGGTGCTGCTGGCCACGCTGCTGCGCGGCTACTCGAACGACGTGTACTTCCAGGTCGGGCTGATCACCATCATCGGCCTGTCGGCAAAGAACGCCATCCTGATCATCGAGTTCGCGAAAGACCTGCAGGCGCAAGGCAAGGGTGTGATCGAGGCCGCGCTGGCGGCGGCGCACCTGCGCTTTCGCCCGATCGTCATGACCTCCATGGCCTTCACGCTCGGCGTGTTGCCGCTGGCCCTGGCCAGTGGCGCAGGCTCGGCCAGCCAGCGCGCCATCGGCACTGGCGTGATCGGCGGCATGCTCACCGGCACCGTGCTGGCCGTGGTATTCGTGCCCATTTTCTTCGTGGTGGTCCGCACGCTGTTCAAGGACAGCGCGCGCCAGCACCGCGTGCATGCAGAACAGGCCGCCCACATGGGCGTGCACACCCATGACCGATAAATCCTTCTCTGCGCGCCCGCTGCTGGGTGCACTCGCCGTGGCCGTGCTGGCGGGTTGTTCCATGATCCCGGCCTACGAGCGCCCGGCAGCACCGGTGGCGGGCGACTGGCCCACGGGACTGAGTGGCGGTTCAGTCGCGGTGGCAGACGCCACGCCGACGGCCGACCTGCGCTGGGCCGACTTCGTGGGCGATGCCCAGCTGCGCGAGCTGATCGCGCTGGCGCTGCAGAACAACCGCGACCTGCGCATCGCCACGCTCAACATCGAGCAGGTGCGGGCGCAGTACCAGATCCGCCAGGCCGACCAGCTGCCGACCCTGAGCGCGGCCGCCGCGGGCAACCGCCAGCCGGCCAGCGGTGGCGGCATCAGCAGCAGCTACAGCGTGGGGCTGGCCATGAGCAGCTGGGAGATCGACTTCTTCGGCCGCATCGCCAGTCTGAAGGAAGCGGCGCTGGCGCAGTACCTGGCGAGCGAGGAAGCGCGGCACGCGGCACAGACCAGTCTGGTGGCCGCGGTGGCCAGCACCTGGCTCAGTCTGCAGGCGAACGACGAGTTGCTGGCGATCACACAGCGCACCCAAGTCACGCGTCAGGACTCGTTGCGCCTGACGCGCCTGCGTTTTGACAACGGCGCATCGTCGGCGCTGGACCTGCGCCAGGCCGAGTCGCTGGCCGCGGCCGCGCAGGTGGCGCTGGCGCAGCAGCAGCGCCAGCGCTCGCTCGACCTGAACGCGCTCACGCTGCTGGTGGGGCAACCGCTGCCCTCGGCTCTGGTGGCGCCGCGGGCCGATGCCGAGGGGCGCATGGCGCAGCCGCTGTTTCGTGAGGTGCCGGCCGGCCTGCCGTCCGACCTGCTGACACGCCGGGCCGACATTCGCCAGGCCGAGCAGCAGCTCATCTCGGCCAACGCCAGCATCGGCGCGGCGCGCGCCGCTTTCTTCCCGCGCATCGCGCTCACCGCCAGCGTGGGCACGGCGAGCAACGATCTGTCAAACCTGTTCCAGAGCGGTTCCTGGGGCTTCACGCTCGCGCCGCAGGCGCTGCTGCCCATCTTCGATGCCGGGCGCAACCGCGCCGGGCTCGACAGCGCGCAGGCCACCCGTTCGGTGGCGGTGGCGCAATACGAGAAAGCGATCCAGACCGCTTTCCGTGAAGTGGCCGATGCGCTGGCCGGGCGCGCCACGCTGGGCGAGCAGCTGCAGGCGCAGGAAGCCCAGGCGGCGGCCGAGGCCGAGCGATTCCGGCTGGCCGAGCTGCGCTACCGCAACGGCATCGCCAGTTTCCTGGACGTGCTGGACGCGCAGCGCTCGCTGTTCACGGTCCAGCAGGCGCTCACGCAGACGCGCCTGGCGCAGCAGCAGAACCAGGTGGCACTCTACAAGGCGCTGGGTGGCGGCTGGGGTGGGTGAGCGGGTTCCTGCCGGGCTGATCGCCACGGCGCGCGGGCACCGGGCATCAGATCGTCAGCCCACGGGCGGCAGGTCGTAGACTTTGACGATGGCGTCCCAGGCGCTCTGCGGGTCGTCCACGTAGGTGAGCAGGTCCAGGTCCTGCGGCGAGATGGTGCCTTCCTCGACCAGCACGTCCAGGTTGATCAGGCGTTTCCAGTAGTCGGAGCCGAACAGCACGATCGGCACCGGCTTGGACTTCTTGCACTGCACCAGCGTGATCACCTCGAACAGTTCGTCCAGCGTGCCGAAGCCGCCCGGGAACGCGACGAGCGCCTTGGCGCGCATCATGAAGTGCATCTTGCGCAGCGCGAAGTAGTGGAACTTGAAGCTCAGTTCAGGGGAAATGAAGCGGTTGCCCGACTGTTCGTGCGGCAGCGCGATGTTCAGGCCCACGTTGAGCGCACCCTCGTCGTGCGCACCGCGATTGGCGGCTTCCATGATGCCTGGCCCGCCACCGGTGCAGATGAACAGCTGGTCTTCCTTGGGGCACTTCGCGCTGTAGCGCGCGACGATGCGGCCGAACTCGCGCGCGTGGTCGTAATAGGGCGCGTTGCGCACCAGTGCCTGGGCCCGGGCAATCTCGCGCGGGTTGCCGCCGGCTTCGGCCAGCGCCAGCAGTTCCTGCGCTTCACCAGTTTCGCGAAAGCGCGCGCTGCCGAACACGACCACGGTGTTCTCGATGCCCAGCTCGCGCTGCGCCAGGTCGGGCTTGAGCATCTCCAGCTGCAGGCGGATGCCGCGCGTCTCGCGGCGCAGCAGGAACTCGGGGTCGGCAAAGGCCAGGCGGTAGGCGTCGGCCTGCAGCGGGTAGCCCTCGTTGGAGTGCAGCTGCAGTTCGGCCCAGGCGTCTGCCAGTCGCCGTTCGTTGATGTCTTGTGTTTTTTCCATGGGATGCCTTGTAGGGGAACGGTCTGCCCGAAAGCGTGAAGGCCATTGTGCCGGGTCTGATTGAAACGAATGGTGTCACGCAGCGCAAAGCCCGCCCGTGCGGTGCAGCGCGACCATGAAAAAAGGCTCCCGCAGGAGCCTTCGTTCAGGACGGCCGCGAGCGGCCCGGTCGATCAGACGCGGCGGCGGTATTCACCGGTGCGGGTGTCGATCTCGATCTTGTCGTCTTGTGCCACGAACAGCGGCACCGACACCTCGAAGCCGGTGGCGATCTTGGCCGGCTTGAGCACCTTGCCCGACGTGTCGCCCTTGACGGCGGGTTCCGTCCAGGTGACCACGCGCTCGACGCTGGTGGGCAATTCGACCGAGATGGCCTTGCCGTCGTAGAACACCACTTCCACGGCCATGCCGTCTTCCAGGTAGTTCAGCGCGTCGCCCATGTTCTCGGCTTCGACTTCGTACTGGTTGTAGTCAGCGTCCATGCACACATACATGGGATCGGCGAAGTAGGAGTAGGTGCACTCCTTCTTGTCCAGGATGATCTGGTCCATCTTGTCGTCGGCCCGGCACACCACTTCGGTCGCCATGTTGTTCAGCAGGGCCTTGAGCTTCAGGCGCACGGTGGCTGCACCGCGGCCGCCGCGGGCGTATTCGGTTTTCAGGACGATCATCGGGTCCTTGCCGTGCATGATGACGTTGCCGGCGCGGAGTTCTTGAGCGATTTTCATAGGTGTTCCATCGGTTGGGCCGCGTGTTCCGGTCAAGGGGCTGGACACCCGGGAACTGTGCTGATGAGGCTGCGATCTGTGCGGCGAGGCAGATGGCTGGCAGGAGCGACCGCCGGCAACAAGGCCGCGCGGTTTTCCGCAAAGCCTAAGATTTTATCGCTTTTCACCCACGAAGCCGAGCAGCTGCGTCACCAAGTCGGGCTGTGCGAGCAGCCGCGCACGCGCGGCCTGTGCGCAGGCCCGCCAGCTGTCGACCACGGCCCAGCCGGGCCAGCCGCCGCCGCTCGTGCCCATCCCGTTCCAGGCGAGGTGGAAGGACCGGAGCGAGTCGGGCGCCTGCAGCCAGTCCAGAAAAGCCAGCAGCTTGGCGTGGTGCGCGTTGTCGTGTTGCGGGTAGATGTGCCAGACGAAGGGCTGGCCGGCCCAGAGGGCGCGCACCAGCGAGTCTTCGCCGCGCACGAAGTTGAGGTCGCAGGCCCAGAGCAGGTGGTCGAAGTCGCGTTGCGTCAGGCGGGGCAGCGCGTGCAGGCGGCACTGCGGTGTCGGGGAATCCGGGTCGATACAGGGCCAGCCGGGCAGGGCGGCGGCCACCGCTTCGGACGCCCGGCCGGGAGTGACGAACCAGTCGCTGGCCACGCCGTCTTGCGCCGCACCCTGCAGCACGGCGGGCAGCGCCGGGGGTTCGTAGCAGAAGAGGCTGACGCGCCGCCGCCGATCAGGGCCGCTGCCCGCAACCGGCAGGCCCTGCCCGGCGAACCAAGCCGGGGCGTCGAACCGGGCCTGTCGTGGCAGCAGGTCGGGCTCCCGCAGCAGGCCGCCGGTGCGTTCCGTGAAGCCGGGGTAGAAATACCAGCGGATGAGCCCCTGCGCCGGCCCGCGCATGAGCGGCGAGGGCAGGGTGTGGGTGCGCTCCACATAGCCCTCGGCGCTGAGGTATTCCAGGTTGATCCACACCGGCGCCGCACCGCTGGCGGCCACCCGCTTGCCCAGCGCCTGTACGCAGGCCTCATCCGCTTCGCAGCCGAAGGCCTCGCCCCAGACGTCAGCCGCGGCCACCTCGGCGGGTGATGTGCCGTGCGACGGTGCACACGGTGTCGTCCAGTGAACGACCTGCACGCCGGGCACCTGGCCTTCCAGCGCGCCCGGCGCCATCCAGGCCAGCGCCTCGGGCTGGTCGATCCACAGCTGCAGCCGGTGGCCCCGCTGCGCCAGGTCGGCGCACAGGCGCCAGCACACGCCGATGTCGCCCAGGTTGTCGATCACGCGGCAAAACACCACCCAGCGCAGGGGCGTTGCAGCGGTGGCGGCATCGTCGGCCGGGGAGGATGAAATGGGTGAGACGGCGGTGGGGTCCATGCCCGCGATCTTGCCGCATGCGGTCTGGGCGCCGTTCACAATACCGGCCATGTCAGAACCGCATTCCGATCAACTGTTGAGCGACGTGGCCGCCTTGCCGGGTCTGCCCGGCGTCTACCGCTATTTCGACGCGCAGGGCCAGCTGCTCTACGTGGGCAAGGCGCGCAACCTGAAGAAGCGCGTGAGCAGCTACTTCCAGAAGACCCACGACGGCACGCGCATCGGCCACATGATCAGCAAGATTGCCCGCATGGAGACCACGGTGGTGCGCTCCGAAGCCGAGGCGCTGCTGCTGGAAAACAACCTCATCAAGGCGCTGAACCCCAAGTTCAACATCCTGTTCCGGGACGACAAGAGTTACCCCTACCTGAAGATCACCGGCACCCGCGAAACCTTCCGCACCGCCGGGCGCCTGCCGGTGCCCTCGCTCGCCTTTCCGCGCATGGCGTATTACCGCGGCGCCGTCGACCGCCGCCACAGCTACTACGGGCCCTACCCGAGCGCCTGGGCGGTGAAGGAATCGATCACGCTGCTGCAGAAGGTGTTCCGCCTGCGCACCTGCGAAGACACGGTGTTCGCCAACCGCACACGGCCCTGCCTGCTGTACCAGATCAAGCGCTGCAGCGGCCCCTGCGTGGACCTGATCGAGATGGAGGACTATGCGCGCGACGTGCGGGATGCCGAGCGTTTCCTGCGCGGCGAAACGCAGGCGGTGCTGGATGCGCTGGAGGCGCGCATGATGGCGCACGCCGAGAAGCTGGAATTCGAGCAGGCGGCCGAGTTGCGCAACCAGATGACCGCGCTCTCGCGCGTGCTGCACCAGCAGAGCATGGACAACCTGTCCGACCAGGATGTGGACGTGCTGGCCGTGAAGGTGCAGGGCGGTCGTGCCTGTGTGAACCTGGCCATGATTCGCGGCGGGCGCCACCTGGGCGACCGGCCGTATTTCCCGGCGCATGTGGAAGACGCCACCCAGATCGACACGTTGCTGGAGCAGGACGCGGGTGAAGAGGTCGCCACCCGGCAAGACCCGACGGAGCGCGTGGCCGTCAAGGTGCTGGAGGCCTTCATCGCCCAGCACTACCTGGGCACGGCCATGCCGCACACGCTGGTGACCAGCCACCCGGTGGGCAAGCCGCTGCTGGAGGCGCTCTCCGAGCAGACCGGCGCGCGCGTGAACGCGGTGCACAACCCCCGCGAACACCGCCGCGCCTGGCTCGACATGGCGCAGACCAACGCCGGCATCGCGCTGGCGCGGCTGCTGTCGGAAGAGGGTTCGCAGCAGGCGCGCACGCGCGCGCTGGCCGACGCGCTGGAGCTGCCCGACGACGACCTGGAGAGCCTGCGCATCGAATGCTTCGACATCTCGCACACGGCGGGCGAGTCCACGCAGGCCTCGTGTGTGGTGTTCGAGGGGCACAAGATGCAGAACAGCCAGTACCGCCGCTACAACATCGAGGGCATCACGCCCGGCGACGACTACGCGGCCATGCGGCAGGTGCTGCTGCGCCGCTATGGGCGCATCGCCGAGGCGCTGCGGGCGGAAAAGCTCGCGGTTTCCGCGGAACCCCCGCCGCCGCTTTCGCCCTCGGCCGACGCAAGCCCGGACGCAGCGCCCACGTCGATGGAACAGGCGGTGGAGCATGCGCAGCAGGAAGCGGCTGCGGCAGAGCCCGCCGGCGACCTGACCACCGTGGCGCCCGCCGGCCCGCGCATGCCCGACCTGGTGCTGATCGATGGCGGCAAGGGCCAGGTGAGCATGGCGCGCGAGGTGTTCGAGGAACTGGGCCTGGACCTGTCGCTCATCGTCGGCGTGGAAAAAGGCGAGGGTCGCAAGGTGGGCCTGGAAGAACTGGTGTTCGCCGACGGCCGCCCCAAGGTCTACCTGGGGCACGACTCCGCCGCACTCATGCTGGTGGCGCAGATCCGCGACGAGGCGCACCGCTTTGCCATCACCGGCATGCGCGCCCAGCGCGCGCGCGTGCGCACCGGTGGCAGCAAGCTGGAAGACATCCCCGGCGTCGGCCCGAAGAAGCGCGCGCGCCTGCTGCAGCGCTTCGGCGGTGTACGCGGCGTCGCGGCGGCCAGCGTGGACGATCTCTGCACCGTGGAGGGCATTTCGGCCGACCTGGCCGACGCCATCTACCGGGCGCTGCACTGACGTGGCGCGGCTGCGTCCGGGTGCGCGACAGCGCGTTCGACAGGACACACCATAATCACCCCATGTTTTTCAACCTCCCCACCCTGTTGACCTGGGCGCGCATCGTCGCCATTCCGCTCATCATCGGGGTGTTCTACCTGGAGGGCAGCAGCCCGGCTCAGAAGAACCTGATCGCCACCGTGCTGTTCGTGGTGTTTGCCGCCACCGACTGGGCCGATGGCTATCTGGCCCGCAAGCTCAACCAGACCTCGGCCTTCGGCGCCTTCCTCGACCCGGTGGCCGACAAGATCCTGGTCTGTGCCAGCCTGCTCGTGCTGGTGCACCTGGACCGCGCCGACGTGTTCGTGGCCCTCATCATCATCGGGCGCGAGATCGCCATTTCGTCGTTGCGCGAGTGGATGGCCATCATCGGCGCCACCAAGAGCGTGGCCGTGCACATGATCGGCAAGATCAAGACATCGGTGCAGATGGTGGCGATTCCCTTTCTGCTGTTCGATGGCACGTTGCTCGGCGTGATCGACACGCACCTCTGGGGCACCTGGCTGATCTGGGCCTCGGCGGTGCTCACCGTCTGGTCCATGGTGTATTACCTGCGCAAGGCCCTGCCCGAAATCCGCGCCCGCTCGCACTGAGCCCGGCCGCGGCTTTCCCCCCCTTCACGTTTCTGTTGACATGACCGCTTCTGCGCAAGACAACGCCTGGCTGCGCGCCATGCCCTGGGTGTTCGTGCTGATCTGGAGCACCGGCTTCATCGTCGCCCGCTACGGCATGCCGCACGCCCCGCCCATGAAGTTCCTGGCGGTGCGCTACGCGCTGTCCATGCTGTGTTTCCTGCCCTGGATCTGGGTGGCCGGGGTGAAGTGGCCAGGCACGCGCCAGCAGTGGCTGCACCTGGCCGTGACCGGCATCCTGATGCACGCCGGTTATCTGGGCGGCGTGTGGGCCGCCGTGAAAGCCGGCATGGGGTCGGGCCTGTCCTCGCTCATCGTCGGCATCCAGCCGGTGCTCACCGCCATCTGGCTCAGCAGCGTGGGCGGGCAGGGCGGCCAGGTGTCGCGCCGGCAATGGGTGGGGCTGATTCTGGGCTTTGCCGGCTTGGTGCTGGTGGTCTCGCGCAAGTTCGACGCCGGCGGCCCGGGCGACCAGGCCAACTGGGTGAACCTCTCGTTTGCCGTGATGGCGCTGTTCTCCATCACGGTCGGCACGCTCTACCAGAAGCGCTACGTCAAGCCCTGCGACGTGCGCAGCGCCAATACCGTGCAGCTGGGCGCGGCCTTGCTGGTGACCTTGCCATTGGCCGCGATGGAACTGGAGGCGATGCGCTGGAACGGCGAGCTGGCCGGGGCCATGGCCTGGTCGGTGCTGGGTCTCACGCTCGGCGGCAGTTCGCTGCTCTACATGCTGATCCAGCGTGGCGCGGCGGCCTCGGTCACCAGCCTGATGTACCTGGTGCCGCCGTGTACCGCGCTGATCGCCTGGTTGCTGTTCGACGAGCCCATCACCGCGGTCACCCTGGCGGGCACGGCGCTCACCGCGTTTGGCGTGAGCCTGGTGGTGCGGCCGGCGAAGACGGGCTGAGCTTCCAGGGCTCCTCGGCGAAGGCGCTCGCCAGAAAGTCCACCAGCAGGCGGATGCGCCGGGGTGCCTGGGCGCGGTAGGGCGCGAGCCAGTGGATGTCGGCATCGACCATCACATGCTCGGGCAGCACGCGCACCAGGGCGCCACTGGCCAGTTGCGGGGCGATGTCCCACAGGCTGCGCAGCATGATGCCGTGTCCGGCCAGGCACCAGTCGCGCACCAGCTCGCCGGAGTTGCTGCTGAGGCTGCCGCGCACTGCCACGTGCTGCACCGCCGCCTCGCCGCTGCGTTGCAGCCGCCAGTGGTCGAAGCGCTGACCGGCCGCACCCCCGTTTTCCCGCACCACCAGGCATTCGTGCTGCGCGAGGTCGGCCAGATCGCGCAGAGGGCCATGCCGGCTCAGGTAGGCCGGCGCCGCCACCAGCACCCGCTGATTCGGCGCGAGGCGGCGCGCCACCCATTCGGACGCGCGTTGCGGCGGGGCATTCCAGAGCCAGATCGCGCCGTCAAAGCCCTCGAGCGCCAGGTCGGGCAGCTGTTCGGTCAGTTGCAGCTGCACGCTCACCTGCGGATGGCGCTGCTGGAAGCGGGCCAGCGCCGGGCCCAGCCAGATGCGACCGAAGCCCAGGGTGGCGGCGAGACGGATCGGGCCGGCTGGCTCCTGCTGCTGCTCGCGCAGCTCCGCCTCCAGCGCTTCGAAGCCTTGCAGCAACGTCACAGCCCGCTCGCACAGCGTGTCGCCCTCGGCGGTGGGGCTCACGCGGCGCGTGGTGCGCTGGAACAGCCGCAAGCCGAGTTGGGCTTCCAGCGCGGCCAGCCGCTTGGTCACGGCGGACGGGGCGAGCTGCAAGGCCCGCCCGGCGCCGGCCAGACTGCCGTGGTGCCGCACGGCCAGCACCAGTTCAAGATCGAAGCGGTTCAATTGTTTCTTCTTGAGAACGAATGGATTGCCGGATTATGGATTTCGGCAAGGTTAAGCTGATAGCCGTCGTTCGGTGGCACAGCGTTCGTCCGCCACCGCCCCCTTTTGCCTCACCCAGGAGCACCCATGAGCACCCATCGCATCGCTGTCATCGCCGGGGACGGCATCGGCCAGGAAGTCATGCCCGAGGGCCTGCGCGTGCTGGAGGCCGCGGCCACGCGCTTCGGCATCGACCTGCAGTTCGACCACTTCGACTTCTCCAGCTGCGACTACTTCGAGCGCCACGGCAAGATGCTGCCCGATGACTGGAAAGAGCAGATCGGCGGCCACGAGGCGATCTACTTCGGCGCCGTCGGCTGGCCCGACAAGGTGCCCGACCACATCTCGCTCTGGGGTTCGCTGCTGCTGTTCCGCCGCGAGTTCGACCAGTACGTGAACCTGCGGCCCGCCAAGCTCATGCCCGGCGTCACCGCGCCCGTGGTGCGCCGCGACGGCAGCCCGCGGGCGCCTGGCGAGATCGACATGGTGATCGTGCGCGAGAACACCGAAGGCGAGTACTCCAGCATCGGCGGGCGCATGTTCCCCGGCACCGAGCGCGAGATCGTGATGCAGGAAACCGTGATGTCGCGCATCGGTGTGGACCGTGTGCTGCGCTACGCCTTCGAGGTGGCGCGTTCGCGGCCCAAGAAGCACCTGACCAGCGCCACCAAGTCCAACGGCATCGCCATCACCATGCCCTACTGGGACGAGCGCGTGGCCGAGATGGCCAAGGAGTACCCGGACGTGAAAGTGGACAAGTTCCACATCGACATCCTCACTGCGCACTTCGTGCAGCGCCCCGACTTCTTCGACGTGGTGGTGGGCAGCAACCTGTTCGGCGACATCCTGTCCGACCTCGGTCCGGCCTGTACCGGCACCATCGGCATCGCCCCCAGCGCCAACCTCAACCCGGACCGGCGTTTCCCCTCGCTGTTCGAGCCGGTGCACGGCTCGGCGCCCGACATCGCCGGCCAGGGCATCGCCAACCCCATTGGCCAGATCTGGTGCGGCGCGCTGATGCTGGACTTCCTGGGCTACCGCGCCGCCCACGACGCGGTGATGCAGGCGATCGAGGCGGTGCTGCAGCCCGGTAGCGGCGCTCCCCGCACGCCCGATCTGGGCGGCACGGCCAGCACTTCGGACGTGGGCCGGGCGATCGCCCAGGCGCTGAAGGTGTGATCGGCTTCGGCGTGCATGCATGCACGCCAGCGAAGCGCCGGCGCCGCTGGTCGGGCCAACTGTTGCGTGGCGTACAGGCGTGGATCGGGAATGCGTCTAGAATCTCGCCTCTCGTGCAGACCGTCGGGTTGCCGCTCGAGTCGCGTGCGGACAGGCCACAGGGCCGATGAGTTTCATCTGGCAGCTGGCCCGCGGGTCGGTTTGCGGGCCGCGCAAGCGGTGTGCACGAACCGATTTCCCAATACTTCAAGAGGGGCTATTTGTGAACAAAACAGAACTCGTCGAGCACATCGCCAAGCATGCCGACATTTCGAAGGCTGCCGCCACGCGTGCCCTGGACTCGACCATCACCGCCATTCGCACCACCCTGAAGAAGGGCGGCACGGTGTCTCTGGTCGGTTTTGGTTCTTTTGCCGTGACCAAACGCCCCGCCCGCAAAGGCCGCAACCCCCGCACCGGGGAAGAGATTAAAATCAAGTCTGCTAAAGTGCCCAAGTTCCGCCCGGGCAAGGCATTGAAGGACGCGCTGAACTGAAGCGCGTCCCAGGTTTTCGGTGGGGTGCTTAGCTCAGTTGGCAGAGCGGCTCCTTTACACGGAGTAGGTCGGCGGTTCGACCCCGTCAGCACCCACCACCCATCGAAAAAGGCGAACCCCGGTTCGCCTTTTTTTTCGCAGCGTCAGCCGCTGCCGATGGACCCATTCGTCGTTTCAGGGTTTCAAGGCATGTTCGATTCCATTCGCAATCACAAAAAGTACCTGATGGGCTTTTTGATGATCCTGATCATTCCCTCCTTCGTGTTGTTCGGTATCCAGGGCTTCACCGATCGCGACCCGCGCGGGCCGGTGGTGGCGACGGTGGACGGGGTCGATATCAGCAGCCAGGAATGGGATCGCGCGCACCAGAACGAATCCCGCCGCTTGCGCGACGAGATACCCGGCCTCGATCCGAAGCTGCTGGACAGCGAAGAGGCCCGCTACGCCACGCTGGAGCAGCTGGTGCGCCAGCGCGTGCTCGCGCTCGCGGCGCAGAAACTGAACCTGTACACCAGCGACCAGCGCCTGGCGCGCCACCTGCAGGACAATGAGACCATTGCGTCGCTGCGCCGCCCCGACGGCACGCTGGACGTGGACGCGTACCGGCAGCTGGTGGGCCGCCAGGGAATGACGACCGAGATGTTCGAGGCCCAGGTTCGCGCGGACCTGTCGCAGCGTCAGGTGCTGCGGGGCGTGCTGGATTCCGGGTTTGCACCGCAGGGGCTGGCCAAAGTGTCACTCGATGCCTTCTTTGAACGACGCGAGATTCGCGTGGCCCGCTTCCCCGCCAGCGAGTTCGCTGGCCGTGTGGTGCTCACCGACGCCGATATTGAAAGCTTCTACAACGCCAACCAGGCGTTGTTCCAGTCCGAAGAACAGGCCGATGTCGAGTACCTGGTGCTGGATGCGGCGGCGCTGCAGAGGAGCATCACGCTGCCCGAGGCGGACGTGCGGGCCTATTACGAACAGAACGCCGCGCGCCTCTCGGGCAACGAGGAGCGCCGCGCGAGCCACATCCTGCTGACGGTCCCCGCGGGTGCTTCCGCTGATGAAAAGGAGGCTGTGCGTCAGCAGGCTGCCGCTCTGCTGGCCCAGGTGCGTCAGGCGCCGCAGACCTTTGCGGCGGTGGCCCGTGCCAGTTCACAGGACCCCGGATCGGCCGCCAACGGCGGGGATCTGGACTTCTTCGGTCGCGGTGCCATGGTCAAGCCCTTCGAAGATGCGGTGTTCGCGCTGCGCAAGGGTGACATCTCCGATCTGGTCGAGACCGAGTTCGGTTTTCACATCATCCAGCTCACCGACGTGAAGGCGCCACCCCAGCGCAGTTTTGAAGAGGTGCGCGCCGAGATCGAGGCCGACCTCAAGAAGCAGCAAGCCCAGAGGCAGTTTGCCGACATCGCAGAAACCTTCAGCAACCTGGTGTACGAGCAGGGCGAGAGCCTGCAGCCAGCCGCCGAGCGGCTGAAGCTCGAAGTCCAGACCGTCAAGGGCCTCAAGCGCCAGCCGCAGCCCGGCGCGGGCGTGCTGGCCAATGAGCGTTTGCTGGAGTCGCTGTTTTCGCGCGCGTCCATCGAGTCCAAGCGCAACATCGAGGCGGTGGAAACGGCTTCTGGCCAACTGGTCTCGGCACGCGTGGTGCAGCACAGCAGCGCGCGTACCTTGCCGCTGGCCGAGGTGCGCGACATGGTGCGCACGCGTCTGGTGGCCCAGCGGGCTGCCGAGCTGGCGCGTGAAGCGGGTGAGCAGCAATTGGCCGCCTGGAAGGCCGGCGGCGATGCCGCCGGGTTGTCGGCGCCGGTGACGGTCTCGCGGGACAACGCCCAGGGCTTCACCGGGCCTGTGCTCAACGCTGCGCTGAGCGCCGATGCACGGCAGCTGCCGGTCTGGGTCGGCGTGCCGCAGGGCGAGCAAGGCTACACCGTTGTGCAGGTGCTCAAGGCCCAGCCCCGCCAGAGCAGCGACCCGCAGATCGCCGCACAGGAAGTTCAGCAGTTTGCGCAGTGGGTGTCAGCCTTGGAAGCCGATGCGTATTACCAGTCCCTCAAAGATCGCTTCAAGGTGCAGATCAAAGTTCCTGCGCCGATGGCTGGGCGTTGAGTTGGGGGCGCAGTCCCGGAGAATGCGCCCGATTTCACGCTATAATTCAAAGCTTGCGGTGGCTGTAGCTCAGTTGGTAGAGTCCAGGATTGTGATTCCTGTTGTCGTGGGTTCGAGCCCCATCAGCCACCCCAACCCTTTCAAAACCCCGCAGTCAACCATGACGCGGGGTTTTTTTTCGCCGTCTGCCAGTGGACGGGCATTCCCCGAGCAATGCACATGAAAGATTCTCCACGTCCACCGTCAACCGAAGACGACTACTGCGGTACCTTTTATGCCGCCCGGCTGCTGGGGCTGTCGGTGGGAACGGTTCAGTCGCTGGTTGAACGCAACGAGTTGAGTGCCTGGAAGACCCAGGGCGGCCACCGGCGAATTTCGATGCAGTCGGTGCTGGCCTACCAGAAACGGCATGCCATCCGTCCTCCGGCCGATGCCGCTGCCACGGGTCGCTTGAAGCTGCTGGTGGTTGACGACGACGCGGCCATGCTGGCCGTGGTGCAGGCGTATCTGGCGAAATGGCGCTTGCCGGTGGACTGTACCGTGATGACCTCTGCCATGGAGGCGCTCATCGATATGAGCAGTCTGAAGCCCGATGTGCTGGTGTCCGACCTGGTCATGCCGGGCGTGGACGGGTTTGAGCTGTTGAGGACGCTGCGGGCCAATGCACTGTTCGCCGACACGGTCTTCGTCGCCCTGACGGCGCTGGAGGGCGCCGAAGTCGCGCGACGCGGCGGCTTGCCCCCCAAGACCGTGCTGGCGCACAAACCCATCGACCAGAGTTGGTTGCACGGCTTTCTGTCGGCCCAGGTGGCGATGCGGACCTCCGGCGCGGCCTGACGCGTGCGGGCGGGCGGCCAAGTGGTCGGCCTGGGCCTGCACACGCGGCCCTGCAGGCTCAGGGGTTCACCATCACCAGCTTGCCCTTGACGGAGCGCGATCCCATGATGGCGTAGGCTTGGTGCAATGCGCTCATGGGCAAGGTCTGGTCGATCACCGGCTTGATCAGTCCCTTGCCGTACATGTCGGCCAATGTCTGCATCATCTGCGCATTCGCTCTGGGTTCGCGCCGGGCGAAATCGCCCCAGAACACGCCCACGATGCTGGCGCCCTTGAGCAGGGTCAGGTTCAGGGGCAGGCTGGGAATCGGGCCACTGGCGAATCCCACCACCAGGTAGCGCCCGCGCCAGGCGATGGAGCGGAAGGCGGGTTCGGCGAAGTCACCGCCCACCGGGTCGTAAACCACGTCCGGTCCTTTGCCATCGGTGAGTTCCTTGATGGCATCGCGCAGGCCCGCTCGGGGCGTGTGCACGCTGTAGTTGATGGTGGCGTCGGCACCCAGCTGGCGGCACAGCTCACACTTTTCGTCACTCGACGCAGCGGCGATGACGCGTGCACCCGCCGCCTTGGCAATCTGGATCGCCGCCGTGCCCACGCCGCCAGCGGCGCCCAGCACCAGCACCGTCTCGCCGGCCTTGAGTGAGGCGCGGTCCATCAAGGCATGCCACGAGGTGGCGTAGATCATGATGAAGGCTGCCGCGTCCACGGGCGGGAAACCGGCGGGCAGCGGCATGCACAGCGCCGCCGGGGCGAGCGTATGGGTGGCAAAGCCGCCGGTGCCACTGAGGCACGCCACGCTCTGGCCCACCCGCAGGTGGGTCACGCCCTCGCCGACAGCCTGGATCACGCCGGCGTACTCGGAGCCCGGCACAAAGGGCAGGGCAGGCTTCATCTGGTACTTGTTCTGCACGATGAGCAGATCGGGAAAGTTCAGGCTCGCCGCCTGGATCTCGATCAGCACTTCGCCGGCGTTGGGCTGCGGGGTGGGCAGCGTCTGCCAAGTCAGGGCGTCAACGCCCACCGGGTTCTCGCACAACCAGGCTTGCATGGGGATTCCTTGCTCGGGGGTGTAAAGGGAGTGCCCATGATAGACACGCGTTGTTCTGAGGAGGTGTCCCGCAGCGGCCATGCCGTCGCCGTGGCGACCTCGCTGGGCATGACAGGACCGGCGCTGCCTGCGGCCCCTCGGCCTGGCGGTCACGCAGGGCAAAAGACCTAGAATTCGACCATGAAAATCCTCATCTCGAACGACGACGGCTACCAGGCACCCGGCATCGTGGCCCTTTATGAGGCTTTGCGGGTGCTTCCCGGTGTCGAGGTGGAAGTGGTGGCGCCCGAGCACAACAACAGTGCCAAATCGAATGCGCTGTCGCTGCACTCGCCCCTCTACGTGCACCGGGCGTACAACGGCTTTCGCTACGTGAATGGCACGCCAGCTGACTGTGTGCACATCGCGCTCACCGGGCTGCTGGGCTACCGGCCCGATCTCGTCGTTTCCGGCATCAACAACGGGGCCAACATGGGTGACGACACCATCTATTCCGGTACGGTGGGGGCGGCCATGGAGGGTTACCTGTTTGGCGTGCCGGCGGTGGCGTTCTCCCAGACCGAGAAGGGCTGGGCGCACCTGGATGTGGCCGCGCAGAAAGCGGCCCAGCTCGTGACCCAGCTGCTGCCGTCTCTGCCGGAGGCCGCGCACCGCGGCGAGCCCTGGCTGCTGAATGTGAACATCCCCAACCTGCCAGCCGACGCGATCCGCGGCTTCAAGGTGGCCCGTCTGGGCCGGCGCCACGCGGCCGAACAGGTGATCGCCCAGGTCAACCCCCGGGGCGACACGATGTACTGGATCGGCAGCGCCGGCGCAGCCAAGGACGATGCCGAAGGCACCGATTTCCACGCCACGGCGCAGGGCTACGCGACCATCACGCCCCTGCAGGTGGATCTGACCGACCATGACCGTCTGCCCTATTGGGTGCCCACGGCCGCGGGCCTGTCAAGCCCTGCACCCGAGGGTGCTCTAGCCGGGCGTGCAGAATCCGCCCCGGGCGGCAAGGCGCTCGCGTGAAGCCGCGGTGGCCTGCGCCCGTCGCTGGGAGCGCGGTGCGTGCGCGCCCCAGCTTTCCAGCGAAGTTGCCAACCCAGCCCGAACCGCCGCGTCCACGCCCGGGCGCCCCGGTGTCGCGTCCCGGTGCGGCGCCGCTGGCCACGGGGGTGGGCATGGCCTCCCAGGCGATGCGACTGGCGATGGTGCGCAAGCTGGAGGCGCAAGGGGTGAAGGACCCGGGGGTGCTCCAGGCATTGCGCACGGTTGAGCGACACCGCTTTGTCGATTCGGCGCTGGCCAACCAGGCCTACGAAGACACCAGCCTGCCCATCGGCATGGGACAGACCATCTCCAAGCCCAACGTGGTGGCCCGCATGCTGGAGTTGCTGTGCCAGGGGCGGGACCAGCCTCTGGGGCGTGTGCTTGAAATCGGCACCGGCTGTGGCTACCAGGCGGCCCTGCTGAGCCATCTGTCCCGCGAGGTGTACAGCATGGAGCGGGTGCGCAGCCTGCACGAGCGCGCGCGCGAGAACCTTCGCGGCATGCAGCTGTCTAACCTGCACCTCCTGTTCGGCGATGGCATGCCTGGCTTCCCGCGAGGGGCGCCTTATGCCGCCATCATCGCCGCCGCCGGGGGCGAGGGCCTGCCGTCGGCATGGGTTGACCAACTCGCCGTCGGGGGGCGGTTGGTGGCACCGGCCATCGGCGACGCCGGCCAGCAGCGTCTGATCGTCATCGACAAAACCCGCACGGGTGTTGTCCGTAGCGAGCTCGAAGCGGTGATGTTCGTCCCTCTAAAATCGGGTATTGCGTGATGTTCGGCCCTCGGGAGGTTTGAGCGTGTTCTTTGTACGACCGGGTCAGATCGGGACCCGTGTCCATGGTGGGAGTTTTGATGAATCAGTTGCCGAATCCGTCACACGATCACGGGCCCATGGGTCATCGTTCCAGCTGGCGCAACGCAGCGGCCTGGGCCGTGGTGGCCACCTTGGTCGTCACCGCCGGATGTTCCACACGCCGCGTGGCACAGCCCGCCCCCGTGGAGGACAGGTCCACCGCCCGGGTGGATCCGCGCACCCTGCCCGGTGCAGAGAACGCCGGCAAGCCGGGTTATTACACCGTTCGGCCTGGCGATACGCTGTTTCGCATCGCGCTGGACCATGGCCATTCGCGGCGCGACCTTCAGGAATGGAATGCGATCACCAACCCCAATCTGCTGGAGGTTGGTCAGGTTCTGCGTGTCGTTCCGCCCGAGTCCACGACTGTTGCATCCGCCAGCAAGGCGCCCGGTGCCGGCACGGCATCGAGCTCACCGGTCACGTCCACGGGCGTGGCTGCACGTCCGCTGGGCCCTGCCGGCACCACCGCACCGGTTGTGACGCCTGTACCGACCGCGCCAACGCCGGCTCCCGCCAGCCAGCCAGCAGGCACCGACGACATCCAGTTCATGTGGCCCGCCCAGGGCACGGTGGTGGCCACCTTTGACGAGGCCAAGAACAAGGGTGTTTCCATCGCCGGACGCGTGGGCGACCCGGTCGTGGCCGCTGCCGATGGTCGAGTGGTCTACGCGGGCGCGGGTCTGCGGGGGTATGGCAACCTCATCATCCTCAAACACAACAACACCTATCTCACGGCGTACGCGCACAACCAGGCGCTGCTGGTTCGGGAGGACCAGTCGGTTCGCCAGGGACAGAGAATCGCCGAGATGGGCAGCAGCGACACCGATCGGGTGAAGCTGCATTTCGAAGTCCGCCGCCAGGGCAAGCCGGTCGATCCGCTGATCCATCTGCCCAAGCGCTGAGCCCGGGCGCATGGTGCCAGGCGATCACGATCTGGTCGTCCGGGCGCTGGCTTGCGCCGCGCGGTCTGCAACCGGCTGATCGGCCTGAGACAATCGGGGGATGACTGCCCCCCTTCTCCACGAAAACAGCCTCCTGACCACCGCCCGCGACCCTGAGGCCGTCGCACCTGCTCCTGCCGATGCCCTGCCCGACGGCTGGCTGGCCGTCGAGTCTATCGACATCGATGCCCAGGGCATCGCCCGCCGCCCCGACGGCAAGGTCGTGTTCATCGAAGGCGCCCTGCCGTTCGAGCTGGTCAGCACCAATGTGCACCGCAAAAAGAACAACTGGGAGGCGGGTGTGGTCACCGCCATCCACCGCGAATCGTCCCAGCGGGTGCGTCCTGGCTGCCCCCACTTCGGCCTGCACGCCGGTGCCTGCGGAGGCTGCAAGATGCAGCACCTGCACGAGACGGCCCAGGTCGCGGTGAAACAGCGGGTGCTGGAAGACAACCTCTGGCACCTGGGCAAGGTGAAGGCGCAGACTTTGTTGCGGCCTATCGAGGGTCCGGCCTGGGGCTACCGCTACCGCGCGCGCCTCTCGGTGCGCTATGTGCACAAGAAAGGCGAGGTGCTGATCGGCTTTCATGAGCGCAAGAGCCGCTATGTGGCCGACATGAAGGTCTGCCCCGTGCTGCCGCCCCATGTCAGCGCCTTGCTGATGCCCTTGCGCGAACTCATCTTCGGCATGGAGGCCCGCGAGACCTGCCCGCAGATCGAGCTGGCGTGCGGCGACGAGGTGACGGCCTTGGTGCTGCGGCACCTGGAGCCCCTGTCCACTGCCGACCTGGACCGGCTGCGCGCCTTCGGCGCGCGTCACGGCGTGCAGTGGTGGTTGCAGGCGAAGGGCCCTGACACGGTCAGGCTGATGGACGAGGGTGGCCCGACGCTCTCTTATCGCTTGCCCGATTTCGGCATCACCATGCCCTTCAAGCCCACCGACTTCACGCAGGTGAACCCGCACATCAACCGGGTGCTGGTGTCGCGTGCCCTGCGGCTGCTGGACGCACGGAAGAATGAGCGCGTGATCGACTGGTTCTGCGGACTGGGCAATTTCACCTTGCCCATCGCCACCACGGCAGGTGAGGTGGTCGGCATCGAAGGCAGCGAACTGCTGGTGGCGCGTTCGCGTGAGAACCTGGCGGGCAACCAGGCCACTCGCGTGGAGCCGCTGGCACCTACGGCGTTCGTGGCGCGCAACCTGTTCGAGATGACCCCCGAGCAGCTGGTGGCCGACGGCACGGCCGACAAGTGGCTGGTGGACCCGCCCCGCGAAGGTGCGTTTGCACTGTCCAAGGCACTGGCCGACCTGCACCAGCAGCCCGAGCGACGGCAGGGCTGGGCACCGCCCCGGCGCATCGTCTATGTGAGCTGCAACCCGGCGACGCTGGCGCGCGATGCCGGTTTGCTGGTCAATGTCGCGGGCTACCACTGCACCGCCGCGGGCGTGGTGAACATGTTCCCGCACACAGCCCACGTCGAGAGCATGGCGGTGTTCGAACTGGCCTGAACTGCTGCCCGCATGCACTGACCGCTGCGCGCCGGCGAGCGCGTGCGATCAGGAGCGGCGGGATTTCCGGTCGGTCGCGTCCGCGTCTTGCACAGGGCCCGTCTCCACCGTCTCGGCAGGGCTGGACCGTGAAGCGCCGGGCGGGGACGGCATGCCGACAATTTCGTTGTCGCGCATGTACTGGTCCATGTCTTTCCAGCCGGCAAACACCGCGGCCTTGCCCGCCTTGGGGTTGCTGCCGAAGCAGTCTTCGATGCTGCGGACCGCATGCCGGCACGCGCTGCCGATGGCGCGTGCCTCGGCCTCTTTTTTGGCTGATACCTGGGTGGCGGTTTCAATGCCCAGTGCTTCGCAACCGGCCAACAGCGTGGCGGTGCCAATCAGGCAGAGGGAGAGGGCGGGGTGTCGCATGAGCAGGTACCTCGGGATACCCATGTTGTCGGCTTGGCAGCGGGTAACTTGACCCGGCGTGCAGACAAATTGCCCAGGATGAACCGTACAGACAAAGAAAAAGGACGCATGCGTCCTTTTTCTTTGGAAACCGGGCATTCAGCCCGGCAGGCGTGATCAGTCGCGCTCGCCGCCGAAAATGCCGAGAAGGGCCAGCAGGCTCTGGAAGATGTTGAACAGGCTCAGGTACAGGCCGAGGGTGGCGGTCACGTAGTTCGTTTCGCCGCCGTCCACGATGCGCTTGAGGTCGTACAGCAGGTACATGCTGAAGACGATGATGGCCAGCGTGGCGATGGCGGCCATGCCCGCGGTGCTGCCCACGAACACATTGATGATCGCGCCCACCATGATGGCCAGCGCGCCCACGAACAGCCACTTGCCCATGCCCGACAGATCGCGCTTGATCACGGTGGACAGGTTCGCCATGACGAAGAACACGCCGGCTGTGCCACCGAACGCGGTCATCACCAGGCTGGAGCCGTTGCTGAAACCCAGCACCATGGCCAGCATGCGCGACAGCATCAGGCCCATGAAGAAGGTGAAGGCCAGCAGCACGGGTACGCCCGCGGCCGAGTTCTTGGTCTTCTCGATCGCGAACATGAACCCGAAGGCGCCGCCCAGGAAGACGATGAGGCCCAGGCCGCCCGTCAGCGAGGCGGTGATGCCGGTCTGCACACCGATCCAGGCCCCCAGCACCGTGGGCAGCATGGACAAGGCGAGCAGCCAGTAGGTGTTGCGCATCACCCGGTTGCGGGATGCGGGCGTCGAGACGGCGTGACCAAAGCGGCCGCTGTTGTGGACGTGGTCGGTCATGGCGGTGATCTCCTTCAACGACTGAAACTGAAACGAATAAAAAGGTGTCCCCGAATGGGTTCACCGGTGGCGTGGGCGCATTGTAGGGTGCTCTGCTCCACTGGCCACCGTCCCAGGACACAGGCAACGGCGAATTGGGTGGGGGGTGCAGAACCTACCTGCACAGGGTATGGTTATGCTCCCTGTGCAGCAGCATGGCAGCTGCCAGACGGTTAATAAGACATTTCAACAAGGAAAAAGTTCATGAAAAACAAAGCTGTTCTCGAAATCGCCGACGTCAGGCAAATCGCCGCAGCGGCTGAGGCCGAGGCGTTACAGAACAACTGGGCTGTCACCATCGCCATTGTGGACGACGGAGGCCACCTGCTGTGGCTCCAGCGCCTGGATGGAGCCCCCGCCATTTCCGCTCACATTGCACCGGCCAAGGCCCATACCGCCGCGCTGGGGCGCCGGGAAAGCAAGGTATACGAGGACGTGATCAACCAGGGACGTGTGTCGTTCCTGAGTGCTCCTGGCGTGGCCGGCCTGCTGGAGGGGGGCGTCCCCGTGTTGAAGGACGGCCAGTGCATTGGTGCGGTGGGGGTCAGCGGCGTGAAGTCCAGCGAAGACGCGCAGATTGCGCGCGCCGGCATCTCGGCCATCGGTCTTTGAAGGGCATTTTCCGGGTGTGCCCGCGCTCCCGGAAAAAAGACCTGGCTATCGGCGCCTCGGCGGCGCCCTGGCTGGTCAACAACGACACCGGCGACGCGCAGCCGGGTCGCCCCACGATGAAAGGGTTCAGCGGTCTGCGGACCGCTTCATTTCGTCAGAATGAGCTTGCCAGCCCGGGTGTGCTGCAGGCGGTAGACCTCGCCGTTGTGTTCGATCGCCACGGCCTTCTGCCCGCGCAGCAGGGTCTGGCTGCTCACGGCAGGCTCGGCCTGCGGCGATGCCCCGCCAGGGGTGGCTTGGCTACCCAGGCGGCTGTTTTGCTGAAGGGTGCATTCGTCGGGTGACATGCTGCGCTGCTCCTCTAGAAAAGTCAGTTCGCGGGCTCGGTGATGAACCCGATCTTGCGCACGCCGGCTCGCTGGGCCGCCGCCATGACCATGGCCACGCGCTCGTAGCGCACCGCCTTGTCCCCGCGGATGTGCAGTTCCGGCTGCGGCTGCTGCGCCGCCGCCGAGGCCAGGCGACGTTCGACCTCGACGTCGTCGACGGCCTGGTCGTTCCAGAAGTAGCGACCGTCCGCATCCACGCTGAGCCGGATGTTCTCGGGCTTGTCCAGCACCCGCTCGTTGCTCGCCTGCGGCAAGTCCACGTTCACCGCGTGTTTGATGACGGGCACGGTGATGATGAAGATGATCAGCAGCACCAGCATCACGTCGATGAACGGGATCATGTTGATCTCGCCCAGCATGGTGTCGCTGTCTTCCTGTGTTCCGATGGCCATGGTGGCGTGCTCCTCAGGCTTTCTTCATGGGCAGTACCTTGCCCCCGCCCCCGGCCGTCACGCGGGCTCCGGTGACGAAGTAGGCGTGCAGATCGTGTGCGAAGCGGTTGAGCTGGTGCTGAACGCCTTTGTTGCCGCGCAGCAGCGCGTTGTAGCCCAGCACCGCCGGAATGGCCACGACCAGACCCAGCGCCGTCATGATGAGCGCCTCGCCGATCGGGCCGGCCACCTGGTCGATGCTCACCTGGCCGGCCGCGCCAATACCCAGCAGGGCGTGGTAGATGCCCCAGACGGTGCCGAACAAGCCCACGAATGGGGCTGTGGACGCCACCGACGCCAGCACGGAGAGGCCGGCCTGCGCCCGGGCCTGGAAGTCGTCGACGCTCTTGCGCAGCGAGCGCTCCACCCAGTCGCTCACGTCCAGGCTGTCGTGCAGCTGGGTGCCGTTGCGACCGTCTTTGCCCAGGATGTGGCGGCTTGCCTCGCGGCCCTCAATGGCCACGGCTCGAAACGGGTTGCCTTCTGCCGTGCCCAGCTTGTCCAGGCCCTCGGCGAAGTCGGCGCTGTGCCAGAAGCCTTCGACGCCCTTGGCCTGGGCGCGCTGGGCGCGCTGGTCCAGCGCCTTCCACAGGATGATGATCCAGGTGGCCAGCGACATGGCCAGTAGCACCAGGGCGACGGTGCGGATGACCCAGTCGCCTTGCGACCAGACGTGGGCCAGACCTGACGTGGCGATTTGCGTTTCCATGCTGAGAGACTCCGAGATGAGGGGTTTATTCAAGAACAAAACTGATCGGCACGTTGAACCACATGGCCTCGGCCACGCCATTGCGTTTGCCGGGCACGTAGCGCCAGCGCAGCACGGTTTGCAAGGCCGTCTGATCCAGCCGTTCGTAGCCGCTGGAGCTGCGGATTTCCGCCTGGCTGGCGGTGCCATTGGCGTCAATGAACACCCGCACCACCACCCGGCCTTGCTCGCCCAGGCGTTTGGACAAGGGCGGGTAGGGCGGGCGCGGGTTGTTCAGGTACTCGGCGCTGCTGGAAGGCAGCTCGACGCGCGGGGGGGCCGGTGGCGCAGGCGGTGCGGGCGGTGCGGGTGGGGTAGCCAGGGCCACCGGTGCTTCACTGGGAAATGCACTGGTGATCGGCGCGGCGGGTTCGGGTGCGATGACGCCGTTAGGAGCGTTGAGCGAGGGCGTGGGATCTGGGACGGCCAACGGGCGCGGTGCCGCAGGAGCCGGCGGCTGCGTGGAAGGCTTGGCGACGGGTCGTGGGGGCGGCGGGGCGGGCGGTGCCGGGGGCGGTGGCGGGGCGGGTGCCACCTCGGGCTGCGGAGCCTCGATCAGCTCGGCGATCACCTGAACAGGGATCACCAGTTCAGCCGCCCGGTGCAACAGGCCACTTTGAAGGGCCCAGAGGCCGAACACGTGAAAACCCACGACCGACGAGACGATCAACAGGCGGCGCGGCAGGCGATGGAGCATGACGGGGAGCATGGCGTGGGGGAGGAAGGCATCTCCTGCGCGGGCAGCGATCATGGCGGGTGGCAATTCTGGCCGATGTGTTTCAGTGGGAGCGCTTGCGCCGGGACCAGGGGCGTGTCTGAATATCCAGGCAGGTGTCATCTGTGTCAAAGAGCCGGTTGACGATCAGGATGGTGAGACCCATGGCAGACGTGGCCCGTCAGGAGCTTAGTGGGACGCAGAATCGGGATTTGTTTCAGTATGCGTTGAAGGTGATATCTTAAACAAGAATGAGTTGCATTTGCATGGGCGCCAGGGTTTATTTGCTGACGGGGCCTGTTCAGATGCAGCGGGGGCGATGCCATGCGAGTATGCGCAGGGACGCCGTCCCACAAAAGACCGGTACCCAACATGGCCGCGCCGTCAGCGACGGGCGGCCCGGGAGCATCCGTTCAGCGGGTGGTCAGAACTTCAGGCTGGCTGTCACCTGCAGGTTGCGTCCGGCCCCCGGCACATAGTGAGCCGGGTACAGCTGGTCGGCGTACAGCTTGTTGGTGAGGTTGCTCAGGTTGGCTTTCAACACGAGCTTGTCGAAGTCGAACTTGTACTCGGCCATGAGGTCGGCCGTGACATAGCTGGGAACACTGAACTCCACACGGGTCGGATTCTGCTTGCTGCGGAAGTTCAGACCGCCGCCCACCCGGAACTTGGGCGTGAGCTGGTAGGTGGTCCATACGGTTCCGCTGTGCACAGGGGTGAGGGCCGGCCGATCGCCGACGCGCTCGCCCGGTGCGGCCTGGGCGCACTGGGCGGGGGCGGGCGGGCAGGGGGCGGCCTTGTCCACCTTGGCCACCGGGATCCACATGTAGGACCCGTAAATTTCCCACTGCGGTGAGAGGCGGCCTGTCAGGTCCATTTCGAAACCCGCCACATGCCGTTTGCCGGCGGTGCTGATGAGAGCGGCTGTTGCGTTGGGGTTGGCCAGCGTGGGTGCCGGAACGGTCCGGTCGGGGTCGGTGTTGCGTTCGTTGTGCTTGGTCGAGCGGAACGCGGCCAGGCGCGTCGTCCACTGCTTGTTGGCCGAATCGAGCTTGGCGCCGATTTCGAGGTTGACACTCTTCTCCGGCGGTGTGTCGACGTTGCCTGCGCTCAGGGAGTAGGCATCGCCCGAGGTGTTGAAGGAGGTGCCGGCCGACACGTGGAAGGAGTGTCGGTCGGTGGGCTGGTACAGCGCGCCCACGCGCTGGCTGATCTCGGAGAGCTTCATCCGGTAAGCGTCGACTGTTTCCGGTCCGGATGCGGCATTGGGGATGCTGCGCAGGTTGTAGTCGCCCACCAGGTTGTCGTAGCGCAAGCCACCGACCAGCTTGACCTGGGGCGTGAGGTGCACCACGTCCTGCACATACGCTCCCCAGCCCTTGGCCTGGTAGTCGTTGTTGACGCGCAGGACGCGCGAGGCCTCGTCCACCGATGCGCCGTCGTTGGGCGTTCCTACCGTGGTCGATGGCTTGGTGATGTTGGCGCCGCCCTGGTCCGCATTGCGCGCGGCGAACACGGTGCGTTTCTCCTGAGAGAAATCGGCGCCTGTGGTGAGTTCGTGGCGCACACCCCAGGCATTGAACTGGTTGGTGAAATCGGTCTGCGCCTGCACCAGGTCCATGTCCTGGATCTTCAGGTGGGTGCCGCGGGTGAGCCGTGTGTCGGGGCCAAAGTTGGTGAGGTCCGTTGCCACGCCGCCCGGTTGCTGCGCGGCAGGCGCCAGGCGAATGGCGCCCGAGCGCTGGTCACGTTGGAACTGGCCGACACGCAGCTTGGTGGTCAGCTCGCTGTCCCGGCTGAAGCGGTGGGTGTGTCCGAGGGTGGCGATGGTTCCGCCGCTCTCGTTGTAGTCGCTGGACAACCCGTAATACGCATCGGGTTTCAGTGGAAGCAGCACGCGCTCGGTGCCAGGTGCTCCTGCGTAGGGGGCGATGAAGGGGATGCCGTAGTTGATGCCGTTCTGGTTGTCCAGGTGGTACAGGCTGGCGAGAAACTCGTTTTTCTCGGCAATGCCCCATCGGTAGGCGGCAGCGAGGCCGCGCTTGTCGACGCTGGCGCCGCTGCCGTTGTTGTCGGCCTTGGTGGCCATGGCGTTGAGGCGCAGGGCTGCGCTGTCGCCGGTCTTGAGGTTGAAGTCGCCGGTTGCGCGCACGTACTGGTGGCTGCCAAGTGTCAGGTCGACCTGGTGTTCGTCCATCAGGCGCGGCAGCTTCGACACCTGGTTGACGGCGCCACCGGTGGAGCCGCGTCCAAACAACATCGAAGCAGAACCGCGGAGCACCTCCATGCGGTCGAGGTTGAAGGTGTCGCGGTCGTAAATGGCGGGATCGCGCATGCCGTCGATGAACAGGTCGCCGGTGGCCTGCAGGGCAAAGCCACGCAGGCGGATGTCTTCTTCGCCGCCTTCGGCCGCCAGGAACGTGATGCCAGCGGTGTTTTTCAATGCCTCTTTGACCGTGTCCAGGTTGCGGTCGTCCATCAGCTTTTCAGTGACCACGGTGATCGACTGGGGGATGTCACGCAGTTGCTGTCGACTTTTGCCGATGGTGGTCTCGCTGGCTCGCAATGCGTCTTTGCCTTCTGGCGCTTCGGCTTTTTCTCGCACCACAACCGTTGCAAGGGTATTCCCCGAGTCGGTGGGCGTGGTTTGTGCCATCGCCCCCATCGAGCTCGCCAGCAGCAGGGCACCCAGCGGAAGCAAGGTCGCGGGGCTGGCGGGTGGACGCGAAACCCCGGCGGGTGCACTGGACAGCGGGAAGAGGGGGACGGTGCGGGCGCGTTGGAAACGGTGAGACATGGTCGCCTGTTGGGTGTGCAGTTGTCGGCTGGCTGGACACCCGCGGCGCGCGGTGCGTTGGCTGGCTAAAGTTTGATTGTATTGCAAATGCGAATGATTATCATGATGGTCGATGCCCTTTCCGTCTGCAACCGATCCTCACAGACCGGGCCGGTGGTCATCTGGCCACCTTTCGGGAGGCAATGCGTCTGGTCCTGTCGGGAATAATGCGGATGCGGTCCGGCATGCAAAAGCTATGCACCGCATAGAGACTATCAATAACGCATTTCAATAGTCCGCAGCTATGATTGCGTGGTCGCTTTGACGGCTTCGCGTTTTATTCACTTCAACCAAAGGAAACACCATGTCCCTGATCAACACCCAAGTCCAGCCTTTCAAGACCCAGGCGTTCCACAACGGCAAGTTCATCGAAGTGTCCGACGAGAGCATGAAGGGCAAGTGGTCCGTGCTGATCTTCATGCCCGCCGCTTTCACCTTCAACTGCCCAACCGAAGTGGAAGACGCGGCCGACAACTATGCCGAGTTCCAGAAGGCCGGTGCCGAGGTCTACATCGTCACCACCGACACGCATTTCTCGCACAAGGTCTGGCACGAGACCAGCCCCGCCGTGGGCAAGGCCCAGTTCCCCCTGGTCGGTGACCCGACCCACACCCTGACCAATGCCTTTGGCGTGCACATCGCGGAAGAAGGCCTGGCGCTGCGCGGCACCTTCGTGATCAACCCCGACGGCGTGATCAAGACGATGGAAGTGCACTCCAACGAAATCGCCCGCGACGTCAAGGAGACCCTGCGCAAGCTCAAGGCCGCCCAGTACACCGCCGCCAACCCCGGCCAGGTGTGCCCCGCCAAGTGGAACGAAGGCGCCAAGACGATCGCTCCTTCGCTGGAACTCGTCGGCAAGATCTGAACCTCCGCGTCGCGCCTCGCGGCGCGGCGTTTCCCGGGGGGGCAGCGCGGGCGGCCTGGCCAAGCCAGTTCCGCCGTGTGCTGGGCGAAAGCACTTCGCTCCACGTTCCCCCGGCAGTACCGCTGCCCCATGGGCCCTCGTCACGAGCGGCTGGCCCATGCACCAGCGGCATTGATGCAATGCCCCATCCCCGTTATTCCTTCAGGAGTCCACCATGCTTGACGCCACCCTCAAATCCCAACTCCAGACCTACCTGGGCATGCTGCGCCAGCCGATCCGTTTGATTGCTTCGCTCGACGACAGCGACACCGGTGTGGAGATGCGCGGTCTGCTCGCCGACATCGTGTCGCTGTCGGACAAGGTGACGCTGGACACCTCGGGCAACGACGCACGAAAGCCCTCGTTTGTGGTAGCCCGAGAGGGCGAAGAACAGGGTGTTCGCTTTGCCGGTCTGCCGCTGGGCCACGAGTTCACTTCGCTGGTACTGGCCCTGCTGTGGACCGGAGGCCACCCGCCGAAGGTCGAGGCCGACGTGATCGAGTCGATCAGAGGTCTGGACGGTGACTTCAGCTTCGAGGTCTACATGTCCTTGAGCTGCCACAACTGTCCTGACGTGGTGCAGGCCCTCTCGCTCATGGCCATCTTCAATCCGAAGGTCAAGACGGTCGTGATCGAGGGCGGTGCCTTCCAGCAGGAGGTCAATGAGCGCGAGATCATGGCTGTCCCCATGGTGTTTCTCAACGGGCAGGTGTTCGGTTCCGGCCGCATGAGCGTGGAAGAAATTGTGGCCAAGCTTGATACCCGCTCTGACGAGCGCGAAGCTGCCAAGCTCAACGCAAAGGACCCCTATGACGTGTTGATCGTCGGTGGTGGACCAGCGGGTGCCGCAGCGGCTGTGTACGCTGCCCGCAAGGGCATCCGCGTCGGGGTCGCGGCCGAGCGTTTTGGTGGCCAGGTGAACGACACCATGGCCATCGAAAACTACATCTCCGTACTGGAAACCGATGGGCCGAAGTTCTCGGCTGCGCTCGAAGCCCAGGTGCGCCACTACGACGTGGACATCATGAACCTGCAGCGTGCGGCCCAGATCATCCCCGCCACCGAAGCCGGCGGCCTGATCGGCGTGCAGATGGCCAATGGCGCCACCCTCAAGGCCCGCAGTGTCATCCTCTCCACCGGCGCGCGCTGGCGCAACGTCAACGTGCCGGGCGAGCAGGAATACAAGAACAAAGGCGTGGCTTACTGCCCGCATTGCGACGGCCCCCTGTTCAAGGGCAAGCACGTGGCCGTGATCGGCGGCGGCAACTCGGGCGTGGAAGCTGCCATCGACCTGGCGGGTGTGGTCAAGCACGTCACGCTGATTGAATTTGCCGACGCCCTGAAGGCCGACGCGGTGCTCGTGAGCAAACTCAAGAGCCTGCCCAACGTGACCATCCATGTCAGCGCCCAGACCACCGAGATCACCGGCGTCGGTGGCAAGGTGAACGGCCTGAGCTACAAGGACCGCTTGAGCGGCGACGTGAAGCACATTGAACTGGAGGGGGTGTTCGTGCAGATCGGGCTGGTGCCCAACACCGAGTGGCTCAAGGGTTCGCTCGACCTGAGCCCCTTTGGCGAGATCAAGGTGGATGCGCGCAACCACACCAGCCTGCCCGGCGTTTTTGCAGCGGGTGACTGCACCACCGTGCCGTACAAGCAGATCGTGATCGCGGCCGGAGAGGGTTCCAAGGCAGCGCTGAGCGCTTTCGATCACCTGATCCGGCTGCCCGTGGCTGCGGAGCAGTTGCAACCTGCAGAGGCCACGGCCAGCGCCTGATCCGCTCGCCGGTTCCGTTCATTCCCGCGCAAAGGGCTCCGAGCATCGGAGCCCTTTTTTCATGGTACGCCAGCACGGGCGCACAGCGGCGGGTGCAAGTCCCGCCACGAGCGGGTCACCGCGATTGAAGAGACGCGCAACTGCGTGAGGGCGACCCAGTGTGGGAAGGAAGCGTGGGGCGAAAACCGTGTGCCGATGAACAAGAACCGCACAGCAGGCGTTGCCAAACAGGGCGAGTAGGCCAAAGACATGAAGCTCTGGTGACCAGGGCGAGCTGGCGTAGATGCGGCGGCTGTGCGGTGAAGGTGTGCGCCTTAACCTGGGGAGATCTCGCTTTGTGCCTGAAAGGGCGACGGCCGTTGCCGGAGCGAGAAGTCAGCAGAGGCCGCCAGTGGCTGGCGCCGGGGCCGACCTGGCCACAAGGCCAGAGCGAAGGGCCGAACGATCGCCACCTGGGCACACCGCAAGGAGGTCCGCTCTCCTCCTTGTGGGCCAATGTGCTGGACGAAGTGGACGAGGTGGATAAGGCGCTGGAGGCGCGGGGCTAGAGCTTCGCGCGCTACGCTGATGACTGCAACGTCGACGTGGGCAGCCTCAAGGAAGGCGAGCGGGTGATGGCTGACCTACGGACGCTCTACACCGGGTTCAAGCCTCGGATCCATCAGGCCAAGCAGTGCTGACCATTGCGTACATCGACCGGCTGGGAGCACCACGGCTGTCCTGACCTCAAGCCCTTGAGCCGACCGGTGCGAACCCATGCCGGGTGGTGTGGCAGGCGCGCCTCCCATCAGGGAGGCCCTTAAGTCGATTGTCCTGTTCCGGGTGTCGGTTCGCTCAGCGGAACCGACGCCGGGACCCGTCTTTTTCTGTCTGCCCCGGGGTGCTAGGGGCTTTCCCTATGTTTGCCGCACAGGGGATGCTTCAGCAATTTTGCCGTAAGCAAGCGGCACCACAGTCCGCCGGTAACGCCATGCATCACCCGGTGCGCGGCGTGAAAAACGTGGCGGCGCAAGCCGTCTAAACAGCAAAAGCATCACTCTGAGGAGATGACTTTCATGACAACCGATAGCAACGCAAAGGCCTACTGGTCGGCCACGCTTGGTCTGCTGACCAAGGTGCTGATCATCTGGTTCCTGGTCTCGTATGGCGCAGGCATCCTGTTCGCGGGTGCCCTCAACAACATCATGCTCGGCGGGTATCCCGTTGGGTTCTGGTTTGCGCAGCAAGGCTCCATTTACGTGTTCATCGCGCTCATCTTCTGGTACGCGCACAAGATGGGCCAGATCGACCGCAAGTTCGGCATGCAAGAAGACTGATCAAGGAAGACCAAGATGGAACTCCAAACCACCATTTACATATTCGTCGGGTTGAGCTTCGCGCTCTACCTCGGCATCGCCTTCTGGGCACGCGCGGGCAGCACGTCCGATTTCTACGTGGCCGGCGGCGGGGTGCACCCGATCACCAACGGCATGGCCACCGCAGCCGACTGGATGTCTGCGGCGTCCTTCATCTCCATGGCCGGCCTGATCTCCAACATGGGCTACGGCGGTGCCGTGTTCCTGATGGGCTGGACGGGTGGCTACGTGCTGCTGGCCTGCCTGCTGGCGCCGTACCTGCGCAAGTTCGGCAAGTTCACCGTGCCCGAGTTCATTGGCGACCGCTTCTACTCGGGCTTCGCCCGTAACGTGGCTGTGCTCTGTCTGCTCGTCGCATCGCTGACCTACATCATCGGCCAGATGACCGGCGTGGGCGTGACCTTCGCCCGCTTCCTGGGCGTGACCAGCGAGCAGGGCATCTACATCGGCATGGCCATCGTGTTTGCTTACGCGGTGTTCGGCGGCATGAAGGGCATCACCTACACCCAGGTGGCCCAGTACTGCGTGCTGATCCTGGCCTATCTGGTGCCCGCTTTCTTCATCTCGCTGAACCTGACCGGCAACTTCCTGCCGCAGCTGGGCCTGGGCTCTGACCTGGCAGGCACCGACGTGTCGCTGCTGGCCAAACTGGACCAGGTCGTGACCGATCTGGGCTTTGGTCAGTACACGACCACCGCCGCTGGCACCACCGTCAACATGTTCTTCTACACCGTGTCGCTGATGATCGGTACGGCTGGCCTGCCCCACGTGATCGTTCGCTTCTTCACCGTGCCCAAGGTCGCCGATGCGCGCGCCTCGGCCGGCTGGGCACTGGTGTTCATTGCCTTGCTGTACACCACGGCACCTGCCGTGGGTGCGATGGCCCGTTTGAACCTGATCGGTACGACCAACAGCGCCGTGGGTATCATCCCCGACTCCACCGGTCAGCTGGTCGTGAATTCAGCCGTGGTGACCGCCAACAGCGACCTGTTCGCACCCGAAGCCAGCCTGGTCTACGAGCAGCGCCCCGAGTGGATGAAGCGCTGGGAGCGGACCGGCCTGCTGAAGTGGGAAGACAAGAACGGCGATGGCCGCATCCAGTACTACAACAGCGCCACCAAGAACGAAGCCGTGCTGGCCAAAGCCGAAGCGGCTGGCTGGAAAGGCAACGAACTGACGGTGAACGCCGACATCATCGTGCTGGCCAACCCGGAAATCGCGCAGCTGCCCAACTGGGTGATCGCGCTGGTGGCTGCCGGTGGTCTGGCCGCCGCGCTCTCCACCGCTGCCGGTCTGTTGCTGGCCATTTCCTCTGCTGTGTCGCATGACCTGATCAAGGGCGCCATCAACCCCAACATCAGCGAGAAGAACGAACTGATCGCAGGCAAGATTGCCATGGCCGTTGCGATCTTCGTGGCGGGCTGGCTGGGTCTGAACCCACCAGGCTTTGCGGCCGGCACCGTGGCTCTGGCCTTCGGTATCGCCGCCTCGACCATCTTCCCGGCGCTCATGATGGGCATCTTCAGCAAGACCGTAACCGACAAAGGCGCCAGTGCCGGTATGCTCGCGGGCCTGGCTGTGACGCTGTTCTATGTGTTTGCACACAAGGGCATCTTCTTCGTGGCCGGCACGGGCTACCTGGATCTGATTGGCGGCGCCAACTCGTTCTTCACCATCACCCCCGAAGCCTTCGGTACGGTGGGCGCGATCGTGAACTTCACGGTGGCTTACCTGGTGAGCAAGATGGGTGCGCCTGTGCCCTCGCACATTGCTGCCATGGTCGATGGCGTGCGCACCCCGAAGGGTGCTGGCATGGCCACGGGTCACTGATCGGCTGAGCCGATGACGGGTGGTGCGCACGCGCACCGCCTGGCACACCAACCCCGTTGGGCGACCAACGGGGTTTTTTATTGAGAGAATCGAGGTGGCGGCTGCTGGGCCGACCTCAAGGACACGGCCATGAGCATCTTCATCCTGAACTGGGTTTTCCTGTTGGCGCTGTTTCCCGTCGCCTTTTTCTGGCTGCGGCGCGCCTGGCGCATCTACGCCCGGCGCGACTTCTCCGAGGTGGCGTTGAAGAGAGGCGTGCCACCGCCCGATGCCGAGCGCTATGCGCCCTATGAGATGGCCATCAATCTGGTGGGTGGTGTCGTGATGGCGGGGGTGCTGATCGCCGTGCTGGGCTTTCAGGCGCTGGAGCGGCAGGACTGGATTGCCGTGGCGGGTTCCACGCTCTGGATCAAGCTGTTTGCGTCATTTGCCCTGAGCCGGCAGGCCCATGGACTGGGTCCGGGTCGCAAGAAACGGGCGGAAATCCATGCCGACAAGAAGCCGGCAGACTAGGGTGGGCGAACGATGCGGGGTGTCATCGTGGCGCCCACGACGGGGCGTGACGCTCAGTACGTGAGCCGCTCCGGCCGGATTTCCTGCAGGATCGTGGTCGAAATTTCTTCGATCGACTTGGTGGTGGTGGACAGCCAACGGATGCCCTCCCGGCGCATCATGGCTTCAGCTTCGCTCACTTCCATGCGGCAGTTGTCCAGGCTCGCATAGCGTGAGTTCGGGCGGCGTTCGTTGCGTATTTCGCTCAGCCGCTCGGGTGCTATGGTCAGACCAAATATTTTGTTTCGGTGTGCAACAAGTGCTGGCGGCAGTTTGCGGCGTTCGAAGTCCTCCGGAATCAGCGGGTAGTTGGACGCCTTCAGCCCGTACTGCATGGCCAGGTAGAGCGAGGTGGGCGTCTTGCCGCTGCGGCTGACCCCCACCAGGATGACGTCGGAGCCGGCCAGGTCGCGGTGGCTTTGCCCGTCGTCGTGCGCGAGCGAAAAATTGATGGCCTCGATGCGGTCGTTGTAGGCCTGGCTTTTCGAGGCGTCCGAGAAGCGCCCCACGCGGTGGTTCGACTTGATGCCGAGCTCCAGCTCCAGTGGTTCGACGAAGGTGCCGAACATGTCGAGGATCATGCCCTGGCAGTGTTCCTTCACGACGCGCAGCACGTCCATGTTGACCACCGTGGTGAAGACCAGGGGGCGCTTGCCTTCCACCTCGGCGGTGTGGTTGATCTGACGCACCGCCTGATGGGCTTTGTCCACGCTGTCGATGAAGGGCAGGCGCGCGCGCCGCACCCGTGACTCGAACTGCGCCAGGATGGCGTTGCCAAACGTCTCGGCCGTGATGCCGGTGCCGTCGGAGATGAAAAAGACCGTTCTGTTGGGCATGGATGTAGGCAGGGGGTTGTAGAAATCTTCTGGCATGTCTGAGCAGATTTCATGCCGCGGTTGCCGCGCCCTGGCAGCTCTCATCGGGCATCGCCCTACAATGACAGGCCTTGGATGGCCGGTGCATTATCCGCCTGCCAGTCAGCGCCTGATCAGCCCTTTGCCCGGTGCCGGACCCACAACAGAACAACAGGTCTCACGCTGGCGCATGGAGCCCCCCGGTTTTTCAACCTTGAGGAGTTTTTCCATGTCCCACCTGTTTGCCCCGACCGATCTGGTCGTGCCATTCGAGCTATTGCGTATGTCCGACGTCGAGTCGGTCGGCGGAAAAAATGCCAGCCTCGGCGAGATGATCTCGCAGTTGCCCAGTGGTGTGAAGGTGCCCACGGGCTTCGCCACCACCGCCCACGCCTTCCGTGAGTTCCTGAAATTCGACGGACTGACCGATCGCATCAACGCGCGTCTGGATGCACTGGACACCGAAGACGTGCGCGCTCTGGCCGAAGCCGGCGCCGAGATCCGCGCCATGGTCGAGAACCAGCCCTTCCCCGCGGACCTGGAAAAAGCCATCCGCGACGCGTTTGCCACCCTGGTGGGTGACAACGAGCAGGCCACGTTTGCCGTGCGATCCTCGGCCACCGCCGAAGACCTGCCCGACGCCTCCTTCGCCGGCCAGCAGGAAACCTTTCTGAACGTGCACGGCATCGACGAGGTGCTGCACAAGATGAAGGAGGTGTTTGCCTCCCTGTACAACGACCGCGCCATCAGCTACCGCGTGCACAAGGGCTTTGCCCATGCCGACGTGGCGCTGTCGGCCGGCGTGCAGCGCATGGTGCGCTCGGACACGGGGGCTGCCGGTGTGATGTTCACCATCGACACCGAGTCCGGCTTTGAAGACGTGGTGTTCATCACCTCCAGCTACGGCCTGGGCGAGACCGTGGTGCAGGGCGCCGTGAACCCCGACGAGTTCTACGTGCACAAGCCCATGCTGAAAGCCGGCAAGCGCGCGCTGATCCGCCGCAACCTGGGCAGCAAGCTGATCCAGATGACCTTCACCACCGCCGAAGAGAAGGCAGCCGAAGGCGCGCTCAAGGGCAAGCTGGTGAAGACGGTGGACGTGCCGGTGGAGCAGCGCAACCGCTACAGCCTCACCGACGCCGACGTGGAGCAGCTCGCGCACTACGCGCTGGTGATCGAGCAGCACTATGGCCGCCCGATGGACATCGAGTGGGGCAAAGACGGCATCGACGGTCAGCTCTACATCCTGCAGGCGCGCCCCGAGACGGTGAAGAGCCAGTCTGCCGGCAAGACCGAGATGCGCTACAAGCTCAAGGGCAAAGGCGCTGTGCTGGCCGCCGGCCGTGCCATTGGGCAAAAAGTGGGCACGGGCCCGGTCCGCCTGGTGCACAACATCAGCGAGATGGACAAGGTCCAGCCCGGTGACGTGCTGGTGACCGACATGACCGACCCGAACTGGGAGCCGGTGATGAAGCGCGCCAGTGCCATTGTCACCAACCGCGGTGGCCGCACCTGCCACGCGGCCATCATCGCGCGTGAACTCGGCATCCCGGCCGTGGTGGGTTGCGGCAACGCCACCGAATCGCTCAAGGACGGCATGCTCGTCACGGTCAGCTGCTCGGAGGGTGACACCGGCCACATCTACGACGGCTTGCTGGAGACCGAGATCACGGAAATGCAGCGCGGCGAGATGCCCGCTGTCGATGTGAAGATCATGATGAACGTGGGCAACCCCCAGCTGGCGTTCGACTTCGCGCAGGTGCCCAACAGCGGCGTGGGCCTCGCCCGCCTGGAGTTCATCATCAACAACAACATCGGGGTGCACCCGAAGGCGATCCTGGACTACCCGAACATCGACGCCGACCTGAAGAAGGCGGTCGAATCGGTGGCCCGCGGCCATGCGTCGCCGCGCGCGTTCTATGTCGACAAGGTCGCCGAAGGCGTGGCGACCATTGCTGCGGCGTTCTGGCCCAAGCCGGTGATCGTGCGCCTGTCGGATTTCAAGAGCAACGAGTACCGCAAGCTGGTGGGCGGTTCGCGCTACGAGCCCGATGAAGAGAATCCGATGCTCGGTTTCCGTGGCGCGGCCCGCTACATCAGCGAAGACTTCCGCGAAGCCTTTGCCATGGAGTGCGAGGCCCTCAAGCGCGTGCGCGAAGACATGGGCCTGACCAACGTGCAGGTGATGGTGCCTTTCGTGCGTACGCTGGGCCAGGCGAAACGCGTCACCGAACTGCTGGCCGAGAAGGGCCTCAAGCGCGGCGAGAACGAGCTCAAGGTCATCATGATGTGCGAGATTCCGAGCAACGCGGTGCTGGCCGACGACTTCCTGCAGTATTTCGACGGGTTCTCCATCGGATCGAACGACCTGACGCAGCTCACGCTGGGCCTGGACCGCGATTCCGGGCTGGAGTTGCTGGCGCAGGACTTTGACGAGCGCGACCCCGCCGTGCGTGCCCTGCTCAAAATGGCCATCGGCGCCTGCAAGTCGGCCGGCAAGTACGTGGGTATCTGCGGCCAGGGCCCCAGCGACCATCCCGACTTTGCCCAGTGGCTGCGCGACGAAGGTATCAGCTCGATTTCGCTGAACCCGGACTCCGTGGTGGACACTTGGCAGTTGCTCGCCTCCACGGCGAAGTAAACCGGACGCAACAGCCTGCCCCGGCGGGCGGGCCATACGCAAGCGGCAGGGCGATCCCCTGCCGTTTCCGTTTGTACTGGGTGGAGTAGCGTAAGGCGTGGGTCAGTGGGTGGCGCACAATTGGCTGATGGGCCGCAGCGACGCACTGCGCCGCCACACGAGGAGACGCGCATGTTTCATGGACTGGCCGCCCAGCGCTTGGTGGCCCTGTTTGTTGCCGGCTGGGCCCTGTTCAACTTTCCGCTGCTCGCGCTCTGGGACCATGATGTCCTGGTGCTGGGCATGCCCCTGTTTCCGCTGGCGCTGTTCGTGATCTGGGCCGTGCTGATTGCGGTCCTGGCCGTGGTGATGGAGCGCGTGACTCACGTTGAGGGCGACGAGCGCCCCGGCCCGGTGGACTGACGCGCCCATGCTGTCTGCCCCGCTGGTCATCGGTGTCTCCTTCGCGTACCTGCTGCTGCTGTTTGCGGTGGCTTACTGGGGCGATGCGCGGGCGGCTGCCGGGCGATCCGTGATCGGCAGCCCATGGGTGTATGCCCTCTCCATGGCGGTGTACTGCACCGCCTGGACCTACTTCGGCAGCGTCGGGCGAGCGGCCAATTCGGGCGTGTGGTTCCTGCCCATTTACCTGGGGCCCATGCTGGCCATGGTGTTGGCCTGGATGGTGGTGCGCAAGATGATCCGCATTGCCACGACATACCGCATCACGTCCATCGCGGACTTCATTGCCAGCCGTTACGGCAAGAGCCCGACGCTGGCCGGCTTGGTCACCCTCATCACGGTGGTGGGCATCGTGCCCTACATCGCTCTGCAGCTCAAAGGCATTGCCAGCGGTTACGCGGTGCTCACCTCGCCCTTGGGTGCACCGGCTGTTCAAACCCCCTCGTGGTGGCAGGACAGCACCTTGTACGTGGCGCTCGCTCTGGCCGGGTTCACCATGGTCTTCGGTGCCCGCCACCTCGACAGCACCGAGCGCCACGAAGGCATGGTGGCCGCCATCGCCTTCGAATCGGTGGTGAAACTCGCCGCCTTCCTGGCCGTGGGCCTGTTCGTGAGCTTTGGTCTGTTCTCCAGCCCGATGGCCCTGTTCGAGCAGGCGCAGGCGGTCGATGAGCTGCGCCGCCTGCTCCAGTTCGGGCAGGGCCAGCCCTTCGCGTATGCCCAGTGGCTGGGCCTGACCTTGCTGGCCATGCTCTCGGTGATCTTCCTGCCGCGCCAGTTCCAGGTGATGGTGGTGGAAAACGTGAACGAGCAGCACCTGCGCCGGGCGGTGTGGGCCTTTCCGCTGTACCTGCTGCTCATCAACCTGTTTGTGCTGCCCATCGCCATCGGCGGCCTGCTGCACTTCGGTCCGGGCACCATGAACCCGGAAACCTTCGTGCTGTCACTGCCGCTCTCGCAGGGTTTTCACCTGCTGGCGCTGTTTGCTTTCGTGGGCGGTCTGTCGGCCGCCACTGGCATGGTGATCGTGGAGGCCATCGCGGTGTCCACCATGGTCTGCAACGACCTGGTGATGCCGCTGTTGCTGCGCACGCGGCGCTTCGGCACCCGCGCCAGCGGTGACCTGACCGGCCTGCTGCTGCTGATCCGCCGTCTGACGATTCTGGGCCTGCTGCTGCTGGGCTATCTGTATTTCCACCTGGCGGGCGAGGCCTACGCACTGGTCAGCATTGGCCTCATCAGTTTCGCTGCGGTGGCGCAGTTCGCCCCGGCCATGCTCGGCGGCATGTACTGGAAGGGTGGTACGCGCAGCGGCGCGCTCAGCGGGCTGTTGCTGGGTTTTGCCTTCTGGGTCTACACACTCATGCTGCCGTCGCTGGCCAAGTCGGGCTGGCTGGACGCGGACTTTCTGCACCACGGCCCCTGGGGCCTGGTCTGGCTCAAGCCCGAGGCCTTCCTGGGGCTGGGCGGGCTCGACAGCCTGACCCACTCGCTGTTCTGGAGCCTGCTGGCCAACGTCGGCGCCTATGTGGGGGTGTCGCTGTGGCGCGCGCCCTCGGCGCGTGAAACCAGCCAGGCCTTGCTGTTCGTCGACGTGTTCCACCGCAAGGCCGGCACCCGCCCGGTGTTCTGGCAGGGGCGGGCGAAGGTGTCGGCCCTGTTGCCCCTGGCCGGGCGCTTTCTGGGCGCCGAGCAGGCCCAGCGCCTGTTCGAGGACTACGCGGCGCGGGTGGGTGTGGCGAGCATCGAGCAGATACCGGCTGATGCCCAGCTGGTGCAGTTTGTCGAGACGCTGCTGACCGGCGCCATCGGCAGTGCGTCGGCGCGCGTGATGGTGGCCTCCGTGGTGGAGGAGGAGGCGCTGGATCTCGACGATGTGATGCGGATTCTCGACGAGGCGTCGCAGCTGCGCGCCTACTCGCACGCGTTGGAAGAAAAATCGCAGTCGCTGGAGCGGGCGACCGACGAACTGCGGCATGCCAATGAAAAGCTCAAGAGCCTGGACCGGCTCAAGGACGATTTCATGTCTTCCGTGACCCACGAATTGCGCACCCCTTTGACTTCCATCAGGGCACTCTCGGAGCTGATGCGCGACGATGACGACATGGACCTGCCGCAGCGGCAGCAGTTCCTGGGCATCATCGTGGCCGAGGCCGAGCGCCTGAGCCGCCTGGTGAACCAGGTGCTGGACATGGCCAAGATCGAATCGGGCCATGCCGAGTGGCACGAGGCCACGGTCGACATGCGCGAACTGGTGGAGCAGGCTGCGCAAAGTGTCGGCGGCAGTTTCCGCGAGGCTGGCGTGTCGCTGGCGCTGGAATTGCCCGCACGGGTGGAGCCCCTGCGCGCCGACGCCGACCGCATCACCCAGGTGGTGCTGAACCTGCTGTCGAATGCCCTGAAGTACGCGCCGCGCGGCTCGGGGCGTGTGGTGTTGCGGCTGGTGGACCAGGCAGACGGCGTGCAGGTGGAGGTATCGGACAACGGACCGGGCATTCCGCCCGGGCAGCAGGACATGGTGTTCGAGAAGTTCCGCCAGGTGTCGGGTGACGACCATTACCGCCCGGGCGGCACCGGCCTGGGTTTGCCGATCAGCCGGCAGATCGTGGAGCATTTCGGCGGGCGCATGTGGATGCGGTCGCAACCGGGCGAAGGCGCCCTGTTCGGTTTTTTCCTGCCACGCTCGCCGGCTGGGTGATTCTCGCAAGGCATGGATTGCAAACGAAAAAAGAGGAGAGACAGATGAGCCAGAAGATACTGATTGCCGACGACGAGCCGAACATCCTGATATCGCTCGAATTCCTGATGAAGCGCGAGGGGTACGAGGTGGTGGTCGCGCGCAATGGGCAGGAGGCCATCGATGCCATCCTGCGCGAGCGTCCGGCCCTCGTGCTGCTGGACGTGATGATGCCGGTCAAGACCGGCTTCGACGTCTGCCACGAAGTGCGGGCACACGAGGCTGTGCGCGACACGCTGATCGTGATGCTCACCGCCAAGGGGCGCGACACCGATGTGGCCAAGGGGCTGGCCCTGGGCGCCAATGCCTACATGACCAAGCCGTTCTCCACCCGCGAGCTGGTGCAGAAAGTGCGCGACCTGCTGGTGGCGTCGGCATGAGCGGCGCGAAAAAAACCGACCAGCGCCTGTGGTGGCTGCTGGCCGCGGCGGCCGTGGCATCCGTGGCCTGGTTGCTGGCGACGGTCGGTCTGGTGGGCTCCACGCTCGAAGCCCGTGAACGGGAGGCGGTCTGGTCCTTGCTGGGTGGGCGCATGGTCTTGCTCAGCCTCACCTGGGGCGCTGGCATGGCGGCGATTGCCTGGGCACTGAAACGCTGGTTCGACCATTGGGTCACGCCCTCGGTGCAACTGGCGGAAGAGGCGCAGGTGCTGTTGCGGACCGACGTGGTGCGCGAGCTCAAGCCCAAGGGCAATGTGGAAACGCGGGTGCTGGCCCAGCTGTTCAACCAGCTGGTGGAGCAGCGCGAAGACCTGCGCCGGCAGATGGATGAGCGGGTGCGCGAGGCCGCCCAAGGCATCGAGCAGGAGCGCTCCCGCCTGGCGGCGCTGATGTCCGAACTCACCCAGAGCGTGGTCGTGTGCAACCTGGACGGCCGCATCATCCTCTACAACAACCGCGCCCGCATGCAGTTCCGCGCGCTGTCGCAGGCGCCGGGCGTGGCGGGCGGCGCCGAGCTGATCGGCCTCGGGCGCTCGATTTATGGTGTGTTCGACCGCAAGCTGGTGGCGCACGCGCTGGAGAACATCCAGCAGCGCATGATGCGCGGCGCGGCTCAGCCGTCGGCGCAATTCGTCACCACCACCGGCGCCGGGCAGTTGCTGCGGGTCCAGATGGCACCGGTGCGCTCGCCCCAGGCGCAGGCGGCAGAGGCCGCAGCCGACCGGATCGAACTGACCGGCTTCGTGCTGATGCTGGACAACATCACGCGTGACTTCGAGGCGGAGTCCGCCAAGGACCAGGTCCTGCACACGCTCACCGAAGGCAGCCGCGCAGCCCTGGCCAACATGCAGGCCGCCATCGACATGCTCGATTACCCGGACCTGGACGCCGCCATGCGCGAGCGCTTCATGGGCGTCGTCCGCGAAGAAACCCGTTCGCTGAGCCAGCGCATTGGCGCGCTGGCCGCCGGCTCGTCGGACAGCAAGACCCGCTGGCCCCTGGAAGACATGCTGGGCGCCGACCTGATCAACGCGGCGGTTCGGCGCATTGAGACGGTCACGGGCCGACCGGCTTCTCCGGTCGACGTGGACGCTTCCGTCTGGCTGAAGGTCGAGAGTTTCTCGATGCTGCAGGCACTGGTCTACCTCACCGGTCGGCTGGCCGACGAGTTCGATGTCCGGTTCGTGCAGCTGCGCCTGGCCCCGGCGACGGGCAGCGCGGGCAAGGCCCAGCTGGACCTGATCTGGTCGGGCCAGGCCATGAGCACCGAGACCGTGATGAGCTGGGAAATGGACCCCATGAAGGTCGGGAACGAGGCTCAGCGCCTGACCGTGCGCGATGTGGTGGAACGCCACGGCGGCGCGTTCTGGTTCGAGCGCGAGCGTGCACGCCACCAGGCATTTTTCCGATTTCTCCTGCCGGTGGCCGACCCCCGCGAGCAAGTGGATGCGGCCGCCTTCGTGCGCAACGAGAGCCGTCCCGAGTATTACGATTTCGATCTGTTCAAGACCACCGAGCTCACACGTTCACTGGACGATCGGCGCCTGAGCGATCTGGTCTACACCGTGTTCGATACCGAAACGACGGGCTTGAACCCCTCGCAGGGCGATGAGATCATCCAGATCGGCGCGGCTCGCATTGTCAACAACAAGCTGTTGCGCCAGGAGTGCTTCGAGCAGTTGGTGGACCCGCGCCGCCCCATCCCCGCCGCGTCGATTCCCATCCACGGCATCCAGCCCGAGATGGTGGTGGGCCAGCCCACGATCGAACAGGTGCTGCCGTCCTTTCACGCCTTCGCGCAGGACACGGTGCTGGTGGCGCACAACGCCGCGTTCGACATGCGCTTTTTGCAACTCAAGGAGCAGCAGACCGGGGTCAGCTTTGACCATCCGGTGCTCGACACCTTGTTGCTGTCGGCCCTGGTGCACCCCAACCAGGACTCGCACCGCCTGGAAGCCATTGCCGAACGGTTCAACGTCACCGTCATTGGCCGCCACACCGCCATGGGCGACGCCATGGTGACGGCCGAGGTGTTCCTGAAGCTGATTCCCCTGCTGGCCGAAAAGGGCATCCACACCCTCGGGCAGGCAAGGGAAGCGGCGCAGAAGACCTACTACGCCCGACTCAAATATTGATCCCCCCGCGCCGCACGGTGCGCATCACCCTGAGGGGTCGATGCCTGCGGCCCGGCAGAGCCGGTTCCGCGGCATCGCGGTTCAGGCACGCTGGCCGGATCAACCGCGTGCAGAGACGCTTTCAGGGCGCTGTCATGCCGGCGGTCAGTGCCTGTAGCGTTGGGCCAGCACGTTCTGCAGGGACTGGACCACGGTGAACGCGTCTTTCAGCTGGCTGCGTTCGAAGTTGGAGATGTCGGTGGGGCGCAGGAAGTTGTCGGGCGACTCACCGCGGCTGATCTGGCGGGCCTGGTGCTGGATGCGGATGAAGGCCAGGAATTCGAGGGCGTCGCGCAGGTCGTGTGCGCTTTGCTCGCTGATGGCGCCGCCGGCGGCGGCGCCGGTCAGCCGGTCATGTGTGTTCACCGCTGCGTCGCCTCCGGCCAGTGCGTAGACGCGGGCCAGATCGACGATGGGTACCACGCCCGTGTGCTTCAGGTCGATGCTGCCCTTGTGCTCGCCACTGCGGATGGTCGAGATGCCTTTGAACATGCCCAGCGGGGGCTGATGGGTGAGGGCGTTGCCGACCATGTGGGCCAGGAAGAGGCTATTGCCCTGGGTGCGCTTGAGCACGTCGCCACGCAGACTGTCCAGCAACTCGGCCTTGCCGTGGATGGCGCGCAGGTCGAAGAACACGCAGGTGAGCATCAGCGCCTTGGGGTCGGGCTGGCTGGTCCAGCGTGCGAAGTACTCAGCCCATTTCTTCTGCGGCTGGCGCCAGGTGTCGGTCATGGCCATCATTTCGCCCGGGCAATAGATGTAGCCGCACGCGTCCAGCCCGTCGCAGACAAATTGGGACAGGGCCTTGAAATACGGACCGTGCGCCGCCTCGTCGTAGCGGTCGTCCAGCACCATGCAGTTGTCCTGGTCGGACTTGGCGGTCTGCTCGTTGCGGGCTTGCGAGCCGGCGGCCACCCATACATAGTCGATCGGCGCCGGCCCGAGCTGCGCTTCGCCCAGCTGCAGCAGCCGGGTGGTGATGGCGTCGGTGATGGCCGTGATGATGTGGCCTGTGCTGTAAGCCGAGGCCTCGGCCGCGGCCAGGCTCTGCTGCAAGCGGCGGATCTTGGCGCTGGCCTGTTGCAGGCCTTCCACCGAGCCCTGCTTGTAGATGTCGCCGGCCAGGTACACCGCCGAGGTGCTGTGCTGCTCGGTGAGGTCGGTGGCGGTGATCATGCCGGCGATGCGCTGGCCGTCGAGCACCGGCACGTGGTGGATGTTGTGCCGGGCCATCAGCAGCAGGGCGTCGAACGCGGGGCTCTGCACGTCGATGCTCATCGGCGCCAGCGTGGCGATGTCCATGATCGGGCGCTGCGTGTCCAGACCGGCGGCGATCACGCGGTTGCGCAGGTCGCGGTCGGTCACCACGCCGAAGAGGTGCTCCTGTTCCACGATCAGCACCGAAGAGACCCGCTTCTCGCTCATGAGCTGGGCGGCCTCCCGGATGCTGGTCTGCGGTGGCAAGGTGATGGGCGGGCGTTTGATCAAGGCGCGAACCGGCGTGGTCATGAGGTTCAGGGCCGGGTCACCCCCGCTGTCGGCGCCGGCGCCCCGCCGGGCCTTTCCGGCCGTGGCGGGGTCTGGCAGCAGATAGGCAAGCGACGACGCTTCCTGGCGCAGGGCGTCGACGGTCTGGCGGTCCAGGCTGACCAGGGTACAGGTGGTCAGCGCCCGACTGTGCTGCACATCCACGCCAGCGCCGGTTTGCAGGCCGAACCACTCCCCGGGGTAGAGCGTGACCACGGCTTGCTGCTGCCCATCCAGCAGCTGCAGCGTGCCACTGAGCAGCCAGTGCAGCTGCTCGTTCAGTTCGGCGGCCGGGCAGACCTCTTCACCCGTCGCCACCGTGCGCAGGGGCAGGGTCTGCGCCAGTCGTTCCCGGGTATTCTTTGGCAGCACGCCCCATGCACGGTGGTGTTCCAAAGCGTCAAGCAGGAAGGGCTGGTGAAGCGGTGTGGTGGTCATGTGCGTGGTGCCTTTTGTCTTATCGACGCATGCTACACCGCCGCCAGCGGGGCTCTGCGGGTATACGTTGAGAGGGTTTGACCTGTGTCAGGGCCTCTGCCTTGCGAATTGTCAGAGCGCGGTAAGCTCCGGCTTCAGAATGGCCCATCTTGACGCCCACCTGACATGCTCATCTTTTTTTCCGCCACCAAACTCGTGATCGAAATCGCCTTGCTGGTGCTGCTGGGCCAGTGGGTGCTGGGCTGGCTGGTGGGGCAGCGTCGGGAGCACAACCTCATCTGGCAAGGTCTCGACGTGGCGGCCAGGCCGTTCGTGCGCCTGGCGCGCTTGCTGAGTCCGCGCGTCGTGCTCGACCGTCACGTTCCACTGGTGGCCTTCTTGTTGCTGGCGTTCGCGTGGCTCGGGGTGACGGTGGCCAAGATATCCCATTGCCTGCGCATCGGCGTCGACCTGTGTCGGTGATGGACCGGTTGCGTGCATGGTTCGCTCATGGGCAGGTGCGCTGGTGCCTGTTCCTGGGACGCCACCGCGCCGCGCTTGTCCGGGTCGAGCGGGCATTGGCGCTGCATCCGGGTGACCTGCATGCCTTGGCGACGAAGGCCCATCTGCTGGCCGAGCTCGGCGACAAGCCGGCGGCCCGGGCGGTCATGGCCCAGCTGGTTCAATTGCAGCCCCGCGATGCGGCCGCGTGGTTTAACCATGGGTTCCTCTGCGAGGAGGCGGGCCAACCCGAGGAGGCCGAGCGGGCATTTCTGCAGGCCCTGGAACTCAACCCGATGCTGGACCGGGCCTGGTACGGCCTGGCCCTGAGCCTTATCGCACAACGTCGCCTGGACGATGCGCTGGTGGCGCTCAGAAAAAACACCGCGCTGCAGCCCATGAGCCCTTACGGCTGGTACCAGCTGGCCCGTGTGCATGTGGAGCGTCAGGAGCCCGAACAGGCGGAAAAGATCATCCACCACCTGCGTCGCTTTGAGCCGCGCCTGGCGGCCCAGCTGCAGCACGAAACCGGGCTGGGCGGTGTTGCCACCGAGGGGGGCGTGGCGCGCGCCTGAGCGCTGCGCGTTGTGGGGTCGCCGGTGTGCACAATGCGCCTGACAGAAGCACAAGCGGCGAACCCTCGCTGTCGGTCGAGGTGAACGGGAATGTCCGGGGCCGGGGCGTCGGCGCGGGTGCTGCTGCCCAGGGGGCGTTGTTGGGAGAGGAGACCACAGTGGAACTGAGCGAGACACATCACCGCTACTGGCGGAAGAACCTGCGGGTGACAGCCGTGCTGCTGGGCGTCTGGTTCGGGGTGACCTTTGGCGTGAGTTACTTTGCCCGTGAACTGAGTTTCAGCTTTTTCGGTTGGCCCTTCAGCTTCTGGGTGGGTGCCCAGGGTGCCTTGGTGGTGTACTGCCTGATCATTGGTTTCTACGCCTGGTACATGAACCGGCTGGACGTCGAGCACGCTGTCGATGAGCCCGAGGCCTGATCCGATGGGTCTCGGTTCGGACGCGCGAACGGGTATCGAAACCGGCACGCGTCTCACCAATCGGGCCTTCCGCCAGCAACTCAACAAGGTGTACCGGTGGTACACGGGGTGCTTCTTCGTCTTCGTGGTGGTGCTGGCCGTCCTGGAGCAGCTGGGGGTATCTCGCGAGTGGATCGGTTTCATCTTTCTGCTGGCCACCCTCGGTCTGTACGCGGGCATCGGCATCATGAGCCGCACCACCGATGCCACGGAATACTACGTGGCAGGGCGGCGGGTGCCGGCGATTTACAACGGCATGGCCACCGGTGCGGACTGGATGTCGGCGGCCTCGTTTATCGGCATGGCCGGCACGCTCTACCTCACCGGCTACAGCGGGCTGGCTTTCATCATGGGGTGGACGGGGGGCTACTGTCTGGTGGCCCTGTTGCTGGCGCCGTATCTGCGCAAGTTCGGACAGTTCACCATCCCCGATTTTCTCGGGGAACGCTATGGGGGCAACCTGCCGCGATTCATCGGCATCTTTGCGGCCATCCTGTGCTCGTTCACCTACGTGGTGGCCCAGATTTACGGGGTCGGACTGATCACCTCGCGGCTGACGGGCGTGGCCTTCGAGCTGGGCGTCTTCCTCGGGCTGGGCGGTATCCTGGTGTGTTCGTTCCTGGGCGGCATGCGCGCGGTCACCTGGACACAGGTCGCGCAGTACATCATTCTGATCGTGGCGTACCTCCTGCCGGTGGTGTGGCTGTCGGTCAAGCAGACGGGCGTGCCGGTGCCGCAGGCGATCTATGGATACCAGCTGGAAAAGGTCACGGCGAAGGAAAAAGAACTGACCCAGGATCCCAAAGAGCTGGAAGTGCGCGCCTATTTCAGCCAGTTGTCCGATCAGCTGGCCGCCAAACTGGTGGACCCAGGCGCCGCGCTGGCCGCCGACAAGGCGGCGGCTGAAGCGCACCTGGCGGCGCTGCGTGAAGCCCAGGCACCCTCGGGCGATATCTCGGCGGCCGAAAAGGCCGTGTCGGCCTTGCCACGAGACGAGGCATCGGCCCGCCGCATCTGGACCGCTGCCCAGGCAAATGCGGACACCAAGTCCAAGCCGCTCAACGGCATGCCCGCGCACGCCACCCAGTTCGCTGGCGACCCGGCGGGTGACGAGAACGCCCGCAAGGCCTTTGACGACTCGCGCCGCAACTTTCTGGCCCTGGTGTTCTGCCTGATGATCGGCACGGCCGCGCTGCCCCACATCCTGATGCGCTACTACACGGTGCCCAGCGTCAAGGAGGCGCGGCAGTCGGTCACCTGGTCGCTCTTCTTCATTTTCCTGCTGTACGTCACCGCGCCGGCACTGGCGGTGCTGGTGAAATTCGAGGTGTTCCATGTGCTCATCGGCACGCCCATCGACCAGTTGCCGGCCTGGGTAGCCTCGTGGAACAAGGTGGACCCCAGCCTGATGTCGATCACCGACGTCAACCGTGACGGCATTCTGCAGCTCAACGAGATGAGCATTGGTGGCGACATCATCGTGCTGGCGACGGCCGAGATTGCGGGGCTGCCCTACGTCATCTCCGGCCTGGTCGCCGCGGGCGGGCTGGCCGCCGCCCTGTCGACCGCCGATGGCCTGCTGCTGACCATCGCCAATGCACTGTCGCACGACCTGTACTACAAGATGATCGACCCGAACGCGTCGACCGCGCGCCGGGTCACCATCTCCAAGGTGCTGCTGCTCATCGTGGCGCTGGCGGCGGCTTATGTGGCTGCGCAGAAGCCCGCCGATATCCTGTTTCTGGTGTCGGCCGCCTTTTCCTTTGCCGCGGCCGCTTTCTTCCCAGCTTTGGTGCTGGGCATCTTCTGGAAGCGTGCCACCGGCCTCGCCGCCTCGCTGGGCATGGTGGCCGGGCTGGGCATCACGTTCTATTACATGGTCACCACCCATCCGTGGCTGCGGGGTGTGTTTGGGGTGAATTCCCCGGTCGAGCTGTGGTGGGGCATTCTGCCGATTTCAGCCGGGGTGTTTGGCGTGCCGGTGGGGGTGGCGGTGATCATCGTGTTCAGTTACCTGACGCCAGCACCGGGGCAGAAAGTCCAGAAACTGGTGGAGCACATTCGCTATCCCAACCTCCGGGGGCCGTGAAGCCCTGTTGGGTGGCCGCCGGATTTCTTGCTAGAATCGCGGGCTTGCCTTGCTGCACCCCATTTCGACGCTGGGGGCAGCTTCAATCAAGCGCCCGCACCTCGTGTCGGGCGTTGTCCATCCACAAGGAGAGTCTATGCGTCATTACGAAATCGTTTTGCTGATCCACCCGGATCAAAGCGAACAGGTTCCAGCCATGCTGGAGCGCTACAAGGGCATGATCACCACGGGCGGCGGCAAGATCCACCGCGTGGAAGACTGGGGCCGTCGCCAGATGGCTTATCAGATCAACAAGCTGTCCAAAGCCCATTACCTGTGCGTGAACATCGAGGCTGACCAGGCCGTGATGGCCGAACTGGAGCATGCCTTCAAGTTCAACGACGCCGTGCTGCGCCACCTGACGGTTCTGAAGAAGAAGGCCGACACCGGTCCCTCTTCCATGATGAAGTCGGTCGAGCGCGAAGAAGCGCGCAAGTCCCAGCAACAACCGCAGGAACAGGCCGCGGCGTAACGCTGCGCAACGTCGTCAGCGGGTGAACCAGCTTCAATTGTCGGCCGTGGTGGTCCAGGTGCAGAGCCTGCGCTACACCCCCGCCGGCATCCCGGTCCTGAACATCGTGCTGGAGCACGAGTCCGAGATCGTTGAGCTGGACACCCCGCGGCAAGTGAAATTGCAACTGAGGGCCATGGCCTTCGGTGCCCAGGCCGAGATCCTGTCCCGACAGGGGCTCGATTCGGCCTCCCGGTTTCACGGCTTCCTGACGAATGCCCGCAACGGCAAAGGCGTTGTGTTCCACATCCAAGATTTCAGCAAGACATAGGAAGGCCCATCATGGCTGCACCCAAACGTTTCAACAAAGACAAGCGCCCCAAGCGCAACACGCAATCGCTGCTGTTCAAGCGCAAGCGCTTCTGCCGCTTCACCGTGGCCAACGTCGAAGAAGTCGACTACAAGGACGTGGACGTCCTGCGTGACTTCATCGCCGAAAACGGCAAGATCATTCCCGCGCGCCTGACCGGCACGCGCGCTTTCTACCAGCGCCAGGTCAACACCGCCATCAAGCGCGCCCGCTTCCTGGCCATGCTGCCTTACAGCGACCAGCACCGCGTCTGATCGGGAGAGACTCACATGCAAATCATTCTGCTCGACAAAGTTGTCAACCTCGGCGCCCTGGGCGATGTGGTCAAGGTCAAGGACGGTTACGCCCGTAACTTCCTGATTCCCAAGGGCCGTGCCCGCCGCGCCACCGCCAAGGCGGTTGCCGAATTCGAAGCCCGCCGCGCCGACCTGGAAAAAGTCGCCGCTGCCAAGCTGGCCGAAGCCCAGGGCGTCGGCGAAAAACTGGCTGCCGTGACGCTCAAGCTGTCGCAAAAAGCCGGCGTGGACGGCCGTCTGTTCGGCTCCGTCACCAACCACGACGTGTCCGATGAGCTGGTGAAGCAGGGCTTCGCCGTGACGAAATCGCAAGTGCGCTTGCCCAATGGTCCCCTCAAGCTGGTGGGCGACTACACGGTGATCGTGCACCTGCACACCGACGTGGACGTGGAAGTCAACGTCTCCGTGCTCGGCGAAACCGCCTGATCGCCTGGCGCTGGCGCCCAGGCGCCGCGCTCTGAAGCCGCCGACCTCCGGGTCGGCGGCTTTTTATTTGGTGCACCGTCCATGCGCACCAGACGGTGGAGCCGCCGGCTGTCGCGTGCTCGCTCGGAGCACGCCCATCCACTGCCCGTACAGGGCTGTGCACCGGTTGTCCACAGACTTGTCCCATGACGAATGGCGACCTGCGGCGTACCATCGCCGTTCACTTCAAGAATGTCCATGTCTGCTGTTTTCTCAAGTCCCTTTCCCTCTTTTGACGCCGGCCTGGACGATGCCGGTGTGGGCGTCGACCGGCAAATTGCCCAGCTGCGCGTCCCACCCCATTCCATCGAAGCCGAATCCAGTGTGATCGGTGGCCTGCTACTCGACAACGGCGCCTGGGACCGGGTGGCCGACCTGCTCAACGAATCGGATTTCTACCGCTACGAACACCGCCTGGCCTACTCGGCCATTGCCACGCTGGTCAACGGCAGCAAGCCAGCCGACGTGGTGACGGTGTATGAGCACCTGCAGAACCTGGGCAAGGCCGACGATGCCGGTGGCCTGGCCTACCTGAACTCGCTGGCGCAGTACGTGCCCAGCGCGGCCAACATCCGCCGTTACGCCGAAATCGTGCGGGAGCGGGCCATCCTGCGCAAGCTGGTGGCCGCCAGTGACGAGATCGCCACCGCCGCCTTCAACACGCAGGGCCGCCCGGTCGACAAGATCCTGGACGAGGCCGAGCAGAAAATCTTCCACATCGGGGAAGAGGGCTCGCGCATGAAAGAGGGTTTCCAGGGCATGGACACCCTGGTGGTCGAGCTGCTCGACCGCGTGCAGGAGATGGCCGACAACCCCAGCGACGTGACCGGCGTGCCCACCGGTTTCGTCGACCTCGACCGCATGACCTCCGGCCTGCAGGCCGGTGACCTGATCGTGCTGGCCGCCCGCCCGTCCATGGGCAAGACGGCCTTCGCCATCAACATCGCCGAGCACGTGGCGCTCAACGAAGGCCTGCCCGTGGCGGTGTTCTCTATGGAAATGGGCGCCTCGCAGCTGGCGGTGCGTATCGTCGGCTCCATTGGCCGCATCAACCAGGGGCACCTGCGCAGCGGCAAGCTCACCGACGACGAGTGGCCACGCCTGACCGAGGCCATCGAGAAGCTGCGGCATGTGTCGCTGCACATCGACGAAACCCCCGGCCTCAACCCCAGCGTGCTGCGCGCGAACGCACGCCGCCTGTCACGCCAGTGCGGCAAGCTCGGCCTGATCGTGGTGGATTACCTGCAGCTCATGAGCGGTACGAGTGCGGAGGGCGACAACCGCGCCTCCGAGCTGGGCGAAATCTCACGTGGCCTGAAGATGCTGGCCAAAGAGTTGCAGTGCCCCGTGATCGCGCTCTCGCAGCTCAACCGTTCGGTGGAGCAGCGCACCGACAAGCGCCCCATGATGAGCGACTTGCGCGAATCCGGCGCCATTGAGCAGGATGCGGACATCATCATGTTCATCTACCGCGACGAGTACTACACCAAGGACGCGTGCAAGGAACCCGGCGTGGCCGAGATCATCATCGGCAAACAGCGAAACGGCCCCACCGGGACCGTCAAACTCGCCTTCCTGAACCAGCTCACCCGCTTCGAGAGCCTGGCGGGTGGCGGCGATTTCTGAGCCATAAGCCCCCGCGCACACGGCAGCTGGCGCGGGGCGTGCTCCCCGCCTACAACAGCGTGGAACCGGCACTGCCGGGCCGCAGGTGTTGCCACCTGAGAGTGACGCACCTGGCGCGGCGCGGCGCAAGGGGGTTACAAAACTTCGCTGGCAAAGTCCGCCAGTCGCGAACGCTCACCGCGCGCCAGCGTGATGTGCCCACCGTGCGGCCAGCCCTTGAACCGGTCCACCGCGTAGGTGAGGCCCGATGAACCTTCCGTGAGGTAGGGCGTGTCGATCTGGGCCAGGTTGCCCATGCAGATGATCTTGGTACCCGGACCCGCGCGGGTGATGAGCGTCTTCATCTGCTTGGGTGTGAGGTTCTGTGCCTCGTCGATGATCACGTACTTGTTCAGGAAGGTGCGGCCGCGCATGAAGTTCATGCTCTTGACCTTGATGCGGCTGCGGATCAGCTCGTTCGTGGCCGCGCGACCCCATTCGCCGGCATTGCCACCGTCGCCTTTGGCGAGGAATTCCAGGTTGTCGTCGAGCGCCCCCATCCACGGGCCCATCTTTTCTTCCTCGGTGCCGGGCAGGAAGCCGATGTCCTCGCCCACGCTGACCGTTGCGCGGGTCATGATGATCTCGGTGTAGCGGCGGTCGTCCAGCACCTGGGTCAGGCCGCTGGCCAGTGCCATCAGCGTCTTGCCTGTGCCGGCGGTGCCGGTCAGCGTGACGAAGTCGATCTCCGGGTCCATCAGGATGTTCAGCGCGAAGTTCTGCTCGCGGTTGCGGCTGGTCACGCCCCACACGGCGTTCTTCAGGTGCGTGAAATCCTTCAGCGTGCGCAGCACCGCCGTCTTGTCGCGGATTTCCGTGACGCGGGCGTAGAGCGAGGGCTCGCCCGGGGCTTCGAAATAGACGAACTGGTTGATGTGGAACTGGCCCACCGCCGGGCCGCTGACCCGGTAGAAGGTGTGGCTGCCGTTCTGCCAGCTCTCGATGGTCTTGCTCTGGCGGGTCCAGAAATCCTGCGGCAGGGCGAGGGCGCCGGCGTAGAGGAGTTCGCCGTCCTCCAGTGTCTTGTCGCTTTCGTAGTCTTCCGCGCACAGCCCGAGCGCGCGGGCCTTCACCCGCATGTTGATGTCTTTGGACACCAGGATCACCTGACGCTGCGGGTACTTGGTGCTGAGTGCCTGCACCACGCCGAGGATCTGGTTGTCCGCCTTGCCCTGCGGCAGGCTGGTGGGCAGCTGCGCGTCCAGCGGCTCCGTCTGGAAGAACAGCTGTCCACGGGCCGACTGGTGTCCCGTGGCCGAAAGTTTCAGACCGCGGGCCATGTCGCCCCCGTGCTGAGCCACCAGCGCATCCAGGGTGCGGCTGGTCTGGCGGCCATTGCGTGCCACCTCGGTCATGCCTTTTTTGTGACCGTCGAGCTCCTCCAGCACGATCATGGGCAGGAAGATGTCGTGTTCCTCAAAGCGGAACAGGCTGGTGGGATCGTGCAGCAGCACGTTGGTGTCCAGCACGAACAAGCGCGACGGACCCGCGGCATCCGATTTGCGCCGTCCCGAGCGCCGGGTGTTGCGTTCCACGGAGGCTGTCTGAGGTATCTCGGTCACGGGTGCGGGCTGGGGCTGCCGTGCTTTGACGGCTGGGGCAGGCTCGCGGGCGGACACGGGCGCCACGACGGCCGGTGCGGCCTGTGCCGAGTTGGCCTCGGCTGATGAGGCGTGGCGGGGTGTGGAGGGAGTGGCAGTGGCCGCATCGCCGGTCGTGGTCTGGCTGCGCTGGCGGGAGCGGGGTCGCTTGGCGGCGGCGGCGGTCGGACTGGTCACCGCCGCCAGCGGCTGTGCTGCGGCCGATACGGGTGGGGCGGTGGGGGAGGCCGGCTCATTGGCCCGCAGGAGGTTGAATGCTTCCTCGGAAGTCTTGAGGCTGTACGCCTCGCGCGACAGCAGGGCAGCGCGTTTGGAGGGGGGCGGGGGCAGTGGCATGGCGTCTGGGTTCAGGACAGAGCAGATAAACAAAAAGCCGCCGGGGTGACCGGGCGGCTTTTGAGGCTGCTGAATGAGAGGGGGGAAAGTGGAGCGGTGCTGCTTCCAAGTGTCATGGGATCATTATGCATGACCCATTCACCATGCCAACACCCCCACCCAGCAAGGGTCGGGGCAAGGGACTGGAGACGGTTCAGGCCGCCTTCTTGAGCGTTTTCACGGCTTTGAGGACTTCTTCCACATGGCCGGGCACTTTCAGTCCGCGCCATTCCTGCTTGAGCACGCCGTCGGCACCGATGAGGAAGGTGCTGCGCTCAATGCCCTTGACCTTTTTGCCGTACATGATTTTGTTCTTGACCACCCCGAACATGTGGCACATTTTCTCCTCGGTGTCCGCGATCAGTTCGAACGGCAGTTCAAGTTTGGTCTTGAACTCATCGTGCGACTTCATGTTGTCGCGCGACACGCCAAACACCTGGGCGCCCGCCTTGACAAAGTCTTTGTACTTGTCGCGGAACTGCATGGCTTCGGTGGTGCAGCCAGGGGTGTTGTCTTTGGGGTAAAAGTACAGAACGATTGTCTGCCCCAGGTGCGTCTGGTTGCTGACCTTGATACCGCCGGTGGCTTGGGATTCAAACTCTGGAATGGGTTTATTGACAACGACTGCCATACTGCGTGGACCCCTGACGTAAGTTGGTGGTGTTTCGTCGGCTTCCCGGAGTGGTCGGAAGGCCGGTGCACAGCGGTGGTGCACGGGTGATAACCCGCCTGAAAACAATCGGGTATTTTACCCCGGATCGGGTTTTTGACCTACCTGTTGTCCAGGGCGCGCCCGCTGGCACCATGGCGCCAACGGCCATTGGAGCCAGTGTGCCACCCGGGTTCAGGCCTCGATCAGCAGGGCCACCACCACGCGCCTTCCTTCGGCAGCGAGAATGTTGTAGGTGCGGCAGGCAGCGGGCGTGTCCATGGTTTCCACGCCAATGCGCCGTTCGATCAGGTTCGACAGCAGGGCGGGATGCACAAAGCGAAGCCGGGCACCGCTGCCGAACACGACGAGTTCGGGGGGCTCGGTGGACAGACCCAACAGACGGTCGAAGTGAGCGGCGGTGAGCTGATCGAAGCCGCTGCAGTCCCACGGTTGGGGTTGGCCGGATGAAGCCAGCACCAGGCTCTGGGTGTGGCGCTGACCATTGACCGCGATCCAGCCCTCGCCATAGGCGGTGATGGATTGGAAGTCCAGCTTGTCGGCGTGCAATTTCATGGGTGGGGAGGGCGGCTGGCGGTGGGGCGGGCGGGCCCGGCGTGGCGGGTGCTGGCGTCGCAGGGATCCCGATGATCTGTGGTCAAATTACAGGTTTTCCCTGTCGACGCATCCTAATATAGCTTGCCTGTCTTGCCGCTGTGAGCAGGCCGGTTCATGTCCACCGACTCCCCTGGGGAGAGATTTTGAAAACCATCCAGAAATCCGCCAAGCTCGCCAACGTCTGCTACGACATCCGGGGCCCGATCATGGACGCGGCGCGTCAGATGGAGGAGGAGGGCCACAAGGTCATCAAGCTCAACATCGGCAATCTGGCCGTGTTCGGTTTCGATGCCCCCGAGGAAATCCAGCAGGACATGATCCGCAACCTGCCGAACTCGGCCGGCTATTCGGACAGCAAGGGGATTTTTGCGGCGCGCAAGGCGGTGATGCACGAGACGCAGAAGCAGCGCATCAAGGGCGTCACGCTGGACGACATCTACCTGGGCAACGGCGCCAGCGAGCTGATCGTGATGGCCACCAATGCCCTGCTGGACAGTGGCGACGAACTGCTGCTGCCCTCTCCCGACTACCCGCTGTGGACGGCCGCGGTGAGCCTCTCGGGCGCCACGCCGGTGCACTATATGTGCGACGAGTCCAACGGCTGGATGCCGAACCTGGACGACATCCGACGCAAGATCACACCGGCCACCAAGGGCATCGTGGTCATCAACCCGAACAATCCCACGGGTGCCTTGTATTCGGATGAGTTGCTCAAAGCCATTGTCGAGATCGCCCGCGAGCATGGGCTGGTGATCTTCGCCGACGAGGTCTACGACAAGGTGCTGTACGACGGCGTAAAGCACACCGCCCTGGGCAGCCTGAGCGAAGACGTGCTGACGCTCACCTTCAATTCGCTCTCCAAGAGTTACCGGTCCTGCGGTTACCGCGCGGGCTGGATGGTCGTGTCGGGCAACAAGAAGCCGGCCCGGGACTACATCGAGGGCCTGAACATGCTCTCAAACATGCGTCTGTGCGCCAACGTGCCGGGGCAGTGGGCGATCCAGACCGCCCTGGGTGGTTACCAGAGCATCAACGACCTGGTGTGTGAAGGCGGCCGCCTGCGCCGCCAGCGCGACCTGGCCTACGAGCTCATCACCGCGATTCCGGGGGTGACCTGCGTCAAGCCCACGGCCGCGCTCTACATGTTTCCGCGCCTGGACCCGGTGATGTACCCGGTCGAGGATGACCAGCAGCTGTTCCTGGAGCTGCTGCAGGAAACCCGCGTGATGCTGGTGCAGGGCAGCGGTTTCAACTACCCCGACAACCAGCACTTCCGCATCGTGTTTCTGCCGCACGAAGACGATCTGCGCGAGGCCATCGGCCGCGTGGCGAAATTCTTCGAAAACTGGCGCAAGCGCCACGGCACCTGAACCCTGCGATCCGTACCCTCCCGATTCCTTCAAGCAATGACCGACATGAAACCGATCCAAGTAGGCCTTCTGGGCATAGGCACCGTGGGCAGCGGCACGTTCAACGTGCTCAAGCGCAACCAGGAAGAAATCAAGCGCCGCGCCGGCCGTGGCATCGAGATCACCATGGTGGCCGATCTGGACGTGGCGCGCGCCCAGGCGGTGGTGGGCCCGGACGTGCAGGTGGTCAACGACGCCCGTGCCGTCATCGCCAACCCCGACATCGACATCGTCATTGAGCTGATCGGTGGCTACGGCATTGCCAAGGCGCTGGTGATGGAAGCCATTGCAGCCGGCAAGCATGTGGTCACGGCCAACAAGGCCTTGCTGGCCGTGCACGGCACCGAAATCTTTGCCGCCGCATCGGCCAAGGGTGTGATGGTGGCGTTCGAGGCGGCGGTGGCCGGGGGCATTCCCATCATCAAGGCGCTGCGCGAAGGCCTGACGGCCAACAGCATCCAGTGGATCGCCGGCATCATCAACGGTACGACGAACTTCATCCTGTCCGAGATGCGCGACAAGGGACTGGATTTCGACGTGGTGCTCAAGGAAGCCCAGCGCCTGGGTTACGCCGAAGCCGACCCCACCTTCGACATTGAAGGCGTGGACGCGGCGCACAAGGCCACGCTGATGAGCGCCATCGCCTTCGGCATCCCGGTGCAATTCGACAAGGCCTATGTGGAGGGCATCACGAAGCTGGGCGCGGCCGACATCCGATACGCCGAGCAGCTGGGCTACCGCATCAAGCTCCTGGGCATCACCAAGCGCACGCCGCAGGGCATCGAGTTGCGCGTGCACCCGAGCCTGGTGCCGACCAAACGCCTGATTGCCAATGTGGAGGGCGCGATGAACGCCGTGGTGGTGCATGGCGACGCCGTGGGCACGACCCTGTATTACGGCAAGGGCGCGGGCAGCGAGCCGACCGCCAGTGCCGTGATCGCCGACCTGGTCGACATCACCCGCCTGCACACGGCCGACCCGCACCACCGCGTGCCGCACCTGGCCTTCCAGCCCGACGCCATGAGCGACCTGCCCGTGCTGCCCATGAGCGAGGTGGTGACCAGCTACTACCTGCGCCTGCGCGTGGCCGACGAGGCCGGCGTGCTGGCCAAGGTGACCGGCCTGCTGGCCGGTGCCGGCATCAGCATCGACGCGGTGCTGCAGCGCGAGGCCGATGAAGTGGGCGGCGAAGGCTCGACCCAGACCGACGTCATCATCCTCACGCACGACACGCGCGAAGGCACGATGAACGCCGCCCTGGAGCAGATGCAGTCCTTGCCGACCGTGCTGGCCCCCATCGTGCGCATTCGCAAGGAAGAGCTGGCCTGATGCTGTACCTCTCCACCCGCGGCCACCCGGACCGCAAACGCTTCTGTGAAATCCTGCTGGAAGGCCTGGCGCCGGACGGCGGGCTGTACCTGCCCGAGTTCTATCCGCAGGTGGACGCCACCACGCTGGCGCGCTGGCGCGTGGTGTTCAATCAGGGTGAGACCGGTGGCTATGCCGCGTTGGCCTTCGAGGTGCTGTCGCTCTACATCGACGACATTCCTCCGGCCGACCTGAAGGCGCTGTGCGAGAAGACCTACACCGAAGCGGTGTACGGCACGCCGCAGATCGTCCCGCTCAAACGCCTGGAAGCGCCCACGGACGCGCAGGGTGGCCTGTGTCTGGAAGCCTTGTCGAACGGCCCCACGCTGGCCTTCAAGGACATGGCCATGCAGCTGCTGGGCAACCTGTTCGAGTACGAACTGGGCCGCCGCGGCGAAGAACTCAATATCCTGGGCGCCACCAGCGGTGACACCGGCAGCGCGGCCGAGTACGCCATGCGAGGCAAGCGAGGGGTGCGTGTCTTCATGCTGAGCCCGCATGGCCGCATGAGCCCCTTCCAGCAGGCGCAGATGTTCAGCCTGATGGATCAGAACATCCACAACATCGCCATCGAAGGCGTGTTCGACGACTGCCAGGACATCGTCAAGAACGTCAGCAACGACCTCGATTTCAAGCGCGGCTACAAGATCGGCACCGTCAACTCGATCAACTGGGCGCGTCTGCTCGCGCAGGTGGTGTATTACTTCGCGGGCTATTTCCAGGCCACGAAGACGGACTCGCAGAAGGTCAGCTTCACCGTGCCCAGCGGCAACTTCGGCAACGTGTGTGCCGGCCATGTGGCGCGCATGATGGGCCTGCCCATCGACACGCTGGTGGTGGCCACGAACGAAAACGACGTGCTCGACGAGTTCTTCCGCACCGGTGTCTACCGTGTGCGCGGCAGTGCTGACACGCATGAAACGTCCAGCCCGTCGATGGACATTTCCAAGGCCAGCAACTTCGAGCGTTTCGTGTTCGACCTGCTGGGCCGCGATGGTTCGCGTGTGCAGGCGCTGTTTGGCGAGGCGCTGTCGCGCCAGGGCCGGTTTGACCTGAGCGGCGACCCGGCGTTTTCCGAGGCCGCCACGCGTTATGGCTTCGTCAGCGGCAAGAGCACCCATGCCGACCGTCTGCGCACCATCCGCGACACGTACGAGCAGCATGGCGTGGTGATCGACACCCACACCGCCGACGGCGTGAAGGTGGCGCACGAGCACCAGAAGCCTGGCGTGCCGATGGTGGTGCTGGAAACCGCGCTGCCCATCAAGTTCGCCGAGACCATCGTCGAGGCGCTCGGCCGCCAGCCCGAGCGGCCACCGCAGTTCGATGGCATCGAGGCCCTGCCCAAGCGGGTGCAGGTGATGCCCGCTGACACCGCCGCGGTGAAGGCCTTCATTGCCACCCACTGCGCCCGCGCATGAAAGTCGTTGGCTTTGCGGGCTGTTCGGGCTCCGGCAAGACGACGTTGCTGGAGCAGCTGATTCCGGCGCTGCGCCTGCGTGGCCTGCGGGTGTCGGTGGTCAAGCACGCCCATCACCAGTTCGACATCGACCACCCCGGCAAGGACACCTGGCGCCACCGGGAGGCCGGGGCGTTCGAGGTGGTCGCTGCCTCGGCGCACCGGCTCGTGCTCATGCGCGAGTACGAGCGGCCCGCCGAGCCCACGGTGCACCAGCTGATCGCCGAGCTCTACGAAGGTGTGGACTGGGTGCTGGTGGAAGGCTTCAAGGACAGCGATGTGATCAAAGTGGAGGTCTGGCGCGCCGCCAGCGGCCAGCGAGCCCGCTACCCGGACGACCCGTACATCACCGCCATCGCCACCGACAGCCCAGCCGATCTGCCGGAGCCGACCCAGCGCCCCGTGCTGGATCTGAACCGCGCCGATGACCTCGCGGCCTGGCTGGTCGAGAATGGTGAACGCTTCGAATACGACAACGCTGCCTACCACTGAGCCATGAGCGCCGCACCTCCGTCCCCACCCGCCCGTGCCCCCCTGATGCCGCTGGACGATGCGCTGGCCGCCCTGCTGGGCGCGGTCGAGCCGCTGCCCGGCGTCGAGACGATCGCCACCTTTGACGCCGACCGCCGCGTGCTGGCGCAGGACCTGGTGTCGGCCCTTCAGGTGCCGCCGCAAGACAACTCGTCGATGGATGGCTACGCGCTGCGCGCGGCCGACGTGACCGCGCCGGGCGTGGTGCTGCCGGTGTCGCAGCGCATCGCCGCCGGCCACGCCGCCGAGCCGCTGCGCCCGGGCACCTGCGCCCGCATCTTCACCGGCGCGCCCATGCCCGAAGGGGCCGACTCGGTGGTGATGCAGGAAGACACGCAAGAGGTGGGCGGCAACATCCACGGCGTGCACATCAACACCCTGCCCAAGCCCGGGCAGTGGGTGCGCCGCGCTGGTGAAGACGTCACGCTTGGCTCGGTGGTGCTGTGCCGTGGACAGCGACTCACGCCCGCGGCGCTCGGCCTGGCGGCCAGCCTGGGACTGGCGCAGGTGCCGGTGGTGGCGCGCCCCCGTGTGGCCCTGTTTTCCACTGGCGACGAGCTGGTGATGCCGGGCGAGGTCGCCCCGCAGGACATGCCCCCCGGCGCCATCTACAACTCCAACCGCTTCTTTCTGCGTGCCCTGCTGCAGCGCATGGGCTGCGAGGTGAGCGACCTGGGCATCGTGCCCGACCGGCGCGAAGCCACCGTGGCGGCACTGAAGACCGCCGCCGACCACCACGACCTGATCCTCACCAGCGGCGGCGTGTCGGTGGGCGAGGAAGACCACATCAAGCCGGCCGTGCAGCAGCTCGGCTGCTTGAACCTGTGGCAGATCGCCATGAAGCCGGGCAAACCCTTCGCCTACGGCACGGTGGGCCGTGACGCCGGGGCGGGCGCCCTGGCCGCGCAGCCCTGCCATTTCATCGGGCTGCCGGGCAATCCGGTGTCGAGCTTCGTCACCTTCCTGTTGCTCGTGCGTCCTTTCCTGCTGCGCCTGCAGGGGGCCTTGCCCGACACGGCGGCGGCCTTGCCACGTCCGGTGTTGTTGCCCGCCCACTTCGATCTGCCGCGAGCCGACAAACGCCGCGAATTTCTGCGGGTGCGCCGCAATGCCCAGGGCGGGCTCGACCTGTTTCCCAACCAGAGTTCCGGCGTGCTGACCTCGGCCGTCTGGGGCGACGGCCTGGTGGACAACCCGGCCGGCCGCACCGTGGCCCATGGGGACCTGCTGCCTTATCTGTCTTTTGCCGAGCTGATCGCATGAACGTCAACATCCGCTATTTCGCCTCCATCCGCGAGGCCATCGGCACCGGTAGCGAGTCGGTGCAGACCGGTGCCACCACATTGGCCGGCCTGCGCGATGAATTGATTGCCAGGGGTGGCGGCCATGCCGAGGCCCTGGCGCGCGGCCGTGCCGTGCGCGTGGCGCTCGATCAGACCATGAGCGACGAGTCGGCGTCGCTGCGCGACGGGGCCGAGGTCGGCTTTTTTCCGCCCGTCACCGGCGGCTGATCCGGGAGATCGAGCATGCACCCACGCGTTGCCATCCAGACCGACGACTTCGATCTCTCCGCCGAGGTGGCCCGCCTGCGCGACCGTGAACCCGGGGTGGGCGCCGTCTGTGCCTTCGTCGGCACCGTGCGCGACCGCAACGACGGCCAGCGCGTGGCGACTATGGAGCTGGAGCATTACCCCGGCATGACCGAAAAGGCCATCGAGCAGATGATTGACGAGGCGCACCAGCGCTTCGACATCTTCGGCGCCCGCGTGATCCACCGGGTGGGCCTATTGCAGCCGCTGGACCAGATCGTGCTGGTGGCGGTCACCTCGGCCCACCGGGGCGAGAGTTTCCAGGCCTGCGAGTTCTTGATGGACTACCTCAAGACCCAGGCGCCGTTCTGGAAGAAGGAACAGACGCCCGAGGGCGCCCGCTGGGTGGACGCACGCGTGAGCGACGACGTCGCGCTGGCCAAGTGGGGCATCCAGGCCCGCAACGCCTGAGCCGGGTGCCTGCGCTGGCCCACGCATGGGCCACGACGGAGACTTGACGCGGATCAAGCGGCGTCCGCAAGAGGCCCTGGGCGCCTTGAAAAGCACCGTGACCACTCCAACTAAAGGGCAATCCAATCACGGGAGTGCCCTTTCATGCGACTCGACAAACTCACGACCAAATTCCAGGAAGCCCTGAGCGAAGCCCAGACCCTGGCCCTCGGCGCCGACCACGCCTACATCGAACCCGCCCACTTGCTGCTGGCCATGCTGCGCCAGGCCGACGGCCCGCAGTCGCTGCTGCAACGGGCCAGCGTCAACGTTCAGGCGCTGACAAAAGCGGCCGAAGCCGCTGTCAAACGCCTGCCCGAGGTGCAGGGCCAGGAACAGGTGCAGGTCGGCCCCGAGCTGGGCAAGCTGCTGCAGGCGACCGAAAAGGAAGCCATCAAGCGCGGCGACCAGTTCATCGCCAGCGAGCTGTTCCTGCTGGCCGTGGCCGACAGCAAGGGCGAGCTGGGCCGCCTGGCGAACGAACATGGCCTGTCGCGCAAAACCCTGGAGCGCGCCATTGACGCGGTGCGCGGCGGCCAGAAGATGGACAGCCCGGAGGCCGAAGGCCAGCGCGAGGCGCTGAAAAAATACACGATGGACCTCACCGAGCGCGCCCGCATGGGCAAGCTCGACCCGGTGATTGGCCGCGACGACGAGATCCGCCGCGCCATCCAGGTGCTGCAGCGCCGCACCAAGAACAACCCGGTGCTCATCGGCGAGCCGGGCGTGGGCAAGACCGCCATTGTGGAAGGGCTGGCCCAGCGCATCGTGGCGGGCGAAGTGCCCGACTCCTTGAAGGGCAAGCGGGTGCTCAGCCTGGACATGGCCGCGCTGCTGGCCGGCGCCAAGTTCCGCGGCGAGTTCGAGGAGCGCCTGAAGACGGTGTTGAACGAACTGGCCAAGGACGAGGGCCAGACCATCGTCTTCATTGACGAGCTGCACACCATGGTGGGTGCCGGTAAGGCCGAGGGTGCGATGGACGCCGGCAACATGCTCAAGCCGGCGCTGGCGCGTGGCGAGCTGCATTGCGTGGGCGCCACCACGCTGGACGAATACCGCAAGTACATCGAGAAAGACGCCGCGCTGGAGCGCCGCTTCCAGAAAATCCTGGTGGGCGAGCCGAGCGTTGAGGCCACCATCGCCATCCTGCGTGGCCTGCAGGAAAAGTACGAGGTGCACCACGGCGTGCAGATCACCGACCCGGCCATCGTGGCCGCGGCCGAGCTGAGCCACCGCTACATCACCGACCGTTTCCTGCCCGACAAGGCGATCGACCTGATCGACGAGGCGGCCAGCAAGATCAAGATCGAACTCGACTCCAAGCCCGAGGTGATGGACCGGCTGGACCGCCGCCTGATCCAGCTGCAGATCGAGCGCGAGGCCGTGCGCCGCGAGAAGGACGAAGCCTCTCAGAAGCGCTTTGGCTTGATCGAGGAAGAGATCAAGCGGCTAGAAAAGGAAATCTCCGATCTCGATGAAATCTGGCAGGCCGAGAAGGCCCAGGCGCTCGGCTCCAAGGACGTGATGGAAGAGATGGACCGCATCCGTTCCCAGATCAAGAGCCACACCGAGAAGGGCGACTTCAACAAGGTGGCCGAGCTGCAATACGGCAAGCTGCCGGCGCTGGAGAAGCGGCTGAAGGAAGCGCAGGAAAAAGAAGCCGGCAAGGCCAAGGGCGGCGCCGGTCCGCAACTGCTGCGCACCCAGGTGGGCGCCGAAGAAATTGCCGAAGTGGTGGCCCGTGCCACCGGCATTCCCGTGGCCAAGCTGATGCAGGGCGAGCGCGACAAGCTGCTGGTGATGGAGGGCAAGCTGCACGAGCGCGTGGTAGGCCAGGACGAGGCCATCGGCGCCGTGGCCAACGCCATCCGGCGCTCGCGCTCCGGTCTGAGCGACCCGAACCGCCCCACTGGCTCCTTCCTGTTCCTGGGCCCCACGGGCGTGGGCAAGACCGAGCTATGCAAGGCGCTGGCCGGCTTCCTGTTCGACAGCGAAGACCACCTGATCCGCATCGACATGAGCGAGTTCATGGAGAAACACTCGGTGGCCCGTCTGATTGGTGCGCCGCCCGGCTATGTGGGCTACGAGGAGGGCGGCTACCTGACCGAGGCGGTGCGCCGCAAGCCCTACAGCGTGCTGCTGCTCGATGAAGTGGAAAAGGCCCACCCGGACGTGTTCAACGTGCTGCTGCAGGTGCTGGACGACGGCCGCCTGACCGACGGCCAGGGCCGCACCGTGGACTTCAAGAACACCGTGATCGTGATGACGAGCAACATCGGCTCACACCTGATCCAGGCCATGGTGGGGCAGTCCTACGACGACGTGAAGGAGGCCGTGTGGGGCGAACTGAAGGACCATTTCCGGCCCGAGTTCCTCAACCGCATTGACGAGACGGTGGTGTTCCACGCGCTCGATGCGCAGCACATCGAGTCGATTGCCGGCATCCAGCTCAAGGCCCTGCAGGCCCGTCTGCAGAAGATGGACCTGCGGCTGGAGGTGGCACCTGCCGCGCTGGCCGAGCTGGCCAAGGTCGGCTTCGACCCGGTGTTCGGTGCGCGGCCGCTCAAGCGCGCCATCCAGCAGCGCATCGAGAACCCGCTGTCGAAACTGCTGCTGGAAGGCCGCTACCCGCCGAAGTCGGTGATTCCGGTGGGCGTGGACCCGGTGCGCAACCCGGGGGTGTTCGAGTTCGGCGATGCGCTAGCCATGGGGTGAAGTCCGTGGGTCCGGGGGCGTGGCTAGGCGCCCGCCGGGCCGCGGCCTATCATGCGTCGCATGACCCAGACGCCCCCGGACCTTCCCCTGCGTGCGCTCTTTGACGCACAGCGCGCCGCCAGCCGCGCAGAAATCGAGCCACCGCTGGCGCTTCGGCGCGACAGGCTGCGGCGCGTGCGCGAACTCATCGACGCCCATGGCGCCGTGCTCGCCGATGCCGTGCAGGCCGATTTCGGCGTGCGCTCACCCCGGCTCACCGAGGTCGCCGATCTGTTCGTTCTGCGGGCGGCGATCGGCCAGCTCCACCGCGAGCTGCCCGGCTGGATGAAGTCCCGGCGCGTGGCCACGCCGTTTTACCTGCTGCCGGCGCGCGCGCACATCCGGCGCCAGCCGCTGGGCGTGGTGGGCGTGATCGCGCCGTGGAACTACCCGGTGCAGCTCGCGCTGGGTCCGGCCGCCGCCGCGCTGGCCGCGGGCAACCGCGTCATGCTCAAACCGAGCGAACTCACGCCCCACACCTCCGCGCTGCTGGCCTCGCTCGTGCACCAGACCTTTGCGGCAGACGAATTCTGCGTGGTGCAGGGCGGACCGGATGTGGCCCGCTCCTTCGCCAGCCTGCCGTTTGACCACCTGTTTTTCACCGGCTCCACGGCCGTGGGACGGCAGGTGGCCGAAGCCGCGGCACGCAACCTCACGCCCACCACGCTGGAGCTGGGCGGCAAGTCGCCCTGCGTGATCGACGCCTCGTGTGACATGGCCGATGCGGCCCTGAAGATCGCCCACGGCAAGCTGCTCAACGCCGGCCAGACCTGTATCGCACCCGACTATGTGCTGCTGCCGCGCGGGCGCGAAGCCGACTTTCAGCGCGCCTACGAAGCCGCGGTGGGGCGGCTGTTCCCCACGCTGCCGGGACACGCCGATTACGCGAGCATCCTCACCGATCGCCACCACGCGCGCCTGCAGGACCTGCTGGCCGAGGCCCGTGCGCAGGGTGCCCGCGTGCACACGCTCGGCTCGCCGGGCGTGGGCGGGCATGACCGGCAGATGGCGCCGGTGCTGGTTTTTGGCATGCCGGCGAACGGCCGGCTGATGCAGGAGGAGATCTTTGGCCCCATCCTGCCGGTGCTGCCCTACGACACGCTGGACGCCGCCATTGCGCACATCCATGCACAGCCGCGCCCCTTGGCGCTGTACTGGTTTGGCCGCGACACGGCGGCGCGCAACCAGGTGCTGAGCCGCACGGTGAGTGGGGGTGTGACGGTGAACGACACGCTCATGCACGTGGCCCACGACAACCTGCCTTTCGGCGGGGTGGGCGAGAGCGGTTGGGGCTCGTACCACGGCGAGGCTGGCTTCCTGCGCTTCACGCTGCAGAAGCCGGTGCTGGTGCAATCGCGCTGGGCCATGGGTTCGGTCTTCTATCCCCCGTACGGTCAGCGCTTTGCCCGGGTCATGGGACTGCTGAAGCGCTGGCTGTGACGGGCCGATCCTCCAAGCGGTTCAAGGAGCCGCCAGGACGGTCAGCGGGGCGCCGTGCTGCACGCATAATCACACGGTGATCCTTGCCTCGGCTGTCGAGCCGGTGGATGGCTCACCAGCATCCACGGCGGCTGGGTTGCTGACGAATCACAGCCTTGTTCTCTTCCCTCATGTCGATATGAGCACCTCCCCTCCCTTGTTGCGTCAATGCCTGCAGCTGGCTCTGGCAGATGCGCCAGCACTGCTCAAGCGTGGCGTCGAGGGGGCCGTGGAACGCCTGCAGCAGCTGGAGGCCAGCAGCACCGAGCTGGGCGTGCGACAGGCCCTGGCGACGGCCGCGCAGGGTTTGCGCGAGCAGCAGCCGAGGTGGGAGCGTGCCATTGCGGCACGGTGGCGGGACGCGATCGAGGGCCGTTGCGCTCCTGTGTCGCAGCGAGCGGCACTGTCCGACTCCCAGTTTCTCAGCCTCGTGGACGACGACACCATCGCCGACACCATGGCGTCGGCGCGCTGGTTGCAGGACCTGCAGCCCCAGGTGGAGACGGAACTGGCCTTGCTCGACAGCCTCATGAGTTCGCTCCAGGGGCTGGGGACCATCCAGGCCGACCGGAACCCCCTGCGCCCTGTCCTGTTCCTCGACGCCTGGCGCGAACTCATGCAGCAGGCCGAGCCAGATGCCACCGTGCGGCAGGCCTGGATGCGCCACAGCGCTCAGCCCCTGGGCCTGGCGCTCGGTGATTTGTACCAGCGGGTCAACACGATCCTGCAGCGTGCGCAGGTGCAGGAGGCCGGCTACCGCGTACGACTGGCGGTTGACGGGGGGGCTGCGCACAGCCGGCGCGCGTCGCTTCCCGAAAGCCCTCAGGACGGGGAGGGCAGCGAGGACGGTGCTCGCTCCATCCACGGCGAACTGCCGTCGCAATCCGAACTGGGCCGACTGCAGGCCTCCGTGGCGCAGCGTGTGCTGCGGGCCTTCCTGGAGGAGGATGCGCAGCCCTTCTTCGATCAGCCGCTGGGTAGCAGCTACTACCGCCAGGTGGCGCAAGCGCTGGCCGAAATGGCGGCCGGCCCGGCGCCAGCGCCGGTGGACGAGTCGGTGCTGGAGCAGCGCAGACGCCGGTACAGCGACCTTCCCGCGGTGGACCGGCCGGCACGGCCGGTGGATATCGGCACCGAACTCAGCGAGCAGGGCTGGGGCGCCTTCGCCGCGCCGCAAGAGCGTTCACGCGTCTTGCTGCAGCTCAAGCAGCAGGCGCAGCGCGCCGAGCAGGCCATGGGTCTGGAACTGGTGCGCACCCTGGTCAACCAGGTGGCGGGCGATGCGCAGCTGCTGGCGCCGGTGCGCGAGGCGGTGGTGGCGCTGGAGCCCTCGCTGCTGCGGCTGGCACTGGCGAATCCGCGCTTCTTCAACGAGGAAGACCACCCGGCGCGCCGCCTGGTCGAAAGCGTGGCCCAGCGCAGCTTTCAGTACAACGACGAGTTTTCCCCCGCGTTTGACAGCTTTTTCCAGCCGGTCCAGGCCGCGTTCAACGCGCTCAACGAAGACGAGCACGTGGACGAGACCGCGTTCGCGCTGGCCCAGTCCGGGCTTCAGCGCCTGTGGCAGGAGCAGGACGACGACGCGAATGCGCTGCAGGAAGAGAGCCTGCACGCCATTCGCCACGCCGATGAGCGCCAGGCGCTGGCCGATCAGGTAGCCTGGGATCTCAGCCTGCGCCCGGATGTGCACGGTGCACCCCCGGTGATCCTGGAGTTCCTGTACGGTCCCTGGTCGCTCGTCATCGCCGCTGCCGAACTGGCCGACCCGCAGCGCGAGCCGGGGTCGCAGGCTTTCCGTGATCCCGGCGGCTACCGCAAGGTTGTGTCCCAGCTGCTGTGGAGCGTGAAAAAAGACGTCACGCTGAAACGCCCGGCGCAACTCTTCGAGATGGTGCCGGGCATGCTCAGCACCTTGCATGCGGGCCTGGAGCTGCTGGGCAAGACCCGCGAGGAAACCCAGCCGTTTTTCGACGCGCTCATGCGCCTGCACCAGCCCGTGCTGGCACTGAGGCGCGCGCGCAGCCGCAGTGACGCGGTGAATTCCTCGTCGTCGCCCCTGGAAGCCGGGTCTGCCCATGAGTGGCGCGACGGGTCAGACCCCGACGAGAGTGCGCCGACCCCTGCACCCCCCGACCCGTCCCGGGGAGGCGGCCAGCCATGGCTCGCGCGGCATGAATTGGAAGCGGCCGGTTTCCAGGACACACTGCCGACGGAAAACGGCGAACTGGATGAGCTGTGCCCGGTCGAGGCGCCCCGCACGGACTCCACCGAAGAGGCCGGTCACGACGGTGGCATCGAGGCGGCAGACCTCGGCTGGAACAAGGATGCCTCGTCCGTTCTGGCCGGTCTTCACGAGGGCCGGTGGGTGGACCTCTACTCCCATCAGGAGTGGTTGCGGGCGCAGCTGATCTGGGCGAGCGCGCGTGGCACCCTGTTCATGTTCGTCAGCCGCGGCGGGCGCTCCCATTCCATGACCCGCCGGGTGTGCGAGCGCTTGGTGAGCAGGCGCCTGTTGCGCCTCGTGGCGTCCGGTCCCGTGGTGGAAAAAGCCCTGTCCTCGCTCGCGCAGACTCAAGCGGCTGCCGTCGAGGCGGAGACCGCCTGACCGCGGGGAGCCAGGCTGGTAGGGGGTTGCCCCATCGCGCTTTTGAACATCGCCGAGAAGGCACTTTCGCTGGCGTACCCGCTGGCTTGCGCCACGCGCCCCACCGACACACCCCGCGCCAGCATGGGCAACGCGTGCGCCAGCACCACCTGCTGGCGCCAGCGCTGAAAGCCGGTGCCCAGTTCACAACGGAACAGACGCGCCAGCGTGCGCTCGCTCGCGCCGCTGTGCGCCGCCCAGCCCGCCAGCGTGGCGTGGCGGGCCGGGTTGTTCAACACCGCCTCGCACAGGGCGCGCAGGCGACGGTCGCCGTGGCTGGCGCTGGGCATGGGCACGCCCAGCGACTGGGTGGCGGCGCGGTCCATCTCGACGATGACCAGGGTGCACAGTGCCCGTTGCGCCCCGGTGTCGTGCTGCAGATGCGGCTGGTCCATGGCCCGGATGAGTTCGCGCAGCAGGGGCGAGACCATCAGCACGCGCGATCCCGTCCAGTGCGGTGGAACCACGCTGGCGTCCACGTAGAGCGTGAGCAGTTGCGCATCTTCCAGGATCGTCACCGCGTGGCGGGCGCCCGGCGGAATCCAGACCGCCCGGGACGGCGGCACGATGGTCGTGGTTTCCAGGCCGGGCCGCCCCGTCGTGGTCGCCAGCGGTTCTGCCACCGCAACCCGCAGCACACCGCTGGCGCAATACGCCAGTTGGCCCCAGGCATGGTGATGGGGCTCCACCTGCTTGTCGCTGTCGAGCTGGCGCGCACGGCAACGCACCGGGCGTTGCGGGGTGGGCACGAAAGGGTCGGTGTCGCCCAGCGGGATGGAGCGGCGGGAAGGCGGACGGTTCACGGCAGCGGTGCGCAGCATTTGGCAGATATTCGACGAGACTTGTCCATTTATCGTAATCCAACCGGCGGCGCTGCTCCTACCATGGCCCGATGAATACCGCTACTCTGGCCGGAGCCCGCCCTGCCAATCCCGTTCCCCTGCGCCAGGACGCCACCGTCATCGGACTGGTCGGGCTGGCGCACGCCACGTCCCACTTCTCGCACCTGCTGCTGGCGCCCCTGTTTCCCATCTTCATGCGCGACTTTGGCCTGAGCTACTCCGATGTGGGTCTGCTCATGACGCTGTTCTTTGTCATCTCCGGCACCGGGCAGGCTTTGTCGGGCTTTCTGGTGGACCGGGTCGGCGCCCGGCCGGTGCTGTTCGGCGCCATCAGCTGTTTTCTGGTGGCCTCCCTGGTGGCTTCCCAGGTGACGGGTTATGCGGGCCTGGTGGTGGTGGCGATGCTCGCCGGCCTGGGCAATGCACCCTTTCACCCGGCCGACTTCACCATCCTGAACCAGCGGGTGTCCAGCCAGCGCCTGGGCCATGCCTTCAGCGCCCATGGCCTCACCGGCAACCTCGGCTGGGCGCTGGCGCCGGCGTTTCTGGTGGGCATCACCGCGCTGGCCGACTGGCGCGTGGCCTACCAGTCCGCCGCCGTGCTCTACCTGTGCGTGCTGGGCGTGCTGTACTGGAAACGGGCCTTCCTCAAGACCGAGGTGGCGCCGCGCAACATGCACGCCACCCCCGGGAGCGAGCTGGCTTACCTCAGGCTGCCGGTGGTCTGGTGGTGTTTTGCGTTCTTCCTGCTCTCCACCATGACGCTGGCGGTGGTGCAGACCTTTGCCCCCTCCATCCTGCGCAACCTCTACGGCGTCAGCGTGGAAGCGGCGACGCTGACCGTCAGCGCCTACATGCTCTGCGGCGCGGTCGGCATGCTGGTGGGCGGCTTCGTGGCGGCGTATGGGCAAAGCCACCGCTGGTCCAGTGACCGGGTCGTGGTGGTCTCCATGACGGCGGGTGCGCTGCTGCTGCTGCTGTGTGCCACCGGCTGGCTGGGTGGCCCCGGCACCATGGTGGCGCTGGCTGCCACTGGTTTTGCCGTGGGCGTGGGCGGTCCAAGCCGCGACATGATGATCAAGAAAGCCACGCCCAAGGGCGCCACCGGCCGGGTCTACGGCACGGTGTATTCGGGGCTGGATGTGGGCTTCGCGATTTCACCCCTTGTGTTCGGCGCCTTCATGGACCGTGGCTGGTACGCGCTGACGCTGGCCGGTGCGGCGCTGGTGCTGTTTGTCTCGGTCTATGCCGCCGCCGGCGTGGGGCGGCGCACCGGCTGAGACAGCTGTCATCGCTCAGGCGCGGCACAATGCCTGGCATGACACACCTGCTTGCCGGACACCTGCTCGTTGATTGCCTGATCGCCCAGGGCATGACCCACGCCTTTGGGGTGCCGGGCGAAAGCTTCCTGGCTGTGCTCGATGGCTTTCACGCCCGCGCCGACCAGATCCGTTTCATCGTCAACCGCCAGGAGGGCGGGGCGGCTTTCATGGCCGAGGCGCAGGGCAAGCTCACCGGCCGCCCCGGCGTGTGCTTCGTGACCCGGGGGCCGGGCGCGACCAATGCCTCCATCGGTGTGCACACCGCCTTCCAGGATTCCACACCGATGGTGCTCTTCGTGGGGGACGTGGCCAGTGACGCCCGTGACCGCGAAGCCTTCCAGGAGGTGGACTTCAGCGCCTTCTTCGGGCCGGGCACCAAAGGCATGGCGAAACGGGTGGAGCGCATTGATGACGCGCGTCGCATCCCCGAATACGTGGCACGCGCCTTTGCCACCGCACTCAACGGCCGCCCGGGCCCGGTGGTGCTGGTGCTGCCCGAGGACATGCTCACCCAGACGGTGAACGCCAGCCCGCTGCCACGGGTGGAGCCGGTGCAGGCCTGGAGCGATCCGGGGGGATTGCGCAGCCTGCGCGAACTGCTGCTGCAAGCCGAACGCCCGCTCGTGATCGCCGGCGGTGGCGGCTGGACCCCGCAGGCCGCCGCCGCGCTGCAGCGCTTCGCCGAGAACTGGCAATTGCCGGTGGCCAACGCCTTCCGCTTCCAGGACTGTTTCGACAACCACCACCCGCAGTACGCCGGCGACGTCGGTCTGGGCATCAACCCGGCGCTGGCCGAGCGCGTGCGCCAGAGCGACCTGCTCATCGCCATCGGCCCGCGCCTGGGCGAGGCCACCACGGGCGGCTACAGCCTGATCGACGCACCACTGCCCCGGCAGAAGCTGGTGCATATCCACGCCAGCGCTGAAGAACTGGGCCGGGTCTACCAGCCCACGCTGGCGATCTGCGCCACCATGAACGCCGCGGCGCGCAGCCTGGAGGTGCTCACGGCGCCGCCGGGCGTGGCCTGGGGGCAGTGGACGCAGGGCTGTCATGCGGACTATGAAGCCAATGTGGAGGTGTCCAACGGCGGGGTGGTGCTGCCTGGCAGCATCGACATGCCGGCCATCATCCACACCCTGCAGGCCTACCTGCCGGCCGATGCGGTGCTCAGCAACGGCGCCGGCAACTTTGCCAGCTGGCTGCACCGGTTCTACCGTTACAGCGGCCTGGCCAAGGGACACAAGACCCAGCTCGCACCCACCAACGGGGCCATGGGCTACGGCGTGCCCGCCGGCATCGCGGCCTCCATCCTCACCGGACGCACGGCCTTCACCATCGCCGGTGATGGTGATTTCCTCATGAACGGCCAGGAACTTGCCACCGCGGTGCAGCACGGTGCCCGCAGCATCGTGCTGCTGCTCAACAACGGCACCTTCGGCACCATCCGCATGCACCAGGAGCGTGAGTACCCGGCGCGGGTCAGCGGCTCCGACCTGTCCAACCCCGACTTTTGCGCCCTGGCCCGCGCCTACGGTTACGCGGCCGAGCGCATCACCCACACCGCTGAATTCGAGCCCGCGCTGCTGCGGGCCCTGGGTGCGCCCACAGGTACCGTGATCGAGGTGATGCTGGATGCCGACGTCATCACCACCCGGGGCACGTTGGCCGCTATTCGCGAGCGGGCGTTGACGAGCGGCGGCTGAGCGGCGGTGATGCACGGAATTGGCGCCCACTGGGTCGGCGTCCGAAGCAGAGAAACCTGTCAGCGACCATGACGACCTGAAGATGGATATCGGTCGGGAGGCGCAACTGCAGGCCATGAGTTGCTCAAAGCCGCCGCCGGGGCGCCCCCTTACCAGCGTGCCGGCAAGGGTTTGAGCAGTGTGATCCAGCGGTCTTTCACGGCGATGTAGCCGCCCCTTTCCAGATCACGCAAAAGTCGGCTCACCATCTCGCGCGAGCAGGCCAGTTGCCGGGCGATGGCCTGGTGCGTCATGCGCTCGGAAAGACGGCGTTCCCCCTGCGGTCCAGGCGCGGTGGCGAGCTGGCGAAGCAAGCGCACCAGACGACCATACACATCGGTGAGGGCCACGCTGCGCGCGATTTCGGTGGCCAGGCGCGCCCGGCGGATCAGGCGGCCCACGAGCTCCAGCGCAAACTCAGGCCTCGCCCCAATGAAAGCGAGCAACGCGTCGTGCGGCACGACCGAGCAGGTCGTCACTTCCAGCGCCTCCACGTGCGAGGAGTGGGGTTTGCCGTCCAGCGACATCTCGCCCATGTGTTCCCGGGGTCCGTAAACGCCCAGGGTGAGTTCCTTTCCTGCGTCATCTGCGAGAAAGGCGCGCAGCCGTCCCTGCAGCACGATGTAGAGGGCATCCACCACTTCGCCTTCGCGGATCAGCAGTTCGCCACGGCGGTAGTGCTGCTGCTTTCCCAGAACCGCCAGTGCGTCGACGTGTTGGTAGGACGGATTGGCCGCGAGTTGCGCGGTGAAGCCAGATGTCTGAATCAAAGCGTTTGGGTAGGCGTTGTGATCGGGGCTTCCATGAGAAGCAGAGACGACCGGGTTCATGGCTCTTCCTCTTTCCTGTGTGGCGTTGGCCCAGTCTCGCCTGAAAAAAAGAAAACTTATCGCCTCACCCTGTCAACATTGACAGTGCATGGTGGCCGCCGCCTGGACCCACCGGTGTGGCGATACCGATGTGATTCCGGGTCGCGCATGGGGTCACTTGGCTGGCGCGCAACACTTCATCGCCAATTCCGTCTCGGCGCACCCCTGAAGCCTATCTTTTTACACTTTCCGGTGTGGCAATGGCACAATCGCCAGCTGCAGTCAGGCCCTTCCACAGTCACTGTCGCATCCGCCTAACGGTTCAGCCGTGTCGCGGAAGGTTTTTCTAACCAGCTAATGTTTCCCAAAGGGAGACGGAGGTCAGCGGATTTATGAGCAATACCCAAGCAAATGGGGGCAACGTCTATGTTGCCTACAAAGGCAACTCCTACCTGTTCGGCGGCAATGCCCCGTATGTGGAAGAGATGTACGAGAACTACCTGGAGAACCCCGGTAGCGTGCCAGACAACTGGCGCACGTACTTTGACGCACTCCAGCACGTGCCTGCTGTCGACGGCACCGATGCCCGCGACGTGCCGCACCAGCCCGTCATCAATGCCTTTGCCGAGCGCGCCAAGCAGGGTGGCACCAAGGTGGTCATCGCAGCCGGCGCCGACTCCGACCTGGGCCGCAAGCGCGTCGCCGTTCAGCAGCTGATCGCCGCTTACCGCAACGTCGGTTCCCGCTGGGCCGACCTCGACCCCCTCAAGCGCACCGAGCGCGAGCACATTCCCGAACTCGATCCGGCCTTCTACGGTTTTTCCGACGCCGATTTCGAAACCGTCTTCAACACCAGCAACACGTTCTTCGGCAAAGAAGTGATGTCGCTGCGCGACTTGCTGAACGCCCTGCGCGAGACCTACTGCAGCAGCATCGGCGCCGAGTACATGTACATCAGCGACCAGACGCAGAAGCGCTGGTGGCAGGAAAAGCTGGAATCCATCCGCAGCAAGCCGGCCTTCAACGCCGAGAAGAAAAAGCACATCCTCGACCGCCTGACCGCGGCCGAAGGCCTTGAGCGCTTCCTGCACACGAAGTACGTTGGCCAGAAGCGCTTCTCGCTCGAAGGTGGCGAGAGTTTCATCGCCGCCATGGACGAGGTGATCCAGCAGGCCGGCGCGCAAGGCGTGCAGGAAATCGTGATCGGCATGGCCCACCGCGGCCGCCTGAACGTGCTGGTCAACACCCTGGGCAAGATGCCCAAGGACCTGTTTGCCGAATTCGATCACACGGCCCCTGAAGACCTGCCCGCCGGTGACGTGAAGTACCACCAAGGCTTCAGCTCCGACGTGGCCACCCCCGGTGGCGCCGTTCACCTGTCGCTGGCGTTCAACCCGTCCCACCTGGAAATCGTGAACCCGGTGGTCGAAGGCTCGGTGCGCGCCCGCATGGACCGCCGTGGCGACACGCAGGGCAAGCAGGTGCTGCCGGTGCTGGTGCACGGCGACGCCGCCTTTGCCGGCCAGGGCGTGAACCAGGAAACCCTGGCGCTGGCCGCCACGCGTGGCTACACCACGGGCGGCACGGTGCACCTGATCATCAACAACCAGATCGGTTTCACCACTTCCGACCCGCGCGACCTGCGCTCCACGCTGTACTGCACCGACATCGTCAAGGGCGTCGAGTCGCCCGTGTTGCACGTCAACGGTGACGACCCCGAAGCCGTGGTGCTGTGCATGCAGCTGGCGCTGGAATACCGCATGACCTTCCGCAAGGACGTGGTCGTGGACATCATCTGTTTCCGCAAGCTGGGCCACAACGAGCAGGACACCCCGAGCCTGACCCAGCCGCTGATGTACAAGAAGATCGCCCAGCACCCCGGCACGCGCAAGCTGTACGCCGACAAGCTGGCCGCGCAGGGCCTGGGCGACACGCTGGGCGACGACATGGCCAAGGCCTACCGCGCCGCGCTGGATGCCGGTCGCCACACGGTGGACCCGGTGCTGACCAACTTCAAGAGCAAGTACGCGGTCGACTGGTCGCCCTTCCTCGGCAAGAAGTGGACCGACGCGGGCGAGACGGCGATTCCCATGGCCGAGTGGAAGCGCCTCTCGGAGCGTCTCACGACGATCCCCGACAGCGTGGCCCCGCACCAGCTGGTGAAGAAGGTCTATGCGGATCGCGCCGCCATGGGCCGTGGCGACATCCCGGTGGACTGGGGCATGGGCGAGCACATGGCCTTCGCTTCGCTGGTCGCCAGCGGCTACCCGGTGCGTCTGTCGGGCGAAGACTGCGGCCGTGGCACCTTCACGCACCGCCATGCCGTCATCCACGACCAGAACCGCGAGAAGTGGAACGAGGGCACCTACACGCCGCTGCAGAACGTGGCCGACAACCAGGCGCCGTTTGTGGTCATCGACTCCATCCTCTCGGAAGAGGCGGTGCTGGCGTTCGAATACGGCTATGCGTCGAACGATCCGAACACGCTGGTGATCTGGGAAGCCCAGTTCGGCGACTTCGCCAACGGCGCGCAGGTGGTGATCGACCAGTTCATCGCTTCCGGTGAGGTGAAGTGGGGCCGCGTCAACGGCATCACGCTGATGCTGCCGCACGGCTACGAAGGCCAGGGCCCCGAGCACAGCTCGGCCCGCCTGGAGCGCTTCATGCAGCTGGCGGCCGATACCAACATGCAGATCGTGCAGCCCACCACGGCCAGCCAGATTTTCCACATCCTGCGCCGCCAGATGGTGCGCAACCTGCGCAAGCCGCTGATCATCTTCACGCCGAAGTCGCTGCTGCGCAACAAGGACGCGACCTCACCGCTGACCGAGTTCACCAAGGGCAGCTTCCAGACCGTGATCCCCGAGAGCAATCCCGCGGTCATCAAGAACGCCGACAAGGTCAAGCGCGTCATTTGCTGCTCGGGCAAGGTCTACTACGACCTGGTCAAGAAGCGCGAGGAGAAAGAGGCCGACGACGTCGCCATCGTGCGCGTCGAGCAGCTCTACCCATTCCCCCACAAGGTGTTCGGAGCCGAGCTGAAGAAGTACCCCAACGCCACTGACATCGTGTGGTGCCAGGACGAGCCGCAGAACCAGGGCGCCTGGTTCTTCGTGCAGCACTACATCCACGAGAACATGCTCGATGGACAGAAGCTGGGCTACGCCGGTCGTGCGGCTTCTGCCTCCCCAGCGGTGGGTTACGCCCACCTGCACCAGGAGCAGCAGAAGAACCTGATCGAAGCCGCGTTCAGCAAGCTCAAGGGTTTCATCCTCACGAAGTAAGGCCCGACGGGGGTGTGCGGCGGTTCGCTGAAACCAAGTCCGCCCCCTGTCTCCTCGCAAAAAAATCAAGGTAGAAGACACATGGCAATCGTAGAAGTCAAAGTTCCGCAGCTCTCCGAATCCGTGGCCGAGGCCACACTGCTGCAGTGGAAGAAAAAAGTCGGCGACGCCGTCACGGCCGATGAAACGCTGATCGAGATCGAGACCGACAAAGTCGTGCTGGAATGCCCCGCGCCGTCCAGCGGCGTGCTGGTCGAAATCATCCAGGCCGACGGCGCCACGGTGGCGGCCGAGCAACTGATCGCCCGCATCGACACCGAAGCCGTGGCAGGCGCGAGCGCGCCCGCGGCCGCAGCACCGGCCCCGGCAGCCCCCGCATCGACACCTGCTCCTGCCACAGCCGCTGCGCCGGCTTCGCAGTCCAAGGCTGGCGTGGCCATGCCCGCTGCGGCCAAGCTCATGGCCGACAACGGCATGGCGCCGGGCTCCGTCGGTGGCACGGGCAAGGACGGTCGCGTGACCAAGGGCGACGTGCTCGCCGCTGCCGCGGCGCCCAAGGTCGCAGCACCTGCGCCCGTGGCCATTCCCACCGGGGCGCCAACCAAGGTGCTGCCGCAGGTGGCGGTGGTCGCTCCTGATCTGGGCGACCGCCCTGAAGAGCGCGTGCCGATGACGCGTCTGCGCGCCCGCGTCGCCGAGCGCCTGCTGCAATCGCAGTCGACCAACGCCATCCTGACCACCTTCAACGAAATCAACATGGCCCCGGTCATGGACATGCGCAAACGCATGCAGGAGCGTTTCGAGAAGGAGCACGGCGTGAAGCTGGGCTTCATGAGCTTCTTCGTCAAGGCCGCCGTGCATGCCCTGAAGAAGTTCCCGGTGCTCAACGCATCGGTGGACGGCAACGACATCGTCTACCACGGCTACTTCGACATCGGCATCGCCGTGGGTTCGCCGCGTGGCCTGGTGGTGCCGATCCTGCGCAACGCCGACCAGATGAGCTTCGCGGACATCGAGAAGAAGATTGCCGAATTCGGCCAGAAAGCCAAGGAAGGCAAGCTGAGCATCGACGACATGACCGGTGGCACCTTCTCCATTTCCAATGGCGGCACCTTCGGTTCGATGATGTCCACCCCGATCATCAACCCGCCCCAGTCGGCCATCCTGGGCGTGCACGCCACCAAGGACCGTGCGATGGTGGAAAACGGCCAGGTCGTGGTGCGCCCGATGAACTACTTCGCCATGTCCTACGACCACCGCATCATCGACGGCCGCGAAGCCGTGCTGGGCCTGGTGGCAATGAAGGAAGCGCTGGAAGATCCGGCCCGCCTGTTGTTCGACATCTGAAGCCACAAGGGTGCGCACCATGTCGCTGGCAGATGAACTCTTGAAGCTGGAGCAGCTGCGTGAGCGCGGCAGCCTGACCACAGATGAGTTTGAACGGGCCAAGGCCCGCCTGCTGGGGACGGGTGCGGTGCCCGTGGTGTCGCCCACCTGGGCGCAGTCGATCAACCGTTTGCGCCGATCGCGCACGGACAAATGGCTGGCCGGTGTGTGCGGTGGGCTGGCCAACGCCACCGGCCTGGACGCCTGGGCCTGGCGCCTGCTGCTGGCCGTGCTGTTTTTCGCAGGAGGTACGGGCCTGGTGCTCTACATCCTGCTCTGGATTTTTGTGCCCGCCGAGTGAGGCGTGCAGCAACCCGAGAGTTTCAACATGTCTCAATCATTTGATGTCGTCGTCATCGGCGCCGGCCCCGGCGGCTACATCGCCGCCATTCGTGCTGCCCAGCTGGGCTTCAAGGTCGCGTGTATCGACGAATGGAAAAACGCGGCCGGTGGCCCGGCGCCGGGCGGCACCTGCACCAATGTGGGTTGCATCCCGTCCAAGGCCCTGCTGCAGTCCAGCGAGCACTTTGACCATGCGAACCATCACTTCGCAGACCACGGCATCAGCACCGGCCAGGTGACGATGGACGTGGCCAAGATGATCGGTCGCAAAGACACGGTCGTGAAGCAGAACAACGACGGCATTCTGTACCTGTTCAAGAAGAACAAGGTCACGTTTTTCCACGGTCGTGGCGCTTTCGCCAAGGCGGTGGATGGCGGCTACGAAGTCCAGGTCAGCGGTGCCAAGGAAGAGACGCTCACCGGCAAGCAGGTCATCATCGCCACCGGCTCCAACGCCCGTGCACTCCCCGGCGTGCCGTTCGATGAGGAAACCGTGCTGTCCAATGACGGCGCCCTGCGCATTGGCGCCGTGCCCAAGAAGATGGTGCTGATCGGCTCGGGCGTGATCGGACTGGAGATGGGTTCGGTGTGGCGTCGCCTGGGTACTGACGTCACCATTCTCGAAGGCCTGCCGACCTTCCTGGGCGCGGTGGACGAGCAGATCGCCAAGGAAGCCAAGAAGGCTTTTGACAAGCAGGGCCTGAAGATCGAACTGGGCGTGAAGGTGGGCGAGGTCAAGACCGACAAGAAAGGCAAAGAGACGCAAGTCAGCGTGGCCTACACCAACGCCAAGGGCGAAGCCGTGACGCTGGAAGCGGACAAGCTGATCGTGTCCATCGGCCGCGTACCCAACACCATCGGCCTGAACGCCGAAGCGGTGGGTCTGCAGTTGGACGAGCGCGGCGCCATTGTCGTGGACGGCGACTGCAAAACCAACCTGCCAGGCGTCTGGGCGGTGGGCGACGTGGTGCGCGGCCCCATGCTGGCGCACAAGGCGGAAGAGGAGGGCGTGGCCGTGGCCGAGCGCATCGCCGGCCAGCACGGACACGTCAACTTCAACACCATTCCCTGGGTCATCTACACCAGCCCCGAGATCGCCTGGGTCGGCCGCACCGAGCAGCAGCTCAAGGCCGATGGCGTGGCTTACAAGGCGGGCACGTTCCCGTTCCTGGCCAACGGCCGTGCGCGTGCGCTGGGCGACACCACCGGTATGGTCAAGTTCCTGGCCGACGCCAAGACGGACGAGATCCTGGGCGTGCACATCGTCGGCCCGATGGCGTCCGAGCTGATCGCCGAGGCGGTCGTGGCGATGGAGTTCAAGGCCAGTGCCGAAGACATCGCGCGCATCTGCCATGCGCACCCGTCGCTGTCGGAGGCCACGAAGGAAGCGGCGCTGGCGGTCGACAAGCGCACGCTGAACTTCTGATCCGTGCCGCGCTGCGGCGCGGCCAGCAGCCACCCTTTTGCAAGGGGCAGACCCTGCGGCCCGGCACGACCGGTCCCGCGGGGTTTTTGCTTGTATGGCATGCTGCCCTGAAACAAGACGTCAACAGGTTCACATGTCCGTACAGGCCACTTACGAGGCTGCGCTCAAGGAGCGCGGCTACACCACCGACCCGGCCCAGCAGCGCGCCATTGCCGCGCTGGAGCGCTGTGCCACCGAATGGGCTGCCTACAAGCAGAAGCGCTCCAACGCCTTGAAGAAACTCTTTATCAAGCCGGAGATTCCCCGCGGGGTCTACATGTTCGGCGGGGTGGGTCGGGGCAAGAGCTTTCTCATGGACTGCTTTTTCAATGCGGTGCCCATCAAGCGCAAGACGCGCCTGCACTTCCACGAGTTCATGCGCGAGGTGCACCGCGAACTGCGCGAACTCCAGGGCACGGTGAATCCGCTTGATGAACTGGGCGCGCGCATGGCCAGGCGCTACAAACTCATCTGCTTCGACGAGTTCCATGTGGCCGATGTGACCGACGCGATGATCCTGCACCGCCTGTTGGACGCACTGTTCAAGGCTGGCGTCGGATTCGTGACGACCTCCAACTTCCATCCCGATGGCCTCTACCCCGACGGCTTGCACCGCGACCGCATCCTCCCGGCCATCGAACTGCTGAAGCAGCGGCTGGAGGTGATCAACGTCGACAACGGCACCGATTACCGGCAGCGCACGCTCAACCACATCGAGCTGTACCACTGCCCGCTGGGCGCGCAGGCTGATGCCGCCATGGAAGCCGCCTTCGCCCAGTTGGCCGAGATGGGTGACCAGGAGCCCGTGATGCGAATCGAGTCGCGCGAGATCAAGGCGGTGCGGCGTGCGGGTGGCGTGATCTGGTTCGACTTCCGCACGCTGTGCGGGGGTCCACGTTCACAGAACGACTACCTGGAAATTGCCACGCAGTACCACACGGTGCTGCTTTCCAACGTGCCGCAGATGCAGGTACGGCAGGCCTCGGAGGCGCGGCGTTTCACCTGGCTGATCGACGTGCTGTACGACCGGCGCGTCAAGCTGGTGATGTCGGCCGCCGTTCCGCCGGAAGAGCTCTACGTGGAAGGCCCCATGTCGCACGAGTTCCCGCGCACGGTGTCGCGGCTGGGCGAGATGCAGTCGGCGGAATTCATCGCGCTGGAGCATCGGCTGGTGGACACGGGCCTGACCTGACACTCAATGCGGCGGGCTGGTCGGCGCAGGGACGGTCAGTCCAGCGGTTCCAGCTTCACGACCGAAATCGAGAGGTTGTCGCCCCTTCCCCTGGCCCGAGAGCGCGCCTTCTGGATGAGAAACTCGCAGGCCTCCCGGGGGGACAGCATGGCGATCGTGCTGGAGAGCTCTTCTGGCGTGAAGTAGTGCCAGACACCGTCGCTGCACGCCATCAGGGCGTCGCCGGGCGTGAGCTGGGGGATCACATGGTGGTCAATCGGTGGGTCGTTGTCGGTGCCCAGGCAGCCCATGAGGATGTTGGAGTGCGGATGGTCCTGCGCTTCCTCCTCCGTGAGCTCGCCCTGGTTCACCAGGGTCTGCACATAGGAATGGTCCATCGTGCGGAACACCATCTTCCCGTGGCGGAAATGGTAGATGCGCGAATCGCCAGCGTGCACCCAGTGGCTGTCAGCGTCCGGGTTGATGAGAAAGGCGGCAATGGTGCTGTGGGGTTCCTGCTCGGCCGAAACGGCGGTGAGCTTGATCACCAGATGTGCTTCCTCCACGATCTGGCGCAGCAGCGACGGACCGTCGTCGGTGTCGGGATCGTAGCGTTCGAACAGTTGCCGCGCGGTCAACATCACCTGATCGGACGCCTTGCGCCCCCCGCTGCGGCCACCCATGCCGTCCGCCACCACCGTGAGGAGGCAGCCAGGATGTCGCGGGTGGGTCAGCAGACACACCTGGTCTTGCTGGTAGTCGCGATCGCCCCGGTGGATGCCGGTCGACGCCTGGATACGGTAGCCTTTGAACATGGACAAATTGTCGGGCATTGAAGCCGCGAGCCGTGACGGCTTTGGTAACTATTTATGGCTACTTTGACCCGGCGCTGAAAGAAAGTGGTCCCGGTGTCCTGCCACGGACGGCACCCTCGCCACCTGCGCCGAGGGGTGCACGGCCACAGGACCGAGGGGTGATCACTGACAGGGCGGGCCTCTTACCGACCGCCGGCGTTCAAGTGTACGCACGAGCGGCGGGCCGGCATGCGGCGATGCAGGCGGGAGGCTGGGGGCCGGCCCGTCAGAGGAGGCGTCCGCTGAAGGGTGCCACTGTCACCGGCCGGGCTGCACGCCCCGATCACCAGAGCTTCCACCACGGGTCGTTCGAGCGCCTGAAACCCTGGGTCAGGAACGTGCTGTTCGGGTAGCTCGCCAGCATCACGCGCCGGGCATCGTCGCGCAAGGTCGTCATGCCCAGTGCGTCGTACGATTGCACCAGAATGAAGAGCGCTTCTTCCAGGGCCGGCGCATCGGTGTAGTCGGTGAGGGCGGTCTGCGCGCGCGAGATGGCAGCGAGGTGGGCTCCCCGGCTGTGGTAGTACCGGGCGACATGGACCTCGTACTGCGCCAGCGAATTGACGATGTAGGTCATGCGGTCGCGGGCGTCCGGGCTATAGCGCGAATCCGGGAAGCGTGTCACCAGTTCGCGGAACGCTTCGAACGATTCCTTGGCGGCCTTCTGGTCGCGCTCCGACAGATCCTGGCGCGACAGCGAGCCGAACAAGCCCAGGTTGTCGTTGAAGCTGGCCAGCCCCTTCAGGTAGATCGCGTAGTCCATTGCCGGACTCGCCGGGTGCAGGCGCGTGAAGCGGTCGAGGGCCGCCAGCGCCTGGGCGGGTTCCCCAGCCTTGTAGTGGGTATAGGCCTTGTCGAGCTGCGCCTGCTGGGCCAGGGGGGTGCCTGCGGCGCGACCTTCGAGTTTCTCGTACAGGGTGATGGCCTTCTCGAAGTTACCGGCGTCGCGCTCGTCCCGCGCTTCGCTGTACAGCTTGTTCGGGCTCCAGCCCGCCGTGTTGTCGACCGGCGTGCTGCTGCACCCCTGGAGCACGACCGTGGCGGCGGCCACGCACAGTGACACAGCAGATAATCTGGACAGAAGCATCACTCGCATACCTTTTTCAACGGACTCACCAGGTTTTGGCTACTGAAATTATATCGACGGGCATTCGGGAGACGGAGTTCCCGGGGGACCCTCTGTCTGACGGCGGCGGGACCGCTGACGAGGGCTTGCTCGACGTCGAAACCCGGGTGTGCGAGGTGCCCGCAGCGATGCACGGCTGGCGGGTGGACCGCGCGCTGGCCGCCCTGATCCCCGGGTTTTCTCGCTCGTATCTGCAGCAGCTCATGGCCGACGGCGCGGTGCAGGTGCGCGAGGTTGAGGTCCGCAAACCGGCTGCCCGCATCGCGGCAGGTGACCGCCTGCAGGTGGAGCTGCGCCCGACCCAGCAGGCCCAGGCATTCGTGGCGCAGCCCATGGCACTGGACGTGGTGTACGAAGACGCGCATCTCCTGGTGCTCAACAAGCCCGCCGGTCTGGTGGTGCACCCGGCAGCGGGCAACTGGAGCGGCACCCTGCTCAACGGCCTCCTTGCGCACCATGCAGCCGCCGCCAGCCTGCCGCGTGCGGGCATCGTGCACCGGCTGGACAAGGACACCTCGGGCCTGATGCTGGTGGGGAAAAGCCGGCAGGCCGTCGAGGCACTCATCCGCGCCATCGCCGCGCGGGACGTGCAGCGGCAGTACCTGGCGCTGGGTCACGGGGCCTGGACCGGTCCCCCCGAGCGCCTGGTGGACCAACCCATCGGACGCGACACCCACAACCGGTTGCGCATGGCGGTGATCCGCCCGGACGCCACCGGTGGCAAAAGCGCGCAGACCACCGTCACCCTGCTGGACAGCTCGCTGACCGGTTGCCTGGTGACGTGCAAGCTGCACACCGGTCGCACGCACCAGATCCGGGTGCACATGGGCTGGCTGGGGCACCCGCTGGTGGGCGATACCTTGTACGGCGGGCGGGTCTTGTGGGGCATGGGGCGCCAGGCATTGCATGCGGCGCGCCTGCGCCTGCTCCACCCGGTGTCCGGGCAGGCACTCGACTTCCGTGCGGAGCCACCCGCCGATCTCCTGCAGGCCCTGGAGGAAAGCGGTCTCCGGTACAATGGCGCTTCTTTGGGGTAATCCCACGCGCGCCTGCAGACAGGTCCGCCCCGGCACACAGGTCCCCAGCGCGCCTTTGCCCCACCTGAATCGCCCGCTCACGAGCCGCCTCTGGCGGTGCCCGCCCTCACAGCTGCTCACCGGCGGCGTTTTTTGACCGGCGCGCCAGTTCCTATTGCTACCCGTCACGCCTTTCGCCTGACGCCGTTCACCGACGCAAGCCCAACATGAACACCGCGGAGGCCAAGCGGGTCCTGGAGACCGCCCTGATCTGCACGCCAGAGCCGCTGACCCTGCGGGACTTGGGCGTGCTCTTCGACATGGCACTGTCGCCCGACACCCTGAAAACCCTGCTGTCCGATTTGCAGCTGGAGTGGTCAGGGCGTGGCGTTGAGCTGGTGCGGGTCGCCTCCGGCTGGCGTTTCCAGAGCCGGCCCGACATGCGCCATTACTTGGACCGCCTGCACCCCGAGAAGCCGCCGCGCTACACGCGCGCCACCATGGAAACGCTGGCCATCATTGCCTATCGCCAGCCCGTGACGCGCGGTGACATGGAAGACATCCGCGGCGTGACCATCAACTCGCTCATCATCAAGCAGCTCGAAGACCGCGGCTGGGTCGAGGTGATCGGCCACCGCGAAACCGTGGGCCGTCCGGCCCTGTTTGCCACCACGCGCCAATTCCTCGACGATCTGGGTCTTGCCTCGCTCGACCAGTTGCCGCCACTGGATGGCAGTGAAATCCAGGCGTCGGCGCTGGGTCGGCTGGATTTTGACGCTCTTTCGGCCAGCCTTCCGCCAGACGCGGCCCCATCCCAACCTTCTCAGCCCTCGGTGGCTGGCTCTCTCCCGACAGGAACACCATGAACCCGGCGCAAGCTCCTTCTTCTCCAGACGAAATCCCCCCCGGGGGCGATCCTGCCGGTTCTCCTGCACCGGAGTCGCCAGCTGGGCCGTCCCCTTCCGATGCCTCCTCGGCGCGTGGCCAGTCCAGATCGCCCGCCCAGCCTGATGCAGACACCGCCCCCACGTCGCAAGGGCTGAACTTTGACGATGTCATCAGCGGCGCCTTCGATGCCGAGCAGGAGCAGGCTCAGGACGCGCCGCTGCCGACCAAGCGGGTGCTGGCGCCCGAGGCCGAGTCGCCCAAGCTGCACAAGGTGCTGGCCCAGGCCGGCATGGGTTCGCGGCTGGAGATGGAAAAGCTCATTCTCGAAGGCCGCATCTCGGTCAACGGCGAGCCGGCTCACGTTGGCCAGCGCATCCAGCTGGGCGATGTCATCAAGGTGAACGGGAAGCCCGTACGGGTGCGCATGACCCCGCCACCACCGCGGGTGCTGGCGTATCACAAGCCCGCCGGTGAGGTGGTGTCGCACGACGATCCGCAGAACCGGCCCTCCGTGTTCCGCCGCCTGCCGCGCCTGTACCAGAGCAAGTGGCAGTCGGTCGGTCGCCTGGACCTGAACACCGAAGGTTTGCTGCTGCTCACCGATTCGGGCGAGCTGGCCAACCGCCTGATGCACCCCCGTTTCGGCCTGCAGCGCGAATACGCGGTGCGGGTGCTCGGCGCCCTGTCGAACGAAGAGAAGCAGCGCCTGCTCGATGGCGTGCGCCTGGACGACGGCATGGCGCAATTCGCCAGCATCGAAGACGGCGGCGGCGAGGGCGCCAACTGCTGGTACCGCGTGACGATCGGCGAAGGGCGCAACCGCGAAGTGCGCCGCATGTTCGAAGCCGTTGGCCACGCGGTGAGCCGTCTCATCCGCATCCGCTATGGCGCCATGATGCTGCCACGGGGTCTGAAGCGGGGCGTCTGGGTCGAGCTGGACCAGCAGGACATCGGTCGCCTCACCGCTGCGGCCGGCATGCCCGCCGCGGCCGAGCGCGCGGACCGGGGCGCTGCCCGTCCCGGTGGCCGGCACCCGGCGGCCCGCGGCAAACAGGCGCCCAAGACGGGTGGGCGCAACTATGGCAACCCCGCGGGAAGCCGTGGGGAAGCCCCAGCCGTGCGCCGCAGCAGCATGTTCGCCACGCCCGTGGCGGACACCGGCAAGGGTCGCGGCGGCAAAGGACAGGGGGCGGGTGCTTCTCAGCCCGATCCGCTCAAGACCTCCTTTGGCTACATCGGCCAGGACGCGCTGAAGCGCCGCCGGGAGGAAGACGCCAGCCGGCCGACGGGCAATCGCCGCCGCGGTGGAGGCGGGCGTTCGGGCTCTCGCTGACGGGTCGGCAAAGCCTGTGGCACTGTAGAATCGCGGGCTTTGCGGTCAGCTGCAAGAAGCCTTTCATTGATCCATAAAACCAAGGAATACCATGGCCATCGAACGCACCCTTTCCATCATCAAGCCTGACGCCGTTGCCAAGAACGTCATTGGCCAGATCTACGCCCGTTTTGAAGCCGCCGGCCTGAAGGTCGTCGCTGCCCGCATGGCCCACCTGTCGCGTGGCGAAGCCGAAGCGTTTTATGCCGTGCACAAAGAGCGTCCTTTCTTCAAGGACCTGGTCGATTTCATGATCTCCGGCCCCGTGATGATCCAGGCTCTCGAAGGTGAAGGCGCCATCGCCAAGAACCGCGACCTGATGGGCGCCACCGATCCCAAGAAGGCTGCTGCCGGCACGATCCGCGCCGACTTCGCCGACAGCATCGACGCCAACGCCGTGCACGGCTCCGACGCGCCTGAGACGGCCGCTGTCGAAATCGCGTTCTTCTTCGCCGGCATGAACGTTTACTCGCGTTGATGACGGCAACCGCTCCCCGCTGCACCCATCCGGCGACCCTGGTGGCGCCTGTGCGGCAGGAGCGGTCCGACAAGAGGCCTCTTCCATGACGACGGTCAACCTGCTCGATTTCGACCTCGACAGCCTGGCCGCGTTCTGCGAGCAGCTGGGGGAGAAGCGCTTTCGCGCCGTCCAGCTGTTTCGCTGGATTCATCAGAAAGGTGCATCCCGTTTCGACGAGATGACCGACCTCGCGCGCAGCCTGCGCGAGAAGCTGCCATCGGTCTGCCATGTGGCCGCCTTGCCCGTGCTTTCGCGGCAGGACTCGACTGACGGCACCATCAAGTGGCTGTTTGACGTCGGCGGCGGCAACGCCGTCGAAACCGTTTTCATTCCCGAGGAAGACCGCGGCACCCTGTGCATTTCCTCGCAGGCCGGCTGCGCGGTGGGTTGCCGTTTCTGTTCCACGGGTCACCAGGGTTTCTCGCGCAACCTCAGCACGGCTGAGATCCTCGCGCAGCTCTGGCACGCCGAATTCTTCCTGCGCCGTCACCTGGGCAAAACCGAGCGCGTGATCACCAACGTGGTGATGATGGGCATGGGCGAGCCGCTGCAGAACTACACCGCCTTGGTGCCCGCCCTGCGCGTCATGCTGGATGACCACGGCTATGGCCTGTCGCGCCGGCGGGTCACCGTGTCCACCTCGGGCGTGGTGCCGATGATCGACCGCCTGGCCAGCGATGTGCCCGTGGCACTCGCGGTGTCGCTGCACGCGCCCAACGACGCGCTGCGCGATGTGCTGGTGCCGCTGAACCGCAAATACCCGATCGCCGAACTGCTCGACGCCTGTCTGCGCTACCTGCCGGCCGCGCCACGCGACTTCATCACCTTTGAATACTGCATGCTCGACGGCGTGAACGACCAGCCGACGCATGCGCGTGAACTCTTGCACCTGCTGAAGACACACGGCGGGCGCGGCGTGCCCTGCAAGGTGAACCTGATCCCGTTCAACCCGTTCCCCGACTCGGGCCTGAAGTGCTCGCCCCGTTCCGTGGTGCTGCAGTTCGGCAAGATCCTCAACGAGGGCGGCCTGGTCACCACCGTGCGCAAGACGCGCGGTGACGACATCGACGCCGCCTGCGGCCAGCTGGCGGGAGACGTGCTGGACCGCACCGATGCCGCGCGCCGTCTGGCGCAGCGCCGCACGGTGGTCGAGCAGCCCATCCGCTTCGTTTCCTCCACCGGGAATCAACAGCCATGACGCATGCGTTTTCCGCCCGTTCGTCCAGCCGCGTCTTCCACGCCAGCACCGCCGGCGCCCAACGCTGGACGGCACTGCTGGTGCTCTCGCTGCTGACCTGGCTGCTGCTCGGTGGCTGCGCTGCGGGTGCGGGCGGCGCCGGCCTGGGGGGGGGCTCGGCTGAGCCCATGACCGAATCGGACGAGCCAGAGGCGCGCAAACGCGCCCGCATCCGGCTGGAGCTGGCGTCGGGTTACTTCGAACAGGGACAGACCACCGTGGCCCTGGACGAAATCAAGCAAGCGCTGGTTGCGGACCCGACTTATGTGCCAGCCCATGTGCTGCGCGGCCTGGTCTACATGCAGCTCAACAACAACCGCCTGGCCGAGGAGAGCTTTCAGCGCGCGTTGCAACTCAACCCGCGCGACCCTGACGCGCTGCACAACTATGGCTGGTTCTCGTGCCAGCTCGGGCGCCACCGCGAGGCGGTGGACCTGTTCACCCGTGCCCTGGCCAACCCGGTGTATGGCGGGCAGGCCAAGAGCCTGATGGCCAAGGGCATCTGCCAGGTGCGCATGGGTCAGTTTGCCGAAGCCGAGGGCAGCTTTGCCCGATCCTACGAAATCGATGCCGGCAATCCGATCACCGGTTACAACCTGGCGGCGCTGCTGTTCCGTCGAGGTGACGATTCGCGCGCCCAGTTTTATATCCGCCGCCTGAACAATTCGGAGCTGGCCAACGCCGAGACGCTGTGGCTGGGTATCAAGGTCGAGCGCCGTCTGCGCAACCTGGAGCCCATGGGTCAGCTGGCCCAGCAGCTGGGTCGGCGTTATCCCCAGTCCCGGGAGTGGGCGGCTTACCAGCGTGGAGCGTTTGATGAGTGATCTATCCATGCAAGGCAGCACCAACACCCCGTCCCCCGCCGAGAACGCGTGGGAAAGCCCCTGGTTGCTCACGCAGGCGCGCGAAGCAGCCGGGCTCCACATCGCGGCGCTCGCGGCCGCACTGAAGGTACCGGTCAGAAAACTGGAGGCCCTGGAGGCGGGACGTTACGACGAACTGCCCGACCTGACCTTTGCCCGCGGTCTCGCGTCCAGCGCCTGCCGCCACCTGCGCGTGGACCCGGCGCCGGTGCTGGAGCAGATTCCACCGGCCGTGACGCCCCAGCTGGGCGGATCGGCGCTGGCAATCAATGCCCCGTTCAAACCGGTGGCGGTGTCGGGCCCTGCGAACCCGGTGGGCTGGCTGTCGCGCCCGGCGGTGCTGGTGGCGATCGCGCTCATGCTGGGCGCGTTGGTGCTGATGTTCCTGCCGCAGATGGTGGCGCAGGAACCGTCCGCTGCCGTACCGTCCACCTCCACCACGGTGCTGTCGGCGCCGGTGCCAGAGCCTGTCAACACTCCGGCGCCGGCCGAAACCGTTGCCCCCGACGGGATACCGTCGGCCGAGGTGGGTGCGCCCGTGCCCACCGTGGCGCTGGCAGATGTGCCCCAGCCGCCGACCGCAGTGGGGGGTGGTCTGCTGCGCATCCGCGCCACCGGCGACTCCTGGGTGCAGGTGGCCGACGGTACAGGCACGGTCTTGCTCCAGCGTGTGCTCAAGGCCGGGGACGAGGTCGACTTTTCCACCGCGCCGCCGTACGCTGTGGTGCTGGGCCGTGTGGAGGCCGCCGAGGTCACGGTGCGCGGCCAGCGCTTCGACGCCACCCCCTTTGCCCGCAACAGCGTGGCCCGCTTCGAGGTGAAATGAGCATGGCACCCGAACTCCAGAACCCGACCGCGCTGACGCCCTGCGCGGCTGAGCAGCCGATTCCGCTGACGCAGGTCCGGGCCCGCCACACCCGCCAGTGCGTCGTGGCCTGGGGCAGCCACCGTGTCACGGTGGGCGGTGACGCCCCGGTGCGGGTGCAGTCGATGACGAACACCGACACGGCCGACGCCGTGGGCACCGCAATCCAGGTCAAGGAGCTGGCCCTGGCCGGCTCCGAACTGGTGCGCATCACGGTGAACAACGACGAGGCCGCCAAGGCCGTGCCGTACATCCGCGAGCAGCTCGACCGCATGGGCGTGAATGTGCCGCTGATCGGCGACTTCCACTACAACGGCCACCGCCTGCTCACCGACCACCCAGCCTGTGCCGAGGCCTTGTCCAAGTACCGCATCAACCCCGGTAACGTGGGCCGCGGCGACAAGGGTGACCGCCAGTTTGCCCAGATGGTCGAGATCGCCGCCCGCCTGGGCAAGGCAGTTCGCATCGGCGTGAACTGGGGCAGCCTGGACCAGGACCTGCTGGCCCGGCTGATGGACCAGAATGCCAATCGCGCCAAGCCCTGGGACGCGCGGCAGGTGATGTACGAGGCGCTCATCACCTCCGCGCTGGATTCGGCGGCCAAGGCCGAGGCCATCGGCCTCGATGGCAACCAGATCACCCTGTCGTGCAAGGTCAGCGGCGTGCAGGACCTGATCGCGGTTTATCAGGAACTCAGCCGTCGCACCGACCATGTGCTGCACCTGGGCCTGACGGAGGCCGGCATGGGCACCAAGGGTGCCGTGGCGTCCGCGGCGGCGCTGTCGGTGCTGCTCCAGCAGGGCATTGGCGACACCATCCGCGTGTCGCTCACGCCCCAGCCGGGCGAGTCGCGTACACAGGAAGTGGTGATCGCGCTGGAGATCCTGCAAGCCCTGGGCATGCGGGCATTCGTGCCCAGCGTGACCGCCTGCCCCGGTTGTGGCCGCACCACCAGCACCACCTTCCAGGAACTGGCCAAGCAGATCGACGATTTCCTGCGCGGCTCCATGCCGGTGTGGCGCGCATGTTATCCGGGCGTGGAAAACATGAAGCTCGCGGTGATGGGCTGCATCGTCAACGGGCCCGGCGAGAGCAAACACGCCGACATCGGCATCAGCCTGCCCGGCACCGGCGAGGCACCCGCGGCTCCGGTCTACATCGATGGCGAAAAGGCCATGACCCTGCGCGGCGACGGTATCGCCCGTGAGTTCCAGCAGATCGTCGAGCAGTACATCGAGAAGCGCTACGGCAGCGCTGCCTGAGTTTCCGTTTCCCACGCCCGTAAGCGGGCGCTGTGGTCGCCCTGGCGGCAGACCCCGAATTTCCAATACGCAAGCACCATGGCTGAAAAACTGACCGCCGTCAAAGGCATGAACGACATTGCGCCCCCCGTTTCGGCGCACTGGGAATGGCTGGAGCAGACGCTGCGCACGCTGATGCAGCGCTACGGCTACCGCAACATCCGCACCCCCATCGTGGAGCCGACCGCGCTGTTCATCCGCGGCCTGGGTGAAGTCACCGACATCGTCGAGAAGGAGATGTACTCCTTTGAAGACCGGCTGAACGGTGAGCAGCTGACGCTGCGCCCGGAGAACACCGCGGGCGTGGTGCGAGCGGCGCTGGAGCATTCGATGCTGTACGACGGCGGCAAGCGCCTGTACTACATGGGCCCCATGTTCCGGCACGAGCGCCCGCAGCGCGGTCGTTACCGGCAGTTCCACCAGTTTGGCGCCGAGGCCCTGGGCTTCGCGGGGCCAGACGTGGACGCCGAGTTGATCGTGCTGGCCTGCGACCTCTGGGCCGAACTCGGCCTTACCGGCATCGAACTGGAGATCAACAGCCTGGGGCAGCCGGCCGAGCGCCTCGCCCACCGCCAGGCCCTGATCGCCTACCTGGAGCAGCACGCCGCCGTGCTCGACGAAGACGCCCGCCGCCGCCTGCACAGCAACCCGCTGCGCATCCTGGACACCAAGAACCCTGCCATGCAGGACGTGGTCAACGGTGCCCCCCGTCTGATGGACCACCTGGGTGCGGAGTCCCTGGATCACTTCAACCGCCTGCGCGGCCTGCTCGATGCACATGGCATCACCTACCGCATCAACCCCCGCCTGGTGCGGGGCATGGACTACTACAACCTCAGCGTGTTCGAGTTCGTCACCACGCAGCTGGGCTCGCAGGGCACGGTCTGTGCAGGTGGGCGCTACGACGGACTGTTCGAGCAGGTGGGTGGCAAGCTGGCGCCCGCGGTGGGCTGGGCGCTGGGCATGGAACGCATCCTAGAACTGCTGAAAGAGCAGGGTCTGCTGCCGGCCCAGCCCGCACCCGACGCCTACGCCGTGGTGACCGATGCGGCCAGCGTGCCGCGCGTGATGCCTGTGCTGCGCCTGCTGCGCCAGCAGGGCGTTGCCGTGCAGATGCACGCCGGGGGAGCAGAGGGCATGGGCAGCATGAAGTCGCAGTTCAAGAAAGCCGACGCCAGCGGCGCCCGGTTTGCCCTGATCTTCGGGGCCGATGAGCTGGAGCAGGGCACAGTGGCGGTCAAGCCGCTGCGCGGCCCGCGTCCGGGTGACAACGGGGCGATGGAAGCACCCGCCCAGGTCCTGCGTTCGCTCACCGAGGTGGCTCTGTGGGCGCCGAGCCTGCGCAGCGCCTGAGCGGCTGCGCCCCTGGTGGCACGCGCCTACAATCCCAGCTTACTTAGCGACAACGATCCATGGCCAAACATCTCGACCTCGAAGAGCAGGAACAGCTCGACCAGATCAAACACTTCTGGAACCAGTACGGCAACCTCATCACCTGGGTGCTGATCGCGGTCTTCGGCAGCGTGGCGGCCTGGAACGGCTGGAACTATTGGCAGCGCAGCCAGGCCGTGAAAGCCGCCGCTCTGTACGATGAGATCGAGCGCGCCGCTGTGGCGCGCGATGCCGACCGCATCGAGCGGGCCCTGGCCGACATGAAGGACCGCTTTGGCGGCACCACCTTCGCGGCACAGGGCGCCTTGCTCGCCAGCAAGACCTTGTACGAGGCCGGCAAGGTGGACGGCTCGCGCGCCGCCCTGAGCTGGGTGGCCGACAAATCGTCCGACGAGTCTTACCGGGCGGTGGGCCGTCTGCGACTGGCCAGTCTGGACATCGAGGCGCAGTCCTACGACCAAGCCATGAAGACGCTGTCGGCTTCCGTGCCCAAGTCCTTCGAGCCGCTGGTGGCCGACCGCCGCGGCGACGTGCTCATGGCGCAAGGCAAGACCGACGACGCCAGGCAGCAGTACGAACTGGCCTGGCGCACCATGGGCGAGCGCGCCGAGTACCGGCAGCTGGTCGGCGTGAAGCTGGCGTCCCTCGGTGTCGACACCACGGCACTCCCCGCCATTGCCGAGGTGACGAAATGAGCGCCCGTGACGTTCTGCGAACGGTTCATCCCCGGGCCGGCAGCCGCGCAAGTCGCGCTTGGCTGGCTGGCGCGTCGCTGGCGGTAGCCCTGCTGGCAGCAGGCTGCTCATCGGGTCCGACCCGCCCCAAGCCGACCGATTTGCCGCCACCGGCGGCCCTGATCGGCACGCGGGTGGCCTGGACGGCTCAGGTCGGCGCCTCGTCTGCCACGCTGGCGCCGGTGGCCGCGGCCGGCCGGGTGTTCGTTGCCGGTACGTCGGGTACGGTGGCCGCCATCGATGCCGCCACGGGTCGCGACGTGTGGCGCCTGGCGCTCAACACACCGATTGCGGCCGGCGTGGGGTCCGATGGCCAGCGCGCCGCCGTGGTGACGCTGAACAACGATCTGGTGACCATGGCCGATGGCCGCGAGCTCTGGCGCGTGCGCCTGCCGGCCCGCTCGTTCACCGCCCCTCTGGTGGCGGGTGAGCGGGTTTTCGTGCTGACGGCGGACCGCACCGTGCGCGCCTTTGACGGCCAGACCGGCGCGCGACTCTGGGTGCAGTCGCGACCGGCCGAACCCCTGGTGCTGAGCCAGTCCGGCGCTCTGCTGGCCGTGGGCAACACGCTCGTGGCCGGGCTGTCCGGGCGGCTGGCGGGGCTGGATCCCAACAGCGGCGCCGTTCGTTGGGAGGCACCGGTGGCCACCGCGCGTGGCACCAACGAGATTGAGCGCTTGGTCGATGTGGTGGGCCCGGTCAGCCGGGTCGGCGACAGCGTTTGCGTGCGTGCTTATTCGGCCGCCGTGGGCTGTGTGGACGCGACGCGAGGAACGGTTGTGTGGACGCGCCCCGCGCAAGGTGTCACCGGTGTGCATGGCGACGATCGCCTGATGTTCTCGACCGAAGCCGATGGCCGCGTGTTCGCCTGGCAGCGGCCCAGCGGTGAGCGTGCCTGGGAAATGGACCGCCTCAAGCACCGCACGCTGAGCGCCCCGCTGGCGGTCGGTCGGGTGGTCGTGGTGGGCGACCACCTCGGCCAGGTGCACCTGCTCTCGCGCGAAGACGGCACTGAAATGACACGCCTGAGCGCCGACGGCTCGGCCATCTCGGCGGCCCCGATTCTCGCGGGCGATGCCATCGTGGTGCAGACCCGCAACGGCGGCGTCCATGCCTGGCGCCCGCAATAAACCCTTCAAGCGAACGACCCGAACCCTGTTTCGCCTGGTCCTGAACGAAAGCCTTTTTCCGTGAAACCCGTCATCGCCCTGGTGGGGCGCCCCAATGTGGGCAAGTCCACCCTGTTCAACCGCCTGACGAGTTCACGCGACGCCATCGTGGCCGACTTTGCCGGCCTCACCCGCGACCGCCATTACGGCAATGGCCGCCTGGGAACCCGCGAGTACATCGTGATCGACACCGGTGGCTTCGAGCCCGACGCCAGCGAGGGCATTTACCGCGAGATGGCGAAACAGACCCGCCAAGCGGTGGCCGAGTCCGATGTGGTGATCTTCGTGGTCGATGCCCGGGCCGGCATCAGCGCGCAGGACCACGAGATCGCGCAGTATTTGCGCCGTCTCGGCAAGCCCACCGTGCTGGTGGCCAACAAGGCCGAGGGCATGACCCAGGGTCTGCAACTGGTGGAGTTCTTTGAACTCGGCCTGGGCGAGGTGATGCCGGTGTCCGGCGCCCACGGGCAGGGCGTGCGCTCCATGCTGGAAAAAGCGCTGGAGAGCATTCCCGGTTTCTCGCTCGACGAGGAGGAGGAAGAGGTCGTCGAGACCGGTGTGGTGCGCCTGGCCGTGGCAGGCCGGCCTAATGTGGGCAAGTCCACCTTGATCAACGCCTGGCTGGGCGAGGAGCGTCTGGTGGCGTTCGACATGCCGGGCACCACGCGCGACGCGATCTCGGTGCCGTTCGAGCGCAACGGCCAGAAGTTCGAGCTGATCGACACCGCCGGCATCCGGCGCAAGGGCCGGGTGTTCGAAGCCATCGAGAAGTTTTCGGTGGTCAAGACCTTGCAGGCGATCGAGAACGCGCATGTCGTGCTGCTGCTGCTGGACGCCACGCAAGGCGTGACCGATCAGGACGCGCACATCGCCGGCTACATCCTGGAGAGTGGCCGCGCCGTGGTGCTGGCCATCAACAAATGGGATGCCGTGGACGCCTACCAGCGCGAGCAGATCGAGCGCCAGATTGAAACGCGGCTGGCCTTTTTGAAATTCGCTTCCCTGCACCTGATTTCAGCGCAGAAGCGCCAGGGTCTGGGCCCGGTCTGGAAGTCGATCACGCAGGCCCACGCATCGGCCACGCGCAAGATGTCCACTCCCATCCTCACGCGCCTGCTGATGGAGGCTGTCGCATTCCAGGCGCCGCAGCGTGGGGGCATGTTCCGTCCCAAGATGCGCTACGCCCACCAGGGTGGCATGAACCCGCCGGTGATCGTGATCCATGGCAATTCCCTGGAGCACGTGCCCGATTCTTACAAGCGCTTCCTGGAAGGGCGCTTCCGAAAAGCCTTTGATCTGGTCGGCACCCCACTGCGCATCGAGTTCAAGACATCGGCAAATCCGTTCAAGGAATAAGTTACACAGGCTGCAAGCTTTGGGTGTTCAGCCCTGTGGTATGGTGCACGTCCGATCAACTTTTCTTTGAACACGGAGCATATCGTGAGCAATAACAAAGGCCAGCTCTTGCAAGACCCTTTTCTGAACCAGCTGCGACGCGAGCATGTGCCCGTGTCGATTTACCTGGTCAACGGCATCAAACTGCAGGGTCAGATTGAATCATTCGACCAATACGTCGTGTTGCTGCGCAACACGGTGACGCAGATGGTCTACAAGCACGCGATTTCCACCATCGTCCCCGGTCGCCCCGTGCAGTTCTCGGCTGCAGGCGCTGACGAATCGGCCGCTTCCTGAGCCATTCACCGGGTCCAGGCCGCGGCGCTCCGTACCCTCCACGGAACACGCCGACGCACGACGGCCGGTCTACTGACTTGAATTCAACCGACACCACTGGCCGCGCCACCCCTTCTGTCATCCTGGTAGGGGTGGACTTTGGCCTACCCCATTTCGACGGCGATCTGCAAGAACTGGGTCTGCTCGCACAGACCGCGGGGTACACCGTGGCCGACCGCGTGAGCTGCAAGCGGCGGGCACCCGATCCCGCGCTGTTCGTGGGTTCCGGGAAGGCCGACGAGATCAAGATGCTGGCCGAGTCGACCGGGGCGGCGGAGGTGCTGTTCGATCAGTCGCTCAGCCCGGCCCAGCAGCGCAACCTCGAGCGGCACCTCGGCATTCCGGTCAACGACCGCACCTTGTTGATCCTGGAGATCTTTGCGCAGCGCGCGCGCAGCCACGAGGGCAAGCTGCAAGTGGAGCTGGCGCGCCTGCAATACCTCTCCACCCGCCTGGTCCGGCGCTGGTCGCATCTGGAGCGCCAGAGTGGTGGCATCGGCATGCGGGGCGGTCCGGGTGAGACCCAGATCGAACTTGATCGCCGCATGATCGGCGAGGCCATCAAGCGCACCAAAGAGCGGCTGGAAAAAGTGAAGAAGCAGCGGGCGACACAGCGGCGCCAGCGCGAGCGCCGCGACGCCTTCATGATTTCGCTGGTGGGTTACACCAACGCGGGCAAGTCCTCGCTGTTCAATGGCCTGGTGAAGGCACGCGCCTACGCGGCCGACCAGTTGTTTGCCACCCTGGACACCACCACACGCCAGCTGTACCTCGGGGAGGCGGGTCGCTCGGTCTCACTGTCGGACACAGTGGGGTTCATTCGGGACCTGCCACACGGACTGGTGGACGCGTTTGCGGCCACCCTTCAAGAAGCTGCTGATGCGGATCTTCTGCTGCATGTGGTGGATGCGTCGAATCCCTCACACCCCGAGCAGATTGCCTCGGTGATGGGCGTGTTGCGCGAAATCGGGGCCGATGCGGTGCCGCAGATCCTCGTGTTCAACAAGCTCGATGCCATGGATGCCGCTTCCACTCCGCAGTTGATGTCAGACCTGATGGAACTGGAGGGTGCCACCGTGCCTCGTATCTACGTCAGTGCGCAGACAGGGCAGGGACTGCCCGATTTGCGGGCGATGCTGGCTGAACGCGTGAAAGCCCGATTGGATGCCCAATCCCCCGACCATGAGGGGGCGTCCGACAAAGCCGACGACCGTGAGCCCTGATTGGGCACAATGACGTGGTAATTGATTCGAATAAAAGTTGGCTACACATGGATGTGAAAATGCATACACCGGGCGCTGATGGCAGCCGCCGCTTCTCTGCTCAACGGGGCTGGCGCGGCCTGCTGGGCGTGTTCAACCTCAACGACCCCCGCTGGGGCCGTGGCGATGACCAGCCCGGCGACCAGGGCACGCAGGACGACCGGCGGGACGACGAACCGCGTCAGCCGGTGCGCGACCAGCGACCCACGCGTCCGCAGGGACCGAACCAGGGACCGCCGGATCTGGACGAACTCTGGCGTGACTTCAACCGCAAGCTCGGCGGACTGCTGGGCGGTGGCGGGGGTGGACGTGGCAAAGGTGGCAATGGCCCGGGCGGTGGCATGCCCGGCTTCAACCCGAGTCCCAAGTCAACTGGCATCGGAGCCGGGCTCATCGGCGGCGTGGCGCTGCTGATCTGGCTGGGCACGGGCTTCTTCATCGTGCAGGAAGGTCAGCAGGCCGTCATCACCCAGTTCGGCAAGTACCACAGCTCGGTGGGCGCTGGTTTCAACTGGCGGCTGCCGTATCCGATCCAGCGCCATGAGACCGTGTTCGTGACACAGATCCGGTCGGTGGACGTGGGCCGCGACAACGTCGTGCCGGCCACCGGACTGCGCGATTCGGCCATGCTGACCGTTGACCAGAACATCGTCGAGATCAAGTTCGCGGTGCAGTACCGCTTGAACGACGCTCGCGCCTTCCTGTTTGAAAGCCGCGACCCGGATGCCTCCGTGGTCAAGGCGGCCGAGACCGCGGTGCGTGAAGTCATCGGCAAGATGCGCATGGACGCTGCCCTGGCCGAGGAGCGCGACCAGATCGCACCCCGCGTGCGGGTGTTGATGCAGACCATTCTGGACCGCTACCGCGTGGGCATCGAGGTCGTGGGCATCAACCTGCAGCAGGGTGGTGTGCGGCCGCCCGAGCAGGTCCAGGCCTCGTTTGACGATGTGCTGAAAGCGGGCCAGGAACGCGAGCGTGCCAAGAACGAAGCCGAGGCCTACGCCAACGACGTCGTGCCACGTGCCCGCGGTACCGCGTCGCGCCTGGTGGAGGAAGCCGAAGGCTACCGGGCTCGTATCGTGGCGCAGGCCGAAGGTGATGCGCAGCGCTTCCGCTCCGTGTTGACCGAGTACCAGAAAGCCCCGCAGGTGACGCGCGAGCGCATGTACACCGACGCCATGCAGGAGATCTACTCCAACGTCACGAAAGTGCTGGTGGACACCAAGGCGGGCTCGAACCTGCTGTACCTGCCGCTGGACAAGATCATGCAGATGAGCGGCACGGGCACCAGCGGCCCGGCGCCGGCGCAGTCCATGCCTTCCAGCAGCGCACCGTCTTCACCCGCCGGCATTCCGAACACCAATTCAGCGCGTTCGCGCGAGCGTGAGAGCCGCTGAGCGCGGCCATCACCCCTGGCGACAAGAGAGCAATCAAAATGAATAGACTGGGTTTCATTCTTACGTCGGTCGTGGTGGCGCTGGCCATCGCCAGCTCCATGCTGTTTGTGGTGGACCAGCGCCAGTTCGGCGTCGTGTTCCAGCTCGGGCAGATCAAGCAGGTGGTCACCGAGCCGGGCCTGAACTTCAAGCTGCCACCGCCGTTCCAGAACGTGTCGTACATCGACAAACGCCTGCTGACGCTGGAGAGCACCGACACCGAACCCACCCTCACGGCCGAAAAGCAGCGGGTGGTGATCGACTGGTATGTGCGCTGGCGCATCAGCGACCCGCAGGCCTACATCCGCAACGTGGGGGTGAACGAGCGAGCCGGCGCCCTGCAGCTGAACCGCGTGGTGCGCAACTCGTTCCAGGAAGAGGTCAACAAGCGGACCCTCAACGAACTGCTGTCCACGCGCCGCGAGCAACTGATGGCCGACGTCAAGCGCGAGGTGCTGGCTTCCGTGAGCAGCGCCGACAAGCCCTGGGGCATGGACGTCATCGACGTGCGGATCACGCGGGTGGACTATGCCGAAAGCATCACGGCGTCCGTCTATCAGCGGATGGAGGCCGAGCGCAAACGCGTGGCCAACGAACTGCGTTCGACCGGTTTTGCCGAAGGTGAAAAGATCCGCGCCGATGCCGACCGGCAGCGCGAGGTGATCGTCTCCGAAGCTTATCGCTCGGCTCAGCTCATCAAAGGTGAAGGCGACGCGCGAGCCGCCGCCGCCTTCAACGATGCCTTTGGCCGCGACCCCGGGTTCGCGCAGTTCTACCGCAGCCTGGATGCCTACAAGGCCAGTTTCGCCGGCAAGTCCGACGTGCTGGTGATCGACCCTTCGTCCGACTTCTTCCGCGCCATGCGCAGCAGCGCCACGACGCGCTGATCGCCGCAGCAAAGCCGCTCGTCTGCACGCGGGCAGGCTGCGCTGCCCACTCCGGAATGCCCGCTGCACGCGGGCATTTTGTCGCCCGCCTCCCTTGCTCGTGCGAGGTTCCGTGCGTGGCCTGAAACGGCCTCGGAACACCTGCACGCAGGACCTCGGTCGGGGGCTGGCGCCAGCCCGGTAAAATCACGTTTTTAACAGCACCTGAAAATGCCCATGTCTGCCTGGGTCCTCCCGGATCACATTGCCGATGTGCTGCCCTCCGAGGCGCGACACATCGAAGAACTCCGCCGGGGTTTGCTGGACACAGCGCGTGGCTATGGCTACGAGCTGGTCATGCCGCCGCTGCTGGAGCACCTGGAATCGCTGCTCACCGGCACGGGCGAAGCCCTTGACCTGCAGACCTTCAAACTCGTCGATCAACTCTCGGGTCGCACGCTGGGCTTGCGGGCCGACAGCACGCCACAGGTGGCGCGCATCGACGCGCACCTGCTCAACCGCCAGGGCGTGGCCCGCCTGAGCTACTGCGGCCCGGTGGTGCACACCCGCATCGACCGCCCGCTGGCCAGCCGCGAGCCGCTGCAGTTCGGCGCCGAGATTTACGGCCATGCCGGGCTCGAAGCCGACCTGGAGGTGATCGAGCTGGCCCAGGCCTGCCTGCGCAGTGCCGGTGTGGCCGGCCTGCTGCTGGACCTGGCCGATGTGCGGGTGATCGACGCCGTGCTGGCGCCGGTGGCCCTCACGGCCGCCCAGGTGTCGCGCATCCACGCGGCGCTGGACACCAAAGACGCCGCCGCCTTGACCGTGCTGGCCCGTGAGCTGCCCGAAGCCGTGGGTCGCGACCTGCTGGCCTTGCCCCGCCTGTTTGGCGACGTGGCGGTGCTGGACGAAGCACGTCGTGTGCTCAGCCCGTCCTCGACGCTGCACGCCGCACTCGACAACCTGCAGTGGCTGGCCGCTCAGGTGCGAGGGCTCAACGTGTCCATCGATCTGGCCGACCTGCGCGGCTATGCCTACTACACCGGCATGCGTTTCGCGCTTTTCGCATCGGGCTCGCACGGCCGCGAAGGGCAGGCCGTGGAACTGGCCCGCGGCGGTCGCTATGACGAGGTGGGGGCCATCTTCGGGCGCAAGCGTCCGGCCGTCGGTTTCAGTCTCGACCTGAAAGAGGTGGTGGCTGCGGTGGCGCCGCGCCCCCTGGTGGCGGCCATTCGCGCGCCCTGGGGCATGGACGCCAGCCTGCGGCAGGCCATTGCCGATCTGCGCCGGCAGGGGCACACCGTCGTGTGTGCCTTGCCCGGCCACGAACACGAAGTCGACGAATTCCTGTGCGACCGCGAACTGGTGCGTGACACCGGCTCTGCCAACGCATGGACAGTCCAGAACATTCAACCGGAAAACAGCAAATGATGAACAGCAGCAGCGCCGTCACTGGCCAGGTACAGGCAGGGCGCAACGTGGTGGTGGTTGGCACCCAGTGGGGTGACGAAGGCAAAGGCAAGCTGGTCGACTGGCTGACCGAGACCGCGCGCGGTGTGGTGCGCTTCCAGGGCGGCCACAACGCGGGTCACACGCTGGTGATCAATGGCGTGAAGACGGCGTTGCACCTCATTCCCAGCGGCATCATGCGCGCCGGCGTGAAGTGCTACATCGGCAACGGTGTGGTGCTCTCGGTGGGCAAGCTGTTCGAGGAAATTGCCGGCCTGGAGAAAGCCGGTGTCGAGGTGCGTTCGCGCCTGCGCGTGAGCGAGGCCTGCCCGCTGATCCTGCCGTTTCACGCCGCCGTGGATGTGGCCCGCGAGGCAGCCAAGGTGAAGGCCGGCACCGAGAAAATCGGCACCACCGGCCGCGGCATTGGTCCCGCCTACGAAGACAAGATCGCGCGCCGTGCGCTGCGCGTGCAGGACCTCAAGCACCCCGAGCGTTTCGCCACCAAGCTGCGCGAACTGCTGGACCTGCACAACCACTTGCTCACCACTTATCTGGGCTCGGCTTCCCTGCCGTGGGACGACAAGATCGCGGCCTACATGAAGGAGGGCGCGATCCAGTTTGAACCGGTCTTCGCCGAGGCGATGGAACAGGCCGAACTGCTCAAGCCCATGATTGCCGACGTCTCGCGTGAGCTCAATGAAGCCCACCAGGCCGGCGTCAACCTGCTGTTTGAAGGTGCCCAGGGCACGCTGCTCGACATCGACCACGGCACCTACCCGTTTGTCACCTCCAGCAACTGCGTGGCTGGCAACGCTGCCGCCGGTGCGGGCGTGGGCCCCGGCCTGCTGCATTACGTGCTGGGCATCACCAAGGCCTACTGCACCCGCGTGGGTGGCGGACCGTTCCCGACCGAACTGGAATGGGACAAGGAAGGCACGCCCGGCTGGCACATGTCCACCGTGGGCGCCGAACGCGGCACCACCACCGGGCGCGCCCGCCGCTGCGGCTGGTTCGACGCGGCGCTGCTCAAGCGCTCGGCGCAGGTGAATGGCCTGACCGGCCTGTGCATCACCAAGCTCGACGTGCTCGACGGCCTTGCCGAACTCAAGCTGTGCACCGGCTACGAGCTCGACGGCGAGACCATCGACATCCTGCCCATGGGTGCCGATGACATCGCGCGCTGCAAGCCGATCTACGAAACGCTGCCCGGCTGGAGCGACTCCTCCGTGGGTGTGACCCGTTTCGAAGACCTGCCCGAGAACGCACGCCGCTACCTGCAGCGCATCCAGGAAACCACCGGCGTGCCGATTCATGTGGTCTCCACCAGCCCGGATCGCGACCACACCATCCTGCTGCACCACCCTTACCACGCCTGATGCCGCCGGCCGGGCAGGGCCCGGCCACCTGGTTGGCCGCCTGTTCCGGTTTGGTGCAGAATCCCTTTTCAGAATTTCACCCGGAGCGCCCATGCTGACCGAAGACGGCAAACACCTCTACGTCTCGTACGACGAGTACCACAACCTGATCGAAAAGCTGGCCCTGAAGGTCTACCAGTCCGGCTGGGAGTTCGACACCATCCTGTGCCTGGCGCGCGGTGGCATGCGCCCGGGGGACATCCTCTCGCGCATCTTCGACAAGCCGCTGGCCATCATGTCGACCAGCTCCTACCGCGCCAACGCCGGCACGCAGCAGGGCAATCTCGACATCGCGCGCTACATCACCACGCCCAAGGGCGAGATCGCGGGCAAGGTCCTGCTGGTCGACGACCTGGCCGACTCCGGTCACACGCTCAAGGCGGTGATCGAGTCCTTGAAGACCAACTACGCGCCCATCACCGAACTGCGCAGCGCCGTGATCTGGACCAAGCAGCTGTCCACCTTCACGCCCGACTACTCGGTCGAGTACCTGCCCACCAACCCCTGGATCCACCAGCCGTTCGAGAGCTACGACAGCATGCGCCCGGCGCAGCTGCTCGACAAGTGGAAGCTGTGACGATAGCCCCCCCCGCAGCGCTTCGCGCTACCTCCCAGGAGGCGGCACGGGTGGCCCGGCAAAGCCGGTTCCACGGTGGCCTGGTGTTTCCAGCAAGCGCTTTGTCTTTGCTCTTTCGGGTGGTCGCATGAGCGATCTGTCGACGCAGCTGATTCACCATCCTTACCGCGCGCCGGAGGGTTTCGAGGCGGTGCCGCCCGGCGTCTTCAAGGCCTCCACCGTGATCTTTCCGAACGTGCAGGCATTGCGCACGCAGGAGTGGAAAGACAAGAGCGGCTACACCTATGGGCTGCATGGCACGCCCACCACCTTCACGCTGGAGGAGCGCATCGCCACCATCGAGGGTGGGCACTTCTGCGTGCTGGCGCCCAGCGGGCTGTCGGCGGTGGCGCTGGTGGACATGGCCTTCCTGCGCCAGGGTGACGAGGTGCTGTTGCCCGACAACGCGTACGGCCCGGGCAAGGCCTTTGCGGCGGGCGAACTGGCGGGCTGGGGCATCACCCACCGCTATTACGACCCGATGAACCCGGCCGACCTGGCCGCTCGCATCAGCCCGGCCACGCGGCTGGTGTGGCTGGAGGCACCTGGCTCCATCACGCTCGAATTTCCGGACCTGCCCGCGCTGGTCGCGGTGGTGCGCCAGGCCAATGCCGGGCGGGCTTCCGCCCGGCCCATCGTCAACGCACTGGACAACACCTGGGGTGCCGGTATCGCCTTCGATGCCTTTGAACTGGGTGTGGACGTGTCGATGCAGGCGCTCACCAAGTACCCTAGTGGTGGTGCCGACGTGCTCATGGGCTCGGTCGTCACGCGCGACGCATCCCTTCACCAGCAGCTGCTGATGTGCCACATGCGCCTGGGACTGGGCGTGGCGGCGAACGACGCCGAGCTGGTGCTGCGTGGCTTGCCCAGCATGGCGCTTCGTTACCATGCGCAGGATGCGACCACGCGCGACCTCGCGCAGTGGATGCAGCATCAGCCCGGCGTGGCCCAGGTGCTGCACCCCGCATTGGGGGGGTCTCCTGGACACGCCCATTTCATGCGCGATGCGCGCGCGGCCGCCTGCCTGTTCAGCGCCGTATTCGATCCATCGATATCGCACGACCGCGTCGACGCGTTCTGCGACGCGCTGCAGCTGTTCCGGCTGGGCTGGAGCTGGGCCGGGCCGATCAGCCTGTGCGCCCCTTACGACGTGCCGTCCATCCGGACCACGCCTTGGCCCCACGCCGGTGGTCTGGTACGCTTTGCAGTCGGCCTTGAGGCAGCGGACGATCTTCGTGCCGACCTCGCCCAGGCCCTGGCCGTTCTGAACGGCTGATTTTTTCCATCCCATCCGACCCCCAACCCGACACGAAAGACAGTTTTGGCCACTCCCAATTACGGATACGAAAAACGCCAGCGCGAGCTGGCCAAGAAAAAGAAGAAAGAGGAAAAGTTGAAAGCCAAGGCCGGTGGCAAGCGCCCCGATGAGTACGGCGCACCGCAGGACGCCGCGCCTGAGGCAGACCCACAGGCCCCCGCCACTGGCCAGGGGCCAGCACCCGCCAACTGATGCGGGCGGCCGTTCATCGTCGGCCGTTGGTTGTGGGCCGGGCGGATTGAATCAGGCCGGCTCGGCCACGGCCTCCAGGGCCAGCAGGTGGCGAGCCGCTTCCCGCAGAGACTGCGGCGAGCGCTCGGGCAGTTCACAACGCAGGGCCTGGCCGAAGCGCACAAAATTGCGCGCAATCGACTGCGCGTACATCGGGTCGTAGTGTTGCGTCAGCAGGTCCAGCACCACCGAAGGCGTTTCACCCCGCTGAACCCGCTCGGTCCAGTCCTGCACCACGGCCTTGCCCCGCAGCTCGACAAGAGCCTCCAGCCGCCGGCAGAAGAACGCCGGGTCGGTGACAAAAAAGTCATAGTCTTCCAGCAGCAGCGCCACACGCTCGCGGTCGGCCAGGCGCAGGTCGATGCAGGGGCTCTGCCGCATCGCGTCGATCAGGGCGTCGGGCACGCGCACATTGCCCACCTTCTTGCTCTCGCTTTCCACATAGACCGGGTGCTCAGGATCGAACCCCCGCAGCGCGCTCCAGATCAGGCTGTCGAAGCGTTTCTGGCTCGGTTGCTCCACGCCCGGGATGTGGCCGAGCACCGAACTGCGGTGGCTGGCCAGTGCCTCCAGGTCCAACACCTGCGCGCCTTCGGCCGCCAATGCCTGCAGCAGGCGGGTCTTGCCGCTGCCGGTGGGGCCGCACACCACACGGTAGTGCAGCCGATTCGCCAGCGCGGGCAATGATTCCACCAGCGCGGCACGCCAGGCTTTGTAGCCCCCTTCGATCAGGGTGACCTGAAAGCCGATGGCGCCCAGGATGGTGGCCAGTGCGCCGCTGCGGTTGCCCCCGCGCCAGCAGTACACCAGCGGTTTCCAGCCCTTGGGCTTGTCGAGCAGTTCGCGCTCGATGTGCGCCGCGATGTTGCGCGCCGCCAGGGCGGCGCCACGCTTCTTGGCTTCGAAAGCGTTGACCTGCTTGTACATCGTGCCGATGGTGATGCGCTCGGCGTTGTTCAAGGTGGGCCAGTTCACGGCGCCTGGCACGTGGTCCAGCGCATGCTCGTCCTCGGTACGGGCATCGATGATGGTGTCGAACGTGTCGAGGCGGGCCAGGGCTTCGCCGGCGGGCAGGGATTGGACGGGCATGGCCGATTATCGGGGCAGCAGCTTGCGCAGCTCCGGCCACACATTGGCCAGCATGGTGGCCTGGGCCGCTTCGTTGGGGTGGATGCGGTCGTTCTGGAACAGGCTGGTCGGGTCGGCGAGATCGGCCACATCTTTCAGGAAGAAGGGCACCAGCGCCGTTTTCTGCTCACGCGCCACGGTCACGAACAACTCGCGAAACTCTCGGGCGTAGGCCGTGCCGTAGTTGGGCGGCATGTCCATGCCCAGGATCAGCACCTGGGCGCCTGCAGCGCGGGCCTGACGGGCCATGTCGGCCAGGTTGTCGCGCGTCATGTTCAGGGGCAGGCCGCGCAGGGCATCGTTGCCGCCCAGCTCCAGCACCACCACGGCGGGCTGGTGCTGGCGCAGCAGCGCGGGCAGGCGCGAGCGCCCGCCGGAGGTGGTCTCGCCGCTGACGCTGGCATTGACCACCCGTGCCCGGCGCTTCTCGCTCGCCAGGCGCTGTTCCAGCAAGGCGACCCAGCCGGTGCCGCGGCGCAGCCCGTATTCGGCGCTCAGCGAGTCGCCCACGATCAGGATCGCGGGTGGGGCGGCCGGGCCGCCTGCGCTGCCCGCGGTTTGTGCCTGGGCAGCGGTCCAAGACCCCGGCAGCGCGAGCGCCAGGGCCAGCGCGTTAAAGTGACGTCGTTTCAACTCAGGACCTTTCCATGTCGGATGTGATGATTGCCGTGCAGCACGTGTTCAAGTCGGTGACCGATTCGACCGGTACCCTGACGATACTGCGGGATATCGACTTTTCGCTCAACAAGGGCGAAACCGCGGCCATCGTGGGGGCCTCCGGATCGGGCAAGAGCACGCTGCTGTCGATCATTGCGGGGTTGGATACGCCCACCAGCGGCACAGTTCAGATGGATGGCACCGATCTGTTTGCCCTGGACGAAGACCAGCGCGCCGCCCTGCGGGCGCAGAAGCTGGGCTTCGTGTTCCAGAGTTTCCAGCTGCTGGGCAACCTGACGGCGCTGGAAAACGTGATGCTGCCACTGGAGCTGTCTGGCCGGCGTGACGCCCGGGCCACCGCCACCCAGATGCTGCAGCGGGTGGGCCTGGGCGAGCGGCTGGGCCACTACCCCAAGGTGCTTTCGGGCGGGGAGCAGCAGCGGGTGGCGCTGGCGCGGGCCTTTGTGGTGCAGCCCGCCGTGTTGCTGGCCGACGAGCCCACCGGCAGCCTGGATTTCGCCACCGGCGCGACCATCATGGAACTGATGTTCGACCTCAACCGCGAGCAGGGCACGACGCTGGTGCTGGTGACGCACGACCGGGCCATTGCGCAGCGTTGCGAGCGGCGCATCACCATCGAAGCGGGGCAGGTGGCGGTGGAAGCGGTCGCCCTGGCCGGCTGACGGGGGTGCGGGGGGCGCCCGCAGGGGAGCCTGCGCCGCCAGGCGCCAGCAAGCCTGGAGCGGCGGCGATAATTCCCGCATGTCATCCCCCAAAGTACTGTTCGGCTTCCATGCCGTGGGCGTGCGCCTGAAGACCGCGCCGCAATCGATTGTCGAGATCTACTACGAGGCCACCCGGCGCGATGCCCGCATGCGCCAGTTTCTCGACCGGGCCCGCGAGGCCGGTGCGCGCCTGATCGAAGCCGACAGCCTGCGCCTGGCCAAACTGGCCGGCAGCCACGGCCACCAGGGCGTTGCGGCCCGTGTGGAGGCCATTGCGCAGGTGCATTCGCTGGACGAGCTGCTCGAAAACCTGGAAGCCGAAGGGGTGGAGTCCCCCTTGCTGCTGGTGCTCGACGGCATCACCGATCCGCACAACCTCGGCGCCTGCCTGCGCGTGGCCGATGGCGCCGGTGCCCATGCCGTGATTGCGCCGAAGGACCACGCCGCCGGCATCAACGCCACGGTGGCCAAGGTGGCCAGCGGTGCGGCCGAGACCATGCCGTACTTCATGGTCACCAACCTGGCGCGCACGCTGGGCGAGCTGAAGGAGCGCAACATCTGGGTCATTGGCACCAGCGATGACGCGCCCAAGACGCTCTACCAGGTGGACCTCAAGGGGCCGGTGGCGCTCGTGCTGGGCGCCGAGGGCGACGGCATGCGCCAGCTCACGCGCAAGACCTGCGACGAACTCATCAGCATTCCCATGCGCGGCGCGGTCGAGAGCCTGAACGTGTCGGTGGCCAGCGGCGTGTGCCTGTACGAGGCGCTGCGCCAGCGCAGCTGATCGAAGGGTTGCGGCGTCGTCAGCAGCACGAGGATGCGGCCTGGCGGTGCGGGCACGCGCCACAGGCGCTCATACCCAGCCCAGCGCGCCCAGCAGGGCGCCGGCGCCAATCAGCCACAGCAGGTGCAGGCGGGTGCGCCAGACCAGCAGCGTGGCGACCGCGGTAAGGAGCCACAGCGGCCAGTCGCGCGCCGGGTGGTCGTGGGAGCCGGTGAGCAGCCAGCCGGTGGCGATCAGCAGCGCGATCACGATCGGGGCCATGCCGGTCTTGAAGGCGCGCACCACGCGCAGCTCGCGGTTGCGGTGCGCCCAGCGCGTGGCGGTGTAGGTCAGCACCGATGAGGGCAGCATGATGGCCACCATGGTGACCGCCACGCCGAACAGGGCGAGCGCCCAGGCCAGCCAGCCGGCGCCAGGGCCGCCACCCGCGTTGAGGCCCACGTTCCAGCCCAGCAGGGCGACGAACAGCACATTGGGTCCCGGCGCGGCCTGTGACAGGGCAATGGACGAGGTGAACTGCCCATCGGTGAGCCAGCCGTTTTCGTGCACCAGGTAGCGGTGCATGTCCGGCGCCGTGGTGATGGCCCCGCCCACTGCCAGCAGCGAGAGCGAGGCGAAGTGGCTGAAGAGGTCGAGCCAGTTGCCCGGGGTGGCTGCCATGCTCATGCGCCGTGCTCCACCGTGGACGGGGTGGCCCCCACCACCCGGTAGGCCCACAGACAGGCGCCGCCGCCGATGCCCGCCAGCACCCACAGCAGCGGCCAGCGCAGCAGCGCAATGGCCACGAAGGTCAGGGCCGCCAGGCCAATGCACACGCCCATGCCCATGGCGTTGCGGTCCAGGGCTGCGATGAGTTTGATGCCGGTGGCGGTGATCAGGCCGGCCGCCACGGCGCCCATGCCGCGCAGCGCGCCCTGCGCCAGCGGCGAGTCGGCCACGCCACCGTAGAGCGCCGCGAGCAGCAGCACGATGACCAGCGGCGCGGCCAGCATGCCGGCGAGGGCCGCCAGCGCGCCGGGCAGGCCGAAATAGCGCCCGCCGATCATCATCGACAGGTTGACCACGTTGGGCCCTGGGAGGATCTGGGCCACGGCCCAGTCTTCGACGAACTGCTCGCGGGTCATCCAGCGTTTCTTGTCCACCAGTTCGCGCTGTACCACCGCCAGCACGCCGCCGAAACCCTGCAACGCCAGCCAGGTGAAGGACAGGAACAGGTCGGTCCTGGAACGGGGGCGATGGGGGGCAGAGGGGTCGGGCGCGGGCAGCGAGGAGGGGGCGGGCATGCGCCCGATTATCCGACCGCCGCCGGCCCTTTGCCGTCGAGCATGTCGCGCACCATGTCCACCGTGAGCGGCTTGGTGACGAAGCCGTGGATCACCGGCAGTTCGCTCACGCGCTGCCGGTCCTGGGGCGAGCCGGACGAGGTGAGCATCACCAGCACCACCGTGGGTTTGCCGCTGAGCAAGGGCGTGGCCTGGCGCGCGAACTCGAAGCCGTCCATCAGCGGCATGTTGATGTCCAGAAAGATGCCAGTGGGCAGGGTGAGGTCATCGACTTGCAGGAAGGCGAGCGCATCGATGCCGCTTTCGAAGACCCGGACCTCGCCCTTGAACCCGGCCCGGCGGATCATGATCTCGTGGAAGACGTTGTCGGCTTCGTTGTCGTCGATGAGGATAAAGCGTTGCGGAATCAGCATGGAACATCTCTACAGTGGTGCGTGCGAAACCGTCGGCAGGTGCAGGGTGAAGCGGCAGCCGCCACTGGTCGACAACTGCACGGTCAGCGTGCCGCCGTGCAATTCTGCAATGCGCCGGCAAATGGAGAGCCCGAGCCCCGAGCCCTCGTATTCTTTTCGCGAGTGCAGGCGCTGAAAGATCTCAAAAATGCTTTTCTGGTGCTCCACGGGAATGCCGATGCCGTTGTCGTCCACGCTCAGTTCGACGAAACCACCGGTCTCCGTGGCCGACACCTGCAGGACGGGCGGCACGCCGGGGCGGCTGAACTTCAGGCCATTGGAGATGAGGTTCTGCAGGGCCAGGCGCAGCAGGGATTCGTCCCCCGTCACCGCGGGCAGTGCCTGCAGTTCCACCTGGCCCTGGGTCCGCTCCCGGGCCGAACTGAGGTCGTCCAGCACGTCCAGCGCCAGTCGCTGCAGGTCCACCCGGGTGGATTTCAGGGTCTGGTTGTCGAGCTGTACATAGCTCAGCAGGTCGTCGAGCAGGCTGACCATGCGCAGGCCTCCCATGCGCACGTAGCCCAGGTAGCGCTGGCCCATGGGGGGCAGGTCCTGCAGGTGGTCGGCTTCGAGCAGACTGGCAAAGTTGTTGATCGAGTTGATGGGCTCGCGCAGGTCGTGCGACATGATGTGGATGAAGCGCTGCTGCTCACGCGTTCTGTGCTCCAGCAGCGCGACGGTTTCGCCGAGTTCGGCTTCCTTTTCCTTGAGCGCCTGGATGTCATGGGAGCGCAACACCACCCCGATCACCGCGCCATGAGCATCGCGCACCGGCAGCAAGGCCACCTCCATGTGCCGGGGCCCGGCGGCGGTGTAGGGGTGCAGGTGCTGGAAGAAGACCGGCTGTCCGGCCAGTGCCCTGTCCAGCCGGGGCTGGATGAAACCGTCGAACAGGTCGGGGCCCAGGCGTTCCCGCACATGGTGCCCGACCACCTCGTCCAGTGTGCAACCCCAATAGGCGAGATAGGTTTCGTTCACATGCAGGTACACGTAGTCGGGGCTGATGTAGGCCTTCAGGTCCAGGCCGGACGTTGACATGGCCACCAGGCGCTCGTGCTCGACCTGGGCCTCGTGGGTCCGGCGTTCTTCTTCCTTCTGCCGCGCCTCTTCGTGCTGCAGCAGCGTGACCACCAGCTTGGCCAGTGTTTGCAGCGCCTGGAGCTGGCTGGGACTGAACTGGCGTACGCGGGGGTCGATCACGCACAGCGTGCCCAGCGCAAGGCCTTCTGCCGTGACCAGCGGCGCGCCCGCGTAGGCCCGGATGTTCGGCTGCCCGGTGACCAGCGGGTTGTCGTGGAACCGGTCGTCCAGCCGGGCGTCTTCCACCACGAAAGGCTGCTGGGGCTGCAGGATGGCGTGGGCGCAGAAAGACATGGTGCGGTCGGTCTCGGTCGCCTCCATACCGATGCGCGATTTGAACCACTGGCGCTCGCGGTCGACCAGCGACACCAGCGCGATGGGCGTGCCGCAGATGGCAGACGCCAGCGAGGTGATGTCGTCAAAGGCACTCTGGGGCAATGTGTCCAGTGCGCCCAGGTTGAGGAGGCGCTCCAGACGCTGGGCTTCGTTCTCGGGCTGTGGGGCTGCGGCCATGGCGCTGATCATTGAAAGTTCGTCTTATCGCACAAACCCCGATCGGCGCCGGTAAGTATTTGAAGCGCAGCAGGCTCCCGGACAGGCCCGTCAGCGCATCTGACGTGTGGAGCGCAGGGCCCCTGCGCTGGCTCCTCAGACCGACATGCCGCCCGACACCTCGATCACCGCGCCGTTGATGTAGCTCGCCTCGTCGCTGGCCAGGAAGGCGTACACGTTGGCGATCTCTTCGGGCTGGCCCAGGCGGCGCAGCGGCACACGGTGCTCCATTTCCTGGATCACCTTGTCCGGGATGGTGCTCAGGATGGGGGTGCTGATGAAGCCGGGCGCCACGGCATTCACGCGCACGCCCTTGGGGCCGAGTTCCCGGCTCCAGGTCTTGGTGAAACCGATCACGCCGAACTTGGTGGCGGCGTAGTTGGTCTGGCCGAAATTGCCGTAGATGCCCACCACCGAAGACGCATTGAGAATGACGCCGCTGCCCTGCGCCGTCATGTGGTCGGCCACGGCCTGGGCGCAATGGAACACGCCGCGCAGGTTCACGTCGATGACGCGGTCGAACTGCTCCAGCGTCATCTTCTGCAGGCGCGCGTCCTGCGTGATGCCGGCGTTGTTCACCAGCACGTCGATGCGGCCGAAGCGCTCGCGTACCTGGGTCACCACGGCGTCGACCATCTCGCGCTGGGTCACGTCCATCACGAAGCCCACCGCCGTGGCGCCTTCGGCCTCGCAGAGCTTCACCGCCTCGTCCACCGCCGCCTGCTTCACGTCGCAGACGACCACGGTGGCGCCTTCGCGGGCGAATTTGAGCGCGGTGGCCAGGCCAATGCCCTGGGCGGCGCCGGTGATGAGGGAGATTTTTCCGTCGAGTCGTTTCATGGGTTCAGTATGTGGGTTGATGCTGGCGGATGGCTGACTTCACGGCCTCGCTGAGCGCGAAGCCTTCGCCGAACCGCGCAGCCAGTTCGCCGCAGCGCCGCTCGAACGCGTTGATACCTTGGCCGTAGATGAACTGCAGCGCGCCGCCGGTCCAGCCGGGGAAGCCGATGCCGAAGATGGAGCCGATGTTCCCGTCGTGCACGCTGGTGAGCACGCCTTCGGCCAGGCAGCGGGCCGTCTCGACCGCCTGGCGGTAAAGCAGGCGGTCTTTCACGGCCTGCAGATCCCAGGCCGCGTCCGATTTCTCGAAGCGGGTCTTCAGTTCCGGCCAGAGCTGTTTTTTCTGGCCCGCCGGGTAGTCGTAGAAACCACCGCCGGCGGCCCGGCCGGGGCGTTTGAGTTCTTTCACCATGAACTCCACCAGCAGTTCGCCGGGCGTGGCGGTGTGAGTCTTGCCTTCAGCGGCGAGGTCGGCGCGGGTCTGGTCCAACACATGCACCGAGAGGGACAGGGCGGTTTCGTCCAGCACCGCCAGCGGCCCGACGGGCATGCCGGCCTGCATGGCGGCGTTTTCGATCACGGGCGCCGGAATGCCCTCACCGAGCATGGCCGCGCCTTCCATGACGAAGGTGCCAAAGGTGCGGCTGGTGTAGAAACCGCGCGAGTCGTTCACCACGATGGGCAGCTTGCCCAGCGCCTGCACGTAATCGTAAGCGCGGGCAATGGTCTCGTCGTCCGTTGCCTTGCCGCGGATGATTTCCACCAGCTTCATCTTGTCCACCGGGCTGAAGAAGTGGATGCCGACGAATGTCTGCGGCTTGGCACTGGCCTGGGCCAGGCCCGAGATGGGCAGGGTGGAGGTGTTGCTGGCGAAGAAACCGCCCTCGCCGAGCAGGGGCTCGGCCTCCTGCGTCACGCGTGCCTTGAGTTCGCGGTTCTCGAACACCGCCTCGATGATCAGGTCGCAGCCCTGCAAATCTTGCGCGCTCGCAGTGGGCGTGATGAGGTTCAGGATGCCCTGCTGTTTCTCAGGCGCCATCTGGCCCTTGTCGACCCGCTTCTGCGTGAGCTTGGCGGTGTACGACTTGCCTTTCTCAGCGGCCTCGGCACTCACGTCCTTGAGCACGGTGGCGATGCCCCTGGTGGCCTGCGCGTAAGCGATGCCCGAACCCATCATGCCGGCGCCCAGGATGCCGACCTTCTTCGGCTGGTACTTCGGCACATCTTTCGGCCGCGACTGACCGCCCTTGATGGCGTTCAGGTTGAAAAAGAACGTGTTGATCATGTTCTTCGCCACGGCGCTGGTCATCAGGCCAGCGAGGTAGCGGCTTTCCACCCGCATGGCGGTGTCGAAGTCGACCATCGCGCCTTCGACCATGGCGGCGAGCGCCGCTTCGGGGGCGGGGTAGAGGCCGCGCGTTTTCTGTTTCAGCACCGCTGGTGCCACGCTCAGCATGCCGGCGATCTTGGGGTTGCTCGGTGTTCCGCCGGGCATCTTGTAGTCCTTGCGGTCCCACACATGCTGGGCGGCTTCGGGCTTGCCTTGCGCGCCTTCGATGAAGGCCAGTGCCCGCGGCATCAGCTCGTTCGGCGTGGCCACCAGCTCGTGCACGACGCCGATCTTCAGGGCCTCCTCGGGGCCGAAGAGCTTGCTCTCCAGCACGTAGGGCTGGGCCGCCGTGAGGCCCAGCACGCGGGTCATCTTGGTGATGCCGCCACCGCCGGGAATCAGGCCCAGCGTGATCTCGGGCAGGCCGAACTGGATCTTGGGGTTGTTCACGGCGATGCGGTGGTGGCCCACCAGCGCCACCTCCCAGCCGCCACCCAGCGCCGCGCCGTTGAGGCAGCTCACCACCGGCACGCCCTGCGTTTCGATGGTGCGGAAGTTGCGCTTGATGCGCTCGATCTCCTGGAACACACGCGGGCCGTCCGCAGCGGTGGAGCGCATCACGCCCTTGAGGTCGGCGCCCGCGAAGAAGGTGCTCTTGGCCGAGGCCAGCACGATGCCCTTGAGCTGGGCCTTGTCCTTCGCCACCTGTGCCGCGATGGCGTCCAGGTCGTCCTGCCACTGCAGGCACATGGTGTTGACGGGAGAGCCCTGCTCGTCGAAGGTGATGGTGGCGATGCCGTCAGCGAGTTCGTAGCGGATGGTTTTGGTGATCATGTTTTTGCTCCGCTGGTTCAGACGCGTTCAACAATCGTCGCAATCCCCATGCCGCCGCCAACGCAAAGGGTGGCGAGGCCGTAGCGCAGCTGGCGGCGGTGCAGCTCGTCCACCAGCGTGCCCAGGATCATGGCGCCGGTGGCGCCCAGCGGATGGCCGAGCGCGATGGCGCCTCCGTTCACGTTGACCTTCTCGTGCGGCACGCCCATCTCCTGCATGAACTTCATGGGCACGGCGGCGAAAGCCTCGTTCACTTCGAACAGGTCGATCTGGTCGATGGTGAGGCCCGCCTTCGCCAGCGCCTTGCACGCGGCGGGCATCGGTCCGGTGAGCATGATGGTCGGGTCGGCGCCCGAGAGCGCCACCGCCACGATGCGAGCGCGCGGCGTGAAGCTGTGGGTTTTGCCCGCTGCCTCGCTGCCGATCAGCACGGCCGCCGCGCCGTCCACGATGCCGGACGAGTTGCCGGCGTGGTGCACGTGGTGGATGCGCTCCACCTGCGGGTAGCGCTGCAGGGCCACGGCGTCAAAGCCCATCGCGCCCAGCTGTTCGAACGCGGGCTTGAGCCCGCCCAGCCCTTCCAGCGTGGTATTGGGCTTGATGAATTCGTCCTGCGCCAGGATCACCTGGCCCAGCGCGTCCTTCACGGCGATCACCGAAGCGTCGAAGAGACCCGCGGCGCGGGCGGCGCTGGCGCGTTTCTGCGATTCGAGCGCGAAGGCGTCCACGTCGGCGCGGCTGAAGCCGTTGAGCGTGGCGATCAGGTCGGCGCCAATGCCTTGCGGCACGAACAGCGTGGCGCTGTTGGTCTCGGGGTCCTGCGCCCAGGCGCCGCCGTCGGAGCCGATGGGCACGCGGCTCATGCTCTCCACGCCGCCGGCCACCACCAGGTCTTCCCAGCCGCTCTTCACCTTCATCGCGGCCATGTTCACGGCTTCCAGTCCGGAGGCGCAGAAGCGGTTGACCTGTACGCCGGCACAGCGCCAGTCCCAGCCGGCCTTCAGGGCGGCCACCTTGGGCAGCACCGAGCCCTGTTCGCCGATGGGCGAGACGATGCCCATCACCACGTCGTCCACCGCGGCGGTGTCCAGGTCGTTGCGGCGCTGCAGCTCGCCCAGCAGGCCGGCGAGCAGGTTGACGGGCTTGACCTCGTGCAGGCTGCCGTCTTTCTTGCCCTTGCCGCGCGGGGTGCGGATGGCGTCAAAAATGAATGCGTCGCTCATGCTGTCTCCTGGGGAACTGGGTGGGCGTTCGCCCGGCTTGCTGAAAAACCGAATCAGTATAGACTTTTGCCAAGCAATCGCTTTGTATAAATCTGTTCAACCGTCTGGTAGGTGACACGCATGATCGACCGCACCCTTTTCAACGCCGACCACGAAGCTTTTCGGGACAGCTTCCGCCGCTTCATGGACAAGGAAATCGCGCCCTTTCACGAGGCCTGGGAGGAGCAGGGCTACGTGGACCGCGACGTGTGGCGCAAGGCGGGCGAGAACGGCTTCTTGTGCATGACCATGCCCGAGGCCTACGGCGGCTCGGACGCCGACAAGCTGTACTCGGTGGTGCAGATGGAGGAGCTGGCGCGCGGCGGCTTCAGCGGCATCGGCTACGGGCTGCACAGCGAGATCGTGGCGCCCTACATCCTGCATTACGGCACCGAGGCGCAGAAGCAGAAGTACCTGCCGCTGCTGGCCACGGGCGAGATGGTGGGCGCCATCGCCATGAGCGAGCCGGCTGCCGGTTCCGACCTGCAGGGCGTGAAGTCCACCGCCATCCGGCAGGCCGACGGCAGCTACCTGCTCAATGGCAGCAAGACTTTCATCACCAACGGCTGGCACGCCGATCTGGTGATCGTGGTCGCCAAGACCGACCCGGCCGCCGGCGCCAAGGGCACCAGCCTGCTGCTGGTCGAGCGCGGCATGCCGGGTTTCGAGAAGGGCAAGCGCCTGAAGAAGCTGGGCATGAAGGCGCAGGACACGTCCGAGCTGTTCTTCGACAACGTGCGCGTGCCAGCCGACAACCTGCTGGGCGGCCCGGCCATGGAGGGCAAGGGTTTCATCTGCCTCATGGAGCAGCTGCCCTGGGAGCGCCTGCAGATCGCCATCAGCGCGGTGGCGGCCGCTCAGGCGGCCATCGACTGGACGGTGACCTATGTGAAAGACCGCAAGGTCTTCGGCCAGACCGTGGCCGCGTTCCAGAACACGCGCTACAAGCTGGCCGAGATGCAGACCGAGGTGCAGGTGGCGCGCGTGTTCGTGGACAAGTGCTGCGAACTGTTGGCCGTGGGCAAGCTCGACACCGCCACCGCCAGCATGGCCAAGTACTGGTGCTCGGACCTGCAGTGCAAGGTGATGGACGAGTGTGTGCAGCTCTTCGGCGGCTACGGCTACATGTGGGAATACCCGATCACCCGCGCCTATGCCGATGCACGCGTGCAGCGCATCTACGGCGGCACGAACGAGATCATGAAAGAGGTGATTTCGCGCGGCATGGGACTGGGCGGGCGCTGAGGGCTCGGCCGACGGCGCCGGTCAGAGGTCGATCACCTGCGCCAGCGGCACGCCGTCGGGCGCGCTGTGGTCGGCCAGGAGCCACGCGCGGCTGGGGTGTTCGGCTGCTTCCTGCAGCAACTCGCGCAGGAAGCGCATCGATGGGCCATCGAGCGCGGCGAAGGGCTGGTCGATCAGCGTGAGCGGCGCCCCGCAGGCGAAGGCGGCGCTCAGCCACACCTTGCGCTTGCTGCCGGTGGAGAGCATGTACATCGGCTTGTCCAGGTGAGGCGCCAGCCCGAAGCCCTCGATCAGGTCGGCCAGCACGTCGGCCCGGAAGTCCGGGTACCGGGGCGCCACGCTGGCCAGCCAGGTGGCGGCGCTGATGGCATCCAGCGCATCGGTCTGCGGGTCGATCCAGAACACCTGGCGGCGGTACGACTCGGGCTGCGTGTGCAGCGAGCAGCCGCCCAGCTGCACCGTTCCCCGCTGTAGCGGCTGGTGGCCCGACAGCAGCGCCAGCAAGGTGCTCTTGCCGCAGCCGTCCTCGCCGCGCACCAGGCTCACGCCGGGGCCGACGTCAAAACCGAGCGATTCAAAGAGGACGCCGTGCGGCCAGGCAAAGTGCAGGTCCCGCACGCGCAGGACGGGTGGGGTGTCGGGCATGGGCATGGGAGCTTGGGGCATGCGAGCGGTGGAGAAAAAAGCGGGGGAAAGCGCCGGGTCGGACAGGGCGTGGTCAATAACCAATGCTGTAGCGCACGCCGTGGTGGTTCAGCACCGCGCTGCGTGGACCAATGGTTTCCACCGTGAACCCGGGTGTGATCTCGCTGCCTTCCTGCATGACCTTGCCGTTGACGATGAGCATGCGCAGCGCGGGATTCTGCGAATAGGTGGAGCCACTGACATTCACCGCGGGCAACTGCGCGCGCGTGTCGGGCGGCAGATCGGCAAAGCGGCGCACCGCAGCCGTGGCGGTACTGGCCGCGGGCTTCGAGGATGCGGGCGCCAGCTCAGCAGACGCTGCGACGCTGCCCGTTGCCTTGGCGGCTGTGGCGGCTGTGGCGGGGGTGGGCCGTGATACGGGCGGTGCCGGTGGCGGTGCCGGTGGCGGTGCCAGTGGCGGCGCCAGGATGGGCAGCACCGCAGGGGCCGGGCGCGTGGTTGGAGTGTCGACAGCTGTGGCAGTGGCCGGGGCGGTGGGTGGTGCAGCCCGTTCGACCGGCGCTGGCACGACCGTCGCAGAGGCCGGTGTGCTGCCGGCCCCGGGGGCATCCGGCACCTGGCGGCCCACGGCAGCGACGGGGCCCCAAGCGGGGGCCGTCGCCGGGCGCGACCACCACCAGGCGGCCGCCCCCGCTGCCATCAACAGGGCCAGGGCGAGCGCGGCCCACAGGCCAGGGCGTTGCCCGATGGCGAAGCGGCTGTCGAGCCGGAGCCCCGAGGGGCCGGCGGCACCCAGGCCGGCCGTGTGGCTGTGCAGGCCGGGCACATGGCCGCGTTCCCGGTCGGCGTCCGCGCGTTTGAGGGCGTCAAGAATGTAGGACATGGCAGGGTCAGGGCGCGGTGGTCGCCAGGCGCGGTTCGGCGACCCCGGCGTTGCGGTTGAGCAGCATCAGCGTCATGGGGCCGGCCAGGCCGTCGCCCTGCAGCCCCTGGCTGAGCTGAAAAGCGCGTACGCGGGCCGCTGCATCGGTGGCGTCGGCCGGAATCAGGCCGCTGGTTTGCAAGGTCTGCAGTTGCTCGGCCAGCCAGCCCACGGCCGGGTCCCATTGGGCGGGTTTTGGCCGGTCTCTCTGGTCTGGCGGCGTGCGCCACAGCGTGGCGTAGTCCCCCCGCCAGGTGTCGGCCAAGGCCGTCAGCGGCACTTTCCACTGCTGTTCGCCGGTGTGCAGGGTGGCGCTGTCGCCGCTCAGGGCGGTGAGCACGGCCCAGCCGCTGGTGGGCCCCGGCAAGTGCAACTGCAGCACGGCCGGGCGGTCCATTTGCTGCAGGCCATGCAGCGTCATGCGGGAGGTGCGAAAGCACTGCAGTTCGTGGCGGGCGGCGCTCGTGCAGGGGTCGTCGTCCCGCAGGGGCTGGCCCCACAAGGGTCCGAGCACGCGAAGACCGGTCGCCTCGCTGCGCAGCAGGGCGTCGGCTGGCGGCAGCCCGGGCGTGGGCGCCGGCTCCCCGGGCGGCTGAGCGTCTGCCCGCGGTGGCGTGGCGGAAGGGGTTCCCGCCGCCGTGGTGGACGGATCGGCCGAAGGGGCGGGCTCGGCGAGGCGGTGGGTCTGCGGCGTTCCCTCTGCCGCCGCCTGCGCCACAGAGCCAGGGGCCGCCGCGGCCACAGCGGCTCGGTCGGTCCGGGGCGGTATCTGCGCCGTCTGCGGGAGCCAGAGCCACAGCAAGGCCGCGGCGGACACAGCCCCGCCGACCGCTCCCAGGGCCAGGCTGCCCACGCGGCGGGCAGGCCGGCCCCCGGCCGTGGCAGGGGTCGCCTCGTCTACAGACTCAAACACTTCGACGGCGGCCTTGTCAACCACCGCACGCTCCACACGGCGCAAACCAAGCGCATAGGCGCCCAGCAGCGCCCGGTCACACAACAAATTGATACGCCGGGGCACGCCCCGCGCCAGCACATGAACGCGCCGCAAGGCGGCTTCCGAAAACGGCAGGGGTCCTTGCAGCCCGGCCACCGCCATGCGGTGCTGGATGTACTGACGTGTTTCGCTCGCATTGAGCGTGCCCAGATGAAAGCGGGCGATGACGCGCTGCGCCAGCTGCTCCAGCTCGGGCTGCGCCAGCAAGTGCCGCAACTCCGGCTGCCCGATCAGGATGATCTGCAACAGCTTGCGCTCGCTGGTTTCCAGGTTGGTCAGCAGACGCAGCTGCTCCAGCACATGCGGCGTGAGGTTTTGGGCCTCGTCGATGATGAGCACGTTGTGCTGCCCGGCCGCATGGCTGCGCAGCAGGTGCTCGTTCAGCGCATCGACATAGATCTTGAGCGAGGTGGGGACATCACCCTGCGCCGGCACCTCGATATGGAACTCGTGGCAGATGGTTCGCAGCAGCTCTGCCACCGTCAGCTTGGGATTGAAGATGTAGGCCACCCGGCAGTGGGGTGGAATCTGCTCCAGGAAGCACCGGCAGATGGTGGTCTTGCCCGCCCCGATCTCGCCGCTGAGCAGCACGAAGCCGCCCCCCCCATCCACGCCGTACAGCAGGTGCGCCAATGCCTCCCGGTGGCGCTCGCTCATGAAGAGGTAGCGCGGGTCCGGGGCGATGGAAAAGGGGGCCTGTGCCAGGCCGAAATATCCGGCGTACATGGCCTGAGGATAACGGGCAGGCCAGGCCGCAGCCAACCGCCCGGCTCAGGCCTGCCGGGTCGTCACGCCATAGGGGCCGCACGCATGGCAGGCGCGGCCGCGGTGGCGGGCCGGGAAAGGGCCCATCAGGCCGCCAGGGCCATCGACGGTGGCTTGCTCGTGGTGCCTGAGGCGCGCGCCGCGCCCGACACCGTGCATTCGATGTCGCCCGACAGCTGGCCGCCTTCTTCGATCACCACCTTGCCGTAGCGAATGTTCCCGGTCACGCGGCCGGTGGCGTAAATGACCAGCTTCTGGCGAACGGTGAGGCTGCCGTCGAACACGCCGTGGATTTCAGCAATGTCAATCTCGGCCGAGCCTTTGAACTCGCCTTGTTCCGCGATCTGTATCACGCGCGAATCCATCGTGGCTTCCACCATGCCTTCGACCACCAGCGTGTCGCAGTCGGTGATTTCAACGCCCTTGAGCTTGATGTTCGGACCCACCGTCAGCTTGCTGCCGCCCTCCGGGGCGGTGCCGGCGCTCTTGGCCCCCGCAGAGGTGACGGCCGGGTCTGCGGGTGCGGGCGACGCTTGTGGCGACTGGCCTGTGGGCATGGTGGGATTGGCGCCGTAACGCGGAGCGGTGACGCCGCTGGTGAGAGGTTTCGGAATGTCGCTCTCGCGTTTACCAAAGTGCAATGCCATGCCAACTCCTTCAAAAAGTGAAGCGGACATGCTACGGGCGGTCAGCTCCCAGCCCTGACAGGGGCAGTAAGAGGCGTAACGAGTTGAACGCCTGCCCGTGCGTGGGCGCTCAGGCACTGTGCATGCCGGGGGCCGCCGTGCGCGCGGCAGCCGCCTGCGGGACGGTGCAGTACAGTGCCCGCCATGATCAGTCACTGGATTCTGGGCGCCCGGGCACCGGCCGACGTGGCGGTGTCGCTGGCGCAGGCCACGGCCCTGCTGCAGAAGCTGGGGCTGGCCGACCGCCACGCGGTGGCCGAAGACCTGTTGCGGCTGATCAGCGTGCACGTGCCGCTGGCGCAGTGCACCATCTTCTCGTTCGAGGGGGCAGGGCGCCCGCGCACCGTGGCGGTGGGCGACCGCTCGCGAACCCGGGCGCTGCCCGACATATCCGAGGCCTATGTGTCGCGCTTCTACCGGCTCGACGGCAGCGCCGCCGTCATGCGCGCCGAACTGGCCGCTGCCCGCCGGGCCAGCGCCGCCGAGCCGCGCATCGTGCTGCACCGCCAGCGCGGCGACGACATCGCCCACCCCGACTACCGCCGCATCTGCTACGAACTGCCGCAGGTGGCCGAGCGCCTGGCGATCCTGGCGCTGTTCGAGGGACGGCGCTGGCTCTCGGTGAACCTGTACCGGGGGGTTGAGCACGGTCCGTTCGACGACGCCGCCCTGGCGCTGGTGGAGGCCTTCGCGCCGCTGATCGTGCACGCCGTGCGCCTGCACCACACCGGGCAGGCACTGCAACAGGACCTCCCCGACCTGTTGCTGGCCCGGCTGGCGCAACGGGCGCCGCAGTTGACGCAGCGCGACCACGACGTGCTGCGCTGTCTGATGCGGGGCAGCACCCTGGAGGCGATGGCGCAGCAACTGGGCCTCACCCTGGCCAGTGCCCAGACCTATGTGAAGCGGGTCTGCCGCAAGCTCGGCGTGTCGGGCCAGCGGGAACTGCTGGCTTTGCTGATCGATCCGGCAAGCACGCCCTGACCCTCTGCTGATCCGCTGCGCTGCGGGTTTTCCATTGTCCCCATTCAGGGACAGGCTTGCAGGTCTCGTTGCCTACACTGCGTGCTCGACCGAACCGCCCCGCAGGAGACCTTCATGCACCAGCCCCATGCCGAACCCCGGCGCTCCATCTACTACCCCTACCAGGTGTTCGACGCCTGGCTACCGACGCAGCACCCCGAGCCGCAGCGCCACCCGGTGGTGATCGCCGGCGCCGGCCCCATCGGGCTGGTGACCGCGCTGGAACTGGCGCGCCACGGTGTCAACAGCGTGGTGCTGGAATCCGAACAGCAGGTGTGCGAGGGCAGCCGCGCCATCGTGTTCACCCGCCGCTCCATGGAGATCCTGCAGCAGGCCGGCGTGGCCGACCGCGTCACCGCCAACGGTCTGCCGTGGCGCTTCGGCAACTCGTATTACCGCGGCCAGCGCGTCTTCCGCATGGAAGGCCCGCACGACCCGGATGACCGCTTCTTTCCCATGATCAACCTGCAGCAGCAGTACCTGGAGGAATACCTGGTCGATGCCGCAAACGCCCACCCGCTGATCGAACTGCGCTGGGGCAACCGCGTGAACGCGGTGGAGCAGGGCGGGGGACGCGCCCGCGTCGAGGCGGACACGCCGGCAGGCCCCTACACGCTGGAGGCCGACTGGCTGGTGGCCGCCGACGGTGCCCGCTCGGCCATCCGCACGCTGCTGGGCCTGAAGCTCGAAGGCGCTTCGTACGAAGGCCGCTTCGTGATCGCCGACATCCGCGTGGACCTGCCGCTGCCCACCGAGCGCCTGGCCTATTTCGACCCCGAGTGGAACCCCGGCAACACCATCCTCATGCACCGCGAGCCGCACGGCATCTGGCGCGTGGACTATCAGTTGCCGGCCGACGAGACGCCTGAGCAGGCGTTGTCACCCGAGTCGCTCAAGACCCGCATCGACGCGCAGCTGGCCATGATCGGCCACGCCGGCGTGCCCTGGGAAATGGACTGGAGCTCGGTGTATTCGGCCCGCACGCTCACGCTGCCCGACTACCGGCACGGCCGCGTGCTCTTCACCGGCGACGCGGCCCACCTGCTGCCGATCTTCGGCGTGCGCGGCGCCAACACCGGTTTCCAGGACGCCCAGGCCCTGGCCTGGCGCCTGGCGCTGGTGGCCCGCGGCGTGTCGCCCGAGGCGCTGCTGGCCACCTACAGCGCCGAGCGCGTGGCCGCGGCGCGCGAGATCATCGACGAAGCGGGCAAGAGCACGCGCTTCATGACGCCGCCCAGCCGGGGCTTTCGCCTGCTGCGCGACGCGGTGCTGTCGTTGTCGCTCACCCAGCCCTTCGTCGGCCCGCTCTACCACTGGCGCACCTCGCGCCCCCACGAGTACACGCACTCGGCGCTCAACAGCGCGGGTGATGACAACGCCCTGTTCAAGGCCGGGCCGGCGCACGGCGCACCGCCGCAGAACGTGCGCCTGGCGGCAGACGATTTCCTGCTCGACCACCTGGACCATTCGTTTGCCCTGCTGTACGTGACCGACGCCCCCGCCATGCCCGAGCCGCTGATGGACGTGGTCAACACCTGCCGCGCCCAGGGCCTGCCGGTGCGTGTGCTCGCCATCACCGGCCAGCAGCCCGGCGCGGTGCAACCCGTGGCTGGCGCCGACGACACGCTGGCGGATGCCAGCGGCCACCTGCGCCAGCGCTACGGCCTGCGCGGCGCCGGCGGCGCCTACCTGCTGCGCCCCGACCAGCATGTGTGCGCCCGCTGGATGACGCTGGACGCCACCCGCCTGCGCGCCGCCCTGAGCACCGCCGCCGGCCTTGCCACCACCGCCCAACCCACTGGAGCCTGAACATGAGCCACACCCCGTCCCCCGCCCTTGACATCGCGGGCCTGGAACAGGTCTACGACGCCCTGGCCACCGCGATCGACCAGGCCGGACCCGAGAAGTCCGAGCTGTTCCTGGTGAAGCTGGCGCTCATGAACGCCCAGGCGCTGGGCGACCCGGCCGTGTTCGGCGCGCACATTGCGGCGTCGCTGAACGACCTCTGAGTCCGTCTGCCGGGCGACCCGCTGCTGCTCGGGCCCGGATCGTCCAGCCGACCGGTGGGTAGCCCTGCCCCCTGTGCGGGTTGGGGTGGCAACCGTACACTTGCGGGTTATCCCCCGATTGCTGCCCATGAACGCCCCTGTCGACGTTTCTTTCTTCGCGCGCGCTGCAAAGCCGATCACCAGCTACCGCCCGTACTGGGCGAAGCGGTTCGGCACGGCGCCGTTCCTGCCCATGAGCCGCGCCGAGATGCAGCAGCTCGGCTGGGACAGCTGCGACATCGTCCTGGTGACGGGCGACGCTTACGTGGACCACCCCAGCTTCGGCATGGCCGTGGTCGGCCGCGTGCTGGAGGCCCAAGGCTTTCGCGTCGGCATCATCGCCCAGCCCGACTGGCAGAGCGCCGAACCCTTCAAGGCGCTGGGCAAGCCCAACCTGTTCTGGGGCGTGACCGCCGGGAACATGGATTCCATGATCAACCGGTACACCGCCGACCGGAAGATCCGCAGCGACGATGCCTACACCCCGGGCGATGTGGGCGGCAAGCGCCCCGACCGCGCGGCCATCGTCTACAGCCAGCGCTGCCGCGAGGCGTTCAAGGACGTGCCCATCGTGCTGGGCGGCATCGAAGGCAGCCTGCGCCGCATTGCCCATTACGACTACTGGAGCGACAAGGTGCGCCGCTCCATCGTGGTGGACGCCAAGTGCGACCTGCTGCTGTATGGCAACGCCGAGCGCGCCCTGGTGGAAGTGGCGCACCGCATCGCCGCGCGCGAACCCATCGAGCAGATCACCGACGTGCGCGGCACCGCCTTCGTTCGCCGCCCGGGCGACCCGAGCGCCGCCGGCTGGACCGAGATCGACTCCACCGAAGTGGACATGCCGGGTCGGGTGGAAGACCACCTCAACCCTTACCTGACGACGAGCGAGCAGGCGCAGGCGCAGGGAACGACGTGTTCCAAGGAAGACAGCGCGCCGAGCGCGAATACGTCCGTTCGGGCTGAGCCTGTCGAAGCCCTCGCCAAAACCTCGGCCGGGACTTCGACAGGCCCAGCCCGAACGGGGGAAACTGGCTCAGCCCGCATAGCTGAAACTGGTTCAGCCCGAAAGGATCTGGGCGCGACCATCCAGCCGCTGACCTTCCAGCCCAATCCGGCCCTCGTCAGCAAGCGCAAAACCCCTGCGCGCGAGCGCACCGTCATCCGCCTGCCCAGCTACGAGCGGGTGAAGAGCGACCCAGTGCTCTACGCCCACGCCAACCGCGTGCTGCACCTGGAAACCAACCCCGGCAACGCCCGCGCACTCGTGCAGGCCCATGGCGAAGGCGCGACCGCACGCGACGTGTGGATCAACCCGCCGCCCATTCCGCTGACCACGGCGGAAATGGACTACGCGTTCGACCTGCCCTACGCCCGCAGCCCGCACCCGGCTTATGCCGACGAGCACGGCCGGCACGATGGCGCGACCAAGATCCCGGCCTGGGAAATGATCCGCTTCAGCGTGAACATCATGCGCGGCTGCTTCGGTGGCTGCACCTTCTGCTCCATCACCGAGCACGAGGGCCGCATCATCCAGAGCCGGTCGGAAGAGTCGATCATCAAAGAGGTGGAAGACATCCGCGACAAGGTGGAAGGCTTCACCGGCGTCATCTCCGATCTGGGCGGCCCCACCGCCAACATGTACCGCCTGGGCTGCAAGAGCCCCGAGATCGAGGCGGCCTGCCGCAAGCCCAGCTGCGTCTACCCCGGCATCTGCTCCAACCTGCACACCGACCACGGCCCGCTCATCAAGATCTACCGCCGTGCGCGCGAGCTGCGTGGCATCAAGAAGATCCTGATCGGCTCCGGCCTGCGCTACGACCTGGCCGTCAAAAGCCCCGAATACGTGAAGGAGCTGGTGCAGCACCACGTCGGCGGCTACCTGAAGATCGCGCCCGAGCACACCGAAGGCGGGCCGCTCTCGAAGATGATGAAGCCCGGCATCGGCAGCTACGACCGCTTCAAGACCATGTTCGAGAAGTACAGCGAAGAGGCGGGCAAGAAGCAGTACCTCATCCCCTACTTCATCGCGGCCCACCCCGGCACCAGCGACGAGGACATGATGAACCTCGCGATCTGGCTGAAGAAGAACGGCTTCCGTGCCGACCAGGTGCAGACCTTCTACCCCAGCCCCATGGCCACCGCCACGGCCATGTACCACAGCAGCATGAACCCGCTCAAGGGCATCAGCCGCGACCCGCAGCGCGCGGAAAAAGTGGACATCGTGCGCGGCGACAAACGCCGCCGCCTGCACAAGGCCTTCCTGCGCTACCACGACGCCAACAACTGGCCGCTGCTGCGCGAGGCGCTGAAGGCCATGGGCCGGGCCGACCTCATCGGCAACGGCAAGCACCACCTGATTCCGACCTTCCAGCCGCTGACCGACGGCAGCTACCAGAGTGCGCGCCGCAAGAACAGCACGCCCATGGGCGACAAGCCCAGCGAGCGCGCGGCGGCGGTGGTGAAGCCGGGTGCGGGGAAGGCCCCGGTCAAGGGCCGCATCCTGACGCAGCACACGGGCTTGCCGCCGCGGGCGGGTGTGAAAGGCCGCCCGCGTTGATCGCGAGGCGGCGCGTCACCGCCACCGGCGGTTGCTGGTGCCGTCGCCGAGTTCAGCGGGACAGTGGCAGCCAGGGCAACACCACCCAGGCAGCCAGCGCCAGCACGTTGAGCACGGCCGTGGCCCAGTAGACGTTCCGGAAGGCCTGTTTGGCCGACTTGTGCCGCAGGATCTGGTGCGCGAACCACGCGCCCGGCCAGCCACCCAGCAGGCCGAACAGGTGCAGCGTGTTTTCTGGCGTGCGCCACTGCCCTTTGGAGGCGGCGAACTTGTCCTGCCAGTACAGGAAGAAGGTGATCAGGTTGAGCAACAGCGCCGCAGGCAGCACGGGCCAGCTCAGGCGGTCCAGCACCAGGCCGGCGACCAGCAGACCGACCCAACCGAGCATGAGCGCGAACGCTGGCCCCGTGGGTGTGGTCTGGCGGGCTGGCCCGGCAGGGCGCGGTCGGGCTGCCCGCGCAACGGGCTGAGTTGCCCGTGCTTCAGGCTGGGCTGTGCGCGTGGCAGCAGGCTGTGGGCGGCGGAGAGCATGCGCCGGCGCCTGGTGGTCTTCCTGGCGCACATCCATGGCTCTCGCACCCTTGCCACCGACATGGATTTCTTCAAAACTGACCGACTCCCTCGGTGCCGGCGTGGCGGAACCCCGCCAGTCACGGATGTGGAAGAACACCTGCGCGTTGGACTGCGGGCTTTCGATGAATCCAAAGCCTTTGGCTTCGTTCCAGCGTATGACGGTGCCTTTTTTTCTCATGTTTGTGTGTTCCTCCTGACCGGGCAGTGATGATACGAATTCACTGCAGGGATCAAATGAGCGCAAAATGCGCCAAACAGGAGTTCTTGCCATGCCCAACGCCGCCAGCCCGTATGCTTCCGTGAAACTGTCCGCTGCCCTCGTGCAGCAGGCGCGCGAGGCGGCTCAGCCGCAGCGCCGCTCGGTGGCGGGGCAGATCGAGTACTGGGCCACGCTGGGGCGCATTGCCGATGAAACCGGTTTGACGGTGCAGGAGGCGCGCGAGGCGATTGCGCTGTACGACGCGCGCCAACGGGGTGATGCGCTGGACGAGTCGCTCGACGCCATCGAGGCGCGGTTTGTGGACGCCGCCACCACGGGTCGGCTGGCGCAGGCGGTGCGCAGCACGGTCAACGCGAACCGCCAGAAGGCCGATGCCACGCTGCCGCGGGCTGCCTGAAAGCGCCTTCCGGGTTCATCGGTTTGGCTGCACCGGTTTTTTATCTCCTCGCCGGCCCCAACGGCGCGGGCAAATCCACGCTCTACCGCGCGGCGGTGGCCGAGGGCCTGATCCCAGCCACGGCCGAATTCATCAATGCCGACCTGCACGAGGCGGCCGAGCTTCAGCACCTGAGCGATCCGGCCGAGCGTTCGCGCCAGGCTCGGCTGTGGGCCGATGCGCGGCGTGCACGCTGCCTGGAAGAGGGGCGGTCTTTCGCCAGCGAGACGGTGTTCTCCCACACCTCCAAGCTGGACCTGATGGCCGCCGCCCAGCGGGCCGGGTTCGCGGTGGTGCTGCTGGTCGTGTGCGTGGACGATCCGCAGCAGCTGCTGGCACGCGTGGCACAGCGGGTGCAGGAAGGCGGGCACCCGGTGCCGCCCGAGCGCGTTCTGTCCCGCTACCCGCGCACGGTACGGCACCTGGGCGTGGCGGTGCGGCGGGTCGATCTGGCGCTGCTCTACGACACCAGCCACCCGCCGGGTGAGGCACTGCAGCCGCTGCGCCTGGTGGCCCGCCTGCGTAGCGGTGAGCTGCGCTGGCAGGCCGACGATCTGCCGGCGTGGGCGCAGCGGGTGTTGCTACCCGACACCACCTTGCGCTGACAACAACGCCGAGCGCGTGGCCTCAGCGCGCCAGTGTGTGCAGCGGAATGTCGTGTGCCACCGCCAGCCGGTCGAGTTGCTGGCGGGTCTTGCCCAGCATGAACTGGGCAATGGCCGCGTGTGTGTCGGGGTGGAACATGGCGCGCGGGTCGGTCATGGGCACTTTGGCCGCGGCGCACAGGGCGGCGGCAAAGTGCGGCTCCAGCGCGGCCAGGGCCACGCGGCCATCCTTGCAGGGGTAGACGCGGTAGCCTGCGTGGGCGCCGCCCACCGCACCGCTGGGCTGTGTCAGGCCCCAGCTGCGGGGCAGGGCGAGCCAGTTCGCCGCGTCGGACAACGCAATTTCCTGGAACGTGCCTTTGCCGCTGGTTTTCTGCGTCAGCACCGCTTTCAGCGCGGCCTCGCTGGCCATGAGCGCGCCGCCCATGTCGGCGAACAGTGTTGCGGGCAGGTCGAGACCTGTGACGAGCCCGGCGTCGGCCAGGTAGGTCAGGTCGTGGCCCGGTTCCTCGGCGCGTTCACCCGGCGCGCCGACGATGGCCACCACCGAAAGCGCTGGATAAGCCTTGTGCAGGGTTTTCCAGCCCAGCCCGAGCTTGACGAGTGCCGAGGGGCGGAACGAGGTGAGCAGCACGTCGGTGCGCGCCAGTTCCTTGTGCAGCGCGGCCTGGCCTTTGTCGCTTTTCAGGTCGATGGTGACGACCTGGATGCCGTCGTGCAGTGTGGCGTAGGCCCGTGGGTTGTACTGGCCCATGGGGTCGCCGCTCGTGCCGGCGGGAGCGCTTTTGGGGCCCGGTGGTTCTGCTTTCAGGCAGGTGGCACCCATGGCCTTGAGGCGCATCAGCGCCCCCGGACCCGGCAGGTTCAGTGCCAGGCTGAGGACGCGCACGCCGCGCAGGGGTTTCAAGGTTTTGGTGGGCTTGGTGGGCTGGGATGTGAGGGATGACATGGCGTTACCGGTTGACGTGTGCGTCAATGTAGCGCCCTGTGGCCTGGCGTTCTGAACACAGGGGACAGTCGCGTGGTGCTGGGCCGACGCGGTGCTGCCGGGGAGAGCCCCCACCCCACCCCGACCCTCCCCTAGAGGGGGAGGGTGCAAGCATCAGTCCGCGCTGCGACCGGTGCGCTGGCCGCTCATTCACCAAAGTTCAGCGGCAATCCCACGTAGTTTTCGGCGATGGTTTTCAGCCCGGCTTCCGAGTGCATCAGGTAGTCCAGCTCGGCCTGCTGCAGCTTGCCGTTGATGGCGCCTTCGTCGGGGAAGTTGTGCATGATCGACGTGAACCACCAGCTGAAACGCTCGGCGCGCCAGATGCGCTTGAGGCAGCGCTCGGAGTAGCTGTCGATGCCGGCCTCGGTCTTCTCCTGGTAGAACTCGACGAACGCATCGCAGAGGTACTTCACGTCGGTGGCGGCCAGGTTCAGGCCCTTGGCGCCGGTGGGCGGCACGATGTGACCGGCGTCACCGGCCAGGAACATGCGGCCAAAGCGCAGCGGTTCGGTGACGAAGCTGCGCAGCGGGGCGATGCTTTTCTCGATGCTGGGACCGGTCACCAGTTTCTCGGCTGCCTCGGGATCCAGGCGCAGCTTGAGTTCGTTCCAGAACGCGTCGTCGCTCCACTGCTCCACCTTGTCGGTCAGCGGCACCTGCAGGTAGTAGCGGCTGCGCGTGGCGCTGCGCTGCGAGCACAGGGCGAAGCCGCGTGGGTGGTTCACGTAGATCAGTTCGTGGTGCACGGGCGGCGTGTCGCTCAGCAGGCCGAGCCAGCCGAACGGATACACCTTTTCGAATTCCTTGATGGCGTTGCGCGGTGCGCTGGCGCGGCACACGCCATGGAACCCGTCGCAACCGGCGATGAAATCGCACTGAACCGTGTGTGTCTGGCCGTCTTTCTCGTAGGTGACGCTCGGCGTCTGGGTGTCGAAATCGTGCACCTGCACGTTGGCGGCTTCGTACACCGTGGGCAGGCCAGCGGCGGTGCGGGCGTCCATCAGGTCGCGGGTGACCTCGGTCTGTCCGTAGACCATCACCTTCTTGCCGCCCGTGAGCTTTTCCAGGTCGATGCGGTGGCGCTCGCCGTTGAACAGCATGTCGAAGCCACTGTGCACCAGGCCTTCGGTGTGCATGCGCTGGCCCACGCCGGCTTCGTCCAGCAAATCGATCGCCACCTGCTCCAGCACCCCGGCGCGGATACGGCCCAGCACGTAGTCGGGGCTCTGGCGCTCGATGATGATGGCGTCGATGCCGGCTTTGTGCAGCAGCTGACCGAGCAGAAGGCCGGAAGGGCCGGCGCCGATGATGGCAACCTGGGTGCGCATGGATGTCTCTCCTGTGTGAATGGGTGTCGAGACTGTAGGCAGTCGGGTGCATCGGCTCAAGGGCTGCGAGGGTTCAATGCGCGATGATCAGAATCGATGTGCGATGATCGCGCACTATGAACAGTGCGCCGCCGCCCATTGCAAAAGCCGATCTCATCGAAGGCATGGCCAAGGGCATGGCGGTGCTGGAGAGTTTTGACACGGAGCGCCAGCGCCTGAATGCCACCCAGGCCGCCGAACGCGCCGGGCTCACCCGCGCCGCGGCGCGCCGGCACCTGTTGACGCTGGCGCACCTGGGTTACCTGGAGAGCGATGGCAGCCATTACTGGTTGTCGCCCAAGGTGTTGCGGTTTTCGGGCAGTTACCTGGCCTCGGCGCGTTTGCCACGTTTGTTGCAGCCCACACTGAACCGGTTGGCGGCGCAGACGCGGGAGTCGTTTTCGGCCGTGGTGCTGGACGGCCACGAGGTGGTGATCGTGGCGCGCAGTGCCTCGGTGGGCGGGCAGCGCCTGATGGCCTATGGCCTGCATCTGGGCGCGCGGCTGCCGGTGCACGCCACTTCCACAGGCCGTGTGTTGCTGGCGGCGATGCCCCGCGGTGAATTCAGCGCCTGGCTGAAGGGCCGCGAACTGTCGCGGCTCACGCCCCGGACCACGGTCGAGCACAAGTCTTTTCGTGCGCTGATCACGCAGGTGCGGGCGGACGACTTTGCCGTGGCCAGCGAAGAGCACGAACTGGGTGTGCACGCGCTGGCGGTGCCGCTGCGCAACATGCAGGGCCGAACCGTGGCCGCGCTCAACGTGGTGGCGTCCCCTGATCGGCTGGAACCGGCGGTGATGCGCGGTGATCTGCTGCCCTTGTTGCTAGAGGCGGCCCGGGAGTTGCGCTCGCTGCTGTAGGCACCTTGTCCACCGGTGCGCAACACACCGCCAGCGCCCGGCTGGTGTCAGCGGCTGCGGGTCTTACTTTTGCAGCGAGCCGCTGGCGTTGATGATGGACAGGTCCACCCCACCCCAGCCTTTGCGGCGGCTGGGTGTGTAACTCACATGAATGCCGCCGAGGTTGTGGTCGCCGAGTTCGGACAGGGCCTGGAGCAGGCTGGCCCGGGTGGGTGTGCTGCCGGTTCGACGAACGGCTTCTGCCGCGATCTTGGCCCCGAGATAGCCTTCCAGGCTGGAGAAGGAGATGGCCTCGCCCGGGGCATATTTGCGCATGTCGGCCTGGAACTCGGTGATCACGGGCTTTGAGGGGACAAACGGGTAGGGCACCGCCTGGCTCAGCACAATGCCGCGCACGGCCTCCAGACCGACTTCCTTGGCCAGCACGTCGTGCAGCAGCACCGACAGCCCGTAGAGCTGCGTTTTGCCCCCCGGTGCCGCCCGCATCGCCCGAATGAACTCGAAGGCCGGTTTGCCCGCCGCCAGCACCAGGATGGCCTTGGGCTGGCTCTTGCTGACTTCGCTCACCGCCGCCTTGACGCTGGCTTCGAGCTTGCCGGGTGTGGCGTCCAGTACCTGGTGGGTGACGATCTGGATGCCCGCGTCGCCCACGAGGTCCTGGGTCAGGGCGGCCAGCGATGGGCCGAAGGCGATGTTCATGTTCACCACCGCCAGCTTGTCCTTGTCCCAGGCCTTGGCTTCCTTGAGCAAGGCGGCGATCTCGTCGGCGTAGCCACTGCGCAGCGGAAATATGTTGCGCGCCCCCACCACATGCTTGTCCCCTTGCAAGGGCGCAATGAGGGCCATGCCGCTTTTGCCCAGCAGGTCCTGTTTGGCGATCTCGGCCAGGCCCGCGCTGTTGAGGAAGCCCAGAAGACCGATGGCCGACCTGGCGTCGATCACCTCTTGCGTCAACGCCAGCATTTTGGGTCCCTGCAGGTCGTCGTCCAGGGTGGTGAGCTTGAGCTGGTGGCCGTTCACGCCACCGCCCGCGTTGACCTTCTCGAAATACACGCGGATGCCCGTGCTCATGCCTTTGGCGTTGGCCGCCGAGGCGGGATTGGTGTGAGAAGCCACTTGCGCAAACAGCACATCGGCGGCCCGCGCCGACAGGGAGACGGCGGCACTGGCGGCCAGGAGCAGCAGGGGAAGGGCGCGGCGCATGTTTCTCATCTTCTTGAGGGTGCTTGGGGGTGGCTCAAACGCCGAGGTACTGTTCCAGCAGCTCGGGTTTTGACAGCAGTTCGTCCGAGCTGCCCTCGAACACCACCTCGCCCTTGACCAGAATCACGTTGCGGTCGGTGATCTGCGTGACGTGTTTCCAGTTCTTGTCCACGATCACGCTGCTGATGCCGCTCTCGCGGATCAGGCCGCAGATGCGCCAGATCTCGCGCGCGATCAAGGGCGCCAGGCCCTCGGTGGCTTCGTCCAGGATCAGCACGTCCGGGTTGGTCATCAGCGCGCGGCCGATGGTCAGCATCTGCTGCTCGCCGCCGCTGAGCTGCTGCCCGCCGTGGTTCAGGCGTTCGGCCAGTCGGGGAAAGGTGTCGAGCACGCGGTCGTAGGTCCAGTCGCGCTGGCCCCTGGTGCCCGGGCCGGCCGCCATCACCAGGTTTTCCTTCACGCTCAGGTTGCCGAAGATGCCGCGGCCCTCGGGCACATACGCGATGCCCTGGCGCGCCACCTCGAAGGTGGACGCCCCCGTCATGGCGCGGCCCTTGATGTGCACGCTGCCGCCGCTGGGCTTGACGATGCCCATCAGCGATTTCAGCAGCGTGCTCTTGCCCATACCGTTGCGGCCCATGAGGCCAATCGTCTGGCCCTGGCCGACGGTGAAGTCGATGCCGCGCAGGATGTGGCTGGCACCGTAGTGGGTGTGCAGGCCCTGGGCCTGGATCAGCGGTGTCGGCATGTTCAGTGTTCCTCGCCCAGGTAGGCTGCCTGCACACCCTCATCGGCGCGCACTTCGGCCGGCGTGCCGCTGGCGATCACCTGGCCGTTGACCATCACGGTGAGCTGATCGGCCAGCGCAAACACCGCGTCCATGTCGTGTTCCACCAGCATCATCGCGTGGTCTTTCTTCAGTTTCTGCAGCAGCGCCACCATGGTCTCGGCCTCGGCCTGGCCCATGCCGGCCAGCGGTTCGTCCAGCAGCAGCACGGTGGGCTCGGTCGCCAGCGTCATGGCGATTTCCAGCTGGCGTTGCTCGCCGTGGCTGATGGTGCCGGCGATCGTGTGGGCACGGTGCTGCAGGCCGGCGAGTTCGATGGCGCGTTCGCAGCGCGCATTGGCCGCGGCCAGGCCGCTGGCCCGGGTGAACCAGTGCAGCGGGTTGAAGGGCTGGTGACGCTCGCGCGATTGCGCCGCCAGGCGCACGTTGTCCCACACGCTGAAGGGCAGGAAGATGTTGGTCTTCTGGTAGCTGCGGCCCAGGCCCAGGCGCGACACCATCTCGGCCGGGCGCCCGGCGGTCTCCACCCCGCCGATGGTGATGCGGCCCGAGGTGGGTGGCAGGTCGCCCGAGAGCAGGTTGGTCAGCGTGGACTTGCCCGCGCCGTTGGGGCCGATCACGGCGTGGATGCGGTCGCGGAACAGGTCCACCGACACCTCGTTCACGGCCGCCAGGCCGCCGAAGCGTTTCGTGAGCTGCTGGGCAGACAGAACGGCGGCGCTCATCGGGCAACCCTCCTGGCGGTGCACGGCGGGGTTGCGTCCCATGGAAACGGTCGGGCGGTGCTCATTTCACGTCTCCCTTGCGCGCCAGCAAGCGCTCGCCCAGCCCGAGCAGGCCGCGCGGCGCCACCAGCACCACCGCCACGATGAACAGGCCCATCCACAGCTGCCAGTGCTTGCCCAGGTGGAAGTCGCCCACGTAGGGCAGGTCCTTGAAGAAGTGCATCACGTACTCGAAGGCAAACGCGCCGACGATGGCGCCCGCAAAGTTGCCCATGCCGCCGAGGATGATCATCATGATGGCGTGCGCGCTCATGTGAAAACCCATCAGTTCCGGGTTCACGTAGCCGGTCTGCGCCGCCCACAGGAAACCCGCCACGCCGGCCAGCGTGCCCGCCAGCGTGAAAGCCGCCAGCTTGTAGCCGAAGGTGCCGTAGCCCACCGCGCGCATGCGGTGCTCGTTCACGCGGATGCCGGCCAGCACCCGGCCGAAGGGCGAGAACAGCAGGCGGCGCAGGAAGGCATACACACCCACCAGCAGCAACAGCGTCAGGTAATAGAAGGTGGTCTTGTTTTCCAGGTCGATGCCGGCCCAGCCGAACAGCGTGGCGTCGGGCTTGAAGTTCACGTACACGCCGTCGGAGCCGCCCAGCGCCTTGTTGTCGAAGAACAGGAAGAACACCATCTGCGCAAAGGCCATGGTGACCATGATGAAGTAGATGCCGTGCGTGCGCACCACGAAAAAGCCGATCACCAGCGCGGCCAGCCCGGCGCCCAATGCGGACACGGGAAGCGCCCACCAGAGGCTGATGGGCATGTCGGCCGGGGTGAGAAAGGCCAGCGCATAGCCGGCCAGCCCGAAGTAGGCCGCGTGGCCCAGCGACACCATGCCGGTGACGCCTTGCAGCAGGTCCAGGCTCATGGCGAAGATGGCCAGGATCATCATCTGCGAGAGCATCTGCAGATAGAAGTCGCCGCCGGTGAGCGGGATGAAGGGGAAGGCGGCGAGTGCCAGTGCGCCCAGCAGCAGCATGAACTGCATGCTGCGCGGCAGTTTTTCGAGTTGGGCCTTGGGCGCGCTCATGGTGTGGGGCTCTTCATCAAGGGGTGGCGGGGCAGGGTGGCAAGGGACGTCATTGCTTGAACAGCCCTTCGGGCCGGTAGAGCAGCACCACGGCCATGAGCATGTAGACCGCCATGCCGGCGATCTGCGGCAGCAGCACCTTGCCGAAGGTGTCCACCAGACCCACCAGCAGCGCTGCGACGAAGGCGCCGCGCACCGAGCCAATGCCGCCGATGACGACCACCACAAAGCACATGATCAGCACCGAGCTGCCCATGCCGGGGTACACGCTGGCGATGGGCGAGGCGATCATGCCGGCGATGGCGGCCAGTGCCACGCCCAGCGCGAACACCACGCCGTGGATCAGGCGGATGTTGATGCCCAGCGATTCGGTCATTTCGCGGTTGAAGGCACCGGCGCGGATCTTCATGCCCAGGCGGGTTTTCGAAATGAGCCCGTACAGGCCCAGCGCCAGCGCGATGCACACCGCCGAGATCACCAGGCGGTACACCGGATACGAGAGGTTTTCGGTGAGCGGAATCGACCAGTTCACCATTTCGGGTACCTGCACGGCGTGCACGTCGTCGCCCCACAGGATGGAGCGCACTTCTTCGAAGATGTAGATCAGGCCGAAGGTGAGCAGCACCTGGTCAAGGTGGTCGCGGTGGTAGAAGTGGCGGAACAGCGCCCATTCCAGCACCCAGCCCAGCGCCACCGCCAGCACCGTGCCCAGCACGATGGCCAGCACCAGGCTGTCCAGCTGCGCGGTGAGGAACCAGGCCATGTAGGCGCCCAGCATGTAGAAGCTGCCGTGCGCGAGGTTGACCACGCCCATGATGCCGAAGATCAGCGTCAGGCCGGCGGCCAGCATGAAGAGCAGCAGCCCGTATTGCAGGCTGTTGAGCAGCTGGATCAGGAAATTGGCGACATCCATGGGGGCGAGGGCAAAAGAGGGGCTTCAACCGGGCGCCACAGGGGCACCCGGCTGTTGAGAGCACGGGAGGCGAGGGCGCGCGGTCAGGCCATGCGGCAGCCGGTGGCCGGGTCGGCCACGGCCTTCTGGGCGATGCCGATGACCTTGTTTTCCTTGTTGGTCACCTGGCGCAGGTACATGTCCTGGATCGGGTTGTGCGCCGGGCTCATGGTCCACTTGCCGCGCGGGCTGTCGATGGTGGCGCCGCGCATGGCCGCGTACAGGGCCTGTTTGTTGGCCATGTCGCCGCGCACCGCATTGGCCCCTTTGACCAGCAGCAGACCGGTGTCGTAGCCCTGCACGGCGTACACGTCGGGCTGCATCTTGAAGGCCTTGGCGTATTCCAGGCGGAACTGCTTGTTGCGCGGCGTGTCCAGCGAGTCGCTGTAGTGCATGGTGGTCAGCACGCCATCGGCAGCCGGGCCGGCGGCCTCCAGCACGCCTTCGGTCAGGAAACCCGAGCCGTAGAGCTGGATGTTGCGGTTCAGGCCGGCGGCGGCGTAGTCGCGCAGGAACTTGGCCGCGCCGCCACCGGCGAAGAAGCAGGCCACGGCGTCGGGCCTGAGCGCGGCGATCTCGGTCAGCAGGGCCTGGAACTCCACGTTCGGGAACGGCAGGCCCAGCTTCTTGACGATGGTGCCACCGGCTTCGGTGTAGCTTTTCTCGAAGCCTTCAAAGGCCTCGTCGCCCGCGGCGTAGTTCCAGGTGATCCACACCGCCTTCTTGTGGCCGCGCTCCACCATCGCCTTGCCCAGCGCCAGCGTGGGCTGCGAGTTGGTGAACGAGGTACGGAACACGTTGGGCGCGCACTGGGCGCGGGTGGCGATGTGCACGCCCGCGTTGGGAATCAGGTTGAGCACGCCGGTGTCGCGCGCCACCTTGTGGATGCCCATCTGCACGCCCGAGTGCACCGTGCCCACGAGCACATCGACGCGGTCGCGCTGCACCAGCCGGGTGGCGTTCTCGATGCCCTTGGCCGGGTTGGACTCGTCGTCCACCTTGAAGAACTCCACCTCGCGGCCGCCGAGCTTGCCGCCCTGTTCGTTCAAGGCCATGCGAAAGCCGTTTTCAATCGCCACGCCGAGCTGGGCGAAGGTGCCCGTGTAGGGCAGCATGAAGCCGACCCGCACCTTGTCGGACTGGGCGCGGACGATCTGGGGCAAGAGCAGGCCGGTGGATGCGGCGCCGATCACGGCAGCGCTGCGGGTCAGGACAAGTCGGCGGGTGGTCATGGGGCGTCTCCTGGGGTGGGTTGAATGGGTCGCGTGTCAATGTAGGCGGGGCTGTCCGGCGTGGGGATAGTGACATACCCTACTTCAGGCCTAAAGCATCTGGTGTCGCCACAGCGGGGTAGTCGAGCGGCTTGCGCGCGGGTGGCCACCATCAGGCCAGTGCCTCGGCCAGCCAGGTGCGGCACCAGGCGGCGCCGCGGGCTTCGGGTTCCCGTTCGGTGGACGCGTCCAGGCAGAGCCGCTCGCCCACGCGCTGTGCGCCCAGGGACGCCAGCCGTTCGTCGAATCGTCGTCCGCCGTTGCAGAAGGTCTGCGGGTAGACGCTGTCACCCAGGGCGATCACGCCGTAGCGCACACCGTCCAGCCGCAGGCCCGGCCGGTCCAGCGCGTCGTAGAGCGCGCGGGCGTTGTCGGGCACGTCACCCTCGCCAAAAGTGGAGGTGCAGATGATATATAGTGCACCCGCCGAAAAAACCGAGGGGCCCAGATCGTCCATCAACCGGACCTCGATGTGGTCGACAAGATCGGCGCAGTCGAGTTCTATGGCCTGGGCAACGTACTCGGCGGTGTTGGTCACCGTGCCGACGAGGATGTGGAGTGTGCGGGATGTTGGCATGACTGGTGTGCAATATAGTTCATGTTTTGATGCATGCCATGGGGGCAAACCCTAGCGTGATCGCCCCACGGATGCCCGCGTGGCCTGCGTGCGGTATCGGACAGACGGTGGCGGGCGGCACCGGCACAGTGGCAGGTTGCCCGACCTCCGCAGGAATGCCCATGCCCCGCATCACCACCGCCGATCAGACCGAGCTGTATGTCAAAGACTGGGGCGATGGCCCGCCCGTGGTGCTCATCCACGGCTGGCCCCTGAACGCCGACAGCTGGGACGACCAGGCGATGGCGCTGGCCGAAGCCGGCCACCGCGTGATTGCGTACGACCGGCGGGGCTTCGGCCGCTCATCCCAGCCCTGGAACGGCTACGACTACGACACGCTCGCCGATGACCTGGCCTGCGTCATGGAACAGCTCGACCTGCAGGACGCCACGCTGGTGGGCTTTTCCATGGGCGGGGGCGAGGTGGCGCGCTACCTCTCGCGCCACCAGGGCGCCTCGGTGGCCCGGGTGGCGCTGGTGTCATCGGTGCTGCCGTTTCGCACCAAGACCGAGGACAACCCGATGGGTGCCGAGGCCTCGTCCTTCGACCGCACGGCGCGCGCGCTGCAAGACGACCGCGCCAAGTTCTTCACCGGTTTTTTTCGCGACTTCTTTGGTGCGGGCCTGCTGGACAACCGCGTGAGCGACGAGGTGTTGCGCTGGGCGCACGGCATGGCCATGCAGGCCAGCCTGCGGGCCACCGTGGCGTGCATGCGCGCCTTCTCCAGCACCGACTTCCGGCCCGATCTGGCGGCCTTCACGCAGCCCACCCTGTTCATCCACGGCACCGACGACAAGACCGTGCCCATGAGCGGCTCCAGCCGCTTGGCCGCCGCCGCCATTCCCACCGCGCGCCTGATTCCCTACGAAGGTGCGCCGCACGGTGTGTTCGTCACCCACAAGAAGCGCCTCACCAGAGACCTGCTCGCCTTCCTGCGCAGCGACGACGGCGCCGCGCCTGCATGAGCGCAGCCCGGCCGTTGCGACGACGTGCAGCCCCGCCGTGCACCCCACGCAGGTGGTTCCCGTGAGGCGCCGCCGCGCCGCCGCGCCGTGGATGGCGGCCTTCAACCGGGGGGTGGCCGCCCTCACGCGCTCCACCGTGCGCGCGGCCACCGATGCCACCCGCCAGGCCCTTCAGGCGAACGCGAAAGCCGCCAAGGCGGCATCGGCGGCCACCGCCAAGGCCAAGCCGGCGGTCAAGGCCAAGGCCAGGCCGGCAGCAAAGACCCGGGCAAAGGCCACGAGCACCGCCAGGCCGTCGGCCGCCACCCCGCAGGCCCAGGCGGGGTTGCGTTCCCCCCGTTCCTCGACCGCGACCGCGGTGCGCCGCCCGCCCGCCGCGGCGGGCGAGTGGATCACGGGCACCGCCGCCGGGCCCACCGGCGCGCGACGTTTCCGCTTGTACCGGCCCCCCGGCGTGCTGCCCGCCGAGCGTCTGCCCCTGCTGGTGATGCTGCACGGTTGCGGGCAGGACGCGCAGGGCTTCGCCGAGAGCACACGCATGAACGCCATTGCGCGGCGCGAGCGCTTCCTGGTGCTCTACCCCGAACAGGACCGGTTCTCGAACCCGCAGGCCTGCTGGAACTGGTATGAAACCCGCAACGGCCGCGCCAACGCCGAGCTGGCGCTCATCCTGCTGGCGATCGACCAGGTCTGCCTGCTGCACCGGGCCGACCGCCGGCAGGTGGCGGTGGCCGGTCTCTCGGCCGGGGCCAGCATGGCCGCCTTGCTGGCCAGTCGGCACCCCGCGCGGTTTCGGGCCGTGGTGATGCACTCGGGCGTGGGCCCGGGCGCGGCGCACTCCACCGCCACGGCGCTGGCCGCCATGCGCGGGCTGCGCCAACCCACGCCGCACGAGAACCTGCTGGCCGTCCCGCTGCCGCCGCTGCTGGTCATCCAGGGCTCGGTAGACCGCATCGTGTCGGCCGGCAACGCCGCGGCGGCCGTGCGCGTGTGGAACGACGCCGCCAACGCCCGCATGGGTGCGCCGCGGCGGGTGCAGCGCGGCCAGCGCTACCCCATGACCGTGACCACCAGCCGCTGCAAGGGGCGCACCGTGGCCACGCTGGTGGAGATCGACTCGCTCGGCCATGCCTGGAGCGGAGGCCTGGGGCGCCTGCCCTACGGCGACGACAAAGGCGCCGACGCCTCCCGCATGGTGTGGGCCTTCGTGGCGCGCGAGCTGCGGTCGGTGGGACGGGCCTGACGGGCAGGGGCAGACGCCCACGCGGCGCCGCGCGGCACCGTTCGGGGACCGGCGGCGGCCTTTGGCCCCCCGCTTGCTCGGCGGTGTACGGCGGCGCACAGACGAGCACGAGGCATCGGCCTACGCTGGTGGCTCACGCATCGGCGAAGCGCATTCGCCCCATCCATTTGCCCGTTTCATCATGGACATCCGCACGCTCCGTAGCCCGTTTTTGATTGCCGTGGGTCGCCTGCAGGAATCGCTGGGTCGCCACACCGGCCGCCAGGACTGGCGCCTGGCCGGCCTGCTGCGCCAGGTGCGCGGCCGGCTGGACGGCGTGCAGGGTGGGCGTGAGCGGGCTCCGGCCTGGCGCGCAGCGCGCCCATGACGCCGCCCGACCCCGGGGCAGTCCCGTCCACCGCGGCCGCACCGGCGCCTGCCCTGGTCGTGCGCACCAGCGCGCCGATCGACCCTTTGTTCCTGAGTGCGCCGCGCGTGTCCACCTTCCACGGCACGCAGTGCCTCACCAAGGCCAGCGGCTTCTTCTTCGAGCGCGACGGCCGCCTGTTCCTCGTGACCAGCCGCCATGTGGTGATCGACGAGCCGGGCGAGCACTTTCCCGACCGCATCGAGATCGAGCTGCACACCGACCCGACCAACCTCACCCAGTCGGTCTGCCATTCCATTCCGCTGTACATCCAGGGCGAGGCGGCCTGGCGCCAGGGGCGCGACAGCGGCAGCGAGATCGACGTGGCGGCCATCGAGATCCATGTGGACCAGCTGCCGCCGGGCAGCGTGATCCGCGCCTTCACGCCCGACCACCTGCAGACCGAATTCGACCATGTGCCGGCGGGTGAGTCGCTGCTGGTGGTCGGCTTTCCGCTGGGTTTTCACGACGAGCTGCACCACCTGCCCGTCGTGCGCCATGCCGTGGTGGCCTCGCCCTTCGGCATCCGCTTCCAGGGCCAGGGCTTCTTTCTCACCGATGCCCGCACCCACCGCGGCATCAGCGGCGCAGCGGTGGTGGTGCGCGACACCCAGCCGAGCGATGCGCGCCAGACGCTGCCCTGGAAATTGCTCGGCGTGCACTCCGCCCGCATGGACATGGGCGACCGCGACCTCAATCTCGACGAGTCGCTGGGCCTGAACTGCGCCTGGTACGCCGACATCCTGATGACCCTGACGGACGAGCCGCCTGCGGCCGCGCCCAACGCTCCTGCTCCCGTGGCCCAGGCACCCGCGGCAGCACAGCAGCCCACGGCCACAGCGCCCACCGCGTCAACGGCCACTCCCGCCAGCCCGGCCTGTTGAGGCGGCGAAACCGCATGTCCGATCCAGTGTCACGACGGCTTCGGTGGTGCTGGCCAGCGTGGTGGTGAGGCGCAGGGCCAGGCGCAGGGTTTCCTGCCGGGCCTGCTTCGGCGCGGCCATTCGCGCGGGCGTCAGCCCGGCCCGCCGCCCACCTTGTCGAGCATGATGGTGACGAGCAGCGACGCGTCGGTGATGGCGCGCACGTTGTGCGTCATGCCGCCTTCGATCATCAGCAGCTGACCGGCCGACAGGGTGCAGGTGCGCTCGGGCGTGCCAATTTCGGCCTGGCCTTCCAGGCAGTGGATGGTGATGGCGCCGTCCACATGGTGGTCGGGCATGCCGGCGCCAGCGGGCAGGACCAGGCGGATCAGCTGCAGCGACGGCTCCTTCAGCAGGCTGGTGGTGACCGCTTCGCGCAGTCCACCCCCCAGCGGCTGGAGGTCGATCACGTCAAGGGGTTGGGCGTGGGGCAGGGCCATGGGGTCTCCGATGGGGATGGATGGGGTGGTCAGCGCCGGGTTGGCGGGGTGGGTGGATTCTGCGCTGGGGCCTGGGCGGGTGGTGTGCCCTGCGGGGCCGGCCCTGTCTGGCCGGGTGCGCAGGGGTTGTCCACGTTGCCACCCCCCTGTTCGATCAGCGGCAGCAGGGCCGCGGCCGGGCCGGCCAGCGCGCCCAGCGCGATGGCGCCCAGCACCCGCCCCACCAGCCCGGCGGTTTCGATGCCCACGTTCGGGTCGCCCAGCGTGCCGGTCACGGTGATGGGCGTGCGCAGCGACAGCGGCGACCAGTCCTTGGGCCGGATGATGGCCCGCAGGTCCAGCGATTCATCGCGCAGGTTCACCTGGCCGGTGATCCAGATCGTGCTGTCCGCGTTGTCCAGCACGGCGGGGCGCGGCTGCACCACGCCGTTTTGTGCCACCAGGCTCAGGCGGGCGCAATTCAGCGGCAGGGAGCGGTCGCCCGTGAGGACCAGGCCCAGCGCCTGCGCCACGTCCAGCCCCATCACCTCGGTGGCCAGGTGCGACAGGGTCCCGTCGCGCACGTTGAGCTGGGCACGCCCGTGGAGCGAACCGAGTATCTCGGCGGTCGAGCGCCCGGCACCGCGGACGTCGATGTCGCCGGTCAGCTCGCCCGTCATGTAAGCCTGCGGCTGCTGACCCCCCTGGCGGGCCTGGTCGCGCTCGCGCCGCATGGCCGCCGCGTTGCGTGGGGGCGGCGTGGTGGCGTCGTCCGAGCGCAGGGCGCGCAGCCAGCCCGCGATGTCGATGCCGGCGAACTGCAGGCTGGCTTCCCAGCGCGCCGGGCTGGCGTTGGCGTCCAGCTGCGTGAGCCCGCTCACCCGGCCGCCCGCCACCGTGGCCTGCAGCGCTTCCAGCCGCAGCACGCCGCCGTCCAGCCTCACGAGGGTCTTCAGCCCCTGCATGGGGGCCAGGGCCTCGGTGCCGAAGTCGAGCACGCGCAACTCCATCTGCACCTCGGCGTTCATGGCCTGGAGCGAGGGCAGGTCGAAGCGGCGCTGGGGCAGCACGCGGCCCTGGGCCTGCCCGGCACCGTCGGCCGGGTTGCGTCCGCCCACGGCGGGCCCCAGGTCGGCCAGCGCCAGCCGCGGCCCGCTGAGCTGCCCCACCAGCCGGGGCGGGTTCTCGCGCTGGAAGTAGCGCACATCGCCCGCCAGTTCGCTGCTGCCGATGGTGGCGCGCTCCACCTGCAGGCGCCACTCGCCACTTTCCTGCGCGATGCGCCCGCGCAGGTCGAAAGGGGGCGTCTGCGGCAGGGTCACGCCCAGCGGGTCCCCCACCTGCGCCAGCGAGGGGCCGCGGAAATGCAGGCTGCCTTCCCAGCGCGGAGCGCCCAGCAGCGCGGCGGCGTGGCCGTCGAAGAGGATGCGGGACGACGCCACCGTGCCCTCCACCCGCAGCGGCACGGCCGGCGCACGGCCGCCGTCGTCGTCGTTCAGCAGGGGCAGGGTGCTGCCGGCCCGGGCCTCCAGCTGCAGGGGCAGTGCCCGGTAGCGGCCTTCGATCAGTGCCACATACCCGGCCTCGCCCGCTTCCAGCGAGGCACCTTCACGGCCCTCCAGGCGCACGCCGAGCGCCACGTCCAGTGGCTGGTCGACCCAGCCAATCGTGCCCTGGCCCACCACCAGCCGGCCGAACCGGGGCAGTTCCCGGGAGCCCGTGCGGTCTTCTGTGGGCGGTTCGCGCTCGCCCATCCAGGTGGCGCGCCCGTCCTCCGTACGCACCAGGTGGGCGTCCAGCGTGGCCGCCTCCAGCGAGCGCACGCGCAGCTGTTCGCCCTGGCGCCAGCGCCGCAGGTCGCCCCAGCGCCAGGTCAATTCGATGTTCCGAGCGTCCAGCAGGTGCGGGACGTCAAAGCCTTCGGCCGCTGCCATGCGCAGATGACCCACCGTCAGCACGGGGGGGCGCAGCAGCCGCAGGCGGAAGTCGCCTTCCAGCGTGGTCTGCAGGCCAGTGCCTCGGGCCACCGCGTTTTGCAGTGGCCCACGTAAAAATGGCCAGCCCGCCAGCTCACAGAGCAGGAGGACCAGCACAAGGATGCCCACGATGGCCCCGCCCGTTCGCGCGGGGTGTTGCCAGTTCGTCATGAACAGTCCACCACCGGGCGCCGCTCTGCTGTCAGACAGGCAGGCCGGTGATCGTGGCGGTGGGGCATGGGGGCGGGGGTGAGCGCCGCGTCGGTCGAGCCGGCAAGAGGCGCCCACGCATGGGTCAGCGGTAGATGTCGCTGCCGCGCGACGTGCGCCAGTGGTTTTCCAGGTGCTCGGCGTCTTCGTCGTTGCGCGTCTTCAGACCCATCAGGATGCCGCCCTCCTTGACGCCCTTCTCATAGTGCTTCACGCGCTCTTCGGGAATGCCCCAGCCGACCAGGGCGCCCACCAGGCCACCGGCTGCACCACCGGCACCGGCGCCCGCCAGTGCGGCGGCGATAGGGCCGGCCACCACCAGGCCCAGGCCGGGAATGGCGATGCTCGTGCCCACCGCGGCCACGGCCGCGGCAATGGCACCCAGCGTGCCGCCAATGCCGGCGCCCACGCCAGCACCTTCGGCGGCCTTGTTGCCGAGTTCGGTTTCTTGGCCGGCGGCATTGTCGAAATGGCGCTTGCGGGTGTCGTCGGACATCACCAGGTTCACGTCGTCGCGGCTGTAGCCGCGGTCAATGGCGCCCTGGTAGGCCTGCTCGGCGCTCTCGCGGTCGTGGAAGAGGCCGGTCATGTAACGGGAATCGGAAGCCATGGGAATCTCCTGTTGGATGTGTTGCACAGCCCTCGCTCGGGCGAAGGTATGGGGGGGTGGCAAACGGCGCGCCCGCCGGCCCGGTTCACCCGGCCATGGCGCCCATCACGCTGGCGCCGCCCGGCTGGCAAAGCTGGCCGCAAGCCTTGCCGCAGGCCGCCGGCACCAGGGCTGGCCGCGGAAAGCCCGCCGATGCGCCGGTGCCCCTGCACGGGCGCGGCGTTTGCCGGCATGGGTGGACACCCCAGCGCAGGCCCCCTGACCGGGCGCTGCTCCCGCCATCCACTGAACAGGAGAGACCATGAAATCGATTCCCCGCCTGCTGGCCGTCTCGGCCGCCGTCCTCACCCTGGCCGCGTGCCAGACCACCGACCGCGTGCACAGCGACCTCGCCACCGCCAACCAGGTCGTCGCACAGGCCAGCACCGACCCGCATGTGGCCCGCCATGGCACGCTGGAGTTGCAGCGCGCGCAGCAGACCCTGCGCCAGGCCGAGGCCGCCTGGGTGCGCAACCGCGACGAAGAGGAAGCCCGCCACCTCGCCTACCTGGCCCAGCAGCGCGCCCGCACCGCGCTGGCCATGGGCGAGCAGGCCCGTGCCGAGGAGATGCTGCAGCAGGCCGGCGCCGAGCGCGAGCGCATCCGCCTGGAAGCCCGCACCCGCGAGGCCGAGCTGGCCACGCGCCGCGCGCAGGCCGCCCAGTCCACCGCCCAGACGGCGCAGGCCAGCGCCCAGACCGCACGCCAGCAGGCCGAGCAGTCCCGCGAGCAGGCCGAGCAGGCCCGCCAGCGCGCCGAGCAGGAGTCCCAGCGCGCGGCACAGGAGTCGCAGCGCGCCGCCGCACTGGAGCGCGAACTGCAGGAGCTGCAGAGCCAGAACACGCAGCGCGGCATGGTCGTGACACTGGGCGACGTGCTGTTCGCCACCGGCCGCGCCGAGCTCTCGCCCGGCGCCCAGCGCAGTGTGGACAAACTGGCCGAGGTGCTGAGCCGTTTCCCTGAGCGCCGGGTGATGATCGAAGGCTTCACCGACAGCGTGGGCTCCGAGGCGTCCAACCTGGCCCTGTCGCAGCGCCGGGCCAACGCTTTCCGCATGGCCCTGCTGGCCCGCGGCGTGGCCGGCGACCGCATGGAGGTGCGGGCCCATGGCGAGGCCTACCCGGTGGCCGACAACAGCACACCCGCCGGGCGCCAGCGCAACCGCCGGGTCGAGGTGCTGTTCTCCGACGGGCAGGGCCGCTTCATCGAGCGCTGAAACCCGGCTCAATGACAAACGCCCCGCCGCGGTGTGCACCGGGCGGGGCGTTTCCAGGTCGGTGTCAGCGGGGTGGGCGCATCAGCCGCGTGGGTCGGCTGCCGGGAAATCGGGAAACACCAGCTTGTCCACCGGAAAGCCTTGCTGGCGCGCGCGCTCGATCAGCGCCTGCGTGCGTTCGGGCGACAGATCCGGGCGGCGCGAGAGCACCCACAGATGCGAGCGACCCGGGTCGCCCACCAGGGCCTCGGTGTAGCGGTCGTCCACATGCAGGATCCAGTAGTCGGACCAGGCGAACGGGAACACGCCCAGCCACTGCAGCCAGTCGGGCAGCAGGTTGACCTTGAGCCGCCCCCCGCCACTGCCCGGTACCGTGCGGGCCACGCCACGCGCTTCGTGCACGCTGCCGTCCCTGGCCGGGCACTGGTTCACCACTTCCAGCACCGGCCCGCGCGGGCCGGCCCCCATCAGGCGGTAGGTGGCGGTGGCCTGGCCTTCGCAGTGGCTTTCAAAAGACGTGGGCAGGCGGGCGACCTCGTACCAGTGGCCGGCGTAACGCTGCAGGTCCACCCGTGGCATGGTGACCAGGGGCGCTGCGGCCTCGGCCGTGAGGCCGCGGCGCTGCGCCAGCCAGCCCTCCACCAGCGGCAGGCCCACGGCCAGCGCGGTGCTGGCCGTGGCGGGGTTCACCTTCGCGCGCACCGATTCCGGCATGAGCGGCCAGCCCAGGCCCAGCAGGCGCACCCAGCCCGCGCCCTGGCCGGGTGAGCGGGCCACCGCCTTGGACAGCTGCACGCCCCCCGGCGTGCGGTGGTGCCGGCTGGCGAACAGCGCGGCAATGCCCAGCGAAATCACCGCGCCCGCGATGGGCAGCGCCAGCTTGCGGTGGCGCGTGGCATGGTCCAGCCGGCGCACGAAGTGCTCCGCTCGCCGGTGCAGGTGTTCCTCGCGGTTCACCAGCCGGATCTCGGTCATCCGTATGCGCTCGTCCAGTTCGGCCATGCCGCTCTTGGACGGGTCCGGGATCTTGGTGTTGTCAACCAGAAGCTGTGGCGGTGGTGCTGTCAGTTGGGTCATGGCGCGGCGTCGGGACAGGGGGGACAGGAGGGGGTTTGGTTGACGGGCTGATCATCAGGTGGCGCCGCGTGGCCGGCAGCTTCAGCGCGGGCAGCAGCTTGCGCACACGCGCCACCGCCCACCACGCCGCCAGCAGGTTGGCCAACAGCGCCAGGCCCAGCGCGGCCAGCCAGTGCAGACCCGCCATGACGAGCAGCGCCACCACCATGCCCCAGAGCACCAGCCAGGCGGTCACCCCGAGGATGGCGGCGGCCACCACCAGGGCGGCAATCTGGGCCAGGGCCAGCCCGGCGCGATGCAGTTCCAGCGACAGCAGTTCCACGCGGTCGCTCACCAGCCCCGGCAGCTCCTGCCAGAGCCCCTTGAGCGTCTGCAGCAAGGACTCCTGGGCCGGGGGTGTGGAGGCGGTGGCCTCAGCCGGTGGGGGCGTCGTCATGGGATCACCGCGTGATGCGAGCGACCAGCATGCCCACCGCCAGCGCCGTGGCCATGGCCGCGATCGGGTGCTCGCGCACCGAGTTGCGCAGGCTGTTGGCCCATTCGTCGCTCATGGCGCTCAGATCCGAGCCGTTCAGGTGCAGCGACTCGCCCGCGTGGGACACCTGCTCGTGCAGCCGGTGTACATGGGGTGCGGCGGTGCCGGCCAGGCGGTCGATGGTTTCGTGGGCGGTCTGGACCACGCGGTTGAGCAACTCGTCGCTGCGGTTCGATGCCATGGAGGACGAGCCCCCGGTCGAGCCTGTGCTGCTGCCGCCCCGTGAGGACGGCCCGCCGGGGCTGTTCTCGGAGGTCGGGAAAGGCGTGGAAGAGGTCGGCTTGTCGGTTGTGTGTTCCATGGTGTGTCCAGTCGAGAAGGGGGAATTGACGGAACCCGGGCGCAGGCTGGTGCGCCTCGGGTGCGCATGGGTTCGAACGTTCAGCGCGGCGAACCTCGGCGGAACATGTTGACGATGGCCAGCAGGATGACCGCGCCGAGCAGCGACACCAGCAGGGCGCCTATGCTGAACACATCGTCGTTGATGCTGCCCACGCCGACCAGTGGCGAGATCAGCCAGCCGCCCAGCGCCGCGCCGATGATGCCGACCACGATGTTGAGAAAGATGCCTTGCTGGCCATCGGTGCGCATGATCAGGCTGGCAAGCCATCCGATGACGCCGCCCACCACTAGCCAGACAATAAAGTTGATCATGAGGATGCTCCTATTCAGGTTGAGGAAAAGGCGAAAGGCCCGCTGCGACTTGGCAAATGGCATGCCCGTATGGCCGGGCTGGTCCCCTGGCCCCAGCACGAGTGGGCACGGGAGTTGCCGGGCCAGTGGCTCATCCACCAGTCCCAGGAGACGCCCCATGAACCAGTTTTTCAACACCGTGTCCCCCACGGCGACCCGCATGATCCGAATGGACCACGCGTACGTGATGGCCCAGTTCCACAAGCTGGAGCCCGGCACCCAGCACACGGTGCGCGCGGCCATCGTGCGCAGCATCTGCAACGCACTGGAAATCCACGCCCAGCTGGAAGAGGAAATCTTCTACCCCGCCCTGCGCAGTGCGGGCATGAGCTCACCCGAGCTGGAGAAAAGCGTGCCCGAGCACGACGAGATGCGCAGCCTGATTGACCAGCTGCGCTCGGCCGAGGAAGCATCCGACGAGCAGTGCGAAGCGCTCAACAAGCTCATGAACGCGGTGATGCACCATGTGGCCGACGAGGAAACCAAACTCCTGCCCATGGCCGAGCAACAGATGGCACCCGAGGTGCTGGCCGACCTGGGCGCGCGCATGACGCGTCGCCGCATGGAAATCGCCAAGCCGCGCGCCACCGAAATGGCGGTGGACATGGCCGTGGGCGCCCCCATGAAAACCGCCGCCGTGGCGGTGGGCACCCTGTTCGCGGGCGCCTTGCTGTTCAACAAGCTGCGCCGCGGCAACGGCCACGGCACCAGCGCCAGCGACACCACCAGCGGTGGCCGCCGTTACGCCGGCACCGGCTCCAGCGGCACCGAGCGCCGCTACGGCCACTGAGGCACCGGACCGGCCCGGGCCAGCGCCAGGGCCGGGCCAGTGGCTTCAGATGGCGGCCACGCTGCCCGTCACCGGCAACACAATGCCGGTGATGTAACTGGCACAGGCGGGTGAGGCCAGGAACACATAGGCCGGCGACAACTCTTCGGGTTGCGCCGGCCTTTTCATGTCCGAGTTCTTGCCGAACTCGGCCACTTGCTCGGCCGGCTGGTCGGCCGGGTTCAGTGGCGTCCACACCGGGCCGGGCGCCACCGCGTTGACGCGGATGCCCTTGTCGATCAGGTTGCTGGCAAGGGACTTCGTGAAGGCGTGGATGGCGCCCTTGGTGGCCGAGTAGTCCAGCAGGTGCGCGCTGCCCTTCAGGCCGGTGACCGAGCCGGTGTTGATGATGCTCGCACCGGCCTTCATGAAAGGCACGGCCGCGCGGGCCATGCGGAAATACCCGCCCACATTGGTTTCCCAGGTTTCGCGCAGCCGCTCGTCGTCCACGTCCTCGATGGACTCGGCGTGCTTCTGGAACGCCGCGTTGTTCACCAGCACGTCCAGCCCGCCGAACTCGGCCGTCGTGCGCTCCACCGCCTGCTGGCAGAAAGCCGGGTCTTTCACGTCGCCCTGCAGCACCAGGCAGCGCCGGCCTTCGGCCTCTACATGCTGGCGCGTTTCTTCGGCATCATCGACCGAAGAGAGGTAAACGATGGCCACGTCGGCGCCTTCGCGCGCAAACAGCACCGCCACCGCCCGGCCAATGCCCGAGTCGCCGCCGGTGATGAGGGCGCTGAAGCCAGCCAGCTTGCCGCTGCCCTTGTATTCGGGCGCGCGAAAACGCGGCGCGAGTTCGAGGTCGGCCTCCTGCCCCGACGGGTCGAGGTGCTGCGCCGGCAGCGCATCGGGTTCGTCGCGCTTGCCGGTCTGCACCGCGGGCCTGGCCTCCTGGGTGCTGCCCGAGGCGCCGGCCTGTTTCGGTGGCTGTGGCTGTTCGTTTTTCGCCTGATCCCGCGCGTCCTGCTGCTCGTGTATGCGCCGCTGGGCGTCGGCGGTGGCTTCGGTGGTGGTGGCGTCAGCGGCGCCGGTCGGGCTGGCGTCCTGGTCGGTCGGTGTGTTCATAGCGGCCTTTCGGTCAGAAGATGGGAAGACGGCACAGGGGCAGGTGCCGTGCCGGCCCGGTGCGGCCACGGACCGGTTCAGGCGGCCGTGCGCCGTTGCTCGGAGCCCGGCTCCTTGCCTTTGAGCGAGCCGTAGCGGTGCGCATAGACCCAGGTGAACTCCGCGCCCAGCAGAAAAATCTGCGCCGAGTAGTACACCCACAGCAGAAACACCACCAGCGACGCCGCCGCGCCAAAGGGCGAGGCCACGCCGCTGCGCCCGATGTACAGGCCGATCAGCGTCTTGCCCACGGTGAACAGCAGGGCGGTGAGGGCGGCGCCCACCAGCACGTCGCGCCACGCGATCTTCACCTGCGGCACCCACTTGTAGATCATGGCGAAGATGGCGCCGATGAGCGTGAAGCTCACCACCCAGTCCAGCGTGTGGGCCAGCCACGCCATCTCGCCGAACCAGGGCGCCCACCACTTGCCCAGCACCGCCAGCGCGGTGCTCACCACCAGCGACACCATGAGCAGGAAGCCGATGCCCAGCACCAGCCCCAGCGACAGGATGCGCGCCTTGATGAGGCCCATCAGGCCTCCCGGTGGTGGCGGGCAGGGCGCACGCCAGATGCGGTCCATTGAATTCTGCAGCTCGGCAAACACCGTGGTGGCGCCGATCAGCAGCGCCACCAGGCCGAACAGGCTGCTGTAGATGCTGGTGGCCGGCTGGTTCAGGCTCTCCAGCAGCGCCTGGATGGTCGCCGCGCTGTCCGGCCCCACCAGCCCGGCCAGCTGCTGCATGATCTCGCCCTGCGCCGCCTGCTCGCCAAAGAACAGGCCCGCCAGCGAAATCACGATCAGCAACAGTGGCGCCGTGGAAAACAGCGTGTAGAAGGCCAGCGCTGCGCCCATGCTGGGGGCGTAATCGTCGATCCACGACATCACCGCGTCGCGGATCAGGCCCCAGGCGGCCAGCGCCAGGCGCTTCATTGGACCGGCACCGCGGGCGCTGGCGCAGAGCCGGGCGTGGGCTGGGTGGGCGGCGTGCGCGGTGTGGTGTTGCCTTCGCCAAAACGCGGCTCGCACGCGGCCAGCGGCAGCAGACAGGCGGCCAGCAGCCAGGGCGCGGCGCGGCGCGCGCCACTGGCGTGGTCGCGGCGCGCAGGGCCGGTGCTCCCGTCACCGGGTGCGGGCACAACAAGCAGGTGGTTCATCGGGTACCTCCAGATCAGATGGGTGGCCGGTCGGTGGCGGTTGCCGCCGGCCTGGCGGCAAGTCCTGTGCCCAGGCCACGGGCGCGGCGCTTGCCCCCGTGGCGGGGCGGCCCCCTGGCCGATGCCTGTTCTTCAACCGCTGGCCGGCGCCCGGGCTGCGCGATCCGCGCGGTGCACCCCGCCAGTTCACCACACGAGGCCCGACATGACCACCCCCCGATTTGCCGCCGCTCTGTTCGCCACCGCGTTGGTGGCGGCCTGTTCAAGTACTCCACCACCCCAGGCGGCCCTGGCGGCCAGTGGCGCCTCCGTTGACGCGGCCCGGGCCGCAGGCGCAGAGGATCTGGCCGCGGTCGAGTTGCAGCAGGCCCGCAACAAACTTGAACGGGCGCGCGCGTTTGCGCAGGCCGGCGATGCGCGATCTGCCATTCGATGGGCCGAGCAGGCCGAGGCCGACGCCCAGCTGGCGCGCGCCCAGGCCTCGTCCGAGCGTTCGCGCCGCTCGGTGGACGAGGTGCAGTCCAGCCTGCGCGCGCTGCGCGAAGAACTCAACCGTGGCACCACCATGCCCGGCGCGATGCAGCGCTGACCGAAAAAATTGCCGATACGAGGCCTTGTTGACCCCTCCCTGACCGCAAGACCCTATGCCACCACCCCACCGATCACCCCCTGCGCCGTCTCAGAGGGCGCGCCAGCCCCGGCAGCTCATCCATGCACGTCCCGCATGCCCACAGGGCGGTCGGGTTTTCTGATGCGTGGCGGGGTGGGCCTGTGCCCGAATGGGTATGTGGTTTGCCACACATACGTTGTCGGCGCAGTGCCCGACTCACATGAAGGAGATACGACATGACCGAGCAAAACCGCGACCAGAACCAGAAGCAGGGCCAGCAGAACCAGATGCAAGGCACCAACCAGAACCCCGGCCAGCAGCAACAGCAGCAGGACCGTGACCGCCAGAACCAGCCAGGCCAGCAGAACCAGCCCGGCATGGGCCAGCAGGGTCAGCAAGGCCAGGACCGGCAGAACAAGCCCGGCCAGCAAAGCCAGCAGGGCGTGCAAGGCCAGCAAGGTCAGCAGGGCATGGGCCAGCAAGGCGTCAGTCAGCAGGGCCAGCAGGGTCAGGCGGGCAGTCAGCAAGACCAGCAGAACCGCCAGGGTCAGCAGCCCGGCAGCAGCACGGGCCAGGCCGGCAAGAGCCAGATCGGCCAGCAGGGCAACGAGAGCGAGCGCGGCCGCCAGTCCGGCAGCTCTCAGTCCGGCGGCAGCCAGTCGTCCTGATGACCGGGCCGGTTCTGGGTGAGCGAGCGATCCGCCTGAACCCCTGACGCGGACCGCATCACTTTCTCAGCCTCCGAGCCCCCGTCTCAGCCCCCGTCCCTCCGGCCGGGGGCTTTTTTGCGTGCGCCCGGCGGCGAAGCCGGCTACCGTTTTGAGAGGGCACGCGCGTGCTCGGCGGTGTCCACGGTTGTGCCGACGTGTACGCACGCGGCGCCTTCGCCTGGGAAAACAAGTCCCCCACGCCCAAGCGCCTGAGCGAGCACCTGGGCAGCCTGTTCCAGGCCATGAAGGGCGGCGGCCTGTTCGGTGTGGACGACGTGCCCCGGTTCAACGGCGGTCTGTTCCAGACCATCGCCGTGCTGGTGCTCGGCGCGGTGGACGTGGCGGAATTGCGCAACGCCGCCGACAAGGCCATGAAGGTGGAGGGCCGTGCCGGCCTCCCACGCCGATCACCGCCCCGGGCGGCGGGGTGCAAACGGTCGTTCGTCGCCCTTGGCTTCGGCTTCGCTGACGGAAACGTTTGCGGCATCGTCTTCATCCGGTGCCCGTGCGTTGCGCGGCGCCACGCCGCCCCGGTTGCGCAAGCCCACGCCCCGCAAGGCGGACAGCACCACCAGAATGAACACGGTGGCCAGCACGGCCGTGCCTTCGCGCCCCAGCCCGGCGGCGATGCCCACGGCCGCTGTGGCCCAAATGCTGGCCGCCGTGGTGAGACCGTGGATGCGGCCTTCGCGGCTCACCTTGAGCACGGCGGCGGCGCCCAGGAAGCCGATGCCCGAGACGATGCCCTGCACCACGCGGCTCAGGTCTTCGGGTTGCATGCCCGCCTCGGCCGGCACCAGGATGAACAGGGCGGCGCCCAGCGACACCAGCATGTGGGTGCGCAGGCCGGCTTCGGCGTCGCGCCGCTCGCGGTCCCAGCCGATGATGGCGCCGAGCACCAGCGCCACCGTCATGCGCAGCGCCACGCGGGTGACGGGTGCGGGTTCCAGCAGATCGGAGAATTCCGCCTGGATGGTGGCCAGCACCGTCTCAAGCATGGCCGGGCGACGTGCCGGCGCCCGAGGCGCGGCGGTCCTGCCACTCGGCGATGTAGGCCAGCAGGGTGTTGGGGTCGATGGGCTTGGTGAAGTGGCGGTCGAAGCCGGCGGCACGGGCCTCGTGCTTGTCTTTCTTCTGGCCCCAGCCGGTCACCGCCAGCAGGAGCATGGGGTGATCGGGCAGGGCTTCGCGCAGCCGGCGCGCCACGGTGTGGCCGTCCATGCCGGGCATGCCGATGTCGAGGATGCAGACGTCGGGTGGCGTCTCCAGGCCGGCCGCCAGCGCGTCGGCGCCGTTGTTCACGACCTGCGCGCGGTGGCCCTCCATGCTGGTGAGCATGGCCAGCGATTCGGCGGCGTCGGCGTTGTCGTCGGCGATCAGCAGGCGCAGGCCGGGGCGCACGGGGTTGTTGCTCAGGTCGCCGAAATCGTGCAGCGGGGCCGGGGCCGACTCGCTCACGGCCACCGGCAGCCAGGCGGTGAAGGTCGAGCCCAGGCCTGGCCCGGGGCTGCTGGCTTCGAGTGTGCCGCCGTGCAGCTCCATCAGGCCCCGGGCCAGCGCCAGCCCGATGCCCATGCCGCCCTCGGTGCCCGTGCCCTGCTGGCCGGAGAGGCGCGAGAACATCTCGAACACATGGGGCAGGCGCTCCTCGTCGATGCCGATACCGTCGTCCACCACCTCCAGCCGCAGGCCTTCCGGTTCGGCCTGCACCCGCAGGCCGACATGCCCGCCGCGCGGGGTGTACTTGGCGGCGTTGATCAGCAGGTTGCTGAGCACCTGGGCCAGGCGCAGCGGGTCGACGTCGATGTCGAGGTCGTGCCGGGGCAGCTCCACGGCGAGTGCGTGGCCGCGCTCGTCGAGCACCGGGCGGGCGGTCTCGATGGCCGAGTCCACCACCTGCCGCAGGCTGACGCAGGAGCGGCGCAGCGCCAGCCGCCCTTCGGAGATGCGGGAGACGTCCAGCAGGTCGTTGAGCAGCCAGGCCATGTGCGCCACCTGCCGCGCGATGACGGCCTGGCAGGCGTTGAGTTCGGTGCGCGTGAGCCGGGGGTGCCGCAGCGCCTGGGCCGCGGTGCGGATGGGGGCCAGCGGGTTGCGCAGTTCGTGGGCGAGCATGGCGAGAAAGTTGTCCTTGCGCCGCGCGGCGCTGTTCAGTGCCCGTGCCGCCTGGCGGGCGTCGGTCACGTCGATGTGCACGCCGACCCACTCGCGTACGCTGCCATCGGCCGCCAGCAGGGGCACGGCGCGCACCATGAATTCGCGCCAGGGGCCGCCGGGCCGGCGCACCCGCTGTTCGCTGAGGTAGTTTTCGCCGCGCCGCACGGCGGTGCGCCACTGGGCCACGGCTTCGGCCGCGTCGTTCGGGTGCAGGGCGCGCATCCAGCCCTCGCCCGCGTATTCGTGTGGCCGCTGGCCGCTGAGCATCTGCCAGCCGGGCTGTTCGCCTTCCATCTGGCCCTGGGCGTTGCAGGTCCACATCACGCCCACGGCCGCCACCGCGGCCCGGAAGCGCGCCTCGCTTTCGCGCAGCAGGGTTTCGGCCTGCTTCTCGGCGGTGATGTCGCGGTAGAGCAGGGCCACGCCGTGCGGCACGGGGTAGGCGTGCAGGTCGAGCCAGCGGCCCTGCACCCGGTCCAGGTGCTCCAGGTGGCGGGCCTCGCCGCTGTTCTGGGCGTCGTGCAGCAGGTGCTGAACCGGGCCCGAGGCCTCACCCCAGAGCTCGCCCACCGTGCGTCCCATCAGTTCGTCGCTGCTGCGGCCGTCCAGCGCCAGGGCGGCGCGGTTGAGTTGCGCCACGCGCAGCCGCCGGTCCAGCAGCAGCAGGCTCTCGCTCATGGTGTCAAGCAGCGCCTCTTGCCGCTCGTCGCGGTTGCGGACCAGTTCGTGCGCCAGGTGGAGGTCGGTCACGTCCTGGCCCTGCACGAACACGCCGCTCACGCCCGGGTCGTCGTTGTGCAACGGCTCCAGCACCAGGTCGTAGCGCCGCAGCGTGGCACCGCCTTCGGGCCGCGGCAGCGTGAGTGGCAGGTGGTGGCGCTCCAGCCGCTGGCCGGTGCGCATGACCTGGTCCAGCAGCGCCACGAAGCCCTGGCGGTGGGCGTCGGGGATCACCTCGGCCAGGGGACGCCCCAGCATCGGTTCGGGGCCGAACGCCGCTTCGAACGACCGGTTCACGAAGGTCACCTTGTGCTGCGTCCCGCACAGGATGGCCACGAAGCCCGGCACCATCGAGAACAGGCGCCAGCGCAGCGCCGCCTCCCGCTCGCGCCGCTGCTGTTCGGCCTGCGGCGCGGTGGTTTCGCGGCAGACGCAGAACAGCGCCATGACCTGTTGTGCCTCGTTGCGCACGGCGTGGTAGCCGAAGGTGAAATGGGTCTCGCGCAGCGCGCCGTCGCGCTGCAGCAGCAGGAGGATGTCGTCCATCTGCACGCTGCCGCCCTTGAACACCTGGTTCACCAGGGGTGCCAGCTGGGGCCACACCTCGGGCCACAACTGCGCCATGGGCATGCCGGTGGCGTCGGGGTGGCGTTCGCCCAGGATCGGGATGTAGGCGTCGTTGTAGAACACCCGCTGCTCGGCCCCCCAGGCCAGGAACATGGGCTCGTCGGCGCCCAGCATCAGGTCGAGCAGGGTCTGCATGGACGGGTGTTCGGTGGCCTGCTGCATCCAGGCCTTGCCCGGCTCGGCCAGCGCGTCGCGCAGCAGGGCGGCGCATTCGCCGGCATGGCGAACGAACCAGGGACCCTGGCCGTCTTCTGGTGAGGGCGCCTCGCGCGTGGCGCGGGCTTCCTGTGTGAGGTGGTTCATCTTCGCGATCGGTGCGGCGTGGCCGTGGGTGGACCGCTGGCGCCCGACAGCGGCGGGGCCTCGGGCACCATGGCCGGCGGTCGGTTCGTCAGGCGGGGGCGGTCTCGGGGGGCGGGTGTGCAACATCTCACGGCGCGCTCCAGTGGGGATGCCACTTGCAGGCACGATGCGTGCCCGGTCCGCAAGACCCGGGCCGCGGGCATCGCCTCGGCGAGACACGGGCCCTTCACCACCCGACTGGAGCCTGCCCATGCCGCCCGATTTCCCCGACGCCACCACGCCGCCCGCACCGGATTCGGACCGGCGACCCGACCCGCTGCATCCCGGCAGCGGCCCGGTGCATGTGAAGCGCACGCCGGTGGCGCCGGGTTCCGTGCCCACGCCCGATGACGACGAGGAACTGAAGATGCCGCACGAACGCGACCAGTCGGTGGACGACAGCACCATGGACGAACCCGACCCGCGCATGGTGCAGGCCAAGAAAGACCTCGACGCCGGCCAGATGGACACCGACATGCGCAACCTGCCGGGGCTTGATGCCGAGCGGCGCGCCCGCGCCGTGGGCGGCGCTGGCGGCGCCAGGACGCCGCCGAGCGAGCCCGACAGCTGAGCGGCCCACAAACAGGCGCCGCCGGCACCGCTTGCTGCAGTCTTTGCAGCAGCCCGCAGGCGTGGCGGCCCGCTTCCACCCCGTACACCGCCCTTTTCACCGGGAGACACCATGAGCACCGACGACCTCACCCCCCCCAATCCCAACGACAGCCGCGCCCAGGCCCGCACCGGCCCGCGCGTGGCCGACAGCCAGCGCGATGCCACCACGCTGCAGTCGCCCGTGGCCGGGCCGACGCAGACGCCGCCGGGCGACGACGGGGGCACCCGCACGAAATCGGGCAGCAACTACGGCGACTGGGTGCCCGACAAGCGCGAGCCCGACCACCCCGCCGTGCGGCACCCGGAGGAAATGCCGCTGACACCGCCGCCCCGCGGCACCAGCCCGCTGCAGGGCGAGTTCGAGCACGGCGACGACGATCCGCTGGTCAGGTGAACGACACAGCCCGGCGCAAAGGCCGGGCTGTGGCATGGCCGCGGTCCGCGGCGGAACAAGGTCAGGCGCGTGGGCCGCCGGACGCGGGGGTGCTCAGCAGACCAGGCGGCGGCGGCGCTCCACCGGGTCGATGTGCAGCATCTGCCGGTATTTGGTGACCGTGCGGCGCGCCACCACCAGGCCCTGCTGCGTGAGTTGGCGCGTGATCTCGGCGTCCGAATAGGGTGCGTTCGGCGGCTCGGCCTCGATCAGGTCCTTGATGAGGCCGCGGATGGCGGTGCCCGAGCAGGCCGCGCCGCTGCTGCTGGGCTGGGCAGGGCGCGCGAGAAGAAGTGCTTCAGCTCGAACACGCCGCTGGGCGTGGCCATGTACTTGTTGTTCGTCACGCGCGACACCGTGCTCTCGTGGATGCCCACTTCTTCGGCAATTTCCGCCAGGCGCAGCGGCTTCATGGCCATGGCGCCGAACTCGAGGAAATATTTCTGCCGCCGCACAATGGCCTCGGCCACGTCCAGGATGGTGGAGAAGCGCAGGGCGGCGTTGCGCACCGTCCACTTGGCCTCTTGCAGGTGGCCCGCCAGCTCGGTGTTCTGCGCCGTGCGGTGGCGCTGGAACAGCTCGGCATAGGTCTGGTTCAGGCGCACGCGGGGCACGATGGCCGGGTTGAGCTGCACCACCCAGTTGCCGCGCACCTTCTTCACCACCACATCGGGCACGATGTAGTCCACCCGGGCCGAGCCGAAGCGCCAGCCCGGCCGCGGGTCGAGCCGGCGGATGCGGTCGCAGGTGTCGGCCACCAGCGCCACCGGCTTGCCCACGTTGCGCGCGATGCCGTTCACATCCCGCGAGGCCAGCGCCGAGAGGTGCTGCGTGACGATGGTGGTGGCCAGCTCGCGCATGGCCGGGCAGTCGATGGTGGAGAGCTGCAGCCGCAGGCATTCGCCCACGCTGCGAGCACCCACGCCCAGCGGGTCCAGGCTCTGCACCCGCAGCAGGGCGCATTCCAGTTCCTCCAGGGTGGCCGGCGGGTCGAGCTGTTCGACCGTCAGCAGCTCTTCGAGGGGGGTGCGCAGGTAGCCGTCTTCGTCCAGCGAGTCCACCACGCACCGGGCCAGCAGCAGGTCGCGCGGCTCCATCGTCGTCACGCCGAGCTGGCTGTGCAGGTGGCTGGAGAGCGACACCTCCACCGCCATCAGGTCGAGCGCAGAGGTTTCGTTGTCTTCCGAGCGGGTGCCGGTGCCGGCGGCGTCGGCCTGCCAGAGGTCGCGGTCGTTGTCCAGGTTGTCGAGGTCCTGGATCTCCGGTTCGGCGGCCAGCGGGTGCTCGGTTTCGGTTTCGCTGTCCGCCGCGGTCTCGATGCCGGACTCGCCGTCGCTGTCGTCCGACTCGTCTTCGGCCAGCTCCAGAAAGGGGTTCTTGCCCAGCGTGGTGTGCACGGTCGCGGCAAAGTCCATCGACGACATCTGCAGCAGGCGCACCGCGTGCTGCAGACGGGGCGACAGTGCCTGGGTTTGCCGTGTGTCGTGACGCATCTCGAGAAAAGACATGTAGGGGGTCTCCTGATGATGGGTTTCCAGAGGTGGATCCGCGGCGCGCAAGGCCCCGACCAAGGGGAGGGCGGGGGTGCTTGCAGGCCGGCACACCACACAACCGCAAGGCCCGTGCCACCCGGGCGCGTTTGTTGCCAGACGTCACGAATCGCCCGCAAACCCGCATGGGCACAGGCCTGTCGGGCTCGGGGAACGGGCCGGTGTAGTGAAAACGCGGGATCAAGGGGTGGCCAAAAGGCGATTTGTGCGGCAAAAAGTGCCGACATTCGCGATTTATGGCCAATTTGCGGGCGATCGACGGAAGCGGGCACATGGCTTGCCATTTGAAGTGTTCCAACCCTTCAGAGGAGCTTTTTCATGGCCACCCGACCCAGCAGCCGCGCCGCGACTGCCGCCCGTTCCGCCATCCTTGGCGCTCTCGTGGACGACCACAAACGTGTCAAGAAGGCGTTTCGCGACTTCAAGAAGCTCGACACCGAGTCCGATACCGAGGCCGCCGAGGCGCTGGTGCAGCAGGTGCTGATGGAGTTGCAGATCCACGCCGCGCTGGAAGAGGAACTGCTGTACCCCGCAGCCCGCGAAGCGCTGAAAGACACCGACATGCTCGACGAAGCCGAGGTGGAGCACGAGTCGGCCCACACGCTGATCAACCAGCTCAGCGCGATGTCGCCCGGCGACGACAAGTACTTTGCCCGCTTCACGGTGCTGTGCGAATACGTGCTGCACCACGTCAAAGAGGAAGAGGGCGAGATGTTCCCGGCGCTGGAAACCGCCAAGCTCGACTGGGAGGCCCTGGCCCCGCAGGTACAGACCCGCCGCGAAGAGCTCATGGCCGTGCACGCCCCCATGGAAGACGGTGAATCCATGGCGGACGACGAAGACGACGAGGCCGAAATGGACGTCGCACCGGCCGCCCCCGCCAGAAAGCGCAGCGCGGCGAAGTCCGCCGCGAAATCCCGTTAACCGATCCCGCCGAACCCGCCGCGGGCGCCCGCAGCGGGCCTGCCCGCTGGCGCGTGCACGCGGCCACCCCCGTTTCACTCAACCCTCCCAGGGATTTTTATGTCAGCACCACCCGCCCTTGTCGTTTTCTCTCACCTTCGCTGGGGCTTCGTGCTCCAGCGCCCCCAGCATCTGCTGACGCGACTGGCGGGTCGATGGCGTGTCTTCTTTGTCGAGGAGCCGGTGCCCACCGAAGGCAAGGCCTTCATCGAGGTCCGTGTCGTGGGCCCGCACCTCAGCGTGCTGGTGCCGCACACCCCGGTGGCCATGCCGGGCTTTCACGACGACCAGCTGGCCGTGCTGCAACCCCTGGTGGCGGCCTGGATGGCGGCCGAGAACGTGCGCCACCCGGTGGTCTGGCTCTACACGCCCATGGCCCTGCCGCTGGTACAGCCGCTGGACCCGAGCTGCGTGGTGTACGACTGCATGGACGAGCTCAGCGCCTTCAAGGGCGCGCCGAAGCAGCTGCGCCAGCGCGAGACCGCGCTGATGAAGCGCGCGGCGGTGGTGTTCACCGGCGGCCCCTCGCTGTTTGACGCCAAGCGCCACCTGCACCCCAGCGTGCACTGCATTCCCAGCTCGGTCGATGCCCGCCACTACGCACCGGCGAGCCTGCGCGAGGACAGCGACGAACACCAGGCGGTGCAGGCACTGCAGGGCGGCATTCCCGGCCCGCGCATCGGCTACTTCGGCGTCATTGACGAGCGGCTCGACCTCTCGCTGGTGGAGCGCGTGGCCGACCACAACCCCGCGTGGCAGGTGGTCATGGTGGGGCCGGTCGTGAAGATCGACCCCGCCAGCCTGCCGCGACGCGCCAACATCCACTGGCTGGGCATGCAGGGCTATGAGCGGCTGCCGTATTTCCTGGCCGGCTGGGATGTGGCGATGATGCCGTTCGCGCTGAACGAGGCCACCCGCTTCATCAGCCCCACCAAGACGCTGGAGTACATGGCCGGCGGCAAGCCCGTGGTGAGCACCGGGGTGAAGGACGTGATCACGCTCTACGGCAGTGCCGTCGAGGTGGCGCACAGCCCCGAGCAGTTCGTCTCGGCTTGCGAGCGGCTGCTGGCCGCCACCGCCGAAGAGCAGGCCGCGCGCGCGCTGGAGATGGACGCCCTGGTGGCCGCCAGCTCCTGGGACCGCAGCGCGCGCAGCATCGACAGCCTCATGAGCGCTTCGCACGAAGCGGCGCTGCTGGCCCGCGAAGAAGAACCCAGCGCCAGCACGTTGGCAGACGCCGAGCCGCGCTACGCGGTGGCCGCCGCGCGCCCCTGAATGCGCCGAACACCGGCCCTTCACTGTCGAGCAGGCATGCCGCTTGCCCGACAGTGGCTCTCCCACCCCTTGAAAGGAATCGCCATGAAAACACTGATGCTTGCCTCCATGATTGCCATTGGTGCCCTCACCGCCACCGGCTGTGCTGTCACCAGCGGACAAAGCAGCGTGGGCCAGTACGTGGACGACGCCACCATCACCACCCGGGTGAAGGCCCGTTTCGCCGATGACCGCCGCGTGAGCGCCATGCGCATCGGGGTGGAAACCCTGAACGGCACGGTGCAGCTCTCGGGCTTTGCCACCAACCAGGCCGAGAAGGACCTGGCCGCATCGATTGCCCGTGCCGTGCCGGATGTGCGCGCCGTCACCAACAACATCGTGGTGCGCAGCGCCACCAACTGAGCGAGGCCTGCCCGCTCAGCAAACGCCGGCATTGCCGGCGTTTTTTTTCGCCCGGGGGGCCGTCGTATGGGCGGGTCGGCCGTGGTCTGAGGCCCCTGATCGTGCGTGATCGCGCTGGCTGGCACGCCGGCATGAAAAAGCCGCCGGGGCTTTCACACCGGCGGCTGCTGGACCCTCGCAGGTCACCCGCCAGTGACGCGGGCAACCGGAGAGGGCAGAGGGGATCAGAAGCGGTGCACGTAGCCCAGCATGGTGCTGTCGACGTTCTGCTTGCCCTGGCCCGAGAAGCGGAAGTCGTGGCGTTCCCATTCCAGCACGATGGCCGAGGCCGGGGTCAGGTCGAAGCCCACACCCACGCCGTACGAACCGCCCCAGCCCTTGTCCTTGCCGGGGGTCGCGGTGATGGCGCCCAGATCGGCGCTGACTTTGGTGCGGCCATAGGTGGTGCCGACCTTGCCGAACACATGGAAGCCGCCCAGCGGCACGCGGCCGACCAGGCTCAGGTTGATACCGTGGGCTTCGGTGCGGCCGCCGGCGCGGTAGGCGCGGCCCATGTTCACATAGCCCAGTTCGGCGCCCACGTACTCGTTGAACATGCCGCCGGTGTACACCTTGTACGCGGTGGTGTTGTTCGAGCAGCGGAACGTGCCCACACACGGCGTGTCGTAGTCGGGCGTGCCGATGTTGATGCCCACATAGCCGCCGGTGGAGTAAGGGATCAGCGAGTAGTTGCCTTCACCCTGCGAATACATCGGGCGGCCCATCAGGCCGCCGCCGGTGGCCGTGCTGCCGCTTTGATAGGTGGAGCCGGTGCCAGTGGTGCCCATGGTGGAGCCGGTGCCCGTTGTTCCTGCGGCGCGGTCCATGCTGCTGCCCGTGGTGCCGGTCGTACCCGTGGTGCCCGTTGTGCCGGTGCTGCCCATGGTCCCCGTCGTACCCGTGGTGCCGGTGGTGCCCGTTCCGGTGGTGCCCATCGTGCCGGTGGTGCCCGTTCCGGTGGTGCCCATCGTGCCGGTGGTGCCCGTTCCGGTGGTACCCATCGTGCCGGTGGTGCCCGTTCCGGTGCTGCCCATCGTGCCGGTGGTGCCGGTTCCGGTGGTGCCCATCGTGCCGGTGGTGCCGCTGCCTTGGGTCTGGGTCGGCAGTTCTGTCGGGCTGGCCTGCATGCCCGGCGACGTGGTGGAGGTGGAGCCGGTGGTACCGGTGGTGCCGGTGGCCTGGGCCGACACGGAGCAGCTGATGGCCAGCGCAAGGGCAGCCATCGGCCAGTTTCTGAGGGTTTGCTTCGAAAGGGTCATGGTCAGTCCTATGGGTGGGTTGAAAAGAAAGAAGCCCAGGCCGGAACGCCGGCACGGTGCCCGCTGGTCTGGGCAAGGTGCGTGCCCGCGGACTCGGCGGTAAGATTCCGCATTCGTCGGGCGGGCACTGGTCTTGCCGGTCGGACCCAGGTCCTCGCGGCGCCGGCCACGCGGCTGGCAGATGCGGTTCCCGAGGTATTCCGCCCCCTCGTGTCACATCGGACACAACGGCTGCGGCTCTGGCGCCGCAACGAAGGATTTGCAGTTGGATTCCATTACCCGTCCCCCCTCGGCGCGCGAGCGCTCTCCATCAGTGGGACGGCGCCTGTCGGTGCGCACGCGGCTGGCCTTGCTGGTCTTGTCGGTCGTGTTCCCGGCCCTGCTGGCGGCGCTGTGGGTGCTGGGCCTGACCTACCGCATGGAGCGCGAGGCCAACGAGCGCCTGCTCAAGGAGACGGCCCGGGCGGTGTCCATGGTGCTCGACAGCGAACTGGCGCAGCGCCGCGCCGTGGTGCGCGGGCTCTCGCTCTCGCGCATGCTCGACGGCGCTCCCGACATTGCCCCCGACACCCTGCGGGCCTTCGACCTGCAGGCCCGCCGCACCTTGCAGGGCGTGCGCGGCTGGCTGGAGGTGCGCAGCGCCGACAAGGTGCTGGTCGACACGCGCTGGCCCCTCTCCGCCCTGGCGCCCGAGACCTCGGCGGACGACGCCGAGCTGAGCGACAGCCCGGTGGTGAAACCCCTCGTCATGAGCACGCAGCAGGGTGGCTACCACGCGGCGCTGGTCGAGCCCCTGCAGCGAGACGGCCAGACGGTGCTCAACCTCACGCTCGCGGTGCTGCCCGAGGAGATGCAGGCCATCATCGACCACCAGCAGCTGGCCGATGACTGGGTGGGCGCGGTGATCGACAGCGACGGGCGCGTGGTGGCGCGGCACCCGGGCGGTGTCGCTTTTGCAGGGCGGCTGGCCACACCCGACCTGCGCGAGCGCATCGCGACGCACCGCGAAGGCCTGATGGAATCCGTGAGCCTGGATGGCAAGCGGGTGATGGCCTACTTCAGCACCTCGCCACAAGGGTGGACCTACGTCACCGCGATGCCGAGCGAGGCATTCGAAGGCACGGTGCCCAAGGCGGTTCGCAACGTCGCGCTCGGGTCGCTGTTGTTGCTGGGCCTGGCGCTGCTGGGCTCGGCGCGGGTGGCGCGCGGCATCCTGGCGCCCATCGTCACGCTGAAGGAATCGGCGGCCCGCATGGAGGCGGGCGAGGCGGTGGAGCCGGTGCCCACCGGCATTTCCGAATGCGACGACGTGGCCGCCGCCATGGCCAAGGCCAGCCGCTCCATGCGCGAGGCGCACGCCGATCTGGAGCGGCAGGTGGCCGCCGCCGTGGCGCAGACGCGCAACGCCGAGCAGCGGCTCTCCAGCGTCCAGCGCGTGGAGGCGCTGGGCCGCCTCACCGGCGGCGTGGCCCACGATTTCAACAACCTGCTGGGCGTCATCAGCAACAGCGCGCACCTGATGCAGCGCCGCGTGACCTCGCCCGAGCTGGCCGCGCCCATCGCCGCCACGCTGCGCGCGGTGGAGACGGGCAGCCGCCTGACGCAACACCTGCTGCGCTTCGCGGGCCGGCAGTCGGTGCGCCCGCGCACGGTGTTCCTGGCGGAGTCGCTGCCCGAGCTGGGCGAGCTGATGAAGTCGGTGCTGGGGTCGCGCATCGCCCTGTCGATCGACGTGCAGCCGAACACCGAGCCGATTTTTGTGGACCCGTCCGAGCTGGAACTCTCGCTCATCAACCTGGCGCTCAACGCCCGCGACGCGATCCCGGAGCGGGGCCAGGTGTGGGTGCGGGCCACCAACGCCGACCGGCACGACGCGGTCGGGCTGCCACCGGGCGAGTACGTGGTCATCACCGTGACCGATGACGGGTCGGGCATTGACGAGGCCACCGCCGAGCGGGTGTTTGAGCCCTTCTTCTCCACCAAGTCGAGCGAGCAGGGCAGCGGCCTGGGCCTCAGCCAGGTCTACGGCTTCTGCCAGCAGGCCGGCGGGGTCGCGCGGCTGGACAGCACGCCCGGTCTGGGCACCACGGTGTCCCTGCTGCTGCCCATGAAGAACGCCAGAAGCACGGAACCCGGTGTGCTGCTGCCCGCCGAGGGCGCCAGCCTGGAGGGCGCGCGGGTGCTGCTGATCGACGACAACGAGGAGTTGCGACAGGTCACCGCCGCGCTGCTCATGTCATATGGCTGCGCGGTGGAGGCCTTCTCCCGCGCCGACGAGGCCTTGCGCCGCGTGCTGCGTTCGCCCGATTTCGACGTGGTGCTGACCGATGTGCTCATGCCCGGCGGCATGGACGGCGTGGCCCTGGCCAGGCGCTTGCGGCAAGACTTGCCGCAGCTGCCCGTGGTGCTCATCAGCGGCCACAGCGGCGATGTGGCGCTCACCGACGGCTTTCGCTTCCTGCGCAAGCCGTGTGCGCCCGAGGCGCTGGTGGCCGTGCTGTTTGATGCCATCAAGACCGCCCGGGCGGCCTGAGCGCCCGGCCGCGCGCTGTGGCCTGAATGGCTGCCCATCTGGGCTTGAATCGCCGGGTTGAACGGTGTCTTGGCGGTCGTGGGTACGCCGTGTGCCCATGAGAAAGACCTGGTGTGTGCCCGCCCTGGGCTCACACCGTCTTTCAACCATTTTCCAAGAGGACTGACATGGACCACAACGACGTCGTCAAGACCCTGAACAAACTCATCGAGACCTCCAAGGATGGGGAATACGGCTTTCGCACCAGCGGCGAGCACTGCAAGAGCCCGCAGATCCGCGAGCTTTTCATGAAGCGCGCCGAGGAGTGCCGCAAGGCCGCGGCCGAACTGCAGTCCCTCGTGGTGCAGCACGGCGGCAGTGCGGAAGACAGCGGTTCGGCCTCTGGCGCCATGCACCGCGGCTGGGTGGCCGTGAAGGGCGCCCTGGCTGGCTACACCGACCTGGCCATGCTGGAGGAAACCGAGCGCGGCGAGGACGTGGCGCTGGCCAGCTACCGCCGCGCGCTGGAGCAGGACCTGCCACCCAACGTGCGCAGCGTGGTGGAAACGCAGTTGCAAGGCGTGCAACGCAACCACGACCAGGTGCGCATGCTGCGCGACCAGGCGCGCGCTGCCGACGCTTGAGCAGGGTGCGGCCGCCTGGGCCGCGCCGCTCCCGGCTTGGCCGCGCGCCGGGCTGGGCAGTATCAAGGGCCGGAGACGGCCCTTTTCTTCGCCTTTTGTCAGCCGTGGTCCTTTTCGGGGTCCCGGCTGGTGTCCGTTTCCGGGAGCGGGGCAGGCGCTGCGGTGGTGCCTTCGTCCAGCCTGCGTGCCAGGTCGGCGTCGCTGTGACCATCACCCACCGGGTCGGCCGATTCGTCCTCGACCTCGTGGGGGGGCGCCGCTGGCAGGGGTGATGCCTCGGGCGGCAATGGCGGTGACGGCGTGGACGTGGCTGGTGTGCTGGACGGGGCGATCGGGCTTTCAGCGGCTGCTGATGGGATGGCCCCCGGTATCAGCAGCACACAGCGTGTGGGCACCAGAGGGGGCGTCTCGGTCGGCGGCCCGGCGTTTTCCAGGGCACTCGGCTGGGACATGGCGGGACTCCTGAGGGTAGGGCGCACAGGATGGGGTACCTGGGCCTTGCATCACAGGCAATCCCGGTGCCGGGTGCTGGCCATGCGCCGTCCCCCCGAACCGCCGGGCCGGCCACCGGGCCAGCGCACCGCCGGGCTCGCCGAGCACACGCGGCACGTCCAGGGGCAGGGGGCCTGGCAAGGGGCACGCGTTCAAGGAATTTCCGGCCCAACAGCAACGGGGCCCAGGGCCCCGTTGCGGTGCATGAAGCCGCGGGACGCGGCCCGCGGGATCAGTGGCGACGACGCGACAGCAGCGAACCCAGCACCAGCGCGCCGGCCACGGCGGCCAGCGGGTGCTCGCGCACGGTGTGGCGAATCCGCTCTGTCCATTCACCCTGGTCGCCCAGCAGGCCCGACAGGCTGTTCTGCTGGCCGTTGCCGCCCTGGCGACCTTGGCGGCCCTGGCCACCCTGACGCTGCATGGACGAACCCGAACCGCCGGAAGGGGAGCCGTGCACCGCATCTTCCAGCCGGGGAATGTGAGCGGACGAGGCACCGCTGCGACGTTCCTCGCCCATGGCACCGCCGGACGAACCCGACCCGGTGAGGCTGCCTCCACCGCCCGAGTAAGCGGAGCTGCCCGAGCTGCTGGCCGCACCCGAACTGCCGGAACTGCCTGTGTTGCTGGAACTGCCGGAACCGCCCGAACTGCCTGTGTTGCCCGAGCTACCCGAGCTACCCGAGCTACCCGAGCTACCCGAGCTGCCGGTCAGGCCGCCGCTGCCGCTCGTGCTGCCGCCCATGCCCGACGAGGCGCCGCCCATGCCGCTGCCGCCGGGCGTTCCGATGGAGGTGGGAGAGGCGCCGGGCGACGCGGCGGAGGAGGTCGAACCGGGCGGGGTGGCGGAGGAGGTGGACGGACTGCCGGAAGAAGACGAAGAAGACGGGTTCATGGGGGACGTGGACATGGTGATCTCCTGGTGGTGGTGATGTGTCGTGGCGGGCGGCCGCCATCGCCGCGCTGTGTGCACCATGGGGATGGCGGTCGCCTGCCGACCCGCAGACCTTGGCAATTCACATGCCGGTGAACACGTCCCGTGGACACCCTGGCAATGGGCTGAACGGGCCTGTCAGCCCGAGGGGCAGGACGCTGTGTGCTTGTGTTGCCAGTGTGTCAGGAGGGTTGCGCCCGAATGGTTGGGCACGTGCCTTGCCAAAACCGGGTGCGGCGCTTGCCGCAAGTCGAATACGCGACCTGCGCAACAAGTGTTGAATCTGCCGCACAAAAAGGAGCAACTCTCATGACCCTTCACTTCAAGCACCTCACCCTGGCGGGTTTCGCGTCTCTGGCCCTGATCAGTGGCGCCGCCGTCGCCCAGACCACGACCACCACCCCGGGGTCGGGCACCACCCAGCTGGAGAACAACACCAACACCGGGGCCGGCACGGGCGCCGGCACCAGTGGTTCCACCACGGGTACCACGACCATGCCAGGCACCACCACGACCCCGGGCACCAGCGCCACGGGTACGACGGGTACGACCGGCACCACGGGTACGACGGGTACGACGGGTACAACGGGCACCAGCAGCACCACGACCACCACCACCACCACGGGAACCACGGGCACCACGGGCACCACCGGGACGATGGGCGACGGCACCATGCGCCAGCCGCGCATGGACCGCAACTGAGCCCGCCGCTGCTCAGCCAGCCCGTTTGACGGGCTTCAACGGGTCGGTGCCACGGGCACCGACCGTGTTGAACATGGTTTCCACTGGCCGCGTTTCGGGCAGCACGTACACCCAGCCGGTACCCGCCGCAAACAGCGGCCGGATGTGGCCCTCATAGAACGCGACCGGCACGTTGATGCAGCCATAGGAAATGCGGTTGTCGTCTGGCGTGGGCGTGGCCAGCCGCTCCAGGCGCCGCTCCTGCACGTTGTGCGCGCGCACCCGGTGCATCGACACGGCCACGTCGTAGTCGACCCAGAAAATGTCTTCCCCTTTCGCGTTCACGCCGGGCTCCACATGGAAGCGCCCCGCCGGAGTGGTGCGTTCGTGCGGGCGGATCTGGTTCATCGGCCGCTCGCCGATACCGGGCACGGAATCGTCGCCCTTGGCCGATCCGAGCAGCACGGGCGAGTGCCCCAACGGGCGACCCCGCCGGTCGTACACCCAGACCCGCGCCTGGCGCTTGTCCACCACCATGAAGGGCCCGCCGGCATGGTCGCCGGTGGCGACCACCCAGCGGTGCATGATCTGGACATCGGCCGAGGGCTTGGGGGCGTTCGTTGCGTTGGTGCGGCCCTGTGCGAGGGCCGGTGCGGCGGCCACCACCAGGGAGGCGGCCAGCCAGGCCGCCCGCCCGCAGCGCAGCGGCGCCAGAAGAGAGAAGGGGTTCTGGTTCATCGTCAGGGGGCAGCAAGTGACATGCCCGAAGGCCTAGGACCGTCAGCGAACGGCGTCTTCTTCGGCGTCGTCCCATTCGCCATTCGGCTCGGCCGCCGCGTATTGCTTGAGGCGGTTGTAGAGCGTCTTCAGGCTCACGCCCAGCACCGCCGCCGTCCGTTCCTTCTGGTGGCGGCAGTGGCGCAGCGTGGCGAGGATGAGCGCGCGCTCGGCCTCGGCAATGGAAATGCCCAGCGGCAGCACCAGGTTCTCGCCACCGCCCGCCGCCACCAGGGGGGCGGCGCTGGCGCCCGGCTGCATGGGGATGGGGTCGGCGGCGGGCGCCGCCGGCGCCACGGCCGTGGGAACGGCGCTCAGCACGGGGGCCGGCGCGGCGGCGGTACCGGGTGAACTGCGTGGCAGCCACTGCGCGTCGATCACGCTGTCGCGCGCCATCACATAGGCGCGGTGCACGGCGTTGCGCAGTTCGCGCACGTTGCCCGGCCAGGGGTAGTTGCCCAGCTGCTCCAGCGCCTCGGGTGACAGGGTCTTGGTCTTGCCCTCCTGCTCGCTGATCTGGCGCAGGAAGTGCTCGGCCAGCAGGGGCACGTCGGACAGGCGATCGCGCAGCGGCGGCAGTTCGATCGGGAACACGTTGAGCCGGTACATCAGGTCTTCGCGCAGCCGGCCATTGGCCACCGCCTGCATGGGCAGGCGGTTGGTGGCGGCGATGATGCGCACGTCGGTTTCCTGGCTCTGGCTGGCGCCCACGCGCATGAATCGCCCGGTTTCCAGCACGCGCAGCAGCTTGACCTGCAGGTCCAGCGGCATTTCGGTGATCTCGTCCAGGAACAGGGTGCCGCCCGCGGCGCGCTCGAAGAAGCCCTGGTGCTGGCGGTCGGCGCCGGTGAAGCTGCCTTTTTCGTGGCCGAAGATCTCGCTTTCGATCAGGTTGGGCGAGATGGCGCCGCAGTTCACGCCCAGGAAGGGCATCTTGCGCCGGCGGCTGAGGTCGTGGATGGTCTGCGCCACCACCTCCTTGCCGGTGCCGCTCTCGCCGGTGATGAACACCGTGACGCCGGTGCCGGCCACGCGCGAGATCTGGTCGTACACCCGCACCATCTCGGGCGAGCGGCCCCACAGGTGGCCGAAATGCCCCGCGGTTTCCAGGTTGGCGGTGAGGTCGGCCACCTCGGCGCGCAGCACGGCGGGCTTGGTCACGCGCGAGAGCACGCCCTGCAGGTGCCGGAGGTTGACGGGCTTGACGAGGTAGTCGGCCGCGCCCAGGCGCAACGCCAGGATGGAGGTTTCCAGGCTGGCGTGGCCGGTGATGAGCACCACCTCGGAATTGGCCACCAGTTCGGGGTCGGAGAACAGGTCCATGCCGCTGCCATCGGGCAGGCGCAGGTCCAACAGGACAATGTCGGGCGGTTGCAGGGCGAGTTGCTTGCGTGCGTCTCTGAGGGTGTGGGCCATGGCGACGGTGAGGCCTTCGCCGGCGACAAGTTCGCTCAGCGAGACGGCCGAATCGACATCGTCTTCCACGATCAGGGCATGGGTCATCGGTTTACCTTGTACTTGGCGGGCCTGGCCGAATAAAAAATCCGAAATCCGGACATTGTTCTCGAACGGGAACGTAGGGTTTGGAGCGGCCAGGTTTCGCAGGCCCCCTCCCGAGGCCATCCATTGATCATGCCATGGCTACCCCGCTGGCTTGCAACAGGCTTGCACCCCGGTCGCTCTTGCGACGACCGGTCCGCTGTCATTACCCGGGCGAGCCGGGCAGCATCTGGGGGAGAAATACCGCTCAAAAGGAGGGCAATGCGGCTTTTCTACGCCTTTTGGCCGTCAACGCAGGGCCAAAAGCAAGCCTTGTACCCGCTGCGCGGCATACGTCCAGTTGCAACCCGACACAAGATAGGCCGCCGCCCCTTGACGTTCGGAAACAACACGGGGCGTTTCAGCGAGCAAAGCGTCGCAACAGGCCAGGAAGCCGGCGGCATCGGGCGCCAGGCACACCCCGGCCTGGCGCAAGGGTGCCAGATCGGGCAGCGGCGTGCTCACCACCGGCAGCCCGGCGGCCAGGTATTCCAGCACCTTGAGCGGATTGGCATGCACCGTGGCCGGCCCCTGGTGAAAGGGCACCAGCCCGAGCTGCCAGCCGGCCATGAAGGCCGGCACGGTCTGGTGCGGCTGGGCGCCCAGCCAGTGCAGGTTGGGGCGCCGGGGCAGGGTGGCCGGGTCGCGCTTGAGCACCGGGCCCAGCATCACCAGCTGCCAGTGGGGCCGGGCGTCGGCCAGGTGGGTGATCAGCGCCAGGTCCACCCGCTCGTCGATGGCCCCGGCATAGCCCAGCCGCGGCCCGGTGGCCATCGGCTGCAGGGCCTGGGCTTCGGTGCGCGCCCAGTCGCGTGGTCCGGGGGGTGGGGTATGGGCTTCGGGGCGCACACCGTTGGCGATCAGGTGCACCGTCCGACCCGAGGCCAGCGCACGGCTGCGCTGCAGCGACGGGCCGGCGGCCAGCACCAGGTCCGCCCGGCGCAGCGCTTCGGCCTCGTGCCAGGGCAGGTCGTGCGGGGCGCCTTGAAAACCCGCCAGCTCGTCGCCGCAGTCGTAGACCAGGGGCACGGTGCGGTCGCGGTCGGCCACGGCCAGGGCCAGCGGCAGCGCCCGCGGGGTGGTGATCCACTGAACGGCAGGCGTGAACCCCCGCGCGTCCAGCCAGGCACGCAGCAGCAGCGCCAGCGGTTCGGGATCGGCCGCTGGAAAGCCCGCGTGCGCCCGGGGCAGGTGAGGCGTCAGCACCTCGATGTGCGGACCCCGCGCCAGGGCGTGCAGGCGCGCCGCGCCATTCCCCGGCACCGGCTCTTCCACGCAGACGATGCGCCAGTGCCCGGTCAGGTGTTCCATCAGCCGGCGGGTGCGGTGCGCGGCAAAGTCCCAGCGCAGGTGCGAATACACCAGCAGCACGGGCCGGTGCGCGCCTGGCCCCTCGTCGGGCGTGGGCAATTCGGGCTGCCAGCAGCGCAACGCGTGCGCGTAGTCCGCCTCCAGCACGCGGGGCAGGTCGACCTGTACCGGGTCCACGTGCCACAGGCCGCTGCGGTGCCAGTGGGCGGTGTCGTGCCAGTCAGGCCGGTCGATCAGCGGGTACAGGCACATGCCCAGCAGCGGCACCCCCGCCTGCAGCGCCTGGCGCGCTTCGGCCGCCATCTCGTGCAGCCAGTCGGCTCGGCCAGCGCCAAAATGCCCGGTTTCGGCCAGCAGCACCGGGCGGCCGTAACGCTCGGCCGTGTCGGCCAGCAGCCGCGACAGCGGCCGGCGGCGGGGGTCGCGCAGGTGCCATTCCAGCCGGTGGCCGGTGTGGAACTCCCACTGGCTGTTGTAGTAGTGGTTCACGCCCAGCAGATCGAGCGCGTCGGCGGCGCCGCCCAGCTGGGGTTCCTGGCGGCCGCACAGCATGTCCCAGGCCTGCCACTGCCAGTCGCAGAAGGCCTGGGCCCGCGGCGCCAGCTCGGGCCGGTCGTCGGGCGCCACCACATGCACCAGCGGTTCGACGTGCAGGAAGCGGCTGCGCGGTTCCACCGCGCGCATGGCGTCCATGGCCGCCAGCGTGGCCTGCACCAGGCGGCGCTTGACGGTGTAGCCCCGCACGCACACCGTGCCCGGGTCGGTGGGAAAGGTGCCGTTGGGCGGGCCCAGCAACCGGGGCTGGGACGCCGCCCAGGCCAGGAAGTTGATTTCGTTGATGGGCGTGAACACCGGCGCGCGTTCACTCTCGGCGCCGATCACGCGGGCCACCTCGGCGGCAAAGCGGATGAAACGGGGAATGAGCGCGTCGTCGTGCAGGCTCAGGTCCTCGGGCACGCCATAGTGCATCAGCGTCCAGAGCACCTGCAGGCCATGGCGGCGGGCGCTGGCCGCGATGCGCCGGGCACGCGACAGGTCCATGTGGCCCGATCCGTCTTCGGCCAGGCGCCAGCCGATGCTTTCGCGCACGCACGACAAGCCCATCTCGGCCGCGCGGCGGTGGTCGGCTTCCAGCTGGTCCAGGTGGCCGCTGAGTGCGGCCATGTCCAGCGCCACGCCCTCGCCGTTCACATGGTCGGCCCCTTCAAAACCCCCCATCCAGAAGCCCGCCAGCGGGTGCTCCGTTGACGTGGCCCCCATCAGTGCAGGGCGATGATGTCGGGCGGCGGGCCCTGCGGGTCGCGCATGGGCTGGTTTTCCCCGGGCACCTGCGGTTCCTCGATCTCGGGCGGCACGTTGTCGGGGTACTCGGGCGGGCTCTGCGGGAAGGGTTGCGGCGGCGCGCCGGGCGGCGGCTGGGGCGTGGTCACCGCCGCCATGGGCGCGGGCCAGGCATCGAACAGGTCGGGTTGCAGCGCGCCGGCGGCGGCCTGGGGTTCGTCGTGGGATGTCGATACAGCGGGTGTCATGGCCATGCTCCTGTTGGGTGGTGGCACAACGGCAACCACCGTGCCGCCCGCCTGTCGCTGCCGCGGGCACGCCGCGTGCCACGGCCGGGCATGACCACTTACCGCGCTTTCTTCAATCCCCCTTCGACCCACCCCGGCTACGACACCCTGGTGGTCGGTGCCGGCTTTGCCGGCAGCGTGCTGGCCGAGCGCCTGGCCAGCCAGCGCGGCCAGCGCGTGCTGGTGGTCGACAAGCGCCCGCACATCGGCGGCAACGCCTTTGACCGGTACGACGACGCGGGCGTGCTGATCCACCCCTATGGCCCGCACATCTTCCACACCAACTCGGCCGAGGTGTTCGACTACCTGTCGCAGTTCACCGAGTGGCGCCCCTACCAGCACCGCGTGCTGGCCAGCGTGGACGGGCAGATGCTGCCGATTCCCATCAACCTCGACACGGTCAACCGGCTGTATGGCCTGTCGCTCACGTCCTTCGAACTCGAAGGATTTTTTTCGTCCGTGGCCGAGACCTGCGAGACGGTGCGCACCTCGGAAGACGTGGTGGTGTCCAAGGTGGGACGCGACCTGTACAACAAGTTTTTTCGCGGCTACACGCGCAAGCAGTGGGGGCTGGACCCGTCGGAGCTGGACGCCAGCGTCACCGCCCGGGTGCCCACGCGCACCAACCGCGACGACCGCTACTTCGCCGACACCCACCAGGCCATGCCGGCACTCGGCTACACGCGCATGTTCGAGCGCATGCTGCGCCACCCCAACATCCATGTGATGCTCAACACCGACTACCGCGACGTGGTGAACGCGGTGGGCTGGAAGCACATGGTCTACAGCGGCCCGGTGGACGAGTTCTTTGACCACCGCCACGGCAAGCTGCCCTACCGCAGCCTGCAGTTCGAGCACGTCACCCTGCAGCAGGAACAGGCGCAGCCGGTGGGCACGGTGAACTACCCCAACGACTATGGCTACACCCGCGTGAGCGAGTTCAAGCACATCACTGGGCAGCGGCACGGCTGCACGTCACTGGTGTACGAGTACCCGAGCGCCGAAGGCGACCCGTATTACCCGGTGCCCCGCCCGGAGAACGCCGCGCTGTACAAGCGCTACGAGGCCGAGGCCGAGCAGCTCAGCGATGTCACCTTCGTCGGGCGCCTGGCCAATTACAAGTACTACAACATGGACCAGGTGGTGGGCCAGGCCCTCGCCACCTTCAGGCGCATGCCGTCCGCCGCGGGCGGCTGACGCAGAGCGGGCGCAGGGGCCGCTCAGGCTGGCGCCGCCGGTGGCGGGGTCAGCAAGGCGGTGCTGAACACCCGCACCAGTTCGTCGCCCGACGCCGGCATCACCACATGGCCCCGGAACACCCCCGGCGGTTCACCGAGCGCATCGGCGGGTGCCGGCCCGCTGTACAGCGCCAGGGCCGGGATGCCGCGGGTGAGGGGGTGGCACTGCAGCTCCTGGGCCAGTGCTTCGCCCAGGGGGCCACCGTCGAGCCGGGGCGCGCACAGCAGCACGTCGAAACCGCCGGACGGCAGTCGCGCCAGCGCTTGCGCGTAGCTGCCGCAATGTTCCACCGTGGCACCCAGGCGCTCCAGCATGAGCCGGATCGTCAGCGCGGTGCTGTGCCGGTTTTCCACGCACAGCACCCGCAGCCCGTTCAGGCGCGGGGCCGCGGGCTCGGGTCCGGGCTCGCGGGCGGCGGCGACCAGGGCGGGCGGGGGCTCCAGCGGCAGGTCCACCGTGAAAGAGGCGCCGTGGCCCGGGCCGTCGCTCTCGGCCAGGATGTACCCACCCAATTGCTGCACGATGTTCCGGGTGATGGTCAGGCCCAGGCCGAGGCCGCCATGGCGCACCGCGCGTGCCTCGCCCTGGTGGAAGGTGTCAAAGATGTGGGCCAGGTCGTGTGGCGTGATGCCCACGCCATGGTCGCGCACCTGCAGCTGCAGGCGCTGGTGGGTGGCCGCCAGCGACACCTGCACGGCGGTGCCGTTGTGGCTGGCGTGCACCGCGTTGCTGATGAGGTTCCAGGCCACCTGTTCGAGCCGGCAGGCATCGGTCAGCAGCGGCACCGGTGCGGGCGGCGCCTGAAACACCACCTGGATGCCGCGCGCCAGCGCCTCCGCCTGCACGATCTCCACCGCGTTGCGCACCACGGCCACGGCGTCGTGCGGCTGGAACTCCAGGCGCAGCTGGCCGGTGAGGATGCGGGAGATGTCGAGCAGGTCGCCGATCAGGCGCGACTGCACCTTCACGTTGTGGATGATGTGCTGCGCGGCATCGGCCACCAGGGCCGGGTTGCCGCCGCCGTGGCGCAGCAGCTCGGCCCAGTACAGGGTGGACTGCAGCGGGGTGCGCAGCTCGTGCGAGGCCATGGCGAGGAAGGTGTCCTTCAGGTGGCCGATGCGCTCGGCCTCTGCCAGTGCGGCATAGGCCGTGGCGTCCGGCGTTTCCCGGGCGTGGGGATTCGCGGGCGCCCGCAGAGCGGGCCGTGCCCACACCCGGGGCAGGGCATGGAACAACGCCACGGCGGTGAAGCCGGTGGTGAGGGCGTTCAGGTACTCGGCCGGCTCCTCCAGGCGCTGGCCGGGCAGCCACAGCGCCAGTACCGAGAACCACTGGGCCAGGCCCACGCTGAGCAACACCACCGACAGCAGCACAAAGGGCCAGCGCGCCCCGCAGGCTGGGCGCCGCGGCGCCCAGCGCAGCAGGGCCACTGCGATGGCCATGGCGGCCAGCCCGACCAGCACGCCACTGACGGTGCGTGTCCAGTGTGCCGGGTTGGGCAGCCCGCCGCCGCGGTCGTCCAGGCTGGCCAGCACCATGGGCAGGGCCATCACCAGCAGGGTGGCCGCGCCCAGTGCCACCCATTGCGTCCTTTGAGGAGTCATTTGTTCTTCTCTTTCCGGGACGGAAGGCCCGTTTCCCTGCCGTTCGCGCGAACTTCCGACGGATCGGACGGACGCATGTTTGAGCGCCAGTATGGGTGGCAGTGCCCCCCGCGCAACTGACACCTGACCGCATTAAGCGGTTTTCTTGCAGAAATAACAAATGGTTTCGATTGGGGTGTAGGGCTGCCCACCGTTGCGGTGTGCGGTGCGAGGGGCAAGAAAAAAAAGTGGCTGGGGACTGTGCGGTGGCACACCGATTGCCATCAGGGCTGTGTCCCCCTGTATTGATGCTCCTGTTGCATCGCGGCAGCCAATCTAAGAACTTTTGGAGTGCTTCATGTCTGTTCATTCACATCCTTTTGACAACCATTTGCTGGCCGCCCTGCCCGAGGCAGAGTGGCTGCGCCTGGAACCCCATCTGGAACGGGTCAGCCTGTCGCTGCACCAGTCACTCTATGAATCAGGCCAGGCGCTGAACCATGCCTATTTCCCCACCACGGCCATCCTGTCGTGCATGTACGTGACCGAGGCCGGGGCCTCGGCCGAGTCTTCGGTGGTCGGCAATGACGGGATGCTGGGCGTGTGTCTGCTGATGGGCGGCAACTCCACCACCAACCGCGCCGTGGTGAACACGGCGGGCGAGGCGTACCGCCTTCCGGCCCGGGTCATCAAGGAAGAATTTGCACGCGGCGGCGCCACCATGCACCTGCTGCTGCGCTACACGCAGGCCCTGCTCACCCAGACGGCCCAGCGCGCGGTCTGCACCCGGCACCACACCATTGCCCAGCAGGTGGCCTTCTCCCTGCTGCTCAACCTGGACCGCGTGCAGGGCGACGAGGTGGTGATGACCCAGGAAATGATCGCGCAGCGCCTGGGCGTGCGCCGCGAGGGCGTGACCGAAGGTGCCTACATGCTGCAGAAGATGGGCCTGATCCAGTATTCCCGCGGCCGCATCCGCGTGCTCAACCGCCCCGGCCTGGAGCGCCGGGCATGCGAGTGCTACGCCGTGGTCCGCGACGAATGCGCACGCCTGCTGCCCGAGACGGAACGCCAGGAATACGCGCTGCTGGCCGCCTGATCGGTCTCGCTCCCCCCGCAACCAGCGCCGCTTTTGCGGCGCTTTTTACTGGTGGAAACACCTCCGTGACCGGCGGCCGAAGAAGATGCCTGGCGGTTTGTAAGATTTACCGCAAGCGGTAGAAACCCGGACCCGCCGTGCTCTGTCCCGGTCCCGTTCCGGTCCAGCGGCTGCACCAATCCGTCCCGCTCAACCGCCATGAAGCAGGTGACAGGGCCCTGACAAGGCGCTGACGGAGTGCTGACGGGGTGCTTACCCGAGCGAGGTGTCCAGCACCATCATCAGCACGAAGCCCAGCATCAGGCCGGTGGTGGCGTGGGCCTCGTGGCCCTGGCGGTGCGATTCGGGAATGATCTCGTGGCTGATCACAAACAGCATGGCGCCAGCGGCAGCGGCCAGCCCCCACGGAAGCAGACCCGCGGCCATGGCCACCACGGCGGCACCGATGACGGCAAACACCGGCTCCACCAGGCCGGTGGCCACGCCGATCAGCACCGAGGTGGCCCGGCTGTAGCCCACGCGGAACAGCGCCAGCGCCACCACCAGCCCTTCGGGCACGTTCTGGATGGAAATGCCGGTGGCCAGCGCCTGGGCGCCCACCCGGTCGGGGCCCGCAAAGGCCACACCGATGGCCAGCCCCTCGGGCATGTTGTGCAGGGCAATGGCGAGCACGAACAGCCAGGCGCGCTTGAGCGCGTGCGAGCCCGGCCCTTCGGGGCCTTTGACGAAATGTTCGTGGGGCACGAGCCGGTCGATCATGACCAGCAGCAGGCCGCCCACCAGCACCCCGGCCGCCACCAGCAGGCCGGACGCCAAGGTGCCCGTTCCCTGTTCACGGGCGGCGTCCAGCGCGGGGATCACCAGCGAAAACGCGCAGGCGGCCAGCATCACGCCGGCGCCGAAGCCCAGCATGGTGTCGTTCGCCCGCTGGGAAAACGGGTGCGACAGCGCCACCGGCAGGGTGCCCAGTGCGGTGGCGGCAGCGGCCATGAGGCCGCCCAGCAGCGCCCAGGCGATGCGGGGGTCGTACACGAGCAGGCTGCGGTACAGCTCCAGCACCAGCACGGCAACGCCGGCCAGCACGATGAGCAGGCCGACGAGGTGGCGCGGCGTCAGGTGAACAGACCCCAGGTCCGCATCGGACGGTCCGACGGCTGCGGGGTCTGCATCGCCACTCACGATTTGGGGATCTTCGTGCTGCTGGCGGTGCCGGTCTTGCTCACCGCCGCCCGGCTGGTGGCGCCCGACGCGGCCGGGTCAGCCGCGCCCATCGGCATCTGGCCCATGCCCAGTTCGGCACCGGTGTGCGGATCGCCCGACAGGTCGGAACGGGTGCGGGCGGCCAGCTGCTTGACCGCGGTTTCCTCGTCGGACGTCATCGTGCCCTCGGGCATGCCGCTGCCGCCATCGACCGCCAGTTCGGCCTTGCGGTAATCAAAGGTGGGCTCGTTGTTCCACGGGCCGCGCATCTCCTGGCCGCTCTCGCTGGGCGACATGTCGTAGTACACGTTCGAGAATTCCTTGTAGCCGGGCAGCTTGCCGGGCGGGAAATTCGGCTGAATGGAGTACAGCGCCTTCTCGAACGACTGCTGGTGGGCAATCTCGCGCGTCATCAGAAAGCCCAGGGCCTCTTTCACGCCGGGATCGTCCGTGAGGTTGATCAGGCGTTCGTACACGATCTTGGCGCGCGATTCGGCGGCGATGTTCGAGCGCAGGTCGGCCGTGGGGTCGCCGATGGTGTCCACATACGCGGCCGTCCAGGGCACGCCACCGGAGTTGGTGAGGGCGGGGCCGCCACCGTAGAGCACCTGCGTCACATGCGAGTCGTTGCCGCCGCCGCTGATGGAGCGGTACAGGTCGGCTTCGCTTTCCATGGCCTCGGCCAGGCGGCCCTTGGCGCCTTTGTTGAGCATGGCGACGATGGTGCCGATCACCTCCAGGTGGCTCAGCTCTTCGGTGGCGATGTCAATCAGCATGTCCTTGCGGCCGGGGTCGTCCTCGCCCAGGTACTGGGTGAAGTAGCGGCAGGCAGCGGCCAGTTCACCCTGTGGGCCGCCAAACTGCTCCAGCATGAGGTTGGCCAGGCCGGGGTTGGATTCGGAGACCCGGACGGTGTATTGCAATCGCTTGTTGTGAGCAAACATGGTTGTCCTTTCGTGTGGCGTGATTGCCGAAGTCGGCCGTCCTCAAGGCAATGGACGTGCCGGTGGGCCTCACGCCACCCGCTCAGGCGGGGCGGGCGGCCAACCGGCCGTCGCCTGCCGGGCTCATCGCAGCACCGGCAGTTGCACGCTCAGCCCCATGACCGCCACGCGCTCCACCTCGGCATGCTCGGGCTGCGCCAGCTCGGCGCCGGCCACGTCCGGGTCGATCAGGCTGTAGCGGTGCACCGCACCGCGCTCGGCATGGGCGCGGGCCAGCAGCGGCTGCAGCGCGCGCCACAGCACGTCCATCCCGTCCACCACCGGCGCAGTGGCACACAGCAGCAGGCGCCCGCCCGGGGCCAGGCGCTGCAGCGCCTCGTCCACCACCTTCAGCGTCGGGCCGGTGCCCAGCTCGCCGCCGCCGTGGCGCTGGCCGCGGTGCTGCGGGTCCATGAGGCCGGGCGGGTTCGCCAGCACCAGGTCGATGGGCTCGTCCACCGCCTCCAGTCCCTGGCCCTGCACGCAGCGGGTGTGATCGAGCCCTGCGATGCGGGCGTTGCAGCGGGTGTAGCGCAGCGAGCGCGCGTTGGGGTCGGTGAAGATGACGCGGTGCGGGTCTTCGCCTGTGGCGCCGTCTTCGAGCAGCCGGGCCGCCAGAATGCCCCCGGCCCCGGTGCCGCAGCCCACATCCGCCACGGTGAAGGGGCGCGCGCCCATTGGCCGGCTGGCCCACTGCCGGGCCGAGGCCAGTCCCAGTTCGCGTTCCAGGAACACGCCGAAGCGGTAGGTGTCGGGGCCGAAGAACACGGCTTCGGGGTCGTGGGTGGGCCAGGCGGCGTGCGCCAGCAGCGTGCCCGCGAAGCTGGAGAACCGGACCCGGCTGCGCACGGTCTCGCGGTCGATGGACAGCTGCAGCACGCCGGCTTCGCACAGGCTCTGGACCAGGGCAGGGGGGAGCGCGTCGAGCACGTCGGGCGTGGCGGGCCGGTTCCAGCCGAACACGCCGCGCAGGTCGTGTGCCTTGCGGTTGACGAAGCGGCCGTTCACGAGCGCCTGGGTCTGCGGCGTGGGGCAGATCCATTCGTAGCCAGCGTCGATCAGCGCACGGCCCAGCTCGACCAGGGCGAGGATCTGGCGCTCATTGGCGGCATAAGCGCGGCTGTGCTCGTTGAGTTCGATGTCGGTGTCGGTGTCGGTGGTGTGGGGAATGAGGTCGGGGGTCTCACGCAGCGTGAACAGAGGAGCGGGCGGGGTTTCAAGGGCGGCGAAGGAGAAGGGCTGGGCCATGTGACGATCCGTTGTCAGTTGAGACGAAATGAACAGCCGCGCAGGGCAAGCCGTGTGCCAGGCCGCTCAACCACTCAACAGGGCCGGTCGGCGCCGACCGGCCCGGCCCGCAGGGCACCTGGAAACGCCGGTGCCCCGGGTGGCGCTGCTCAAGCGGGGGACTGGCTCAGGCGCGTTTGCGTGCGGCGGTTTTGCCCGGGGGCTTGCGCGGGGAGCGGGCGGGTGCCGCGGTGTCCGACGCTGTTTCGTCCGACGTTTTGCCATCCCCGTCGCCGCGCCGGCTGGAGAGGCTGCGCGCCAGCAGCTCGGTGAGGTCCACCACGTTGGAGGGCGCGGCCTCGGGCGGCGGCTCCAGCCCGGCCACGGTCTCGGTCTCGCCGGCGGCCACCTTCTGTTTCACCAGGGCCTGCACGGCGTCCACAAACCGGTCGGAATAGGCGTCGGCGTCCCAGGGCACGGTCATGTCCTGGATCAGCTGGGCCGCCATCTTGAGTTCGGCCGGCTTCAGGCCCGCGGCCGCCTTGCCTTCGGGCGGCAGCTTCAGTTCGTCGGAAGGCCGGATTTCACTGGCCCAGCGGATGGTGTTGAGCATCAGCGCCGCGCCCGAGGGCACCAGCGCGGCCAGGTGTTCCTTGGTGTGGATCACCAGGCGCGCGATGCCGATCACGCCGGCCTCGAACATGGCCTCGCGCAGCAGGGCATACACCTTGTCTGCCTTGCCCACCGGCTCCAGGAAGTAGGGTTTTTCCAGCAGGCAGAACGAGATGTCGCTGGCCTGCACGAAGCCTTCGATCTCGATGGTCTGCGTGGTCTTGGGGTAGGCGGCCTTGATCTCGTCTTCGCTGAGCACCACGTAGTCGCCGCCGTCCTGCTGGATGCCCTTGACGATGTCCGCGCTCTGGATGGCTTTGCCGGTGCGCTTGTTGATACGCTTGTAGCCCACCGGGTCCATGGAGCGTTTGTCGAGCCAGTCGAAGTCGATGCCCGATTCCTGTGAGGCCGGGTAGAGCGACACCGGCACATGCACCAGTCCGAAACTGATGGCGCCTTTCCAGATCACGCGGGGCATGGGCACTCCTCGGCGTTCGCGCAGCGGGGCGGGTGGGGCAGGGCGCGTCTCATGCTGCGTCTTTCAGTTTTTTGATGGCGGCGGTGAGTCCGCGGGCCGAGCGGGCGTAGGCCTGCCAGGGCGTGTTGCCCACGTCCAGCCGTTCGTGCAGCGTGGCCACCGTCCAGTGGTCGCCGCCTTGCAGCGTGGGCAGCTCGCTCCAGTCCACCGGCACCGACACGCCCAGGCCGGGGCGCGCCCGGGCCGACCAGGCGCACACCGTGGTGGCGCCCGCGCCGTTGCGCAGGTAGTCGATGAAGATCTTGCCCACGCGGTTCCTGGGGCCGCTTTTGGCCACGAAGCGTTGCGGGATGGTGCGGCTCATGTGGGCCACGACCGCCTGCGAAAAGTCTTTGGCCGTGTTCCAGTCGTGCTGGCGCCGCAGCGGCACCACCACATGCAGGCCCTTGCCGCCGCTGGTCTTGAGGAACGGGGCCAGGCCCAGCTGCCGCAGAAACGCCCGCGTGAGTTCGGCGGCTTCGCGCACCTGCGCCCAGGCCACGCCCTCGCCCGGATCGAGGTCGAACACGATGCGGTTTGGGTGCGCGGGATCGTCGGCGTCGGCGTTCTGCGTGTGGAACTCGATCACGTTCCACTGCGCCGCCGCCATCAGGCCGCTGGCCCGGCTCACCGTGAGCAGCGGGCCGTGGCCGGGCGAGAGGGCTGGGTCCAGGGTGTCGATGCCGTCGAGCTTCTCGGTGCTGGCGTGTTTCTGGAAAAACAGCTCGCTACCGATGCCGCCGGGTGCCCGCACCAGTGACACCGCCCGGCCTTTCAGGTGCGGCACCATGAGCTGGCCCACGGTTTCGTAGTGCCGCACGATGTCGAGCTTGGTGAGGCCTGACCGGGCATCCACGAGCCGGTCGGGGTTGCTCACGCGCAGGGCCCGGGCGCCGGTGGCGGGCCGCGGCCTGGCGGGGGTTTTCGCTGGGGCTTTGGTGGCGGGTTTGGCTGGGGCCTCGGCCGCAGGCGGCGCCTTCTGTGCCTGGGCTGCCGCGGGCGATGCGGCCGCGGACTCGCGCACGATCTCGCGCGGCGGCTTGTCGTCGCGCAGGCCGTGGAACACCGCCTGGCGCACCAGGCCGTCGCGCGTCCATTCGGCGAACGCCACCTCGGCCACCAGCCGCGGCTCGACCCAGTTCGCCTGGCCGGCGGCGGCCACCGGGCCGCTGAACGGCGATTCGGACCGGGCCAGGGCATCGAGCCGGCGCCGCAGATCGCGCAGGGTGGTCTGGTCGAAGCCGGTGCCCACGTTGCCGGCGTGGCGCAGCGCGCCATCGGCATCGAACACCCCGAGCATCAGCGCGCCCAGCCCCGTGCGCGCGCCCTTGGGGTCGGTGTAGCCGCCGATCACGAACTCCTGCCGCTGGCCGCACTTGAGCTTGATCCAGTCGCTGTTGCGGGTGGAGCGGTAGGGCGCGTCGCGCCGCTTGCCGATCACGCCCTCCAGGCCCAGCTCGCAGGCCGAGGCCAGCAGGTGCTGCGGCGGCGCGTCAAACACCGCGCTGAAGCGCACGGTGTCGGACGGTGCCTGGGCCAGCACGTCCTGCAGGCGCTGGCGCCGCGCCTGCAGCGGCCGCTCGCGCAGGTCCTGGCCGTCGCAGAAGGGCAGGTCGAACACATGGAACACCACGTCGCGCGTGCGCTCGGCGTCGAAGGAGCGCTGCAGCGCGCCGAAGTCCGGCAGGCCATGGGCGCCGGCCACCACGATCTCGCCGTCGTACCAGCCGGCGGGCAGTTGCAGGCCGGCCAGGGTCTGGTGCAGGTGGGGCAGTCGGTGCGTCCAGTCCAGCCCGGTGCGGGTGAACAGGGCCACCTGCCCGCCGTCCACCCGCGCCAGCAGGCGGTAGCCGTCGAACTTCACCTCGAACAGCCAGTTGTCCCGATCGGGTGGCGGCGCGCGCACCAGCGTGGCCAGCTGGGGCTTCAGGGCCGCGGGCAGGGCGGCGCGCACACCGGCTTTCGAGCTGCCGGTCGGGTGGCTGGGCGGGCGGCCGCGGTCGGGCGGCCCCGCGGGGGGCTTGGCCGGCGGCTCGGGTGCCTTGGGCTCGGGCTCCTTCACGCTGTGGGGCAGCGCGTCCACCACGCTGAACTCGGTGGCCGGGCGCACGTGTTCGTCCTGCTCCTTGATCAGCAGCCAGGGCGGCTGCTTCTCCGCGTCGCGGCCCTTCATGCGCACCAGCACCCAGCGACCCCGCAGCTTCTGCCCGTGCAGCTCGAACTTGAGCTGCCCGCTGCGGTAGCCCGCCAGCGCGTCGCCCACCGGCGCCCAGGTGCCCCGGTCCCACACGATCACGCGGCCGGCGCCGTACTGGCCGGGCGGGATCGTGCCCTCGAAATCGCCGTAGCCCAGCGGGTGGTCCTCCACCTGCACGGCCATGCGCTTGTCCTTCGGGTCCAGGCTCGGCGCCTTGGGCACGGCCCAACTCTTCAGGGTGCCGCCGAGTTCCAGCCGGAAGTCGTAGTGCAGGCGGCTGGCCCAGTGTTTCTGGACCACGAAACGCCCGGCGCCGGCGCTCGTGGCCGCGCCATCGGCCGGCTCCGGCGTGAGCGAAAAATTGCGTTTGGCGCGGTAGGCCTTCAGGGGGTCGGCGGCGCCCCCGGGGGATGACAGTGCTGCGTCCATGACCCCCGCGTGGCAACCTGTATGCCCGGTTGGCGCGTGCGCCAGGGCGGGCATTTCGTGTGACAGAGTGACGTGGGGCCGCACAGACCCGCTGGCCGGCCGCTCGCCCTGCCGTGAAAATTTAAAATGGCACCCGACCGTTCCCTTTCCCCCACACTGAAGACCCATGCTCCTTCGCCGCATCCTGGTGGTTGACGACAACGAGGACGACCTGTTTTTTGCGCAGATCATCCTGAAGGCGGCGCGCGTCGCCGTGGACCTGTCCCTTGCGCCCACCGGGCAGGCGGCGCTGGATGGCCTGGCAGGCCCGGCCGGCCGGGAGGTGGACGCCATCCTGCTGGACATCAACATGCCGGAGATGAGCGGATTCGAGTTCCTCGACCGCTACCAGCCGCTGTACGAGCAAGGTGTTGTGGCGGCCCCGGTGGTGATGCTCACCTCTTCGTCCGACCGGGCCGACCGGGCCCGGGCGCAGGCCTATGGCTGCGTCAAGGGTTACTGGGTCAAGCCGATGTCCCGGCAGCAGGCGCAGGCCCTGCCCGACCTGCTTGGCCCGCCGCGCCGCCTGGGCGACGCGCCTTGAGGCCGCAGCTCCCGGTTCACCCCTGGCCGCAGCGCACCGCGCTCGTGGACGGCGCGCTGGCCTTTGGCGTGGCGCTGGTCCTGGCCACCGGCGCCATCTGGCTGGTGCGCGAGCCGGGCTCGATCGCCAGCATCTGGCTGGCCAACGGCGCGGTGATCGGCATCGCCGTCAGCGCGCCCGCCGGGCGCCGGCTGGGCCTGTTGCTGCTCGCCTCCCTGGATTACTTCATCGCGAACCTGCTGTACGACCGTTCGGTGATGAACGCGCTGGCCTTTGCACCCGGGAATTTTCTGGATTTGCTGATCGGCACCTGGTGGCTCGGGCAGCGGCCGACGCTGTTGCGCTTCCTCGGCGACGCCCGGGTGTTCCTGCGGTTGCTGGTCCGGGGTGCCCTGCTGCCGCCCCTGGCCGGCGCGCTGGCGGGTGCGCTGTTTCTCGATCTGGTGGGGCATTCCGGCTTCTCGGTGACCTGGAGCGACTGGTTCATCGAGTCCGCCATCGGCTCGCTGGTGATGCTGCCGCTGACCCTGACGCTTCGGGCGCGGGCGGTCGGTGAGGGGGTGAAGTGGGGGCGGGTGGCCGTCGCCCTGCTGCTGGTGGGCGCGGCCAGTCTGGCCTGCTTTGCGCTCGCCCCCTATCCCTTCGGTCTGGTGGGCGTGATCCTGCTCGCGGTGGCCTACAGCCAGTCCCGCCTGGTGACCTTCGCCGCCGGCCCGTTGGTGGTGGTGATGTTCGGGTTGGCCGTGGGCTATGGCTGGCTGGTGCCGGAAACCGACGACACGCCGCTGGGGCACGCCTGGATGTACTTCACCCTGCTGCTCGTGGTGGCGCCGCCGCAGGTGGTCAGCATCATCGTGGCCCGGCAGCGCGCGCTGGACGAGATCCTCGCCGTGGTGGGGCACCACGCCCACCAGCTGGCCGCCTTCGTCGACATGCGGGGCACGCTGCGCTGGGCCAATGGGGCGCGCGAGGCCTACTGGGGCGTGTCGAACGAGCACAGCCTCGGCAAGCCCTGGCTGGACCACCTGCCCGATGCCCATTACCGCCGCGCGATGCAGGGGCTGTTCGAGAAAGCCCGGGCGGGCCAGGTGGTGCAGCAGGTGATGCAGGTGGACTTCCCGGTCTGCGGCCGGCGCACCATGGCCGTGCACCTGCAGCCGGCCCACGACGAGGACCGCCAGCAGCTGGGCGTCCTGTACACCAGCACCGATGTGACCAGCATGGAGTCGTCGCGCTTGCAGCTGGAGGCCCTGACCGCGAGCCTGGCGACCTCGCACCACGACCTGCAGCAGTTTGTGCGGATCTCCTCGCACGACCTGCGCGAGCCCCTGAACTCGATCGTCCAGTTCACCACGCTGATGGACGAGCAGGAGGGCGAGCGCCTGTCGGCCGAGTCGCGCGACTACCTGCGCCGGGCGAGAGCCGCCGCCTCGCGCATGGGCCGCATCCTGGAGGACGTGCGGCTCTACGTGCAGACCGATGAACTCGACCCGGCGAGCTTTCGCACCGTGGACCTGGCGCCGCTGGTGCGCGACGCCCTGCTCGGCCTGGACGAGCGGATCGCCGCGCTCGGCGCCACGGTGCGGGTGGAGGGGCAGGGCCGGGTGCGGGGCGACGCGGCGCAACTGACGCTGGCGGTGACGAACCTGCTCGGCAACGCCCTCACCTTCATGCCGCCCGGCCGCGCGCCGAGCGTGCGGGTGACGGTTCGCCCAGAGGGCGCGCAGCTGGCGCTGTGCGTGGCCGACAACGGCATCGGCATACCGACCGAGAAGCTGGCGCTGCTGGGCCAGCCGTTCAAGCGGCTGCATTCCCGCAGCATTTATCCGGGCACCGGGCTGGGTCTGGCGATCTGCCAGCGCATCGCGCACAAGCACGGCGGCCGTCTGGACATGCGATCGACACCTTCGCAAGGCAGCTGTTTCTGCCTGCTCCTGCCGTGCCTCCCGGGCGATTGAGGTCGGCGGCCGCCGCGTCGCACCGCCCGCCGTGCTTCAGTTGCCCGCCGGTGTGCCGATAAAGTCCGACGCGGGCGGCCTGGGCTGGTTACCCGCTGTCTGGTCAACACCCCACGGATCATCGCGCCCCTTATGAAACTTCAGTACAAAGCGTGGCTGCTGGTGGTCACCATGATCGGCGCGCTGACCTTGGCCTCGGTACTGGTGTCGCAGCAGTCCATTGCAAGCTCCTTCGATGCCGTGGAGCGCCACCAGTTTCGGGTGGAGGCTGAACGCGCGAGCCGCTTGCTGAACCAGCAACTGGAGGGCTTGACGGCCACGCTCATGGATTACGCCTACTGGACGGACACGGTGGAGTTCGCACAGGGCCAGCGGCCTCAGTATTTCTCCGAGAACTTCGGTACCGACAACATGCAGTCGCTGGGGATCAGCAGTGTGCTGGTGCTCGATGCCATCGGGCGTCCGTTGGCGGGCGCCGAACTCACGCCCGGACCGGCGCTGGCGCTGGCGCCGGTGTCCGATGCCGTGTCCACGCTGTTGCGCAGCCTGGCCGTGCCCGTCTTGGCGGACCGCACCAGCCACACGGTGGTGCGCACCTACCACCGCCTGAACGGGCAGCTCTTCCTGGTGTCCGTGGCGGCTGTGCGCAGCCAGTTCGAGCCCGGGTTCGCGCCGTCGGGGGCGGTGGCCATGGCGCGCCGTTTCGACGAGGCCGAACTCGCCCGGTTCAGCCACATCCTCATGCACCCGGTGCGGCTGGACTTTGCCGACGCCACCGGTGCGCTGGCGCCCAGCGACCCACCGCTGCCCGATGTGCCCCGGGCGTGGGCCCGCACACCCGTGGTGGACCACGAGGGTCGGACGGTGGCGCATCTGGCGCTCGACCTGAGCCGCGACCTGCACCAGGTGGGCCGCTCGCTCGCCCTCATCGCCACCTTGCAGGTGGCGCTGGCCGGTCTGGTGATGGGCGCCTTGCTGGTGCTGCTGTTGAACCGCCTGGTGCTCAGGCGACTGCAGCGCGTGCACGAGGAGCTGGCCGACATCGGGCGCCAGGGGCTCGATTCAAGCCAGACGCTCTCGGTGAAGGGCGATGACGAGCTGGCGGGTCTGGCCCGTGGCATCAACGACCTGTTGCACAAAAACCGAGAAGATGCCCAGCAGCAAAAGCTGGCCCATCAGCGCCAGGAGTCGCTGCAGCTGCAATTGCTGCAGAGCCAGAAGACCGAGGCCCTGGGCCGGTTCACCAGCGGCATTGCTCATGATTTCAACAACTCGCTGGCCGCCATTTCCGGCTGGGTGCGCGTGGCCCAGGAGGACCTGCCCGCCCGCCATCCCAGCGACACATCGCTGGAGCAGGCGCTCAAGTCGATCCGTTATGCCTCGGGCCTGATGAAGCAGCTGCTCTCGTTCAGCCGCCAGTCGGCGCCGCGCATGGAGCCCCTGCGCCTGGGCTCGGTCCTCGAGGAGGTGCGCTCGCTGGTGGCCATGGGTCTGATGGGGCGCTGCACGCTGAACATCGACGTGCGGACGCAGGCGGACTGGATTCAGGCCGATCCGACGCAGATGAAGCAGGTGATCGTGAACCTGCTCATCAACGCCTGCGACGCCATGAACGGGCAGGGCGTCATCTCGCTGGTGCTGGACAGCCAGGCCGGGCAGGCAGCGCCGCAGGACGCCACCCCGTGGGCGATCGGTGCGCCGCCGTGCGGGCGCACCGTCACGCTCAGCGTGCGAGACGAGGGGCCCGGTATCGCGCCCGAGCACCTGGACCGGATCTTCGACCCGTTCTTCACGACCAAGGCAGCGGGCAAGGGCACGGGCCTGGGCTTGTCCGTGGTGCACGGCATCATGGCCCGCCACGGCGGCACCGTGGGTGTGCGCAGCGAGCTGGGCGCCGGTGCCTGTTTCCTGCTCACCCTGCCCGGTCTGGCGCAGGCCGTCGAGGCCGTCGAGGCCGCCGACGCCGCAGCGCCGGCCACGGCACCCCGGCGCCTGTTGTACGCCGAGGACGAGGCGCCGGTCCGCGAGGCCTGGTGCGCCTTGCTGGAGCGCCACGGGTGGGTGGTCACCTGCGCGCAGGACGGCGAAGAAGCCTGGGACCGCTTCCAGGCCGACAACGGCCGCTGGGACGTGGTGCTGACCGACCACTGCATGCCGCGCCTGACCGGGCTGCAACTGGCGTGGCGCATCAGCGCGACCGACGCACCCCCGCCCCTGGTGCTGATGAGCGGCCAGATGGTCGCAGCGGATGAAGCGCTGGTGAAGGCGGCGGGGTTGCACGCGGTGCTGCACAAGCCGGTCGATCAGGCGGAGCTGCTGCGCGTGCTGGATGCCGCCGTCAGCGGGCGCTCGGGTAGCCGCGACGCGGCTGATGCAAGCGCTGATGCAGGTGCCGCTGCCGGGGCGGGCGCTGCGGTGGCGGCTGCGCTGGGTTCACCAGGCGAGTGAACCCGCCCAGCCGGTGAAGGTTTTGGGCAGCGGCGGGGCGTAGTCGCCGCGCTTGCTGGTGCGCAGGCCCAGGGCCACCAGGCCCTCGGCGAATTTCACCGCCACCGACACGCCGTCGATCACCGGCACGCCCAGGCGTTCGCTCAGCGTGGCGCACAGCGGCGCCATGCCCGCACAACCCAGCACGATGGCGCCGCTGCCGTCGCGCGCCAGCGCCTCGCGCGCGCTCTGCTCGATCAGCGCCAGGGTGGACTCGCCGCAGCCTTCGAGCGACAGCACCGGGATGTCGGTGCCGTGCACGCCCCGGCAGTGGCGTTCATAGCCGTAGCGCTGCAGCAGGCGCTCGGCCATCACACAGGTGCGCGTCATGGTGGTCACCACCGAGAAGCCGGTGGCCAGCATGGACGCGGCATGGAACGCGGCCTCCGCAATCCCGATCACCGGCGCGTCCGTGGCTTCGCGTGCTGCTTCCAGGCCGGGGTCGCCGAAGCAGGCGATCACCACCGCGTCGGGTCGCGGGTCGGTCGCCAGCCGCACCTGCTCGGCCACGCCGGCCGCCGCAAAGGCCTCGTCGTAATGGCTCTCGATGGACAGCGGCCCAAAACTCGGGTGCACGGCCCGGATGTGGGTGCCCGGCGCCGCCACGGCCCGTGCGGCGGCGCCGATGGCCTCGGTCATGGACGTGGAGGTGTTGGGATTGATGAGCAGGATGTTCATGGTCGGGTGATGGGAGGGAAGGCCCCATTTCGGGGAGTTTTGCATACAAAACGAAATCTCGCACGCCCTGTTTTGAGGCGCTCCTGCGGATGGCTGCGCTGCTTTGGTGCGGGTAAATCCTGATTTCTGGTCATTTTGAGCGCAAATTGTTCAATTAAATCAATGATTTAGGGTTCATGTCGAGAGGGTGGGGTGGTGCATCTGGCACGGGGATTGCATACAAAAAGCTTGCCAACCCCTTTTCCGCCGGGCATGCTTCGATCGCGAGTGCTGCCCGGCTCGGGGTGCGGTTCTCGTTCCTCCACCCAACTGCCCTTCCATGGAGTCAAGATGAAACGGTCCCCCTTTTCGCCCCGCCTCGCACCCAGAACCCTGGGCCTTGCCGTCACCGCCGGTCTTCTGATGACGATGGCCTCCACGTCCGTGCTGGCCCAGGAAAAAGTCCTGCGCATCGCCATGACCGCGGCCGACATTCCCCGCACGCTGGGGCAGCCCGACCAGGGCTTCGAGGGCAACCGCTTCACCGGCATCCCGATGTACGACTCGCTCACGCAGTGGGACCTGTCCCGGTCCGATGCCGCCAGCGTGCTGCTGCCGGGGCTGGCCACGTCCTGGACGGTGGACGCCAAGGACAAGACCAAGTGGGTCTTCAAGCTGCGCCCCGGCGTGAAGTTCCACGACGGCTCCGACCTCACGGCCGACGCCATTGTGTGGAACGTGCAGAAGGTGCTGGACAAGGAGGCCGTGCATTTCGACGCCAGCCAGGTCGGCGTGACCGCCTCGCGCATGCCCACGCTGCGCAGCGCCCGCAAAATCGACAACCTCACGGTGGAGCTGACCACCAGCGAGCCCGACGCCTTCCTGCCGCTGAACCTCACCAACCTGTTCATCGCCTCGCCCGCCCACTGGCAGAAGAAGTTCGAAGCGGCCGCTGGCGCCACCCCGGCCGACAAGGCCAAGGCCGCCTGGACCGCCTTCGCCGCCGATGCCTCGGGTTCGGGCCCGTTCAAGATGGCGCGCTTCCTGCCGCGCGAGCGCCTGGAGCTGGTGGCCAACAAGGCCTACTGGGACCCCAAGCGCACGCCCAAGGTGGACCGCGTGGTGCTGGTGCCCATGCCCGAGGCCAACGCCCGCACCGCCGCCCTGCTGTCGGGCCAGGTGGACTGGATCGAGGCACCATCGCCCGATGCCATGCCGCAGATCCGCCAGCGCGGCTTCAAGATCGAGGCCAACGCGCAACCCCACGTCTGGCCCTGGCAGCTGTCGTTTGCCGACGGTTCGCCCTGGCTCGACAAGCGCGTGCGCCACGCCGCCAACCTGTGCGTGGACCGTGGCGGCCTGAAGACCATGCTCGGCGGCATGATGGCCGAGCCCAAGGGCACGGTGCCGCCCGGTCACCCCTGGTGGGGCAACCCCAAGTTCGACATCAAGTACGACGTGAAGGCGGCGCAGGCGCTGATGACCCAGGCCGGCCACAGCGCGGCCAAACCGCTGAAGGTGAAGGTGCAGATTTCCGCCTCGGGCTCGGGCCAGATGCAGCCGCTGCCCATGAACGAGTTCGTGCAGCAATCGCTCAAGCAGTGCTTCTTCGACGTCGAGTTCGACGTGATCGAGTGGAACACCCTGTTCACCAACTGGCGCCAGGGTGCCAAGCACCCCACCGCCAACGGCGCCCACGCCATCAACGTGAGCTACGCGGCCATGGACCCGTTCTTCGGTCTGGTGCGCTTCACCAGCACCAAGACTTTCCCGCCGGTCTCGAACAACTGGGGTCACTTCGGCAACGCCGAGTTCGACAAGCTGATCGCCGATGCGCGCACCGAGTTCGACGACAAGAAACGTGACGAGGCCCTGGCCCGCCTGCACGCCCGCATCGTGGAAGAAGCGCCGTTCGTGTGGATCGCGCACGACGTGGGACCGCGCGCCATGAGCGCCAAGGTCAAGGGCTTCGTGCAGCCGCGCAGCTGGTTCGTGGACCTGGCGCCGGTGTCGGTCGACTGACGGTTCCGGTGCCCGGGCGGGTGCGGCAGCACAGTGGCGTGCCGCACCCGCTGGTTCCTTCGTTTTCCTGAACTCCCCTTTCAATCTTTCGCGAGGACGCGCTCATGCTCGCTTTTCTCTTGCGCCGGGTGGTGTACACCCTGCCCATCATGCTGGGTGTGGCGCTGGTCTGTTTTGCGCTGGTGCACATCTCGCCCGGCGACCCCCTGGTGTCCATCCTGCCGGCCGACGCGTCGGTGGAACTGCAGCAGCAGCTCATCGAGCTGTACGGCTTCAACCGCTCTTACCCCGAGCAGTTCGTCAGCTGGGTCTGGCGCGCGCTGCAGGGCGACCTGGGCACCTCGATTGCATCCGGCCGTGCCGTCACCGAAGAGGTGATGCGCGCCGTGGTCAACACCTTGCGCCTGGCCGTGCTGGCCACGGTGATCGGTTTTGTGCTGGGCAGCCTGTTCGGCTTCGTGGCCGGCTACTTCCAGAACTCCTGGCTCGACAAAGCCGCCTCGCTCACCTCGGTGCTGGGCGTGAGCGTGCCGCACTACTGGCTGGGCATGGTGCTGGTGATCGTGTTCTCCAGCATCCTCATGTGGCTGCCGCCGGGCGGCGCCGGCCCGGGTGGTTCCAGCGAATGGGTCTGGGACTGGGAGCATGTGAAGCACATGATCCTGCCGGCCGTGACCATGAGCGTGATCCCCATGGGCATCATCGCGCGCACCGTGCGGGCGCTGGTGGCCGACATCCTGGCGCAGGAATTCATCGTCGGCCTGCGCGCCAAGGGCCTGACCGACCTGGGGGTGTTCTTGCATGTGGTGAAGAACGCCGCGCCCACCGCGCTGGCGGTGATGGGCCTGCAGCTGGGCTACCTGCTGGGCGGCTCGATCCTGATCGAGACCGTGTTTTCCTGGCCCGGCACCGGCTTCCTGCTGAACTCCGCCATCTTCCAGCGCGACCTGCCGTTGCTGCAGGGAACCATCCTGGTGCTCGCCATGTTCTTCGTGGTGCTCAACCTGGTTGTCGACGTGATCCAGACCCTGCTGGACCCGCGCATCGCCCGATGAAGCGGCTCACCTCTTTGCCAAGGACGCTCCGATGAACGACATCGTCATGCCCAAACCCCCCCTCGCCCCCGTGGTGTTCGACCGCTCGCCGGGTTACTGGCAGACCGTGGGCCGGCGTTTCACGCGCGACCGCGTGGCCATGGGCGCCGCGCTGGTGGTGGCCTTTCTGCTCATCCTGGCGGTGTTCGGCCCCTGGCTGGTGCCGGCCGACCCGTATGCCTCGTCCATGCTCAAGCGCCTGAAGCCCATCGGCTTCGAAGGCCACCCGCTGGGCACCGACGAACTGGGGCGCGACATGCTCTCGCGCCTCATGGTAGGGGCGCGGCTCTCGCTGTTCATGGGCATCACGCCGGTGATCCTGGCCTTTGTGGTCGGCTCGCTCATCGGCATCACCGCGGGCTACGCCGGCGGCACGCTCAACAGCGTGATGATGCGCACCATCGACGTGTTCTACGCCTTCCCGTCGGTGCTGCTGGCCATTGCGCTCTCGGGCGCGCTGGGCGCGGGCATCACCAACACGCTGATCTCGCTCACCATCGTGTTCATTCCGCCGATTGCGCGGGTGGCCGAGAGCGTGACCACGCAGATCCGCGGGCGCGACTTCGTGGACGCGGCGCGCGCCTCGGGCGCCAATGCCTTCACCATCGTGCGGGTGCATGTGCTGGGCAACGTGCTGGGGCCGATCTTCGTGTACGCCACCAGCCTGATCGCGGTGGCCATGATCCTGGCCTCTGGCCTGAGCTTCCTGGGCCTGGGCGTGAAGCCGCCCGAGCCCGAGTGGGGCCTGATGCTCAACACGCTGCGCACCGCGATTTACGTGCAGCCCTGGATTGCCGCCTTGCCCGGCGTGATGATTTTCATCACCTCGATCGCCTTCAACCTGCTGGCCGACGGTTTGCGCACGGCCATGGAAGTTAAACAGTGACCCCCCGCGCCGCTTCGCGCGCCTTGCAGGCCGCGCCATCGCCAGAGGCGATGCCTCTTCGGGCCGTCCAAGCCTGCGCAGGCAGGCTTGGAGCCGCGGCCCTCAGCCCCCCAAGGGGGCGCCACCTGCCGTCCGGCAAAGCCGGCCCGGCGGTGTCTCTGGGCTGGGCGTTCGCATGCGTGGCCGTCAGGCCGACCACACACAGGAGTTGTTGACATGAGTTTTGATGTGACAGATATCGGAGGCCCCGCCCAGCCGCTCCTGAGCGTGCGCGGCCTGGTGAAGCATTTCCCGCTGAAGAAAGACGTGTTCGGCCGCGGCGGCGGTGTGGTGCGCGCCGTGGACGGCATCGACTTCGACGTCTTCAAGGGCGAGACCCTGGGCGTGGTGGGCGAGTCGGGCTGCGGCAAGTCCACCACCGCGCGGCTGCTGATGCAGCTGATCGAGCCCGACCGCGGCGAGATGGTGTTCGACGGCGAGACCGTGGGCAGCGCGCGCCTGCCGCTCAAGCAGTTCCGCCGGCAGACACAGATGGTGTTCCAGGACAGCTACGCGTCGCTGAACCCGCGCCTGACGATGGAGGACTCGATTGCCTTTGCGCCGCAGGTGCACGGCGTGCCGCGCCAGGAGGCGGTGGAGCGCGCGCGCGACCTGCTGGCGCGCGTGGGCCTGGAGCCGCGCCGCTTTGCCGAGCGCTACCCGCACGAACTCTCGGGCGGGCAGCGCCAGCGCGTGAACATCGCGCGGGCGCTGGCCTTGCAGTCGCGCCTGATCATCCTGGACGAGGCGGTATCGGCGCTGGACAAGTCGGTCGAGGCGCAGGTGCTCAACCTGCTGCTGGACCTGAAGGACGAATTCGGCCTGACCTACGTCTTCATCAGCCACGACCTGAACGTGGTGCGCTACATGAGCGACCGCGTGATGGTGATGTACCTGGGGCAGGTGGCCGAGATCGGACCCAGCGAAACCCTGTTCGACCACCCGGCCCACCCGTACACGCGGGCGCTGCTGTCGTCGATCCCGTCGATGGATCCGGACCGGCGCACCGAGGAGCCGCCGCTGGCCGGCGACCCGCCCAACCCGATCAACCCGCCGTCGGGTTGCCGTTTCCACACCCGCTGCGTGAACGCCGAGGCGCTGTGTGGGCAGCGCATGCCGGTGCTCACGCCGGCCCGCCACGGCCAGGTGGCCGCTTGCTGGATGCAGGTGGCCGGCAGCGGCCACAGCGCCGCCGTTGAACTGAAGGAGGCCGCATGAACGCGCCAGACACCATGACAGACACCCGCCAGGACGACCGTAAAGACGACCGTGAAGAGCGCCCCTTCGTCGATGTGCGCCAGCTGCGCGTGACCTTCACCGGCGGCAAGAAGCCGGTGGAAGCCGTCAACGGCGTGGACCTGCAGGTGCGCCGCGGCGAGGTGGTGGCGCTGATCGGCGAGTCCGGCTCGGGCAAGAGCGTCACTTTGCGCAGCCTGTTGCGCCTGCACCCGGCCGGCCGCACCCGCATCGAGGGGGCGATGCGCGTGGGCGAGGTGGATGTGCTGGGCCTGTCGCCCCGCGCGCTGGCCGACTACCGCGGCAAGGTCGCGTCCATGATTTTCCAGGAGCCGCTGCTGGCGCTGGACCCGGTGTACTCGGTGGGCGCGCAGATCGTGGAAGCGATCCGCCGGCACGAGCCGCTGAGCGCGGCGCAGGCGAAACAGCGCGCACTCGAATTGTTCGAACGGGTGCGCATTCCCAGCCCCGAGCGCCGGCTGCAGGCCTACCCGCACGAAATGTCGGGCGGCATGCGCCAGCGCGCCATGATCGCGCTGGCCCTGGCCTGCCGTCCCCAGCTGCTGCTGGCCGACGAGCCCACCACCGCGCTGGACGCCACGGTGCAGATCCAGATCCTGCTGCTCCTGCGCGAGCTGCAGCGCGAGCTGGGCCTGTCGGTGGTGTTCGTCACGCACGACATCGGCGCGGCGGTGGAGGTGGCCGACCGCATCGCGGTGATGTACGCCGGGCGCATCGTGGAGGAGGGGCCTGCGGCCACCCTGCTGCGCGCGCCGCGCCACCCGTACACGCTGGCGCTGCTGAAGAGCCGCGCCGACGGCGCACTGGCCAAGGGCAGCCGGCTGGAAACCATCGCCGGCTCGCCGCCCGACCTCACCGCGCTGCCCCCGGGCTGCGCCTTTGCCGACCGCTGCCGCATGGCGCAGAACGCGTGCCGCAGCACCCGCCCCGAGGTCACCTGGCTGGCCGCTGGCCACAGCGTGCGCTGCCTGCGCGTGGCCGAGACCGCCAGCCCGGCCACGGTGTGATGATGGCGCCCAGCGCCTGACCACGACCGCCCACCGCCGCCCACCTTCGAACCCAACCCCATCCATCCGAGCCACACGGACCGCCAGACCATGACCCACCACACCGACGTGCTTGACGACCCCGCCCGCGCCTTCATGCCGTACCCGGCGGTGCCCGTGCCCCACGCCGGCACCGGCCCGCTGGCCGGCCTGAGCTTCGGGGTGAAAGACCTGTTCCATGTGCGCGGCTACCCCACCAGCGGCGGCCAGCCCCTGCTGCTGGCCCTGCTGGGCGTGCAGGAGCGCACGGCGCCCACGGTGCAGCGGCTGCTGGACGCCGGCGCGCGCTTCGCCGGCAAGACCATCACCGACGAGCTGGCGTTTTCCATGAACGGGCAGAACGCCCATTTCGGCTCGCCCCTCAACGGCGCGGCGCCCGACCGCATCGCCGGCGGCTCCTCAAGCGGCTCGGCAGCGGCGGTGTCCAACCGGCTGTGCGACTTCGCGCTGGGCACCGACACCGGCGGCTCGGTGCGCGCACCGGCCAGCCACTGCGGCCTGGTGGGCCTGCGCCCCACGCACGGCCGTGTGAGCCTGCAGGACGTGCTGGACCTCTCGCCCAGCCTGGACACCTGCGGCTGGTTCGCCCGCGACGTGCCCACCTTCGCCCGCGTGGCCGACGTGCTGCTGGGCGAAGACACCCAGCCCCTGCCGCACGGCGTGCGCCTGCTCACCCCCACCGACCTGTGGGCGCAGGCCACCGCCGCCGCCACCGATGCGCTGGCGCCGGCGCTGCGGCAGGTCGAAGCGGCGCTGGGCCAGAGCCGCCCGGTCGAGGTGGTGCTGGACGGCATCGACGACATGTACTGGCACATCCGCCACATCCAGGGCCACGAGGCCTGGCAGGTGGACGGCGCTTTCATCCGCCGCTTCGCCCCGCCGCTGGGGCCGGGCGTGGCGCAGCGCTTCAGCTGGAGCGCCCAGGTGAGCGACGAACAGGCCGCCGTGTCACGCGCCTTCCGGGACCGCTTCCGCGCGCACCTGGCGCAGCTGCTGGGCCCGGATGGCGTGCTGGTGCTGCCCACCATGCCCGACATCGCGCCGCTGGTGAGCGAACCCGAGGGGGCGCTGGAGGACTACCGCAACCGGGCGATCCGCCTGCTGTGCGTGGCCGGGTTGTCGGGCTTTCCGCAGCTCTCCCTTCCGCTCGGTCAACGCGCCGGCGCGCCGCTGGGCCTTTCGCTGCTCGGCCCGGCCGGCAGCGACCGCAGCCTGGTGCGCCTGGCCGAACGGATCATGGCCGCGGGTCGCTGAGGTCGGCCGTGTTCAACCACAGCGGAGGGGCCAGTTGAACCACCTCGCAATCCACTCCGCCATCCGCCTCGGCGGCGGTCCGCTCGATCACCAGGAAGTCGCCCGCGTCCCGCGCAATCAGCGGGTGGTGCCAGGTGCCGGGCGACAGGGTGAAGCCTTGTTGTCCCTCCACCGCAAAAGCCGCCAGGGTGGACCGGTCGGGGCTGGACGCACCCAGCGCCACGATCAGCAGCGCGCGCGCGCCGCCCAGCGGCACAAAGGTCTGCGAGCCCAGGCGGTGCCGCTCCAGCAGGTGCCAGGGGCCGTCAGGCGCCTGGGCCTGGGCACGGAACACCGCCAGGGCGGGGTTGCCCCCTTCGCGGGACAGCTGCAGGGGGCCGGGCAGGTCGAAACGCTGGCTGGTGCCGGCGTTGATGCGGCGGGCGGCAGCCTCAACGCCGCCCAGGTTCAGCACCTGGCCGTAGGGCGCAAAGGCGTCTTGCGTCAGCGGCACGACATTCAAGGCTTGGATCATTGGTCTTTTTCGTCAGTATCGGCGTTAGCATCCGCGTCAGCCGGGCGCACCGGGTGGTGCCGGCGTGGCGCCGACCGCCGGCCCAGCCACCCACACACACAGCCATGAGCGCCCATTTTCCACCGGACAGCCCCGAGCTTGCCGACCCGGCCACGCCCGCCGGCCCGACCGGCACCGACCGGGTCTACGACGCCGTCTACCAGGCCGTGCTGGAGCACCGGCTCGCCCCCGGCCAGCGCCTGCGCGAGGCAGAAATGGCCACCGAATTCGGCGTCTCGCGCACGCTGGTGCGCCAGGCCCTGCAGCGCCTGGCGCAGGACCAGGTGATCGAACTCACGCACAACCGCGGCGCGCGGGTGCCCATGCCCAGCCTGGAAGACGCGCGCCATGTGTTCGAGGCGCGGCGCATGGTGGAGTGCGAGGTGGCGCGCCGCCTGGGCGGCCAGCTGTCGCCCGAGCAGATCGACGAGTTGCAGGCGCTGGCGCGCGCCGAGACCGAGGCCGACCAGCGCGGCGACCGGGCCGAGGCCATCCGCCTCTCGGGCGAGTTCCACAACGCGCTGGCCCGCATGTACGGCAACCCGGTCTACATGCGCCTGCTCAACGGCCTGATGCCCACCACCTCGCTGCTGATGGCGCGCTTCAAGCTGCACGGCGGCCAGGTCTGCGTGGCGCACCGGCATGTGGACCTGATCACCGCCTTGCTCAGGGGCGCCACCCCCGCCGCCGCCGAGATGCGCAAGCACCTGCAGGAGCTTGAGCAGTCCCTGGTCAGCGCACCGGCCACCGGGCGCCGCCTGCGCGACGCCTTTGCCGCCTACCGCGATGCCCCCGCCGACCCCCCCGCCTACCCATCAACCCCCAGCCACACCGCACCATGAACGCACCCGCCACCACCGATCTGTCCAGCCTTCGCATCGACGGTGAGCGCCTCTGGCGCTCCCTGATGGACCTGGCTTCCGTGGGCGCCACGCCCAGGGGCGGCGTGTGCCGCCTGGCCCTGACCGACCTCGACCGCGAAGGCCGCGACCTCGTGACCGGCTGGGCGCGCGAGGCCGGCATGACGGTGACGGTGGACCAGATCGGCAATGTGTTCATGCGCCGCGCCGGGCGCCGCCCGGAGCTGCCGCCCATCATGACCGGCAGCCACATCGACACCCAGCCCACCGGCGGCAAGTTCGACGGCAACTACGGCGTGCTGGCCGGGCTGGAGGTGGTGCGCACGCTCAACGACCACGGCATCGAGACCGACGCGCCCCTTGAGGTGGCGATCTGGACCAACGAGGAGGGCTCGCGCTTCGTGCCGGTGATGATGGGCTCGGGCGTGTTCGCCGGCGCCTTCAGCCTCGAACATGCCTACGCCGCCACCGACACCGAGGGCCGCAGCGTACGGGACGAGCTGGCGCGCATCGGCTACCTGGGCGAGGAAGTGCCCGGCCAGCACCCGATCGGCGCCTATTTCGAGACCCACATCGAGCAAGGCCCGGTACTGGAAGACGCCGACGTGACCATCGGCGTGGTGCACGGCGTGCTGGGCATCCGCTGGTTCGACTGCACCGTGACCGGCATGGAAGCCCACGCCGGCCCCACGCCCATGGGCCTGCGCCGGGACGCGCTGCAGGTCGCCACGCAGCTGATGCAGGAAGTGGTGGCCACGGCGCTGCGCCACGGCCCCGACGGCCGCGGCACGGTGGGCATGGTGCAGGTGCACCCCAACAGCCGCAACGTGATCCCCGGCCGGGTGAAGTTCTCCATCGACCTGCGCAACCGTAGCGACGCGCTGGTGGACCAGCAGGTGGCCGAGGTGCGCGCGCTCATCGACCAGCTGCAGGCCCAGACCGGCATGGCCATCACGCTGGAGGCGGTGTCCAGCTACCCGGCCCAGCCCTTCCATGCCGACTGTGTGCAGGCCGTGGCGCGCGCCGCCGAGCGCCTGGGCTACAGCCACATGCCCACGGTCTCAGGCGCCGGCCACGACGCCATCTACGCCGCGCAGCTGGCGCCGGCCGGCATGATCTTCATCCCGTGCAAGGACGGCATCAGCCACAACGAGATCGAGGACGCGAAGCCGGAGCACATCACGGCCGGCGCCAACGTGCTGCTGCAGGTGATGCTGGAGCGCGCCGGCGTTTGAGCCGGGCCCGGCATCGGGGCAGGGCGGCGCCTGCGGGGCGCCGCCTCAAAGCCCCACGCCGGGCAGGAACTCGATGCCCGTTCGCTTCACGAGTTCCTGGTAACTGATGGGTCGCCCGGCCGTGGCGTCGTCCCGGTTGGCGTGCCAGTGCGCCCAGGCGCGTTGTCGGGTCTCGTCGTACACCAGCTTGAACACATGGTCGGGCACCGCGACCCGGTTCTCCCCGATCGTCTTGCGGCTTGGCCCGTACACCGGGCCGGTGATCACATACACGTCGCCCCGGGCCCGCAGCGCGTAGTGCCGGGTGTCCTGCTCCACCTTGGCCCACGCCCCGCTGTTGTGTCCGCCCGCCTGCGGAATGATGTTGGCCAGCGAGAACGATTGCGCCATGGCGGTGGGGTTGGGCATGTCGCCCGCCGGCGCCATGTGGCCGCGCGCATAGCCCGACTTCCGGTAGTCCTCCAGCTCGGCGCGTTCGGAACGGGGCAGGCGCGCATCTGCAAAAAAGCGGTCGGTGCGTTTCTCGCCGGCATCTTCGACCAGGCGCCGGTTCAGCTTCTGCGCCACAAACACGGGGGTCTTGGTTTGCCCGCTGTGCAGGATGGCGAAAGCGTTGTAGCAGAGCGCCCGGTGCGAGGGCTGTGGCACCACGACGGGTGACTGCCGGCCGGCAAAGAATTGCGGGCACGCCGCAAAGGGCTCGGTGCCCTGGCGTGTGGCGGTGGGCGCCTGGTCCCGAACGATGGGGTAGTCCGCCGCGCCGGAGTTGAAGAGCGCGTCGAGCTGGTCGCGCAGCGCGTCCGATGTCAGCACCGTCTGGACGAAGCGCGCCAGCTCCCGGCCGTTGTCGGTCAGCGCATCGGAACACGAGCCCACCGCCAGCCCGGCCCCCACCGTGACCACGGCCAACACCCAGCGGTGCAGGCGGAAGGCGGGTTTTCTGCTGGACGGGGAACGGGCGCGGGTTTTGCGCGGGGCGGGTTTTCGGTTGGATGGCACGGGAACAGTTGCAGGGTCTCAAGGGGAGGGCAGTCTATCCGCGCGCGGGCATGGCCCAGCCGAAGACGCCCCGTGAGGTGCGCAGTCTGCCTCCGCAGGAGCCGGTGGCGCCTGGTCTTCTGGTTGGAATGAACCGTGGGGCGTGCCTGGTTATCGGCCAGGCCGGGCCGTTCTTTACCCCGTAATTCACGGGATAGATCCGTTGTCGGTTGTCCGAAACAATCGGTAACTCAAATTGCTAAAAATGTTCAAAATGATCAGAAGTACTGTTTCTGCTGCGTTGAGCCTGGTACACGCATGGGTGAGACGCCCGGGTGTCGTCCGGTTCGCGCCTATGCCGCAACGGGCGATCGGAGCGCTCGCGGTGCGGGGCTTTTTCCGGTCGGGCTGGCGCTCGTTGGCTGCCGCGTCCCTCGTGCTGGGCGGGATGCCGCTGGCCCTGGCCAATGGCCCGGGCGAAAACACCACATGGCAGTTCTCGAGCACGCAAGAGCGTGTCAACAAAGCGGCCATTGCCGACTTTGTCGAGAAAAAGCGTGCGGGCTACTACGACTCGTTCAAGACGGTCTACAACTACAACACCTACATCGAGCGCCAGGTCAACTGCTCGGTGTCAGCGCTCACCACCGGCAACACCGGCAGCAACGGCCTGAGCGCGGCCACGTCGTCACCCACGCTGTCCAACAGCGGCAGCACCTCGTCTGAAACCGGGGCCAACACCAGCAGCAGCGGCTTGTCGCAGGCCGGGCTGACCGGTGTGCTGCAGGCCGGCAACGACAGCAACACCCCCACCGGCACCATCAGCAGCGGCCAGAGCAACACCGGTGCGTTGAACTCGGGTGTGTCGGCGTCCAACACCACCGCCTCCACCGGGGCGGTGGCCGCCAATGGCGGCATGACCGACCAGGTGCTCAACTCCCAGCAGTCCAACTCGGGTATGTTGACCGCCTCCATCAGTGCCAGCACGGCCTGTGCAGGGGCGCTGAACTGATGCGCCGCTTGAACACCTCGAACGCCGAGCCCGGCGCCGTCTCCTCGCGAGCGGTTCGCTTCACGCTGCTGGCCCTGGTGGCCGGTGTGCTGGCCGGTTGCAGCACACTGCCCGCCCGCCAGTTGGCCGATGACGAAGTGCCCGTGATCGCCGGCAGTGCGCCGCGCCGCAACGAAACGCCCATGGACCCCGCCCTGGTGTGTCTGCGCCAGGCCATGTTGGCGGGGCAGGCACGCGTGGCGTCGGTCACCGTCGGTGACGTGAAGGACTACACCGGCAAGTACAGCCAGAACGAGGGCAACGCCATCACCCAGGGCGGCTCGCTGATGATTTATTCGGCACTGGGCAAGCTGGGCAACGCCATCCGGCTGCACGAGCGTTTTGACACGCGCATTGCCGAGCTGGAGCTGGCCTATGCCGACCGCCGCCAGCTCGGCGACGGGCAGTTGCACGCGGTGGAAGCCGGCAAACCGCCGGTGCCGTGGGTGCCGTATTTCGGCGGCTCCATTTTGCGCAGCGACTACTACATCGTCGGCGGCATCACCGAGGTGAACTACAACATCGCCTCGCGCGGCGGTGAATTGAACCTGTCATCGGTGGGCGGGCGCCAGCGCACCTTCACCATGAACGTGGGCGTTGACCTGCGCATCATCGACACCCGCAGTCTGCAGGTGCTCAAGACCGTGAGCCTGCAAAAGCAGATCACCGGCGAAGAAGTGGGTGTGGGTGTGTTCCGGTTCTTTGGCCGCGAACTGCTCGACTTGAACGTGGGCGGCAAAAGCCAGGAGCCCCTGCAGTTGGGCGTGCGCACCACCATCGAACACGGTGTGGTGGAGTTGATGGCCGCCGTCACCGGCGTACAGCCCCAGCCCTGTGTCGACCTGGCACTCAGCGGGCCCGTCACGCCGCAGGCCATGGACCTGGCCGTGGCCAGCGCGGCGGGAACGCTGGCGAAGCCGGCGGCCCCGGTGCGCCCGCCCCAGCCCGCCACGGCGGTGCCCAACAACGCACCCGCGGCCAACGCCACCAGCGCCACCAACGGTGCGTCGGGTGTGCTGGGTGCGGCGCTGTCGGTGGCCTTCGAGACCAACAGCAGCGTGCTCGATGGCACCGCGCGCAGCGTGCTGGGCGGCGTCGCCAAGGCAGCCCAGGGGGCCGCGGGTGTCAAGCTCAACCTGATCACCCGTGACGCTGAAAACCTGCCGTCTGTCCAGCGCCTGGAACTGGCCCAGGCACGGGCCCGCGCCGTGGCAGACGCCCTGGCCTCCCTGGGCGTGGCCGCCCACCGCATCCGGGTGGACTGGCTGCCCGATGCCAGCTCACCCATGGAACGCCAGGGTGCCGGCCTGCAGGTGGTGGCCCGCCTGACGGTGTCGAGCGCCGACGCGGCGCCCCCAACGGAGGCCGCGAAAGGCCAGGCCGGCGGCGGGGTGTCGCCATGAGGCCGGGCGCTGCGCCAGCCACCGCACCGGCGCCGGTGTCCGCGCGGGCACGGGTCTCCTCGTTCACCGGTTGTTTGCTGTTCTCTGTCGTCCGTTGTTCGTTTTCTTCGTTTCAGTCGTTCCGTTTTCAGTGCTGAGCGGCTCTTCGTCTCAACCCATCCACTGAAAAGCCGGGGCAGCCCGCTTTCCACCCCTTGAGCCCACCATGACCCACCACCGCAAAACCGCTCCCCTCGTGTCCCCCCAATGGCCCCGTCACGCGCTGGGGCATGCGTGCCTGTTGGCACTGGCGGGCTTTAGCTCCATGGCTGCGGCGCAGACGCAACCTGGCGCTGCGCTGCTGGTGACGAATGCATCGATCACCACAAACCCCGTCACCACCACGGGCAGCGTCTGGTTTGCGAACTACAACCTGACGTCCAGCAACAGCCAGTTCGGCCTCGGCGTGCTGGATGCCTCCAATGTCGGCATCCAGACGGGCTCAAGCCTCACGGGTGCAGGGGCCGTGCCCACCACCGTGAGCGGTAACCGCCTGAAGTCCCTGGCGTTTGGCAACACGAGCCTGTCGACCGGCGGTCTCAGCCTGCTGGCCAACACCGGCACGGCCGATGGCTTGCTGGTGGTGAACCTGCAAAGCCTGTCGGGGACGGTCGACGGGTCTGCCAATCCCGCCACCGTGGGGCCCTTGAGCGTATCGGCGGTGGTGGATGCTTCCTCCACCTTCATCACGCAGTCCGGCATGGACTCCGCGGACCTGAGCCTGAACACCAACACGCTCCAGGCCAGCACACAACTGAACGTGTCCGACATCGAGGTGGAGGGCGTGCTGCCGGCGGGCTATGCGTCCACGGCCACCGGCAGCAGTTCGGTGGCGTTTGGCAGCGCGGGCGCCTCCCTCGGCAACCCGGCGGCGACGCCGACGCCTGTGGCCGGTACCACCGGCAGTGTGAACCTGAGCAGTCTGCAGTCCACCGCCAGCGCCGAGCCGACGGCCACCCTGAGCGATTCCAGCGTGGCGCTGGCCGTGTCCGACACCACCGGCGGTGCATTCTCCAGCGCCGCCTCGGTCAACGGCAACGCCCTGACGGCCTCCACCGGCGTCAACACCGCCACCAGCGTGTTCAGGGCAGAAGCCGGCTCGGCCGCCTGGAAGGGCAGTGTGTCGGTGACCAATCTGCAAAACGCCGCGGCGATCGACGGCACGACCGACTCCCTGGCGTCCGTGGCGGACAGCGGCATCAGCGCCGACCTGCGCAATGGCGCGGGTCAGACCAATCTCACCGGTGCCCTCACCCTCAGTGACAACCAGATCACCGCCAACGCCACCGGCAACGTCGCCGGTTCGCGTCTGGCCAGTGGTGCCATTGCAGCGGGCACCGCCATTGTGTTGGAAGGCAGCTCCGACGTCACCGGCACCGGTTCGGGCACCGGTACCTCGGTCAGTCTGGCATCGGGCACCGCCCAATCGGTGGCCGACCTGACCCTGGTCAATGCACAGGCCAACGCGGCCAGCAGCTTCGTGGCCTCGGTGGCCGATGCGGGCGTCACCTCGGCGGTGGACAACCTGGCCGGTGGTGTGCTGACGCAAGGCGGCAACACCCTCCAGGCCAGCACCACCGCCAACCTGGGCGGCAACCTGGTGAGCGTGGGGCAGACCGGCAGCGTGAGCAACATCACCGCGTCGGTGTCAGCGCTCACCCTGCAGTCCAACCGCACGCTGAGCAGCACGGCCTCATTGACCGATTCGGCGGTGTCGGCCGTGGTGGGGATTGCGAACGCCGTGCCCACGGGGACCGTCACCCTGAGCGAGAACACCCTGGCTGCCACGGCAGAGGGCAATGTGGGCGTCACCTCGGTGGGGCTGCAGGCCGCCAACCTGGCGGTGAGCGGCACACTGGGTGTTGGTGCTACCCAGGGTGTCACCCTGAATGCAGCAGCGGGCAACGCCAGCGCAGGGCTGGGTGTGGTGGCACTGAGCGTGCAGTCCAACGAAGGCGTGGGCGGGTCGCTGACCGCCAACAACGAAGGCAGCACCGTCTCGTTGAGCTTCAATGACCAGGGGTCCGTGGCGGATGCCCTGGACATTCAATCGATGACGGCCACGCTCAGCAGCAACCTGCTGCAGGCCTCCGCCACCGCCAATTCCGCCAGCACGGGTGTCACCTTGTCCGGCACCAATGGCACCGGTCTCTCGGCTGCCGTCGGCAACAGCCAGCGCAACCTCGATCTGGCGGTGGCGGCCAACGCGGACGGCCTCTCCGTCGGTCTCACCGCCGACGCGGTGAACAGCTCAGCGCTGGCACTGGACAGCAACCGGATCACCGCGGCGGCCACTGGCAACACGGCCTCCAGCCGCCTGGACGTGAACCTGGCCAACGCCAGCGGCGCTGCATCGATGACACCCTTCACGAGAGCCGAGGTGTGGGGTGCGAGCGAGGTGCGGGCCGAGGCCGATCTGGCCCTGGCCAACGCCCAGGTGAGCAGCCGCGCCGACGTCACGGCGGCCGTGGTCGGCAGCGTGTCGCTCGACGTGGGCAACGTCAGCAGCGCGTTCGGGCCATTCACACTCAGCCCATCAACCCTCAGCCTGTCGTCCAACACAGTGGGCGCGACCGTCGAAGTCAACCGGGCGTCCAACGCCATGGCGCTGGAGGTGGGCAACCTGAGCGGCATGGCCACGGCCTTGGTGTCCCTGCAGGCGATGAGCGCAGGCGAGGCCCTGTCGTCCACGGATGGCGGCGTCAACTTGACCGCTGACCGCGTGGAGGGTTCCGCCCTCACCGCCAACAGCAACACGGTGTCGGCGTCCACACAGGGCAACGCGGTGGCCAACAACGTGCGCCTCTCGGGCACCACCGCCACCGGTGATCAGAACTTCATGTGGTCGGGTTATTCATATGCCCAGTCATCGTCGGCCAACACCTATGCCAACGTGTCGCTGGCCAACGGGCAGTCCAGCAGTGGCAACACGCTGTCTGCCCTGGTGGGCAATGCCGATCCCGCGGCGGTCACCCTGACCGGGGACGCGGTCACCGCGGGCGCTGCGTTGAGCCTGGCCGACAACCGCCTGGGCGCCAACACCTCGGTGAACAGCGCGTCCAATGCGCTGGCGCTGGACATCACCCACCTGACGGGCATGACAGCGGGCGTGGCCTCTGGCCAGGACCTGAACGGCACCAGCGCGACAGCGGTCATCTCGGGCCTGGTGAGTGCCGACACCGGCAGCGTCACGGGGTCCAACATCACGGTGAGTGGCAACGCCGTCGCCGCCTCGGTCTCCGGCAACGCGGTCAACAACGCCGTGACGGTGGACGCCGCAACGGTGTCGGCTCCCAATTCCGGCGGTTTTTCCAGCGCGCATCTGTTCGGCACGGATGCACAGGGCACCTTTCAGGTGTCGAATTACCAGCAGGTGGCGGGAACCGGTTCGGCCGACTTGAGTTCCATCTCGACCGGTGACGTGAAGATCACGTCTGGCGCAGCGGCGGTGGGCAGCTCGGCTCTCACGCTCAGCGACAACAGCGTGCTGGCCGACACCCGGGCCAACAGCGCCAGCAACGCGCTGGCGCTGGAGGTGACCACCTTGAATGCTCCTGCGAGTCTGGCGTCGAGCCAGCGCATCGACTTCGCCGAGGTCGGCAGCGTCAGCACCGGGAATGTGTTGATGGAGAGCGGTGGCGTGACCGGCTCCGCGTTGACCGTGAGCGGCAACACGGTGAAGTCCGCTGCCCTGGGCAACCTGGTGAACAACCAGGTGGAGCTGGCAGGCACCAACGCCACTGGCGCGTCCTCAGGCTGGGCGTTCGTCGCCGCCGGCCAGGTGGCGCAGATGCAGGCCGATGTGGGCGTGTCCAACCTGCAGAATAGCAATGGCATTGACCTGTCTGCCCTCACAACCGGTGCCGTCGGCATCGCGGTGGATGGGGTCAACAGCAGCTCGGCACTGACGCTGTCGGGCAATTCCCTGGGTGCCTTGGCGCAAAGCAACAGCGCGAGCAACAACCTGACCCTGGATGCCACCAACCTGAGCGGCTACTCGGCGGGGGTCGCGTCCAGCCAGGGCACCAACGGGGCTGTGTCGGCAACCGCAACAGCGCAGGGCGCAGGCGCCTTCACGGTCACTGCTGGCTCGGCTGTCAACAGCCCCGTGGTGTTGTCCGACAACAACTTCTCCGCAGTGGCCGGCATGAACGAGGCGTTCAACACCCTCACCGCGACCGGCGCCACGCTGTCGGGCCAGAGTGGTGCGGCTACGTCGACGGTGGGCAACGCGTTCACCGATGGTGTTGCCTTCTCCGTGATCAACGCGCAGTCCGGTATGGGCGTGGTGGACGCCGTGGCCGACCCCCTCTCGGTGGGCTTTGCCGGTGCGTTGACGGGCGGCAGCCTGAGCATCGTGGACAACACGGTGCTGGCCCGCGCCAGTGTCAACACGGCCAGCAACGAGCTGACCCTGGCCGCCACCAACAGCCTGCTGGCCACGGCGGTGGTGAACAACATGCAAGAAATGGCCAGCGCCGTGTCGGCCCTGGTGGGGACAGGCAACCTGCAGGCAGATCTGGGGTTGGGCGGCGGCGCCTCCACCGTGAGCGTCAGCGGCAACAGCGCCAGCGCGCAGGCCAACGGCAACCAGGCCTTCAACATGTTGAACGCCACGGCGGCGTCGGGCATCAGCAGTTCGGGCCCCTCCAGCCAGCCCACGTTCGCGGTGCTCAACCAGCAGCGCACGCAGGCCACCGCAGACGGCATCAGCGCCGTGTTGAACGGCACCACCCTGGGCGCTGCCCTGAACGGCACCGGCGGTCGCACCACGGTGCAGGGCAACCAGCTGGTGGCGATGGCCTCCGGCAACTCCGTGGACAACGTGCTCGCCATGAGCGCCTTGCCGGGCAGCCTGAACACCGCCAGAGCGGCGGTCACCAACGTTCAATACAACATGGCGTCGATCTCGGCGTCGGTGAACGGCGCCAGCGTGATGGGCAGCGGTTCGGTGAGCGGAGGCGGTTCCGTCAACGTGAGCGGCAACACCATCACCGCGCAGGTGATGGGCAACCGGGCTGTCAACAGCATCTCGGCGCGTTAAGCGGCCGTCGCATGCCCGGGGCGCCGATGAGGCCCCCCGGGCTTGCGCATTTTTTTGAACCTGACGCTGGATGGACGCGCACACATGAACAAACAATGGACCTGGCGAACACCCGTGGCGGTGGCAGCCCTTGCCGGGCTGGTGGCTTGCGGCGGCAGCGCCTGGCTGGACGAGGGACCTCCGCCACCGGTGGGCGCCAACGAACGCCTGCTGTACGACGCCGACAGCAACAGTGCGGGCCTGGTGCCCCGCCGCGGATCGGGCGCCGTGGTGTTGCAGCTGGAACCCAACGGCGACGTGGCCTTGCCCCTGGTGGGCGACACGGGCGGCGCGGGCGTGGACACGCTGTGGCTGGACCTGGTGCGCGACAGCGCGCTGGGCGTGACGCTCACCGAGGCCAGCCTGGACGTGGTGGACGCGGTGGTCCTGCTGGACCAACGGGGTGTACCGGTCTGGCGCGCCGATGCCAGCGTGCGCGAAGCGGCGGTGTCGGTGCCGCGTGGCCTGCCCAACACCGCGTGGCCGCGCTACCAGTTGCGCTTTGAACCATCGGCTTCGGCCACCCGGGCGTCGCAGGTGATCGTGTGGTTTGGTGCACCTGACAGCCCGGCTCACAGCGCCAGCGACCTGGCCAGCGTGGCCCGTTCAGTCCCGGCCAACTGCGTGTCCTGCAACCTGGAAGGCACGCAGCTGGGTGGCTTCAAGCTCAGCGGCGCCAACCTCAGCAAGGCCAACCTGCGCAACGCCTGGCTGGCCGATGTGGATCCGGCCCGGCTGGAACTGCGCGACGGGGCCGCGTTTGTGGTGTTGCTGGACGCGTCGGCGGTGCGGGGCGCCGACCTGGGCGGTGCCAACCTCAGCGGCGCGGACCTGACAGGCGCCATCGTCAACGGCGCAGGGCGCTCAAGCGCCTCGCTGCAAGGCGCCAACCTGAGCCACGCGGTGCTGAACGGGCTGAACCTGGACGGGGCCGACCTGTCGGGCGCCCACCTGGGCAGCGCACAGGCCCGGGCGGTGTCGATGGTCGGGGCGGATCTGGGTGCGGCCTCCCTGAGCGCCGTGGACCTGCGCGGCGCCAACCTGGAGAACGCGAACCTCAGCGGTGCCAACCTCTCCCGGGCCAACCTGAGCAACAGCCGCTTGCTGGGGGCCGACCTGAACGGCGCCAACCTCACCGGCGCGGTGCTGGCGGGTGCCACCTGGACCGATGGCCGCGTGTGCGCGGCACCGTCGGTGGGCGCATGCAGCGTGGCGCCATGACCCGCAGCACCTGGCTGCTGGCGGCCTGCTGGGGCGCCCTGGGAACGATGGGCAGCGCCCTGGCCGCCGACCTGAGCACGGTGCCCTTCACCGACCCGGCCACCCGCATGCAGGACGGGCTGCGCCGGGCCGAACGCGCAGCACCGCCGGCCGCCCAGCCGCCCGCGGTGGCTGACAGCGCGCCGCTGCTGGAACCCCGCGCGCCCACGCTGCGCGGCACGGTGCGCCTGCAAGAGGTGGTGTTTTCACCGAGCGAGCTGCTGGAGGCGGGTGAACTCAACGCCGTGGCCCAGCCCTACCTGGGGCGCGACGTGTCCAGCGACGACCTGAACGCGTTCTTGCGCGCCATTCAGGCGCTCTACCTGCGCAAGGGCGTGCAGACCGCCGTGCCGGTGCTGCCCCAGCAAGACCTGCAAAGCGGCAGCATCCGCGTGCTGCTGGTGGAGGGCAAGCTGGGCGAGGTGACGGTGCAAGCCCCGGCGGGGACCGACCCGCGCTGGGTGGCCCGCTGGTTCGACCTGCCTGAGGGCGCGGTGATCCGCCCCGACGCCCTGGCCAGCCGCCTGAGCGTGTTCAACGCGGCCAGCGACTTCGGTGCCCAGGCGGCCTATGTGCCGGGTGCGGCGTTTGGCCGCAGCGACCTGCTGGTGCAGCTGCCCGATGCCGCTGTCTCGCAGGTCTGGGCCCTGTTTGAAATGCCCGATGTGGGCGCTGGCAGCCAGGGCAGCAACGTGGTGGCCGGTTACCGGCGTGCCCCGCTCAGCGCCCAGGGCGGACGCGTTGACCTGATGGGCGTGGCCAACCGCGACAGCGCCACGCTGAGCCTGGCCGGCAGCCTGCCGCTGGGAGCGGCCGGGTGGCGGCTGGGCGCCAACGGTTCGGTGTCGCGTTCGCGCAGCACCTATGTGTGGCCCGACCCCGCGGAAAAGCCGCTGGACATCCGGGGCGAGTCCAGCTCACGGGCGCTGGAGCTGGCCCACCACCAGGCCATCAGCGCACGCCAGTTGCTGCGCTGGTCGGGCAGCTTGTCGCGGATCAAGACCAACACCACGCTGGGCGGTGAGTTGTTCACCGACCGCAGCATCGACCGCTTCACCCTGGCGGCGTCCACCGACTGGCCCGCTGCCCTGGCCGGTGACGTGGTGCCGGCCACGCTGCGCGCCGCGTTCACCACCGGCAAAGGCCTGGGCCCTGCTTACCACTTTGGCGAACTCGGCGGCACGCTGGCCTTCAAGGCACCCGGGGCCGGTGGCCCGGTGTGGCGCCTGGGTGGCCAGTGGCGCTTTGCCCCCCACAACCCCACCGACCTGAGCGACCGCTGGCAGGCCGGCGGCGCCTACTCGGTGCGGGGTTTTGGCAGCGGCGCCGTCAGCGGCGAGCGCGGCGTGGCGCTGCAGCTGTCGCTGCACCAGCCCCTGGAGCTGCCGCGGTGGGGTGCGGCCGAGGTCTATTCCTTTGCCGACATGGCCCGCGCCAGCACCGACGGCGAAGCCCAGCGCATCGCGGCCGTGGGCGTCGGGTTTCAGGTGCAGCTGAGCCCCCGCGTGGCCCTCGACACCACGCTGAGCCATCAGACGACGGGCTTCCAGGGCGAACGCACGCGCCTGGCCTTGCGGGCGAGCGCCACCTGGTAACCGCCATGCCCACGATGACCGCGGCCCACCCCATGTCCCATCGACGTGGGGTGGGCTTCGCCTTTTCAGTCGCCTTTGCCGCCGGCTGTGCCCTCTCCACCGGTGGCCTGCGGGCCCCGTTTCCAGAAAGCCATTCATGAGCACCACCGCCTCTCCCAACCCGACACCCAGCGCCGCCCCGAACCCGACACCGGCCACCTCGGGTTCAGAATTCACCATCCTGCACCGCGAGGCCCACCGCCTGCTGCGCCTGAACCGCGACGAGCGCGACATGCGCTGGGTCAGCGGCATGATCAGCGTGGCCATTGCCGCCGCCGAAATGCCGTCGGCCGCGGTGGAATTTCCGTGCGTGATGACGCGCGGCACCGATGGCGGTGGGCGCCTGCTCGCCATCACCGGGCTGGAGCACGGGCGCAATCTGTTTGTGGACGCCCAGGGCCACTGGACCGCCCCATACCTGCCCGCCGTGCTGCGCACCTGGCCTTTCCGGCTGCTGACCGAGGTGGACGACGAGGGGGCGCGCCTGGTGGCCGTGCACCGCCCGGCCCTGAGCGCGTCCACCGGCGACGCCTTGTTTGACGACCAGGGCCAGGAAAGTCCCTGGCTGCAGGCGGTGCTGCGTGAGCTGGTGGCGCTGGACGCGGGCGCCACCACCACCGCCGAACAGGTGGCCGCGCTGGACGCGGCCGGCCTGCTGCACGAACGCAGCTTGCAAGCCATCTTGCCGAGCGGGCGGCAGATGGAGCTGACCGGCTTTCTGAGTGTGGACGAAGCGAAGCTCAACGCCCTGGACCCGGCCCTGGCCGGCGAGCTGCACCGCCAGGGCGCGCTGTCGCTGGCCTACCTGCACCTGCTGTCGCTGCGCCGCTTCAGGCCCCTGATGGAGCGCGCCGCAGCGCAGGAGCCCACGGCGCCCGTGGCGCCCGCCATGTCCGTGGTGCCCGTGGCCACGGCCCACGCTCCCGAGGCCCCGCCCGCTGCCGCTGACACGCCGCTGAACCCGGCCTGAGCCTGCGCGCCGCAGGCCGCGGCGGCTGCCCTTTTTTGCTGCCCTGCAGCTCCCCCCCCACCGAGAAGCACACCATGAAAACCGCCCACCACCGCACCCGATCCCTCGCCACCTTGGCGCGCATCGCCAGGCGGCGCCTGGTGGTGCGGGTGCGCCCCCTGGCGCTGGCCGCTGCGGTGGCGCTGGGCTCGCCAGCGCCCTGGGTGATGGCGCAGACCGTGATCACGCCGCTGCAAGGCGCCGGGCAGACCGCCACCGTGGTGAGCACCCAGGGCAACCAGACGACGGTCAGCACCCAGAGCCTGCGCGACGGCAACGCGTTCAGCACCTATTCCCGCTTCCAGGTGGGGCAGGGCGACGTGGTCCAGCTGGCGGTGCCGCAGGGTGCCAACTGGTGGGTCAACATTGTTCGGGACCAGCGCGTGCGGGTGGACGGCCGGCTGGAAAGCCGCCTGCTGGACGGCCGCATCGGCGGCAACATCCTGTTTGTGGACAGCCATGGCTTCGCCGTGGGGCCTTCCGGCCAGGTGGACGTGGGCCGCCTGACCTTCGCCGCGCCATCCACCACCTTTGTGGACGGTCTGCTGGCCGGTGGCGGCCTGATGTCGGGTGCGGCCGTGGGCGGCTTGCTGGCCGGCCAGTTCGAGCGGTCGGCCACCGGTGCGGTGGACATTCGGGGCCGCGTGAGCGCCAGAGACGGTGTGAGCCTGATGGCGGGCCATGGTGCCGACGCCCAGCGTGCGGTGAGCATCACCGGGCAGGTGGTGGTGCAGGGCCGGGTGGCCGGCTCGGCCGTCAACCTGGGCGACCTGAAAAGCCTCACCCCGCTGCAGGACCGCGACGGCGTGATCGACATCACCACGCCCGGCTCCATCACCCTGGACGGCGTGCTCATTTCGGACAGCTCGCACTGGCGCCAGGCCGGTGCCGTGCGGGTGGTGGCGGGGCAGGACATTGCCGTGGGCGCCAACGCCTATGCGTCGGCGTCGGGCGCCGTGGGTTCGGGGGCCGCGGGCGGACAGGTCACTTTGTTTGCCCAGCGCGACATCGCCAACACGCCCGGTGCCACGCTGCGCGCGCGCGGCGATGGCGCGGGCGCGGGCGGCGCCATCGAGTATTCGGGCCTGCGCCAGCTCAACCTGAGCGGCATGCGCTTTGACGCTGGCAGCGACACCGGCGCCGCCGGCCTGGTGTTTGTGGACCCGGACGACGCGGTGGTGCAGGGCATCAACCTCACCGGAGGCGCTCATTTTGTGTACGGCGGTGACGACACGATGACCGTCAGAAGCGGCGCGGTGATCAACACCCGCAAGGTGGCTTCGGGTGCCGACGCAACGAACGCCAGCGTGGTGTCTACCGGCAACAGCGGCAACATCGTCTTGAAGGCGCCCCGCATCACCGTGGAGGCCGGCGCGCTGCTGGACGCTTCGGTGGTCAACGCCGGTGGCAGCAGCCACCAGGCCGGCGACATCACGTTGACGGCCGAGAACAGCAGCAGCTGGGTCACGCTGCTGGGCCTGGCGAATGCCGACGCGTCGATCGACGTGGCGGGCACGCTCAAGGGCCGCAACGTGACGCTGTTGGCGTCGATCGAATCGTCGGCGGTGTACGACGGCGTGTCGGCAGCGCTCACGGAAAAAGGGCTGTCCTTGCTGGCGGAGTCGCTGGGGTCGCCACTGGCGCTGAGCCTGGCCTACACCGAAGCCACCGGCAACGCCACCGTGAACGTGCGCGGCACAGCGGTGCTGGCCGCCAGCCAGGACCTCCGCATCACCGCCCTGGCCGACCGCTCGGCGGGCGCCGAATTGCAGGTGGGAAGCTCCAATGCCGCCAACCTGAGCGCGGGCTTTGCCCGCATTGCCGGCACCACATCGGTGGACGTGGCGTCTGGTGCCCAGCTCTCGGCGGGTGAAGACATCGCGCTGGTGGCCGCATCGAAAACATCGATCGGCATGACCAGCGCCGCCGCCGGCGAAACCGACGACAAGACCGGTGCGGCCAACGTGGCCTCGGTGGTGTTCGCGGGTTCGCTGTCGGACGTGAGCACCCGCGTGAACGTGGCAGCCGGTGCCGCACTCACCAGTGGGGGCAGCACCGAGGCGCAGGCCTTCCATTCGGGTAACTACGAAACCAGCGCCGAGGTGACGGTGTACGGCGGCGGCACCGCCGGCGTGGTGGGCGCGCTGTCCTTGCAGACCTCCACCACCTCGGCCGAGCTGGGTGGCACGGTCCACGCGGGTGGCGATGTGCGGGTGACGGCCCTGAACGCGGTGGTGAAGAACAGCATTTCGGCCACCGCCGAGACCGCACAAAAAGCCCCGGACGAAGAGCTGAAACTGCCCGAGTCGCTGGAGCTGTCGACCGACGATGCCAAGCAGGAACTCCAGCTGGGTTTCCTGGCCATGGCAGAGAAGCTGTCGGCCACCTCGGAAGAGGCCTCGGGCGGCAGTGCTGCCGAGTCCAAGCCGTCGGCGCTGAAGCTGGCCGGTGCCATGACCTGGTCCGAGTCGAACCACACCACCCGCGCCAGCCTGGGCGCCGGTGCCCAGGTGCGCGCGGGCGGCCATGCCGTGGTGGATGCGCAGACGCTGGTGGGTCAGCTGCAGAGCGTGGCGCTGTCGGAAGCCGCGTCGGAAACGGAGGGCAAAGACGCCTCCAAGGTGGCGCTGAGCGTGGCCTTCAACTACGCCAACCACCAGGTGAGCACCCGGGCCCAGCTGGGTGCGGGCGCCACCGTGGATGCCGCCCAGGTGGCGGTGCACGCCGCCACCGACATTCCGGAGTTCTATTCCAACGGCCTGCCCCTGGACTGGAGCAGTTTCTCCAGCGCCTACGCCAACCTGGTGGGTGGCACCAGCTTTCTGCTCGACGGCTTCAACACCCGCGTGGGCTCCACCGCCGCCGGCAAGACCCTGGCCGCAGCGGGCGCGGTGAACCTCACCTTCATGAAGAACGACACGCGCGCCTGGGTGGACACCGGCGCGAAGATCACCACGACCGTGGCCGACGGACTGCCCTGGAGCTACGGCATCCAGGAAGTTGGCTTCGACTCCGATCTGGTCGAGATGCTGATTCCCTCCAACACCTACACGCTGGACAAGGATCTGGGCGTGCTGGGTGACTTTGTCAGCACCACCCGCGAGGCCCCGGCCGGTCCGGCGGTGGACGAGATCCGCTTCACCCGCAGCTTCAGCGGCTCGACCGTGGTGCGCGCCCAGAACAACGTGCAAACGCTGCACCACGCCGGCGGCGATGCGCCCGAGGCCGGTGGCAGTGGCACGTCGGTCGGCGGCACGTTCTCGATGGTGGACCGGCGCAACACCGCCATCGCCGGCATCGCCGACCGGGCCGAGATCACCACCCAGCGGCTGGATGTGAACGCCCAGACCACCGACTGGCTGATCACCATTTCCCCCACCTCGGGCAAGGGCGCTGGCGTGGCCGCCAATGGCATTGCCTCGTACAACAAGCTCCACGAGACCACGGTTGCCTCGATCAGCCGCGAAGCGCTGGTGACGGCACCCACCGTGAACGTGGAGGCGCAGCTGTCGCTGGGCGTGATCGCCATCACCGGTGCGGTTTCGCGCAGTGAGAATTCGGGCGTGGGCATTGGCCTGGCCCTGAACGAGATGACGGGCGATACCCGTGCCTATGTGGGCGACAACGACACCGATGGCGGTGGCCCCCAGACCGCCGAAGGCGCGACCGGTGCCATTCGCACCGGCGCCCTGAGCGTGCGGGCCCGCACCGACGGCATGGCCGTGGCGGTGGGCGTGGCCGGTGCGTCGGCTGGCGAGGAGCCGGACCCGGCAGAACCCGCCAGCCCCAGCACGGGCGACAACCTGGCGGCCCAGTCGGGCACCCAGTCGGCCGATGCCCAACGCCAGCTGGACGGCAGCGGTGCCACCCTGGCGCCCGTGGCCCAGGCCAGCGAGCCCGCCAAAGGCACCGGCAGCGACGCGGCCGCCAGCCAGGAGCCCGAGGCCAGCAAGCCTCCGAGCATCTCCATTGCCGGCGCGGGTGCCATCGTCACCAACTTCAGCGACCTCGACACCACGGCACTGATCGACCGGGCGGTGGTCAGCGGCATCGGGGCCGGCAGCAGCACGGTGGCGGTGCGGGCTTTGTCCGACCTCACCCAGGTGAGCGTGGCCGGTGGCGGCGCCTTGTCTTTGTCCAGGAACGCATCCACCAAATTCTCGGCGGCCATCGCGGGCGCCGTGGCCATCCAGAACTCGGACGACGACACCACGGCCCGCATCGTGGGCAGCACCATCAGCGATCTGGCCGACCAGTCGGGCAGCCTGGTGGTGCAGGCGCTCAAGTCGGGCGAACGCACGGCCGTGGCCACCGGTATGTCGGCCAACCTGTCCAAGGGCAGCACCACCAGCGTGTCGGTGGCGGGTTCGGCGTCGGTCACGACGTCCACCGACGACACGCTGGCCTCGGTGGAAGACTCGGCGGTGTCGGGCCGTGACGCAGCGCCCACGGCGCTGGGCGTGCAGGTGGTGGCCTACGACCGCAGCCGCATCGGCGCGGGCGGCGGCGCCCTGTCGGTCAGCACCGGCAAAGGTGCGGCTGGCGTGGGCGCGGCCATCTCGGTCGTGAACGCCAAGGGCAGCACACAGGCCCAGGTGTCGGGCGGGTCGATCACGCGGGCGCACGACCTGGCGGTGCTGGCCTTGTCATCCCAAAAGGTGGTGGGCGTGGCCGCCGTGGGCGGCCTGCAGACAGACGCGTCGTCCAAGGGCCAGCTCATGGGCTCGTTCGTCTACAACCACATCGGCAACAGCTTGAGCGCCGGTGTGACGAAGGGTGCGGTGGTGAACCTCACGGGCGACCTGGCCTTGCAGGCCGGCGGTGCCCTGGGCACCGCGTCGCTGGACGCGTTGCTGGGCGCCGTGCGCGCCTCCGACGTGACCGACTACGAGATGGCGTCGGCAAGCAACGGCTACACCAGCGAGTTCAAGAACGCGGTGGGCGGCGAGAGCATCGTGGGTGTGGCCGGCACGCTGAGCGTGACGCTGGGCGGCAATGCGTCCAGCCTGGGGCTGTCGTATGTGCACAACGACATCCAGACCACGTACAAGGCCGAGCTGAATGGCAGTATCACCGCAGCGGGCGGCGTGACGGTGGAGGCCACCAGCCGGGCCGACATCGTGGGCGTGTCGGCCGGCGTGGGTGCGACCAAGGGCCAGTTCTCGGGCATGGGTTCGGCCAGCGTCAACCTGATCGGGCAACGCACACAGGCCGCCGTGAGCGGCGGCAGCGTCAACGCCGCCCGCCTGGACGTGCTGTCCAGCACCACCGGCAACCTGTTTGGCCTGGCGGGCAACCTCAGCTTTGCCGTGGGTGGCGGGCAGGGCAAAGCCTTGGGTGCGGCCGTGGCGGTCACGCAGACGGGCACCAAGACCTACACCGGGGGCGGCGCATCCACCAGCACGCGGGCCGCCGGCAACGCCGCCAGCATCGATGCCGCGCAGGTGAACGTGGGTTCGGGCCGGGTGCAGGTGCAAGCCACGAATGTCAGCGACCTGCAGTCGGTCGCCGCGTCGGGTGCGGTGGCCGATGGCAACGTCGGCTTCGCCGGCACGGTGACCGTGAACGACCTCGGCGATGTGACCGAGGCCCGCATGGGCAGCAGCACCGTGACGGCGGGCTCGGTGCGGGTGCAGGCCGGGGAAGGGCAGGGCGCCACCAGTGCGCAGATCCGTTCGCTGGCCGGGGGCGTGTCGGCGTCCAAGGGCTATTCCGGTGCGCTGGCCCTGGGCTTCAACACGATCGAGAGCACACGGTCGGCGCAGATTCTGTCGTCCACGATCAACGCCGGCAGCGCGGTGTCGGTGCTGGCCGACGCGGGTGCCCGCATCCAGACGCTGTCGGTCACCCTGGCGGGCGGCAAGGACTACGCCCTGGCGGGTTCGTCCAGCGCCAACCGCCTCAGCGGCAGCACGCTGTCTCAGGTCAGCGGCACCACGCTCAGCGGCGCGGCCACCGCCTTGACGGTGCACGCCTCGCAGTCGGGCACCATCGAGTCGCTGGCGGGTTCGGTCTCGGGGGGCGGCACGGGCGCCATTGGTGGCGCGGTGGCGGTGAACCTCATGGGCGCAGGGGCAAAGGACTTCAAGGTGACCGCCCGCGTGAGCGACACGACGCTGGCCGCGCCCGTGGCGGTGTCGGTGGATGCGCGCCTGAGCGGCTCCATTGGCTCGGTGGCCGCGTCCGGCAGCGGGGCGGGCACCGCGGCCATCAATGGCAGCGTCACCGCCAATACCATCGAGGCCGATGTCGTGGCCGAGGTGTCGGGCGGGAGCCAGAGCGTCAGCGGTGGCGCCTTCAGCGTGCAGGCCCGCAACGAGGCGGCCATCGCGTCCCTGGCCGGCACCATCAGCGGGGCGGGTACCGCCGCCGTGGGTGCGGCGGTGTCGGTGAACGAGATCGGTGGCAACGTGCTGGCGCGGGTGAACAACCACGCCATGCGCGCCACGGGCGCGGTGGCGGTGGGCGCCACGTCCAGCGGCACCATCCGGTCGGTGGCGGCGGGCATGTCGGGCGGCGGCACGGTGGGCCTGGCGGGCTCCAACACCACCAACGCCATCACGTCCACCGTGCAGGCCAGTTTGAACAACGTGACGCAGCAGGTGGCATCGTCGTCCCTGGCGGTGCTGGCGCGCGACACCTCCACCATCCAGTCCTTCGCGGGTTCGGTGGCCGGTGGCGGCACCGCCGGTGGTGGCGCGGCCCTGGCACTGAACTTCCTCGGCCGCACGGCCACCGACGCGGCCAGCCGCAAAGTGGTCAAGGCCGAGGTGGTGGACAGCGTGGTGCGCAGCACCGGTGCCGCCCAGGTCCAGGCGGATTCCACCTCGGTGATCGAGTCGATCGGTGTGGCGGCGGGCCTGAGCGGCACCACCGCCATCAGTGGTTCCAACGCGACCAACCTGCTGGAAGACGCGATCGCTGCGTCGTGGAGCGGTTCGGATTTCTCGGGCAGCGGCGCCCTCACGGTCGGAGCCCGTCAGGCGGCCCAGATCCGGTCGCTGGCGGGCAATGTGTCGGGCAGCGGCGGAGCCTCGGTGGGGGCGGCCGTGGCCGTCAACCGCATCGGCTCCGAGACCAGCGCGAGCCTGGTGGGCGTCACCAACGCCCGGTTCAACAACGGCACGGGCCCCGGGTCGATCGCCGCGGACGACCTGCTGCTGTCCGCCGAAAGCGACAACCAGATCGACACCATCGCGGTGGGCATGGCGGCGGGTACGGTGGGTGTGCAGGGCTCGGTGGCGGTCAGCGTGATCAGCTCCCAGACCCATGCCACGCTGGGTGCCGATGCCCATGTGACCAGCGTGCTGGCGCAAGATTCGGTGGCCGTGACGGCCCACAGCCGCGACCGCATACGCGCCCTGGCCGGCGCCGTGGGCCTGGGGGCCGCGGGGGTGGGCGCGGCCGGTGGCGTGCTGACGAACGTCATTTCCAGCAGCACCTCGGCCGGCATCACCGGCGCCAACACCCAGGTGAATGCCCTGGCACAAGGCGACGGCCTGAGCGTGCGCACGGACGCGCTCGCCAGCAGCCCGAACCTGATGAACATCCAGGCCGTGTCGGACGCGGTGCTGGCGGGCGCGGGTTATGGCACCCGCACCGTCAAAGGCCTGGCGGTGCAGGCCACGTCGATCCAGCAGATCGGCGCGCTCACCGCCGTGGTGGGCGGCGGCGCCCTGGGGGCGGCGGGGGCCGCGGTGAATGTGGACCAGATCGGTGGCAGCACCCGCGCCTATATCGACAGTGCCCGTTTCATCAACGACCGCGCCGGCGCAGCCGCAGGGCAGGCCAGCGACGTGATGGCCGCCAACCACGCCCTGGTGGCGAGTTCCGTCACGGCGGCGGCGTTCGGTGGCGTGGGGGTGTCGGGTGCCGTGGGCAGCGAAACCATCAGCCGCAGCACGCGCGCCGAGGTGCTGGACGGCGCCGTGGTGCATGCCCAGGGGGCCGTGTCGGTGAAGGCGGTGTCCAGCAACACGGTGGCGCAGATCGCGGCGGGTGCGGCCGGTGGCGCAACGGCCGGGGTGGCCGGCAGTGGCGACGTGGTGCTGATGCAGGGCGAGACGGTGGCACTCGTGGACGGTGCCCGCATCAGCGCCGACCGTATTTTGGTGGTGGCCGACGGCGCCAACCGCGCCAACCTGATCGCGGGTTCGGTGGGCGGTGGGGGCGCGGTGGGTGTGGGCCTGAGCTTCACCGTGGCGGTGTCGGGCTCCACGGTGCGCGCCGTGGTGAACAACAGCGCCCTGTCCGCCGATGGCGCGGTGGTGGTGGATGCGGACAACCGCACCGAGTCGCTGTCGGTCAGTGCCTCGGCCGCCGCGGGTGGCACCGCCGGTGTGGCGGTGGGTGCCAGCGTGACGGTGATGGAGGGCGCCACGGAAGCGGCCGTCAAGGGCCAGTCGTCGGTGGGGCGCAGAACCGTGGCCACCGGTGTGCTGGCATCGGCCAACGATGCGCCGGTGTCGATCAACCTGGCCTCGGCGTACGACGCGGTGGGCACGGGCAACCAGTCGGACCTGCGTTTCAGCCTGAACGCGCTGACCGGCCGTGTGGCGCCCGCCGACGCGGTGGTGACGGTGACCGACGGGGTGCGCACGGTGACGGCGGTGCGCCAGGCCGACGGCAGCTACGCGGCCAACGTGGCCGCCCTGGACGACGGCGTGCTGATGGCCCAGGTCGTGTTGAGCGAAGGGGGCGTGAAAAAGGTGTCCACCACCACGCTGCTGAAATCCACCGGCAAGATCGACGCCGATGCGGCGCTGGTGGCGGCCAACCTGCCGGCCGCCCAGACACGCATTGCCACGCTGTCCAGCTTCGAGCAGGTGGACGCACGCAACCACGGCGCGGTGCAGTTCGTGCTCAAGAGCGACGCGGGCCTGACGGCCGACGGCGCGGCGGCGGTGATCGTGTCGGACGGCACGCGCCAGGTGAGCGCCACGCGCAATGCCGATGGCAGCTACACCGCCGACGTGCGTTCGCTGGGCGACGGCGTGCTGACCGCGCTGGTGACCACGCCCGCTGGCGGCACCGCCACCGCGCGACTGACCTTTGTGAAGGCCTCGGGTGCCGCATCGCTCTCGGTGACGGCGAACGAGGTCATCTCGCTCAACCACAACGCGGGCCAGGTGGGCGCGGGCGGTGTGGCCGGTGTGGGCGCCTCGGCCAACGTGGTCGTGGGCAAGAGCACGGTGGACGCCACGGTGAACGCCAGCAGCATCCGCGTGAGCGGCGCGCTGGCGGTGAGCGCCGAACGCGATGCCGACATCGACATGATCACCGCCACCGGTGGCGGTGGCGGTTTCGTGGGGGTGAGCGGTGCGGTGGGGGTGCTGGTGTTCGGTGCAGCGCCCGACAGCAACGCCAACAGCGAGCTGACGGGCAGCAAGAGCACGCTGGGCCTGGTGGGGGGCGCCACGCAGGCCAACCGCGCGCAAGGCACGGGCGGGGCGCTGTCGTCGTCTGAAACCACGGCGCTGAACACCAGCGCGAAATACGACACCCAGGGTGCTTACGGCGGCGCCTCGGGGCGGCACCGCACCTCGGCCACCCTGGGGGCGCAGAGCGTGGTGGCGGGTTCGCTCAGCGTGAAGAGCCTGGACCGCACCGTGGCCGACAACAACGCCGGCGCGGTGGCCGCCGGGGGCGCGGCCGGCGTGAGCGCCGGCGTGGCGGTGACGCTGCTGGGCGGTGCCAACCACGCGGGGGTGTCGGTGGGCGACATGGCCGTTGCAGGCCACGTGACGGTGGATGCGGGCACCCGCAGCAGCCGGGAAGGGGCCTCGGTCAGCAGCCGCGCGGTGGCCGGTGCCGGCGGCTTTGTGGGCGTGGGGGCGGCGGTCTCGGTGGCCAGCAACAGCACGGCCAACACCGCCGTGCTCGCCGGCCAGCTGCAGGCCGGTGGCGCGCTCAGTGTGCGGGCGCTGGACGAGTCGTCCATGAGCAGCGAGGCCTACGGTGCCACGGCCGGTGTGTTGTCGGTGGGGGTGGTCACCGCCACCGCCACCCAGAGCGGCAGCGTGGCCACCACGCTGAGCGGTGTGCACGGCGCCCAGGGGCTGTCGGCGGTGGCCGAGCGCGATGCGGCCGTCAATGCCATCGCCGTGGGCGGTTCGGCCGGTGTGGTGGCCGGTTCGGGTGCCGGTGCCACGGCCAGCGACAGCGGCGCGGTGTCGCTCAACCTGGCCAGCGGCCTGGTGCTGGATGCGGGGCAGGGCACGCTGGCCCTGGCCGCCCGGGCGAACCCCTCGGCCAGGACCCAGGCGGTGGGGGTGGCGGTGGCCAAGTCGGCGGCGGTCGGTGTGTCCGTGGCCTTGTCCACCGTGTCCACGGCGGTGGACGTCACCGCCGCCGGGCCCGTGACCTTGCGCGGTGCGGACGTGCGCGTGGCGGCGGTGCTGGGCGCGGGTGCCTCCAGCGTGAACAGCCAGGCCAGCGCGGGCGCGGGTGCGCTGCTGCTGGGTGCCACGGGTGCCGGTGCCACGTCCACCAACGTGGGCCGGGCCCGCGTCAACCTGGGTGCTGGCGTGACGCTGGGCACAACGGGTGATGTGACCCTGTCGGCCACCGATTCGATGGCCCTCACCGCCAGCGCGGTGGGGGTGGGCGCCGGGTTTGTGGGCCTGGGCGTGGCGGTGTCGGAAGCGGTGAGCAACACCACGGTGGCGGCCCACGCCACCGGCGTGCAGGGCCGCGTGGGCGGCAGCCTGCAGGTGAGCGCCAGCGGCAACGAAAGCATCGACAGCAACGCCGTGGCCGGCTCGGGCGGTGTAGTGGCGGGTGCGGGGGCCCGATCCACGGTGGACCACGACCAGACCGTGGCCGCCGACCTGGGTGTGGCCACCGGGCAGACGCTGGTGGTGGCCGGGCGCACCACGGTGGAGGCGAGCCGCACGGTGCGCTACGACAGCCGGACCACCGCGGTGAACGCCGCGGCCCTGGGCGCTTCGGGCGCCGTGACGCGGGCCACGCTGGACGGCTCGGCCACGGCCCGCCTGCTGGACGGCTCCCGCCTGGATGCCCGCAGCCTGCGGGTGCTGGCCACCAACGACCTGGCCCGCACCCAACTGGGCGCCCAGAGCGCGGTGGGCGGCGGCGGCGGCGTGGTCAGTGGCGCCGGTGCCGACGTGTTCACCCGGCTGACCGGCGACGCCACGGCCCGCATCGGCAGCAACGCCACCGTGTTGCTGGAAGACCTGCTGGAGGTGCGGGCCTACAACGAGATGCACGGCTCGTCGCGTGCACAGATGGACGTGGGCGGCGCCGTGCCGATTGCCCTGGTCAACACCGAGATCCAGGGCCAGGCCAATGCCGACGCGGTGATCGGCAGCCACGCGAACATCAACGTGTACGGCGAGTCGGCGGTCAACGCGCTCTCGTACGTCAACCTGGAGGCCCACTCGGTTTCCAAAACCTATGGCCTGGCCGCGGCGGCCCAGGGCAACGCCCATGCCAGGGCCGATGTGAACAACCGGGTGACGGTGGGCGCGGGCAGCCAGCTGCGCAGCACCGAAGACATGAGCCTGCTGGCCGGTCAAGACCTGGACTTCAACCGCAACAAGCACTTTGTGACCGCGCGGGTCGATCTGTTCAACCACTCGGTCATTCCGGTCTCGATCAACCCCGACGCGGACGCCACGCTGAACCTGAACAACGCCCTGGTGGTCAACGCCAACGCCATCCGCTCGGGCGGCACCATCAAGCTCGGCGGCGTGGAAGGCACCTCTGTGGTGGAGGGCAAGGGCAAGGTGAGCGACTGGACCCGCGACCTCGGCGAGCTGGTGGGCCTGAGCAGCGACTATGGCAGCTCGCGCAAGAACCTCCGCAGCACCGCCGTGTTGAACGGCGAAGTGGAAGCCGGTTTTGGCAACAAGCAGCGGCTGGTGGTGGGGGTGAACGGCAGCATCCTGGAGAGCGAGGGTGACGTGCGGTACACGATCACCAACGAAGACCTGTCCGCCTCGGCCAGCGCCTATGTGGAGCGCCTGTACGACCAGTTGGCCCGCTATGGCGACGTGCCGGAGGTGCGGGCGTTTGTGGAAGCCGAGCTGAGCTTCTACTTCGCCAACCTGTTGAAGGAGGGTCTGGCCGAAGAGTTGACCATGAACGACGGCAGCAAGGTGATCGTGGCGTCCAGCGGCGTGGCGGCGAACTTCCTGAACATCAGGAACCTGCGCGCCGGCAGCGGCAACATCGAGCTGTTTGGCAACGACGTGAGCGGCACGGCCGCGCTCACGGCCCGGGCCGACTCCGAGATCTACATTGAAAACCGCAGCCCGCTGAACCTGCGGGTGTACGACATGGTGGTGGACGCCAACGGCGGCTTCGCCAAGTACAACGGCACCTACCTCATGAGCAATGCCGACATCGGCACGCTCAACAAGACCACCAAGACCACCGGCCTCAGCGTGGACAGCATCGACACGCGCGGCGGCGGCTCTGCCCAGCTGTTGCCGAAACTGACGGTGAAGAACACCTACGTGCCGACGGGCGCCCAGTCCGCCAGCGCGCTGGTGATGACCGCACCCGACGGTACCTGGGCCGACCTGCGCGAAGACCAGGTGCGCGCGCCCGAGCTGCGCGTGAACGGCTGGCTTTACAACAAGCTGGGCACCTTGAACCTGAGCAACACGGCCGGCAGCATCTCGGTGTACGCCGAAGACCCGGCCTACGTGCCGCGGCTGGACGCCAAGGAGATTGCGGTGTCTGCCGGCAAGAACTTCGTGCTGTCCTCGCCCACCATCAGCCAGTCGGTGGGTGGGTCGCCGGAGTCGCTGTATGCCGTGCACTACAGCACCGACCAGCAAACCATCCTGAACAACCTGGGCATCACGGCCTGCGGTTCGGCCCGCCCGGGCGGCGGCGCGGCCACGTACGACGCCAATTGCGTGGTCAACGGGGCGGGCGGGGTGTACGCCACCGGTGCCATCTTCATCGGTGCGCGCTACCTCAACATCAACGGCACCGTGCAGTCGGGCCAGGCCGACTACAACGTGGTGCTGAGCAATGCCACGGTGGGCACGCAGATCACCAACTGGCGCAGCACCTGGCTGGCCAACCGCGGGACCTACCTGGCGCAGGGCCGGTCGTCGCTGATCCAGCTCAGCGGGCCTTTGCCCACCGACAGCGAGGCCGAGATCAACAAGCGCTACGCCAATGGCACGATCACCGCCTCGGCGCGTGCCACCGCTTTGTCGGCCATGGCCACGCGCCGGCAGCAGCCCATCGTGTTCTACGACGCCGAGGCCAATGTGCTCAAGGTGGCGCCCACCAACGTGCAGGGCGGCCTGGTGGAACTGGTGGGCTCGATCATCAACACCGGTGGCGGTGTGGTGCGTGCGCTGGACGGGTATGCCCGCATCAACATCGACAACCAGACCGCCTACGGCCTGGACCTGCAGGGCCTGGACACCGGCGGAGAGGCGGGCGTGATCCGCATCACCGACCTGAACAAGCCGATCAAGAATGCCGATGGCTCCATCAAGGCCTACCAGGTCACCACCTACCAGCGCGACACCGATGGTGTGTTCAAGGCCAAGGTCACCGAAGGCACCGGCGTGGGGGCCACCCTGATCTCGACCAGCGGCTCGCTGATCGGCAGCCCCAGCGGCAGCGTCAAGGCGCGCTTCAACTACAGCCCGCTGGCCAACAGCACCTATTCGTGGTCGGCCGGCTACGAGTTCATGACCGAGAAGCGCTACTACCTCAAAACGTCGTCGTGGCTGGGTTTCATTCCGGGCGCCAGCACCAACTGGAACAGCGTGGACACCTACGTCAAAACCGCCAATGCGATGGTGGAAGACGTGTACGTGGGCACCAACCGGCCCGTGGGCGGCGGCTCGTTCTCGATCACCACCCAGCGCGTCACCACCGATGCGGAGAAGCAGATCTACTACCGCTCATGGAGCAAGTGCGGCTTCCTGTGCATCAAGAAAACCTACTACGTGGACCGTCGCACCGAGGTCGGCCTGAAAGACATCTTCACCCAGCGGGTGAAGGCGGACCACAACATCAACATCGAACTGGTGGGCTACGACACGGGCGTCTTGAATGTCAAGAGCGTGGGCGGCATTCGCCTGGGCGGCAACATCACCAACGCCAGCGGCACGGTGTCGCTGCAGTCCACCAACGGTGCCATCAGCCAGCTCAACAGTGGCGCGGTGGTGGAGGGCGTGAACCTGACCTTCCTCGCCAAGACCGGCATTGGCACCGAAGCGGCGCCCATCAACCTCATCACGGGCACGGGCTCGTTCACGGCCGAGTCGCAGTCGGGCCCGATTGCCGTGCACGGCAACAGCGGCGCGCTGCGCATCAACAGGGTGTCGACCACCGGCAACGTGTGGCTGGACGGCGACGACAGCATCGTGGGGCTGACGCCGGGCGCCGTGCATGTGAAGGGCCACCGCATCTACCTGGCCGCGCCCAAGGGCAGCATTGGCGAGTTCAACGCCAACGGCACGGTCAAGTCCACCCTGAACATCGACTCGGGTGACGCCACCAGCGGTGGCCTGTCGGCCTATTCGCGCAACGGGGTGGCCATCAAGGAGATGACGGGCAACCTGTGGGTGGACCAGGTGGCCACCGGCGGCGATGTGTACCTGGAGGCGCCCGGCGACCTGATCGACAACAACCGCAACGAAACGCGCGACGAGCGCACCGAGGCCGAATTGCTGTCGCTGTGGGACCAGGCGGCGCTGCAAGGCACCTCGGCCGAGGCCAGCCGGCAGCTGACCCTGACCACCACCCGCGCGCAGTTCCGGCGCTACTGGAGCCTGCGCGACGTGCGCAACGTGGTCACCGATGCCCAGGGCAACGTGACCAGCTACGAGGCCGACCCCATTGGCGCGGACTACCGCTACCGCTTTGACGCCGAGCTGCGGCAGCAGTACCTGAGCAATGGCGTGAGCGAAGCGCAGATCGCCGCCATGGAGGCGGCGCAGACGGCCGAGGTGCTCAAGCTGCACGCCGAGTACGGCACCACGGTCTACCAGACCGGCAACGAGCAGGTGATTGCCGCGGTGAACGCGGCGAACCTGGCACGCGGCAAGCCCGAGGTGGGTGCCCTGGCCGAATGGACCGACGCCGAGCTGAAGAGCCCCCTGCCCAAAGCGGTGTTCTCCAAGAGCAGCACCGACACCCAGACCCGCATCGAAGAGCCCAATGTGGTGGGCAACCGCGTGGTCTTGCGCCCCGGCGGCCAGATCGGCCGCGACGATGGGCAGGTGGTGATTCCGCTGCTGGGCGCGGATCGCATCCGGCTGGGACTGGCGGCCGAGCTCACCGCCGACGAGCGGCTGGCCATCATGTCCGCCGAAAGCGACGACATGTCGCTGGACAAGGCCACCTGGACCCTTACGGTGGTGAAGAAGGACACCTTCAACGTGTTGTCCAACCGCCTGAACGTGAACGCCAACGGCTTTGTGTACCTGGGCGCGGACACGACCGAGCGCTACCCCAACGGGGGCTCGGCCAACCTGGAAATGGTCAAGGGCACCGGCGAGATCCGCATCAAGGTGTCGGACTCCATCTTGAGCGTGGCCGCAGCGGGCGTGTCGGTGATTCAAGGCCAGAAGGCCATTCTGGAGGCCGCGCAAGGCAGCATCGGTTCGGCCGCGAAGCCGGTGCAGATTGCCTTGGCCAACAACAGCACCGGCACGCTGACCGCACGGGCCAGCGAGGGCTTGTGGATCCACAGCGCGGGCGACCTGCGGGCCGCCGACATCTTCACGCCGGGCAGCGCCCACCTGTCGGCCAGCGGCTCGATCATCGACGCCCGGCCGGTGGTGAACTTCCCGAACGATGGTGACCGCACGGTGCGCTCCATCGAAGCCCGGGACATCACGCTCAACGCGCAGGGTGGCTCGGTGGGATCGGGTGCCAACCCCATGGTGCTGAAGGTGGGTGCAGACGGGGTCAACGCCACGTCGGCGCTGGGTTACTCCATTTACCTGCAACCCTCGGAAGGGGCCGACCTCGTGTTGCGCTCGGTCAATTCGGGGCTGGACGTGGAGGTGCTCTCGCCGTACGGCCACCTGGTCAACCTCAGCGCGGTGACGGCACGGCGCAGCATTTATGCCGAGGCCGCGGGCGACATCACCGGCCTGATGTACACGGCGGGTGGCGACGTGGTGCTGGCGGCCGGCGGGAACATGAGCGGCAGCAAGGTGGCCGCCGGCAGCGGCACGGCCAGCCTGAGCGCCGGTGGCACGGTGTCGCTGACCAGCCTGACATCGAACAGAGACGTGGTGGTGTCGGCCGGTGGCGCCATCGGCCTGACATCGGGCAGCGCGGGGCGAGACCTCGGGTTGACCTCGCAGCAAGGCGGCATCAAAGCCGTGACCCTGCGCGCAGGCAACAGCTTGCTGGCCACGGCATGGGGCGACCAGGGTGACCTTCGCGTGACCACGGTCACCGCCACGGCAGGGGCGCTGACGCTGCACAGCGCGGGCGAGCTGTCGGTGAGCCTGGCGAGTGCCGCGGGTGCGGTGGAGATGCGTGCGGTGCGGGGCATGAGCCTGCTCAACGTCACCAGCACCGGCGCCGGCCTGACGCTGGTGGCCGGTGGCGAGATGTCGATGCTGGCGGCACGCGCCCGGACCGCCGTGTCCCTGGCGGCGGGGGCGGGGGTGCGTGCCGCATCGCTCACCAGCTCGGCCGGGGCGGTATCGGTCACGGCCGACGCCGGCGAGCTGAATGCACAAACCGTGACGGCGGCCCAGGGCGCCACCCTCACGGCCACCCAGGGCGATGTGCGCGTGGGCACCGCCAAGACCACGGCCGGTGGCCTGGCGCTGACGTCGGGCGGCGCCATGGCGGTGTCTGCCGCCACGGCGGCGGGCCTGGTCCAGGCACGGGCGGGTGGTTCGGCCGACCTGAAAGCCTTGACCAGCAGCGGTGCGGGCGTGGACGTGGCCTCAACCCAGGGGGCGCTCAAAGTGGGAACGGCCACCGCCAAGACCTTGTTCAAGGCCAACGCGGCGCAGGGCGCGCTGACGGTGGGGTCGTTCACGGCCGCCACCGCCGACCTGGACGCGGGCACCCGCCTGGCGGTCACGGGCACCGGCAAGACCACCGGCGCGATGACGCTCGACAGCGACGGCAGCATGGCGCTGGCCACACTCACCGCCACCGCCGGCGCCATCACGGCCCTGGCGGGGGAGGCCATGACAGCCAAGGCCCTGACGGCCACGGTGCTGAACCTGCAGGCCGGCAACGGCCTGAACGCCACGAAGCTGGTCAGCACGGCGGGCAACGTCGGGGTGAGCTCGCTGGCGGGTTTGCTCAGGGTGGGCACCGCCACCGCCAAGACACTGTTCAAGGCCGATGCAGGGGCGGGTGCGTTGACGGTGGGGTCGTTCACGGCCGCCAGCGCCGACCTGGACGCGGGCACCAGCCTGGCGGTCACGGGCACCGGCAAGACCACCGGCGCGATGACGATGGACAGCGACGGCAGCATGGCGCTGGCCACCCTGGCCTCGACCGGTGGCGCCATCACCGCCCTTGCGGGGGGTGCCATGACGGCCAAGACGCTTCAGGCCGCGGGTGCCCTGGGTCTTCAGGCGGGCACAGGCCTCAAAGCCGGCGCGCTCACCAGCACGTCGTCCAGTGTCCAGGTGGGTTCCGACGCCGGTGCGGTCACGGTGACCAGTGCCACCGCCAGAACCCGCTTCGAGGCCATCAGTGGGGGGGGGCTGAGCGTTTCCAGCTTCACCGTGAGCATGGGCGGTGCCGTGTTACGGGCCGGTGGCACCACCACCTTGTCCAAGGGAACGGCCAGCCAGGCGATCACCGTGACGAGCCGCGGCAACGCTGCGCTGGGGACGCTCACCTCGTCGGCCAGCACCATCACCGCCACATCGACCGGTGGTGGCCTCACGTTTGCCACGCTCAAGGCGGGCACAGGCATTCAGCTGGACGCCGCCAAGGCCTGGTCGGTGGGCCAGGCCATTTCGGGCACGGCGTTGACGGTGACCAGGGGCGTCGCCGAGGTGTTGGCGCGCGCGGGCCACATCACGGTGGGCACGCTCAGCGTGGGAACGCTGGCATCGACACCCAAGAGCACCCTGACGACGCAGGCCGGCTCCATCAAGGTCGGCAAGGTGGTGGGGCTGAAGCCGGAGCAGCTCGTCACCGTGGCCACGGGTGGCACCAAAACCTTGCCCAAAGGCTATCAATGAGCCGGCCCACAGGCCGTCTCTGCGTTGGTCACATTCCATCTGAGTCCCCCATGAATCTTTCATTGTTTGAGCCAGTACCTGCAGAAAACCCCGTTGCCCAGTGGCTGCGGGTGGGCCTGATCGCCGGGGCCGCGGCCGTCATGCCGCTGATCGCGCACACGCAGACCCTGGCGCCCCGGGCTCAAGCGGCACCGGCGGCGGGGGTCGCCGCCACCGTCAATGGCGAGGCGCTGCCCGCACAGCACGCCGAGTGGCTCCTGAACGATCAACTCGCCCGCGGGGCCGCCGATACCCCGGCCCTGCGTGCCCGGGTGCGTGAAAGCCTGATCCAGCAGGCGCTGATGGCACAGGCCGCCACCCGGGAAGGCCTGGAGGACCAGCCCGACGTCAGGGCTCGGCTGGCCCTGGCACGCCAGCAGGCGCTGGCACAGGCCTGGCAGCAGCAGGTGTTGCGGGGTGTGCAGATCACCGAGGATGACCTGGCGGCCGAATACCAGCGCCAGGTGCAAGCGCTGGGCACGCAGGAGGTTCAGCTGCGCCACGTGCTGCTGGCGGACGAACAGCAGGCTCGGCAGGTGCATGCGCAGATCGCCGGCGGCGCCCCTTTCGAGGCCGTGGCCGCCGGGGTGTCGCTCGACAACAGCACGCGAGAGCGGGGCGGGCTGAGCGACTGGGTGCCGGTGGGCAGCCTCGCGCCGGGCATTGCCCAGGCGGTGAGCGGCTTGCCGCTGGGTGCCCTGGCGCCCCTGCCCATCGAGACGCCCAGTGGCTGGCAGGTGGTGCGGCTGGAGGGGCAGCGCCCGTTTGCCGCTGCGCCCCTGGCTTCGGTGCTGGGGCCACTGCGCAGCACGCTGGAGCAGCGCGCGCTGCAAGCACGCCTGGCTGCCCTGCGCACGGCATCCCGGGTGGACTGAGCGCGTGTCAGGATCGTTTTCCGCCCCGGGTGCGCGGGTGTTCGTGGCATGAACAGGGCAGCGCTGTACGCCCAGATGGCTGTGCGGTGGTGTGCGGCGCTATTGGTTCAAGATCCGGCGCAACTGCGCGCGGGAATGAACGCTGAACTTGCGGTAGATGGCCCGCACGTGCGTGTCCACCGTGCTCGGTGCAATGCCGAGTCGGGCCGCCACTTCCTTGTCGGCATACCCCCTGGCCACCAGCTTCAACACCTCAGACTCGCGCGCCGAGAGGGTCGACACCAGTTCCGAGGGGGGCGAAAGGGCGGTGGCGGGTTCGGCATCGTCCTTCATCGGTGCGGCCCGAAACGCCGACAGCAGCAGGTGCGCGATGCCGGGGTTGATGGGCGAGCCGCCACTGCGTATCTGGTCCACGGCGCGGCACAACTCGCCTTCGACGGTGACCTTGAGCATGTAGCCCTGGGCGCCCGCCCGGATCGCACGCAAGGCTTCGTCGGGGGTCTCGACCGAGGTGAGCACCAGGATCGGCACATCCGGTTGGTTGTGGGTCATCTCACGGATCAGATCGACGCCACTGTGCCTGCCCAGGTGGAGGTCGATCACCGCGAGCTGCAGGTGCTCGGCCAACGGGCTGTCGAGCCAGGCACGCGCGGAGTCCCTGTCGTGGACCACACACACCGTCAGGTCGCCGCAATGCTGGCGCAGCTCGGCGGCGGCCCAGCGGGCGAAATGCACATCGTCTTCAACGAGCAATAGATAAGACTTATTCATTAATTTTATTGAAATTGTCTTTCATATTCAAGATTTATCAGTTTAAAGGTTGCGGCCAATAAAATTGGCAATGCTCTTGATGAAACGATTTTTGACCTACGCGGGTGTCTTGCTTCGGGGTGGTCCGGTTCGACTTGTGCTGTCGGCTGTGGCCATGGCCCTGACCGGTCTGCTGCTGGTCTGGAGCACGTCCTACGAAAAGGGCTTGTTGGGCCCGGGTGATGCGGACCGCAGCGTGCTGCTTCGAGAAGCCCATGTGCTGGATCTGGGCCCCATGGGCCTCAGCGAGCCATTGCCGCCGTTCGCCGGTGACGCGGGCGTGGCCGTCCGCTTGCCCCACCGACTGGAGCCCGGCGCAGCGCGATTCGTGAATTACCGGTTCAGCCTGTCTGTGCTGCCCCGGACGGCGCACGACGCACCCATGGCGTTGTGTGTTCCGCGCTGGGCGTCTGGCGCGACCGTGTGGCTCAATGGACAGCTGTTGAGAACGCCTGCCCCCGGTACCGCGGGTTTGATGGACATGCACCAGCCGGAACTGATGGTTTTGCCACCGCAGACAGGCCCCGGTGCGCATCGGCTGGACATTCGGTTGCGGGTGGTGCCGGGCGCCGTCAGTGGGCTGTCGCCCGTGTGGTTTGGCGAGAGCACGGCGATTCGGCAGGGCTGCCAGTCCCTGCATGCCAGCCAACGCGATGCGCGTGTGGGCAATGCCTACCTCATGGCCTTCATGGGCTTGGTGGCGCTGGCGATCGGTGTGGTGAAGCGAGAGCGCATGGCCCTGTTCTTCGGCTTGCTCGTGGCCACGTGGTGCTTGCACCACCTTTTCGTTCTGGGTCACTGGACGTCGATGGACGAGTCCACCTGGTTGGCCATTTATTACGCCACCCGTCCTTTGGCGGCATGGCCACTGGCGCTGTTTGTGCTGAGTTACACCGGATTCAGCACGCCCTGGCGCACGCGAGGGCTCTTGCTCCTGTTCGGGGGGGCGTACGCGGCGTTTGCGCTGCTGGCACCCCATCACTGGCCGTTGTGGCTGGCGGCTTTTGGTTTCGTTCTGGTCTGCATCATCGCGCTCCTGTTCGCCTTGCTGGTGCGCTTCAGCGTTCAGCAGGCGACCGTTTCCGTGGTGATTTTTTGCGTGGCACTGGGGCTGGTTGTCGCCTTCAACCTGATGGAAGTGCTGCGCGCGCTGGGCTGGTTGCCCTGGGACGACCGCTCGATCTCCTACCTGACCGTGCCCTTGCTGGCGTTCGGCATGGGTGCGCTCATGCTGGAGCGGCTGGTGCGTTATCTCGGCGCCGAGGAGCGGGCAGGCGTCGCGTTGCGCGAAGAAGTGTCCCGTCAGCGCGCCAAGATGGCCGCCGACTTCCTCAAGCTGCAACAACAGGCCGAGAAAATTGCGGTGCTGGAGGAGCGCAAACGCATTGTGCGGGACATGCACGATGGACTGGGTTCGCAGCTGGTGTCGGCCAGCGCCCTGCTGCGCTCATCGCCTGACATGCCGCCGTCCCTGACGGCATTGATTGACCTGGCCTTGCTCGAGCTGCGCAGCGTGCTGGATGTTCTGTCTGCATCTCCCGACCACGAGGATCCGGATGACGATCCGGTGTCGCTGCTGCTCGGCAAGCTCCGCCACCGTCTGGGCCCTGTCTTCAGGGCGCAAGGTGTCGACATTGTCTGGCAGACCGAATCGATGCCCCGAGGCTTTCTGGCAGATGACCAGGGGCGTCTTCAGTTGTTGCGGGTGTTGCAGGAGGCGTTCACCAATGTCCTGAAACACGCGCAAGCCAGAACGGTTGAGCTGAGCACGGCGGTGTTCCAGGATCGGATTGTGGTGGAGCTGCGGGACGATGGCATCGGCCTGGATCTGGAGGAGGGCGGCCACGCCAACCCACTGGCGGGCCATGGCCTGTCCAACATGCACATGCGCGCGCTCGACATGGGGGCCACTCTGAAGATTTTCAGGCGGGCACCCGGCACATCCGTGCAACTGACGTTCTCCTGGCCCGCCGGGGCTTGAAGCGCGAGCGCCCAACCGGGCAGGACGATCGGTGGCCATCCACGGATCACGCTTGGGTCCGCCAAGCCGCTTGGAAACAGACCAGGACAGACACGGGCGAAGGCTTGCGGTTTCGCCGTGTCGGTCAACCGACCGTGTTCAGGCTCGGCGCCAGATCCGCCGCACCCACAGGAAGCCGCGGTAGCCACCTTCCAGCAGCCACAGCGTGGCGGGTGTGCCCAGCAAGCGGCCCAGCCAGGCCCAGCGCGGCAGCACGCGCCACAGCGTGGTGAAGGCTTGTGCACCGCTGACCAGACGCCCGTCGGTCAGGCGCACGTGCAGGCGCGCCAGGGCCTTGTCGCGTGTGAGGCCGGGCCCCAATTCGGATGCCGTGCAACGCGTCACATCCGTCCACAGAACGGCACCGGCGCCCGGCTGGCGCTGGTACATCGCGATTTCACGGGAGCACACGGGGCAGCCGCCGTCGAAATAGACCGTCGTACTGGTTTGAGTGGGGTTTTCCATGGGCGAATGATAGATTTGAACGACTCATTTCGCACTCATGGAACATAACCGTCTTTTCTGGGCTGATAATGCAACTCAAATACAACTCATTTGGGGTCGTTCATGCCCATCAAACAGCGCAGTGCCTCTGGTGCCGCCCCGCCAGCTTTGCCGCAGCCCGGGTTTCGAAGTGGTGCGGTGGCGCGCATGGCCAGCATGCCGGTGTCGACCTTGCGCATCTGGGAGCAGCGCTACCGGGCGGTCGAGCCTTGCACGACGCCGTCGGGCCACCGGCTGTATTCAACGGCCGACCTTGAACGCGTCACGCTGATGCGCCGGCTCACCCGGCACGGCCATGCGATTGGTTCGCTGGCCGGATGGACGACAGACCAGTTGCGCGAGGCGGCCCAAACGCTCACCCCTGCGCAGAACCTCCACCTCCAGGGTCAGCGCCAGCCACGCGATGCCCTGCGCGTCGTGGTTGTGGGGCAGGCCATGGCCCTGCGGCTGGAACGGCTCCAGCTGCGCCAGGTTCTGACGCGCCCCCTGGTGCTGGTGGGTGTGTACGAGACCCTGGCCGCCGCCACCCAGGCAGGGCACGATCGGCCCGCAACGCCGTCACCGGTACGAACCATCGATCTCATGCTGGTGCAGCTGCCCGATTTGCCTGTCGTGACGGCGGCCCGACTGCTCGATGCACAGCGGTCGTGGCAGGCACGGACCGTTGCCGTGAGTTACCGCTTCACCCATGCGCAGGTGCGCAAGGCCTTTCTGAGCGCGGGTGTGGAGCTGGTTCGCGAGCACGGGGATGATGAAGCGCTGGCCACCTGGCTGGACGGGCTGAGCCTCTCACCGGACGATGCCGCCAGGGACCACGGCCGCGATGCCCAGGGTGTCGCCATGCCGGCCTGGTCGTCCGATGCATGCCAGCTGTTGCAGTCATCCACCTTGCCGGCGCCGCGATACGACGACACCGCCTTGACCGCGTTGGCCGGCATGTCTTCTCGTGTCGCTTGCGAATGCCCGCGCCATGTCGCCGAGCTGCTCATGCAGATCGGCAGCTTCGAGCGTTACAGCGCAGGCTGTGCCCACTTGCGTCCAGGTGATGCAGCGCTGCATGCACAGCTTCAGCAGGTCGCTGGCGTGGCCCGGGTGTTGCTGGAAACGGCTCTGCAGCGGCTGGCCCAGGCCGAAGGCCTGGCATGGCCTTGAAGCGCAAACCACGCGCGTTGCCACCGAGATCGATTCCCTTCACCTTCTCGCCACGGCAGTGCTTTTGCCGGACATTGTCTGAGGACCCAGAAGCCGCATGACTTCCCACCGTTCGACATCCATGAATGATCTCGGCCCCCATACCCTGGCGCTCGTGCAACAGGTCGAAACCCTGAGCGGGTGTCCTGTTGTGTTCAAGCCAGACAGCACGCTGGGCGTACAGGCTGCTCTGCAAAAGGCACGCAACGGTGCCGCTTTCCATGTCCTCCGGTACCAGCCGGGTGGCCGTGCACTGGATTATTGGGTGGCTTACCAATGCGCGTATGCGCTGCGTTTTTATGCGCTGCCGCCCGATCAGCGCTGGGACTTTTCGGACACCGGCGACGGCACGGAGCAGGTCGAGTCGCTGTTGATGGCGGGCCAGACGCTCGATCCGAACGATCTGATGCGGGTGCCGATGTTTGCCCGGCAGATCGAGCAATGGGCGCTGATGACCTTGCTGTCCTACCCGGTCGGCATGCGCATCGACCGCTGGCTGCACCACGCCTACCCGGCGCTGCGGGTCGAGCAGGCCGAGGGCATGGCGCAACTCCAGACGGAAAATGCCCGTCTGTTGTCTCTGGCCATGGGCCGGCTCACAGTGCCTGTGTCGCTGCTGGGGATGCCGGCCGCTTACGCGCGGCTGGCCGACAGCATGCTGGGCACCGCCGTGCATTCGACAGCCTGGCAGGCGGGTGGGGCGATGGGCACCGGCGAGCGCTTGTTCGACTTGCTGGAGCAGCATGCCGACGAGCCGGTGCACGACCGCGAACTGATCGACGCCTGGGGTCGGGCACTGGGCATGTCGGGCTGGTACCGCTGGAAGCCCTACAGGATGCTGGCCTGACAAAGCGCATCGGGACGCGGGCGCGCGTGCTTCGCCGCCCGGGAGCCCGTTGGTGCAGCGCATCGTCGGTGCAGCCGGTATCGGGACTGGGTGGTACGCGCCGACACCCGGGTCGCGGGTGGCCGGCCTGGCGTCATGGAGCGTCTGGGGCCTGGGCCCCGACGTGTGCCTGGCGCGCCGGCCCAGGCCCCGTTGACGGCCGCATGACCGGCCGGGGCCCGTGCGGGTCGCTGTTGCACGCGGCGGGCCACGGGGTCAACCTGCCGGGCATCTTCGACACCCCTCTGACACGGCGCGCCCGTGTGCCCGGGGCGCTCTACCGCGCCGGGCCGGCTGCTGGGCCGTCGTGCACGAGCCGCCCGTCCACCAGTTCGATCACGCGGTCACAACGCGCGGCCAGTCGCGGGTCGTGCGTCACCACGAGAAAGGACGTTTTCAGCTCGGCGTGCATCTGCCGCATCAGCGCGAACACCTCGTTGGCCGACACGGTATCGAGGTTGCCCGTGGGCTCGTCGGCCAGTACCAGCGGGGGTTCGAGCACCAGGGCACGCGCAATCGCCACGCGCTGCTGCATGCCGCCCGACAGCTCGCCCGGGCGTTTGTTCATCGCACCGCCCAGGCCGACAGCGGCGAGCACGGCACGCGCCCGTTCGCGCTGGGCCGGCGTGATGCGGCCCTCGCGCATCAGGGCCGGCAAGGTCACGTTTTCCAGCGCGCTGAAGGCGGGCAGCAGGTGGTGGAACTGGAAGATGAAGCCCAGCGTGGAACGCCGGCGCAGCGTGAGGGCGGCATCGTCGAGGCCGCTCACCTCAACGCCGTCGATGCGGTAACGGCCGGCCGTCATGCGCTCGAGCAGGCCCACGATGTTCAGGAGCGTGCTCTTGCCCGAGCCCGACGGGCCGATCAGGGCCACAAATTCGCCGCGGTCGATGCGCAAGGACACCCCATGCAGCACCTCGGCCTCGTTCGGCAAGCCGACGTTGTAGCGCTTGCGCACGCCGTCGAGTTCCAGCAGCACGGCGGGCGGCGCCGCCCCGGTGGGTGCGTTCATAAACGGATCGCTTCCGCCGGATCGAGCCGGGCGGCGCGACGTGCCGGCGCCACCGCGGCGAGCACGCCGCACACCGTGGCGATGGCGGCCACGCGCAGCGCCAGCGCCGGCTCCAGCGTGATGTTGAAGAGCGGCAGGCCATCGGAGCCGCGCACGAAGTGCGTGAACGCCCAGATCAGCAGCACCGCCAGCAGCACGCCCAGCGCCGAGCCCAGCGCACCGACGATCGCACCCTGCAACAGGAAGACGCGCAGCACCTGGCCCTGGGTGGCGCCCATCGCGCGCAGGATGCCGATCTCGCGCCGCTTCTGCACCACCGACACCACCAGCACGCTGGCGATGCCCAGCACGACGACGACCATCACCACGCCGCGGATCACCGCCGTGCTCACCGACTGGGCATTCAGCGCGGACACGAGTTGCGCGTTCGACTGTTGCCAGCTCTCGGCCTTGTAGGGCCAGCGCGCGGCGAGGTGGTCCGCGAGCGTTTGCGCCGACCAGATGTCGGCCAGCGTCAGGTCCAGGCTGGTCGCGCCGCCGGGCAGGGCGGCCAGGCTCTGCGCCGTGCGCAGCGGCACGATCACCGTGCGCCGGTTCAGTTCACGCACACCCAGGTCCACCAGCGCCGTGACGCGCAGCGAATCGGTGACGCCACCGGTGACGATGCCCACGCGGTCGCCCACGCGCACGCCCAGGTCGTCGGCAAGCTCGCGGCCGATGATGCCTTCGCCAGGCTCCAGCCGTGCCCTGCCATCCACAACCTTGGCGCGCAGGCCGACGATGCGGTCGTAGCGGTCGAGGTCCACGCCCATCAGCGCGATCGCCTTGGATGCCTCGCCGCGCGTGGCCAGCCCCGCGGCCGAGACCATCGGCGAGACCGCCACCACCTGTGGCATGGCCTCGAGCAGCGGCACCAGCAGCTGCCAGTTGCTGATGGAGCGCGGGCGCTGCGCACGCGGTTGCGTCTGCACCAGTTCGGTGGTGCCGGCGCTGGCCGGCGCACGGGCGCTCAGCACCACGTCCTCGAGCGGACTCAGCGTCAGGTGGGCCTGTGCGCCCAGGGTCTTCTCGATCGTGTTGCGCTGCAACCCGGAGATCAGTGCCGAGATGTAGGCGACCACCGCCACGCCCGCGGCCACACCGATGATGATCAGCAGCGTCTGCATGCGCCCCTCGCGCAGGAAGCGGGTCGCGACGCGGGTCTCGAAGCCAAGCATCTCGGGCGAACCTTCAGCGGCCCATGGCATTGGTCATGGCGGCGCCCGCGTCTTCCTGGGTGCCTTTGCCGACCCGGGTCGGCGGTGCGGCGCCGCTGCCGACCCGGGCGCGCTGGCCGGGAAGCGGGGCGGCGCCGATCAGCACCTGATCGCCCTCACGCAGGCCATCGAGGATCTCGGCTGCGTCGAGCGTGCGCAAACCCGGGCGCACCGGGCGCGCCTCGACGCGGCCGTCGCGCAGGATCCAGACGCTGTCGCCCGTCCATTCGTCGCCCCGCAGTGCCTCGGCCGGCACGACCAGCGCCTGCTCGCGGCGCGCGGTCTCCACTTCCACCGACAGGGTCATGTCCTCGCGCAGGAAGGCGGGGGTGGGCGGCGGCAGCGAGAACTTGACCTCGATGGCGCCGCGCTGGGCATCGACCAGCGGCGCAATGGACAGCACGCGGGCCGTGAACCGCTGCGTCGGAAAGGCGTCGGCCAGCACTCGGGCCGTCTGCCCGGTCTGGAGCTGTTCCAGGTAGCGCTCGTCCACCTGGGCCACCAGCTGCAACGGGCCGGCCAGCGCCAGGCCGAGCAGGGCGCGGCCCGGCTGCACGATCTGGCCGGGTTCGACCAGGCGCGAGAGCACACGCGCATCGGCCGGTGCGGTGAGCACGGCCTCGGCCAGGCGCGCCTCGGCGGCGGCGCGGGCCGCGCTGGCCAGCGCCAGCTGCGCCTGTGCCTGGGCGACGTCGGTGCCCGGCTCGGCGATGGCGGCGCTCTGCGCGCGTGCGGCGTCCAGTTGCGCCTGCGCCACCGCCAGCGCGCGGCGCACCTCGTCCAGCCGCGCCTCGCTGAGAAAGCCCCGGGCCACCAGGTCCTGCGTGCGCTGCAGGTCGGCCTGTGCGGCGACCCGCACCGCCTCGGCTTGCGCCACAGCGGCCTGCGCCGCGCTGCGCCCGGTGCTGCGCAAGCCCGCGAGGCGCGCGGCGGCCTGGCGTTCGCTGGCCTGGCTTTGCGCCCAAGTGGCCCGCAGCTCGTCGCTCTCCAGCCGCACGAGCACGTCGCCCGCCTTGACCAGATCGCCTTCAGCCACGGCGACGGCCAGCACGCGCCCGGTGAGGGTGCTGCCCAGCTCGACACGCGAGGCGGTGGCCACGCGGGCCGAAAATTGCAGGGTCCGCACCAGCGGCGCCGTGCTGACGCTGACGGCCTGAACCACCGGTGCGCGTGTGGCCCACCACGTGGCGATGGCCACCAGAAGAGCAGCGGCAAGCACCACCAGGGCGAGAGCAGATCGACGCGACATGGGTTCGATTGTTGCATCCCCGTCGGGTCGGGCGCCGTCCCGGCGCAGAAGGCCTCTTCAAGCCCCACCGCTTCTACCGAACGGGCCGCTGTCGCCACCCCAGTGCGTGTTGCCCCCTTCCCGACACCGCCGCGCGCCAGACCGAAGACCTGCGGGTCGGCTGGTTCGGCTCCGCTGTGGCGGGCCGCGGTGTGCGCCGGGTGCCGCGCATCGCGCGCTTTGCGCAGCACCTTCATCAAAGACTCGCCAGAGCGTCCCGCAACCTCTTGAACCCTGGCAACGGGCCCGGGGGGGCGAACAAAGCCATGGAAGCCGCATGAAACCTCAGCTTCTGCGGTGGGGTTTTTGAGGTGTCCCCCCGCGTGTCTCCAACCCGGACGACGCAGCCTCTTCATGCGGCTCAAACCGGTGAAGCCGTGCTGGGCACACCGCCGGGAAACACGAGGCAAAAGCAAGTGCTCCCGTCTTCAGAGTGGGCGGACACCGAACCCCCGTGGGCCGCCATGATGGCTTGCGTGATCGAGAGTCCGAGCCCAGTCCCGTCGGACTGCGGCTGGCTGCGGGACTTGTCCACCCGGAAGAACCGGTCAAACAACCGGGGCAGGGCTTCCGGTGGAATGCCCGGCCCGCTGTTGCTGAGACACAAGCGGGTCACGTCCCCCCGCGTTTCTATCGTCACATGGACTTCGGCATGGGCAGGAGAATGCCTCAGCGCATTGGACAGCAGGTTGCCGATGGCACGCCGGATCATGAGGCGGTCGCCCATGACCCGGGCTTCGCCGGTGACGAGCAGGCGGATGTGCTTGTCCTCGGCCACGGCCTCGTAGAACTCGAACAGGGCCTGCGTTTCCTGGTGCAGCGAGATCGATTCGCGATGGGGAAGCTCGATGCCGTTTTCTGTCTTCGCCAGGAACAGCATGTCGGACACCATGCGCCCCAGGCGCTGAAACTCCTCCGCGTTGGAGGCGAGGATGTCCTGGTAGGCGCTGGCCTCCCTTTTCTGGGCCAGCGACACCTGGGTCTGCGTGAGCAGGTTGTTGATGGGCGTGCGCAGCTCATGGGCCAGGTCGCTGGAGAAATCCTGTAGCCGGACAAACGCCGATTGCAGGCGGTCCAGCATGGTGTTCAGGCTGTGTGCCAGGTCCGCGAGTTCCAGGGGAACGGCCTCCACCGGCATGCGCTGGTCCAGCTTTTGCGCCGTGACCCCCATGGCGCGCTCCTTCATGACCCGCAGCGGCGCCAGCCCGCGCCGCGCCGCCCACCAGCCCAGCAGGCCGCTGAGCAGAATCGCACCCAGCAGGTACAGCGCCAGGGTCTGTTGCAGGTCGGTCATGAAGTGGGCGTGGTGGACCGTGTCCACGGCGATGCTCAGGTGCCAGGGGTGGACCATACCCCCCGGTTGCAGGCGGGACGGCGCTTCCAGCTGTGCCGACAGGCCCCTCAGGGTCTGGGTGCCCAGACGCCAGCTGGCCGGCTCAGCCCCCGTGCTGGCTCCCGGCAACCGGGCGAAAAACAACGGGTCCTCATGTCCATAGACCGGTTCGTCACCCCGTCTCAGCCCGATCAACAAGCCGCGGTGGCTGTCCACCAGCTCGTCCAGCCGCGCCGACAGCACCTCGTGCGAAGGTGCCTCCCTGACGATCTGCTGGACCAGGCCGATCTTGTCCAGCAGGTAGTCGCGGTCCAGCTCGACAAAATGCCGACCGGTGGCATTCGACACCAGGAAACCCATCCCGACCAGTACCGCGGCCGACACCAGGGTGTAAAAGGCGGTCAGGCGTGCCGTGAGGGAGAGCCGGCTCAGCATCAGCGCGCGTCCTCCGGTACCTCCAGCACATAGCCCATGCCGCGTACGGTCTGGATCAGGCGCGGCTCGAAAGGGTCGTCGACCTTGGTGCGCAAGCGCCGCATCGCCACCTCGATCACGTTCGTGTCACTGTCAAAGTTCATGTCCCAGACCTGGGAGGCAATGAGGGTGCGCGGCAAGACCTCGCCTTGGCGGCGCATCAGCAGCTCCAGCAGGCCGAACTCCTTGGCCGTCAGATCGATGCGCTTGCCGCCCCGGCTGACGCGCCGGCGCAGGAGGTCCAGTTCCAGATCGGCCACCACCAGCGTGGTCGCCTCCATGCCCGAGCGCCCCCGGCGCAGGATGGTGCGCACACGGGCCAGCAATTCGGCAAAGGAGAAGGGCTTGACCAGGTAGTCGTCAGCCCCCAGCTCCAGCCCCTTGACGCGATCTTCCACCTGATCACGCGCGGTCAGGAACAGCACCGGCGTCTGCTGGCCCCGGCTGCGCATGCCCTGCAGCACCTGCCAGCCGTCCAGGCCCGGCAACATCACGTCCAGTATGACCAGATCGTGTCCGCCCTCCGATGCGTGGTGCAGGCCGTCGGTGCCGTTGGCCACCAGGTCCACGACAAAGCCGGCCTCGCGCAGGCCCTGGCGCAGGTAGTCGCCGGTCTTGGGTTCGTCTTCAACGATCAGTATCTTCATGGCAGCAGGTCCTCTGCTTCAAGTGTGCCTTCAACCCGGACGCGCGCCCCGCAGATGACCGTTTTGTCATCGACCGGACAGCTGTTTGCCGGAAAACCGGATGCCGGCCCGCTCATGGCCCAGGCGGGTCCAGCGCCCCGATGGCAGCTGCTGGCCCCGGACGGTTTCACAGCACCGGGGCCAGCAGATAGGCCGCTCTGGACGCGAGCCGAAACCACCAGGGGCGCCCGGTGACATCGCTCAGCTCCATGAGGTGCGAGTGGCCGAAGTCGTGGAGGTACTTGGCTTCCATCTCCTGGGCGAAGTCACGGCCATACACCCAGGTGGTGATCTCGAAGTTGAGGCGGAACGAGCGGTTGTCCAGGTTCACGGTGCCGACCGCCGAGGCCTTGTCGTCCACCAGGATGGTCTTGCAGTGCAGGAATCCGTCGTGGTAGCGGTAGATCTTCACGCCCGCTTCCAGCATGGGGCCCAGAAAGGCGTAGGCCGCAAAGTAGAGCAGCGGGTTGTCGGGCTTCTCGGGTATCAGGATGCGCACATCCACCCCCCGCAGCGCCGCCAGCTTGAGTGCGGATTGCACGCCCTCGTCTGGCACGAAGTAGGGGCTGGCGATCCAGATCCGGTCCCGGGCGTTGGACAGCGCCAGTTGCACCATCAGGCTGGCCGTTTCGAAGCGGTCGGCAGGCCCGCTGGGCAAGACCAGCACCGGGAGCTTGCGCCCCTGGGCCTCGACCGGGGTCCAGTCAAACGCCAGAATCTCGCCTGTCGCCCAGTACCAGTCCTCCATGAACGACAGCTGCAGGGCGAACACGGCCGGGCCCACCAGCTTGAGGTGCGTGTCGCGCCACGCACCGATGGCGGGATTCCTGCCGAGGTACTCGTCACCGACATTGAGCCCGCCGGTCCAGCCTGACACACCATCGGCGACCAGGATCTTGCGGTGGTTGCGGAAGTTCAGCTGGAAGCGGTTGCCCGAGCCGCGCGTCGAGTGGAACGACCGGACGTGCACGCCAGCGGTGCGCAAGCCGTTCAGGTAGCCGGATGGCAACTGGTAGCTGCCCACCTCGTCGTACAGGAAGTGCACCTGAACCCCGGCCCGGGCACGCTCCTGCAGCAAGCGGCTCAGCTCGCGACCCAGTTCATCGTCGCGGACGATGTAGTACTGCACGAGCAGGTAATGGCGGGCAGACCGGATGCCCTCAAAGAGGCTGTTGAACGTGGCTTCGCCGTCGGCGAGCAACTGAACGTCGTTGCCTGTCAGCGTGGGGAGCTTGGCCAGGCGCTCCATTGCCTGCAGGTCCAGATGGGACGAGAAGTTGCGCGCGGCGAAGGGCTGCACCAGCGCCATCTTGGTTTCAAGCGCGTGGTGGAGCTGGCTGTCGGTGTCCCGGCGCCCGATGACGTAGCCCTGGAAACGCGAACGTCCGAACACCCAGTAGGTGGGAACGGCCACGACCGGAAAGGTGTTCAGCGAGACGATCCACGCAACGGCGCCCGGCGCCGTGCGCGTTCCCATCAGGGCGTCGACAGACGACACGGCGCCCAGCAGGTGGGCCACGGCCAGGGTGAAGGCGATCCAGTGCCTTCGGACAAAACGGGCCCCGCGGTGCAGGAAAGCAAGGGTCATCTGGACGGGCTTGTGCCTCCAACGGTTGGACAGACAGGGGACGATTATGGGCGGGCAGGTGGGTGGTTGGAGCGGCGCGGCGTCTCCTGACATTCTTGTCATCTGCTGGTCATGTTCGCGTGCGCCCGGCGAACCTACAGTGCCGTCATGGGGCAGCCTTCGCCCGCCATGGCGGCGTGAGAAGGCCGCTTCACCCGACCGGCCCGGTCGGGATCCGCCACGAAAGGATTTCATCATGAAGGCCTCGAAGCCCCTGACCGCCGCACTGGCGCTGGCCCTCGCATCGTTTGCTGCCACGGCACAGACCGCCGCCGAACACGCGCAGCACCACCCCGGTGCCGCGGCACCCACCCCGTCGCCAGCGCCGGCCGCGCCCGAGGCACAGTTGTCCGACATGGACCGGCATCTGCAGCACATGCGTGACATGAGCCGCCAGATGGCCGATGCCCGGACGCCGCAGGAACGTCTGGCCCTGATGGCCGAGCACCGCCAGGCCATGCAGGACGGCATGAAGATGATGGGACAGATGCAGGGCGTGCCCATGGCCGGGATGGGCATGATGGGCGCAGCCGGCACGCAGGGCGGCATGGGGCCGCAGATGATGGGATAGATGGTGCAGCGTCACGCCCTGATGGAGAGGCGCATGGAGATGATGCAGTCCATGATGCAGATGATGATGGACCAGATGCCGCCGCCGCCGTCGAAGTGACCGGGAGACGGCCATGTTCTTCGACCACGGGTATTTCATGGGCGGGATGCACGCCATGTGGTGGGTTTTCTGGCTCGTCGTGGCGGTGCTGGTGACCCTGGCGGTGTGGTCGCCACAGCGTCAGCGCCGCTCACCCGACGAGGATGCCTCGCCGCTCGACATCCTGCAGCGGCGCCTGGCCCGGGGCGAGATCACGCCCGAAGCCTACGAGCAGGCCCGGGCGCTGCTGGAACGGGACGCGCGCAAGACCTGACAACGCCGGGAGCACATCACCATGTCCGCATCTCGACCCGACAACGCACACGGCCCGCCCGCGTGGCGGCGCCCCGCCTCACTGGCATGGACGGCTGCCGCCCTGATCGCCGTGTTCTATCTGCTGCGGGAGCACGGGGGGCACGTGCTGGGCTGGTGGCCCTACCTCTTGCTGGTGTTGTGCCCGCTGATGCACCTGCTCCACGGGCACGGCCAACACGCGTCGCACCACGGGCACCAGCAGGACGAGGCCTGAGCCATGGACCCCGCCCCGCATCACCGCCACCCGCCGGGCCAGCACGCACCTGCACAGGCAGACGTACCCGTGGCACCAGCCGGCACCCTCTACACCTGCCCCATGCACCCGGAAATCCGGCAGGACCACCCCGGCACCTGCCCCAAGTGCGGCATGACGCTGGAGCCGGTCATGCCCTCGCTGGAGGAAGGGGATGACCCCGAGCTGCGTGACTTCCAGCGGCGCTTCTGGTGGACGCTGCCCCTGACCGTGGTGGTCACGGTCCTGGCCATGGCCGGGCATCGACTGCCGGGTCTGGACATCGGCACGCAGACCTGGCTGGAGCTGGCGCTGTCCATCCCCATCGTGTTGTGGGCAGGCCAACCCTTCTTCATACGGGGCTGGCAGTCGGTGGTGAACCGCAGCCCCAACATGTGGACGCTGATCGGGCTGGGCACCGGCGCGGCCTTTGTGTACAGCGTGGTGGCCACCGTGGCACCGGGGGTGTTCCCGGCCTCGTTCATGTCCATGGGGCGTGTGGGCGTCTACTTCGAGGCGGCGGCCGTCATCATCTCGCTCACGCTGCTGGGGCAGGTGCTGGAGCTCAAGGCGCGGTCCCAGACGTCGGCCGCGATCCGCTCGCTGCTGGGTCTGGCACCGAAGACGGCCCGGCGCATCCGGCCCGATCGCTTGGAGGAGGACGTTCCCCTCGGGCACGTCCACACCGGCGACCTGCTGCGGGTGCGACCCGGCGAGAAGGTGCCCGTGGACGGCACGGTGGTGGAGGGCGCCAGCGCGGTGAACGAGTCGATGCTCACCGGCGAGCCGCTGCCGGTGCGCAAGCAGGCGGGCGACGCGCTGATCGGCGCCACGCTCAACACCAGTGGGGCCCTGGTCATGCGCGCAGAGAAGGTGGGTTCGGCCACGGTGCTGTCCCAGATCGTGCAGATGGTGGCCCAGGCGCAACGCTCCCGGGCGCCGATGCAGCGCATGGCCGACCTGGTGGCGGGCCGGTTCGTGCTGGCGGTGGTGGCCATCGCGGTGAGCACCTTCCTGGTCTGGGGCCTCTTCGGCCCAGAGCCCAGCTGGGTGTTCGGGCTGATCAATGCGGTGGCCGTTCTCATCATCGCCTGCCCTTGCGCGCTGGGCCTGGCCACCCCGATGTCGATCATGGTGGCCACCGGCCGCGGCGCCACGCAGGGCGTGCTGTTCCGGGACGCCGCCGCCATCGAGAACATGCGCAAGGTGGACACGCTGATCGTCGACAAGACCGGCACCCTGACCGAGGGCAGACCCGTTTTCGAGCAGGCCGTGGCAGCGCCGGGTTACAGCGAAGACGTCGTCCTGCAACTGGCGGCCAGCCTGGACCAGGGCAGCGAGCACCCGCTGGCCGAAGCCATCGTGCGCACGGCGCGTGCGCGCGGCCTGCCGCTGGACACGCCCGCCCACTTCGAATCGGCGTCTGGCATCGGCGTGACGGGCGAGGTCCACGGCGAGCGGCTGGCCCTGGGCAACACCAGCCTGATGGAGCGCGAAGGGGTGGACGTGTCGGCACTGCATGGGCAGGCGGAATCGATGCGGCAACAGGGCGCCAGCGTCATGCACCTGGCCGTGGCGGGACGGCTGGCCGGCCTGCTCGCGGTGTCGGACCCGGTCAAGGCCAGCACGCCAGAAGCCCTGGCGGCCCTGCACCAGGCCGGCCTGCGGGTCATCATGGCCACGGGTGACGGCTGGACCACGGCGCGGGCGGTGGGTGCACGCCTGGGCCTGGACGAGGTGCACGCCGAGGTGACGCCCGCCGACAAACTGGCCCTGGTGAGCCAGCTGCAGGCCGAAGGCCATGTGGTGGCGATGGCAGGCGACGGCATCAACGACGCGCCGGCCCTGGCCAAGGCCGACGTGGGCCTGGCCATGGGCACGGGCACCGATGTGGCCATGAACAGCGCCCAGGTGACGCTCGTCAAAGGGGATCTGCGCGGCATCGCGGCGGCGCGCGGCCTGTCGGTCGACACCGTGCGCAACATGAAGCAGAACCTGGCGTTCGCGTTCCTCTACAACGCACTGGGCATACCGGTGGCCGCGGGGGTGCTGTACCCGTTCACGGGCTGGCTGCTGTCGCCCCTGATCGCCGCGTTGGCGATGAGCCTGAGTTCCGCCTCGGTGATCGGGAATGCGCTGCGCCTGCGCCGGGGCGCCTGACCCCCGGGCCGGCGGCCGCAGCGGGCGGCCCTCTGGATGACAAAACTGTCATTTGAACGTCAGCTTGTTGTGGGTCGCCGCTTGTCACCATTTGTGCATGGGGTGTCGGCCACAACCACCTGAGAAAGGGTGGCGGCGCCCCGGCCCTTTTCACGCCGTTTCAGGAACCGAGCATGCACACCCAGCGCCCCCTCGCCATGGCTTTCGCCGGGCTTCTTGCCTTCACCAGCACCCAGGCCTTGGCTCAGGCGGGACACGCCCACCACCCGTCATCCGGCACGCCTGCGTCGGCCAGCAGCCCGTCAGCCAGCGCCGCCTTTTCGGAGGGTGTGGTGCGGCGGGTGAACGCGGCGTCCGGCACCGTCACGATCGCCCACGGGCCCCTGACCCATCTGGACATGCCGCCCATGACCATGGGCTTCAAGCTGAGGGGCAGCGCCTCGCTGGAGGGCTTGTCGACCGGCGACAAGGTGCGCTTCGTCGCGGACAAGGAGGGCAGCACGCTCGTGGTCAAGCAGATCGAGAAGCTGCCCCAGTAACGGCAGCCGCTGGCGGGACAGGGCCGAACCTGGCCTCTTGCCGGCCCAGAACAAGCACAACACCACACCCGAGTCGGGCCACGCCTGCGCCGCCATGAACGCCACTGTTTCCCGCTCTTCTCCACGACGCCTGGCCACCGCCTGCGCCCTTGCCTGGTGGCTCGCCAGCACCCCGGTGGCCTTTGCGGGGGAAACCTCAACCGGGCCGCTGCTGGGTGCCGACCTGGGCGCGCTGATCGACCATGCGCTCGAACACAACCCCTCGCTGAGGGCCAGCCGGATGGACGCCGCCGCCGCACGGGAGCGCACCCGCTCGGCCACGGCCCTGCCGGATCCGCAGATCGAACTGGAACTGATGGACCTGAGCAACGCCATGAACCCGGGCCGCTCGGCCTCCGTGCTGCCGGGGCGGGTGGGCACGACCAGCTGGCGCGCAACGCAGATGCTGCCTTATCCCGGCAAGCGGGCCCTGCGCGGCGAGCTGGCCCAGGCGCAGGCAGCCGCGTCAGAGGCCGAACTGCTGCAGACCCGGCTGGAGGTGGAGGCGGCCATCCGGCGGGCCTACATCGCCCATTACCAGGCGGCCCGCCAGTCGCAGATTCTCGGCGAGTCCATGGCACTCAACGACAGCCTCACGGAACTCGCGCTCAGTCGCTACGCGCGCGGCCTGGCCGCCCAGCAGGAGGTGCTGATGCTGCAGGCGGAGCGCACGGCGCTGCGCATCGAGGCGCTGGAGCTGGAGCGCAGCCGCACCTCGGCCCGGGTGCGCCTGAACGCCCTGCTGCGCCGCTCCCCCGACGCACCGCTGGCCGAGCCGCAGGCGCTGCCGCCAGCGCCGGCACCGCTCGCGATGGCCACGCTGATCGAACGGGCCCGCCTGCGCTCACCCCAGCTCTGGAAGACCCACGCGGAGCTGCGGGCGGCCGGGCACAGCAGCGCCCTGACGCAGCGCGAACGCTACCCGGACCTGGGCGTCTCCCTCGCCAACAACCGCCCCCGCGGTGGGCGCGACAGCTGGGACCTGCGGCTGGAGATCAGCCTTCCCCTGCAGCAGGCCAGCCGCCGCGCCCAGGAGCGCGAGGCGGCCCATGCGCAGTCCGCCGCCGAGGCCCGCCACCAGGCGGCCGACACGCGGCTGGCCGAGGCGCTGGGCGAGGCGTACGCGACCATGCTGGCCCGCACGGAGCAGGTGCGGCTGGTGCAGGGTGCCCTGCTGCCCCAGAACCAGGCCAGCCTCGAATCGGCCCGGGCGGGCTACACAAGCGGCGCCACCGGCTTCCAGCCGGTGCTCGCGGCGCAGCAGCGGCTGCTTGCCAGCCGGCTGTCGCTGCTGGAGGCCGAGGTCGAGGCCGCGCTGGCCATGGTGGACCTGCAGCAACTCGTGGGAGATTCATGGTGAGAACTGGCATCACATACGCGCTGGTCGCCACCGCGGTGGCGGCCGCGCTCCTGACCGGCTACCTGCTGGGGCAAAGCCGCCAGGGCAGCGCTCACACAGCCTCTTCGGGCGCGCCGGCTGACCCGGTCCATTCGACCGCGGCCACGGTGCCGGCCGCGACGGGCGAGCGAACGGTGCTCTATTACCGCAACCCGATGGGGCTGCCGGACACCTCCCCCGTTCCCAAGAAAGATCCCATGGGCATGGACTACCTGCCCGTCTATGCCGGTGAACAGCAGGACGACGCGGGCGCCGTGCGCGTGAGTCCGCAGCGGCTGCAGGCGCTGGGCGTGCGCACCGCACCGGTGGAACGGCGGGTGATCGATGCCGCCGTGCAGGCGGTCGGCCGGGTGGAGCTGGACGAGCGGCGCACCCACGAGATCGCGCCCCGGTTCGAGGGCTGGATCGAACGCCTGCATGTGAACGCCACCGGAGACCCCGTCCGCAAGGGACAGCCGCTCTTCACGGTCTACAGCCCCGAGCTGGCCGCGACCCGCGAGGAACTGGCGATTGCCGAGCGCTTGCTGGCGCGTGCCGTCGAGTCTGACGCCACATCAACCGCGAGTGCCCAGCGCACGGTGGACGCGGCCCGCGCGCGCCTGAACAACTGGCAGGCGGTGGGTGCACCTGACGGTAGCCGGGTGGTGGTCCGCTCCCCGGTGGACGGCATCGTGCTGGAGAAGGTGGCGGTCGAGGGCATGCGCTTCACGCCGGGCATGGCGGTCTTGCGCATCGCCAACCTGTCGTCGGTCTGGGTCCTGGCCGATGTTTACGAGCAGGACCTGGCCCGGCTCGCCAGGGGGCAGAAGGCCCGCGTCAGCGTGGACGCGTTTCCCGGGCGCCATTTCGATGCCCGGATCACCTACATCTACCCCGTGCTCAACGCCGCGACGCGGACCAGTACCGTGCGGCTGGAACTGGCCAACAGCGAGCGCCTGCTGCAACCGGGCATGTTTGCCCAGGTGGAAATCTTCACCGCGGGAGAGACACCCCGTCTGACCGTGCCCACCTCGGCGCTGATCGATGACGGACAGCGCCGCACCGTATTGGTCGCCCTGGGCGAGGGCCGCTTCAAACCCCAGGTCGTCGAGACCGGACGGCGTGGCCGAGAGCATGTCGAGATCCTCTCCGGCCTGGCGGGCGGGGAACAGGTGGTGGTCTCGGCCAACTTCCTGATCGATGCCGAGAGCAACCTGCAGTCGGCCCTGGCCGGATTCCGCGCAGACCCGGCGACGCCGCAGGCCATCCGCCACACCACCCAGGGCACGTTCGACGAGTACTTCAAGGACAGCAACAGCGTGATGCTCTCGCACGAAGCCATCGCCGCGCTGTCATGGCCGGCGATGTCGATGGAGTTCGGTTTGGCCAACCCCGGCCTGGCCGCCGGTCTGGCACCGGGCACGCCGATTCGTTTCAGCTTCGAGGAACGCGGCCCCGGCGAGTACGTGGTGGTCGAGCTTCAGGCCACGGCCCGACCCGCCAAAGGCGCGGGCTCGCGCAGCCCGGGACGCTGACATGCTCAACCGACTGATCGACTGGTCCGGCCGGCATGTGTTTGCCGTGCTGCTGGCCACCCTGTTCATGGTCGTGGCGGGCCTGTACGCGCTCAAGCACACGGCGCTGGACGCGCTGCCCGATCTGTCCGATGTGCAGGTCATCATGTTCACCGAGTACGCCGAGCAGGCGCCGCAGGTGGTCGAAGACCAGGTCACCTACCCGCTGACGACCGCCATGCTGTCGGTGCCGGGCGCACGCGTGGTGCGCGGGTTCTCCATGTTCGGCGCGTCCTATGTGTACGTGATCTTCGAGGATGGCACCGACATCTACTGGGCACGCTCGCGGGTGCTGGAGTACCTCAGCTCGGTCGCCGGGCGCCTGCCCCAGGGCGTGTCGCCGCAGATCGGCCCCGATGCCACCGGGGTGGGCTGGGTGTACCAGTACGCCCTGCTGGGCAAGGGCAAGGACCTGGGCGAACTGCGCAGCCTGCAGGACTGGTATGTGCGCTACCAGCTGACGCAGGCGCACGGCGTGTCCGAGGTGGCCAGCATCGGCGGCTTCGTCAAGGAATTCCAGGTCGTGGTCGACCCGTACCGGCTGGCGGGCTACGGCATCGCGCTGGAGCAGGTGGGCAACGTCATCGCCGCGTCCAACCGCGACGTGGGTGGCCGCGTCATCGAACTGGCCGAAAAAGAATACATGGTGCGCGGCCGGGGCTACCTGCGCAGCGCCGACGACATCGGGGCGCTGGTGCTGGCGCAGGACCGTGGCACGCCGGTGCGCATCTCCGACGTCGCACGTGTCGAGCTGGTGCCCGCGGGGCGCCGTGGCATCGCCGAACTCAATGGCGAGGGCGAGGTGGCGTCGGGCATCGTGATGGCCCGCTACGGCCAGAACGCGCTGGACGTGATCGCCAACGTGAAGAAGAAGATTGCCGAGATCAGCCCGGGTCTGCCCGAGGGCACGGAGATCGTGCCGGTGTACGACCGCTCGGCCCTGATCGAGCGCGCCATCGACAACCTGAAATGGACGCTGCTCGAAGAGAGCCTGATCGTGGCGGTGGTGTGCATCATCTTCCTGCTGCATGTGCGCAGTGCGCTGGTGGCCATCGTCACGCTGCCGCTGGGCATCCTGTTCGCCTTCATCGCCATGAAGGTGCTGGGCATTGGCTCGAACATCATGAGCCTGGGCGGCATCGCCATTGCCATCGGCGCCATGGTGGACGCCGCCATCGTGATGATCGAGAACGCGCACAAGCATCTGGAGCGCTTCGACGCCCGCTCCCAGGGCCTCAACCCGCAGGAGCACGCGAAGGCGCGGGCGCGCGTGATCATCGACGCCTGCCAGGAAGTGGGCCCGGCGCTGTTCTTCTCCCTGCTGATCATCACCGTCTCCTTCCTGCCGGTGTTCGCGCTGGAGGGGCAGGAAGGGCGTCTGTTCTCGCCGCTGGCCTTCACCAAGACCTTTGCCATGGCCGGCGCTGCCTTCCTGTCGCTGACGCTGGTACCGGTGCTGATGCTGTTCTTCGTGCGCGGTCGCATCCTGCCGGAGTCCCGCAACCCGGTGAACCGCTTCCTGATCTGGGCATACCGCCCCATGATCCGCGGCGTGCTGCGGTTCAAGTGGGTCACCATCGTGTTGGCGGTCGCCGCCATGGCGGCCACGGTCTACCCGGCGCGTCAGCTCGGCTCCGAATTCATGCCCACCCTCAACGAGGGCACGCTGTTCTACATGCCGGCCTCGGTGCCCGGCATGTCGGTGACCGAGGCCGCGCGCCTGCTGGCCACCACCAACCGCATCATCAAGACCTTTCCCGAGGTGGAGTCCGTCTACGGCAAGGCCGGTCGCGCCGAATCGGCCACCGACCCGGCACCCATCGAGATGTTCGAGACGGTGATCAACCTCAAGCCACCCTCTGACTGGCGCCCGGGTGTGACCATCGACTCACTGATCGCCGAGATGGACGCCGCCCTGCGGTTCCCGGGCCTGGCCAACTCGTGGACCATGCCCATCAAGGCCCGCATCGACATGCTCTCGACCGGTATCCGCACCCCCATCGGCGTGAAGGTCTTCGGCCGCAGCCTGGAAGACATCGAACGCGTCGCCCGGGAGGTGGAAACGGCGGTCAAGGGCGTACCGGGCACCACCAGTGCCTACGCGGAACGCGTCACCGGCGGCCTGTACCTGGACATCGAGCCCCGGCGTGAGCAGCTCGCCCGCGTCGGCCTGAGCACCGATGCCCTGCAGAAGGTGGTGGCCACGGCCCTGGGCGGCGAGCAGGTCACCACCATGGTGATGGGGCTGGAGCGCTACGGTGTCACCGTTCGCTACCCGCGCGGCCTGCGCAGCGACCCGGAGCGCATCGCGCGCGACGTGTTTGTGCCCACGGCCGGCGGCATGGTGCCGCTGGGGCAGGTGGCCGATGTGCGCATCCGCCAGGGCGCGCCGGCCATCCGCACGGAAAACGCCATGCTGGTCGGCTACATCTACGTGGACACCCGCGAATCGGACCTGGGCGCCTTCGTGCACCGTGCCCAGCAGGCGGTGGCCGAGCAGGTGGCATTCCCGCCGGGCACCTATGCCACGTGGAGCGGGCAGTACGAGTACATGGAGCGAGCCAAAGAGAAGCTCGTCATCCTGATCCCGCTGACGCTGGTGCTGATCTTCGTGCTGCTCTACATGAACTTCCGCCGCCTCACCGAAACCCTGATCGTCATGAGTTCGGTGCCGTTCGCGCTGATCGGTGGCATCTGGCTCATGTGGTGGCTGGACTACAACATGAGCGTGGCGGTGGCGGTGGGCTTCATCGCGCTGGCCGGTGTGGCCGCCGAAACCGGCGTCATCATGCTGATCTACCTCGACCACGCCTGGCGCGACGCGCAGGCCCGCTGCGCCAGCGAGGGCCGCTCACCCGGTGCTGCCGATCTGTACGCGGCCGTGATGGCCGGCGCCGTCGAGCGGGTGCGTCCCAAGATGATGACCACCATCACCGTCATTGCGGGCCTGCTGCCCATCATGTGGAGCACGGGCACGGGTTCGGAAGTCATGCGCCGCATCGCCGCGCCCATGGTCGGCGGCATGGTGTCCTCCACCATCCTGACACTGCTGGTGATCCCGGCCATCTACGCGGTGGTCAAGCAGTGGTCGCTTCGCTCCGAAGAGAAGCGCATGGGCGTGGGCTTTTGAGGCGATCAAGACACGACCGCCGGCCGATGTGCCACTTTGACAAGGTGTCGGTGAAACTGGCAGCTGCCCACGTCGATGATCCAGCACGAGATCCGCGCCGTGTAACGACGGCCAGCGGCTATCAGGCGGAAGCGAGGAATGACCGAAATCGCCATCCGGGAAGAACCGGCTTTTTCATCCAGGACCTCGTCGTCGCGTTGTCGTGATCGGAGCGCGTGGTGAACGATGCCAGCCAAGACCACCGGCGGGCTGGCCCGCGTTAGGGGTGCGATCGAATACACGACCCTGCCAGCCACCGACATGACGCAAGGCTGTGAAGTGGGGTTTTGCTGGCCATTGGCCTAAGTTCGTCCATTCGGACGATGCCAATCAAAACCGCAGATTTCAGAATCGCTGCAAGAGTGCACCTCTCGGTGGCTATTCAGGAGTGTGGAGATGGCGGGACCCCTTGCTGGGCTCAGAGTCGTTGAAATGGCGGGCATCGGACCGGGGCCTTTCTGTGCCATGGTGCTGGCCGATCTGGGTGCTGATGTCATCCGGGTGGTGCGCCCGGGCGCCGCACTCGACCCTCACGATGTGCTCGCCCGAAGCCGCACCGTGTTGCCGCTTGACCTGCGTGACCCTGCATCGGTGCAGCACGTATTGGACTTGGTGACACAGGCCGACGCCCTGCTCGAAGGTTATCGGCCTGGCGTCATGGAGCGTCTGGGCCTGGGGCCGGACGTTTGCCTGGCGCGCCAGCCCAGGCTCGTGTACGGCCGCATGACCGGCTGGGGCCAGCAGGGGCCGCTGTCGCACGCGGCCGGCCACGATATCAATTACATCGCCATCAGCGGCGCGCTGCATGCCATCGGCCGTTCGGGCTCTGCACCCGTGCCGCCGCTGAATTACGTGGGCGACTTCGGCGGTGGCGCCATGCTGCTGGCCGTGGGCGTGCTCAGTGCCTTGCTGGAGGCGGGGCGCTCGGGCCGTGGACAGGTGGTGGACGCCGCCATGACCGACGGTGCCGCCCTCATGTCGGCCATGATGTACGGCATGAAATCGGCCGGGCAGTGGAGCAGCCAGCGCGGCGAGAACCTGCTCGACGGTGGCGCTTTCTTCTACGACACCTACGCCTGCGCCGATGGCCGCTTTGTGGCCGTGGGCGCGATCGAGCCGCAGTTCTATGCGCTGCTGCGCGAACGCTGCGGCATCGCCGACGACCCCGCGTTCGACGCCCAGATGGATCGCGATGCCTGGCCGATGCTCAAGTTGCGCTTGTCCGAGGTGTTTCGCACGCGCACGCGCGACGAATGGTGCCAGCTGCTCGAAGGTTGCGATGCCTGCTTCGCGCCGGTGCTCGACTGGGATGAAGCGCCCGAGCACCCGCACAACCAGGCGCGCCAGACGTTTTGCACGCTCGACGGCGTGGTGCAGCCCGCGCCCGCGCCCCGTTTCACGCGCACGCCACCCGACGCCCCTTTGAGCAGCCGCACTGCCACACCCGACGAGGTGCTGGCGCGCTGGGCCACAGCCGCGTCGAAGGCCGCCACGGTCTGAGCTTTCCCCAATCCTTTCACAGAGATAAGCCCCATGGCCCTGACATTTCGCCGCTCCTGGAGCGACCCCGACCTGGACCAGTACCGCGATACCGTGGTGCGTTTCATCGAGGAACACATGTTGCCCGGCGACGAGGCCGCGCGCCACCGCGGCCATGTCGGCCACGAACTGTGGCGCCAGGCGGGCCAGACCGGCCTGCTGTGCACGGACATCCCCGAACAATGGGGCGGCGCCGGTGGCGACTTCCGCCACGAGGCGGTGTTCTACGAAGAAATGGCGCGGAGAAGCCTCACCGGCCTGAACGCGTCGGTGCACACCATCGTGGCGCACTACCTGCTCAACCACGGCACCGACGCACAGCGCCAGCGTTACCTGCCGCGTCTGGTGAGCGGCGAGTGCGTGGGCGCGATCGCCATGACCGAACCCGGCACCGGCTCTGACCTGCAAGGCATCCGCACCCGCGCCGAGCGTTCGGGCGCGGGCTACGTCATCAACGGCTCCAAGACCTTCATCTCCAACGGTTTCCTGGCGGGCCTGGTGCTGGTGGTCGCCAAGACCGACCCGACCCAGGGCGCGCGTGGCCTCTCCATGTTCATCGTGGACACCGCTGACTGCCCGGGTTACCGCGTGGGCCGCGTGCTCGACAAGATGGGCCTGAAGGCACAGGACACGTCCGAACTGTTTTTTGACGACGTGGCCGTGGGCCCCGAGCAGTTGCTGGGCGGGCGCGAAGGGCAGGGCTTCTTTCAACTCATGGCCGACCTGCCCTACGAGCGACTGATCATCGGTGTGACCGCGCTCGCCGCCATGGAAGGTGCCTACCAGGCCCGCTGGACTACGTGCGCGAGCGCAAGGCCTTCGGTCAGAGCGTGGCCGATTTCCAGAACACCCGCTTCAAGCTGGCCGAGATCGCCACCGAGATCACCGTGGGCCGCGCCTTCATCGACCGCTGCGTGGAAGACCTGGTGGCCGGCCGGCTCGACACCGCCACCGCCTCCATGGCCAAGCTCTGGGGTTCCGAAGCGCAGGGCCGGGTGGTGGACGCCTGCGTGCAGCTGTTCGGCGGCTACGGCTACATGAACGAATACCTGATTGCCCGCATGTACACCGACGCGCGCATCCAGCGCATCTACGGCGGCACCAGCGAGATCATGAAAGAGGTGATTGCGCGCGCGCTCTGAGTTCAACCCACGGAGACACCATGTCAGAAGACAACATCCTGCAAATTGAGGAGGCTGGCGGCCTGGCGCGCGTCACGCTCAACCGCCCGCACCGGCTCAACGCGCTCAACCCCGCGCTGGCCACCGCGCTTCGCGGGTACTTCCAGGGCCTGCAGCGGCGGCTGGACGTGCGCGTGGTGATCCTTCAGGCCGCCGGCGCGCAGTTCTGCGCCGGGCTGGATCTGAAGGAACAGGAGCCCGGTGAGGACATCGGCCCCGAGGCCATGATGGCCGTGCAGCACAGCATCCGCGACATCATGATCGCCATGCGGCGCTGCCCGCAGCCGGTCATCGGTGTCATCCAGGGCGCGGCCAGCGGCGGCGGTTTCGCGCTGGCGCTGGCCTGCGATGTGCGCCTGGCCACGCCCGACGCGCGCATGAACGCCAGCTTCATCCGCATTGGCCTCACCGGCTGCGACATGGGGGTGAGCTACTTCCTGCCGCGCATGGTGGGCAGTTCGGTGGCCGCCGAATACCTGCTCACCGGTCGTTTCATGAACGCTCAGCGTGCGCTGGCCCTGGGCCTGTTCAGCCAGGTGGCACCGCTGGCCGACCTGCAGGTCGAAGCCCGATCGCTGGCCGACGACATGCTGCGCAACACCCCGCTGGGCTTGCGCCTGACCAAGGAAGGCCTGGGCCATGCCATTGACGCCGGCTGCCTGGAGGCGGTGATCGCCATGGAAGACCGCCAGCAGGTGCTGTGCAGCCAGAGCGGCGACTTCCGTGAGGGCATGGCCGCTTTCCTTGAAAAACGTGCACCGCAATACCGCCACACCTGAACCCCAACACAACGGAGACACACCATGACGCTCGACGACCTGATCTACAAGCCCGGCCTGCTCAGGGGCGGCCGCATCCTGGTCACCGGTGGCGGCACTGGCCTGGGCCGTGTCATGAGCGAAGCCCTGCTCATGCTCGGCGCCACGGTCTACATCTGCGGGCGCCGTGGCCCGGTGGTGGAGCAGACCGCCGAGGAGCTGATGGCCGCGCACGCCCAGCACGGTGGCCGCGTGGTGCCGCTGGTGTGCGACATCCGGGACGACGCGTCCATCACCGCCATGCTGGACGCCATCTGGGCCGACGGTGGCGCGCTCACCGGCCTGATCAACAACGCGGCCGGCAACTTCGTGAGCCGCACCGAAGACCTCTCGCCGCGTGGGTTCGATGCCATTGCCAACACGGTGTTCCGCGGCAGCTTCTACACCACGCTGGAATGCGGCAAGCGCTGGCTGGCGGAGGGACGAAAGGCGTCCGTGGTTTCTATTCTCACCACCTGGGTCTGGAACGGTTCGCCCTACACCGTGCCGTCGGCCATGTCCAAAGCGGGTCTGCACGCCATGACGCAGTCGCTCGCGGTGGAGTGGGGCGGTCGCGGCATCCGTTTCAACGCCATTGCGCCCGGCCTGTTTCCCACCGAAGGCATGAGTGCCCGACTCAACCCGCAAGGTGGTGAACACAAGGTGGAAGGTAACCCGATGGGGCGCAACGGCCAGATGCCCGAGCTGGCCAACCTTGCGGTGTTTCTCATGGGACCGGGCGCCGAATACCTCACCGGCCAGACGATTGCCATCGACGGCGCCCAGTTCCAGGCCACGGGCGGCAACTTCGCCAACCTGTCCCGCATGACGGACGCCGACTGGCAGGCCGCACGCGCCAATATCCAGCGCACCAACGCGGCCGACAAGCAGCAGCGCGGTGTGTGATCACGCCGTTGCTTCAGACGCCCAGCGTGGCGCGAACGGGAGGGTGTGCGTCCCGTCACGCCACCAGCCCGAGGCGGCGTGCGATCGCCACCGCCTGTGTGCGGCTGTGCGCACCCAGCTTCATGTTGATGTTGCGCAGGTGGGTGCGCACCGTGCTGTCCGACACGTAAAGTTTCTCGGCCATCGCATTGTTGGAATAACCCTCCACCAATAACTGCAGCACGAGCAACTCTTTTCGCGTGAGGGGCTCCAGCGCGCCGCCGGGCGGTTCGCCCACGGTTTCGCTGTCGGAGGGCAGGGGGCCAAAGGCCTGCAGCAGCCGCTGCAGGTAATCGCTCATGAGCGGGTCTCGTACCTGCCCGCTGTCGTGCAGGGCCTGGTAACGCTGTACCAGCGCACCCAGCGCCGGGCCCTCGTCGAGCACCAGTCGCATGAAGCCCTCCTGGCTGGCGAACTGCAGGGCGCTGCCCACCTGCACCACGGCCGCCGGCGTGTCGCCCATGCGCTGCAAGGCCAGGGCGCGCAACAGGCGCAGCGTGAGCAGGCGGCGCTGGCGCGAGGCGCTGGTGGTGACCTGGATTTCCTTCTCCAGCGTCGGCATGCAGGTGGCGGCATCGCCAAACGCGATGTCCCAGCGCAGCCGGGCCAGCGCCATGTACTCGATGTCGTGCGCCAGCATCCGCAGCCGCTGTTCGCGCGCCCACAGCGTGGGGTCGTTGGCGCGCACCAACTCGTCGTGTGCCGCCGCGCTGTGGCCCTGCAGCAGCAACAGCCGCGCGCGCTCCAGCTTGGCCGCTGCCACCACGCGCGGCAGCTTGCGCTGGTTGCCCAGGTACTCCAGCTCGGCCAGTGCCAGCGAGGCGGCGTCCACGTCGCCGTTGATGAACGCGATGCGCGAGCGCATGGCGTGGCTCAGGATCATGTGGTCGGGCAGGCCCACGTCACGCGCCAGCGGCAGGTAAACGTTGAGCAGGTGGTCGGCCTGTGCGATCTGGTTGGTTTCGTAGACCACGCTGGTGTAGAGCACGCCGGCCCAGGCGTTGCCATGCGTGTGGTGGTAGTTGACCGCGTGGGTCGCATCCACCGCCAGCCGAAAGCGGGCCGTGGCCTGGCGCAGGCGCCCTTGCTGCAGGTCCAGCAGACCCTCGGTGGACTCCGTGTACATGCGGTTGAAGGTGCTGCCGCCGCTTTGCTCACGCCGCGCCGCATCCAGCAGGTGCTGCGCCTCGCGTGGTTCGCCCGCCACCGAGGTGATGTGCGCCATGGCGTTGAGCAGCGTGCTGTCGGCGAAATGGTTGCCGCTGGGCAGGTGTTGCAGCGACACGCGGCCCACCGCCAGCGCCTCTTCGTTCTGGTCTTGCATGGCCAGCAACATGGGTTGCAGGCTGGCCGCGTGGGCGCGCAAGTAGGGGTCGTCACTGGTGTGTGCGCCGCTGCGCTCCAGCATGTCCATGGCTTCCCATGGGCCGCGGGTGAAACACGCGGCCCACACGGCGCTCATCTGCAGCCGGGGATGATCGCGCAGCGAGACGGGTGCCAGCGTGGTGAACCAGCGCCACAGCAGGCGCATGCGCCCCTGTTCCAGGAAGACCTCGGCGTTGGCTTCCAGCAGCCCCATGGCGTGCGGCAAATCGCCACCTTCCATGGCGTGGTCGATCGCCGGCACCGGCCGGCCCTGGGATTCGTACCACCCCGAGGCCGCCAGGTGCAGCCGAGCCACTTCGTCGGGCTGCTCGCGTTCGAGCTGCGCGCGCAGGTAATCGGCAAACAGGCTGTGGTAGCGCCAGGTGCGCTGTTCGCCCGCCACCGGCGTGAGAAACAGGTGGTCGGCGTCCATCTGGTCGAGCAGCGTGGCGCAGTCCATGCGCGGGTTGAGCGCGGCGCAGACCGAGGCGTCGAGTTGGCGCAGCAGGCTGGTGCGCAGCAGGAACTGGCGAATGGCAGGGGGCTGGCGTGCCAGCACCTCCTCGGCCAGGTAATCGGCCACGGCCCGGTTCGAGCCCGAGAAGCGGTCCACAAAACCAGCCGGGTCCCCATGGCGGTCCAGCGCCATCGAAGCCAGCCACAGCGCGGCGATCCAGCCCTCGGTTTTCTGGTGCAGGCGAAACAGCTGGTCGGGGCTGAGCGCCTGCGCGCGGCGCTGGTCAAAAAAGGTGGTGGCGTCGGCCAGCGTGAAGCGCAGGCGGTCGGCGTCGATCTCGTTCAGTTGGCCGCGCACGCGCAGCCGCGCCAGACCCAGCGCGGGCAGGCTGCGCGAACCAATGACCAACCGGCCCCTGCGCGGCAGGTGTTCGGCAATCTCACGCACCAGACCCAGCACCGCGGCTTCGTGAACGGTTTCAAATTCATCGAGGAACAGCGCGAACGGGATGTCGGCCTGCGCGAGCGACTGCACTGCGTCGCGTCCGCTGCGCTGCGGGCTCTCCAGCCCCAGGCGCGTCACAGCCTCGTCAAGTCCGCTCAGAAAACGCGAGGCATCGTTGTCGGCGCGGTCCAGTGTCAGCCACACCGTGGCGACGCCTTCGCGCTCCAGCCGCTCCCGCGCCTGCACCATGGCGGTGGTCTTGCCAAAGCCGGCCGGCGCACGCACCAGCACCAGCTGGCCCGCGCTGTTGCAGATCGCGTCGCACAGGCGCTCACGCAGCACCTGCAGGGCCACCGGCACGGGCGCCTGGAACTTGGTTTCCGGGGCCACGGGGCCGCTCGCACGGGGGGGAGCGGTCGGGGCCGTTGGGGTGAGCGGGTCGGCTTGGAACATGGGTGGCTGCGGCGGGCAGGGCGGTCGCCGGTCGCAATGTGCCACCGGACGCGCCACCGGAACCCGTCCATTTGGACGATTCGGAGCTGCATTCTGCTCCGTACACTGCCCAGATCCGGTGTCACCGCCTGTCCCGGCTGTCGCTCTCTTGTCAGCCGTTCCGATCTCTTTTTTGCATCTGCACAACATGAATCCTGAACCCGACGCCCTGCACCTTCACCGACGCGCCGCCCTGGCCGAGCTCGTGGCGCACCTGCGCCTGGAGCGTCTGGAGCACAACCTGTTTCGCGGTGGCCATGTGGACATTGGCAGCCCGTCGGTGTTCGGCGGTCAGGTGCTGGGGCAGGCCCTGATGGCGGCCGCGCGCACGGTGCCCGAGCACAGCGTGCATTCGCTGCACGGCTACTTTCTGCGCGCCGGCGACAAGGCCGTGCCCATCGTCTACGAGGTGGACCGCGTGCGGGACGGCGCCAGCTTCACCATGCGCCGGGTGGTGGCCGTGCAGCACGGCCAGCCAATCTTTCACCTCTCGGCCTCGTTTCACCGGCACGAGCCGGGCGTGACGCACCAGCGGGCCATGCCCGATGCGCCGCCGCCCGAAGGCCTGCGCGACGAAAGCGAGGGCCGGCGCGCGCTGCGCCACCTGCTGCCGCCCGCGGCGCTGGCTGTGGTGGATCAGGCGCGTGCCGTTGACATCCGCCCGGTAGACCCCCAGCACCTGCTGCACCCGGCCATCACGCCGCCGTATGCGCAAACCTGGCTGCGTGCGCCCGAGCGCCTGCCCGACGACCCCCTCATTCACCAGGCGCTGCTGGCCTATGCGTCCGATTTCAGCCTGCTCGGGGTGGCCATGCGCCCGCACGGCCTGAACTTCATGCAACCCCAGGTGCAGGGCGTGAGCCTGGACCATGCCCTGTGGTTTCACCGCCCCTTCCGCTTTGACGACTGGCTGCTCTACGAAACCGATTCGCCCTCGGCGGCGGGTGCGCGGGGCTTTTGCCGCGGCAGCGTGTTCACGCGCGACGGGGAACTGGTGGCTTCGGTGGCGCAAGAGGGCCTGATCCGCGTCAGGCCTTGACGCCGGTCCGCACCGCGCCGGGGCCGCGCGGTTTTCGTCGCTTCGGACGATGTGCCCGCTCGGCGCCCTGCCTAGACTGAGTTCCGATTCGGCGCGGTGCCGAAGTGTGGGAGTTCTTCTGTGTACCAAGGCCAGAGTGTGTGGGTGCGGGCGCTGGATGAAGCCGGCGTGTGCGAGCTGTGTTTTGACCGGCAGGGCGAAGCGATCAACAAGTTCGACGACCGCACCGTCGACGAATTGCGCCAGGCGGTGGCTGTTCTGGCTGGGCACGCGGGGCTGCGCGGTGTGCTCATCAGCAGTGCCAAAGAGGTGTTCATCGTCGGTGCCGACATCACCGAATTCGGTGACAAGTTCAGTCAGCCCGCCGAGCTGATCGCCGCCGGCGTGGCGCACAGCAACACCGTGTTTGTCGCCCTGGAAGACCTGCCCGTGCCCACGGTTGTGGCCATCAACGGTTTTGCGCTGGGCGGCGGGCTGGAACTGGCGCTGGCGGGCAGCTTGCGCGCCATGTCCAGCACCGCGCAGGTGGGCGTGCCCGAGGTCAAGCTCGGTTTGTTTCCCGGCTTTGGCGGCACGGTGCGGCTCTCGCGCCTGGCGGGGCCGGCCGTGGCCTGCGAATGGGTCACCACCGGGCGGTCCCAGTCGGCCGACGCCGCGCTGGCCGCCGGTGTGGTCAACCTTGTGGTGGCGCCCGACAGCTTGCGCGGCGCGGCCCTGGGCCTGTTGCGCCAGGCCATGAACGGCGAGGTGGACTGGGCTGCGCAACAGCAGCGCAAGCGCGACCCGGTGCCGCTGTCGGCTGCCGAGCGGGCGGTGATTTTTGACGCCGCGCTGGCCCAGACCGTACCGCTGAGCGCACGCCAGCAACCGGCGGCCCAGCGCGCCGTGCAGATGATGGCCGAGGCCGCCAGCCTCGACCGCAGCCGTGCCCTGGCGCTGGAAGCGCGGGTGTTTGGCGAAGTGGCCTGCACCCAGGCCGCGCGCTCGCTGGTGCAAGCGTTTTTGAACGAGCAGGTCATCAAACGGCTCTCCAGGCGCCACGCCCAGGCCGCAGCGCCGGTGCGCCACGCGGCTGTGCTGGGCGCGGGCATCATGGGTGGTGGCATTGCCTACACCAGTGCGCTGCGCGGTGTGCCGGTGCGCATGAAAGATGTCAGGCAACCCGCGCTGGATCTCGGCATGGGCGAGGCCGCCAAGCAACTTGCACGGCTGGTGAAAAACGGCCGACTCAAGCAAGAGCGCGCCAACGGCGTGCTGGGTGCCATCACGCCGCAGACCGACCACAGCGGCTTTGACGCGGTGGACTGCGTGATCGAAGCCATCGTGGAAAACCTCGGCATCAAACAACAGGTGCTGGCCGACCTGGAAAACCGCGTGGCACCGGGCACGCTGATCGCGTCCAACACCTCAAGCCTGCGCATCGACGATCTGGCGCAAGCGATGCAGCGCCCCGAAAATTTTGTGGGCCTGCACTTCTTCAACCCGGTGCACATGATGCCGCTGGTGGAGGTGGTTCGCGGCAGCCGCAGCAGCGACGCGGCTGTGTCCACCGCCGTGGGCTACGCCGTGGCCATGGGCAAAACCCCCATCGTGGTGAGCGACTGTCCGGGCTTTCTGGTCAACCGCGTGCTCACCGCCTACATGCGCGGCTTCCTGCAACTGGTGGCCGACGGCGCCGACTTCGTGCAGGTGGACCGCGCCATGGAAGCCTTTGGCTGGCCCATGGGGCCGGCCTATCTGGAAGACGTGGTGGGCATGGATACCGGCAGCCATGTGAGCGACGTGATCTCGGCCGGCTACCCCGAGCGCATGCCGCGCATCGAGCGCGACGCGCTGCGCCTCATGGCCAGCGAGGGCCGCTATGGCCAGAAGAACGGCATCGGGTTTTACCGCTACGAGACCGACGCCCAGGGCAAGCCGCGCCGCTCACCCGCGCCCGACACCCCCGCGTTGCTGGCGCGCCTGCAGCCCCACGGGCTGTACCCCTTCACCGACGCCGAGATCGTGGACCGCATGATGTTGCCCATGATCGTGGAGGCCGCCCACGCGCTGGAAGAGGGCGTGGTGGGCACCCCGGCGGAGCTGGACACCGCCTTGCAACTCGGCCTGGGCTTCCCGGCTTACGCTGGCGGCCCGCTCCAGTACGCCGACTGGCTCGGCCTGGCCGAGGTGGTGGCCCGCTGCGACCGCCTGTCCCCCACGCTGGGTGCGGCCCTGCAGCCCACCGCCCGCATGCGCGCCATGGCCGCACGCGGCGCGCGTTACCACGCCGCTTGACGCTGCACCTCGGCCACCCCGCCACTCACCCCACCCGTTTGCCCCGAGTCCGTCAACGGGCTCGCCCACATCCCACGCTGTCAGGAGCACCCCATGCAACTCAATTCCACCGTCGCCGCCGTCATCACCGGGGGCGCCTCCGGCCTGGGCGCCGCCACCGCCCGCCGCCTCGCCGCCCACGGCGTCAAGGTTGCCTTGTTTGACCTCAACGCCGAACAGGGCGAGGCCCTGGCCCGGGAACTGGGCGGCGTCTTTTGCCAGGTGGACGTGACCAGCGAAGCACAGGTGGACGCCGGCTTTGCCAAGGCCCGCGCCGCGCATGGGCAGGAGCGCATTCTGGTCAACTGCGCTGGCACCGGCAACGCCGTCAAAACCGCCAGCCGCGACAAAACCACCGGCGAGATCAAGCACTACCCCACCGCCAACTTCGACCGCATCATCCAGATCAACCTGGTGGGCACCTTTCGCTGCATCGCCAAGTCCGCCGCCGGCATGCTCACGCTGGAGCCGCTCCTGGACGGTGAGCGCGGCGCTATCGTCAACACCGCGTCCGTGGCCGCGCAAGACGGCCAGATGGGCCAGGCCAGCTACGCCGCCAGCAAGGCCGCCATCGTCGGCATGACGCTGCCCATTGCCCGCGACCTCATGGGCGAAGGCATCCGCGTCAACACCATCATGCCCGGCATCTTCAACACCCCGCTGCTGCAAGGTGCGCCTGACCATGTGAAGGCCGCACTCGCGGCCTCGGTGCCGTTTCCCAAGCGCCTGGGCGAGCCCGACGAATACGCCCATGTGGTCGAGACCATGGTCACCAATGGCTATTTCAACGGCGAGAGCGTGCGGCTGGACGGGGCGATCCGGATGGCGCCGCGTTGATCAGCCACATCGGCACCTCCTACGACGAGGCTGTCTGTCTGTTGTGCAGCGTTATGCACATGACCCAGTTATGTGCAGTTGGCCCTGCGACGAGGCGATGCTGCCCTCTCAAGAGGGACAGCGGTCGCGCCGTTGAACTGCGC